>Ga0183095_10090_pt3 | contig 426555 bp, 319 predicted proteins | sample BioMet4_FD_130346 | JGI IMG/M metagenome (GOLD analysis project Ga0183095, IMG submission 130346) | Microbial communities from bioreactor (seeded with sewage sludge) at LBNL, California, USA - Biofuel metagenome 4 (v2) (version 3) | ecosystem: Engineered > Bioreactor > Anaerobic > Unclassified ...
AGAAGAGACTTTCTAAAAGTCAGTGCAGTTACAGCTGCGGGACTAACAATCGTGCCAGGTTCTGTACTTGGCAAGCCTTTCGGATTTACAGCACCAAGTGACAAGTTGAATATTGCCGGAATAGGTATTGGTGGCGTTGGTCGTCGTAATCTTAAAAATATGAGCACAGAAAACATCATTGCTCTTTGTGATATCGACTGGACTTACGCAGATAAGACATTCAAGGACTATCCTAATGCCAAACGTTTCAAAGACTGGCGCGTGATGTTCGATCAGATAGGAAAATCAATTGACGCCGTACTGGTTGCCACTCCAGATCATTCGCACGCCGTCGTTACTGCTCATGCTATCACATTAGGTAAGCATTGCTATACTCAGAAACCACTTACCCATTCAGTATACGAATCACGCTTATTGACTAAACTGGCAAAGAAATACAGAGTTGCTACACAGATGGGTAATCAAGGAAACTCATTTGACTGGTGCCGACAGATCACTGAATGGATTGAATCAGGTGTTATTGGTGAAGTAAAGGAAGTACATTGCTGGACTGACCGCCCGATTTGGCCACAAGGTTTGTTTGAACCAAAAGTTGCAGAAAAAGTACCAAAGACATTGGATTGGGACTTGTTCATCGGCCCGGCAAAGAAACGTCCTTACAACTCAGTCTATCATCCATGGAACTGGCGAGGATGGTGGGATTTCGGAACCGGCGCATTAGGCGATATGGCTTGCCACATCATGGACCCGGTTTTCTGGGCATTGGATTTGAAATATCCGACAAGTGTTATCGGTAGTTCTACTCTTTGCAATCTCTATTCACCTCCTGCAGCTCAAGTCGTCACTTACACATTCCCTGCTCGTCCAGCGAAAGGCAATGTTAAAATGCCGGAAGTCAAAGTATATTGGTACGATGGCGGTCTGATGCCTCCGCGTCCTGAAGAATTAAAAGATGGACAAATGATGGGCGATGAAAACGGTGGTTTGCTGTTTATAGGCTCTAAAGGCAAGATCATGACCGGATGCTACGGAATGAACCCGACGCTGCTTCCTGTTTCCGACATGGAACACTTCAATCAGCCGAAGCCGACTATCCCGCGTATTAAAGGCGGAAACGGCGATATATGGAGTACCAATGCACATGAACAAGAATGGATCCGAGCTTGCAAGGAATCGCCAGAAAACAGAACCGAAGCTTCATCAAACTTCCAGTTCTCCGGACCATTCAGTGAAATGGTTGTCATGGGTGTTCTGGCTGTTCGTCTAGCAGGAATGCAAGGACTTCACCGCGAACTGCAATGGGATGGCGAGAACATGCGCTTCACCAACATTTCGCCCAACGATAAAATCAAGATTGTTACACAAGATGACTTCAAGGTCATTGATGGTGATCCCCGTTTCGACCGCCGTTTTGCAGAATTCAATGCGGCAGAAATGGCTGAAGAATGGATTAAGCATACGTATCAGAATGGTTTTTCACTACCGGATATGCCTAAATAACTAAATTAAGAAAAATGAAACAGTTATCGACAATAATAATCGCATGTCTGTGCTGTCTGCTGGCTTTGCCAACAAATGCACAGACTAAAGCCGAAAAGCACGGTTGGCATCTCTGCATGCAGTCGTACACCTTCCATATTTTCACGTTGACTGAAGCTCTCAACAAAACACAGCAATTAGGAATCAAGTATATTGAAGTTTTTCCGGGGCACAAATTAGGTGGCAAATGGGGAGACAAAGTGTTTGATTTCAACCTCGACAAACAGACACAAAAGGAGCTCATAGCTTTGGCTGCTTCAAAAGGAATAAAAATTGTAGGTACGGGTGTTTACGTTGCTGAAAAATCGGAAGACTGGAACAAGATGTTTGCTTTCGCCAAATCGATGGGGATGAAATTCATTTCCTGCGAACCGGCGCTGAAAGACTGGGATCTAGTTGAACAACTGGCAAAGAAATACAACATCAAGATTGCCGTCCACAATCATCCGAAGCCATCGACTTATTGGAATCCGGATGCTCTTTTGAGTGCCATTTCGACCAGAAGCAAACTGTTAGGTTCGTGTGCAGACGTTGGCCACTGGCGCCGTGAAGGTCTGAACCAGATTGATTGCTTGAAAAAACTACAGGGCCGAATCAACACGCTGCACTTCAAAGACATCATGCCTAAAGAAGAAGGCGTTGCATGGCAGCATGACGTAATCTGGGGGAAAGGCATTCTAGACGTAAAAGGTATGTTGCAAGAATTGAAGAGACAAAACTTCAAAGGATATTTTTCTATCGAATATGAATACAACTGGGAAAACTCCGTTCCCGACATCAAGCAATGTGTAGCGTATTTCGATAAAGTGACGAACGAGATCTTGTAAATCATTATTTATAAATATATTGCTGTACGATAAAACTAAATAGAAGGAGAAATCCAATAGGAGGGGAATAAAATATTTATTTCCCTCCTACGATTTTCAAACTTTGCTACTGCTTTACAAGCAATTTAAAATACTACAATTTCACAATAAATATATGAGCATTTGCTGATAATAGTAACCCTAAAATAGATAACTAGTGTGTTTAATATTACACGCTTTAATCCTATTTTGTATTTTCACAGTAAATATTACTCTGTACTTGGTGATTTGTACTATGCTTTCACTAGTGAATAAGTTATTCTGAAACGCTCTAATTAGTTATTCTGTTTTACAGATAGCGATATTTACAAATATTTAACCACGAACATATCCTTTCTACTGATGTACAAAAAGGGTATTTGAACTATCGAGATTATATCTTTATAATATAATGTTTTGCGACTTACATGATTGAAATACTTTTCATTATAGAATAACAATAAGTCATTACAAGTTTCAAAAAAACATGCTTTACAACATGATTATATTCAATCCATTCACTCCATAACAAGGTATATTTGTATTTAAATTAATTGTGTGAATAACAATAATCTTTTAAAGAACAAATAACTAACCATGGTAAACAGACCTTTTGGAATATTCGTTTTGTTATCCTTTATTTTGCTGGGAATAGGTTCCTCGTATGCAATAGAGGCAAGCAATCATGACGTATTGTCGATAAATAAAAAGCAGGTGATACCTATTCAGCGACAAACCGGCTACTGGGGTGATCAGGGTGATGGAACTTATAGAAATCCTATTATTGCTGCTGATTTTTCTGATCCCGATCCATTAAGAGTCGGCAATGATTATTATATGGTATCTTCCACTTTTGAATCATCACCTGGTGTGACCGTACTCCACTCTAAAGATTTGGTGAACTGGAAAATAATTGGAGGTGTATTCGATGATCTTACCAAAGTGAATGCTGCCTTTTCAGCAAAACAGATGAACAGATATGGACAAGGCGTTTATGCGCCGAGTATTCGCTATCATAATGGTCTCTTCTATGTATATGTCAATTTGCACACCGATGGCATGTATTATGCAACAGCTACTCGCCCGGATGGAAAATGGACTTATCAGCCACTGAAAGATAAAAACAACAAGAATCTGATTATGGAAGGATGGACTGACCCTTGTCCCGTATGGGATGATAAAAATGGGAAGGCTTATCTGGTAAGCAGCAATCCCGGTAAAGTATGGTATGGCTATATGTTCCAGATGACTACTGATGGTTCCCAATTGTTGGATGCTGATGTAGAACACATGAAACAAAGAAACATCGTTTTTCAATATCCAAAGGGAGGAACGGTATACAGTGCTAATTTTTCGACAGAAGGAAATAAAATCTATCAACATAATGGGTATTATTACATTGTTCATATCGAATTCTTAGATGGTGGAAATGGTATGGGAACATATATCTATCGTTCAAAAAATATTTATGGAACAAATGAAGATGGAACAGCCGGCGTTCCCGGGAAAATAGGCAAATATGAGATGAGACGCATTGATCCGTACTTCAAAAATTACCAACAGAGTTTACCGGGACAAGGTGGTTTTGTGGATACGCCGGATGGACGATGGTTCTGGATTGCACAGTATAACCGCTATGGTTCCGATGGCAGGACACCCTGTTTGTTACCTGTAAAATGGATTGATAACTGGCCAATTATAGGAGATTCTATTTCTGACGGATTCGGCAAAATGAATTGGCAGATGAAAAAACCGATTGCTTCGACAACAATCATATTGCCTCATGGCAGTGACAACTACACTTCCTCCAAACTTGATACGCATTGGGCATGGAATCATCAACCTATCGATAGCAAATGGTCGCTCACTGAACGGAAAGGCTTCCTTCGTCTTCATGCCACCAAAACAGCCGATGGTTCTGAGAACTTTTTCAAAGCAGCGAATACGATTGAACAACGTTACATGAGCAGCGAAAAAGTAATCATAACGGTGAAATTAGATATAAAAAATATGACATCGGGGCAGAAAGCCGGACTAGCTCACTATAATGGAGGCAAGACGTATGCTTTATGCGGTGTGAGCAACGAAAATAAAACGAAGCATTTATACTATGATCAGAATGGAAAAACGAAAACAGGAACCACTATTCCTTCCAATGTAACAACTATATACATCCAATCGGTTTCCGGTTTTGAAAAGCGCGATTACAGTGTCCAGTACACAACTGAAAAACAACATTATACTTATAGTTTTGATGGCAAGAATTTCAAACCCTTTGGAGATAATTACCAGATGTCGACGGCTGGTTTCAGAGGTGACAGAGTTGGAATATGTACCTTCAATAACAACAATGATAATGGATATATAGACATTGATCGTTTTGATTATAAGATTGTAAATAAAAAATAAACAGCCATGGCAAACAAATCTCTTAGAATTTCTATTCTACTATCCTTTCTGTTGCTGGGATTTAATTTCTCAAACGTTATCAAGGCAAGCAACTACGACGTATTGTCTCCCAACAAAAAACTGGTGATGCACATTCAGCAGCAAACAAATGGGGAGTTGACTTATTCGTTTACAGCTAATGGAACATTGCTGATTGACAAATCTCAAATGGGATTCAAATTGGAATCGAAAGAGATTGTTCCCGGTGCTGGATGGATTATTAAGCACATTTCGAAAAAAGGAATACGAAGCGTTTGGAAACCTGTATGGGGAAAACGCGCCATCGTACCGGATCGATACAATGAACTGACTATTGAAATGGAACGTTCATCAGCAGCCATCAACAAAAATAATCTGGCAACAACTCCAAATAAAATAAACTTGATCGCGCGCGCTTACGACGATGGAATAGCTTTCCAATATAAGATTCCAACAGATAATAAAGGCGAAGCCAAAGTGTTATCAGAACAGACAAACTACAACTTTGCAGGAGATTATACTGCATGGTTTTATAATGGGGAAAATCATAATCTCGGACCGGAAAAGCTGACAGCAACAGATACCATCCGTCGTCCCGTTATGACAATCAAAGCCGGAAAGAATCATTACATGGCTGTTCATGAAGCCAATCTGCTAACTGGTGAGCCTCTGGTTTTACAATCGAAGAAAGGCGAGCAACTCTTCACTGTTGCATCTAAACCTGAAATGCTATCAACGGGTTATACTTCTGCATGGCGCGTTATTCTATATGGAACAACTCCAGGCGTTTTGGTCGACTCACATCTGATCGAACTGCTCAATCCTGATCCCAATCCGAAATATGATTTTTCTTGGGTAAAACCGGGTGTTGCTGTTTGGGACTGGCGAATCAATGGTGCCGAATGGGAAGGATTCAAATACACAATGTCGTATCCTTCATGGATCAGAATGATTGATTTTGCTTCAGAAGAAGGCTTCAAATATCTAGTGTTGGATGCGAACTGGTACGGGCCGGAATTTGCTTCTGCTTCAAATCCGACGGAAGGTGATAAAGCTAAAGAAGTACAGAAACTCATTGCATACGGTAAAAGCAAAGGTGTAGGAATCTGGCTGTATTTAAATGATGTTGGCGGAAGAAAATATCCTATCGAAAAGACATTGAAACAGTATGCCGATTGGGGTGCTGCCGGCGTGAAATATGGATTCATGAGAGGCACACAGGAAGAAAAGAACCCATGGACACAGAAAATAACCGAACTTTGTGCGAAGAATCATCTGTTGGTTGACTTCCATGACGGTCCGGTTCATCCATACGGACAGTTGCGTACTTGGCCAAATGCCATCACACGCGAATATTGCCATGCGCAACTGGACGGCCATCATGTTTTTGTGCCTTCAACATTCGTCACGACAGTGTATGTAAATATGATCGCAGGACCGGTAGATATGGATAATGGGATGTTCGATCTTCGCCAAGGACATACCACTCGCGTCGACGAAAGTCAACCGGTTCCTTCTACCCTAGCCTCTGAAGCGGCACGTACATTAATCACCTTCTCCGGTGTGACAATTCTTCCCGACATTCCTGAATATTACAAGAAATATCCGGTATTACTCGATTTTCTCGCTTCACAGAAGATGCCATGGAAAGAAAGTCGGACGCTTGCCGGCGAAATTGGCGAATATATTGTAATGATGCGACAAACTGACGATGCTTATCTCGTTGGAGCAGCGACGAATGAATCCGGTCGCGAAATAAATCTTCCTCTCTCATTCTTAGGCCAAGGTTCCTATAAAGCAGAGATTGTTGAAGATGGCGATCAAGCAAACTATTTGACAAACCGCGAGACAATCAAGATCTCCAGTAAGACAGTGAACAATAAAGAATCATTGCATCTGAAACTGGCTCCCGGCGGTGGCGCTTGCTTAAAATTCACAAAGACAAAAATGTAATCAATAATACTGTAAAATCATGAAGAAAACAATGTTAGCATTGTGCTGCTTCCTTGCAACTGCTGGTTGGGCACAGACATTACCCTATCAAAATCCGAACCTCGGTTCCGAACAAAGGGCCAAAGATCTTGTATCCAGATTAACGCTAAAAGAAAAAGCCATCTTGATGCACGACGAATCGGATGCTATTCCAAGACTTGGAATAAAGAAATTCCATTGGTGGAGTGAAGCCTTGCACGGATTCGCCAATCAGACAGGTGTAACGGTCTTTCCAGAACCTATCGGAATGGCAGCCACCTTCAACGACGGTTTGATCTATACCGTTTTCAATGCAGTATCCGACGAAACACGTGCTCATTACAACATGAACAAAGCCATGGGAAAAGAGAACAACCGATTTGCCGGACTTTCAGTATGGACACCAAATATCAACATTTTCCGCGATCCGAGATGGGGACGTGGACAAGAAACATACGGCGAAGATCCATATCTAACTTCTCGCATGGGTGTTTCAGTTGTTAAAGGGCTTCAAGGTCCCGAGAACACAAAATACAAGAAATTGCTTGCTTGCGCGAAGCATTTTGCTGTTCACTCCGGTCCAGAATGGAGCCGCCACTCAGCAAACTTAAACAATATCGAGCCTCGCGACTTATGGGAAACTTATCTTCCGGCTTTCAAAGAATTGGTACAAAAAGCAGGCGTTCGCGAAGTCATGTGTGCTTATCAGCGTCTGGATGATGAACCTTGTTGTGGGAACAGTCGTCTGTTACAACAGATTCTGCGCAACGATTGGGGATTCAAATACATTGTTGTCTCCGATTGTGGCGCTCTTAATGACTTTTGGCGAAGTCACAAATCTTCATCCGATGCCACTCATGCTGCTGCTAAAGGAGCTTTGGCGGGAACAGATGTTGAATGTTCAGGTGTTGCCTATGATAATATTCCGGAAGCAGTAGCCAAGGGACTTGTCTCGGAAAAAAATATTGACGAACATATTATCAGACTGATGACCGGACGCTTCGACTTAGGTGAAATGGATAATGATGAACTGGTTTCTTGGACAAAGATTCCCGCTTCTGTCATCAACAGCAAAGAACATCAACAGCTTGCACTCGAGACAGCACAGCAAACCATGACACTTCTAATGAACAAGAACAATATTCTTCCGATGAAGAAATCCGTAAAAAAGATTGCAGTTATCGGACCTAATGCCGACAACGAGAGAATACTTTGGGGCAATTACAACGGGACTCCTGTCAGCACGGTAAGCATCTTAAAAGGTATCGAAGCAAAAGTGGGCAAAAACAAGATCATCTATGACAAAGGCTGTGACTGGGTAGAAGACAAAGTAATCAATTCCATTATCGACCAATGCAACATCGACGGACAAAAGGGAATTAAGGCTACGTTCTGGAACAATGCCGAATTTAAAGGTACACCGGTTACGAACCTACAAATTAAAGAACCCATCAATGTCACAACAATGGGACAATACACATTTGCTCCGAAAGTCAACAATGAAGATTTTTCGGCTATCTATGAAACGGTTTATAAACCAAGCGAGAGCGGTGAGAAAGTTTTCCACATGGATGTTTTCGGAAGAGCTGAACTGTTCGTCAATGGGACATCCATCTATAGAAACACTCATTCGTGGTCAAATCTTTCTTCAAGAATCCCTTACAATTTTGAGAAAGGCAAAGAATACAAAATCGAATTCAAATTCAATCAAAGTGGAAAGACAGACGCAGGGCTGAAACTCGATTTCGGATCAGAAAGTCCAATCAAATATGACGAACTGATTGCTAAAGTCAAAAAAGCCGATCTTGTTATTTTTGTAGGCGGATTGTCTTCTCAATTAGAAGGCGAAGAGATGCCAATCACTTATCCAGGATTCAAGGGAGGCGATCGTACGGATATCGAACTGCCTGCTGTCCAGCGCAACTGCCTGAAGGCATTAAAAGAAGCCGGAAAGAAAGTCATTTTCGTAAACTGTTCCGGTTCAGCTATTGCTTTCGAACCCGAGACCGAAAGTTGCCAAGCAATCCTTCAAGCATGGTATCCAGGTGAAAAGGGAGGAACAGCTGTTGCCGATGTTCTCTTTGGCGATTATAATCCTGCCGGAAAACTTCCTGTCACTTTCTACAAGAGTTCTTCACAACTCCCAAATTTTGAAGATTATTCAATGAAAGGACGCACCTATCGATATATGAAAGAAGATCCATTGTTCCCGTTCGGCTACGGATTAAGCTATACCACTTTTAAAGTTGGTACAGCTAAAGCTTCACAGACAACTATCAAAGTTGGCGACAATATGACATTAACCGTTCCTGTTGTCAACACCGGCAAACGTGATGGAGCTGAAGTTATCCAAGTTTATATTCACAAATCCAACGATTCCGAAGGACCGATCAAGACACTTCGTGCATTCAAACGCGTCGACATTAAAGCGGGAAAAAGCGCCGAGGTGAACATTCCTCTTGATGCGGAAACATTCCAATGTTACAATCCTCTGACTCAGACCATGGAAGTAACTCCGGGCGAATATGAGCTGATGTACGGCACAAGTTCGGACATGAAAGATTTGAAAACATTGAAAATGACTTTACAGTAATAAATCGTTATGAACAAAGGGATTCTTTTTCTCACAGTCTGTTCCATTTTTGTGGCAGTTGTGACATGCTGTGCAAGCGGCAAGATAAAAGAAGATAACAAAAAAATAAACATGGACAATATACTAAAGGACAAATCATTACTATGTTGTTGGGATTTCAGTGGTTCGAAACCTTTCATTTCGAAAGGGAGGTATGAATACAGCTTGATTCCTGGTAATACTCCTGTTGAAGTGAAAGACGAAGGTCCTCTAACCGGCAGATCAATAGATATCAAAGAAGGTCAATACCTGTATATTTCCCGTGACAAATGCCCTGGACTTAATCTCCATGGCAAAAATGCGCAAGTCACTGTCCTTGCCTGGGTGAAACGTCAACGTAAGAGTTACACCGAGTGCGAAGCCATAGCCGGAATGTGGAATGAAACGCGAAAGAAACGCCAGTATTGTCTGTTCCTAAATATACAACTTTATAACAGCGCCGACCAGGTTTCGGGTCATGTTTCGGGCGTTGGAGGACCTACTCCGGGAAACAAATACTGCGTTGATGTAGCTATCGGCAAAACGCCTCTGAATTATGGTGAATGGACAATGATAGGATTCACTTACGATGATCATGAAATCAAATCTTATTATAATGGAACGTTCGATGCACGCGAGAAAACAAACCCATATTCATACGAGCTAGGACTTTTTGATGGAGGCGATGACGGAGCTGACTTTACTGTAGGAGCAGTACACCGGCACGATGAAATGGGCAATTTCTTCGTTGGACAAATCGGAATGATTGCCATATTCGACAAGATGCTTACTGAAAAAGAAATAGCCGAAATATACACACTGCAGAGCAGATATTTATTGAAAAAGGAATAACGACTATGCAATTAGAATAGTATTCGAATGTTTTTTTGAGGATATTTGTTAAAGGATAGTGCGAATGAGTACTATCCTTTAATTGAACTGTGATTATGATGTATTGTAATCATTCAAGCATCATGAAAAATATTCATATCAAATTCATCGCAGTGGAGTGCATTCTCTGCTTATTCACAGTTTCAATATTCAGCAGTCTTGCTTCATCAAACAAGTCGCGTTCGTTCACACTTTCGTCGCCTGACAAACAGTTGTCAGTAACAGTCGATGTAGGTCAGATCATTCATTACACCATTTCCGACAGCAAAGGGATAGTTCTTTCACCTTCGGCAATCTCAATGACGATGACAACAGGTGAACAATGGGGTGTTAACAGTCATCTGAAAAACAGCAGCCGATCATCTGCAGACAGAATAATAGAATCACCATTCTATAAGCGCAGTCAGATACACGATGCCTACAACGAGATTATTTTGAATTTCAAGGAAAACTTTGCGCTGAACTTTCGTGCATACAATGACGGTATCGCTTACCGTTTCATATCACATCGTAAAACACCGTTCATCGTAAAAAATGAAGGTGCCGAGTTTGTCTTTCCCGATAACTATAAAGCCGTCACCCAATATGTACAAAAAGATAAAGACGCTAAAGATTTCGACTATCAATACTCAAGCTCATTCGAGAATGTCTATTCATACGATTCATTCTCAGAAAAAACGCCTATCCGACTGATTGTCCTGCCAACAGCTGTCGAACTGCCTGAAGGCAGAGTAGTCTGCATCTCCGACGCAAACACAGAATCGTATCCGGGAATGTTCCTCAACGGACAAGGGTCGAACAAGCTGACGGGCGTATTCGCTCCTTATCCAAAAACGAAACATATTGACGGCCGCGCACGAACACAATGGTGGATCGACACACGAGAACCTTATATTGCCAAAGTCAAAGGCGAACGTAATTTCCCGTGGAGAGCCATCGGCATCGCCCCATCGCATATCAAATTGATAGAAAGTGATCTGATCTACAAACTGGCTGATCCTTGTCGGATTCAATCTACCGAATGGATCAAACCGGGCAAATCTGCTTACGAATGGTGGAGCAATTGGGCAATCTATGATGTTCCTTTCAAAGCAGGCATCAATAATGACACGTATAAGTATATCATCGACTTCGCTTCAAAAAATAAAATTCAATATATCCTGATGGATGCCGGATGGTCAGAACCTGACTCTTTTGATATCATGCATTCTATTCCCGAAATTGATATTCCAATGCTTGCCAACTATGCCACACAAAAGAATGTCGGGATTATTCTCTGGTCGGGATACCGGCCCTTTGAACGGAGCATGACTGAAGCTTTGGATTATTACAGTCAATTTAAAGGCATTAAAGGCTTCAAAGTGGATTTTATGGATAACGATGACCAAACGATGGAGGAGTTTCTTTACAAAGCTGCCGAAGAATCAGCCAAGCGACACATGATTCTTGACTTTCACGGCATTCATAAAAATACAGGACTGCAACGCACTTATCCAAACGTGCTTAATCAGGAAGGTGCTTACAATATGGAACAGACAAAGAATGCCAACAAAGACATGGCGCTGCAAGATGTCACCGTGCCTTTTGTCAGAATGTTCGCCGGACCAACCGATTATTTGGCAGGAGGAATGATTAATGCACAACGAAATATGTTTATGCATCGAGGTACATTGCCTATGACACAAGGAACCCGTTGTCAGCAATTGGCGCTGTTTATCGTTTTGGATGCACCATTCTGCATGATGGCTGACAGTCCGACGAACTACATGCACGAACAAGAATGCACGAATTTTTTGGCTGCGCTACCCACTGTTTGGGATGAAACAGTGGGTGTTGCAGGCGAAATCGGCGAATATATCTTTTCTGCACGACGTAAAGGCAAAGACTGGTATCTAGGCGGAATGACGAATTGGACGGCGCGAACTGTCGATATTGATCTTTCTTTTCTCGGTTCCGGCAATTACAAGATGGAAGTGTTCAAAGATGGACTGAATGCCGACAAAGTAGGCACTGACTATGTTAAAGAGACAGTCAATGTTCCTGCTGACCGACATCTAAAAGTTTCGATGGCACCGGGCGGAGGCTTCGCAGCACGAATTTTCAAATAAAGATAAATAATTTGAGTTTGGACGCAATCACACCGGATGGCGTGAATTTTGGGAGACAAATTACCATTTGCGGAGAAGTATATGTATCTTTGTATCATGAAGTTACGAAAAGAGTGTAAGTTGCAGGAAATGAGCATAGGTTAATTGCTCTTGATAGTAATAGGTTACGATTTAGTTAGTTATCTACTGCGTTCCTCTTCTGCGTATTGCGTAACTTTCAAAGAACTCTTCATATGCAAAAGTAACAATAAAACGGGAGAGTGTGAAATGAATCTCCCTGATTTTTTCTTCTCATACAGCGTTGACTTTTTAGCAGAGGTATTATACAATTGTCATTAGTTTACAAAGCGTTCTATTACCTTCTGATTTTCAGATGGTAACTCATAGTAAGATTGTGCAACAACAATCTCCTGCTCATTGATATCTTGAATATGAGGTTTTAATATTTCCATATCTTCAAACATTACTCCATATTTTAAGAGCCATATTTCTTTAGGATCATCTGTTCCATATTTAATAAAATTTGCAGCCGCGAATGCACGTTCTTCTTGATGACGTTCAAAAAATTTATAAAATGCCGCATAGAGTATATCAGATAATTTAAACCCTATGAGTTTATCTAAATAGTCATATGTGTCATATATAATGCTATCATAGTCAACAGATGAAGCCGCTGTGCCATATTCAAATAGAGGCACAGCAAAGCAATTCTTATTAGGTATTTCTTGATATCTAGCAGTGAATCTAGCTTCTAATTTGAATTCCCATTTATTCCGCTTATATTCAGATCGTTCCTTTGTTCGACTCACATATTGATAGCGTAACTGACACATATTTTTAAACGTTTTGGCTTCTACACGCCAAACCAAAATACGGATTGCTGTATGAAGAATGCTAATTTCTCCTTTTGACAAATCTCGTCTTATATAGTGAGCATAGAATTTTTCGAACAATTCAATCATATTTTTCCAGCGTTCGCCATTAGAAATAACAATCTCAGATGGGATGAATTTATTTTTATAAAACAAGTAATCAAGCAACTGTGATATAAGCTGGTCGCTCTCGTCATCACTTAATCGCTGTAACTTGCTTTGTGGCAAGTTGAGATAATCGTCATAACTGCCATCGTTCAATTCTTGTTTTATTTCTTCTAAATCATCATCATCTAACCTTTCTTCATCAAGCATTGATTTGGATGATAGACGATCTTCCGTATTCATTAATTTACGAAACTTTGTCATACCAGAAGATCTTATTACCACGCACCCATAATCAAATTCAGGAGCTTCTGATGAACGCCCGGCACGTCCTATTAGATTTTTAACCCCAATAGGATCACTCGCCTCAAGTCGATCTAAAAAAACGATGTCAAAAGGCATATTTATACCTTGTTCTAAGGTCGAAGTAGCAAAACAAATTCTACAAAAACCACTCTTTGTGAAGTCCTCAACAACAAGTCGTGCTTCTAAAGGCATCGAACCATGATGTACAACAATGCCATATGAGAGTAAATCAATAAATAAGGAATAGTAATTCCTTGAATAATCAGTTTTGCCTCCAGTATATATCTGTATTTTACTTATAAGATCAAGAGCTCTTTTTTCTGATATTTTTTTACATAGTGAGATATAGGTCTTGAATTCCTGATAAAATTCACGTGATAGTATCTTTGATTTGGAGACATAAAATAACACAGAGCCTTCTTCTTCAATACATTTTGATATGGGATCGAAACTGCATTTGATTTTTCGTGAACCCATTATTTCCTTATTTACACCAAAGTGGAAAAAATCGGAATTATTATATGTAAGATAGAATTGTCCGACATTACGATGCTTATATCTTCTATATGATGCTTGTTCATTTCCTAAATTATTTCGTTCTATCTGAGAAGCTGGATTTTCAATAAATGGTTGAGCGAAAACTAATTTTGCATTCTTGAATTTATCATGGCAACGGCGTATTATGTTATCAAAATACATTCCTCTTAGATTTTCTTCATTGCTTAATTGCGCTTCATCAAACAAAAATAACCCAATATTAAAATCATTGGCATACTTAAATATCTCTCTACAACGCTCTGGGGTAACAATAAAGACATTTTTATTAGCGTGTGCAATATTTACTTTCTCAATAAATGTAAGAATATTAACACTTTTATCAGGAATTAGACTACAAAGTTTTGAATAATACTCATTTATGAGTGCTCTGGAAGGCACAACCACAACAACATCCGTATCACAATCTCGAATTAAATTCATTATGAGATAGGATTTCCCTGTACTCGTAGGAGCAGAAAAGCTAAACACTCTATTCTGAGCTATACCGGAAGCTATGCCAACTTGTACGGGGGTATAGAAATAATTGTAATGTTCATAAATTACATCCTCATACATTCTAAAGATTTGCTCTTTTAATGTTTTTGGTTCAGACAAGCTCTTGTAAAACAATGCCATAAAGCGTAAGATCTCTTCTTCTTTAGAAGCAAAAATCTGCGGATGATATATTTTTATTAAAGATAAAGTCTCAGAATCAGATATGTCAATAAGACCTTTATGAAATATGTTTGAGATGACTTCATCAAGAAGTCGCTCAATATCGCTACCCTCTAAAATTTGTTTTATTCTATTCATACATCAACTGCTACACAGATTAATTCTGAGCTACCTGTTAATTGTTGAAAATAAGCATTGGCTTGGATTTTGGCAATTAATTCATCATCACTTTCATTTTTTGATGCAAAAGCAGCAATATATCCCTTTTGCCCATTATTATAATTTACGAAAGCATTTCGTCTATCTTCTGGAACAAAAGGATGAACTGTAATCAAATCTTTATCATCCTTCTGATCTCTTTTAAAATTAACAATTTGCTTTAGGGCATCATTATGAGCCGTCCTTGCAGCTACATATTTTGATTCTCCAAACAGAATAATGTCATTTAGATTTATCGAATAGAAGTCAAAACCAGGATTTTGGGCTACTTGAGTAGCAATAAGCTCTCCTATAGGTATATCAAGATACTTATAACGATTGACAACTCCTTGCCGAGCAAGTTCTGAAACGACAAGTTCCCCAGAATTAGAATCTACAGCAGTAAGGTTACCATTATTAAGGTGATTTGCTATCGTTCTGACGGTAGGTTCTACTCTTGCATATAAAGACTGTCTAAGATATTCTGGCAAAAATGAATCAATCCAACTCATATTTGCAAGAGAGACAAATATATGGCGGATTGTTAACTGAAGATTATTAGGTTGAATACGCAATAATCTAATATGGGGTTGATGAAAACTACGATCACAAACAATGCTAAATGGCATATTATCACACTTTAGTCGTTATAAGAATTAAGAATATAGTAACCTCCTATTTTTTGGGAACCTTTATATTCTGTTATTCCACTATCAATGAGTTGTTTAACTATTCTTCGTATTGTTCTGATACTTTTATTTATAAAGCCTTTAACATAGTACAAAGTTACAAAGATTTTTTGATTAGTTGCTATTATTAAGTGGTTTATATGTCAAATGTGACGATCTCTCCAATAAAGCGAGAATTTTTCGAGAAACAAGTTTCCTGATTTTATTCTTTAACTCATAAGATTTTCCGTAAAAGCGGTATTGTCCGTCGGAACACCATTGCCCAAAACAAGTTTTGAACAAACGTGTGCCGACTACCGCATAGTTGGAGAAAAGGGCATTGCCTCACGCCTAAACGATGTTTAGACTGATGAAGCAATGCCCCTTTCTTTTGCGCCTATGCCAAGAGGTGCTTTTACGGGTTTTCAAATGATTTTTCTTTTTTCGCTGTCCCTTTTGCCGGAAGCGGAAAGTGAATGCAGAGCGTGTCAGCCTGCCCCATAAATGAAACAGGCGGCCACACATAGCAGGCAAACCGGGAAGAATGATTGTTGTCGCCCGGCAGGACAAGTCCTGTCGGATCGGAAAACAATCATACTTCCTTTGTTGTGGTTTGCCCTTTTCACGTTCCGGTGATGTCTTTTTCCTTTTGGTGATTCCTTTTTTACGGATTTTCCCCTGAAGTTTTTTCTACCCAATCTGCCTCTGTTTTCGTTTACCTCCATTTAGCGCCTTTCAGTGAGCCGCATCAGTCAGTCATTTCCGTTCTGGGCGCAAAGGTAATTCCGGGATTGGACGGGAAAGCAAGGTCAAGCCTCCTGTTTTCGGTAAAAATCTCCAGCCCTGCGGGTAGTATTTTGACCGAAAAACCTTGCATTCCCTAATCCCTACCTTTTCAAGCACCCGAAACGAAAACGACCGATGCGACAGAAAGACGCATAAAAAAAATGTCGGATAAACGAGAGGCAGATAAGATAGTTTGAAACTCAACTCCCTCAGCTCTTGAATCCGCATAAATAACAAAAAAATCAAAAACGGCGAAGATATGACGGCAACGGCAAATTTCAGACAAGTGGCGCAATACATCGGGTTGGCGATATGCGGCTTGATGATGCGCACCGCCTCCGGGGTGTTCGGCATCCTTTGGGGCATCATAAGAGAGATTGTAAACGGAGTGTTCCGAGTGGCGATAGGTGTAATCGTGGCTATCCTTTCCACCATTGCCTTCTTCGGCTTCATCCTTTGGTTACTCACCCTTTAACCCTTACCGACATGGCAAAGAGAAACAGCAGGACGGCAGCGCGGCAGTGCAGGTATTACGAGGTGGACAACATCTTCGTGTATATGGTGGAAACGTACATCAACGGCAATTTCAGCACATTCCGTGAACTCTACCACGAACTGAACAAGGACGCACGGAGGGATTTCATAGACTTCCTTTTCGGTGAAGTAGAGCCGACCTATTGGAGAGAGATACTGAAACAGACAATCTAAAAACGACAGCGATATGAAAGGAACAGACCATTTTAAGAGAACCATACAGATGTATCTGGAACAGCGTGCGGAAGAGGATGCGCTCTTTGCGAAGAACTACCGCAACCCTGCCAAGAACATAGACGAGTGCGTGACCTACATTCTGAACTACGTGAAGAAAAGCGGTTGCAACGGTTTCACGGACGGGGAGATTTTCGGACAAGCCGTACACTACTATGAGGAAAACGAGATAGAGGTAGGCAAGCCGATGAACTGCCAAGCGGTCGTGAACCACGTTGTGGAACTCACGGCAGAGGAAAAGGCGGAGGCACGTCAGGACGCTGTCCGCAGATACCAAGAGGAGGAACTCCGCAAGTTGCAGAACCGCCACAAGCCGAGAACCGCCACCAAAGCGACCGCACAAGAAGTACCACAACCCAACCTATTCAATTTCTGATTATGAAACCGAGAACACGCATACAGCAGGAAGTCGCACGTTTGAGCAAGCGACTACCGAGATTGACCGAAGAACAAAGGGCATACGCTTTCTGCCATTGCTTCAAGCATTACGCAATCAAGAGGGCAAACGGCATGAACATCTGCACCGAGTGCGGACATTCGTGGAAGAGCGACCACGACCTCGCGGACACCATCTGCGGATGCACCTGCCCACATTGCGGCATGGAGTTGGAAACGTTGCGCACCCGAAAGAGCGTTTTCAGAGATATGGAGTATTTCTCCATCGTCACCACCTGCAAGCAGTACCAAGTGGTACGTTTCTTTTCCGTCAATTCCCGATACAAGGCAGGACAACCAGCCGAGTATTCCGTCTTTGAGGTAGTGCAGAGATGGATTGCCCCCAACGGCAGGACAACGACCGTTGCCCGTCTGCGTAGCATGTCTTTATTCTACTATGACTTGTGGAATGAATACAGCGACATGGAGGTGCGCAGGAACCAAGAAACCCGTGCATACGACATCACTCCGAGATGCACCTACCCCCGACAGCGTTTCATTCCCGAAGTGGAGCGCAACGGTTTCAAAGGCGAATACCACAATATCCTGCCTTACGACCTATTCAAAGGCATCCTTTCCGACAGCCGTGCGGAAACGCTGTTGAAGGCAGGGCAATATCAGATGTTGCGCTACTACCTGCACCACTCTTTCAATATCGGGGGGTATTGGGCGTCAATCAAAATCTGCATCCGTAACGGCTACACCATCGCTGACGGCTCCGTGTGGCGTGACACGATAGACCTCCTGCGGCACTTCGGCAAGGACACGAACAGCCCGAAGTACGCCTGCCCCCAAGACCTCAAAGCCGAACACGACAGGTTGGTGGCAAGACGCAACCGCCAAAGGGAACGTGAACGGACGGAACGGCAACGGCAGAAAGCGGTTGAGGATGAAAAACAATATCTGAAAGCCAAAGGCATATTCTTCGGACTTGCCTTTTCCGACAACCTTATCTGCGTCAAGGTCATAGAGAGTGTGGAGGAAATGATAGAGGAAGGACGGATGATGCACCACTGCGTGGGCGGTTACCACAATCGGGAAAACTCCCTTATCCTTTCAGCGACCATTGACGGCAGACGCATCGAAACCGTGGAAGTGTCCTTGAAAACCTTTGAGGTGGTGCAGTGCCGTGGCTTATGCAACGAGAACACCGAACACAACGACCGCATCATCGCCCTTGTGAACAAGAACGCCAACCTTATCCGCGAACGGATGAAAGCGGCATAGCATCAACCCTAAGACAACGATAATATGGAAGTAAGAATTGAAAGTATGATTTGTGTGTGGGATGATAAAATCCCTGCCTTGTTCCTTGAATTTGTCAACCTACTCACTCTCACAACGAGTGAGGGGGAATTGAGAAAGAGCGTAAAGGCGTTTGCCGAGAAACACGGACTTGACAAGTTTTTCCTTTACGGCTTTGGCTCACACCATTTCTACCTGCACCAACGCTACACAAGCAACCCCGAAATGGTGATGAAGAACAGAGTTCTGTCAGTACATTTTTAATCATCTAAAAAGCAACATTATGGCAACACGAATGACTATCAACGGAGTAAGCACCTGTACGGAAGCAGGTACGGAGAAATATGAGCGTTTCCAATCGGGTATCGGCAGACGCAAGCGGACACTTGTGCAGTACGACTACCGCCATACAGACGGAGAACTGTTCGCTTGTGTCAAACCCAATTTGGACGAGTGTCGAACCGCAAGGGACAAGTGGCTGAACGCAAAAGCAGGAAAGGAGGGCAACCGATGAACACGACCTATCAGACGCTGATAGTCAGATTCAGCGAGCCTATCACGGCATTGGACGGTATCTTTAACGATGCCCAAGCGTGGGGAACGGACACCCTCAAAGGGTGGATAGATGATTACGAAAGCACACGTTTCACCGCCACCGACAGCCATACGGCAGTCATCACGAGCGAGTACAACATGGAATGTGTGAAGGAATGGCTGCAACGGCAGACACCCATTGCCGAGATGCGAGAATTTTGAACGGGTTGGCGGTGTCCGCACCGCCAACACTTAAAAACAAAGGATATGATAGCAAAGACGATATTACAGCAGATAGGCGGAAAACGCTTTACCGCCATGACGGGTAGCCGTGATTTCATAGATATGGGCAATGGCTTACGGATGAGCCTTACAAGGAACAAGACAAGTGCCAACCGCCTTGACATCATCTATGATGCGGGGGCAGACCTCTACAATATGCGGTTCTACCGCAGGACATTCAGCAAAAAGACTTTCGAATGCAAGGAAAAGGACATTGCCGTACACGAGGGCATCTATTTTGATATGCTGGAAGAAATGTTCACGATGGTGACAGGACTTTACACACGCTTTTGAGTGGAGGCGGCGAGAGCCGCCCTACTTTCTTTCGGTGAGCATGATGGCGGACAAAGAAAGTAGCAAAGAAACCTCTGTGCCAATCTGCGATATTATTCACAAAAACAAGTTTTAATCATGGAATCAATCAAGCAGGACGGAAAAATCATCTTGCACGGCAACGACGGCATAAGCATAAAGATGATTTTCAAAAACCTTACGGGAAAGAATTTTCAAGGTCGGGAGTATGCGGACTATATCCGTCACATCGCAATCGGTAGCATGGGATTTACGCCCGGCAGCATCGAACTTTGCAGGAATGGTGACGTGACAGACACGGGTACAATCCCGAATGTATGAAAGGCGTAAAATCCGATGAAGTTGGCAGCTTCATCGGATTTTTATTATAAGTAAATAGTATGATTGGGCTGATTTATTTTTGCGAAAAAGGCATTCTTGAAGTATATAGTGGTTTTCCCAATACTTTAGAAGTAAGTAGTAGCAAAAATTGTAATGGTTGTGTTTTAAGAAATTCACTCACCAACCAAATTTCTTTTTCAGAAAGCACTTTTTCAAATAAATATGGATGGTATCTTGTAATAGAACCGAAGAAAAACATCAAGTAATATATAACTGTTGCAGATGATAATGTCAGTTGTTGAACATTCGGGTCTGTTGCATTTAGCGGTAAAAACTTATATATGTTACTTGCATCTTTTATGAGATGATTAGAATTAATATACAACCGATATTCATCTCCTGTGCTATAAGTCCATAATCCTTTAGATGATAGTTGTTTTGAAAATAGATAAAATACGAGCCTACTCAAATTAGGAGTAGTCATATTATAATCCTCTTTCAAGTGCCATTTTAGGTTTATTTCTTCGATGTTATACCCAGCAGAGGTTAGTAAAGTACGTTCATTGGGTGTACTGTTTATCATTCCCTTGTACACTAAATGCCGCCCTTCTTTTTCAATAATAGGAGCTTCAAGACGAATAAAAGATTCTTTTGTCTTAAATGTTTCACTAACTGTTCGATGAATACCTATACAGGACTTCAATAATGAGATTATGTCTATTTTCCACGGACCATTGTCATGGTTAGCTGGATTAGGATGCTTGAATTCTATATTATCACCAAATAATTGCGCAAGTTCATACGCTACGGATATTTTTTGGGAAACACCTCCAGCTGATTTAAGATTTTTTACTGTAACAAAACAGTCTTGTAATTGCGCATTGCTGTTTATACTACAAGAATCGATACCATGATTAAATTCTAAATTTAATGTAAGTAAAGTTGAATTTGTTAGAACAATTGAGGCTTTAGCTATATTAAGAAAAGAATAGTAATACAGCAAAGGTTTTGATTTAATAGGAGCCAGTGATGCTGCTTCATAAAAATACTGTGCTTGTTCAAGAACAGATAAGAGAAAAGGGTAATCTGTCGTTCCCGGAAAGCGTTTCTTTTCTGATTTAATGATATAATGCCAAAGTGCCCATATATCACTCACACGAATCTTTTCTGCTTTCAAAAGATAATCGGTTGAGGATTCTTTTATAAAAATGGGGAAGCCGTATTGAGCTTTGATTTGTTTCATCTTATCTAAAACACATATAACATCTTAATAATGTGCAAAGTTATAAATTATTGTTCTAAACTTATATTATTATGATTGCTTTTACAAAGAATTAGGCATTGTAATAGTATATCACGATCAATCCCGAATGAATGGAAAACACAGAAAATCCGATGAAGTTGACGGCTTCATCGGATTTTCGTTTACAGTCACGGAATATACAGCAGCGCAAACTCCGCCTTCCTCCGTTTGAGCAGCATGGCATGGCGTTTTCCCTTGTAGTTGCAGAAGGCGATATACTCCCGGTAGATGTTTCTGTCGCCCGCCTCCAGCTTTCGGATCAGCGAGCTTTTGGGTATCTTTCCGCTCCCCAAAAGCCGGTATGGTCCGACATTGTAGGCAAGCGTGGCAAGCAAAAGACTGTCTTTTCCGAACTGCCGGAACATCGCGCAGAAGTTCCGCATGTCTTTCCGCAGGAGTGCGTCAGCCTGTCGCTTCGTCATGGTTCGTGCCGAATACCTTTCACCCGGCAGAATTTTGTGTCCCCAACCCACATACGGGTGATGTTTTTCCGAGTGCCAGCCCTCAAAATATTTCGTGCAGCGCACAGCCCTCTCGAAAAGTGGCAGCCGGTAGATTGCCGCCTGCCAGTCCGTTCCCTCTTGGCGGCTGATCCGTGCAGACACGGAACAGACCGCCAGAAGCGAACAGAGCATTGTCATGAATACACGCATCATTTCAGCAAGGGTCTGAAGTTGCCGATGGGAACGATGGTCAAGCCGTCATCCTTTACATTCCGGTTGTTGAAGTCAAATTCCAGCTCGAAGGAGTTGCCGAAGTTGTCCTCCACCACCACGATGAAGTTATGCGCCTCGTCACCCTCCGCCGTATAGTACAGACGGAACTTCCCGTTCTCCAGCAGGTAGCGGTCGTTGGGCAGGAAGGTGATGCCGTTATCCATTTTCAACTTTCCTTCCCCCTCAAACTGGAAATAGCGGATGGTGTAAAGCGTGTTAGCGAAGTCGCCCTCCTTTTTCAGTTCACAGCGGATTTCCACCGTCTGCCCCTTCGTCACCTTGTTCGGTACGGGCATGACCTCCACCGTGAAGGGATAGGACTGTTGAATGTCCATGTCGTCGTCGCACGACACGAAGGTGAATGACACGGCGGCTATCAGGCATAACGCCACCGCCTTGAAGATGTTTGTTCTCTTGTTTCTGTTGTTCAGTATGTTCATTATTTTTCGATTTTTAGATGGTTGTTTTTTTATTTTTCGTTGTCAGTTGCAGGTACTCGTTCAAGTCCTTGCAACCGTCATAGAGGGAGGAACGGTCGGTGACACGCTCCCCATATCGCTTGGTGAGTGCGTCAAGCGTCCGCCGTCCGGCTTCGTCACGGTCGAGGAAACAGCCGATGCGCCCGTAGCCATCCAGCAATCCCGCCACCTTCTCCACGTTGGCGACGGAGTTCAACACAAGGCAGTCAGCGTTACCGGTTACACCAAGCGTCACGGCGGATAGAAAGTCCATGAAGCCCTCGAACACGAGGCACTTTCCAGTCGGGATGTCATTCGCCTTTACCAGCGATACGGACTTCGGAGGTATGCACCCCTTGAAAAAGCGGCTTCTGACTTCATAGCCTCCTGCTATGTTCGGAAAGCCAACGGCAAAATACCGTTTCCCACGCACACCGTAGTTCAAGCGGCAACAGTGACGGGATGCGATGGCGTAAGGGATGCCCCGTTCCGATAGATATTCCGTCAGCAGTGAGCGGAGCAGCGGAGCGACCTCCACATCCTCAAAGACGGGTTCAATCGGCTTTGGTAGATAGGTGGGCTTTCCCCATCCGGTCACCGTCATATTGGCGGTTTCCGCTATGAACTTCGCTTGCGCCATGAAGTCATCACTTTGCAGAAACTCCCCGGCAAGCGTGAAGATGTCGCCGCCTTTGCCCAAGCCGAAGTCGTACCAGAGCTGTTTCGCTACGTTCACACGGAAAGAGGGTGTGCGCTCGCCCCTGTACGGGGCGATATACCACAGCTCGTTACCGCTCCTTCTGACAGGCTCATGCCCCAGCCGTGCGAGAAAATCCGCAAGCGGCATCCTTCTGACAGCATCTATTTCCGTCCTTTCCATGCCCGTGTCAGTTGATGATGAACTTGATACCGACCCCGAACTGCGTGTGAAACTTCCGCGTGTCGCCACCCCAAAGGCAACGCTCCCGCAAGTTGGCAAGCAGGGCGATACGGTCTGCCACGTAGCACTCCACATCGAGCGTCAGCGCACCGCCGTATATGAAGGCGTCCCGGTCGTGCAGCGTGGAGCCGTCATGCAGCACCTTCTTCCCCCAGTTCACCGACTCATATCCGGCAAGAGCCGAAGCCCCGGCATAGACGAATACGATTTTTCGAGTGTCCGACAGTATCTTGAAGTAATAGCCGCCCTCCGCCGTGAACTGCGCCACGGGTATCTTGGTGTTCTTGTAAGGATTGTTTTTCAGGAGGTATTCGCCACCGAACACCCACTTGTTTCCCCTCTTCGTGTAGGTGGAGAGAGCCGCCCCGAAACTGTAGCCGCCGTCTTTGCCACCGGGATTGAAACCGTCCGCCATGTCCGCCCTCACCTCGATACCCTGCATTTTCGGCAGGCATCGCTGGGCGTGCGCCTGCCCCGTGAACAGGGCAAGCGACGCGATGATTATTGCAATGTACTTTCTCATGGTCAGCGCACTTGAAGTTCGTTGATGGTGCCGGCGCGTACCAAATCCTCGTTCTCAATCACGAAGGACTGGTGGCGTCCACCGCTCTTCTCGTTCAGCTCCACAACGAGGCACTTGTCATCGGGGATGGTGAACTTCGCCATCGTGAAGACCGTGCGCTCACTCTTTTTGCCCGGCACGAGGGTGGCGTAGTTCTGCGCACGGAGCGGCAGGATAATCTGCTCCTGCACGGCGGTACGCTTCGCCACCTTCTTGTCCACGATTTTCCATGTGATATAGTCCACATCGAAAGGCACGTTGCTCTGGTTCTTTATCTCCGTGTGGAAATAGAGCAATCCGTTATGCGTGTAGATGCCTTTGAGAAGATACTGGATGCCGAAACGCTTGCAGCCGATATGCTTCACCTCGCGCTTGTTCTGTTTGTGGATGGACTTCATGATAAGTCGCACCAGCATCGGGCTTTCGCTGCCCAGCTCTTTCAGATAGATTTCCTGTGCGTTATTCGGGCGGTTCACCGTGCTGCCGTCATGGATGAAGTCGCACATCTCCACATTGAGCAACAGCGGTTCGGCGGCATACTTCACGTTGAAGGTGTAGAAACTGCCGTCCTCCGTGATGACGGACATGTTGGTTTCGTTGGGAAAATTCCTCACGGTCGCCTTCACACGGATGACGTTCTCCGCTCCGTCGGCTTTCCCGGCAATCAGGTCGGGCGAGCCTAAATCGACATAGCGCACCTCCGCCGGAAAAATGACGTGGACGGTCTTGTCGTAAGTCACTTCCAGACCGTGCGGCGGTATCATGCGGTCGAAGGTCAGCTTGCGTGACAGCCCGTGATATAGGTCGCCGTCCGCCTCCTTCTGCGGACAGATCTCCTTCGTCAAGGTCGGCTGTTCATTACTTCCGTTGTTCTGTTCAACGGTTACATTCTCCTGCGCGTTGGCAGTTGCGATGCCCATAGCGAGGGCAAACATGATGATTACTTTTCTCATTACTTTTGGATTTTTAGTGGTAATTTTTTTTGATTGATGGTTATTTTCAGTCCTTTTCCTGATAGAGCATGACCCTATACCCGGCTTTCAGATGCACCTTGACGGTGCGCATCTTTTTGGCGATATACTGGCTTGTGCCTTGTATCAGCCCCTTGCCCAAGTCGGAGGCGAGCTGCGCCCCGGCATTGGTGGAGATGTTGATGCTGCTTCCGAGTGAGCCGCCCATGTTGGCGGCGACTTCCCGGACAGCGTTCATCTCCATCGAGTTCGGGATGAAGATGCCGGGCTGTCCGTCCGTGTCATAGACCGCAAGCTCCACGGGGATAATCGTGCCGTCGTATTCCAGCGAGGAGATCTCGATGTCGAGTCGTTCACCCTGTATCTTGCCCGTGCCGACCACCACCGCATTGCGTGGGATTGTCCTGCCTGCCACCGCCATAGGCTCCAGCAGATGCAGCCTTACCGTCTGCCCGTCCGTCACGCTCTGCGCCCCATGCACGCACGCCGGTATGGTGTTCCTGTCCGATACCTCCGCCGTGCCGACAGCCGTGTTGAAACCCCGGTTGCGTTCCTGCGATAAGGCGGCGACAAACTCCGCATTGCTCATGGGTTGTGCAAGGGAGGAAACGACTTGGCGTGTCACCTGCCTTACAGGTGTCGCCGTGTTCTTCTTTCCCTTCTGCACGGTAGTTGGCTCTGCCGCCTGTTCCGGCTTTCCTCCGTTCTGACCGCCCATGTACTTTGCCGCCAGCTCATAGGACTTCTCCATAAGTGCCACCTGCTCGTCCATAGAGGAAGCCTTGCCCTTCTCGCTTTCCAGTTCCGATTCCAGCGAGGCGATACGCTCCAACAGCTCGTCCATCTCCGCATTGTCATTCTTCGGCTGTTCGTAAAAGTTGCCGAGGGTGGCGTTCAGGTCACGGTAGGCGGCTGCGGAGGATTGGATGGTTTGCGGCGTGGCGGGCTTTGCCCTTTCTTCCTTGCCGCCCGGATTGGCGAGGTCGAAGTCCGTACCGTCCTCCGTTCCCGCTATCTCGCGGTCGAACATGTCGCCCAACTGCCCGATGGCACGGTTGCGGCTCTCCAGCCGTTCTTCCATCTCCCCATGCTCGTAGGCTTTCAGCTTGTCGCCGATAATCTGCCGGTTCGCCTTGTCAGCGTCGGGCATCTCGGTGTTGTAGCCCTCCGTTCCCGGCGGTTGCTCCTTGCCGGAGGACGGGGCGAATATCAGCCACATCGCCCCAATGAACACCAGCACCATAGCGGGTAGCACGATCATCTTCTGCCGTTTCAGCCGCTGCGCCTCAGTCAGCGGTTCGCGCTCCTTTTTGGGCTTTCCCGTGTCGGGAGCGGTTTTGTTCTCTTTCATCGGTTCATTCTTCGTCTGTTCCATATAAATAAGGTGTTAAGTGATTGTCTGTTTCCGCCGGGGTCGGCAGTTCTACCCGTCCGGCGTGTCCCGTTTCCATACGTGAGCCGTCGTTCCTGCCGATGTCATAGACGGCTCTGCCGAAGGTATAGAGGGCAAGCACCGCGAAAGCGGCGAGCATCCCCAGCACGATGCGGCGGCGTGTTTCCGGCGGCAAGCCGTCCAGATACCCTTTGAGCCTTGCCACCAAGCGTTTTCGTTTGTCGTGGAGTTTCCAATACATGCCCCACATTGATTTTCTGATACTTTTCATGTCCTGTTATCGTTTGATTGTCTGTAAATCCTTGTTCTCGATGATAGTGAAGCCCTCAATGGTGAAGCCATTGGGGTTGTCGTCCGACCGCGATGCGTTCAGCAGGCGGCAGGTGGTCACGAGGCTGCGCTCGGTGACGTTGCTCTGCCGGATGATTTTCTGCGTGGCGTAGGTCACGGCACGGTAGGGATAGGCGTTGAAGTCACACACCACGCTGTCCACCTTCAACACTTGGTTGATGTTTCCGGCGATAATGCGGTTGTAGTACCCCTTCTCGGCGAAGTCCGAATAATAGTGGTACACGCTCTTGTCTGCCAGCAGCAAGGCACGTTTTACGTTGTGTTCAATCGCGCTTTTTTCAGGTGACAGCGTGAAGAAAAGCTCGTGGAAGCGGCGCACATGCTCCCGTGCTTCCGCCGGGCGGTTCTGCGATAAATCCTGAGAGAGAGCCAGCATCAGGCTCTTGCCGTTGTCCAGCACATAGATTTTCTCCCGTTGCTTCTCCGCGAAACGGTAGGAGTTCCAAACGCTCCACACTGTCACCACGGCGCACAGCGAGAGGAAGACGATACCGAACAGGCGTATCTGCCTGAACGACGATTCGATGTTTCTAAGTGATTTGAATTCCATTTATATTTTTAATTTATGATTGCACATTGATTATTTCAGCAATTTGCCGACACGTCCGACTGCGTTTCCTGCGGTCGCTCCTGCAATTCCGCCAGCCATGCTTCCGGCGCGTCCCGCCATCTGGTTCACGTTGCGACCGTAACCGCCCATGCCTCCGGCTTGGATAATCCAGCCGGCAACGGTGGGAATGGTGAAGTAGCCGATGATGCCGATGCAGAGGAACACGATGTACACCCCGTCGCTCGAATCCAGCGAGAAGTTCGGGTCAGCCTGCATCCGCTCGATGTCGCTTTGCAGCATCAGCACCTGTATCTTCGCCAGTATGGTGCTGAACATGTCCGACACCGGCAGCCACAGATAGACCTGTATGTAGCGGCATATCCACTGCGTGAGCGTGCTTTGGAATCCGTCCCACACAGATATGGCAAAGGCTATCGGACCGAGTATCGCCAGCACCACGAGGAAGAAGGTTCGGACGGTGTCTATCACGAGGGCGGCGGCTTGGAACAGCAGTTCGAGTATCTCGCGGAAGAAGTCGCGGATGCTCTTCTTCATGTTGTACATTCCCCGGTCGATATACATTCCCGCCATCGTCACCATGTCGGAGGGCGACCAGCCGAGTTCCTCCAGTTGCTTGTCAAATTCCTCATTGGACACGAGGTAGGCGGTTTCGGGGTTGCGTACCATCGCCTCGTATTCCAGCTTGTCCTTCTGCTCCCGGTATCGGTTCATGTCCAGCGTTTCCGCCTCCAGCATCTTTGCCGTGCCCTGTACGACGGGTGAGAGGATGCTGTTGATCGTGCCCAGCACCACAGTCGGGAAGAACATGATGCACAGACCGATGGCGAAAGGACGGAGCATCGGGAACACGTCTATCGGTTCGGCTCTCGCCAGCGACTGCCATACCCGGTAGGCGACGTAGAACAGCGCGCCCAGCCCGGCGATGCCTTTCGCCACACCCGCCATGTCTCCGCACAACGGCATCATCTGCTCGTAAAGCGAACGTAGAATCTGGTGAAGGTTGTCGAAATTCATAGGCTACCAGTATCTTTCGTTCATGTTTCCGTACAGCCCCATGATGCGGTCGAGGTCGTTCTTCTTTTTCGCACGCAGATAACTCACGGAGATGTTCTTGTTGGTGTAGTAACTCACGAGGTTGCGGTAACGCTTCATCTTCGAGTGGCAGCGTTCCACCACGTCCATGCGCTCCTTGTCGGTCATGGAGAGCGTGGTGATGTTCACCACATTCTTCAGTTCCGTCAACACTTCGTTGCTCTCTTCCAGCAGTTTCGTGTAACCGAAAGCGATTGCCGACAGCTCTTCAGGTCTGAAGTTCCCGTCACGGAGCATCCTTTGGAAACTGTTTACATAAATGTCGGTGATGTCGCCTACCATCAGGATAGTCTGCTGCACCTTGCGGGCGTCCTTGACGAGATTGTTCACCGATTTGAGGGCATCGTAATACTTTTTGCCCTGCTGATAGATTTTCACCGTTTCCTGAAAGTTGCTCACCATGTTCGTGGCGGTCTTGGAGGTATGGATGATGTTTTTGGAGGCATTGATGATACCCTGCGCCAGATTGCCCGGATCGCTTACTACCCACTGTGCGCTTGCCCTGCCTGCGAAAAGCAGGCACAAACAGATAATCATTGTTATTCTTGTTCTCATGTTACTTTGGATTTTAGTGGTTGTTATTCTTCTGTCGGGTTCTCCGGCTGCGGCTTCACCCGCACATAGTCCCCGTTTGGCGAGAAGGTCAGCACGTCCGTTGCCTCGTTGTAGGACACGTCGATGCGGAAGCCGGTGTTCATGAACAGGTTGCCGTTTTCCTCCTGCAAGAGATAGGTTTCCGGTTTCAGCTTGCGGCGCAGACCGTTCCGGCGGAACACCGTCACCTTGTAGGCTTCGCCCTCCTTGTAGATAAGCACGTCCGGTTTCCCCTCCACGCTCTCCCAGTTCCCGCACAGCATGTCACGGCGGTTGTCGGCCACGTCACAGGATTGCAGCATCATGACCGCCAATCCAATCAAGCACTTGCTGACTTGCAGCATTTTCACTTTTGGTAAATTCATACGCGTTTTTCTTTTTTTATTGATACATTCTGTTTTAGTTATTCCTTGTTCCTCCGCCTTTCGGCAAGCTGCAGGATGGCGGCTTCGATGTCACCGCCCAGCTTCTCCGCCAGACGGTAAACCTCCACTTTTTCCGTTTCTTCGGTAGTGTAGGCCAGATACTCTTCCGCGCTGACCTCTGTGGCATAGACAGCCGACTGCGTGCCTCCCAAGCCTATCCACACCTCCTTGTAGAGCCGTGAAGGGTTGTTTGCCATGTTGATGGAGAGTATCTGCCCTTTCTCCTTTTCCGTCAGTCCGAGCAACGCCTGTATCTGGTCGAACTTGTTCATGTACTTGCGCTGGTCGAGAAGTATCTTGCAGTCGGAGTTGTTGATGATGCTCTCCTTGACCACGGGAGAGGAAATGATGTCGTCCACCTCCTGCGTCACCACGATTGCCTCGCCGTAATATTTTCTGACCGTCTTGTACATATAGCGCAGGTATTCAGCCATGTTCGCCGAAGACAACGCCTTCCAAGCCTCTTCCACTATCAGCTGTTTGCGCACGCCTTTCAGACGGCGCATCTTGTTAATGAAGGCTTCCATGATGATGATGGTCACGACCGGAAAAAGCTCGCGATTTTCCTTTATGCTGTCAATTTCGAAGACGATAAACCGCTTGCCGAGCAGGTCGATGTTCTCCGTGGAGTTGAGCAGGAAGTCGTAGCGTCCGCCTCGGTAATATTGCCGCATGGTGGTGAGCATATTGTCGATATTGAAGTCTGACTTCTCCACCTTTATCTCACGTTCCGCCAGTTCGCGGCGGTAGTCGTCGCGCATATACTCGTAGAAGGTGTTGAACGAGGGGACGATGCTCCGGTTAGCCCTGATACGCTCGATGTATGCGTTCACCGCGCTGCCCAGTTCGCCGCTTTCCGTCTTCGTCACTTTGTCGTCCTCCGACTTCCAGAGCGTCAGCAGCAATGTCTTGATGCTGTCCTTTTTCTCCACGTCGAACACGTAATCATCAGTGTAGAACGGGTTGAACGATATGGGCTTCTCTTCCGTGTAGGTGAAATACACGCCGTCCGCTCCGCCTGTCTTGCGCCGGATCATGCCGCACAAACCCTGATAGGAGTTTCCTGTGTCCACCAATACCACATGTGCGCCTTGCTCATAATATTGGCGCACGAGGTGGTTCATGAAGAACGACTTGCCGCTGCCCGAAGGACCCAGCACGAACTTGTTGCGGTTCGTGGTGATACCCCGCTTCATCGGAAGGTCGCTGATGTCGAGGTGCAGCGGTTTCCCCGTGAGCCTGTCCACCATCTTGATGCCGAAGGGCGAGAGCGAGCTGCGGTAGTTGGTTTCCTCTGTGAACAGGCACACCGCCTGTTCAATGAAAGTGTGGAAACTCTCTTCCGCCGGGAAGTCCGCCGCATTGCCGGGTATCGCCGCCCAGTAGAGTGTCGGGCAGTCGATGGTGTTGTGGCGCGGCACGCACTCCATGCTTGCCAGCTGGCTGCCCACGTCGTTCCTTATGTGCTTCAGTTCCTCCGCGTCGTCGCTCCACGCCATGACGTTGAAGTGCGCCCGTACCGAGGTCAGCCCGTAGGAATGGGCTTCGTTCAGGTATTGGTCTATCCACTCGCGGTTGATGCTGTTGCTCCTTGAATACCGTGAGAGCGACTGCATGTTACGGGCGGACTTCTCGAACTTCTGCAAGGTTTCCTCGCTGTTGTCTATCAGCACATACTGGTTGTAGATATGGTTGCAGGAGAGCAGAAGCCCCACCGGGGAGGCGAATGACAGTCGGCAGTCACTCCGGTCAGTGGAGAGTTTCTCGTAACGGGTATCGGTAGCCACCTTGCCCGGCAGGTCTTCCGCGTCGGAGAGGGTGTGCAGGCACAGGCGGTTGTCGCCGATGCGCATCTCCCTTGCCGAAAGCTCGATGTCCTGCAAGGTGGTATTCCCTTCCGGCATGAGCGAGAAGTAGCGTTCAATAAGCCCCGTCTTTCCCTCCGTCCCCACAATCTCATCGGTGGATAGGCGGCGCAGGCGGACAAGCCCGCTGTCGTTCATGATGCGCTCGAACTGTTCGCAAGCCTCCATGAATTTGGTGGCTGTTTCCCTGTCCAGCTCCTTCGGGATGATGTGCCCCCGGCACAGCGTGCTGAAGTTGCTCTGCATCCGGCTACGCTCCTTCGTCGTCTTGGTCAGGTAGAGGTAGCAGGTGTGTTTCAGGTACGGACGCTCGTTGAAATGTCGCTCGAAAGAACGGCTCAAAAAGCTCATGTCGTCATTTTGCAGCTCCGACTTGTAGCGTTCCTTGATGAACCAGTCCTGTTTGTGGACGACGGAGTAGTCCGGCAGCACCTTGATCGCCTTGCACCAGCAGCCGTGTATAGCCTCGTACTCCGCGCCCGTCACGGTGTAAAGTTCCGGCAGCTCCACCTCGAAAGCCACCGTGATGTCGGCGTCCTTTGAGATGATGCAGCCATGCTCCACCGCAAGCAGGGGGAACTTGTTTTCCAGTGTTGTCATTTTTGATGTATTCCTCATGTCGTTTCTTCCTTTCGTTGTCGTTTGAACAGACGGGTTATCCGCCGCCGGTTAATCAGGTATCGGGGATGGCTCCGTGCCGCTCCCAGTTTCATTAGCCCGTGTTCGCCGTACCGGGCGTTCAGCGCGAAGGTCTGCCACACAAGGAGGGAGGACGATGCCGCGCCGAAGCCGATACATACCCACTGGTCGATGCCGACCATGTAGAGAATGACGAACAGGACGAAGAGAGCCAGCAGACCTCCGCAGAAGATGAAGAGGTACTGTGCCTTCAAACCCTTGAACTCTACCGGACGGCCGATACCCTTGTTGATTGGGTATTCAGCCATACATTATTACATTAAAGGAAGAATGAGCGCAGGATGGTGGCGGCTACAATCAGGAAGATACACGCGCCGAACCACGAGGCGGCTGTCTTGCTGGTGTCGGGGTCGCCCGATGAAAACTTGCCGTACACTTTTACGCCCCCGATAAGCCCGACGACTGCACCGATGGCGTATATCAGTTTAGTTCCGGGGTCGAAATAAGAACTCACCATAGAGGTGGCTTCGTTGATGCCCGCGATGCCGTTTCCTTGCGCAAAAGCGGAGGCAGTTGCGGCGATGATGAATGCCGCAAAGAGGATTGCTTTTCTGTTTCTTACGATGTTCTTGTTCATAAACTGTTCTTGTTTTTGTGCCGTCGAAAGGGTGGATGGTCCTTTGTCGGGCGGTTGATACTCTGTTACTTTACTTTGGTTTTAGTGGATGCCCGTTTGTTTCCACGGACTTGGGTGTGTCCGTTGCGGACCGGATGCGCCTTGCGCTTCCTCGCCGCGTGGGTTGATTGTCATTCCTTCATGCTCATTTCTTTTTTTGTTGTCATACATAGTTGCGGATGTCGAACTCCTCTACGTTGTCAGGCACGACGAACTCCTTTTCAGGTTTCTTCAGCCGAATCTCGATAAGCCCCTTGATGCGTATGCCTATCTCCGAAGAGCCTTCCATCATTTTCTCGTACAGCTCCGTGCCTTCCATGTCGGTGAACACCTTTGCCGCCTTTTCACGTTCCGCCTGTGTCGCGTCCGGGTTCTTGGCAGTCTTGCAGGCGTCGTCGATCTCGTCAAAACTGCTGCCCGAAGCCCGTGGCGTGTCCGAAGCGTCCTCTTCCGGTTCGTCCTCCCCGTAGCCCAGTTCCTCCGGCGGTATGCTCGTGAATGTTTCATCGAGCTTTTCCTCCGGGACTTGTGCCGGGCGGGATGCGGTTTCCGTGTTTCCGTCGTCAAAAGTAGCCTCTTCCTCCGACAGTTCAATGCCTTTTTCCGAAGTGGCGGCTTCTTGCGTCGGTATGGCTGCGGTTGTCCGGGTGGACGCCATTTTGAAACGGCTTTTGCCGATGATGTCCGCCTTTGCCGTGGAAACTTCTTCATGTGCCTCTACGCACTTGGGGACATTCCTGTCCAACGACCGCCATAATCCGACAATGCCCTTGAAGAAGCGGACAATCCGCGTGTCCATGATGCGCTCGTAAAGGAGCAGGAACAGGAACCAGAGGTTGCAGCCGACCGATACCGCCAGCAGAATGTCTGTCATGCTGATTGTGTAATTCATATCCTTCCGTTTTTGGTTAGAATACTGAATTATAATTTCGGGCATAAAGGCTCTTTATCGCATCCTCGCATTGGTTGAAGTGGTGCGTCAGCACATGGTCGATGTAAGCGGACAGCGTAAGCCGGTCATGCCCGATTACACGGGTGATACGCATGATACGCTCGTGGTACTCCGGGCGCACATACGCCATCTTCCCCTCACGTGCCTTTACTTCCGGGTCGCGGATGAACAGGCGTTCATAGTCCTTCTCACTGCATTTGCCGCTTACCGGGACAGGCGATAGGATTTCCACACTCGCCTGCACTTGGGCAAACATACCTCCGCAGTCTTGCTGTGGTCTTTTTTCATTCGGTGTCATTTCTTTTTCCATTTTCAAATCAGATCTTCACGTTGTTTCTTGTACAGTTCGTTGATTCTCTCCTTGTGCTGTTCCAGATGCTGGCGCAGCACGGTATCCACATATCCGCCTACTGAGATTTCCCCTCCGGCGATGTCGTTCACGATTCTGAGGATCTTGCCGTGGACGTCACGGCTGATATAGACACATTGGCGGGTCTTTATCTCGTTGCGGCGCAGGAACAGCTCGTTGTAGTCCTCGTCCTGCCTTTTCCGGCGTCCACTTTCCCTCTGCGCTTTTTCCCGTGTTACGGGTTGCACAGGAGATGGTTCCGGTGCGGCGGTGTCCTCTTCGGTCGGTGCAGCTGCGGGTACTTCCTGTGCGGGGCGCAGTGTCCCGTCCTGTGTGCGCCGCCCGATGGAGGCTAACAGCAGTTCCTCGTCGATGCCTTCCGTGTTCACTTTCCTGCTGCCCATGCTCACTGCGGTCTGATGATGTCGCTTATCTCTTCGGAAAACTCCCGGATGCCACTCCCTTTCAACAGTGCCGTGTCCATCGGGAAGATGGTGGAGCGGAAAACGCTCTTGCGCTCTTCCGAAAGGTCACGACGGAACTTCTTGCTGTCGGGCAAGCGGGTGGAAAGTACCGGAAAGCCCATTTCGGCGATCACTTCCTCGTAGACTCCGTACAGGTCGTTCCTCTCCCTGCCGTCCACCATCGTCCAAAACAGATGCAGCCCCTTTGTTTTCGCCTGCCCGGTCGTCATCAGCCTGTCGCGGAACATCGTAACGAATTTCAGGGTACTCTCCACGACGAAACGATCGGCACTCAGGGGCGTGAAGATGTAGTCCATCTGCGATAGCGTCTTTATCACGCCGTTGCTCCGGAGTGTCCCCGGCATGTCGAAGAAAACCACGTCGGGCTTCACGACCTCGGCGGCGATCATCCTTTCCGCATCGTCGAGGGCGTTCACCGCGTTGCTCTTGATGACCGGATAGGCGTTCTTCTTTATCTTGCGGAAATGGTCGCACGCGAGAGCCTTGAAGTAGATGCTCCCGCCGATGAGTGCCGTCTCATGTTCGCGCAGGCCGTGGATGCTGTGCTGCGGGTCGTCGCAGTCCACGACGGCGACATTGTAGCCTTTCACGTTGTGGAGGTAACTGGCGGCGAGTGCCGTGACGGTGGATTTGCCGATGCCACCTTTTTGTGTTGCGAATGCAACGAAGATTTCCTTACTCATAGTTCTATACATTTTAATTGTTGATGATTTGTTTTTCTGTTTCCATACGGATTTGGCTGTCGCACCATCCGCTTCCGTGACTACACACGCAGGCTGGTCGTCGCGTATCCGGTTCTGTGGTGAAGCGGTGCGTCGGACAAATGGTGATTGACGACATTGCGTCATGAAGTCATTGAATCCATACGTCACCGAATTGTCGGAGAACCGGGTTTCCGACGGTTCGGGTATCCGTTTCGGCAAGTATCCGAAGAAGCGGTTTTCCGGGTATTTGAATATTCCGTTTCTCATATCTTCAAACCGTTAGTTTCTTGAATCATGCTGCAAATAAACAAGTATATTTTTGAACCTGTATCACTTCTCCGGCAAGTGGCAGCACGTTGCGCCGGTTGGCAGTCATTGACCGGGTCAAGCATCTGTCCGATATCGCTTTAAGGGCGTAACTTTGCACCCGGACGGCAGGGTTCGCCGATGGCGCGCGGCCCGGAGTCCTAAAAGGTATTTTCCCAATCCGTCCCCTGACGGATTTTTATGTTCACCTGAACATAGCAAGATGTCTTTTCAGCCGCTCAAAATATTTTGAGCAGCCACGAAAAGCACTTGCCCTTGCAGGGGACGGGCTTTCCCTCCGAAGTCGGAAAGCCTTTCAGAACTGCGGTGCCGTGAACAGAAGCGGCGGCTTATGCCGTCAATCCGCTAAATCCAAAGTGATATGAAAGAGAAAAGGAAAAGCAAAGCAGGGAGAAATCCCAAACTCGATCCGGCGGTGTACCGCTACACCGTCCGTTTCAACGAGGAGGAACACAACCGTTTCCTCGCCATGTTCGGAAAATCGGGTGTCTATGCACGGTCGGTTTTCCTCAAAGCGCACTTCTTCGGGCAACCGTTCAAGGTGCTGAAGGTGGACAAGACGCTGGTGGACTACTACACCAAGCTATCGGATTTTCATGCGCAGTTCCGCGCCGTGGGGACGAATTACAACCAAGTCGTGAAGGAATTGAGGCTGCATTTTTCCGAGAAAAAGGCGATGGCGTTGCTCTACAAGCTGGAGCAACACACCGTCGAACTCGTGAAACTGAGCCGTCAGATTGTGGAATTGTCGAGAGAAATGGAAGCAAAATGGTCGCAAAAATCAGTGTAGGAGACTCGTTGTACGGCGCGATTGCCTACAACGGGGAGAAGATTAACGAGGCGCAGGGGCGGCTTCTCACCACCAACCGCATCTACAATGACGGTTCGGGAACGGTGGATATAAGCAAGGCGATGGAGGGTTTCCACACCTTCCTTCCACCGCAGATGAAGGTCGAGAAGCCGGTGGTGCATATCTCGCTCAACCCGCACCCGGAGGATGTGCTGACCGATATTGAGTTGCAGAATATCGCCCGCGAGTATCTGGAAAAACTCGGTTTCGGAAACCAGCCTTATCTTGTATTCAAGCACGAGGACATCGACCGCCACCACCTGCACATCGTGACGGTCAACGTGGACGAGAACGGGAAAAGACTCAACCGGGATTTTCTCTACCGCCGCAGCGACCGTATTCGCAGGGAACTGGAACAGAAGTATGGATTGCATCCGGCAGAACGAAAAAATCAGAGATTGGATAACCCGTTGCGCAAGGTGGACGCATCGGCTGGCGATGTGAAAAAGCAGGTGGGCAACACCGTGAAGGCTCTGAACGGGCAGTACCGCTTCCAGACGATGGGCGAATACCGTGCGCTCCTTTCCTTATATAATATGACGGTGGAGGAAGCGAGGGGAAACGTGCGCGGACGGGAGTATCACGGGCTGGTCTATTCCGTCACGGACGACAAGGGTAACAAGGTGGGCAACCCGTTCAAATCCTCGCTTTTCGGGAAGTCCGCAGGCTATGAAGCCGTACAGAAGAAGTTTGTCCGTTCCAAATCGGAAATCAAGGATAGGAAACTGGCAGACATGACGAAACGCACCGTCCTTTCCGTGCTGCAAGGCACTTATGACACGGACCGGTTTGTTTCCCAACTCAAAGAGAAAGGCATAGACACCGTGTTGCGCTACACGGAAGAAGGGCGCATCTACGGGGCTACCTTCATCGACCACCGCACGGGATGCGTGCTGAACGGCTCGCGCATGGGTAAGGAACTTTCGGCGAATGCCTTGCAGGAACACTTCACACTGCCATACGCCGGACAACCGCCTATACCGCTTTCCATCCCGGTGGATGTTGCGGACAAGGTACACGGGCAGACCGCATACGACCGTGAAGACGTGTCGGGCGGTATGGGCTTGCTCACTCCCGAAGGTCCGGCGACCGATGCCGAGGAAGAGGCTTTCATCCGGGCGATGAAGCGCAAAAAGAAGAAAAAGCGCAAGGGCTTGGGTATGTAATCGGAGTATCAACAATTAAAATTTTAATCTATGTCACAAGAAGACGATTTGAGGGCATTGGCGAAAATCATGGATTTTCTGCGTGCCGTGAGTATCATTTTAGTGGTCATGAACGTGTACTGGTTCTGCTACGAAGCCATCCGGCTGTGGGGCGTGAACATCGGTGTGGTGAACAAAATCCTTCTGAACTTCGACCGCACGGCGGGGCTGTTCCATTCCATACTGTACACGAAACTGTTTTCCGTCCTTTTGCTTGCCTTGTCCTGTCTGGGCACGAAAGGGGTCAAGGGTGAGAAAATTACTTGGGGAAGAATCTGGACGGCACTCTCCGCCGGGTTCGTGCTGTTCTTTCTGAACTGGTGGTTGCTGGCTCTGCCGCTGCCGGTTGAAGCGGTGACGGGGCTGTATGTCCTTACCATCGGCACGGGCTATGTCTGCCTGCTGATGGGTGGTCTATGGATGAGCCGCCTGTTGAAACACAATCTGATGGATGATGTTTTCAACAACGAGAACGAGAGTTTCATGCAGGAAACGAGGCTTATCGAAAGTGAGTATTCGGTCAATTTGCCGACACGTTTCTATTACAGGAAACGCTGGAACAACGGCTGGATCAATGTAGTTAATCCCTTCCGTGCGTCCATCGTGTTGGGTACGCCGGGCAGCGGCAAGTCATACGCCGTTGTAAACAATTTTATCAAGCAACAGATTGAGAAGGGATTTAGTCAATACATCTACGATTTCAAGTACCCCGACCTTTCGACCATCGCATATAACCATCTGATGAATAATCCGGAGGGCTACAAGGTGAAGCCGAAATTCTATGTAATCAACTTCGACGACCCGCGACGCTCACACCGTTGCAATCCCATTCACCCGGATTTTATGGAAGATATTACGGATGCCTATGAGAGTGCCTACACGATAATGCTCAACCTTAATAAAACATGGGTGCAGAAGCAGGGCGACTTCTTCGTGGAATCACCTATCATTTTGTTCGCCAGCATTATATGGTATCTTAAAATCTATCAGAACGGGAAATATTGCACGTTTCCCCATGCCATCGAGTTTTTGAACCGCCGTTACGAGGATATTTTTCCGATACTGACCTCTTATCCGGAGCTGGAGAACTACCTTTCCCCGTTCATGGATGCGTGGCTCGGAGGGGCTGCGGAGCAGCTCATGGGACAAATAGCGTCGGCGAAAATCCCACTTTCGAGGATGATTTCACCGCAGCTCTATTGGGTGATGTCGGACAGCGAGTTTACGCTGGACATCAACAATCCCGAAGAGCCGAAAATCCTATGCGTGGGCAACAATCCCGACCGTCAGAACATCTACGGCGCGGCACTCGGATTGTACAACTCCCGCATCGTGAAGCTCATCAATAAGAAGGGGATGCTGAAGTCGTCGGTCATCATCGACGAGCTGCCCACGATATACTTCAAAGGGCTGGACAATCTTATAGCCACCGCACGAAGCAACAAGGTTGCCGTGTGTCTGGGATTTCAGGATTTCAGCCAGTTAGTACGCGACTATGGCGATAAGGAAGCCAAAGTCGTGATGAACACCGTCGGTAATATCTTCTCCGGGCAGGTGGTAGGTGAAACGGCAAAGACACTATCGGAACGGTTCGGTAAGGTGTTGCAGAAACGGCAGTCTATCTCCATCAACCGGCAGGATGTGTCCACGTCCATCAACACGCAGATGGACGCGCTTATCCCGCCCAGCAAGATTTCAGGGCTTACGCAGGGTATGTTTGTCGGTTCGGTGTCCGACAACTTCAACGAGCGCATCGAGCAGAAGATTTTCCACTGCGAGATTGTGGTGGATGCCGAGAAGGTGAAGCGGGAGGAAAGTGCCTACAAGAAAATACCTGTCATTACTGACTTCACGGACGAGGACGGAAACGACCGCATGAAGGATACGGTGCAGGCGAACTACCGGCGCATCAAGGAAGAGGTGAAGCAGATTGTGCAGGAGGAATTGGAGCGCATCGCGGGTGACGACAACCTGAAGCATTTGTTGCAGCAGAAGTAAATAAAAAAATGAAGAAAGGCTTACCATAAACCTTTCTTCATTTTTTTAGAACTTAAGCATTATCCATACTTACTAAGATTCCGTTTTCCAAAATTTTTTGCAATGGAATTTTCTTTAAGATTTCTTGATAAGTGCTATAGAAGTCATTATCAAGTCCTATATAAACAATATTGTCATGTAATTCTTCTATAACACTAATATGTGAATGCAATTTGCACTTTTTATCAGAACAATCTGATACGATACTTTTAATTCGTTCCAACTTATTTAATAAATCATCATATTGAGATAACCCTTTTGTAGTTGGTTGTATTTGATAATTAGTTTTCTTTGCCGGTTGTATATTATGTTCAGGATCTAATAATACTATGTGAAATATAGAAGAATCCCGATCAAAATAACCTACAATACGCCCCGTACTTTTTGTTATCGAAAATTGCATTATTGGAAAATCTGTCTCATTGTCCAATATTTCTTTTGGTAGCCAATCTAAATCTTTTCGTTGAATAGGAATGTTTTTAGCACTCCAATCTATTGGATGACATCTTAATGCAATACTACCTCTATTTTCTTCTAATACTTCTTGCGGTGTCATAGTACCCAAAGCACCTAATCTTTCAAGAAGCCCAATATGCCATCCCTTAGAACACTCTCCAATCTGAAAATTAGGTATCTGCTTAAAGTAAGAGAAGGAAAAAGTTATCTTCCTTCTCTTTAACTCATTTTCTTGTTCTTTGGTAACTAATGATTTGTTTCCGTATTTAGGAGAATCTGAATTAAGATTTAATAGTTTCCCATTTTTTCCCATAATACTCAATCATTAGTTCTGGAGTAATAACCTTGTCACAACGCTCATTTACATTTAAATCTCCACGTGTTTCAATCCAAGGCATCTCATTGTGGGACAATCGTTCTAATTCAGCACCGCTATATTTAAGATAATTCTCCAATATAAAGTCAATAAATTCAGCGTCTTCTGATGATAAACTCACATTGTGATTCATGCAATCATCAATATTGATTTCTGAATAGAGATATTTTGTAGAATTAAATCGATTGTAGATTTCTCGATTTACCGGACCATGAATCCATGCTTCAAACTCGCCGTCAAACATAGGTTTTTTATTGATACCATAAGACCATGCTTGAACATAATACAATAACTTCTGCAACTTTAAATTTATTAAAGACGCAAATCTATCTTCCGATTTTACTCGTAAGATAATGTAGTCTGTTATATCGTGTATTGAGTTCATCTGAATTATGACTATATCAATTTCAATGCAAAGTTAATATCTTTTTCTAATATAACAAAATAATGAATTGAATTGATGTGATTTATTCTAATGAATTTGTTTTTTATCTCCTCATACGATCCAACTCATCATCGCGCAGCATCCTCTCGTTCAATTTCTCCTGCATTCTGTCAAGGAAGTAGGTGCGGCTTTCGTTCTTCCGGCGTTTGATGTCGGTGTAGAAACGGTAGCAGTCCTTCGACTCAACCCCGAATATCTTGTAAAGGAGCGGGGCAAGCTGTTTGAGCGGCATGTTGCCGTTGTTGATGCAGCCCATCTCGTCGATGCCGTAGATAAGTTCCACGAGGTCGATGGCATTGCCCGTCCATTGCAGGAGGCTGGTGGCGGTTTCTGTTGTGTTGTTGGCGGATATCAGTGGCGGCACTTGGGGCGTGGCAAGGAATTTCTGCATCTTCCTCACGAAAGACAGAGCCTTGCTGACGTAGGCGGCAATCTCTCTCTTTTCTTCTGACAGGTTGCGCACGGGGTGGTGCTGCAACTCGATTTCGATGTAGGCAAGCGCGATGACGGTAAGGTTCGCGTCCATACTGCCGTTACACAGTTCAATCACTTGGGTGGCGAAAGCCGTATATGCCGTTTCCATATTGCAGTCACCGGCTTCGTTTATCAGGCGGAAGAAGTCGGTTTCCGCCAGCAAGAAATAATTCATGGTTCTGTCAATTTTGAAAATTACACTTTGTTTTCTGCGTGCGCACATAAATATAATTGGCAAAACATGTGTCAGAAAGCAAAAAATCCGGCACCGGCTTTTTCAAGGTGCTGGATTTCAGTGGTATAAAATTCAATATTTTTCCAAAGGAATGAATTTATACGGGATTAAATTGTTCATAATCAGAACATTTCTTCTATTTCCGAAAACAAAATTGTATGACTGCCGTACATTTTGGCTGTCTTGCTTATTTGTCAAGGGTGTAGATACTTCGGCATACACCGTTAGGATAGCTTTTCACAGAGGAAAGCGTCCAGTGTTGCTTTGGCAGAGCCGATTTGAAAAAATGCCGCCCACTTCCTAAAATGAAAGGAACGGTGTATAGTATGATTTCATCCACAGCGTGCATACGCAGTAGTCCGTTTATATAATCTGCCGTATCCGGTGTGGCTTCCGCGAGGTAACGGATGTTTGTGCCGTCTTTTCTCCATTCGTGCAGCATTGAAATGGAATAGTCCGGTGTCACACGGTAAAGGGCTTTCTTCCTGATTTCATCAAGACCGCAACGGTCAAGGCACAAATCCTGATGTGCTTTATCATATAACTCTGAAGAAAGACATCCGTCCATCGTCAGTACAGCGAGAATCTGAACTTTACCCATAATCGTTTCTTTTCGTTAGGCAAGGGTAAAAAAGTAGCGTGCAATTCACACTACCTTCAAGCGATGGCTCTGGTAAAGCCTTTACGGAGAGTACGTGAATGCACGCTATGCGTAAGCATAGCATAAGCATCACGCAATCGTCTCCGTAGTTCCAATTTACCAGATTTTCGCTTGAAACGCCTTGCGGTCTTATCCTATATGTTGGCGGCGAAAAGCTCCTGCCAATCGCCGTTTTTCTCAAATGTTATGCAAAGATAGCCAAATTCAGTGAATTACAGGCTATGATTGCTTGAATTTATATTTAAGTCCATACTCTTCAAGTTTGCTGTATAGTGTTGTCCTGCCTATTCCGAGCAGTTCGGCGGCGACACTCCGGTTGCCGTTTGCCTGTTTCAACGCACGCAATATCCGCTCCTTATCCTCCGCGTCATTGCGCAGGGCGAAGTTGACAGTAGAGGTCGGTTTCGTCACGGCAAGTTCCAGATGCTCTTTCATGACAACACCTTCCTGCGCCTGCAATACAGCACCCATAACTTTCTGCCGAAGTTCCCGCACGTTGCCCGGCCATGCGTGTGTCAGCAACGCTTTACGTGCTTCGGAACTGAACCCGCTCACGCTACACTCCAGCTCTCTGTTTGCCATATCACGGAAGAACTCTGCCAGCGGCATGATGTCTTCCTGACAGTCACGCAACGGAGGAACGGTTATCCCGAAGTCGTGCAGGCGGTACAGAAGATCCTGCCGAAAACGCTTTTCACTCACTGCCGCTTCCAGATCCTCGTTGGTGGCGGCGATGATGCGGACATTGAAACTCCTGTCTGCCTTGTCTCCGACCGGGCGATACCGCCTCTCCTGTATGGCGCGGAGCAACATCTGTTGGGTTTCCAACGCGAGGTTTCCTACCTCGTCCAGAAACAGCGTGCCGCCTTCCGCCTCATGGAAATATCCTTTCTTGGCACAGTCTGCTCCTGTAAACGCTCCCTTGACGTGTCCGAAGAAGGCCGAGGGCGCAAGCTCTTTGGTGAGTGAACCGCAGTCCACCGCCACGAATGGCTTGACTGCCCGCTTGCTCTTGTCGTGCAGGTGGTGGGCAATATGTTCCTTACCCGTGCCGTTCTCTCCGAATATCATCACGCTCATATCGGTAGCGGCTACCAGCCTTATACGGTGCATGATTTTCTGAAATGCGGAACCGTCACGGGCGAACACAGGCATACGGCGTTGTCCTGCCTGACGTTCTTTCAGTATGGAACGGATCAGGGGGACAAGTTTATCCTCCACAAGCTGTTTGGGAATATAGTCTATCGAGCCGAGTTTCATGCTTTCCACGGCGGTATTAACTTCGGCGTAGTCGGTCATAATGATGAAGGGCTGCATCTTTCCCTCCTTTCGCATCCAGCGCAAAAGGTCAATGCCGTTACCGTCAGGCAGGCGCAGGTCGGCAACCACGATGTCATTATCTGTCGCCTGTTGTAGATGTTTCTTCGCGGTTGAGAGGTGGTAAGCCTTCACGGTGCGGTAGCCCTCCCGCGCCAGCATGTTGCAGACAAACTCGCAGTACACGATATTGTCTTCTACCACAATTATTGTTGTCTTATCCATCTTCGTATTTTCTCCTTTCCTCTTCTGCCAACCGGATTATTTCCGCTCCCTTATCCAGCACGGCAGTCACGGCATGGCTTAACGCTTCACCATCCGGGAGTACATCGCCATGAAGCAATCTGTAAAGTACATTTAGCGGTTGGTCGGCACGTAGCACCTCCCACGAGCTGCGCAGGTGGTGTGTCAGGGAATCCAGCTTTTGCAGGTCTTTTTCTGTTGCCGCTTCCCGTATTGTCTGCATCTCTTTTTCAGTTTCCGTCATCAACTTTTCCAGCATAACGGCTTCATTGCCGTAAGACAGCAAAGCTGAAAAATCCGGTTTCCCGTCCGGTGTTTCTTTTATGGCACACCTGTCGGAAACCTCCATCAACTCCGATATGGAGAACGGCTTGAACAGGCATCCGGCAAAGCCTTTTGCCAATAGTTCCCCTTTGTTACAACTGCCCGAAGCGGTTGCCACAACCACCGGGATTGTTGGTGAATTGCCCACGTTGGACGAACGCAACAGTTCCAGTAATTCGAAACCGTTTATACCGGGCATATTCAAGTCTGTCAGCAACAGGCTGTATTCTTTCTGGCGTATCATTTCCATCAGTTCCGCAGCATCGGTGCAAGTGTCGCAGTGTATTCCTTCTTGGGAGTACATCTCTTTCAGCATCAGAAGTAATACCTCATCATTGTCAATGGCGACAACATCATGGAATTTATTGTTATGATAAACAGGTGTATTGCTTGTATATCCAAGCTGTTCTTCAGCTTCCTGCATAGAAATTTCAACTGTGAAACGACTGCCTTTCCCTTTCTTGCTGTCCAACCGGATTGTTCCGCCAAGCATCGACACAATATTACGCATTATGGCAAGCCCAAGCCCGAAACCCTCCTTTGCGGCGGCATTTGATAGACGTTCAAACGCACCGAACGCTTGTTTCTGTTCCTCTTCTGTCATGCCTGTACCTGTATCTTCAACGACCAGTGTCAGAACTCCATTATCATATTCAGTAATCAAAGAAACACCGCCTTCTTCTGTGAACTTGACTGCGTTTGACAGCAGGTTATTCCCGATTTGTATTATTCGCTCTTTGTCGGTCAATACAATGGCATCGTGTCCAGTCTTCACGGACAAGGACAACCCTTTGTTCACTGCAACAGGAATGAACTCCGTTTCAAGTGTGTGCGTGATTGCAGAAATCCGGCAGGGTGACAGACGGGGCTGTTCCTTGCCGTTGTCCAGGCGGAAGAAGTCAAGCAAAGTGTTGAGCATATCCCGCATACGGTCGGAGGATTGCAGTATATTTTGGATATATTGCCCATTATTACCGCTATTGCATTCTTTCCGCAAAAGTTCGGTATAGCCAGTTATTGCCGTCAGTGGTGTACGCAACTCATGGGTAATAGTATGTACCGCTTTCTTTCGGGAGGTTATGAGTACCTCATTTTGTTGCACGGACTGTTCCAATTGCTCGATCAAATCCGTTGTCTTGCGTTTGTATCGTTTAATGTTCTTTGCATCACGGTGTATGATGATATAGGAAATGACCAACAGCAAAAGAACAAATCCCATCAAGCCGCCTATCTGCATAAATGATTTTTTACGCATCGCTGTTATCTCGCTTTCTCTATTTTGTAAATCAGATTGTACCTTCTTTTCGATTTGGCAAATCAATCCTTGCAGTTGTCTGTTAAGTTCTGCATTACGGGCAGCAAGACTATCGGCTTGTTCTGACAATCGACGGCTCTGCGCTTTCTGTTCGTTGACCATGTTTCTATTGGATGAACGGAGCGTAGTCGTTGTTGTCGTTGGCTTCGTTCCCTCTTTTTTGCCAAAGATGCCCAAGAAACCTTTTCGTTTTGGCTTTTTGGACTGTTCCTGCACACTTTTCTGCACAATAACCGGAATTTGATTGGCTATCTTCTTGTTAATAGATTGTTGTTCATCCATTAACCGGACTATCTGGAACATCTGTCGTTCCTTATCCTCTAAAAGACTGCGCACACTATCGATGCGCTCTGCTGGATAGGTGGCCTTGAAACGGCAGAGCATACTGTCCATTGCCATACGCCGTGCATGGTAATGCTCGATATCTTTATCGTTCCATTCCAGTATTGTTTCACCCAATAGAGAAAATTTTATCATTTGAATATTGATATTGTTTATTTCTTTTCGGAGCTCGTCTATTTTTTTATTGCCAAGTTCTAATGCTTCTATCTCCTGCCATTCATAGAGGCTATTATATGCCATACATCCGATAAGAATGGAGATAAGTATATATCCCAACCGTATTGCCTTATAGAAATTTCCTGACCGCTCCATTATTTTGATGACATTGATTTTTGGAACATGAATAAAAGTTTATCGTTTTCGTTCATACGGATATTATCAGAATAACCGCCTTTTGTTATTTGATACCCGCATGGCTTAACCATAAAAACACCTAAGCCCTTAGTGTATGAACTTACTTCTGAGGCATAGTCTTTACTTGTATTTAATGGAACTTTCCCTTTAATACGACACCACTCATTATTGCAACTGATGTCTTCAATCTCAGACATCATTTTTTGCAAATCTGTAATAGCTTTGGAACTCGCCTCCTGGGGTATCTGCAACTCAAAACAGAGCATCGGTTCGAGAATGTCCACACCTGACTGTTGCAAAGCTAACCTGAAGACATAAGGGGTCAGCTGTCTGAAATCAGCAGGTGTACTTACCGGGCTATAATACTCGGCTTGAGTAAAAGTTACTTTCAGATCAGTCACTTCCCATCCATGCAACCCGGATTGACAAGACATACGAATCCCTTCAAAAACGGCGTTTTGAAAAGAATGGTTCAGATAACCATAGGAGATGTCACTTTCGATCTGCAACCCTGTTCCTAACGGTAAGGGTTCAAGTGTCAACCCTATTGTGGCCCAGTAAGGGTTGGGTGGCACTTCGATCTGAATAATCTTATTAACCTTTTTTACAGGTCGTTCTTTGTAGATAGTCTTGATCTCATCAAAATGAACCTTTACGGAAAATCGTTCTTCCAGCAATGTCTGTATGATTTCCTTTTGGGTCAAACCATATAACGAGATTTCCAATTCATCACTATAAGAGTTTATGGAAAAGGACAAAGACGGGTCTTCAATCCACAATGTATTCAGAGCGGATATCACCTTGCTTCTCTCTTCGGGCTTGTCCGGTCGGACGGAGGATTTGAGAGCGGGATGCTGATGAGATAACCCTTGAATCAAACAAGGTTCAGCACCTAAATAATCTCCGATTCGAAAATCTTCTATATCCTCTACAATCGCAATATCGTTGGCACCAACTTCATCAACATTTATCTCTCTGCCCTGATAAATAGTTTTCAGATTTTTAATCTTGATGAATTTTTCCGAATCGTTGATTCTTACAACGTCTCGAAGCCTCAGACTTCCGTCAATTATTTTTAGAAAACTTCTTTTATGTCCTTTGGGGTCATGCTCTATCTTATATAAATAAGCTGAAAGTCTGTTTGAGACTGATGCCGGAGGAAGTATAAAAGAAGAGATGGCGTCCAACAACTCATTGATACCGATATTGAACATTGCTGATCCATGTAGCACCGGATAGACTTTGGCTTTTGCCACAAGACCGATTATCGTATTCCAGTAATCAGCCGGTGAAATTTCGCTATCCGCCAAATATCGTTCTAATATATCGTCGTCATGGTTGCATACAAATTCTTTGTATTCTTCCTTTATATATGTTTGGGAGCAAACCGGATAAACCGATTCATCTACAACAGTTTGCATAAACAGGACATCTTGAGACAGATTTGTTTTTATATCCAGATACAAACGCTCTAAATTCACACCGGCACGGTCAATTTTATTGATAAATATAATTGTCGGGATTTGCAGTTTTTGTAAAGTGTTGAACAGCAACTTTGTCTGCGCTTGTATGCCTTCCTTTGCGGATAAGATGAGGACTGCTCCATCAAGCATTTTGAATGTCCGCTCCACTTCCGCAATAAAATCCATGTGTCCCGGAGTGTCAATGATATTGCATTTCACCCCATTCCAAATAATAGATGTCGTAGAAGCCCGGACAGTAATTCCTCTACGTTTCTCTATATCCATAGAGTCTGTTATGGTGTCACCATTATCCACACGGCCGCACTTTTCCGTTGCTCCACTGGCAAACAGCAGATTTTCGGTTACGGAAGTTTTTCCTGCATCAATGTGAGCAAGAATTCCTAAATTTATAATATTCATTTGGATTAAGCAATAATATACTACAATAGATGCATTGTCGAAACGCACCTTTTAATACCTCCTCGTAGCATGTGAGAACTACAGGATTACTAACTCGTATTAATATGTATATTATTACTGCCGCATAACGATTACAAAATTACACAAAAAAATATATCTAACAAAAGTGGGAGGATTTTTTAACTTTTTACCATAGACATTTTATTAGGGAAGCGTAGGTTCAACTGGTAAGTACAAATAAGTAGAAATGTTTGAGCAACAACGTTTTAGGAAGTTGAAAAAATCAAGTTTCTCTCTCGGTATAACGTTTATTTTGGCCAATATCTTCTTTAGTTTGGCATTTGAGTATTTCCCATTCGTGTTCTATTTAGCTCCTTATTATGAGTATGTAGCAAGTTGCTTATCAAATTCAGCCTCTTTGAGGGTCAAATATGGTTTTGCAAATGGTGACTGACAAGACATAAACAAGGTCAGCAGGATTTTTTACATAAATGGACATGAATGTATATACCTAAAATAAGAATAAATTTTAATAAGGGCTGCCCAAAAAGAAAAAAATGCAGTTGCCATCCTACAGATACTTGCAGAAAGGATAAAATTTACTTTTAGACCTTTTGGGATAGCCCTTATTAATACTTCAGATAAAATTCCTAAGGTTATATTTTCAATCCTTTGGACCGGGTTTCCTCCTTGGCATACAGCCCCGGATGCCCAGTTATGGTGTGATTGGCGATAATACTTTCCGATGGATTGCGTATTTGCGGTGATGTATCTTCGGGATATTGCCTGATACCGTTTCGCACACCTTTCGCTTCCGGTTTGACCTGTTGCCCTTCATGCTCCTTTTCGGTGATTTCGGGTGTAGGCGGCGCAAGTTCCAGCTGTATCTTGCGGTCAAGGGCGGCAAGTTCGGACTTCAACTGTTTCAGTTCTTCCTCCTTCTTCCACACCTTGCCTGCTATCTCCTGCAACTGCGGTATCTCACGTTCCAAGACCTCATTCTTCGCTTTATACTGGTCGATGATGGAGGGTATCCTCTCAATCGCATTCAGGAAGTTGCGGGCGGCGGCCAACGGGTCAGCCATTGCCAGATGTCCGTTGTTGTAGGTGTACTTGTAGTTTCCCTCTATCACGAAACGGTTGTCGGTAAACTCCAATCCCTCTTTGAGTATCCTTTCGCTCACCACCTTTATCGGAAAACCGTAAAGCTCTCCGACCTGCGTGTAAAGCCCGCCCGTAGTGGCGTTTTTCGCTATCTCCTGCAAACGCTTTCCGATAACCTTCTCATCGGCGGAATCCACACCGTCCACCTTAATTATATTAAGGCGGTTGCCCTCCTTGTCGGTATGCACCACCGAAAGAAAGCGGTTCCAGTCCTCCGTCATGGCATCTATGAAAGCCGTGTTGTTGCGCAACTCGCCGGTCTTTGACTCCAGCTTGAACTCCGAATCACGCTTGCCCTTGTTGAACGACTTGCGTTCCCCTTCGAGCGATGCGATACGCTTTTCAAGTTTCGCCTTGTCCAACAGGTCGGTGTTACCGGAGAGCAACGCCATATATTCCGAAAAGTTCATGCCCGATTTCTCGTCCATCGCCCCCTCGTCAATGGTACGTGCGCCCATCGCCCCGCTTTTGAGCTGTGAAATGAATGTCTGCTTGCAATGCAGGAGGTTGAATTTGTAGCTGTCGAGCGACTTCTCCACGGCGTAGATAATCACATCCACGTTGTTTCCGGCGAAATGCTTGGCAATCTCGTTTCCGGCTCTCACACCTCGTCCGTCACGCTGTTGCAGGTCGGAGGGGCGCCACGGTGTGTCCAAATGATGGATTGCGACACATCTTTTTTGTGCGTTCACGCCCGTCCCGAGCATGGAGGTGGAACCGAACAGCACCCGTACCGTTCCGGCGTTCATGGCGTCTATCACCGCCTTCCGCGCCTTGTCGGTCTTGCACTCTTGAATGAAGCGCACCTCGCTTGGCGGTATGCCGTAATCCTCCGTCAGTTTGCGCTTGATTTCCGAATAGACGTTCCACCCGTCTCCCGGCTGGTAAGTGCCCAAGTCAGAGAAAACGAACTGCGTTCCCTTTTGTGCATCGTACTTTTGATAATACTCCGCAATCATCTTGGCGCAGTGGCTCGCCTTGTTGTCCGGATGGTCTTCATAATGCGGGTCTATCATGCGCATGTCGAGAGCCATTTTGCGGGCGTAGTCCGTGGCGATAAGCATCTTCGCCTTCTCCTCCGTTTCCGAAAGCGGCAGTCTGCCCAACAGGGTGGCATCGCCCGTCTTGGCGAACTGCATCAGCTTCTGTATGAAGTCCTCCTGCTCCGGAGTGGGCGGTATGTTATGGAGTATCTCGTTCATGTGCGGACGGTCAACGCCCACATCCTCCGCCGTGCGGTAGTCCGTTATCTCGTTATAGAAGGCGGCAAGCTCCGGCACTTTGATGAAGTAGCGGAAACGCTCCTTCTGGACCACATTGTTCGTCACGTTAAATTCAAAATCCGTCGTCTTTTTGGCGAATATCGCCGCCCAAGCGTCGAAACACCGGATGTCCTGCCGTTCCAATTCTTTCGGGCGCAAATACTTGAACAACAGATACAACTCCGTCAGCGAATTGCTGATGGTAGTGCCGGAAAGGAAAGTCGCCCCCAAGTCCTTGCCCGTGCGCTCCTGTATGGTGCGGATGGCAAAGAGCATGTTCAGTGCCTTCTGGCTTCCCTCGCTGTTTCCCAAGCCCGCCACGCGGTCGTGGCGCGTGTTAAAAGTCAGATTTTTGAACTGGTGCGATTCATCTATGAAAATATGGTCGATGCCCATCTGCTTGAAGTCCACTACATTGTCCGTGCGTGACTTTATGGCGTGTTCCACCTTCTCCAATTTCGCCTCAAGGTTGAACTTGCGCTTTTCCAATCCCTTCAGCATTGCCCGTGAAATATCCTTTCCCTGCTGCCGCAGCACTTCGAGGTTTTCCTCCACCGTGTCGAGCTCTACCTGAAGGATGCGCTGTTGCAACTCCGGCGACTGCGGTATTTTCCCGAACTGGTCGTGCGACATGATGACGCAATCGTAGTCGTTGTTCTTTATATTATTGAAGAAACGCACGCGGTTGGCGGTCGAAAAGTCCTTCTCCGAAGCGTACAGAATACGTGCGTTGGGATATGCCGCCTGATAGGTGGCTGCAATTTCCGCGACATTGGCTTTCAGCCCGATAATCATCGGCTTGTGCGCCAGGTTCAGACGCTTCATCTCATGTGCGGCGATGCACATTATCAGCGTCTTGCCGGTTCCCACCTCGTGGTCGCAAATTCCGCCGCCGTTCTGTTTCAGCATCCAGACACAATCCATCTGCGAGGGATAGACGCTCTTGATGCCCCGGCTTGCCAAGCCTTTCAGATTGAGGTCGGGGAAAGTCTGGTGCGAGCCGTCATACTTCGGGCGCACGAAACAGTTGAACTTGCGGTTATACATCGTCGTCAGCCGCTCCTTGAACTGTGGCGACTGCTCTTCGAGCCATTCGGAGAAGCCGTTTCGTATCTCGTCAATCTTGGCGTTGGCGAGCTGTATTCCCTCGCTGTCGCGCACCTTGATGTCGTTGCCATGCTCGTCCTTGCCGATGGACTTCATCATGTCGGGGCAGGTGTTGTGCAGGGCGTGTTTCAGAAGGTGCATACCGTCATAGTTCCGGTAATACCCCTTCACCAGAAACTCGTCCGTGATTTTCATGGTGCGGTAGCCGCACGCCACCGAAAACTCGTCCATGCTTGCGGAGTAGGCGATTTTCACCTCCGTGTCGAACAGCCGGCTCATGTAGGCGGCATAGACACCCGTCGGAATCCAGCGTTCCCCGAAATTGAAGTCCAGATCCTCGAAGGCGATGCGCGGCGGTTCGGCTTCTTTCAGAGCCTCCAACGCCTGCTTCACCTCCGGCATACGCTCATTTTCGGGATTGTCGCCAATCCAAGCCTCTATGCGTTCCGCCTTCTCTATTACGTTTCCGGCAATGAAGCGGTCTTTGATCTCGTAACCGGTCACGAGCGGATTGTAATAGATGCGCCCTTGCAGGGCTGTGAGCAATTCCTCCGCCGTGCTGTCGGTTATCTCCCGCATATAATCGAGATTGACCGTGCCGAACTTGTTGAGCGACGCGGACAAGGCTTCTTCGGGAGAGCCTACGTTGGCATGGCTCTCCACGGAGAAGGAAACGGGACGCTCGAAGATGTCCGCCTTGACAAATTTCCCGTTCTCCGCCCGTTCCAGCGAAAGGATGTCGCGCCCGCCCGCGTCCATCATCACTAACTTCACGTTCTGCTTGGCATTGAGATAGCCGTAACGCATGACAAACTCATCGTAACAGGTGTTCAGATGTTCACGCCACGGGACATTTGCTTCGTGCAGGTTCGATTCATAGCGGTACAGACGCTCGTAGGCGTCACGCAGCGACACATACAACAACGCCTTTTCCTTCTGGTATCCTTTCAGGTCGAGCGGCTGGAATGTCGCCCCGTATGGCGTGATGTCCTTCAGGTAGCCGATGTTATGACGCCCCCGGTCAGCCACCAGCGACCCTTCGCGCAGGTGCATCTCCGGCGTGCGGTGGTAGGCACGCGGAGAAAGGTCCACGACTGCCTCCTTCGGCTTTTCCGCTTCGATGTCGGGGAAAAGGGAAGTTACCACCGCTTCCGATGGGGTATCTGTAACGGCAGGTGTGGCGGCGACCTCTGGCTGTGTTTCCTCCTGTCGAGGTTGCTCACGGGGAGTTTCCGGCATAGCTTTCGCTTCCGTCTTTTCCGCCGTCGCTTGTTTCTCGTTATGCTGCCTTGCCAGCTCCCGAAGTTCCTTCCTGCGCTCCGGTGTCAAACCCATCATCATCTCATAGAAGCCGTTGATGGGAGGATTGGTATCCCAGTCCAGCGTGGCATAGATGTCGTCCGGGTCGGCAGGCTTGGCGGTGTTTTCCGCTTTCGCCTCCTTGTTTTCCGTGATGGTCTTAGGGGTGGTAGCCATCGGCACAGCCGTAACATTCTGTGTGGTCTGCACCTGCGACTTGGGCGTAACGCGTCTTGCCAGGCTTTCCTTTTTCGCCGTTTTTTTCTTTTTGGCGGTTTTCGGTTGGCTGACTTCTTCCGTCATGCCCCAAAGGTCAAGCAAAGATAGCTGCACCCCGTCAGAATATTTCGGACGCGGTTCTATCTCCGGCTTTTCCTCTGCGCGTTGCTGTTTTTCCGTCGGAGTTTCCACCGTCTGCGCCGAAGATACCGTTTCCAATTTTATAGCAGGACGCTCTACCTCTTTTTGAACGGTAACCTTTTCTTCCGTTCCCGACTGCCGGATTGTTCCCGAATACAGACGCATGGCGAGCCTGTAATGGAAATCCTCGTTGAGCATTCGGCGCAAGTCCCCGGCGATACCTGCAGTCTTGCCCTCGTGCAGATAAACCATAGCGGGCTTCCCGTAGGGGTCAGTGTCAAGTTTCGCCGTCGTATGCACTATACGTTCCGGGTGATGGATGAAATAGGCGTTGTCGGTCAGGCCGGTTTTCGTGTCCGTCTGTATCACGGTCATCAGCCGCTCGTCCTGCGACATTTCCTTCTTGCTGAGGTTCTTTTGCAGGATAATCAGGTCACTGCCCACCTCCGTGCCCGCGTTGTCCGTGAACAGGTTGTTGGGCAGGCGTATCGCAGATACCAGATCAGCCTGACTGAACAGCTCGTTACGCACGGAGGTCTTGGTGTTGTTCAATACCCCTTGCGAGGTGATGAACGCCACGATACCGCCGTCACGCACGGCATCCAGTCCTTTGAGAAAGAAATAGTTGTGGATGGCTTTCTGGGCGGAGCGTCTGCCGAATGAGTCGCTCCGCTGAAACTCCGCATCGAACACGGCGATGTCACCGAACGGAATGTTGGACACCGCCAAGTCGAAGTAATTGTTGAAAGGCTTTTCGATTTTCTCAAAACCGCAGGTACGCGTTTTCTTGTCAGGATAAAGGTGCCGCAGGATTGTACCCGTGAGCAGATCCTTCTCGAAAGCCATCACGTCCGCATCCGGGCTGTGCCGCAGCATGGAATCCACGAACACGCCGACACCTGCCGAAGGTTCGAGCATACGGGCGGGGCGGACGCTGTAATCCGCCAGCACGTCCGCGAGGGTGTCGGTTATCTCTTTGGGTGTGTAGAAAGCGGTCAGCACGGACGCTTTCAGCGAATCCACAAACCGCTTGTATTCCGTTTCGTCCTTGCTGTTCTCACGGATGAGCCTGTGCAGCTCCACCGTCAGGGCGAACAGTTCGAGGTCGGATTTCGCCCATCGGACGGCATCCGTCAGTTCCTTTGCAGGGTTCAGGATACATTTCAGACCGCCGAAACCGCAGTACCTTTGGAGTATGGCACGCTCTTCGGTTGTCGCCGTTCTCTGCTCCCTGTCAAGGATGAATGCCGTCCGTATCGCCTCGATGTTGTCCCGCAGTTTCTGTTTGCGGTTAAACGCCATATTCGTCCAGGTAAAGGACGGTTGCCCCCGTCAGCTCCGTGTAGAGCAGGTCGTAATCGGAAGACAGGGCGAAGTTGTCGTCCGAGAGGTCATAGACGGAGAACACGTTGCCGACAAGCGGCAGGAGTTTATGGATAAAGGCTTTACGCTTCTCTTCCGGCACTTCATCGGAAAACTCGTTCTCCACGACTTCGCGGAGGATGGCGTACCGGGAATAGCGCAGCCCGCGCAGTAGCGTGTCCATCGCCAGCTCCTGCGCACCGTCGGTGGGATAGCCTTCGAGCCACGCCTTTTCATACGTTTCGGCGGCACGATCGGCCCGTTCCCGTATGAAAGCGGTGTCAGTCTCCTGTTCAAACTTGTTCGTGCGGAGGTAGTCCAGCAGGTACAGACCGTAATAGGAAAAGTCGGTCTGACCCTCGTTTTTCTTCTTGTTGTTCATTACTTTGGAGTTTAGTGGATTGATATTTAACGGGATAATCAGTTGGGAAAAGGAAGAAAAAGGCACCCGGTATCCCTCCGAGTGCCACCACTAAATCCAAAGTATGAGTGTAATCCGGTATCGAAGAACAATTCATTACTCTGAACAAGTGGCAAAGTTAGTGATTATTTCCTTTTTTTCGGATAGGAAGACTTGCATTTCTTTTCCGGGAACACGAACGTTGTGTTATATTCCCCGTCAAAGGCGACTATGGCATCGAAACTCTTGCCCTGCTTGCTCTTGAAGCCTTTGAGCAGCTTGGTGTGCCCGTCGGTGAGCAGGTCTTTTATTTCATCATCGGACAGGGTGCGTCCCGCTTTCTGCCGGAACACGGGCAGTCCGCACTCCGTGTTGTCGCAGCGTACTACCTTGCCGTAGAACCGCATCCTGCCCGTGCCGCACTTGGGACACGCGCAGCCGGAGTCACGGCTGCCGAAGAGCTTGTCGCACGAGAGCAGTTCGGAGGTTATCTCACGTGTGTACGCCTCTATCTCCTTGCGGAAGGTGTCGGCGGACAGTTCCCCGCGCTCGATACGCGCCAGCTCCTTTTCCCATTCGCCCGTCATGGCGACATCGGCGATACGCATCGTCTTGACGACGGAATTGAGGGCAAGTCCTTTTTCGGTGGGAACAAGCGACTTCTTGCAGCGTTCCATGTATCCGCGCTTGAAGAGCGTTTCGATGATGGAGGCGCGTGTGGCGGGAGTGCCGATGCCGCAGTCCTTCATCGCCTGCCGCAGTGCGTCATCCTCGATTTCCTTGCCCGCCGTTTCCATTGCCGAGAGCAGGGTGGCTTCGGTATGCAGCGGCTTGGGCTTGGTCTTTCCTTCGGTGATGGAGGTGGCTTTCAGCGTGAGCGTGTCGCCTTCCTGCCAGCCGGGGATGGTGGTTTCCTCCTTGTTTTCCTCGCCATAGACGGCACGCCATCCGGCTTGCCTGATGACGCTGCCTTTCACGGTGAACTCCACTCCGGCACATTCCGCCGTGACAGCGGTCACGTCCTTGACGCATTTTTCGGAGAATGCCTCGACCATGCGTCCGGCAATCATGTGGTAGATGATGCCGTCCTCTTTGGAAAGGAACAGCGGTTTCTCGCCCGTGACGAGCAGGGCATGGTGGTCTGTCACCTTGCCGCCGTCCACGCTGCGGCGTGTCGGGGCGGCTTTCGCCCGCACCTTGTCTTTCCATTCGGGCTGCGTGCCGATAAAGGCGAGCAGCTTGGGGATTTCGGCGAACACGTCTTCGGGGATGTAGCGGCTACCCGTTCTCGGATAGGTTATCAGCTTCTTCTCGTAAAGTTTCTGCGCGGTTTCAAGCGTCTGTTCCGCCGTGAAACCGTGCTTGGCGTTGGCTTCCTTCTGGAGCGTGGTCAGGTCGTACAGCAGCGGTGTGTCCTCCGTCTTCTCCTTGCGCTCGGCTTTCGTGACGGTGGCGCAACCTGCCGCCTTTACCTTATTGTATAGCTCCGTTGCCGGTTCTTTCGACTTCCATTTTTCGGAGGATGAGAATTTCACGACCTCGCCGTCGCAACCGTCCGTCGCGATATGGAGCTGCCAGAAGGCTTCGGGCGTGAAACGGCGGTTCTCCCAGTAGCGTTCACACACCATCGCCAGCGTGGGTGTCTGCACCCGTCCGACTGAATATGTGCCGTGTCCGGCGGCGATGGATAACGCCTGCGTGCCGTTGATGCCCACGAGCCAGTCGGATTCGCTCCGCGCTTTGGCGGCGAGGTAGAGGTTGTCGTATTTGCTGCCGTCTTCGAGTTTACGCAATCCCTCGCGGATAGCCTTGTCGGTGAGCGAGCTTATCCACAGGCGCACGAACGGGGTGGTACTGCCCGTGTAGTGGTAGAGATAGCGGAAGATAAGTTCACCCTCGCGTCCGGCATCGGTTGCAACAATGATTTGGTCGCTGGTGTCGAACAGCCTTTTGATGACTTTTATCTGCGACACCACGCCGTTGTCGGGCTTGTAGCCCTTCTCCGTCCTGACCTGACGGGGGACGAGCGTGAAGGTGTCGGGGATAATCGGGAGGTTGTCACGGACGAACCCGCGCACGCCGTAGCCGTCGGGCATGGCAAGTTGGACGAGGTGTCCGAATGCCCATGTCACGGCATAGCCGCCTCCCTCGAAATATCCTTCCTCTCTCTTTGTCGCGCCCACTATGCGGGCGATTTCACGTGCCACGGAGGGCTTTTCTGCAATGATTGTCTTCATGTCTTCTTCTTTTTTGTTGATACTTTGGATTTTATTTTGGATTCAGTGGCGGACATCGGTCTATACTTTCATGCCCTTGCCCGTTTTCTTCTGCGGCTTGTCCTGCTGCTGTTGCTGGCGGGCGTCCTTCGGGGCGGTCTGACCTTTCTGCAAAGGCTCTTTCAGGTTCTTTGTCGCCTCGTTGGTCTTGCCCTCGTTGTTCACCGCCACCTGCGTGCGGCTCTCGTTGGACGGGGCGACCTGCTGCCCAATGTCGGGATTTGTTTCGTAGCGGTACGGGCGACCCTTCTCCGGGTTGAACTTGATATACATCGTGGCATGGAAGCCCTGCTTGTCGGTCACGTTCTCCAGTTTCACGGCTTTGCCCGCCACATAGTCGGCTTTCTGCTGTTCGGTGAAGTTCGCGTCGCTCCATTTGCTGATGGGGCGGATGCTGCCGTCCTCGTTCGTCCACGTGTTGCGGCGTTGCTCCTTTTTGGTCTGGGCGGCATTTTCCCCGCCTTGCGCTTGACTTTTCGATGTGTCGCCTTTGGTTTCCTGTGTCTGTGCGGTACGGGGCGACTTGCCGGTTCCCGGCACGAACTCCACGCCGCGCTGCTCCACGTTCACTTGCAGGGTGGTGACGAACTTCCTGCCGTCGTTGCGCTCGATGAGCTTGTCGCGTACGGGCAGCCCGGCGCGGAGCATGTCCCGCTCCTGCGCGGTGATTTCCGTCTTGCCGATGCGCTCCGGGATGCGCACCCTGCTTGCCGGAATGTCCGTGATTTCATTCGTCTTGCGGTCGATGCTGATGTAGGAGGGGATGATCTCGCCCGTTTCCCTGTCCACGATGTCCACGACCCTGCCGAGGTTGCCCATTTCGCGCAGGTTCTTCCGGTCGTCGTCGGAGAATTTGTGTTCCTTGTATTCATCCAGTTTCTGCTCCTTGCGGATGAAGTGCGGCACGAGGCTTACATTCCCCTCGCCGTCCTTCTTGAAGGAAAGGCGGGCGTCCAGCTCGAATGATTCACCGCCGAAGGTGGGCTTGACCTTCACCAAGTCGGACTTGCCGTAGTGGAGCATCTTAGTAAGGTCGCCGGATTTTTCAAGGTCGTCACGCTTCACGCCCCATCTGTCCTCCAGTTCCTGCCAGTTGATTTTACCCTCGTCGATGGGCTGGTAGCCCCGTTTGCCCTGCGACTGTTCGGGATTGTCCTGTTGCTGTTCTTTCTGTTGCTCCATGTTCTCCTGTTTTTGAGGTTCTTGTTTCGCTGTCTGTTGTGCCGCCATCTCTTCCTGCACCTTCTTCTCATAACCGGAGGTGTCCACCTTGTGAGGAGCAAGCAGTTCCTTGTTCGCTTCCGGGTCTTTCAGCAGTTGCTTCATCACCTCCAAGAGATTTTCGGCTTGGTCCGCCGCGATACGGTAGAAACCGAAGCGGCTGGGTTCCTTGCACTGCCGGAAGAAGTTCTTGAAGAAGTTGTCCAGCACGTCGCCATGTCTGTCGAATTGCAGGAAACTCTGCGCGTTCTCCGCTTTTGCAGGGGTGCGCTTGGGTGTGCCGTCCGCGTTCATCCCGGCTACCACGCTGATCTCGCCCGTCTTCTCGTCACGGACTACCAGCACGTCCTTTTCGTCTTTTTTCTTTGCCATCTGAAAAATGTTTTAATGGGTTATTTATGAAAGAAATTATGGATACGAGCCTTGTAGAAGGCTATATCTTCCTTTTTGAAGTCCTTGATATGGTTGGAAAGGAATGTCAGTACGTCCTCCTCGCTGTAATAGGTTTTCTTGCCCAGTGTCTTGTAGGGCAATGCGCCGACGCTGCGGTAACGTTGCAGTGTGCGCTTGCTTATCTGGAGCAGCATGCACAAGTCCTGATTGTCGAAAAGGCGGATGCTTTCCGTGAGGGCGGGCTGTCGTTCCTCCGCCTTCATCGCCAGCAGCAGTTCGTCCTGACGGTCGAGCCGTTCCATCAGCTTCTGCATCCAGCCCTCGAAGTTGTTCCGTGTGAGCAGTTCCATAGTTATGTCCTCCTTCCTTTGTGGCTGCCTCCCGTTCGTAGCGTGTGGTTGCGTTTCAGCTCCTGCGGTGTCGCGGCGTCCTCGTTGACGGTACACTCATCAAGCAGGCGGTTGATTTCAGACTGCCGGTAGCGGCATTTGCCGCGAAGCACGACATAGCCGATGCGTTGCTCGCTGCGCATACGCTGGAGGGTGCGGGTACTCACGTTAAGCAGGTGCGCAGCCTCGCGTGTGGTGAGCAACCTGTCGGGCGATGCCGCTCTCTTGTCGCCGGAGACGGCACGGACGTGTGCCGCAATCTCCGCTATCTGTTCCGTCAATGACCGGAAGACGGAACTTTCCATCGTTATCACTTTCATATTCAGTCCTTTCTTTTTATATCTGCGGCAAAATTCGGCAATAAACAAAAGGGGCTTTAACAACTCACTACGTGACTCACGTAAGATTTTTGCGGAAGATGGCTCCGTAACCCGGTCAAACGGCGCAACAGGCAGCCTTTCAGCGGAAAACGACACGTATTCGGGACCGTACCGTTACCTTTGCGGGCAAACCGATAATTGCATGAATATGGAAATAGTATCTATCGAGAAAAAGACTTTCGAGATGATGGTGGCGGCATTCGGCGCACTCTCGGAGAAGGTCGCCGCCCTGAGGCGCAAAAGCGACACGGGGCGCATGGAAAGATGGCTCACGGGCGAGGAGGTCTGCGGGCAGTTGAGAATAAGCCCGCGCACGTTGCAGACGCTGCGTGACAGGCGGCTTATCGGCTACTCGCAGATAAACCGCAGGTTCTATTACAAGCCGGAGGAGGTGAAGCGGCTGATACCGCTTGTCGGCACGCTCTATCCGCACAGCAGATGATTTGATTTATTCACCCACTGAATCCGAAGTTATGATGAACGAAAACGACAACGTTTTTACGATGGAAGACGAGCCGATAGCCTCTGTGGTGCAGGATATGCGCAAAGGCTCGAAATGGCTGTCCGCCTTTATGGAAAGCTACCGTCCCCCGCTGGACGGGGAACGTTACCTGACGGACGGCGAGGTGGCGGAACTGCTCCGCGTGAGCCGACGCACCTTGCAGGAATACCGCAACAACCGCATGTTGCCCTTTATCCTTTTGGGAGGGAAGGTGCTTTACCCGGAAACGGGGCTGCGCGAGGTACTGGAAGCGAACTACCGCAAGCCGCTGGAGTGACGCTGGCATGAAAAAGGAAACGGGCGACACCTTTTGTGGTGCTGCCCGTTTCCTTTTCTTATGGGGTATGTGCAATCAGCAATACCCGGCTTTTCCGTTTTGAATGAACATCACGTATGCCTGCCGTTTATCTTTTGTGATAGCCTTTCCCACCAGCCATGTACGAAACAGGTGGGTGTTGTAGGTGTTCAGCCGGAAGGCGACCGGGATGATGATTTCAAGGGCGTACACGTCCGCGTACAGCCTGTTTTCAAGCTGCATGTAGCGGCACACCTCGCAGTCGTTCAGCACGTCCGACTTGCGGACGGCTCTGATGGCGGCGTTCACTGCCGGGACGCCCGCATGGAACAGTCCGGCTATTTCGGTGGCGGTCATCCACACGTCGTTACCGGTTACGCTGACCGCCTTGTCTTCTATGATGATTATGTCACGTTTCATGGCTTTTCTTTTTAGATGGTGCAACCTGCAAATTCCTCGACGCCGTTCAACCTTGCGGCAAGGTTCTCCATGTCCTGATTGAGTTTCTCTTTGGTTATCTTCGCGTAAATTTGCGTCGTCTTTATACTCTTGTGTCCGAGCATGGAGCTGACCGTTTCGATGGGGACACCGTTGGAGAGGAATACCGTCGTGGCTGCCGTGTGGCGGCTCTGATGCCACGTGATATGCTTGGTGATACCGCAACGCTTGGCGACAGCACGGATACCGGCAAGGCACGTGTTGTAATGCGGGACGGGAAATATCCTGCCGTCACTGCACAGCCCCCGATATTTGCCGATTATGCGGTTGGCGATGTCAAGCAGGCGGATGTTGGACACCACGCCCGTTTTCTGGCGGTTGATGTTTATCCACTCGTGTTCGTCGAAGTAGGTGCGGATATTCTCTTCCGTGAGGTTGCGCATATCCGAGAACGACAGCCCGGTGAACGCGCAGAACAGGTAGAGGTCGCGGTACAGTTCCTGTTTGGCGTTTTTCAGTTTCCCGTCCATAAACAGGCGGATTTCCTCTTTGGTTAGGAAACTGCGTGTCGTTTCTTCCTTCTTGATTTCATACTCGCGGAACGGGTCGCGTGTCAGCCACTCGTTGTTGATGGCGATGAACACCATCGTCCTTAGAGGGCAGACGTACAGCCACACGGTATTGGTGCAGCAGTGTTTGTCCGTGCGCAGGAACATCTCGAAGTCGGAGATGAAAGCCGGGGTAAGCTCTTTCAGTGCGATGTCCTTCAAATGGTAGCGGATGTCGAGGAACTCTTGCAGGTGCTTGTAAACGATACGGTACTTCAGCAGCGTGCCTTTTGCCTTCATGCCTGCCTCCACCTGTTTCTCGTAGTCCTCGTTGTGTTGGCGGAATACCTGCATCAGCGTGTGGTAGCGGTGTTCCAGTCCGAGAAAGGCGTTCTTCACCTTCTCCGCCGTGACGAAGTTGTCACGCTCCATGATTTCCTGATAGTGCCTGTTGATGCGTACCCGCATCTTGTCAAGCATACGGTTCGTTTCGAGTGCCGCCGCGCTTCTGCCCGTGACACGTCCTCCTTTGGTGTCCCATAGCTTCGGATCGACTGTCAGCTTGCAGCTGAACTGCGTCTGGCTGCCGTCCACCGTGATGCGTCCCATGACGGGAACTGTCCCGTCCTTTTTCACTACCTGACGCTTGAGGTAGTAGATGACTGAAAATGTACTCTTCATCGTCCTTAATTTTTTTGGTTTCAAAATTAGTTGGTGAAGAGTCCGATGTCGGTACGCAAAACGGGGAGGATCGGCGCAATCTTTTTCTGTAACCAAATTTTTTGCGTGAGTTGTAGGTAACTCACTATTCCTTAGTGTCTTGTTTCGCTATTCGTACCCGTTTGTCGTATTATCGGGCATGGTTACGAACAAGTAACGTTGCGGCGTCAGGATTTGGCTTCGGCAAGGATTGTAATGGCTTCACGAATTATCGCCACTTCAACTAAAACCCTTGTAACTCAATCCTATCACTATATTTTTCCGCATTTCACTTTTTTGTAGTAACTTTGTACAACAAATATAGACCTGATTATGAAACGGCAGATTATCATTATGAACTTCACGCATGTGTACGAACAGGAACGGTTCATAAACAACAAACAATTCCAGTGGATTGATTGCAGTGATATCAATGGGACTGACTGCTATTGCGATCCAACAGCTATGCAGACTCTCAAAAAACTGATGGATCCCTACTCGCCCGAAGGGATCCATTTTATCGATTCAGGAGATTATCATTATGTCAGCAAACTGTGGACAGACAAAATCACGGAGCCTTTTTCGCTCATCGTTTTTGACCATCATCCGGATATGCAGCCTACATTATTCGACAACCTGATGTCTTGCGGATGTTGGGTAAAAGAAGTACTCGACACAAACCCAAATATTCGGAAAGTGTGTATTATAGGCGCTTCAGATACACTTCTTCAACGCGTTAAAGGGATGTATCCCGAACAATTGCTTTTCTACAGCGAACAAGAGCTGACTCATGAAGAAGGATGGAAACGGTTCGCTGCGAACCATCTTAACGAACCGGTATATATCTCGGTAGACAAGGATGTATTAAACAAGGAATCAGCACTGACAAACTGGGATCAGGGTTCACTCTCACTGAATGAACTGGAAGAATTGCTCTCACTCATCTTACAGCGACAAACAGTCATGGGTATTGACATTTGTGGTGAAGACACTACTCCTCTCGACTGGTTCGAAGCAGAAGAAGCAGAAAAGAAAAACAGCCATGCAAACAAAGCATTACTGGAATGTGTTTTCAAAAGCAGCCCTATACGATAAAAATGGTCAACTTCTTTTGTTCTGCTACAGACTTGCCGTATCTTTGCTAAAAAAAGAAGTTATTTTCCTATACTGCGCTCTAAAAATTTGGCGATTATCCATTCGGGCGGGGAACTTCTTAAAAATTTAATTGAACAAAATGAAAATAGTAGCCGATAATACTGTCCCTTATCTGAAAGGAATTTTAGAACCTGTAGCGGAAGTTGTATATCTTTCCGCAGGAGAATTCACACCTGAAGCAGTGCACGATGCCGATGCTCTGATCGTTCGCAGTATTGACAAATGCACACGTGAATTACTCTTTGGAAGCCGTGTAAAACTTATCACCACAGCTACCATCGGTTTCGATCATATTGATACACAATTTTGTGCCGATGCAGGAATAACGTGGATGAATGCACCCGGATGTAATGCCGTTTCGGTAAGTCAATATGTGCTAGGTGCGCTTACCAACCTTTCACTCAAAACGCACGAACCTTTAAAAGGAAAAACGATAGGTATAATAGGAGTAGGTCATGTTGGAAAAGAAGTTGAGAAAGTTTGTTCAGCCATGGGCATGCATATTCTACGCAATGACCCACCACGCGAAGAATCTGAAGGCAAAACGGAATTCGTAGATCTGAAAACGATTGCTGAAGAATCGGATATCGTCACTTTCCATACACCGCTGACAAAAGAAGGGCGCTTTGCAACTAGACATCTTGCCAATATCGACTTTTTAAAAAAATTAAAGCGTAAGCCTTGGTATATCAATGCATCACGAGGAGCTGTTCATGACACTGATGCGTTACTTGAAGCATACAGGAATGGCCAAATCAGCGAAATGATCATCGATTGCTGGGAAAATGAACCGAATATCAGCCATAAACTGCTCACCGAAGCAGCGATTGCAACTCCGCATATCGCAGGATTCTCGGCAGATGGGAAAGCTAACGGAACAAGAACCTGTCTTAAAAACATTTCCACATTCTTTCATCTCCATCTGGAGAAAATCGGAGAAGTGATACCGCCCGCACCTACGAATCCCATCATTGACCTAAACTGTTTCGATTCTGCCCGCATTGAACAAGCCATTTTGAGAGCCTTTAATCCACTTGTTCCAGACCAAGCACTTCGGAAAGAGCCGGAAAAATTCGAATGGTTCAGGACAAACTATCATCATCCCCGCGAATATCAAGCCTATACCATTGCTAATGCCACTCCTGAAGAAACAACATTACTCCAACAACTGGGATTTGCAATCAAGAGTATCAATCAGTAAGCAACTCTTTGATTACATGAGGATAATGAGCGTATTCCAAAGCATGAACTTTTGTGGCTACATCTTCAGGAGTATCTGTTGGAAGAACCGGACATTTAGCCTGAAAAATAATATTACCATGATCATACTGATCATCAATATAATGTATAGTAATGCCTGATTCTTTTTCTCTTGCAGCAACAACTGCTTCATGCACATGCATCCCATACATTCCTTTTCCGCCATGCTTGGGCAATAACGCGGGATGAATATTGATAATCTTCCCCGGATAAGCTTTCAGCAGCGAGTCTGCAATCTTATTCATGAATCCGGCAAGGACAATCAAATCAACATGATATTCTTTTAGCTTTGCTAAAATCAGCGAACCTTCAACAAACTCATCACGCGTAAATACGAAGGATGGAATTCCTAATTTGTTCACGCGAGCATGAACCCCAACATTTTTATTGTTCGAAAGAACAACGGCTACCTTGATTTTGTCATTTTCTGAAAAATATTTGGAAATATTTTCAGCGTTTGTACCTGCGCCCGAGGCAAAAATTGCAATATTCTTCATCTTTTTTGCTGTTTTTGTGCACACTAAAATATAAAATGTGCAGTTTTCTGTATTTTTAGCTATTTATATTTGTGATATCACATAAAAATTTCTTTACTTTGCACCGCAAATTTAAAAAGTATATTGGTTTAATTAATCTAAATTGAAAAAGTTATGTCTGAAATTGCTGAAAAAGTAAAGGATATCATCGTAGACAAGCTGAGTGTAGAAAAGTCAGAAGTTACCGACGAAGCAAGCTTTACTAATGATTTAGGTGCAGACTCTCTTGACACTGTTGAGCTGATTATGGAATTCGAGAAAGAATTTGGTATTCAGATTCCGGATGATCAAGCAGAAAAGATTACTACTGTAGGTGACGCTATTGCTTACGTTGAAGCAAACGCAAAGAAGTAATCACTCCTTGTACTTAAAAAAGTATGGAATTAAAAAGAGTTGTAGTAACAGGTCTTGGTGCTATTTCTCCCCTTGGTAATACCATGTCAGAGACATGGGATGGCGTTATTAATGGGAAAAGTGGAGCGGGACCTATTACTCATTTTGATGCATCAAAGTTCAAAACACATTTTGCATGTGAAGTAAAAAATTACGATTCCTCTAAATATTTTGATCGTAAAGAGGCTCGTAAACATGATTTATTTTCACAATATGCACTCATTGCTGCTACAGAAGCAATAGACGATGCTGCTATGGACCTTGAGAAAGAAGACAAGAACCGCATCGGTGTGATTTTTGCAACGGGTATTGGCGGCATTCGTTCATTTGAAGAAGAAGTTAGAGAATACAAAGACGAAGAAGGGCCTCATTTCAGTCCATTCTTTATTCCTCGTATTATCGCGGATATGGCAGCAGGTCATATTTCCATTAAATATGGATTCAGAGGACCGAATTTCGCGACTGTATCAGCTTGTGCATCTTCTACAAATGCATTAGTTGATGCTTTCAATTACATTCGTTTGGGTAAAGCCAATGCAATCGTTACCGGCGGTGCTGAAGCAGCTATTGCAATTGTTGGTGTAGGAGGCTTCAATGCTATGAAGGCTTTATCGACACTCAATGATTCTCCAGAAACAGCTTCACGCCCATTCAGTGGCAGCCGTGATGGTTTTGTAATTGGCGAAGGTGCTGCTTGTCTAGTCTTGGAAGAGATGGAACATGCTTTGGCACGTGGTGCAAAAATCTATTGTGAAGTGGCTGGTGGAGGTCTCTCAGCCGATGCTTACCACATGACAGCTTCACATCCGGAAGGATTGGGAGCTAAACTAGTGATGGAAAATGCGCTCGAAGATGCAGAAATGAAGCCTGAGGATATCGATTATATCAATGTCCACGGAACTTCTACACCCGTTGGAGATATTTCGGAAGCAAAAGCAATCAAAGAAATGTTCGGAGATTATGCTTACAAATTAAACATCAGTTCTACAAAATCAATGACAGGCCACTTATTAGGTGCCGCTGGTGCGCTTGAAGCCGCTATCTGCGCCTTGTCAGTACAGAACGACATCGTTCCGCCTACCATTAATCATGCAGAAGGTGATGAAGATCCCGAGATAGACTATAAGCTAAATTTTACATTCAATAAAGCACAGAAAAGAGTTGTAAGAGCCGCTTTATCCAATACATTTGGATTCGGTGGACACAACGCATGTGCCATTGTTAAAAAATTTGTAAAGTAATCGTGCTTACGAAGCTTAATAAGTGGATAAGGCTCCAGAAAAATAAAAACCGTGAGCCTTATCTTTCTTTACATAAGATACTCGATTTTTACCCCGATAACATTCAATTGTACGAACAAGCCTTTCTCCATAGATCGTCTTCTGTTGAAGGCGAAAACGGAAAATGGCTAAACAACGAAAGATTGGAATTTTTGGGTGATGCGATATTGGATGCTGCCGTAGCAGATATCGTATACAAACATTTTCCAAATAAACGGGAAGGATTCCTTACTAATACTCGTTCTAAAATTGTACAACGGGAGACTCTGAATCAGATTGCGAACAACATGGGTCTGAACAAGGTCGTTGTTGCCTCAACAAAAATTTCTTCGCACAATAACTATATGTACGGAAATGCATTGGAAGCTTTGGTTGGTGCTGTCTATCTGGACCAAGGTTATGAAAAATGCTATATTTTCATTCGTGATGTACTTATCAAACGGTATCTTAATCTGGATTCCATTGCACGGAAAGAGGTAAACTTCAAATCTAGCCTCATTGAATGGAGCCAGAAAAACAAATTGGAAATCACATTTGATGTTATTGAGTCATTTATGGATAATGACGGCAACCCTGTATTCCAAACAGGCATATCTCTTTTGGATATGCAGATAGGCGTTGGCATCGGTTATTCAAAGAAAGAATCACAGCAGAATGCGGCAAAAATGGCTATCAAGAAACTACGTACCGACAAAGATCTTCAACAGTTTGTCACCGAACAAAAAAAGAAGATGAACGAAGAAAATACTAATGTTGAACAAGAATTTGCCGAACTTCCTGAAGAAGAAGGGGAGACGATACAAGGAACCGTACAGGAAGTTTCCGCAACTGCAATCTAATCAATGGCCAAAGGATATTCCCATCCTTGAACCTTGAATAATCAAATCATTATCGGCTGTTACCAATTTCAATTTTGATGCTACTTCAGAGAGAGGAATAGAGTCGACTGTACCATTCTTCACACAGACCATTCGTCCGAACTGCTTATTGACAATCAGATCAGTAGCATGTCCACCCAAACGAGTTGCTAAATTGCGATCATAAGGAGAAGGGTTTCCGCCACGCTGAATATAACCCAAAACCGTATCACGACATTCTATACCTGTTGCTTCTTCTATCATCCGAGTAATAAAATATGACGGATGTCCTTTTTCTGGTGTCTCTATACCTTCCGCAACAACTACAATTGAATAAGGCTTACCACGATGAGCACGATCCAAAATAGTTGCATTAATCTTTTCCATATCATAACCCAATTCCGGAAGTAAAATCACATCTGCTCCTCCAGCCATTCCGGCATACAAAGCAATCCATCCGGCATGATGTCCCATTACTTCAACCACCATCACCCGTTTATGTGAACTTGCCGTTGAATGTAAACGATCTATAGCCTCAGTAGCAATATTCACAGCGGTGTCGAACCCAAACGTAATTTCTGTACCAAAGACATCATTATCAATTGTTTTGGGGACACCAACCACATTCAGTCCCAAAGCTGAAAGCATTGCGGCCGTCTTCTGCGTCCCGTTACCACCAATACAAACCAGACAGTCCAAACCCAACTCGTCGTAATTCTGCTGGATAAGATGAGGTTCTTCAGCACCCATAGAAGCAAGACGCTTACGAAAAGGCTTCTCACGGGAAGTTCCCAAAATGGTACCACCCAAATTAAGGATTCCTGAAAGGCTACGTTCATCGAACGTCTGAACATCTTTATTCAGCAATCCAATAAAACCGCTGTGAATGCCGATCACTTCCATTCCATAATACATCAACGCTGTTTTACCAACGCCACGGATAGTCGCATTAATGCCCGGACAATCGCCGCCAGAAGAAAGAATTCCTATTTTCATTATCTACAGAATTATACAACTACAAAGGTATAAATAAAAAGAGAATGCCTAAATTTGTGCCTTAGAAATATAAATGACATGGATATTTTAACAAAAACGATATCACTCATATTCAAACCTAGGCAACAACAGATTGCCAAATTTGCTCAAGAGGCCGATATCATTCAGCATAAACAACTGGCGCATCTTCTTTCAAGAGCAAAAAATACAGCTTGGGGATTGAAGTACGATTACAAAAGTATCCATAACTACACGACTTTCAGCGAACGTGTTCCGCTTCAAATATATGATGATGTTAAACCTTTTGTCGAACGCATGATTCAAGGTGAAAGGAATCTACTTTGGCCATCTTCCGTGCGTTGGTATGCCATGAGCAGCGGTACAACAAATGACCGGAGCAAGTTTCTACCGATCACCTCTGAAGTTTTGCATGATTGTCATTATCAAGGTGCTTTTGACACGGTTTCGCTCTATCTGCGCAATCACCCGGACAGTCATTTCTTTGCACACAAAGGGCTGATATTAGGTGGAAGTTTAAAACCGTCTGCTATGAACGGACATTCTTTTTGTGGAGATCTTTCAGCAGTGCTTTTACAAAACATCAATCCGCTAGTCAACCTTATTCGTGTTCCATCCAAACAAGTCATTCTAATGAATGAGTGGGAAAGCAAGATGAAAGCCATTGTTTCACACACTTGGAATAAAGATGTAGGAAATCTTTCCGGTGTACCATCGTGGATGCTTACACTTATCAAAGCTATCCTAAAGCATACAGGCAAAGATGATCTTTCAGAAGTATGGCCGAATCTCGAAGTCTTTTTCCACGGAGGAATCAGTTTTGAGCCTTATCGGGAACAATATAAATCGCTTATTTCTTCCGATAGAATGCACTATATGGAAACGTATAATGCGTCGGAAGGATTCTTTGGCATTCAAGACGATCCCGAAGATAAAAGTTTATTGCTCATGCAGGACTATGGCACATTTTATGAATTCATCCCGTTCAGTGAGATAGGAAACGAACACCCGACAGTTCTGCCGCTGACTGAAGTCAGCGAAGGAGTCAATTATGCCATGATTATTAGTACAACAGGTGGCTTGTGGCGCTATCAAATCGGTGATACAGTGAGATTCACATCCCTTCACCCTCACAAATTTATTATCACCGGAAGGACCAAACACTTCATCAATGCTTTTGGCGAAGAGTTGATGGTAGATAATGCAGAAAAAGCCATCAGTGAAGTCTGTTCGCTAACAGGATCAAAAATTAAAGAATACACTGTTGCTCCGCTTTTCAAACTGAATATTGCCAAAGGATGTCATCAATGGCTAATAGAATTCGAAAAGAAACCAAAATCACTGCCAGAATTTGCTGAACTCTTGGATAAAGAACTTCAAAGAGTGAACTCCGATTACGAAGCAAAACGTTATAAAGAAATATCATTGCAACCACTCGAAATTGTGATTGCCAAGAAAGGGCTATTTTATGACTGGTTGAAAAGTAAAGGGAAACTAGGCGGCCAACACAAGATCCCCCGCTTAAATAATGATCGGATAATCATGAATGAACTGCTACAGCTCAATCAACTCTGATACTTTCTGTTTATCTTGGAGCCAGCGTAATAAATGGAACCAACATCTCCTCCATCGAAATGCCACCATGTTGGAAAGTATTACGATAATAAGAAACATAATAATTATAATTGTTCGGATAAGCGAAGAAATCGTTGTTCGTAGCAAAAATATATTTGCTGCTCAAGTTCGGTGAAGGCAGTCCCGCCTTTTCAGGATCACGTATCTCAAAAACTTCCTTCATATTATAGCTCAGATTCTTACCCACTTTGTAGCGCAGGTTCGTATTGGTGTTTTTGTCGCCAACAACTTTTTGAGGATTGTCTACACGTATCGTACCATGATCGGTCGTGATGATTACTTTACAACCTTTATCGGCAATGCGCCTAAATAGTTCTAAAGTACCCGAATGCTGAAACCATGAACGCGTAAGACTTCTATAAGCCGCCTCACTCTGAGCCAATTCGCGAATCATTTTGTTTTCAGTTCGCGCATGCGAAAGCATATCCACAAAATTAAGGACAATCACATTTAACTGATACTGCATCAACGAAGGGATCATTGTGAGCAACTTCTCACCATACTGTGAATCATGCACCTTGTTATAAGAAAAAGTATATTTCTTGCGAAAGCGCTCGATCTGTGTCTGAATCAGTGGAGCTTCATTAAGGTTCTTCCCATCTTCACTTTCCTCATCGACCCACAAGTCCGGAAACATCTTTTCGATTTGCAACGGCATCAAACCGGAAAAAATGGCATTACGTGCATACTGTGTAGCTGTCGGAAGGATACTGTAATACAAGCTTTCATCGAATGTAAAATATTCAGCAAGCAGATCTTTTACCTCACGCCACTGATCCAAACGAAAATTATCAATAAGGATAAAGAACAGTTTCTCACCATTTTCGAGGATTGGGAATGCTCGCTTCTTAAAAAGATCAGGACTCATCAACGGTCGTTTATCCGGTGACTGAATCCAGTTCATATAGTTTTTCTTAATAAACTTTGCAAAGGAATTGTTGGCTTCTTTTTTTTGCATCTGCAACATATCACTCATCGCCGCTTGTGTACTTTCAAGTTCCAACTCCCAATAAACCAATTTTTTGTAGACTTCCATCCAGTCATCAGTTGTAAGCGAATCGTTAATCTGCATACCTATCCGACTGAATTCCTGCTGATAGCCCACTGTGGTTGTTTCGGTGATAATCACATTCTTATGAACATTTTTCTTAATCGACAGTAAAAGCTGATTGGGATTGAGCGGTTTGATAAGGTAATCGGCAATTTTATTACCGATAGCTTGATCCATAATGCTTTCTTCTTCGCTTTTGGTAACCATAACAACGGGAACATCCGGATTCAGTTCCTTGATCTGCGCCAATGCTTCCAAACCACTTAAACCAGGCATATTCTCATCGAGGAAGATAATATCAAATGTTTCTTCCCTGCATGAATCGATGGCATCCTGACCACTAATTACGGGAACCACTTCATATCCTTTATCCTGAAGGAAGAGGATATAAGGTTTCAACAAATCAATTTCATCGTCTGCCCAGAGAATCTTATCTTTCTTTACTGCCATACCCAAGTTTTTTTTATAACTGCAATTATTACTTGCAAATATAACGGTATAAACCTTGAAAGTATATATTTAAAACAAATAAGAGTTTGTAATTTGTTCAAAATTAGCTTTAGAAGAATAGTACTCAAGGTGGTTTTCAGAAAAAGCTGTCATTACAATGAATCTATTTTATATTTTTGCAGATACATTAATCTCATTAGAACCCTTCGAAAATGAAACAATTGATATTTCTCTGTGCCATATTTTTACTTTGTAATTGCCACTCATCGTATAATACACTGAGTGCTCCAAATGAAAAACTCGAAGCAGAGCATTGGGCCAAAAAGATTACAAAATTATCACCTGCCTTGTCTTTCGTGTACGGAGTAGAACAGTCTGCAGAAATACTCGCCCGTTCACATCAGAAAATGACTCGAAGCACCGATAGTGCAGGTATTACTACCATTAGAAACATATACGATGATCAAAAAACCGGTATAAGATATACAATTGAAGCCACTTATCCTAAAGACCTACCGGCTGTAGAATGGTACGCAACAATTGAAAATCGGAGTAAAGACACAAGTGCATTGTTCACTCGTATATTGGCAGCAGACATTCCTGTAAGTATAAACAATAACAACAGCACCAACCATTATGGAATCAGATACTCGCAAGGTACACGCGACAGCTACGACGATTTCTCGCTCCATGATACAATTGTAAGTATAGGCAAAGATATTCAGTTTGTCACAGCAAGCGGACGCTCATCCAGTCGTTATCTTCCGTTTTTCAATATTCATCGCGGACAAGAAGGAATCATTTTTGCTATCGGATGGACAGGCCAATGGAAAGCCCGCTTTGCCGCATCAGAAAAAGAGATTCGTTTGCAAGCAGGTATGGAGAACAGCCATTTACGTCTCTATCCGAATGAAAAGATCCGTACGCCGCGCATATTCATGACATTCTGGAAAGGCGATCAAGTACGCGCACAAAACCAATTGCGACGTTATCTGGTAAAATATGCTTCACCGCATCCATCTGGCAAAGAAGTTGAAATACCTGTTTCATTTCCGGCATGGGGAGGAATGACAACCGCCCATCATCTACGTAACATCGCTATAATCAAAGAGAAGCAATTGGACAATTATACTAATTATTGGATTGATGCGGGATGGTTTGGCGGTCCGCATAACACTTTGGAATGGCAGAATCCGAAAGATGAAGATTGGTACGGATTGGTGGGGAACTGGGATTGCAACACTATTCAGCATCCTAACGGTCTGCGTCCAATAAGCGATGCAGCACATGCTGCAGGACTGAAGTTCCTCCTTTGGTACGAACCTGAACGAGCTGTAGGCGGAACTCCTGTCACTCGACAACATCCTGAATGGTTTATCAAACTTCCAGACTCTTTCCCGCGCAACGATGTTGGCAAATACAAAAAGGTTGAATCGTTACTTTTGAATCTGGGTATTCCTGAAGCACGTCAATGGATTACCGATTATATTTCAAGGCAGATCAGCGAATCAAACATGGACATTCTTCGCATCGATGCAAACATTGGGACGTTGCGTTATTGGAAATGTGCCGATAAACCAGACCGCATCGGAATGACCGAAATCCGATACGCCGAAGGATTATACCAGTTTTTGGACGACCTTCTATCAAAGCATCCGAACCTGTTGATTGACAACTGTGCTGGTGGAGGTAACCGCTTGGATATAGAGATGTTGCGACGCAGTGTTGCACTTCATCGCACGGATTATTCCTGTCCAGCAGACCAGGAGAATATCGGGAATCAGATACAAAACTACTGCATCATGAATTGGATTCCTTACAGCAATATGGGTTCAGCGATTTTGCCAAACGACACCTATCGTTTCAGAGGCGGAATGAATGCCGGTATGAACAACTCCTTCCTTCAGAAGGCTGATGATGGCAGTCGTACACGTATGCCCGACAACTTCCCTTGGGATTGGTATCGCGAAATGATGCAGCAACATGCCGCTATAAAAACCTATTTCAGTGGAGACTATTATCCACTCACCCCATTTTCAAAAGGCAACGACTCTTGGTGCGCCTACCAGCTCTATCGTTCGGATCTGAAGGCAGGATTTATCCTGGCTTTCCGACGCAGTCAGGCAAACAAAGAATCACTCATTGTTTTTCCGGGAGGCATCAACAGCAAATCGAAATACGAAATGGAAGACTTTGATCTTAAAACACACACACTCGTAAGTGGCAAAGAGTTACTCAAAAAAGGATGGATAATCACACTCAAAATCGCTCCTCATCCGCATTGATTAAAATTAGAGAGTTGAAACCATAATATTATGAAAACATTAAGTATATTTGCGAAATAACAAATAAAAAATAAACGCCATGACAAAGACTTCTATCTTCCTAATGACGATTCTTCTCACTGTAGCAATCGCATGTAACAACGAGAAACATTTCATCTCTGACAAAACATACAGAGCTGAAGTAGAAAAAGATTTCCAGGCAAAAAAAGCACTACTTCCCAATGGTAAACTGTTTGCCATCTTCGACAAACAAATGTCCGATCAAGAGCGGGAAGCACTTACATTTCTCTACGCCTATATGCCTTTAGGTGATATAACGGATTATTGCGGACAATTTTATCTTGACAATATACGTAGCTCATTTAAGGCAAAAAAAGAGATGTCTTGGGGCGACAGCATTCCCGAAGAAATTTTCCGTCATTTTGTATTGCCTGTACGCGTCAATAATGAAACACTAGATAGTAGTCGTATTGTTTTTTATCGTGAACTTCGCGACCGGGTGAAAGGACTTTCACTCTATAATGCTGTTCTGGAGGTCAACCACTGGTGTCATGAGAAAGTAATTTATACACCGAGCGATTCACGCACCAGTTCGCCTCTTGCGTCCGTGAAAACAGCCTTCGGACGTTGCGGCGAGGAATCGACCTTTACCGTTGCAGCATTGAGATCTGTAGGAATTCCTGCTCGCCAAGTGTATACTCCACGTTGGGCGCATACTGACGACAATCACGCATGGGTTGAAGCCTGGGTGAATGGCAAATGGTACTTTTTGGGAGCTTGTGAGCCTGCACCTGTTCTCAATCTTGGATGGTTCAACGGTCCGGCATATCGCGGAATGTTGATGCATACGAAAGTGTTCGGCAAATATAAGGGTCCGGAAGAGATTATGGACACAACAAAATGCTACACTGAAATCAATGTAGTTGATAATTATGCACCGACAGCTAAAGCGATAGTCAGCATTACAGACAAAGATGGCAAACCAGTACAAGGCGCGAAGGTAGAGTTTAAAATCTATAACTATGCAGAGTTCTACACCGTAGCTCACAAAACAACCGATGCCAAAGGTCAGACGTTCCTGACCGCCGGAAAAGGTGACATGCTAGTTTGGGCCACTAAAGACGGAAAATACGGTTATGCGAAACTTTCTTTCGGAAAAATAAAAGACCTCAATATAAAACTCGACAAACAACCAGGTGATACTGCCTCTCTCGATTTGGACATTATTCCTCCTGTAGATGGGTCAATTGCTGTAACTGTCACAAAAGAACAAGAAGATGCCAATGCAAAACGCCTCATTGAAGAAGATGCCATCCGCAATAAATATGTATCCACATTTTACACAGCTGATAAAGCTCGTACACTGGCAAAAGAACTTAGCATCGATTCAACAGCAACAATCAATTACATGATTGGAAGCCGCGGTAACTGGCAAGAGATTGAAAAGTTCCTGCGTGAAACACCTGCTGAAAACCGTACTACAGCAATGGCTTTACTAAGTGTGATCTCTGCTAAAGATTTACGAGATACACCTGCATCTATTCTATTTGATCATCTGAATCACGCAGCGGAAATAAAAAGTCCGTTTTTCAATAGAGCTGTTTTGAATCCACGCATTGCCAACGAATTCCTCACGCCATACAGAAGTTTCTTCCAAACCAATATTGATACAGCCTTAGTCGCACAAGTTCGCAAGGATCCTCAAGTTTTGGTAGACTGGGTAAAGAAAAATATCACTGTCAATGATGCATTAAATCCTCAACGTGTACCGATGATGCCGATGGGCGTATGGAAATCACGCGTTGCGGACACAAACTCGAGGAACATCTTCTTTATAGCCGTAGCCCGCAGCTTAGGTATTCCTGCACAGATAGAACCGGTAGCAGGTAGAGTGCAATATGCAGTTGGAGATCATTGGACTAACGTAAGTTTTGATGAAACAACACCAACAGTGTTCAAACAAGGTAAAGTTGTAGCGACCTATCAACCGGTCAAATCGCTTCCTGATCCCAAATATCTAAGTCATTTCTCTATAGCAAACATTTTAGGCGACGGCACATTACAGACTTTACATCTCGAATCAAATGCAGATGCAGATATGGGCAATAGCGATGCCTGGAGTATGTTGCTTAAAAAACCTATGCCAATAGACGAAGGTCATTATCTGTTCATTACAGGGACTCGTTTGGCCAGTGGCAGCGTTTTAGCGAAAATGACTTTCTTCAATGTAGAAGCTGATAAGACGACAAACCTCAAACTGGTCATGCGTGAAAGCCCGGACGAAGTTAAAGTCATTGGAAACTTCAATTCTGAAGACAAATTTAAACTAGCGGACAAAGGGACTGAAACAAGCGTTCTGCTGACAACAGGCAGAGGTTACTTCATTATCGGAATCTTAGGCGCTCGGCAGGAACCAACCAATCACGCCATGCGTGACATTGCAGCAGTAAAGAAAGATCTCGAGACATGGGGACGCGGCATGGTTCTGCTCTTCCCTAGCGAAAAAGACTATAAGAATTTCGATGCTAAAGAGTTTGGAGCATTGCCAAATACCATCACATACGGTATCGACAAGGACAATGCTATACAGAAAGAAATTGCTACAGCCATGCATCTTCAAAATGCAAATTCATTGCCGATATTCATTATTGCCGACACTTTCAATCGCGTAGTCTATGTTTCACAAGGCTACACAATCGGACTGGGTGAACAACTGATGAAGGTGATTCACAAAATCAGCAACTGATAATCGAAGACTAAAAAACTTTTATCAAGAATTGCTTTGTTGAAAATTCAAATTCCGAGCAGCTATCAGGGTCAGTTCAACGAACTGTTCAACAGATAGTTGCTCGGGACGTTTATCGAAGATTGGCAATGAATAATCAGGACAATCTTTGCCCAACATCGGTTTCATGGAATTACGCAATGTTTTGCGTCGCTGATTAAAAGAAGTCTTCACTACCGCTTTAAACAATGTCTCATCGCATCCCAAACTTGTACGGCTGTTGCGCGTCATACGAATAACGGCACTCTTAACCTTCGGCTGCGGATCAAAGACTTTTTCGCTAACCGTAAACAAATATTCAATATCATACCACGCCTGTAGCAGCACGCTTAATATTCCGTAAGCTTTTTTGCCTGGTGCAGAAGCCAAACGTTCGGCGACTTCTTTCTGGATCATCCCCGAACAACAGGGTATGCTCTCTTTATAGTCAAGCACTTTAAAGAAAATTTGACTAGAGATATTATAAGGATAATTGCCAATAATACAGAATTTCTTATCCGGGAAAAGTTGAGAAAGATCCAAACGCAGAAAATCCTCGGCCAGTATCTTGCCTTCCAACGCAGGAAAATTTGCTTTCAAGTAATCAACAGATTCCATATCCAACTCAACGACCGTCAAATCCTGCCCAGCATCCAAAAGGAACTGGGAAAGAACACCCATGCCCGGTCCGACCTCCAAAATCGGGAAACCTTTATACTCAGATAAAGTATCAGCAATACGCTGGGCTATTTGCAAATCCTTTAAGAAATGCTGTCCTAATGCTTTCTTAGCTCTAACCAATCTCATCCACTTCTTCGTTTGTAATAGTGATTGTATAAAAATAATATGCTTATCTTTGCGGTGTACAAAATTACAACAAATAATTTAAAGTCACCTTTGCATAATGAATTTTAAAAAAGCTCTACAGACATTCCTTAAGATATTTGTTCCGCTTTCCTTCGGATGCTTGCTTCTTTGGTATCTCTACAGTAAGATGGATCTGAATGAGATATGGCACGTTATCCGCAAAGGTGTGCGTTATGAAATCATTCTCTTTTCTCTTCTATTCGGCTTGGGAGCCAACATCATACGTGGTTTCCGATGGAAACTTCTCATCAACTCGGTAGGCGATGAAGTGAAGATCAGCAATGCCATTCATGCTGTGCTGGGCAATTATGCAGTCAACCTGGTATTACCTCGTGTAGGCGAGATCTGGCGTTGTGGCGTCATTTCCAAATATGAAAAGATTCCTTTCACCAGATTACTGGGAACACTTTTGATCGATCGCGTAAGCGATACTTTCATGGTCGGGATGATCACTTTATCCATTGTATTTTTCAATTTCAGCTTCTTTCATGAATTCTTTACGCGGAACCCGGATTTGCTCAGTGGATTCCAATCCATGTTCAATTCAATATGGATATATGTAGGGGTAATATTTTTTATTGGTGTAATTTGGTTCATATTCATTTATTTGAGTAACTTTACGGTGGTCAAGAAAGCCAAAGAAATGCTGCAGAATATCTGGAATGGTATGAAAAGCATTTGGTTGATGAAGCATAAGTGGTTGTTCATAGTTGAAACATTGTTGATTTGGCTCAGTTATTTCATCTATTTTTATATCACATTTTATGCCTTCAGCTTTACAAGCCATTTGGGCGTCGGTGTCGGTTTAATTGCATTTGCCATGGGAAGCATTGCCGTGGCAGTTCCTGTACAAGGAGGCATCGGACCTTGGCATTTTATGGTGATTGCAACCTTGGTATGCTTTGGAGTGGTTGAAACAGACGCGGCAGCTTTTGCTTTAGTTGTGCACATGGTTCAGACGCTTTGGCAAGGATTAACAGGGTTGTTCAGCATTGTAGCTCTGCCTATTATCAACAGAAAGCGACAAGTTGAATAATTGAACGTAGATTTGATATTAAATAATTTATAAAATTGCAGTTTTATGTCAGCAGAGATCAAAAATCTTTCCCCTCAACCTGTATGGGGATATTTCTATGAACTTACTCAGATTCCTCGTCCAACGGGGCACATGGAAGCTGTTACACGTTTTATGGTTAACTTCGGTAAAGGATTAGGATTGGAAACTTTACAAGATGAAGTAGGCAACGTATTGATCCGCAAACCCGCTACACCCGGCTATGAGAACCACAAAACCGTTACCATGCAAGCCCATCTCGATATGGTTTCACAAAAGAACTCATCAGTAAAACATGATTTCCTTAAAGATCCTATCGACGCCTATATTGATGGCGACTGGGTTAAAGCCCGTGAAACGACGCTGGGTGCTGACGATGGCATGGGTGCTGCATTTGCCATGGCTGCTTTAGCTGACAAAAACTTAAAACACGGTCCGTTGGAAGCACTCTTTACTGTAGATGAAGAGGTCGGAATGGACGGTGCCGTCGGATTGAAGTCAGGTTTCCTTAAAGGAGATATCCTTCTGAACTGCGATTCCGAAGAGGAAGGCGAATTGTTCGTAGGCTGTGCCGGCGGAACAGACTTGAATATTTCCATGCAATTCAAAGAAGATACTTATATCAACGAAGACGATGTTGCCGTAAAAATCACATTAAAAGGACTCAAAGGCGGTCATTCCGGTGTAGATATTCACTTAGGCAGAGCCAACGCCAACAAACTGATGTTCCGCTTCTTGAAAGAGGCCGTACGTGACTACGGAGCTCGCTTATCGTCCATCGAAGGCGGTTCGCTTCGCAATGCTATTCCGCGCGAAGCCGAAGCAATCGTCACCATTCCAGGCGATAATGCCGAATCATTATGGGAACTCATCTCCGATTATCAAGATACTTATAGAGAAGAATATAAAGGCATCGAAGACAATATTTCATTTACAGGCGAAATGACCGGACTGCCTAAAACATTGATTCCAGAAGAGATTCAAGACGATCTGATCAATGCTATCGAAGGTTGTCAGAACGGCGTTTTGAGCATGCTTACAGATTTTCCGGGTACTGTTGAGTCATCATCAAATCTTGCAATTGTACGCTCTTCAAACGAGCTGATAGAAGTCAAGATATTGGTTCGCAGCTCTTCAGATTCTCGCAAAGATGCTGTCTGCTCGAGTCTTGAAAGTGTCTTTGCCATGGCAGGAGCCAAAGTTGAATACGATGGCGCATACAGTGGATGGCAACCGAACATCGACTCTCCTATCTTGAAGGTGATGAAAGAAACTTACAAAGAATTATTCGGAAAAGAGCCTTCTGTGAAAGTGATGCATGCTGGACTTGAATGCGGTATCATACAAGGAGCTTATCCGAAGATGGACATGGTTTCTGTTGGTCCGGATTTGGAACATCCGCACTCTCCAGACGAACGCGTAAAAATCTCTTCTGTACAGAAACTGTGGGAATTTATCGCAGCTACTTTGCAAAAGATTTAATGTTCTCGAAGGAGAATTAATCGTAACAGGATAAGCAAAACATAGATTTTTGACACGGCGTCAAAGCCATTTAAAAACGTCAAAAAATTCATTCGAATGTAGCGACCATTTCATTCGAAAGAAACCTTCACTCCATTCGAATGAAGTGGAATTTTCTTCCGAATGAAATGGACAATACAATTAGATGAAATTTAATTTTCATCTAAAGCATAAACCACAGATATATAGGGTAATAGGCGATAACATCATCATTATTGTTCTCTCTGGAAGGCAAAACAGCGTTTTCCGCCAAAAACCGACATGAATTTTTGATACGCAAATGAAACGCTGCAACTGCATTTATAGCAATATGCATACGTGGACTACGAGAGCTTCTCTTTTAAATATTTCCCGGTATATGAGGCTTTGCACTTAACGATTTCCTCAGGTGTTCCGCAACAAACAATATTTCCACCTCCTTTTCCACCTTCAGGACCAAGATCAATCACATAATCAGCACATTTAATCACCTCCAGATTATGTTCGATAATAATAACCGTATGTCCTTTCGCTACCAAAGCATTGAAAGCTTTCAACAGGGTTTTTATATCATGGAAATGCAAACCGGTAGTCGGTTCATCAAAAACAAAGACAGTGGGCTCTTGAATTTCCTGACCGAGATAATAAGCCAGTTTGACACGCTGATTTTCACCACCGGACAAAGTTGATGAAGTCTGACCCAACTTGATATAACCAATACCAACGTCCTGAAGCGGTTTTAGTTTCTTGACAATCTTCTGCTCCTGCGAACCCGGATATTGTTCGAAAAACTCTATCGCCTGATTGACTGTCATTTCCAATACATCATAAATACTGCAATTATGATAAAGGACTTCAAGTACGTCCGATTTGAATCTTTTTCCATGGCAAGCTTCGCACTCAAGCGTTATATCTGCCATAAACTGCATCTCGACTGTAATTTTCCCTTCGCCTTTACATTCTTCGCAGCGTCCGCCTTCTTTATTGAAAGAAAAATAAGCGGCATTATACCCCATCTGTTTAGACAATGGCTGATCTGCGAAAAGCTTCCGGATTTCATCGTATGCACCGATGTAAGTCACTGGATTCGAACGAGAACTCTTACCGATTGAGTTTTGATCGACGAACTCGATATTCTTAATCAGCTTCAAATCGCCTTCTAACCCCGAACAATCCACCATCAGATGCGTTGCCTCATCCAAATAATGCTTTACTCCTTCATAAAAAATATCACGCACCAACGAGCTTTTTCCAGATCCACTCACGCCTGTAACTACGGTCATCACATTCAGCGGGAACTTCACATCAAATCCTTTCAGATTATTTTTGCGCGCCCCTTTTACTTTGATATAATTATTCCACGGACGACGATATGCAGGAACTTCAATCTTCTCCTCGCCTGTCAGATAACGCACTGTGTAACTGTCAGTAGAGGTTGGCAAATGAGCAACATCGCCTTGGTAAATCACTTCGCCTCCCAAGCGACCGGCTTTAGGTCCGATATCAATAATATAATCTGCTGCACGGATAATTTCTTCATCATGTTCAACCACGACAACCGTGTTTCCTATCTGCTGCAACTGTCGAAGCACCTTGATCAGCAAATCTGTATCACGCGAATGAAGTCCGATACTCGGTTCATCCAAAATATAAAGAGAACCGACCAAGCTGCTACCCAAAGATGTAGCCAAATTTATTCGTTGGCTTTCTCCACCTGATAATGAAGAAGAAAGGCGATCGAGCGTAAGATAACCCAAACCCACATCCAAGAGAAACTGCAATCGGTTATTGATTTCTGTCAGTAGACGTTTTGCCACAGCAGTATCGGTCTCATCCAACTTCAACTGGTCGAAAAAGACTTTAGTCTCTGCAATCGGCATCGACACAAGTTCTGCAATATTTTTGCCTCCAACCTGTACATACAATGCTTCCGGACGCAGACGCGAACCTTTACATGTTGGACAGATTGTTTTGCCACGATATCTGGCCTGCATCACACGATATTGTATCTTATACAAATTCTCTCCAACAAACTTAAAGAAGTCATCAATTCCATGCACACCTCTAGCGCCATGCCAAAGCAGATCCTTATCTTTCTGTGTCAGATCATAATACGGACGATGAATCGGAAAGTTATATCTTTCGCTATTCGCTATGAAGTCCTTAAGCCATTCGCTCATCACTTCGCCTTTCCAGCACATGACAGCTCCTTGATAAACAGAAAGACTCTTATCAGGAATCACCAGATTTTCATCTATTCCGAGTATTTTGCCAAAGCCTTCGCAAGTAGGACAAGCACCCATCGGATTATTGAAGCTGAACATCAGATCCGTCGGTTCTTCAAAAGTGATTCCATCGGCTTCGAACTTCTTTGAATAATCTTTTACAACAACGCCTTCGGACAAATAAAAACGCACCCGACAAGCATCATGTCCTTCAAAAAAAGCTGTTTCCAGAGAATCGGCTACACGACTCTTCAAAGTCTTATCCGAAGAAACCACCAACCTATCGATCAGTATTTCTATATCTGGAGTATTAAGCAATTGCTTGTCATCGAGAACTTCATTGATACGATACGCTGTGTCATGAATAAAAAGTCGCGTATAGCCCTCTTTCTGCAAAACGCCCAGCTGTTCCTCAATGTTCCTACCTTCCGTAAGTATCACCGGAGCAAAAATAGCAAAGCGAGTACCTTCAGGACAATCGAAAACATCCTTGACAATATCGCTTACCTGATGTTTCTTCACCTCAGTACCTGAAACAGGGGAAATCGTTTTTCCGACGCGGGCATAAAGCAGTCGTAAATATTCATAAATCTCAGTGGAAGTACCGACTGTAGAACGCGGATTGCGCGTGTTCACTTTCTGTTCGATTGCAATTGCAGGCGGTATTCCTTTGATGAAATCGCATTCAGGCTTGCTCATTCGCCCCAAAAACTGACGAGCATATGCCGAAAGACTTTCCACATAACGTCTTTGTCCTTCGGCATATAAAGTATCAAAAGCCAATGAAGACTTTCCACTTCCTGAAAGTCCGGTAATCACAACCAATTTATCTCGAGGTATCTCAACATCAATATTTTTCAGATTATTGACCCGAGCACCTTTAATGTATATCGAATTAGTATCCGTCATTTTTATTACGTCTAAGAACCTGCAAAGGTACTACAAGTTGAACGCAAAAAAAAGACTTGATAATCTAAACTTCTACAAAACGACTAGAGCAGTCATAGAAAATATCAATCACCCGTAATCCTGAGGCTCACCGGACCAATTAATCCTGACTTTTGCAACGCATCCGTAGGTTTGTAATTATTACATATAGTCCATGTCTTTCGCTGACTTTCAGGCAATCCACTATCACCAATCAAACGATTCTGCCAAGTGGTTACAACTTCAATCGCAAGCGTATTCTTCCCTTTCTTCACCCATTTGCTAATATCCACATAATAAGGAGCAGTCCAAACACCTCCCGCATATTGCCCGTTTACTTTCACTTTAGCCATCACACCTACATCGTTCAAATCGAGAATGACAGAACCCTCTTTCGGTAGCTTTTTCAATGTGAATTCTTTCGAATAGAGAATTGTACCCGAATAATGGCTGACATCGAAATTCTTATTCAAAGTGATGTCTTCCAAGGTAGCAAACTCTACTGGCGTATCAGGACCCCGACGGTTAGTATCAAACATCGCTTTCCATCCATTGCTGAGAGGAATGATTGTTTTCGGAGAAGGATAATTGGCAGACAGATCCGAGTTTCCATCGGCTGAAGATGCCTTTCGGAAAACAATAAAGGCACTTTCGTATGGATAAAGTTTAAGCGGAACAACCGTTCCTGATTTTGTCTGCCTGTAACCGGGCAAATCGCGCATTGTTCCGGTAACAGCGTTCCACAATTCCGGCTGTTTGCCATTGACACGGAACTCCGGATAAATTTCGATCAGAGAATCTTTCTGATTGGATACAAAATAGATATCCAAATCCCCATTATTACGATGTCCATAAAGCAATGGCGCGTTATCGGCAATTTTGCAATCAGGAGGGCAATTGATATATTGCAAAGCTTCCGTCATATTCATTCCTTCAAGCAATGTGCCCTGACCAATTTTCTTCGCTTTTACATTGATGCCATCCAATCCGCTCCATAATTCATCAGCCATTGATTTAACTTGCTTGTCTGCATTCGGATAATTTTGCAAACTTGGCGAACGTTGTGGGGCAGGTCCTAGTACCACAGCACCATCTTCAATCAGTTTCTTTATTTTTGCCAACATTTCAGGACGCATCGTAAGGAGCTTTGGAAGGACTAAAATTCGATATTGCGTTCCATGAGGCAAAGTAAGTAATCCGTCTTTTACAAACATATCCCGTTCAATCACCTCCGCATTGATAAAATCGAACTGATAACCTTTTGGCAACGACGGATCAGTAACACCGGTCATCTTTGGCACATCTTCACCTATGAAATAAGCGACATCGGCAATATTTTTACCTTGTTGCAACATGACGTTCACCCTTTTGAGATAAGTCGTAAACAAATCCAATTGTGGAAACCATGTGTTCTTTCTGTTGAATTCGCTATTGAACCAAGCGTTCACTCCCGGTTCCTTATCTTCGTATGGTTGAGAAATATACAGATGGAGCAGGGTATTATTGATTCCTTCTGTAAAGAAGCGATCACCGCGTTCCTTCATCATTGCCGGATAGCAATTGAATGGTGCTCCGCCACTTGTAAACGATTCTGCCCAGATTTTAGTTTTTCCGTAAATATGCCCACATGATGAAGCAACGCGATTCTCTATATCTCCTAAAGTTCCAAAACTCCAGAATTCACCGGCAATCTCGTCCGATTGCCCGCCATACATAAGAAATTCTCCGGGGAAACCCCAATGGCCATAGTTTTCAAGCCATGTACTCAATCCATGTTTATGACTTATATCGCGCAAACCTCCAACATAATCATACGCTACCTTATCAGCAATCAATCGCCGCAAATCCCATAAGAACCTGTCTGAAGCTTCTTCGCTCTGAACGACATAACCTTCATAAACCGGCAGATACGGCAACGGGTCATAACCGTACCGATGCTGAAACTCCTGAAGAAAATCATCCGTAAAATTCTGGCCACCCATTTCATAACTATCTTCAACAACATATTTCCAACACTTCCGGTCTTCTGCAGGTATACGACGAAGAATCTCACCCATGAAAGCGTTGAAATGCGACTCGATATGCTTGTGGCTCATCTTATCCGTTTCCAATCCTGTTGCTTCGGGTGTAGCCGGACCATTCTCTGTTCCAGTTGGAATCATCCCTAACCTTAGAACTGTCCAATCACCTGCAGGTGCTTTCCAAGTAAGGCGATCGCCCGAAAGACAAGAGCTGATATCAATTACTTTCGCCGGATTCACCAATAACGACAAATCGTCGGCAACCGGTTGTGTACGCCATTGATAATCCGACCACATCGGTTGAGGAGTCTGGAACATCTTTGCCAATGTTTTTTCCGGATAACGTTCTACCAAAGGAAGCGATGAGAACTCGGTTTCCAAAAGACTTGAAGCCTCTGTCAAATCCGATAACTCTAAGCGAAAATCACTGGCTTTGGTTGCAGGGACAGATATCACTATCGGTGCATACGGTTTGAAACCTACATTCAATTCAGCATTAAAACGATCTATCTTAAACTCAGCCAATGGAACATAGATTCCCTCCTTTTTTACCAAAAGACGAGCTTTGGCATTAATTGCCTTATGACCGGCATAAAGCTTCAATCCGCGCAAAACAAAAGGTTTGTCAATGTGATAATCGATAGTGGCAGACTTTGTTCCTTTATCAAACGCAACACCTTGATCAGTGCAATTGCCATCAATTAATGCAGACAAATTCTGTAAGGCGGGAACAGATGTTACAGTCGTATTTTCATCTGTCATCAGAACAGCATGATTTTCTACCGAAGGAAAAGCTATCACCTTCACATCCTGAAAGTTCTTGTCAGGTTTAGAAAGTTCTATCTCTACCTCTTTTCCTCCTTTCACTTCTGCTTTGACAGACGACAAATAACGCATGGCTTGTTCCGGTTTTACCCAAGGACCACCAGACTGACTCCAACCCGGTGAATTGAATATACCAATCTCGATACCTAGTTTTGTTGCTGTTTTAAGTGCTGCATGAAGAATATTCCACCACTCATCACTACCAAAACGGACTTTTCCGGATGCATCCGTTCCAATATCACCTATCTGTGCACGATCGATACCTGCCTCTTTCATGGCATACAAATCCTTAACCACACCTTCTTCGGAAATATTACCGGAAATCCAATACCAGTAAACGCCCGTTTTCACTGCATTTTCAGGATGGACAAAATTGGATTCCAATGAATTGTTTGTTTGTGCAAAAAGTACGCAAGGACATAACAACATGGAAAACAGTAAAGAATGGAATAATATCTTCTTCATGATACATAGTTTATTTTCTCTACAAAAATACCCACAAAATAGCCATACCACTTATTTATCTTGATTTATATCTTCAGAAAATTGATAGAATTGCCGAGATATCTTATCTTTGCCATTACATTCAAACATTCTAATTCATGATTTCAAAATACATTCGTCTACTTGTCATTATTCTGCTTTGTGCAGTAACTTCATGTAAAACAACCCAGCAACTGCCTCAACGACAGACAGGAAAAGAAGCCAAAAGAGAGTTTCGCGGCGCATGGATACAGACCGCCTTCCAAATGGAATACAAAAATATGACACCGGAAATGATGAAGAAAGACTTCGTGAAGAAGCTTAACACTCTTCAACAATGCGGTATCAATGCCATTATTTTTCAAATTCGCCCGGAAGCTGATGCGTTCTATCTGTCAGCTCTCGAACCTTGGAGTCGATTTTATACAGGTCAACAAGGCAAAGCACCTGAAGGGAACTTTGATCTAATGGCATTCCTGATTGACGAATGTCACAAAAGAAATATGGAGTTTCATGCTTGGATGAACCCGTATCGTGCCGGAACAATTGGAGTGACTCGATTCGCCGATTCGCATATCTATAATAAACATCCTGAATGGTTTGTCACCTACAACAAACAGATTCTTTTTGATCCGGGACTGCCCGAATGTCGACAGTTTATCTGTTCTGTTGTTAAAGATATTGTCAGTCGCTACGATGTCGATGCCATCCACATGGACGACTACTTCTATCCCTATCCTGCTGCAGGCGAAGCTTTTCCTGACGATTACAGTTTCCAACAATATGGACTGAATAAAGGTTATAAACCTTCACAACGAGGCGATTGGCGACGTAACAATGTAAATTTGCTCATTCATGAAATCAAAAGGACAATCCTACTTTCTAAGCCTTGGGTTCGTTTCGGCATCAGTCCGTTTGGTATCTATCGCAATCAAAAAAGCGATCCAGACGGATCTAACACCAACGGTCTGCAAAACTATGATGACCTTTATGCAGATATCCTTTACTGGATTAAACAAGGATGGATAGATTACAGCATTCCACAGATCTATTGGGAGATTGGCCATCCTTTGGCAGATTATACCACTTTAGTCAAATGGTGGAACAATCACGCCGGCAACCGTCCGATGTACATCGGTCAAGATGTAGCACGCACAATGAAAGCGGGACAACTGACAGAAAAAATGTATTATGAACGCACGCTTGCGAATATTCAAGGCAATTGCTTCTGGCCTGCAAACGAAATTCTTTGGAACAACAAAGGTGTGGCCGACAGCTTAAGGCTCCATTATCATCGCTATCCTGCACTGATTCCTGCATATAAACATCTGTGCGACTGCCATCCACAAGAAGTAAAGAAGTTGAAAACTGAATGGACAGCACAAGGCTTTCTGCTTCATTGGGAAGCGCCGCAAGATCCGAACAATCCTGAACTGGCAAACTATTTCGTCGTATATCGCTTCGAAGGCAACGAAGCTGCCGACATCAGCGATCCTTCAAAGATAGTCGCTATCACCAAACAGAAATATTACCTTCTGCCTTACGACAACGGCAAGCTCAAATATAAATATGTTGTTACAGCCGTAGACCGCTTTCACAACGAGAACGCAGGGAAAAGCAAGAAAGTAAAACTATGAAATAGTCATTACTCTCTAAAAATTACTAAGGATGACTGTAGTCGTTTAATGGATTCGGAGCCGGAAGTGGCATATTCAAAAAATAGACTTTTGCTCCTTGCTCCCCCAAAACATGCTCTAGAGTCTGAAGTGCATTCTTGTCATATACATACGGATTGCCCTTCTTCGCTCCATATTTGCAGAGAGCGGCATTTTCGTATTGAATATATGTATTCTTACGAAGTTTCGGAAGCCATTCCGCTTTCGTTGCACTGATATGAAGCATATCGTAACGCGCACGGTCGAACACATTGTTTTCGATCACGAAATGGAAAGCTTTGTTGTAATGGTCCCACGATTTCACGTGTGCTCCTGAACCTTTGTTCGGACGCTGCGTTCCCCAACCAAAACCGGAATAGCGGAAAATATTATTCTTGGCCGTAATACGATCCATAAAAAATAAAGCAGAGTCACCTTCTGCCGGCAACGCAAGAAAATATTCAAGGGAATAAGTACATCTCTCGATCACATTGTTTGTATACGAAACATCTGTCATAAATGTAGTATCACGAGCATCGTTAGGAACATACTGATGAGTAATTCCTGCATCATACACCTGATATATATAACAATGGTCGACTTTATAATCATGCCCGCCCCAAAGTTCAATGCCATTTCCATAACGAACAGGCGACGCTTGTTCCGGTTTATCATATTGAACGGATCCGCCAATCCAACCAATCTCACAATTCGTAACCGTTATATGATTATGTTTGCCGATGCCAACGCCATGCGCACCACCATATTTCAAACAAAGATTATCAACGGATACACTGTCAGCATAAACATAAATAATATGTTTTCTTTCAGGCAGTTCGATTGAAGCGAATCTATCTGACGGATTACCCTTGGTCGAACAGAGATATATTCGTTTCGTTCCGGTGTAATCATGATAAAAATCCATATCCCTTTTCAAATCACGATAACTGCTGAAAGGTTCTCCTGTTTCGATATGAGTAGTGCGACCTGTTTTTAAATCTCGCCGCATCATCACTTTGAATGCACAACTTTCGCCATGATTAAAAACAAGTGTACCAACATCTTTTGGAAGCTCACGATCATACATATAAACATTGGGTACATCCGTTTCAATCCATTTGCCTTCTTTGGCAGCATCACATGGAGAACCATAAATCTTAGGCTTCTCGCCTTTACCATAAGCAGAATAAGTGACACCTTGACGAGCTGTGATTCCTCCTCGGAACAAATCTCCACGGCGAAAAAGCACAGCATCTCCCGAATGCAACGAGATCACATTTATTTTATCAATCGTGCGAAAAGGTTTATCCGGGGACTCGCCATTCCATGCATCGTTGCCCTCGGCAGATACATAATAGATTTTCCCTTTTACATGAATATCAGACGAGGCATTCAATATTTTATTCTTCAAAGCTTCTGTCTTTCTATTTAACCTAGAAAGATAGGCATCAGTCTGCTGATAATTCATAACTTCTGACTTACAAGCGCAAAGCTGCAAGGCAACGGCGGAAATAATTAAAGCATATTTTACAAACTTCATATCGTTCAAAGCATTAAGTTAGTTGAACAAAGATAACCATTTTGATTCATCAGCGAATCGCTTTTAATCTCATTTATGTTGTCCTTTCTGCATTTATTTTCTACTTTTATGCTTCGAAAATAATATACTGCGAAATGATAACGAAACAATTAATTCAATTAGGATTAATATCCTTGCTGACTCTTTCTGCCAGCGATGTCTTTGCTCAGAAGCAAGTTATTCAGTTCTTTGCTCATCGTGGCAGTCGTTTGGAATTCGATGAAAACACCATGCCTGCATTCCGCGCTTCCTACGAAGGAGGAATGCGTGGTTACGAAACCGATGTTCGCTTGACAAAAGATGGCGACATGGTCCTTTCGCACGATGCAACGCTCGCACGCGTAGCTCCTTGTCAGAAGGAAGTTGAATCGATGACAACCGAAGAGGTCAAGCAAGTCCGCACTTTCAAAGGCAACAAACTTGTGTTTGTTCAAGAGTTCGTTGATTATCTCGCCAACAAAGACAGTATGTATGTCGAATTCGAAATGAAAACCAATGATCCGGCTAAATACTATCCGACAGATAAACTGCGTGATTACTGTGATCGCCTATACAAAATGACCATGTCGAAAAAACCTGCCCATTCGCTCTATCTCTTCACTTCAGGTGACAAAGCCGCTCTCAACATGATGCGTTCATTGCATCCGGATGCAGAACTGTTGCTCATCATCGGGAAACCTATCAACGAAGAAACAATCCTCACTGCCATCGATATGGGTATCAAACGCTTGGGTTGCACATTACAAGGCACATCGAAACAAATGGTCGACTTAGCCCACAAAGCAGGCATTTCTGTTTCATTATGGCCTAACGCTACACCAGAAGACATCATGCTCGGCGCCTATCTCGGAGCAGACGCCCTTTGCTGCGATCGCGCATTGGAAGTAAAGAAGTTCCTGGATACAAAAGCTACTTGGATCAGGTACAAATAATGCGGTACTTAGAACAACTTAAATCCTTTTGACATCAAAAGGGAAATATTACACAAACTAAATCTTCAACAGACACAGCCAAATCATTCTGTTGCAAAGACCTTATCTCTCAGAATATACATTCAAAATCACTAGCCTTCATCATATTTTTATTACTTTTGCGCTTTCTTGAAATTATGAATAAGTTTTCTTGAAAATATAATAAACACTCTTATAAAGAAATTTTAAGCATATCGCTATGGTTAACACGATGTTACAAAAGCTTGTAGGCTTCGATCCGAAGACAATGAAAGTCCGCACCGAGATTACTGCCGGATTAACGACTTTCCTCACCATGAGTTACATATTGGCCGTTAATCCGGCAGTACTGTCATTGACAGGAATGGATAAAGGAGCACTCTTCACATCTACGGCGCTTGTCTCGGCAATTGCTACATTGTTGTTGGCATTCATGGCAAAACTTCCATTCGCTCAAGCGCCAAGCATGGGACTCAACGCTTTCTTTGCTTTCACTCTTGTTCAGGCTATGGGTTACAGCTGGCAAGAATCTTTGGCAGCCATGTTTGTCGAAGGTATTATCTTTATAATCATAACCTTTTTCAATATTCGAGAGATGATTCTCGACTCCATACCGGTCAATTTGAGACATGCGATATCGGCAGGTATCGGTATGTTTATCGCGTTCATCGGACTGAAGAATGCCGGGATCATTACAGCCAGCTCAGGCACATTCGTCACTTTAGGACAATTCACTTCGACCTCTATCTTGGGCATGGTCGGAATTCTGCTGAGCGGTATCCTCCTCGCGAAAAATGTCAAAGGGGCATTGTTCTACAGTATTATTATATGTACGTTGATAGGCATTCCTATTGGCGTCACTAAAATACCAGATGGATTCCTGCCTATCTCCCTACCGCATTCAATGGAACCAATCTTATGGAAGTTCGATTTCTCACACTTTTTCTCCATCAATATGATCATCGTTATATTTTCGCTTCTGATTATAAATATATTTGATACGATTGGGACATTGGTGGGATTGGCCACCAAAACAGGGATAATCAAAGAAGACGGCTCTATCCCGCGCGTCAAGGAAGCCATGATGTCAGATGCCATCGGTACAACTATTGGTGCTGCATGCGGTTGCTCAACCATCACGACATATGTTGAGAGTGCCTCGGGAATAACCGAAGGCGGACGTTCGGGACTCACTTCGGCAGTCACCGGCGGACTGTTTCTTCTGGCATTGCTGTTCTCACCGATATTCCTGCTGATTCCAAGCGCTGCTACAACCGGTGCATTGGTGCTCGTCGGTGTTTTTATGATTGATTCAATCACAAAAATCGACATGCAGGATATGACCGAAGCGCTTCCGGCATTCATCACTATCATCATGATGGTTCTCACTTACTCCATTGCCGACGGAATCTGTTTAGGAATGCTCTGCTATGTCATTATCAAACTCTTCAGCGGAAAATTCAAAGATATCAATCTAACCATGTATATCTTGGCCGTACTGTTTATCATCAAGTTCATATTCAGCTGAAAAAAGAATATAATCTCTTCTGATGAAGAACAATTTTAAGTTATTGTACGTATCTTTGAAGCGGACAAAATTATCCGGCGAAAATGAAGACGTTAGAACATACAAGTTTAGAAGATATTGAAGCAATCATCCGAAAATGTGATATTTGCTTTGTCGGTATGGCTGATGCAGAAGGAACTCCATACGTTCTACCCATGAATTTCGGCTATTCTGATGGATGTATCTATCTGCATTCGGCACAGGAAGGACGAAGTATCTCTATCTTGAAAAAGAATCCAAAAGTTTGTATCACTTTCAGCACCGACCACGAACTGGTGTTCCAAAGTCCGGAAGTAGCTTGCAGCTATCGGATGCGTTCAAAAAGTGTTATCTGCTGGGGGAATGTACGTTTCGAAGAAGATTTCGACAAAAAAGCAAAAGCTCTAGACATCATCATGAAACAGTATTCCGATAAAGAATTTCGTTATTCGGAGCCGGCAGTAAAGAATGTGAAAATATGGATAGTAAAAGTGGATGAAATGACTTGTAAGGAGTTCGGTGCCCCTCATAAGAAATAAAATTCACACTATCAGACATGAAAACACAAACAAAATGAGTGGTAGAAATGAAATAATTGTTCTTTGCCAATGGTAAACAATCAATTAAATTGTATTTTTGCTGCGTAATAAGATATATCAAAAAATAATGGGATTGCAAAACCATAGCAATGTACTGAATGATACAGTTGATAAACTCTCGGACGAGAGTTCGTATAAACGGCTGTTTCATGCATACCGTGATGAAGAAGCACTTCCTTCGAGTGAAGTGCTAAAAGATATTGTAAACTTATGCAGGGCAATCCTTTTCCCAGGCTATTACGGCAACGCGCGTGTCAGTAAACAAACTATCTGCTTCCATACAGGTGTAAACATTAAAACTTTACATACACTGCTATCGCAACAAATCTATGCAGGACTGTGTTTTGCAAACCTCGACGACGAGACTTGCGAAAAGAATTGCACGCAGATGAAAGCAGAAACATTGTCGGAAGCATTCATCAGCTCGCTACCTGATATGCGCAGTTTTCTGGCAACCGATGCGGAAGCAGCATTCAATGGAGACCCGGCAGCGAAAAACACCAACGAAGTCATTTTCTGCTATCCCGGCTTCAGAGCTATATGCAACTATAGGATTGCTCATCAACTATATATATTAGGTGTTCCCTTCATTCCGCGTATCATCACAGAGATGGCACATTCAGAAACAGGTATCGATATTCATCCGGGTGCTCAGATCGGACACTATTTTTCCATTGATCATGGAACGGGAACCGTCATTGGCGAAACCAGTGTGATTGGCGACCATGTAAGAATATTCCAAGGTGTCAGTCTCGCAGGCGAAAAGTTGCCGCCCGATGAGAATGGTAATGCGATCCGCAATATTCCTCGTCACCCTATTCTGGACGACTACGTAACCGTCTACTCCAACGCGACACTCATCGGACGCATACATATTGGTAAAGGAGCAACAATCTGCGGTAACGTTTGGGTAACCAGCGATGTACCTGCAGGAGCGAACATCTCACAAACAACGACCGACACCGGACGAACAACGGAGGAGGCCATACAATGAGTATTAAATAACTGAATATATAACTAATTAAAAACAGATTTACTGATTTACAATGGAAAATGCAGCAGACACGACATTGTCAACTGTCAACTGTCAATCGCCATCTTTCGAAATGGTGGCCAAAACCCTTTACGGGTTGGAAGATGTCTTAGCCGAAGAGCTTAAAGTTCTTGGCGCAAAAGATGTGGAGATTGGACGTCGAATGGTATCGTTCACCGGAGACAAAGAATTGCTCTATAAAACCAACTTCTATTGTCGTACGGCACTTCGCATCCTCAAACCGATCTACCACTTCAAGGCAAATGATGCCGACATCGTTTACCGCGAAGTGAAAAAAATTCCATGGGAAAACTACATGTCGCTGAAAACGACTTTCGCTATCGATTCCGTGATAAACTCGGAAGACTTCAATCACTCCAAGTTCGTTGCATATCGCACGAAAGATGCTATCGCCGACTATTTCATGGAAAAGGAAAAGGCTCGTCCATCTGTACGCGTCAGCAATCCTGACTTGTACATCAATATACATATATCACACAACGACTGCACAATCTCTATCGACAGTTCAGGCGAGAGTCTGCACAAACGCGGTTACCGCGTCGAACAGACCGAAGCGCCACTGAACGAGGTTCTTGCAGCAGGAATGATTCTGAAAACCGGATGGAGAGGCGAATCTAATTTCGTCGACCCGATGTGCGGTTCGGGTACGCTGCTTATTGAAGCGGCAATGATTGCCCGCAACATTGCTCCGGGCGTTTATCGCAAAGAATATGCATTCGAAAAATGGCTCGACTTCGATCGCGAACTGTTCGACCGTATCTACAACGACGACAGCCACGAACGTGAGTTCAACTTCAAATGCTACGGTTCAGATATCAGTCCGGCAGCTATCGAGATTGCCGAGAAGAACATTCGTAGTGCAGGATTGGTGAAATATATTGACTTGAAGGTCATACCGTTCCAACAAGTCAACGAAGCACCGAAGCCGGGAATCATGGTAACGAATCCACCTTACGGCGAACGTATCACTTCGAGAGATCTGCTAGGATTGTACAGCATGATCGGCGAACGCATCAAACATGTATTCACCGGATATAAGGTATGGATATTAAGCTACAAGGACGAATGCTTCGACAAAATCGGTCTGCGTCCCAACGAAAAACTCAAGCTGATGAACGGTTCGCTGGAATGTGAATATCATTGCTATGAGATTTTTGATGGGACAATCAAAGACTTCAAAAAGTCACTCAACGAACAAGGCAATGGTCGCCCGGAGTCACGCTTCAGCAACAATCAAGACAGACGGCCAGGATACGGCCAGGACAGACGATTCAGTAATGATCAGGACAGACGACGTGACAATGATCATGACAGACGCCCCAGCGGCTTCAACAACAATAATCGCAACAGCAACAACACGTTCAACAAGTTCGGCAAAACCGATCGTCCTGAACGTCGCTTCGCTGCCAATCATCGCGAGAACGATGAAGAATCGGACTTCGGAGACGACAAGTTCCACAAACGTCCGGAGAAGATGCGTTATGAAGATGACGACAAGTTCTTTGGCAAAAAAGACAAGTTCCGCGACAAGAAACACGATCACTCCTCTTTCAAGAAACCATTTAAGAAAAAGGGAAGAAACGATTATGGGGATGAAGAATAAGCTGTGGCTGTTAATTATAATGATTCCGCTATGCATCAGTTCGACAATGGCACAGAGTAAGCAGCTCACATTGCAGGATGTGATTCCAGGCGGGAAAAGTCACTGGAATTTTGTCCCCCGTTCGCTTCGGCAGATGCTTTGGTGTGGCGACACATTCATGTATGCCAAAGGCGACAGCATGTTGGGCGGCATACCTTCACAGAAAGAATCAGTGATCATTGCGCTGCCACAACTAAATGAAGCATTACAATCGACAGGATTGGAAAACATCAGTTCATTGCCTTACTTCAGTGCGCCATATAAAGACAAGACAGTTGTTTCCTTCTCATCGAAAGGACATCTGTTACATTACGATTATATAAAGAAAGACATTGTCCTCGACATCAAGGTGGAGGGCAAGAACTGGCAGAACTTTGACTTTTCGCCATGCAATGACTACCTGGCATTTACCGAAGGCAACAACCTCCGGATTGTCTCGCCGAAAAATGAAGTGACAAACGTTACTAATGAAACGGCAGAAGGAATTGTTTGTGGTCAGGCGGTTCATCAACGGGAGTTCGGTATTGATAAAGGAACATTTTGGTCGCCAAAGGGTTCGGCACTGGCTTTTTACCGCATGGATGAAAGTATGGTGACCGATTATCCGTTCGTGAATATCGACCAGCGTTGTGCCAAATCCGAACCGCACAAATATCCGATGGCCGGAATGAAAAGCCATGAAGTGACTGTCGGTGTATTCAATATTGCAACAGGAAAGACTGTCTGGTTAAAGACCGGACTGCCCAAAGAGAAATATCTGACCAACATCGCCTGGAGTCCGGATGAGCAAAGCATCTACATTGCCGAACTCAACCGCGACCAGAACAAGATGGATCTGGTACAGTATTCCGCCACAACAGGTGAAAGGCTGAAACAGCTTTTCACTGAGACCGACGAACATTATGTTGAGCCTCTGCATCCGGTAGAATTCCTTCCGAACGATGCGACAAAGTTCATCTGGCAAAGTGAACGAGACGGCTATAATCATCTGTATCTGTTCAACACCGACGGCAAACTGTTGAAGCAACTGACCAAGGGCAGTTGGGTAGATACCGATATGCTAGGCTTCGATACAAAGGGCGAAAACATCTTCATTACCTCAACGCAGCCGCATCCTTTACTTAGTTATAAAATTGGCAACCCGATGAATATAGCTGTATGGGAAGTGAACATCAAGAGTGGCAAAAGCTCTTGCCTGAATGATGAACCGGAAGGAATTCATAGAGTCATGCTGAGCGCTTCAGGCAAATACCTGCTCGACAACTATTCGGCTCCGAAAGTGCCGCGCATCATCAGCCTCATCACTACCAAAGATGGTAAGAAGATAAAAACCCTGCTCAAGGCCAACGATCCATTCAAGGACTATAACATGCCGGAGATTGTCACCGGAACCATCAAGGCTGCCGACGGCGTCACTGACTTAAATTACAGGCTAGTCAAACCCGTTGGTTTGGACGAAAGCAAGAAGTATCCGACCATCGTATACGTCTACGGCGGCCCGCATGCTCAGCTGGTTGACAACGGATGGATGAACAGTGTTGGCGGTTGGGATATTTATATGGCACAACGCGGATACGTGATGTTTACACTCGACAACAGAGGTTCCGCCAATCGTGGCCATGCCTTCGAAAGCGTGATCCATCGCAATCTGGGTGTCAATGAGATGGCCGATCAGATCAAAGGCGTGGAGTTTCTGAAGTCGCTTCCATTTGTCGATGCAAACCGCCTCGGCGTTCATGGATGGAGCTACGGCGGATTCATGACCACGAACCTGATGTGCAGCTATCCTGATGTATTCAAGGTAGCGGTTGCTGGCGGTCCGGTTATCGACTGGAGCAACTACGAAATCATGTACGGTGAGCGTTATATGGACCGTCCGCAGGATAATCCCGAAGGCTATAAGAACGCGAACCTGAAACTGAAAGCAGGCAATCTGAAAGGGCACTTGTTGATTATCCATGGCGACATCGATCCGATTGTCGTTTGGCAGCATAGCCTGGGATTCCTAAAAGCGTGCGTTGATGCAAACACTTACCCCGACTACTTTGTTTATCCAAGACATGAACATAACGTTATCGGCAAGGACCGTCCGCATCTGTACGAAAAGATTACACGGTATTTTGACGACTATTTGAAATAAATATAAAGTATGAAGATATTATTGTTAGGCTCCGGAGGTCGCGAACATGCTTTGGCATGGAAGATCGCCCAAAGCCCTAAAGTCGAAAAGTTATTCATTGCGCCGGGCAATGCCGGAACAGCTAATACAGGGAGCAATGTAGATATCAAAGTGAACGATTTCGCAGCCATCAAGGCTTTCGCCCTCAGCAACGCCATCGATATGATCGTTGTCGGACCGGAAGATCCGCTGGTTCATGGCATCTACGACTTCTTTAAGAATGACCCGGCTACGGCGCACATTGCAGTTATCGGTCCGTCGAAGGCAGGCGCGCAGCTCGAAGGCAGCAAGGATTTTGCCAAGGCTTTCATGATGCGTCACAACATTCCTACGGCTCAATACAAGAGCTTCACAGCCGAACAATATGAGGAAGGCGTAGCATTCATGCAGACGCTTCAACCGCCGTACGTTCTCAAAGCCGACGGACTGGCTGCAGGCAAGGGCGTCTTGATTCTCGACACGCTCAACGAAGCGAAGAAAGAACTGAAGGAAATGCTTAGCGGCATGTTCGGTGATGCCAGCAAGACCGTTCTCATCGAAGAGTTTATGGATGGTATCGAATGCTCGGTGTTCGTTATGAGCGACGGCAAGGATTACAAGGTGCTTCCCGTTGCCAAAGACTATAAACGTATTGGCGAAGGCAATACAGGTCTGAACACCGGCGGTATGGGTGCTGTTTCTCCCGTTCCGTTTGCTAACGACACGTTCATGGCAAAGGTCGACGAACACATCATCCGCCCAACTATTAAAGGATTACAGGATGAGAATCTCGAATATAAAGGCTTTATCTTTCTCGGTCTTATCAATGTGAAGGGCGAACCGAAAGTAATTGAATACAACTGCCGCATGGGTGACCCGGAAACCGAAGTAGTGATGCTCCGTATCAAGAGCGATCTCGTTGAACTACTCGAAGGTGTTGCCATAGGCGACTTAGGCAAGCGTCATTTGGAAATTGACAAGCGCTCGGCTGTAACCGTGATGCTAGTCAGCGGCGGCTATCCGCAAGCCTACGAGAAAGGCAAACCGATCAGTGGTCTGGACAAAGTGTCGCCTGCAAGCATCGTGTTCCATTGCGGCACAAAGTTTGCCGATGGAAAAATACTGACGAATGGCGGTCGCGTGATTACCGTCAGTTCGTATGGAAACAATAAGGAAGAGGCGTTAGCTCAATCGTTCATCGGCGCCAAAGCCATCACCTTCGATAAAAAGTATTTTCGCAGCGATATAGGATTCGACTTGTAAGCATGAGAGAACTTTACAGCAGTAGCTATTCGCGCAAACTTAATCTGTCCACCCCGCAGAATATCGTGCCGGTATTGATTATCTGCACTGTCTGCTGGGTGGTCAGTTATTCCAACTCGGTTGGTTTTCCTGTTTATGGAGAAGTATCAGCCACGCCTCTGTGGAACAGCATCTGCAAAATTCTGCCAGGCAAGGAAGTGACTTATCTTATCGGGATCGTGCTGATGTCGGGTGGTGCTTTTCTGCTGCACCGTGCGAACTACATCCTGGCACTGATCCGTGAGAAGACGTTCCTACCTTTCACACTGTACGTACTCTTTATCAGTACCAATCCAGACTTCTTCCCGCTCAAATCCATCACGTTGGGTGTTTTTTGCTTGATTCTGGCGATGTACGAACTGTTTATCTCCTATCATGAAGAAAATTCTGTTACCAAAGCCTACAATGCAGCGCTGTTAATTGGCGTAGGCAGTCTACTGTGGGTTCATCTACTGTGGTTCATGCCGCTGTTCTGGATCGGAATGTACAACTTCAGATCGCTCTCACCACGTACGCTTGCTGCTTCAATCCTAGGCGTTGGGACAGTTTACTGGTTCCTACTGGGTTGGTGCGTATGGCAGAACGACTATACAATGTTCACCATTCCTTTTACCTCGCTATTCAAAATGCGTGTACTCAGTCTCGACAATTTTGCCATTGTTAACTGGATCAGCATCATTCTGATTGCTTTACTGACAGTTATTGCATCCGTCAATATTATCACTCACGATTTCGACGATAATCTGCGGTCGCGGCAGTTTCTTTCGTTTCTTATTCTGATGGCGATATGGGCCTTTGCGCTCTACTTCATCTACGAGCAAAACTCCGAAGAGTTTCTGGAGACAGCCTGTGTTCCTTGTTCCATCTTAATTGCTCACTTCTTCACTGTCGGTCGCAAACGGATTCTGCAATGGCTTTTTTACGCGATCGTAGTCGTCATGGTTGCACTCCTCTTTTATCGGATATGGAATTCCTTATAGCGTACGGATATATCGGCGTATTTATAGCGTCGTTTCTAGCAGCTACGGTACTTCCTTTCAGTAGCGAAGTAGTCCTTACAGGTGTATTGCTGGCGGGCGCTTCGTATTGGCCATGCATGATTGCTGCCACAATTGGTAATTTTCTTGGCGGAATGAGTTGTTATTGGCTTGGGATGCTGGGAAAGACCGAATGGATTGACAAGTATCTGAAACTCGATCCAGTGAAACTGCAGAAAGTACAGAACTGGGTCCGCGACAAGGGCGGCATCATGGCTTTCTTCGTTTTCCTTCCGGGGATTGGCGATTTCATCGCCGTTGCCACTGGATTCCTGCGCTGCAACGTCTGGGTTGTAGCCACTTCAATGTTTATCGGCAAGGCGCTGCGCTACTGGGTGTGGATGGAATTCGTCTACAAGGTGCAGTCCATGGTGCAGTGATTGGTTCTTCTCTTCCAACAAATTGACCCGCTAAACAAGGAGATTCTTAACCTCGATGAACATAGGGGCGTATCCTCATTGAACATAAGCACGTATCTTCGATTGAGAGTAACGTTACTGCTTAATTGAGAACAATGCCTCTCTCAGGCTGATAGCAACGCTCTCGATGATGAAGTTTCTCCGTCAAGACATGACGAAGCGTTGCGTCGAGGCACGACGTAATGCCTCGTCAAGGTTAAACGTAATGCTGCGTCAAACCTCGACGTAACATCACATCAAATACGATAACTTAAATAATATAGGCAGATGCATTGGGAATCAATGCATATCGATAAATAGATAGCAGCGACTGTCATCTTTAAATGATCGTCGCCGCCAACCTTAAGCTCAATATTTCCAACTGTCCTGCCAGCGAATGACCGGCTGCTCGCCATCAAAAGTAATAGGCAACCAAATGTAGCGGCCATCAATAGCATTCTTCGGCATCCAGCGGTCGCCCATGTAGATGAACTGACCGGCTTTTCCGGGGACAGACAACACGTAGGTACTTTGTGAATGAAATGAAGTATTGCTATCATCTCCGACAAACGGATTTGACAACTCTTTCCACGGACCCCAGATAGAAGTAGCAACTGCTGAACGGCCTGCGTTAGGCGCCCAACCGGTGCAACCCGACATGATCAGATAATACTTGCCATCTTTCTTGAACATTGCCGGAGCCTCCATGAAACGGCCCACAAAGAAACGTGCGTACTTGCCGGAGCAAGCCGTATAGTCGTCGGTAAGCTGCGAAATCTGCAAGGCGCTGTTCTCCTCGGAAGCATAGATATGATAGGCAGTGCCATCGTCGTCAACAAAGAGATTCATGTCGCGAGCCATCTGTCCGCCTTGCATGTCTCGAGCAAAAATGCGCATCGAGTCAGGCGAAGCGGGAAGCGAAGCACCGCTAAAACTCTGATCGTTGAAACCTGCTATCACCACGCGCTCAGACTCCGGAACATTCATCGGCCAGAAGCCTGCATTCGGTCGCTTGGCAATAAGCAACTTGTACGGACCGGTGATCTTATTGCTTACAGCCACTCCGCTTTGTGCACCTTTATAGCCGGCACCTTTAGGCTCCAAATGAAACCACATCACATACTTCTTTGTCTTCTTGTTGAAGATTACTTTCGGACGCTCCAGGATGCAACCCTTCGCGATAGGACTCTTTGGATCGTTAGATACGGCAAGAGCAATGCCCTCATCTTTCCAATGATACAAATCTTTCGACGAATAGCAATGGACACCCACTTGAGCGCGATTACCCTCATCACCTGCCGTCTTGTGCTCACCGAACCAATAATAGACATTGCCCTTCTGGCATATTCCGCCGCCATGCGCATTAATGTGCACGCCCTTGTTATCAGGCCAAACTTCGCCCGACTTAATCTGAGCGCACACCTTCGATGAATACGAAGTCAATCCAAGCAATAGCGACAGAATATATACAAAACTTCTACTCATAACTTATACGTCACAGATACGGATACATTTCTCGAGCGAAGCCACCTTATCGGCCTGCTTCGGAACGAATTCCTGTCCTACGAATCCTTTATATCCTGTTGCAACAAGCGCCTTCATGATGGCCGGATAGTACAATTCCTGCGTCTCATCAATCTCAGCACGACCGGGAACACCGCCTGTATGTATGTGTGAAAAATACTGGTGGTACTTCTGAATATGGTCGATTACATTGCCTTCCATAATCTGCATATGATAAATGTCATACAGCAGCTTAAAGTTCTCTGAACCTAAACGGCGGCACAATTCGGCGCCCCAAACCGTATGGTCACACAAGTAATCCTTATGACCGACGCTGTTGAGCAACTCCATCGTCAGGACTACATGATATTTTTCGGCTGTAGGGATCAGTCGGCTCAAACCTTTCTCGCAGTTCTCCCAGCCTTGTAAGTCGGTCACACCGTTGCGGCGTCCGGCGAAACAGATCAGATTCTTCAATCCTGCGTCAGCAACCATTGGAATCACCTTTTCGTAGCTGGCAACCAGTTCGTCGTGAAGCGATGGATCATTGAATCCCTTGTCGATTCCAAGGCCTGCACCCTGTGCCATAGCAACGGTCAAACCATGACTCTTCACGATTGGCCAGTCCTTAGGATCGAGCAGTTCAACCGATTCGATGCCTATCTTCTTGCAAATCTCGCAGAACTCATCCAAAGGGATATCTCCGAAGCACCATTTACTAACGGAATGGTGAATGTTGCCCTTCAATGGTTCGGGAGCAACAACTTTCTCTTTCTTCTTCTTCTTATCTGCTGTAGCGGCGTCGATGCCTGTTACTGCCAATGCAGCGCTGCCGGCAAGGACTGTCTTGATTGCGGTTCTTCTTGAAATGTTGTTCATAAGCTTTATTCGTTTGTGATTAATTGATTACTTTGATATATTGAAGCCACTTCTGTATCAAATCCAACGTTTCCTCATGATAGATGAAATCAGGGCTAGAACCAAATCCATGAGCAGCGCTAGGGAACATGTACAAAGCAACCGGAATATGATGCTCGTGCAATGCCGTGTAATAAAGGATGGAATTGATGGGCGGAACAGTCTGATCGTCATCACCAACCAGTATCAGCGTCTTAGATGTCTTCTCGTTCACCTGTTTGTCGAGTGAATAGTGATTGACCAGTTCCTGATTATTGACATCGCTTCCCAGCAGATTCTTCTTGCTTCCTAAATGGGTAATCTTGTCATCGAAGCTGATCACCGGATAATAGAGTACTGCGAAGTTCGGACGATTGGCGTCGGCAGCAAGTGTACTCAATGACGCTGCCAAATGCCCACCGGCAGACGAACCGACTACACCGACTCGATTCACATCCAAATTCCATTTCGTCGCATTGCTGCGGATGATTGAGATTGCCTTTTCGGCATCCGTCAGCGGAATAGTATTCACGCCGTGTGGCATGCGATATTTGAGAACAACGGCTACGAAGCCTTTCGATAAGTACCATTTAGCCATGTTATGTCCCTCGTTATCCATTGACAAACCGGCATAACCACCACCCGGACAAATCAATATAGCCGGAGCAGACTTCACTGCCTTCACAGGATGATAAATGTACATTTCAGATTCGGCCGATGGATTATCAGGCCACAGTTTCATAGTTTCATATTGTTGAGCCCAAAGGGACGGAACAATGAACGTAAAGAGAAATAAAAAAATTCGTTTCATTATGCTATTGTTATTGAATAATTACTATTTGATGTTGAAAAAGGCACGGGTAACAAATGGCAGACAGGTATATAATGCCGAATGCCAGTATTCCCAGTCATGAACACCGTCGCGAACGCGAAACTGCAGTGGAATGTTCTGTTTCTGCATTGCTTGGAAAAACTCGATATTGCGTTGCAGCAGAAAGTCATCGTCGCCACAATCAACAAACCAAGCAATACTCCTCAACTTAGCTTTTGTAGCCTCATCAGCATTAAGTACATATTGTATGCAATCGTTCTCTTCAACGGATTTCGAAAGCAAAGCCATCTTACTCTCAGGATTCTGCTTCGGGGCATTTGCATTGTTGCCTCCTTCCATCTTCGGCATAGCCATCAGTGCACTCATCGCATATGCAGCGCAATACATGTCGCTGTGACGTTCGGCATAACTTGTCGTTCCACCTCCACCCATCGAGAGGCCGGCAATAGCGCGATGCTGCTTGTCGCCAATGACGCGATAAGTCTTCTCTATATAGGGAAGGAACTCGGTGTAGAAGAATGTTTCATATTTCCAGCCCGGCATATCGAAATAGCCATTCCAAACCTCGGCATAGATATCGCCACCAGCATTCGGTGTAACGATAATCATCTCGCAAGCCTCGCCATTGGCAATTTCATGATCGGTCACGTCTTTCAGTTGAGCTTTCTCAGTCCAGTCGGTATTTGTGCCTAACATTCCATGAAGCAGATAGAGAATCGGATACTTACGGTTAGTGTCCTGATCATAGCTCTTCGGCAAATAAATATTATAAGCACGCCAAGCATTCAAAACTTTACTGTGAATCGAATCCGTTACAATCTTGCTTTGTGGTCCACGCCCCGGAAATTGCGCATAGGCAAACATCGTGGCAAACATCATACACAGGGTTAATAATTTTCTCATGATACTATCTATTTTGAGTGTTATTTACGCTTCTGACAAAGGTATTAATTTTTTCCATATGGCAATGCTCTCCATTATATTAATCCTTATAACCTTTATCTATGAATCATTTGCTTTGCTTAAATGACAGTATAACCTGACCATTAGCAGGTTCAATGCACAGAACGTTGCCATGACCCTGACTACGGGTATCAACAAAACGTCCACAAGTACAAGCAACATGATAAGAGAAACTTTTCTGCACAGCTTCCACTTTTTGTACCGTGACAGAAGTGAACGGAAGTTTTGCTTCGGGCAGAGTTGTCAGTTCCAATTGCCAATTTGCAACGCCCGGACAAGCAACAAGCATTCGATCTTCCATAAATGTAATAGAAAGTTTTGCTTTATTGGTCAATGGCCATCTAACAAGCAAATTCTTTCCCTGTTCTGTTACTGTCGGCGTTCCACCTTTGGCCTCTACCATCTTTCCAGACGCATCTTTATATTTCAAACGCAAACCCGCCAACTGTTTGTCAGAACTCCATAAGCATCCATCAACAAAAGGAAGAGTAGTATAAACGCACTGCGTTGACGTTCCTGCCTTATTCAAATAATCCGAAAGATAGCCCTCATCAAAAAGATGGATATCGCGAAAGCGGAAAGAAGCGCCGTCCCAGAAAAGATTCGCCCGATAGTAACGGCTATTGTACCAAACCGTCTTTTTTCCACTATTTCTAAAATCCGTCAATGTTGTTACAGATGTTGCAGGTGTAACAGGGAACTGCATCTTAAACCAATTACCTGCTTCCGAGAGCGTTGCTACCTGGATTATCTTTTCCTTCTGAAGCTTGTCCAATAAAGGAATCTGTATCTCGAAGCCTTGCTTCATGGCATTCCATGTGAATGAGTTTTCCTGACCGACCTGCGTATAACCAAAAGCCAGACAGGGTTCTTCAAAGAGAGATTTGAAAAGCCACTCTACCCATTTCTGCGAACCGCCACCTTCTTTATATACAGGTTCAAGAGAAACCACTGATTGTCTAGATCCCCCCAAACCGCTGTCATATTGATAAATCGGATCACTGCCCAACATTCGGAAAATAGGCACAGGAATTTGCCCTTGCTCAGTCTGTGCCGGCATATAGGCATTTTTCCTACTTGGATAATAAGCCTGATTCCAATATCCGCCCCACATCGTGTAGCCGTCTGTTCCAACCTGATCCTTGCAGTTGCAGGAAGCGATAATATGATATTTGTCTGCCATGTAGGCTAAAGTATGTGCATCAATAAACCACGAGCCGATAGCGGTCGGATACTTTCCAAATATCTCCTTGAACTTTGCCATATACACATCGACCAATTTTTCGCGTTCAGCAGGCGTATATCCGGTAGCAAACCCGACATTCGCATGCCAATCCCACGGAAAACGTCCGCGCCACTTCAGACCGGCAGCTTTTACATGCGGTTCGGTTATTTCCCACCAACCGCCAATTTCTGTACCAGGATAGACATCTTTAGTCAGCAGTTGCTGATATCGTGGATTGATCAATGCATCATATTGTAACAAGAATGTACTTCTAAGCTGATGAGCTTTAAGAATCTGAACCTGCTCGGCTACTGTCTGATAAAGGACATCTTCCGTGATAGCAGAATCGCGAGGTTCAACATTGCGGATAAAATTAATAATATTGACAATACGCGGTGCCGGTGCCTTTACTTCGGCTTTAACCAACAACCCGACACATAAACTGGAGCAGAAAACAGACACTGCGACCCATTTGAAAATCTTGTTCATAATCATTGTAAATAAATAATAGCTCAAAGGTAAGGTTTATAGCAGAAAAGTATACCTTGCAAGGCGAATTTTTCGTTCCAAAACACATCTCTACCCCTAAAAACAAACAGGAGGAAAACGTTTGTGCTTCCCTCCTGTTCTATTATTTATTCTAACAATTAGAATTCCACATCTACCATAGCCGGACAGTGGTCGGACATAAAATGCCCATACAATGTATCGGTCAGAACGCCATATTTCAATATGCGTATACCTTTGGTTACAAAGATATAATCAATACGCTCTTTCATGGGCGAAGTAAATTCAAAATCCTGAAATGTTCCTTCCGGTCCGTATGGGGCTTTCTCAGAGATTGCTCTCGAATCCTTCAGCAATCCATCTGCCAAGATAATCTTAATCGGCTCAGATTCCGGAGTTGCATTGAAATCTCCTGTACAAAATACCGGCATATTTCCTGCAATAGTCTTAATCTTGGAGAGCAACAACTTTGAAGATTCGCGGCGAGCTACCACTCCTTGATGATCGAAATGAGAATTGAAGAAGAAGAATGTCTTTCCAGAAATCTTATCCTTGAATTTCCCCCATGAACAAATTCGATTACAACAAACAGCATCCCAACCCTTTACCGGTATATCCGATTTTTCGGCATACCAAAAGTCTCCACTGTCCAGCAACTGGAATCTATCCGTCTTATAAATGATAGCCGAATGTTCGCCACCATCTTTTCCATCATCACGACCTTTGCCTGTGTAAGCATATCCGCCGTCTGCTATTATATCATCCAACATATACTTGAAACCTTCTTGTGTTCCAAAGATGTCGAAATCGTGAAAACGTACGAATTGTGCAACGGCTTTAGCTCGTTTAGGCCATGCATCTGCTCCATCGCCCGGATTATTCATTCTCAGGTTGAATGAGGCAACCCGCATGTCGCACTTTCCTTTGGCTGTAGCAAGAGACACAAATCCAAACAAACAAAGGACTACAAATAATATACTACCATATTTTCTCATTATGATACCAAATTAATTACCATCATTTGAAGCACCATCTTCCCAACCCTTATTCTGAGTAATCTTTGGGTTCTTTACCATTACCAGAGAAGGAATAGGATAGAGATACTGTTTTTCACCAAATACACGTTTATAGTCATTAGGTGTATCCCAAGTCAGATAATAACCTGCTGCAGGATTACCCTTCTCAACTTCTTTAACCTGCTGTAACTGGTTTGCACCACCAACAACCAAGATAGGAGCACAAGTCTTGCTGACTGTAGCCCAATCCAATTTAGCTTTTGCAGCAGCCAAGTTAGCATCAGAATCGTAGAACAATACATCATATGTACCATCCTGATCCAAATCCATCGGAACATTCAGCTGAGGAACATACATACCATCCCAACTCTTGTTCAGCAGATAACCGCATTTCCAACGACGAAGATCATCGAAACGGAAACCTTCCAAACAGAGTTCGATTGCACGTTCGCGACGAATCTCAAGAATCACCGGATTAGTGATGCTCGGGAAATAGTTCTGCTGGAAATTAGTGTCAATTGTAGTCGGTTTAGAAGTCAATCCACCCGTTATACCGGCACGAGCACGTAATGCTCCGATTGTCTTTGCCCAATCAGCATCAGTTAATGTTCCCAATTCAGCTTTTGCCTCAGCATAGTTCAACAGAACTTCACCATAGCGGAACAATGGCAAAGCGTTGGTATTCAGATCAGCATTATCATACTTCTTTCCATCCAAACAAAGTTTGATTGGTTGATAACCGGTTCTTACATAGCCCAGAAAATCAGGAGCTGTAGCGACGCCATCACGCGTATAACCCGGCGTACGAATTGTTTGTGCTAAACGTGCATCACGATTCTGACATTCCTGATAAAATATTTCTTTCTCCCAACCTTTACGTGAAGTATAAGGCGTTCCATCTTTCTGAAGATACGTATTAATAAACGTACGAGTGAAACTGAAGCGGTTGCCATACGTCGGAGAAGTCCATTTCCAATTGGCATGATGCAATACACCTAGATCCGCACTTGAACATACAGCCAACAATATTTCATCAGTTATAGGCACATCATTAGTAAACAATGCACGATAAGAAGCACTTGTTCCAGCAGCAGTATAAATCTTCTTTCCTGAATTATTCATCAGATACTCTGACATATCAACAGCTCTCTTCAGCCATGTATCAGCAGAAGTTGTCAAACTTAAATTATGATACTTTCTGAAAGTACCTTCGAATAAAGCAATACGTGAAGCCAAGGCGTAAGCGACCCATTTAGTAACCATACTTCCTGTTGCATCGGTTGTCTTTGTTATATTATTGCAAGCGAATTGCAAGTCTTCATAAACATGTTCCATAACCGTTTCACGAGAATCACGAGCTGCATACAACTCTGGAGAATCCACATCCAAAGGTTTATCAATCCAAGGCACATCACCAAATTTACGAACCATGCCATAATAGAAGTAAGCTCTGAAGAAACGAGCAATACCAATGTAGTTATTCCTTACAGATTCACTTACATTCGGATCTGTACAATTGACAATAAAGTAATTGATGCTACGCAAGTTCGTCCATGTCCAACCGCTAGAATTAACTTCGCTATATGAATTCTTTACCTGAAAATCAGGCAAGTTATTGATAGCACCGAAATCTGTCAATTCAACTTCTATCTGATTCAAATCGCTTCCTGACGGAAACAGATTCTGATAGAAAGAATATACGTATGTTTGCAATCCTGCTTCCGAACTGAAGAGCTGATCTTTTGAAACAGAAGCTTCCGGTGTCTCATCCATGCTGCAAGCAGCAAAGCCAAACATCGATATCAGGACTAATAAATATGTTAATCTTTTCATTGTAATCATGTTTTAAAAAGTTATTGATACACCAAAAGTAATACTCTTCATCACAGGATAAGAATAAAAGTCGCCACTCGTCCCTGATGTCAAATCAGGATCAGAACCAGAAGTATTTGTTACATCAAAATCTTTTGTTTTCTTATACAGAGGAGACCAGCACATCAGATTCTCACCACTCATAAATATTCTTACATTCTGCATATAAGCTTTCGTTGTCAGTTTATGAGGTAATGTATAACCAAATTGTAAGTTCTTCAAACGCAAATAAGCAATGTTCTGTAAATAACGTGTCTGAGGAGTAGAAAGTTCACGTCCACTCAAAGCGGTATAACCTGAATAACGTGGCAGATATGCACCCGGATTATCTTCTGTCCAATAATTATCCAAATGCCATTTAGGCAACTGGTTGTACGGACGGTTATATTGTCCCCAGAATCCAGATTCAGCACTCGGATACCAGTTTTGTTTACCAACGCCTTGGAAGAAAGCAGAAATGAAGAAGTTATTCCAATCTCCATTCAACGTGAAGCTGTAGATGTAACGAGGTTCCGTGTTACCAATAATTTTCTTATCGCCAGGGTTCGTTACTGTGTTATCTCCGTAATCTATTTTTCCATTACCATTCAAATCTTCAAACTTGACATCACCCGGATAGATTTTCTTGTTTGCACAAGAAGGAATAATCGTATTGACATATCCTTGGGTTTCTGCTTCCGACTGGAACAAACCATTTGATTCATAACCCCAGATCTCACCAACCGTCATACCTTCATAATAATCATCCAAACTCATAGTCGAGTTGTTGTAACGATCGATTTTTGACTTATAATCAGCCAATGTTCCATGGATATCATAATTGAACGGTTTACCTGCCAAATCAAACTTGTCGCTATAACTCAACGATATTTCCCAACCGCGAGTGGTCATATCAGCATAGTTGCCTTTTGGTGAAGTGGCACCGAATACATCTGGAAGCGTAACACCCTTGGTGTACATATCGGTTGTTTTACGAATATAATAGTCGCCCGTCAATCTCAATTTACCATTCAAGAAGCCCAGATCAGCACCGATATCGGTAGTTGTAGCTGTTTCCCAAGTCAGTGATTTAGGCTTTACAGCAGGCGTACTTGCATATTTGTTCTTTGCTCCATTAACAATATAACTTGAAGTACTAATAGAAAGCAATTCCAGATAGCTGTACGGATTTACATTACCATTACCTAATGAACCGTAAGAAGCACGCAACTTTGCATCGGAAATCAGGTTCTTGTTTACCTTCCAGAAAGGTTCTTCAGAGATTCTCCAACCTGCAGATACAGAAGGGAAGAATGACCATTGTTGATCAGACGGGAACTTTGATGAACCATCATAACGACCATCGACCTCCAACAGATAACGATCTTTATAATCATAGTTCAAACGGAAAAATCCACCGGCAATACGCCATTTCTGATAATCACCGGATGTTGTGATGGCATCACCTAAAGCCAGGTTCAAATTCTTTGAATCAGCTAACAGCAAACCGTTACGATTGACAGTTGATGATTCAAACTTTGATGTCTCATAGTTGTAACCAACCATACCTTTAACATGGTGTACGTCTGCAAAAGTATCTTCATATTCAGCATACAAGTTAGTAGCTGTATATAATGTATTACTGAAGTACTTCTGGTAATCATTGTATGATGTACTTAAATAAGTGATTACGCCTTGCTGTGTGCTATATGGAACCGGCACGCGACGACGATTGTTATTATTATCAAAATTACGGAAAGTGAAGTCACCATTGATTCTTAATTTATTGTCCATGAACTTTGCAGTAAAACCTGTTGTATTCTTCAATTCCTTCTTATGTGTATCGATACCGTTCTTTCCGTAAATAAAATCACCGACAGTATATGCGGCAGACATGGTAAGAGAACCGTCCGGATTGTAGATCGGAGAAGTCGGGTGACCTTCATCGGCAATATTTCTCCAAATTGAACCACCTTCACCAACATTGATTGGGTTGTGATAACTCATATCTGAATACTCCATATTATTTGTCAGACGCAACCAGCTGGTTACCTGCAAAGAACCTTTGGCACGAATATTCATCATATCATAATCATCGGTATTATGACGGAACAAACCATCATATCCATAATAACGACCTGAAATATAAAAGTCAGCCTTATCGGTACCACCTGAAATATTGATGTTATGATCTTGAGCGAAAGTCTGATCCTTATACAATTCATTATAATAATCCGTACTTCCATAATAAGTATAAGTTCCATCAGAACCCACTTCTACTTCATCCATATTGCCAGATTGGCGACGTGATCTGAAGTTGTCCAACCAAGCATCCGAATATCTTTGACTCTTATTGATTTTACTTGGTAGAGATGCGTAATTGTTCCAAGCATAGTAAGCTTCACGGAAATGTTCTGCATAAACAAGACCATCGGTTACAAAGTCAGGAACTGTTGTTGGCTTCTGTACAGATACATTACCTGTATAGTTTACAGATACTTTACCCTTCTGAGGGTCCTTAGTCGTAATCAAAACGACACCGAAAGAACCACGGGCACCATAAATAGCAGCCGAAGCAGCATCCTTCAATACAGATACACTTGCGATATCATTCGGGTTCAGCAATGCCGGATCACCTTCTACACCATCAATTAAAACCAAAGCGCTACCGCCTTGTCCGATAGATGTTGTACCACGGACATTGTACGAAGCTGTACGAGTTGGTTTACCATCATCCAATGTAATATTCAAGTTAGGAATTGTACCTTGCAAAGCCTGTGTTACGTTTGATACTGAACGGTTATTAAAGACTTTATCTGTAACCTGATCAACAGCACCAGTCAAGTTGACTTTCTTCTGTGTACCGTAACCTACAACGACTACCTCTTCCAAAGCCTGCAAATCTTCTGTCAGTACAACTTTGAATTTGCTCTGCTTTCCTATTGGCATATCTTTCGTTAGATAACCGATATAAGAAACAGATAATGTATTAGCATTTACCGGAACTTTAAGTTCAAAATTACCATCGGCATCCGTTATTGTACCAATAGTTGTTCCTTTAACTGTTACATTTGCTCCTGCTACAGGCACACCCTGAGCATCTTGTACAATACCGGATACTACCTTGTTATTATCCTGCATCGTACTCAGTACTTTTGTAATAATAATGTGCTTTCCAACAATTCTATATGAAAGATGATTGTTTTTAGTAATAACATTCAGTACTTCCGAAGCCGTCTTATCTTTCATATTCAACGTGTATCGTTGATTGTTGTCAATCTCTTCGCTCTTATAGAAGAACATAAATTCAGATTGTTTTTCTATTTGCGAAATAACATCATAAAAGGTTCCATTCTCAACTGCAACAGAGATACGATGATCTTCAGCGTATGATGCTGCAGACACTTGGATTATTCCTAACAGAAGGAATACCATTGTGATTTTCAGAATTCTCCCTATTTTTAAGGAGAGAATAATGTCACTTAGCTTATTTTCCATGTTGTTAATGTGTTATTAAATATCTCATTTATAAGTTTTTCATGTTCATATAACTGAGAAAGGTTATTAAAAAAATAATAAGAATAGGAATACATAATCTCCAAACTCATTTGAAAGTGTCAGTTCATGTTTACTTCATAGGCAATTATATTTTAATGTTTAACATCATTTATTTTTTCTTGATACAAATATGTCACTTTTGATATGCTTGAAAGTGAAGTTACCTTCGTAATCAATAATCTGTAATACTTCCATGATATCTTGATCCAAAGAAAACGTCCCTGTATATTTCATTTGATTAATCTCATCCGGATTATCCAAATGTATATTCACATCATAATAGTTTTCCAATCGCTTCAAAATGGTACCCAGCAATTCATCCTTAAATTTATATTGTCCGTTAAGCCATGCTCTAGTCAAAACTTTATTAGCTTCTTGAATCATCATATATCCAGTTTGATTATTGCATACAGCTGTCGAGTTCGGTTTCAATGCAATCTTGCTTACCTCATCTCCCTGATTATTAAATGCACGCAATACAATACGACCAGATAAAAGAGTAATCGAGCTAAATGCCTCATCACCATATGCTTCAACATTGAATACAGTTCCAAGAACCGTGATATCCTGCTTTTTTAGCTTTACAACAAACGGCCGTTTTTTATCTTTTGTCACTTCAAAATAGGCCTCACCATCCAAATAAACTTTACGCTCATCAGAATTGAAAGTTGAAGGATATCGGAGTGTTGTACCAGCATTCAAAACGACTTTCGTACTATCAGACAAAATAATCGTATTGGCCCGTCCTCCTTTTTCAACGTGGATCTCATTATAGGCAGGTGTTTTTTCATAGGCATAATATCGTTTGATATTGTTGACCTCACCCAATCCTAAACCGATAATCAATGTGATAATAATAATAGCTGCATATTTTAAATAGTGGGAATATTTGTTGAAAATGTCTTTATCTGATTTTTCATTATCAGCAGTTGCTATACGGGCAGACATCCTCTTCCAACTCGATTCAGCAAATTCACTGTTTAAAGTAAAGGGATGTTGACAATAATCAGAGACTTTCTTCAACTGAAAGAAATACGCTTTATTTTTGGCATCAGCATTCAACCATTCGTCTAGCAAGCGAAGTTCATCTTCACTTATCTCTTTTTGAAAAAAGCGAATGATCAATTGCTCTATATCTTCCTTTTCTGCCATTTCTTCTTGCGTTTTCATAATAGACGATTTACGCTTCGGATTTACTTATTCATTTTACAAAAAAATGCTTTTAAAATAAACAAGAAAGAAATACAATCAGGTTATATTTGATAGCAACAATAGAAGATTGTATTTTTCATTGTCACTTATTTCCAATTATTTGCACAGCAATAATTCAACAAAAAGAAAGGTTACACTTGACAACACATCTCGTAATATTTTTAATGCTTTGTATAATTGCGCCTCAACAGTTCGTGGAGAAATATTAAGAAGTTTAGCAATTTCAGGAGTCTTGCGCTCTTCCATATACGACATAGTAAAAATATCACGACAACGTTCCGGCAGTTTTTCTACTTCTTGATAAATCGTTTGCAAACGTTCGTCTTCGTTAAAAAGAGATTCAGGATCATCATTATAATAGATTTCTTCTATTTTCAAGTGATTAATTGCCTCTTCAACATAATTGCTTTTCACCTCTTCTCTTTTTAGACAATCTAAACACGCATGTTGAACGGAACGATAAAGATATGTTGTCAGTCCTTCGTTGAGGAACAAGAATGTTCTTTTCTGCCAGATCTTAATAAAAATATCTTGAACAAGATCTTCGGCGGTATCTGAATCAACATATTTTTCGGCATAGAAAATCAATCTAGGAGCATTCGTTTTATACAAATGTTCAAATTGAATCATCTCCTTATTTTCTATTTCTTGCCTTTTCATCTAAAAATAAGATCCATTAGACATATAAACGATTTCATACATCACTTTACTTAAGGAATCACTAATAAATAATTGTTATCATGCAGCAAAAGTAAAAGGTCGATATTACAATATTATGACAGACCGGTAATAAATGCGAGAATATAAATCGTGATTACTTACCATACCAAAAGACTGTCGTTTCATAATCAACCTTGCCTTTATGCCAGCTCAACATCTCTATATCAAATTTTAATTGTTTATTAAAAGGTATAACATCCAGGTTTCGCATCCGATAAAAGGCATTCTTTCCATGAGAAGAAGCTTCTTCAGCTGTAGGCGCACCACCAAAAGAAGTATCAAACGGGACGACTGGTGCCCAAGAACAGTTATAATAATCTTCTGTGCCTGTTCCCATGAATGATGGGAATGCGTCATTATCTATCCAAATCTTTTCATCACCTTCGCCATACCAATCAGGACAATAATTATATACAGAGAGCAAATCGCCACAATAAACGCCACGACCTTGCAGTGTTGTAAAGTTCCAATCCAAATTATCATTAGAGTCAGCATCATTATTCACTGGTATTCCTTGCTCTGCACGACAAGTTGAATGGAAATAGAGCATGTTTTGAGTCCATTTCATTGGTTTTGTAAAAGCTGTTATTGTCGCTTCATACTTTAGATTCTTGGCTTTTTCAATAGTTATGACCGCTTTTTGCTTGTAAGGCATCACCCATCGGGAATCTAAACAGCCCTTTCCATCGGAAGAAAAATACCAGTTATGAATAGCCGGTGCCTCTTTTCCTCCACTAAAAAAGTTTGCCAATGGAGCATAAACACAGCGAGCACCATCAAAATCAATGCGAAGCCACGATTGATTCATAATAGTTTTATAATCGTCGGCTTTAAAACCAGAAATTGAAATATGCAAAGAACATACAGCCCGATTACCTGAAGGCAATTGCAATGATACATTTGAATGACTGACAGAAGAAACGCTTTTAGTGCCTTGCGTAAAAACAGGTGGATTCAGTAATCTTTCATTCACCAAAGCAATCTTCCCTTTTAAGAATTTCATTTCTTCCAAAGTGAATGTCTTAACTTTCGTTCCAGGTACATACGAACGATAACCAATCTGATAATAATGAGCGGCTTTAGCAGTTTCAGACGTTTCTTCAAAAGTGATACGACAGGACTTGGCATAAGGTAATGGCAAGAAACAGGTAGTTCCGCCTGTCTTGGATAAATCTTTCTGATAATGCGTATGTGTCAGCGACAATGGCTGTCCGATCTGGACAGGAAAAAGAGATGTATCGTAAGCAGGAATGATCACTTCCGGTTTAGAAGAGCCATCGAAATAGATTCGCAAAATTCCCCGTTTATCGGAAGTAGTCAACCAAATACGTGTGATTACGCCCGGTCCATCTTTCTCGAAAAGGACTTTCTCAACACGACCTTCTATCGAATCCAAACGTACAAAGCCGAATCCATCATTATTTGCAAACCAACCCGGTTTCGTAGGCGATACGGTTCTTCTATCGTAACTGCTTACTTGCGCGGCCTTATAACTCGGAGAAGGGTATGAAACAACAGCATCATACGAAACGAGTTCATCAAGGAGCGAACCCAAACTTATCTCAGTATTCTTGACAAAAGATGTGGCATGAACTGCAAATGTCAGCTCAAAGACGGTTATCAACAATATTGAAGAAAGGACAATAGGTCGTTTCATGGTCCTCTACATTATAATTTTCGCGGTTAAAATTACAAATAATTTTCTTAATTGTAAAGGACTTTTGAAAAACATAAATAAATGATACAGACCAGATTTTACTCAAAGAGAGGGAGAATCCTTAGCTATCATCCAAATCGTTATCCGAATCGTCTAGAATACAATAACTTAGATGTCTAAAAAACATTCGAATGCGACAACCATTTCATTCGAATGAAATGACCAACTCATTCGAATGAAAAGGTCCGCGCATTCGAATGAAATTTTTTTACTTCCGAATAAAGTGATTGACGGATTCGAATCGCTTTTTCAGCACTTCAAAACATGAATATTTGATATTATTATTCTCCCGGATATCCAACAGGAAGATAAATCAGCGGGAGATAATCTTCAGACAAATCCAGTGCCTCTCGTACAGCTTTTGCATCAATATGCGGAGCACATGGAACGGTTCCCAAACCTTCTGACGAACAATAGAGACAGATGTTTTGAGCAACCAAGCCCGCATCCATCGCACCAAACATAGGCGCGCTCTTTCTTCCTTCAAAATTTGCCTGATTACTTATCAAGAGAATGACAACCGGGGCCTTCATTATAAACTGATTTTGATCGGCAATGATCGGCCGAATATCTTTGTCGCTTACTTTTACAAGCGTGTTTTCGGCAGCCACATAATGATATACACTATTCCCTTTATTGATGAAAAGTTCAATATCCTGCGCATTAATTGCCGAAGGAGCCGTTCGTTTGCCATCACTCCTGTTTACACCATTCGCTGCCCAAAGGAGATTTGACAACGTCTGTTCAGGAATATCTTTTTCTTGAAACACACGAACAGAATGACGGTCTTGAAGCGCCTTCATCAGGCTTGCTTTTTCTGTTCCTTTCTGAGGTTCGGGCAGTTTTGTCACTTGTCCCTTCGAACGGTTGCAAGACACAGATATACTTGCAATAAGCAGGAGTGCCAATAGATAGAAATTTGTCTTCTTCATATAATAATTCAATTCTTTCATGCAAAAGTAATCTATTTTCTCAGCGCCATAAATCCTGTTTACTGCAAATAATCTTACTGATAGTTATAAAAAACACTAACTCTAGTTTTTACTGAACAAACGAGCTATCAGATCAAAATCCGAATCACTGAACGATGCTTCCCATGGCGCACTGTCCGTTTGCTCGCTACGACCCGAAAGCATTTGCGCAGCTTTAGCCTTATCGCCATTATAAATAGCCATGCACCATTGTGCCGTACGATTATCAGAATGATTCTTCATCCATGAAGCAACCAGATTGTCGGCATCCACTTTCTTACCCGTCTCACGCAGAGAAAGAGCAGTCAGCAAATCGGCAGAACTGAACTGCGAACCTGAATGTGCATAGCTTGCAACCGATTGCAGCAGTGTTTCAGCTTTCTGCTTCTCTCCCATGCCGGCAGAAATTTTTGCCTCGATATAATTTTCCAGACGATTATCGATCAAGTTGTCATAAGGTTTGCCTACACCCAAATTCTCCGGCCATTTCTTTGATGCTTCCAATGACTGCATAGCTGCTTTGTAGTTTTTACCTGACAACTGCTCCATCGCCTGATACAGATTTGCTTTGCGGAATACGGCACGACCGGCGCCTGAACCTTCACTTGGAAGAACCTGCATCTTATCCAACAAAGCTATACATTGTTTATATTGTCCTGTTTCACATAAAGCCGTCGTATATCTCAGTCCAATCATATAGTTTGATGGATAAAGCTTCATATATTTCTTTCCAACTTCAACCGATTTCTTCCAATCTTTAGCAGCGTTGTAATAATTTATCAACGCATAGCCTGTACGCCACGACTGACCTGTTTGTTCTGCCTTGAGCAAATCTGCCAAACGTTCTTTACCGTTTTTCATCGATGCACGACTCAGATAGAATGGAGCAAATCCCGTATCGCCACAACTATCCATCAGTTCCAAAGCCTTTGCCTTATCTTGATTCGACCAATAAAGCAATGCTTCATAATAGGTTATCTTCCAATTGGGAGCGGCTGTTGCTGCCCATTTCAAGGCTTTCATCGTAGAAGGACGGAATGGAAAAACGAACTCAGGCGACTGTCCGTTAGCCTTTTCAAGCGCAGCATTACTTGCAGACTCATTGCCTTGATTATGCAAGATATATGCTGTACGATAGTTGGCAATCGGATTGGCTGACGCGCATGAAAGCAGATCCAAAGCTTCATCCAAGCAACCTACGTTCTCATACCATTCGGCCATTTCCATATAAGTTTCATTAGGAAGTTCATTGCGAATCAACGATGTGAAATCTTCTTTCGAAGACTCTTTAAGCAGATACTTTTCGAACCAGGCATAATGATACAGTGGATATTCATCCAATAAAGAAGAAATCAAAGCTTTTGCCTTGTCCGTCTGTCCCGTCTTGCGATAAACAACCAGCTGCACCTGATTGGCAGTGAAGTTTAATCTGTTAACTTCAAGACTTTTTTGAGCATAATGCATTGCCTCAGTCATATTCTTTTCAAGCAAATACATTTCTGCAAGCTTCTCGTAAGCTGCGTTGCGGATGGATGGGGTATAAGTAGCAATCGAAAAACCTTCTTTTGCATCAGTATTCTTTCCAAGAACCATATTACACAAACCATACATATAATTAGCTTCGCCATCGTATGTATTAAGAGATAAAGCCGTGCGACAGAGTGCCAATGATTCGTCATAGCGACCTTCGCGATAATACAAAGAAGCCAAAGTATTCAATGCCGGCGAATAATATTTATCTTTCTGTAATGCTTCCGTCAGATATTTCTCAGCGCTTACAAAACTCTTCTGATACAAACTTTGCTGACCTTGAGTAGTCAGACCATTGACTGAATTCCAATCGAAATCTGCAGGTATCTGCCGCGGACGATTGGTAACATTGTCTTCCGGAACTTCCGAATAAACCAACAGATCATCACCAATAACTACTTTCAAACGGCCTTCAGCCACAGCTTCCTGCGTAGGAATAGAATCTTTCCAAGTTTTAAGGACTTCTGTATTTAGTGGTATTGAACGAACAAGTTTATCACCATCAAACAATTTCATTGTTGTAGAAAGTTTCTGCAACGGTGAGAAATACAGTTTCAAATAATTGCCTTCTCGCAACACATTCAAAGCTCCTGTCTCATTTGCCTTTGCAACACCTTTTGTACCTTTAACCGGGAACCAGTATTCTGTCCACTGATCGGTTGCCTGCGGTTCAAAAGGCGTTTGCTTGAACGGAGTGTAACTGCTTTCAGAAGCAGGTTGGTTATACATTCTTCCCGATTGTAGTTCGATATACTGTCCGTCGGTATCGGTCAATAGATTCTCCCAAATTCCACCTTCGCGTGACAAACCCCAAAGGAATATTTTCATTCCAAGTTTGGAATCGTATGAAGCATGATGAATTGATCCATAATCATAATCATGCCAGTATGCACCATGGAAATCACTGAATTTACCCAATACATGATATGATTTCGAAGGACCGAAATTGTTCTTCTCATACCAAGAAATATCGCGTCCTTGTTCATCAAGCGGAAACGAATGAAGACTTCCGTCGTGACCAATATAGTTTGTTCCCGGATAACAGAACTGCGCATTGCCCGCTGCCTGATAAGCGGCGTTCATCCATTGATAATAAGGTTGTTCGATAGACGAACTGTTATGCCATGTTGTGCGAGTGGTGAAATATGCTTTATCTTTCGGAAGATTCATCTCGACCGTCCAAAGCGTATGTGTCATCAGATCATAAGAAGCAATATAACAACTCACACTGCCATCACTTTTCGTGCGTGTCGTGTAATCGATGGGTGTACTCGTTGTCGGATCGTGCCCGATAATACCAAAGTTAAACTCAATACCTCCGGAAGTCCACGGACCGCGCATCGCAATATCTCTGAACTTCACCACATGATTATTATAAAGGAACTCGCGGTTCGATGTCTTATCGAATGCGCTCCATAGCTTACCGCCAATCTCCGGATAAACGGCAAGGCGAATATATTCGTTTTCAAGCGTCACCGTCTTCCACTGCTTATCCGTTGCTTTAGAAGCAAAACCGTCAAAGCGGAAATAAGGATAAAACGAGTTGGAAGGATTAGCTACAGGACTCGGATCGGAGAAGGGATAGGTTTTCACCGTCTGCACCGATTCAGTAACCGTTGCTTTCTGCTGCGCTGTAGCAGAGAAAGCAACCATTATTGCAAATAAAAGAATATACGTGTATTTCATAGACAATCTATTTTTTATTCAAAGATACACAGTTTTTATCAATGAAGCTTCTTTTCAACAAGGATAAGTAAGCCTTTTCCTTGTGGTACGGTAATCTCATCACCTACATTCCATGTCGCAGCCTCTTGGAATCCATCCACTGCAGGAGCATGAAGCATCACATTTTTCGGATCAAGACCTAACTCTTTCCAATCGATGGAAAGTTTCACTTTCGAGTCACTTTTTGCCCAAGTTGCCAAAGCGATAAGCGTCTTATCACCTTTTTGGCGATAAATGGTTGCCAAAGTTTCCTGACTGTTGGTCTTCACCGGATTATAACTTACCCAGTAACCTATCATCTCACTATTCTGAATACCGAAAGTATCCCATACATTCCAAATGGGTCGATTCTCAACGCCATAACCTGCGCGTCCGGTCATGCCATAAAGCATTCCACGCCATTTGTTTCCACCGTCTTGAAGCATCTCGCCCATTGTACCGTATGGAATACCCGAAACATCAATAAGGAAGAATTCAGGCGACATGTTATAATCGAAATATTCACCGAACCAGATACGATCCAGATAAGCCATGTGTTCGAGATATAAATTCGCACTGTTGGCATATCCATCGCGCGGATTGAACTGATTTGCCGAATGTAAATCGATCAGTGCTCCCGGATTGGTACGATTCAATACTTTGCGAACGCGTTTCATCGTCATACGGTCGAAAGCCAAGTCATCAATATACAATCCGTCGATTCCGACATTCTTAACCAACCAATCCAAACCTTCGAGATAATAGTTGTGCCAACGCGAAACACCGCTATTGACAATAGCTGCATCTTTCAACTGCGGAACAAACCAAGCACCAATATAATTCTGGTCCAGATGTTCCTGCAACCAAGAGAAACCTCCGCCCGGACCTTCCGAGAATATCTCATTGCCTAAACTGCGCAAAGCGAACATTTCTACACAACTGTTAGACAACTCACGGACGGTATTATAAATCTTTACCTTCATATCCAAAGCATGTGCACCATCAATATAAGCCTTCATCTCTTTCGGACGAAGGAACGGATAATTGATGAACGGATTAATGCCTGTAGCATGATGAATGTTTACAACATTCGCACCATACTGATGAATTTTGTCAATGAAATCATAACTATGATAGTAACGATTATGCCAATGCTTTTCAGTGTCGATCGTTCGGAATGGCGTAATAGCCAGATTGAAATAATAATACAGTTTCTCACCTTTCTTCACCTCACGCTTTCCTGAAAAAGCATTAACCAATGTATTGTTACCGTCTTTGCTGATATCGATTCCTCCATTACCACTGTTACACCATGAAGCCGGCATGATAAGCGGTTTCTGATGATAGAAGTTCGTATTCAACGGGCGTTCATATTTATTGTCGAACAGACGGATCTGCAAACCTGCATTCACATCGCCAATCCACGGTCCATCCTGATTCTTTTCTACATCCCACTTCCAATTCAGACTCTCAGGGCAATAACCTCCACGCTGACCTAATCCCATCATATAATGACCAATACCTGAAGCCAATTGCGTACGAAGTGCTATATCATTAACCGAACCATCTTCGCGAGCGACCAATGTTACTTTATAAGCGATATTGCCATCTGACTCCATCTCACCTTCCACATCCATCAGAAAACGACTGTTCTGGTTCAGTGCTTTCCATGCAATAGCTCCTTGTTTTTGTTTGGTGTATTCGAAGTTCAAATTATCCCAAGCGCCTCCATCGGCAACAAAGTTCATCGGTGAAGCAAGAATCGGGCGTCCGTCCTTACCAATCTCAGTAATAGTTTCTTTAAAATAGCTGGTGATTGAAGCCGGAAAACCGAACTCTGAGAGTTTAACTTCGCGTCCCAAACAATTGATAGTCTTATCTTTTAGAACTAACGGTGTATAAGGTGCAATCACCTCATCATCAAAGCCGATCTGCGAGTTCAACCAACGCAGACGCGAATGACGCCATGGTTCATTATCGCCATGATTAGCAATGAGGTTTTCAGAGATATGAACAGTGACAGTAACTGTCTTACTAGCTGCATTTGCTGCCGAAACCGTAACCGTTCCTGTATAATCGCCCGAAGAAATATGTTCCGGAAGCATCGCTCCAATCCACAATGCTTGTATTTTGCCTTTTGCTACTGAACAGTCTTTCTTGAAAACTGTACCTGTAACATCTGTACCTTCGGTATTAAAGCAGGTGAAAGCAGAAACAGGAATCTTCTCTCCAGTAAGTTTGTTTGTCAGTCCCGAATAATCAACATGCAACGTTTTGATATCCTGGCGCGCAGCCCATACTCCTAATTGGAAAACATAATATTCACCCTTATCAGCATTGCCTGTAAAATAATCATGACGATTGTCGGCAATCCATTTGTAAGGAATATCCGAAGTCATGCGTATCGGGTATTTTCGATCTTCCGTAAACAAAATGTAAGGATCATTCGGATTTGCATTAAGCAATTTTGTTGTTTCTGCGTTCGTAGCAATTACTTCCATCGGATAGAAACTGTTCATCTGATTGATTGCCTGAAACTGCACAACGCGTGCTGCAGGCAATTGAGGAGCTTTCTTTCCCGAAAGTTTATTTTTTTTAATCCATTCTGTAGAAGCAGTATTCTCGAAAGGAGGATACTTGACTGTCGGATAATAGCGACTTCCACTTGTCAGATTCTTCAAATAATAAATATAATAATTACCGGGAACCGTCTGTGGTTGGAATACTATTTCGCCCTTCTCACGATTAATTGTATAACGACAGACGTTGGTGATTCGCTTTCCCGTAGCCGCATCAACAACAATCAGATTCTTGTCTTCCGGTTTAATGTCGCGACGACGCCATTCAACATTTGCGACCACTGCATCTGCAGCTTTATCTACAGCAACAACAACACGATGATTACCTAACGAGTCGGCATCCCAACTACCTAAACCATAAAGCTTTTCGGAAGGCACAGATTGAGCTTGTAAACTTGCAAAGCCCAATAGACAACATAAAATAAATACGATTCGTTTCATACGTTTAAATTACTTCTTTATTTATAATTCATGATAAGATTAATCAATTCATCTTGAGGCCTTCTTTTCTCAATGTCAGAGATGTCGGCATGTTGCAAAAACTCTTTCTTCAATCGAGCATTCTCTGCCTTAAAGAAAGCTATTTCTTCCTCTGTAAAATGAGAGCGCAGCGCTCCTTCGGGCGAATACAATTTATAATTCAACCTCTGTAAGACATCACCTGCAACGGATTCAAAGATAGCTATATCTTCCGAAGATAGCTCATGAAGAAACTTATTTATATTATTTTTCATGATAGGCTTTGTAACATTTGCCCACATTGTTCCGGCAACCGCCGTATTTTGTGACTCTCGGCTTTTGTAATATTCCATCACCTTATCAGTATAAGGGAGGTGCAAAAAGTCGCAAAGTTGCTGCATCACTTCCACCGGATTCGCAGTAAGCATCTCATAGCTTAACATATAGAAATGGTCAGGATTGGTCCGTTCACGCAAACGGAATGCCTCTTCCTGATCTTTTTTCCAGTTTTGTGCCAAGGCATAAATATGTTTCTCACCCACAATCGCTTTCTGAAACGAAAGAGCTACATCGCGCCCGTCTCGATACAAATATATGTAATACGGACGAATACCTGTTGATTCGATACCTTCGGCATAAAACATGTTTTTCATACTTTTGCACAACCAATATGTGGCACCTTTCTGTCGCGCAGCCGTTTCATAGATGGCACGAAAAAGTTCATAAATGCTCGGACACTTACATTCGGCAAGTATTTCATCTGTAGAGATACATATTCCTTCCCACGGTACCGGATTTATGTTCACCATCTTACATACATCTGTAGCCAACTTTACAAAGTTAGCTCTTTCCGACAAATCGCCATATTTGGACAATAAGGGGACAAAACGCTGAAGAATATGTGGAGGATGTGGCCCTTCAATCTGTCCGATACCATCCATCATCACACGTAATAAATTTGAACCGGAACGTTGCGTTCCAATCATTTGTATTCCTTGTATCATCATAATCAAAACAAAACAAATCCAACCAAACCCGATCCAAGAATCAAGTAAATAGGATTGATAACATATTTAAGTGATATTACAAATGTAATAACAAAAATCAAAATAGAAACAACAGAGATAACCATTGTTTGTCCAATAGTTACTGCCGATGCAAATATCATTCCGATAACAGCGGCCCGAATTCCTTTCATGATGGCTTTAACTACTGCCGACTGTTTCAACGCTTCCACAAAGCGCGACAATAGAACTGTCAACACTGCCGGAGGTGTAAAAATACCTACTGTAGCTAAAGAAGCCCCTAAAATTCCTGCCACTTTGTATCCAATAAATGTAGCTGTAATAAAAATAGGTCCGGGAGTAATCTGACCAATGGCAATACCATCAGCAAACTCCGAAGAGGTAAGCCATTGTAGATTGTCGACAAACAGTTCATGCAATGCAGGAATCACTACATAACCGCCACCGAAAAGCGTCAGACTTATTCCGGAAAAAGTATACAATACTCTGAGATTCTTTGGTGCGTCCTGACTTTGTCCGCCCCATAACAAAAGGCACAAAAGCAATAAAAGAACGGCTCCAGATATCAACCATTGCTTTTTATTTATCGCAGTTCCTTTAGAACAATTTTGCTCGGATGATAGTGGCTGTTTATATAAGAAAGAGCCGACAACACCACTCAAAATAATCATGATCAATGTGATTGCAAATCCACCTACAACAACCAATAATATTGCTGCCATTGCACAAATAATCCATTGAGATATACTTTTTATAGTCTTACGTGACATTCCTATAGCCACCGTAACAATCAATGCAGTCACTGCAGGCATTATTCCATTGAACACGTTCTTTACAGCAGGAACATTTCCATACGTGAAGTACAACCAGGAAAGTAGAATCACCAAAACAAAAGAAGGTAGTATAATACCTAGAAAAGCCATAATAGATCCTGAAATGCCACGGAGCCGGTATCCAATATAAGCGACCGTATTCACAGCGACCGGTCCGGGAAGGACAGATGTCAGGGAAATTCCATCCAGTATATCTTCTTCCTTAAGTTTCTTGTCAATCTCAACCAATTGTTTTTGCACAATCGCAACCAACGACATGTAACCGCCAAAAGCCGTAGCACCCAACTTCAGGAATGTGAAGAATATATAGTATAGTGAAGTCTTCCCCATTATTACTTAATCTCTTTAAAATAGCCGTTCCATGTTTCTTTCGGTACATATATAGCCCGATAAGGAGCATACGACATCACACTTTCCCACAAAACCTTTCCATTACGATCAGTTACCATAATCGAACCGGTTTTAGAGCTTGTCTGTAATAAATTTCCATTAGGAAGCAGATAGGCACTTCCCATGCGAGAGGTATATTTTTCTGCTGGAAGTGTTGCTTTCAACAAAGTCTTTGCTGTACGATTCTTTTCATCGAGATGGAACATCTTCGCACCGGAACGCTTATTATACAGACCATTATCAAACAATATCAAGTTGCCATCAGGCATCATATAAGGTGAATGCTGGAAAGAGAAATAACTTGTCGAATCCATCTTAAAGTCTCCTCCTCGTCCAAATTTCCAGAGAATCTTTCCAGTCTTCCTATCAATTTTCCAAATCTGATCCTCTATCGGATTCGATACCAGATAATTGCCATCTTTATCAAAGCACAGTCCATTCATGTGAAAACGGTCATAACGATATTCGCCAATATACGGATCTTTACTTATATCCCAAACATCCCAGGCCGACCATGTTTTCAGAACCTTTCCAAGTGAGTCGACAACCATGATTCCATCGCCACCCAAAGTATCAGTCTGCATTTTCCCATCGACCATAATACTAGCCACTTTCTTTGGGCGATAGAGTGTATGTATATGATTCTCCTCATCCATCCAGATATCGTGATGGATAACTTGATAATCTTTTTCTGTTTCAACTTTATTCAGATCGAGGCGCCACATCATTTCGCCGGTAAGCGAAACTTCTACCAGTCCTGTCCCTCCAGCAAACCCCATCGAACCTCGACGCATAGGTTTCTTATGTTCTTCGTTAGCTATTTCTTCAGGAGTCTGAGGCTGATCATCAATCTCATCCTTCGCAAAAGGGCGAAGCATTCCTAAAATAGTACCACGTGGAGTCAGTGAACTCACACGAATACCTACATCCTCTATCTGCCAATACCAGCGTATCTCGCCTTCATTATCAATCAGAGCCATATATCCAGGCAATCTGCCGAAAGAGACTAAGATCATTCCATCACCTAAAGCGGATGTATCATGAGGATGTTTTTCATTAAACCAGTGATTCTCCAACCAAGGAGATTGTGGGCGAGTCTTGAACGAAAGCAATTCGGATTTCTGCCTGTATAGATTCGCAATAATAATCCGATAAGTATATTCAGTATTAGCTTTTAACAATAACAAATGTATATGATGGAGAACAGCTGCAGGCGAAGTAACCGTACGGAATTTTTTTCCTGACACTTTCTCGGTATATTCAATATATAAAGGTGCCGGCTTCTTTAAAGAAATCGTTACCAGATTATGCATGGCCGTATTTCCAGGAGAAGTCAGTGTAACAGACAGTATACTGTTTCTTTCGCTAAAATAAACCCAAGCGACAACAACACCGGCAATTAAAATAAATACAATAACTAAAAGACGTTTCATAGTAAATTGATAAATACAAATAAATAAAAGAGAAAGAACCGAGCCAAAAGGCCAATAGATCTTTTGGCCCGGTTGCATTAAAATAAGTTGTTCATTATGGCAAGCGTGAAGAATTAGCTGATTCCATATTTGAATTCAATAATGTTTCTGTCAAAGGATATGGCAAATAGCGCATATTGCTGGTCACATTCGTTGGACTGGCAATACCTAAAGCTTTCAAATGAGCATTTACTACTTCCTCGTACTTGCCGAATCTAATTAAGTCGGCACGACGCTGGAATTCAAATACCAATTCATATCCACGTTCTGCCAAAATAGCATCATTCATTGCTTCTTTTGTAGCCGGAGCAGCAAAGTCTTTATCAGAGCCTCCATATACAGGAGCGCCTGCACGTGTACGAATCTGATTCAAATAAGACAACGCTGCTGAAGGTCCTGTCAAGTTATTCTCAACCTCAGCCTTCATAAGAATCACATCCGACAAGCGGAAAATAGAAATCGTACGACCGTCGTAGTATGCATCCGATATCATCTTATAAGAATACTTCTGTGTAGCAACGTTCACCAACAATTTGGTTGTATCGTTCGGAGGTGTTGTTTGTCCAACAGCCGGCATCATATAATAGAAGCCAGACTTCGTTGTGTTATCACGTGGACTTAAACCGGTGTAGTTGTAATAGAAGAACTGCTTACGAGGATCTTTATCACTGTACTTACGCCAGAATGGTAATGATACAGCATAATACTGCCAACGGTTCGGAACATCTGGATAATCCTTCGGACCGAAATGGTTCGTTATCTCACCACCATTTGTTGTTGACTCATGAAGGATGTAGAAGATAAACTCGTTATTTGTTTTATTTGCTTCAGACCATACCTCCTTAAAATCAGACTGCAAAGAGTAAACACCTTTGTCGCGCAAAGCAAGAACCATATCAATATATGTTTTCGCATTTGTATAATCATGATTACGCAGATAAATTTTTGCCAGCAATGTTTCAGCAGCACCTTTAGTTGCGCGTGAAAGATCTGATGTAGACCACTTCTCAGGCAATACATTAATACATTCCTTCAAATCGGCTATAATTCCAGTCTCAATATCAGCTACCGGAGTCAATTCGGCATTTTTCATGTTTGCCGGATCAGTGGGAGGTGTTGTAATATAAGGGACTGGACCGTATTGTTCGGTCAGATCACGATAAGCTAAAGCGCGGAGGAACTTTGCTTGAGCCTTTATCGACGATTTGTTTGCATCAGCCATGCTTACATTATCTATATTGGCAAGAATAGCGTTAGCATTTGAAATGACCTGGTACATACAACGGTAATTATTCTTTAGATAAATACTATTTGCATCGTATGTCATTGTACTGTGTTTTGTCGGATCGCCCGCAGCAGTCGAGTATCCCATATCGGTTGTATAATCGGTATTCATTACCAGATATCCAGCATAATACATCCAGGCATCGCCGGGATATGGATCCAAATCGGCATAAACACCTACCAGAGCTGCATTAATATCAGACTCAGAAGAATAGGCATTAGCAGATGTCAAGTTACTATAAACGGTTGGCTCCAAATCTGTACACGCTGTCATACCAGCGGCAACAGCCAAAACCATCAGATATTTATTTATATTCATTTTCATTGAATCTACGTTTTTAGAATGTTATATTCAATCCCATTGTAAATGTTCTCATGCTTGGATAAGCATTGAAGTCCAAACCGGCACCTGCATTTGCAGTCTGGAATGATCCACCACCCTTTGTAACCTCATTGGCTTTTGTATCGATTTCAGGATCCCATCCGGAATAACCTGTAATTGTAAACAAATTTTCTGCAGAAGCATAAATACGGCAAGAGCTTATAATCTTCTTAAACGGAAGAGTATAACCCAATGTTACATTCTTCAGACGGACGAAAGAAGCATTCTCAATAAAGTGGTCATTGATATAACCTCCGTATTTAGAATAATAGAATCCGTTGCGAGGAACATTCGTTTCAGTATTAGAAGTTGTCCAACGTTTTGCGGCATCAGTACTACGTTCCCACTCCAGGTTCATATTAGTCATGTTCAACAGATGGTTACCAATAGATCCTTGGAAGAATATCGACATATCAAAACCTTTCCATGCGAACGTGTTGCTCAAACCAAGAATAACATCCGGATTGGCACGTCCCAAGATAGTACGGTCTAAAGACGTAATCTTTCCATCTCCATTGACATCTTCAAACTTTGGATCACCCGGTTTGGAGTTTGGCTGCGGCGAATAGGTTTCGCCTTGTTGAAGAACGCCAATATATTTGTATCCGAACAATGAGCCCAGAGGTTCACCTTGACGGATAATAGCAAAAGCTTCCTCTGACACACTACCATAAGGCTTAGAAGAAGTGAGATAAATATCACCGTTCGTACCTAAATCGAGCACTTTATTTCTATTATATGCCACATTTAATTTGGTATCCCAAACAAAACTGCCTGTCAAATTGTGAGAAGTAACATCCAACTCAAGACCTTCATTCCTGATAGAACCGATATTACTTTGACCACTGGTGAAACCGGTATAATAAGGAAGAGCTACGTTCATCAGCAGATCCTTTGTTTTCTTGGTATAAGCATCAACAGTCACCATCAAACGGTTATTAAAGAATCCCATATCCATACCGATATTGTACTGAGCTGTTGATTCCCACTTCAGTGCCGGATTTGCCGGACTGCTTTGAGACATGTGTACACCAGCTGTATTTCCGCTTCCATCAAAAGTATAACGTGTATTAGCCATGTTCGCATAAGAAGCATAATCGCCAATACGTTCGTTACCTGTAACACCGAAACCGGCTCTCACTTTCAATGAGCTGAAGATATTCAAGTTCTTGATAAACTCTTCCTCGCTTGCACGCCATGCCAAAGATCCTGAAGGAAATGTTCCCCAACGCTGATTGGCACCGAAACGAGATGAACCATCACGACGCAGTGTAAATGTTGCCAAATACTTATCTTTATAAGTATAATTCATACGGCCGAAGAATGAAATCAAAATATTCTCCGTCTTGTTTGAGGCAATAGAAGTAATCTTCGATGCTGCTCCCATATTATTATACTGGAACAAGTCCGTCGAGAATTTCTTTGCTTCCTGTCTGCGATACTCACCAACAAACTTCTCATATGAATAACCCAGCATGAAATTGACATCATGAACCTTATTGAAAGTTTTCATATAGTTTGCCAAACCTTCGAACAAGCTTCTCGTACCTGTATAATCGTAGGTTGAAGCAACGCCGCCATCGATACCGCCCTGATATGTTGAAGCAGGCATATAGGTTCCCTGGAAGTTGTGAAGGATTTCCGTTCCGGCAGTAGCTTTCAATGTTAAGTCAGAAATCGGACGGATTTCAATAAAGGTATTTCCGTCGAACTTATCATGACGCAAATCATTAACACGTTCCAACAAGTTAGCCAATGGGTTATCTCCACGACCACCAGGAACGCGACCATAAGTGCCATCTTCATTATACGGAACAACTGTCGGATCGTAAAGCAAGATAGAATAAAGTACGTTGGAATTGACAATATTACCAGAATACAACTGATAGTTTGAATTCTCACGATGTGCATAAATTGATGCACCTGCCTTTACATAATTATTGATTGTCTGATCAACATTCACACGACCTGAAACACGGTCGAAGTTAGTATTCTTCAGAACACCATCCTGTTTGAAATAGCCCAAACTGGTCATTACTTTAGTCTTCTCGCTACCGCCTTGGAACTGAACACTATGGTCCTGAACAATACCCAAACGGGTTGTTTCTTTCACCCAGTCAGTATTAACAGTAGACTGCAACTGTGAATCGGTATAGACACCGTTTTCTTGGTTCTCCTGACCTTCGATCTCCTTATACAGGGCATTCTGCAGATTCATATAATCCTTTGCATTCAACAGTTTGAAAGGATTCTTTATCTTCTGAACACCTACGTAGCCACTGTAAGAGATCTTGTTCTCACCCGACTGTCCACGCTTGGTTGTAATTAACACAACACCGTTTGCACCACGCGCACCGTAGATAGCGGTTGCAGAAGCATCCTTCAAAATCTGAACCGATTCGATATCATTCGGATTGATATTCAAACCTTCTGTAGAAGGGAAACCATCGACTACATACAATGGTTCATTGGTTGAACTGATAGAGTTGTTACCACGAACACGAACAATGATCGTACCACCCGGAGCACTCGAACTCTGACCAATCTGAACACCGGCTGATTTTCCTTGCAGCGCTTGAGCCACATTACTTACCGTACCACCCAAAGTCATATCCTTTGCTGTTACGGAAGAAATAGAACCTGTCAAATCTTTCTTCTTCTGATAACCATAACCGATGGCAACGACTTCATTAAGACCGATGGCATCTTCCGAAAGAACAACATTAAGAGTAGACTGCGAACCAACCTTAACCTCTTTTGTTGTATAACCGATAAAAGACACATTCAATGTAGCACTGTTTGAAACACTCAACGTATACTTACCATTCGCATCAGTAACCGTACCGTTGGTTGTTCCTTTTTCCACTACATTCGCACCTACAATAGGTTCGCCAGTGTTGTCTTTTACTACACCCGTGATTCTCTTGCTTTGCTGAGTAATCGCAACGATGCCCTCTCCTTTATTCGAAGCAGTCATTCCATCTGAAACTGCATAAGAAGGAGCGATAGAAGAAATACACAACCCAACAATTAATCCGGATTTCAATAAAAACTTCTTCATGTGACGATCTAACATTTTGGCATCTAAATCATCATTTAGTAAAGCGTTTCTCATAAAATTTGTAATATAATTGTGTTAGTAACTCATACAAACCCTACACATTCAATAAAATTAAATGTGCTTTTGTTTATTTAGTTTATCAGCGGTCAAAGATATGAAAAGAATATTAAACTAGTTTTCAAATATAAAATAAAAATTCCAACTTTAACATTTGAGGTCGAAAAACTAATAATCTGATAGTTATTCTAATAGATTTTGATTGAATGTTAAGTGTTCTGCCGACAAATATTTAATGAATGTAAAGATGTAAAATAAAGAAAACGCTTATGAATAGGGTTACAACTACTTTTGATTAAGTCTGGAAAAAACTTTTCATACATCCTTTTAAATTTATTGTCTCATATTATATGAACCGATCGGACCATATATATGGATCAATCAGACCATATTATATAAGCTAATCAGACCACGTATATGACCTGATAAATTTATCATTACTTTTACAGAAATACATCTGTAACTAATTATAAATTAATTCTTTGTTGAAACTTCAATCATCGTGAAAGAATGTGCCGGGAAACTATATTTAAACTGATCGCCTTTCACTTTCAGTGAATGAGAAATCGTTTTCACTGCTTGCTTTTCTGCGGAATTTTTGACTTTGATATTATCGCCATTCACTTCGTAAGCAATGGCCGAATCACCAAAAGCACCATTCTGACTGATTATTGTTGTTTCTATATTCTTTTCTTTATTCCGATTCACTACATTGATAATCACTTTCTTTTTTGCTGAATCATAAGCAGATGATACATCCAGATAAGGGATATCTTTCCCATCGAGTAAATAGGTAGGACCATCAACATAAGTTTGAAGCGATTCTCCAAAACAGTGGTTTGAAAACAGAGACAAAGGATAAAAGATTGTTTGATACCACATTCCTTCAGGTGTCGTATATATAGGAGCTAACAGATTAACCAGCTGTGCCATATTTGCCATTTTGACAATATTAGCATGGCGAACGAAAGCATTCAGATAAGAAGCCACAACTAAAGCATCCTCCAAATTAAAGATATCTTTTGTTCCTCCGTGACTAGGCGTCCCGTACGTAGTATTGTACTCATCAAAAGCAATATAGATAGGTTTCGTCCGTTTCGCTTTAATCATCGCTTCATGGATAATACCTTCGGTGACCTTTATCACATCCTCAGCAAAATAAGTAGAAGCCATATACTTATAATAGTTGTCGTCGTGATTACCTACATAATTGTGTAGAGAAAGATAATCAACGTCATTCTTCATATAATCAAGAACCGTTCGATTCCATTGCATCCAATCTGCTCCATAATTACTGCATCCGGCAGCAATCAGTTTGATACTTCCATCAACCCACTTCATCAGTTTACCGGCTTCAAGTGCATACTTGCCATAATCATCTGCGCTTTTATGACCCATCTGCCACGGACCATCCACTTCATTTCCCAATCCCCAATATTTTACTTTATAAGGAGCAACATGACCGTTTTTAATGCGCAAGTCGGAATAATAGGTTCCTTTTTCGATATTGCAATATTCGACCCAGTTACGCGCCTCATCCAAAGAACCGGTTCCCAAGTTTACACAGACATACGGCACCGAATGTACCATTCCACACCATTTCATAAACTCATCTGTTCCAAAAGAATTGTCTTCAAGTTTGCCCCAAGCCAGATCCATCCTGACCGGACGTTTTTCTTTCGGACCAATGCCATCTTCCCAATGATAACCGGAGACAAAATTTCCTCCCGGCCAACGGATAACTGACACATTGAGTTCCTTCACCGCTTTCATCACATCTTTTCTAAATCCGTTTTCATCAGACAGAGATGAACCAGGTTCATATAATCCCTTATAGACGCAACGACCTAGATGTTCGGTAAAATTGCCATACAGCATCGTGTCGACACTTCCAATTTGTCGCTCAATATCAATCTTTATACGTGCCTCTTTTTGTGCTGAGACAGAGAAAGAGAGTAACAGCATAACACTTAATAGACAAAGAACAATGTGTTTCATATCCTTCATATTTTATTTTTCATGATATTCAAATGATCCGATTTTAATTCATCAAGTATATAACGGCAACTTATCACTTTCTCAATCAAATCATCCGGAACAAACCAGTAATGATTAGAAGCTTCGAAACCTATACATGAATCTTCCTTAGTCAGAACATACAGTTTCTTTGCCAAAGTAATCTCCTTCTGAACAATTTCCATCATCGAATTGCGGAGTTCCTGTTTACGGACAGTAGAAGTCTTCGCATCCAGCCATTCATCGCGAAGCAAGATAAACCGGGATTGATTCGCTGCACTCTGATAAATAAGACCAATCGTTTCAGCATAACGCGCCTGTTGCTGCACTTCACAAAGATGTTTGTTTGGAGCCAATGTAACAGCTTTCTGAAGCATTGATGCGCCTTCGGTATATCCATCCGCCACTTTTTGCAATTGATTGATAAAGACATCTGCGGGATAAGGCCCACGCCATGTCTTCAAATCGTCATAAGGAATGCCTACCATCGTCGCCGTATATCCGCTTGGTTTCAACCGTAACAGATTGGCGGGACCTATTTGTGTCGGTGCAAAATAAAGCACACTCCCATTATAAGGGAATTCTTTAAAGGCATTACTCAAGCGTGTCCACCCTTTACGAGCAAAGGCTTTCCCTTTTTCGCCATAATAATTACGGGCCATTTCATCGAGCGCCTCATCGACGGATGGCAGCGGATCACGGTCGAACATCTTCGACATCAAGAGATTCATCGATGGATATCCGCCTAACGACCAGCTAAGCATCAGTCCGTTGACTCCACTCGACGCCAGATTCCAGCAGTGTTGTGCCACTAAATCCATCGCCGGATTAAAAGGCACGGAAGCGATTTCCCAAGAGTTGTTGAGCTGCATCTTGGCAGCAGTCTTCAGTCCTCTTTTCTGAGCAGCTTCCCAATGCGTTTGCGCTCTTGGACCCGGTCCGACAGCCGATATCGAATATTCACCAACTTGCGTTGATATTCCGCCTCTCTGCAATGGCAATGCCCATTCACTAACCGACATTAACCATATATTATTCGGTAACTGACTGATAATATCCGGTGCTATCTGATGACCGCGCCATCCCCAATCCCAAACAATCACTTTTGCATTCGGTGCCGAACGATGGACGCCCTCTTCCATAGCAGAATTCACATCGGCAATAAGTTCTGTGTCCGTCTTCTTTGAACAGCGCTCGCACGAAGCGAACTGTCCATGCGAAACACAGGTAGTCAAATTCTCAGAACCTGTAATAGAGAAGATTCCACCCAAAGCGGGGACCTCTTTGAAAAGATATGCCAAAGCATCCGTCAACCATTTATGGACTATCGGATTAGATACACACATCGCGCTATAGTCACCTTCACTTACACCTTCCATATCCGGACGATTCTTGAAAAACGCTTTCGGCATCGCTCGAGGCTCATTCATGTAAAGATAAACACCAATGCCATATTTCTTTGCTCTATCAACGAGTTCACGCAGATGAAGAAGCCGTTGTTCATGCCCTTTGCCGAACTCTGGAAAAGCTTCGCCTCCGGGCGCCATGTCACGAAGTACAACATGAAGCCATACACCATTGATCCCCATTCGACTCAGTTTCTGCAGCAATCCATCAGGATAAAGATTAGGATCATTATCGAACAGCGGATCACCGAAAAGGCCAAAATAGGAATAGATATACCGAAGTTCGAAACGTGACTTCTGATTGTCTTGAGAATTAACCTCGGGATCGACATGAGTCAGATCGTTGATAAAGGCAAAACGTGGCACTTCAGGTTTATTGACAGTTGAACCAAAATCAGTGTGCACAACCTGAGCTATTCGCGCCAGCTTACGGATATCAGCCTTTGTCGGTTCAGAATAATGAACTGCATCACAGACAGGCTTAATATTTCCAAGCTTAACATACAAGAAATCGTCTTCACGCAATTTCTGCGCAAGTTCGGAATCAGACAAGTTTGTAAGCGTCATCAATTGTGAATAAGGAAGAATATGCCAGTTGCGACGAAGCAATGTAATATAAATCTGCTGTATTGACCACGTTGGTTTTACATATTGAGGCAATCCCATCATCTTTGCTATCTGCACAATATTCACCGGTTTCGTTTCAAGCACTTTAGACATCTGATTAATGTCAACCAGATTCCAGTTGCGCCAAATAAAGGCATACATTTTATTGGGAAAATGAGAAATCGCCTCAGCTGCTCTATCCGACACAGCGGGAAGTTGTGTGGAATTATCTCCTTCCACACAAATGCCTATTCCTCCCATCATCCAGATGAAAGCAATCAAAATACATCTAAATATTTTTCTCTTCAACAAGACTATCCGAATTAAAAAGTTATTTCCAAAATTCAATATTGACAGGACCGACCAATCCGGCTTTCTGTAGAGGTGAATCCTTTCTATGATAATACCATACGGCAAAAGCTTTTCTGCCTTTTTGTGGACGAGGCTGTCCTTTCAAAAACCATTCGGGATAACCTTTCATTGCACGTCCCAACTCAACTCCACGATCTTTTCCCCATTCAAAATCGGCAGGGAACTGTTCATCACCTATCATCCGGTTTGCCCAATTATTAGTGACGAGCACTTCTATTATATTCTTCCCTTTCTTCAGATACTTAGTGATTTCTGTGCGATAAGGCGGATACCACAGTGTATCTACCGAAATGTCATTGATCTTTAATACAGCAATATCGTTCATCGAATCGAGATCAAACCATATTTGTGAAGCTTCAGAAAGTTGATTCTGCGTTATGTTCACTGTCTGACGATATGTAGCCGTTCCTGTAAAATACTTTACTTTACTGTCTTTACTCAAGCTAAAGTCTGACAATGTATCCATCTTTAAATTGAATGCTTTATCCAATTTCGGTTCGAAATGAACATTCCATCCATTATGCAATTGAATAGTTGAAGCTTTTGTCAGAACAGCTTTGTCAGCACTTCCTGCTTGAATTTCTGTTTCTGTAGCATTACGACGCATCACAACAAAGTGAGACTGATAAGGCAAGAGTGTCATACGAATGAGCGTACGATTGTTTTCAAAACTCCAATAAGCACCTTTAATCATCTTACCAGCATTGTCTATATTACTGATATTATTGATATCCTCAATATTACCGGTCTGTGCGTTCCACAACTCCGGATACTTGTCTTTTATTCTCAACGAAACGGTTACAGTCTGCTTTTTGTCCGTCAAATTTCCTATATAGTAAATATCAGCTTCCGACAAATGTCTGTGAACAATACGTGCATCTCCTTCATATACTTGATAATCTGGAGTCAGAGATAAAGCATGCATGGCATCTTCGCGTTTCGAGAATATCTGTTTGCCTACATATTTTTTCCACAAGTTTTCTGCCTTTGTTTTCACGTACGTATCGCATGCCGGATAGTTAGTAAGACTAAGAGACTGCTCAGGTTTTTGTGCTACAATGATTGCCCCATGTTCAAGCAATTCGCCCATTTTATCGAGGACTTCGGGCAACATGGACTTATTGTTAGGAAACTGCATCAGTGCATACTCACGACCTGAAGGAAGAACAATACGCCTGTCTCTTACATTAACCGGCATCTGAAGGAAATCAATTGTTGCCACAGCATCTGTAACCTGATCAGATACACCATCCAAAGCCAGGAAGTCAATCACTTGTTCGCCTTGTTGCAAAAGATACTGGCTTCTTGTAAGATACTCGAAGAACGCTTTTCCTGGTTTTATCCACGGTTGATGGCGACTGAAATGTGTTCCCCACCAACCCATTCCCATTCCGGGTTGATAACGATCGTCAAACGGTTGCAATACCCATTGATGCATCGCCATGTGATTCACTCCTACAGCGAATGCACCTTCGGTCGTTTTCTTCAAGAATGCCGGATCTTCAGTCCACCTACTATTATCCGGACTTGATGTATAAGCTTCAGCACCAATCACTGTATGTCCACCGGCGCGTCCGCCTGCAGGAACATTCAGATCCACGCTTCCATCACTGTGTGTCCAAAATTCACCCATAGGAAGATCGTCTAAAGCAGCGCCGGCAGCTATAGAGAACGGACCCCAATAAGGTTCGTGTTGTAACAGCAAACCCATTGCCGCAATCTTTTCCTTCGCAACCTTCCAACCGTAAACTTGATACATTCGTGCTATAACATCATCGAAATCCCATTTGAAGCGAAGCGCTTTAATAGTATCCATCTGTAAAGTATCACCTTTTTCCAATAATACACAAGGCAACCATTCAATCGGATCATAGCCTTTCCATTTAATGAACGTTTCGCGAAAACCCTTCGTCCAGTTCTGATTGCCTGCTTCATAACTGTCAATAAGCAGATGTTTAAAGCTCTTTCCAAAATAATCGCCTACATGCTCTTTTAAAGGAATCAACACTTGGTCCCAATGGAAAGCCGTTAGTGAAGAATCTATCTTGTTTACTTCCAATGTCTTTCCCATCAAATCATCGGGCACAGGATGAGGTGTAGCCATGGATGAAGCATAGCCTATTCTGAAGATAAACCATTCACCCGCAGGCGCATTCCATACGATATGTCCTTTACTGTCCTGATTAGAAGTCAGGTTAAAAACCTTTCCTTGCAAAGGATTCCCTTTACAAGGAACAGCCAAAACGGCTATTTCATCGTATTTATCAGGTGTTGTCTTTCCAGTTGCGCCCCATCCGGGATAAGGAGGCAACTCCGGACGAAGCAGATCGATAGAAATTTCTTTGCCGCCAGTCACTTTCACCCTGCGACTTACCAAATGCTTCATTCCTTTATCCTCATCAATCCAAGGGCCACCGGTTGTAGAATAACCCACTGTATTATGAAGTCCGATCTCGATTCCAAGACGTTCGGCTTCACTGCAAGCGAAACGGATAGCTTTCCAATATGCATCGCTGCGGTAGGTCTGTTCAGGCCATGGATTATTTTCAGTCGGAGAGATACTTTCTTGCACAGCCGAACACAAATTGAAAATCGTTGCTCCACCAATACCTGCCGCTTTCATCGCTTCCAAATCCTTAGTGATTCCCTGCAATGAAAAATTCGGTCCCATCCAATGCCACCACACATAAGGTCTGTAGTGCATCGGGGGGGTCTTAAAATCTTTTTCCAAACGCTGAGCTTTCAACCCACTACCACCTGCTATAAAGGCAAGCAGGATCAAACATCCAATTATCCGTTTCATCATCATTATACTTTTAATCTTTCATCTATTGCTATTTTTTCATTAATGAACCAAATCAAAATCTTCCATCAATCCGTAATCCTTCATCAGATAACTCGAAGCCGATATCGGTTTCTCTATGCGTTTCCAAAAGTCCGGCGAAACCAATCCTTCGGGATTTGATGTCTTATAATGCGGTCCCAACAAATTCTTCAAACTTCCAATCACATGAATATCTATCTGATTTGTTCCTGTTTTCAACGATGAAGTGACGTCCAAGCGGTACGGATTGCTGTAGATGATCCCGGCTTTTGTGCCGTTGACATATACTTCGGCAACCGTTCCATTCCATTTGTTAAGCTGAACAGCGTAAGCACCCGTTTTCTTATCAATAGTATAAGTCTTGCTATAACTCATATCCCATGAATAGAATGGCTGTTTCTGCTCTTTCCAACTCCCTAAAGTAAAGGAGGAAACAGGCGAACTAATGCTCCACCCAATCTCTTCAGGTACAACAGAGAAGTTGCCTGTGATATAAACGGGTTCTATCTCAGCGTAAACGCTCATCGGACTGACACTTACCTCAACAGTATTCTCGCCTTCCTTTGCCAGGCTTTCAACGTTATAAACGCCAAAAGAACGATCGAGCCACCATTCGCCAGGAATTGGTTTGACAACTGTACCGTTCATCTTGACTGTAAACAGTTCAGGACGTTCGGATACCAAACGCATTCCGGAATAATTAAAGACTTCATTGATCTTAAAATGATAAGTTGCCGTGAATCCACCTTCTCTGAAAGTGTCTCTATCTACAATACTGCGTTTATACTGCACAGATGTATTCCAAGGATTACCATTCTTGAAACCATACGCTTGGAAAGCGATATTCGCAGCATTCGAGAAATAAACATTCTTATGCGTCTCACCTTTCACCGTGACATCACAGAAGTCAACTGTCATCGCATTATCTTTCAAACGTTTCACTGTCGTTTCTGAAGAGGCCGTCAGTTTATTGTTGCCTGCCTGAAGCGGACACTTAGGATAGGATACTTTAGGTGCAGCATTCAAAACATAAAAGATAACGCTCCCGGCCGGTTCAACCTTGAACGAAACCGTCAGTTTGCCGGCTTCCCAAACAGAAGGATAAGTATAAACCTTCCCCGCCTGAGCATCAAGCTGCAACAAGGTTTTCCCACGAACGACCAAAGATCCTTCCGTCGCCTCATCCATTGAAGAGTTGACTAAAGTAATCATCTCCCCATCAGTCATCTGGCGACGCTGATGATAAAGATCGCCATTCTTGAAATCAATCTTACAGTCTGAAGAGCGGAAATATTTGTTGATGACAGGCTCTGATAGCTCGGTGAGTTTCACAGCAGACTTTTTAGCCAACAACTCGCCTAATGATTTATTCTCAATTCCTTCAACGCGGTCAGGCGCAGAGAAACAAATCAGTTTACCACCCTGAGCAACAAACTGGCGTAACAAGTCAACGGTAGGTTTATTCAAAGTCTCCATCATTGGAGGAAGAACCACTGTTGAATAAGAAGCTTTGCCAATGACAAAACGCCCTTTGAGTACGCTTCCATGATCCTTGATGATATTCTCGGAACCCAGATCGTACTCTACCTGATCTTTCTCCAATGTAGTAATAAACTTTTGGAAAGTTACTCCAATCTCATTCAACCTTGGCGAATTACCCAGATTGGATGCATAACTCCAAATGGTTGAATTCGGTTCAAGAATAAGAATATTATTCTTCTGAACGCCGATACTCATCAGCATAGAGAGACGTCCGAAATAATCATTTATCGTCTTATAGTTAGACCACCAAGGAGAAACATATGTGAATACCGGTGGATAATCATATTTTCGTGCACCGGAAAGTGTCATGTGTGCCAAATGCTGATTCATGAAGTTCACACCTAATACATATTCCCAGTCGCCCAGCCGTTTGAAGTCTTTGAAAGTTTCATCCCAACCGCCACCTCCGTATGTTTCACTTAAAGTACGATCGTATCCCATCTGATTCGCTACACTCCTAAGCTCTTTCACGGAACGTACATTACCAAACTGGGCTTTTGGACTTGTTTCATTGAACTGATTGAAAAGCATATCTATTCCTGGCATCTGATGCCAAGCATACATTGCCATATTATCAGGACCTTCGCTCATATCCGGCCATCCATGTTCCCAATAATGACCCGTCCATTTCAGATTATGAGAAAGACAGTATTCGCTCCATGGTTTCGACCAGCGATCGATAAACATCTGCAATAAAGTAGACTGATAGTTATGACGCACTTGTTTCCAGTTACCTGTTTCTTCACTAAGCAAAGGCAGCAATGGTTTCAAATCATAACCCCACTGTTCTTTGAATGTGGTAAACAGATCCGGAGTCCAACGCAGCGCCCTTGAAATGGAAATGTTCGGTTCATCACTAAACACGCCTAAGACAGATTTTCCAAATTCATCTTTCAATGTCTGCTCATAGCCTTTCATCGTAGTTGAAATGAATCTGTCTGTTACGCCTTTCATCAGCAAGTCAACATAAGAATAGCCTCCGTACCAATCTGATTTACCATAATAAGTTTTGCTATAAATATAATACTCGCCTTTGGCATTTTTATAGGAAGAAACCGTTTGCGTGATATCTATCCACTTATCGCCGTCTTTCTTCAGACAGATAAAACAGTTGCTCATATCATCCGGAAGCGTTTCAGCTTTCGTAAGTGCCAAACCTGCACCCTGATTATACGATTCAGGCATATCATGAGGCACATGACCACCGGCAAATCCGCTCGGATAGGAGTTCTCGTCATAGATCCAGATCGTCATCCCGACTTCTTTACCTTTATCTACAGCATAACGATACAAGGAATACCAATCATCGGACATATATTCGGTAATCAGTCCCGGACGAGGGTGAATAATCACCGCTCCACAACCGGCATCTTTAAAATCCATGATCATACGGTCAATCTCAGGCTTGGTTACTTTCCAGTTCCATACCATAAATGGTGCTGTACGATAAATGGCCGGTGGATTGGCAAAATTTGAAGCGACTGAAGTAACATTACTCTTTACAGCGCTTTGTGCAAAAGCTGTCGTTGCTAAAACAAAAAGCGACAAAATTCCAACGAAGAAGATACTAACTTTTTTTACTAAAGTAGATGTTTTCATGACTGGTATATGTATTATTCGTTAAACTTTAACTTATGAACGCCACTTTGTAGAGGAATTATTTGATCCTTAACCTTTACAGTTGCTTCAGTGCCTAAAGGAACCGTAACCGTCAAGATTACTTGTGCTCCTTCCCGCTTCCATTCGCTACAAATATAGCCATTAATTGAATGATATTCACCTTTCGCCCAATTCAAATCTTTAACAAAGTGAGGTGTAAAAAGAATCTTTCGAAAACCGGGATTATCCGAATCATAATTTATTCCTGCCAAAGTGTTCATCATCCAAGAAGAAACATCACCCAAGAAAACATGATTCAATGAACTTGCGCATTTCCAATCTTCAGAAAGAGTCTTGTATTTCATCTTTTCAATCCAAAAGCCCCATGAAGGTTGTTCGGTTTTTGTAATCATCTTCATCGCATCCTCTACATAGCCATATTTGGTAAGCATGGCCGGAACGGTTTTACTACCCAACATCCCAAAATCGAGGAAATAATTATTGGTTTGCAGCAGTTCGTGAAGCTTATTGGCAACAGCCTGTTCTTTTTCTTTAGGAACAAGGCCTAAATATAGAGCAACTGCTTCAGCTGCTTGTGTGCCTTCTGCATACGTATTCATCTCTGAATTGAAAAACTTCTGATTGATGCGTTGCTTCAATTCTTCAGCTTTCTTCTGAAATGGAGTGGCATCTTTACCAAGCAATGAAGCAAAACGAGCCATCAGTACATTATCCAGATAATAATATCCAGTCGAAGTATAATCGGTATTAGTTGTTGCTTTCCATGGAACCCAGTCACCAAGACCGAAAGTAATCAATCCATCTTTCTCCTTGCTCTTCAAATACTCCAAATAACGAAGCATCGTTGGATACATCTTCTGAATACAACGCAGGTTGCCATAATAATTATACAGCACATTTGGGATAACAAACAAAGCGGCGTCCCACACCGGTCCTTCTCCCAAACCCCAACCGCTAGATGGCACTATAGCTGTAATTTCTCCTTCGGCATTTTGATTGTCGATGAAATCGTTCATCCATTTTTCATAGAGAGTGATACCATCAAAACCCCAAGTACCTAAATCGGCAGATACATGCGCATCGGCGGTCCATCCATTCTTTTCGCGTTGCGGACAATCGGTAGGAATACTGTGTAAATTACTGAGATAAGCATTCATCGAAGCATCCCAGATCTTGTTTAATAAAGGATTCGAACAGGTAAAATGTCCGACAGATTGAACATCTGTATGCATAAACAGTCCTGTCAAACTCTTTTTCGTTAGTTGAACAGGCTTGGAAGCTTTGACTTCGACATACTGAAAGCCATGATATGTGAAAGATGGAGTGAATGTTTCTTCTCCATCACCTTTTAAGATATACACATCTGTTTGAAACCTTTCAGACGTATCCACCGCATGAAAATACTCATTGATAGGAACGATAGACAAGTGTCCATTATCGTCCAATCTTTCTCCATGTGTAAATTCAATGCGAGTTCCCGCTTCGCCGCTGACCTTCAAACGGCAAACGCCAGCGAAGTTCTTTTCAAAAGAAAAGAGATAATCATGGTCATTAAAAGCATTCATTGACACCGGATGCAATTCTTCTTTTACACGGATTGCAGGCATTTGCTGAGCGACTAGCATTTGCGTTGGGCATTTTATTTCTATAGCCGATTGCCATTTGCTGTCATCAAAATTGATATTGTTCCAACCTGACTGTTCCAGATTGGCATCATACCATTCGCCACTGTATATATTGTTGAGAATATCTGCGCCTGTCGATGTTTTCCATGAGGCATCAGTTACGATCATATCTTTAGAACCATCCGTATAGGTGATATGCAGTTCACAAAGCAGTGAAGGACGAGCGCGCCAACGAGCTGTTTCAAAATTCCAAACAGCTTTAGTCTGTTCGTTATACCATCCATTGCCCAAAACTGTGGCAATCACATTCTCTCCTTGCTTCAACAACGACGAAACATCATGCGTAACATATAATATTCGTTTGTCGAAATGAGTATATCCCGGATCCATCTGATTCGTTCCCACTCTTTGGCCGTTGATATACATATTATAATAACCGGCAGCAGCGATATACAATCTGGCTTCCTGAATCGTTTTATTGGCATTGAAAACCTTCCTTAATAAAGGCGCCGGCCTGAATTCCTTATCATGATTATCCGTAATCCATTTGCCAGACCAATCATCAAAAGAATACATTCCTGTTTCAAATGTTGCCGTTTTGGATATCTTTAAATGTTTGCCATTGGCATCCCAAACCGTCACATTCCAATAATATTTTGTTCGCGGTTTCAATGCCATATCCGAGGAATAAAGAGCAAGCTGTTTACTCGATGTTCCTATACGTATCTCATTCTTTGAAGGAACAAATCTTTTATCAGAACCATGATACTCCCATGTGAAACAAGGGCTCTTTGCATCGATTCCAACAGGTTCCACTAAATACTCCGTCCGCAAATTCACCGGAGTAACCGCCACTTCCCCACTCTTACAGCCCAGAAGCAGCAAAAAGGATAAAAAGAAAAATATACTGCGTTTCATTGCATTTTATTAATTGAAAAAATCTATAACCTTGCTCCATGAATAATTGAAATCTGACACGATATGTAATTTATCTGAAGCATTCATCGTTTGATAACCAGAACGAATAGCATCCATATCATCTTCAATCTGTTTTGTATCTACATTCTTCCCAGCTCCATCCGTAGGACCTATGACAAATAACGTTCTCGGAGCTAACGAAATGGCAAGATCAGGTAAATCATAGCGAGTCAAAGCTGAAGGAACAGTATTCATAAACAGTGTTGAATTATATTGATTATTCAACACTATAGACGCAAAAGAAGAACAGGGAGAAGCAAGCACAACACTATGAATGTCTTTTGAAAATGCAGCTGCATGCAACATAATCGGAGCCATTTCCCCTTTGGCCAACCCGATAATCTCAGCCTGAGCATTTATCTGCTGGATTATTTTCGATAGAAGTACCACATCTGCCGCCCTAACACCAACCAAACTTCGTCCAATCAACATGGCTGAATACCACATATTATGTGATACTCCTCCAATAAACGCATCGCCTCTGAATGAACCGGGCCCCATCTCTCCATATCCGACAAGATCAGGAGAAAGAACGTTTATGCCTTCCTTCAGGAGAGGTTCGATTTCATTCTTGATTGCTTCGGCATCTGACTTACCTTTAGGATTCAGATATATCACATATTTATTTGATCGCATATCAGGTTTGAAAAGCAGATATGGGAACGTATATCCACCTTCAACAGTCACAAAATATTTCTCTACATAATAATTATCGCGCTTGATATTTCCCATGTAGACAGGCTTTGCGTATTCAGGCTCTTCGTATCCTGAAAGTTTTTGAGCAGACTCAAGTATCTCGGGAAGAGACTGAGCAATATGAGTACGAGCTTCTTCCAATCGCTGTGTCAATTTCTTCGTAAAGTCACAATTCATGCTGAACGGTGTTTTTCCACCGAGTGAAGAATAGACTTGTCCGGTCTTGGTTATCGTCATTTCTTCTGGAGTAAGCAAAGGATAAACAGTGTATGTCGGATCACCTGGATTATTTAGCTGTTTCTGGAAGAAGGCATACTTGGCTTGTCTGTTCTTATCCGTAAAAGCATGTCCTGAATAGTCTTCTACACGACCGAAATTCTCAGATTCCCCATAAGCCTGATAGATTTTAGATATCTCTTCTTCCGATTCCATCGCTCCTTGGATATTGAAAAAATCATTTGTTGTTGTAATCATCAAGGCTGGTTTAGGAGCCCTTACTTCAAGAAAATCAGGATGATCCAAACCATCAGCAACAAAGCGATCGAATACTTGCTCAGCATCCTGCGGTCCGATAGTTTGAAACAGACGAGTAAAGTTGGTAATAAAACATTCAGGAGCAGCAGCGTATATCCGCTCATCCATTGCAGCAATCAAAGCCGTCTGAGTACCTCCACCTGAAATGCCTGTGATGCCAATTCTTTTCGCATCAACTTCTTTTCTGGAGATTAGATAATCTACAGAACGAATGCCATCCCAAATCATATATTTCCCCAAAGAATTGCCCGAAACAAAAAGCGGACTTCCCGGGAAAGAATGTTCAATCGTTGGACCGCCAACTGTAGATTTGCCATCTTTACTAAGATACTGCACACGTTCGCCTTGTCCGATAGGATCGAATGAGAAGGCGATAAATCCCTTATGGACAAAATTAAGCAAATCCTCCTGATATCGATCATTGCGGAAGCTTTCTTCTGCATGTCCAACACAATATATGATAGCCGGAGCTTTTTTCTTTAAATTAGAAGGGATAAACATCGAGGCAGTCACATAATAGTTTGGCATAGATTCAAATACAATATGTTCTATACGAAATCCATCTTTCTTTATTACCTTCACGACCTTTGCATTAAGTGGCGTCTTTTCTGGAAAGGCACCTATATCCTTTTTCAAAGTCTCAGCAACTATCTTCTGTCGATTCTTCCAACCATCAAGTGTCTGTATTGCTCCGACATTCTTTGAACGGTTCTTAGTAAATTCAAACACCTGCCCCGCCAAATACTTATACAAGGCATTTTGCGAATCCGAAAACTCGAGACATCCGTTGAACACATCATATTCAGAAGGATTAACGGTCTGCGCGTTAGCAGAAAAAGAGATAAGAACAATTAACAAAGCCGTTAAAGCGACAGAACAGAATAGGTAAAATACATTTTGATGTTGATATTCTCTTTTCATGGATGAATTATTTAAATTATTATTGAAACACGTCACATCTATTTAAATCAACAATACCAAAGGATTTATTAATTCATGAGATATAAATAGGACTTACTACAAAGATAAAAGACTTCTATCTAAACTCAAAATATATATTTAAAGAAATCTTTTATTAATTGTCTACCACAACAATAATTCTTATCTCCTTAATTAACAGAAAAATTATATTTACCTTGTTTGACTTCTACTAAATAATAATTATTAGCAACGCCTATATTTTTTACAAAAGGATTATTCCTAATATCTATTCCATTTTCTTTGATACTTGACTCCTTTCTTTTGATAGGGATGTATATTGTTGCATAACTTCCTACAGGCACTGTTACATTCATTTCAATAAAATCTTGATGACTTCTGATTTCTGAAACGACCTTTCCATAAGGGGTCATATTGGAATAATATACATTCTCCAATTCAGAAAGGACAGGTTTAATAATGATATGTTTGTATCCCGGTTCATTCTCATCCGTGTTAATGCCTGCAAGTGTCCTATAAAACCAAGTCAATCCGCCACCGAACATTGGATGATTATGAGAATCAGAACCATTCCATTGTTCCCATGTCGTTGTAGCTCCTTGTCTGATCCAATTGCCATAACTTGGGAAGTCATGTTTGTCCATGGCTTCATAAGCCAAATCATTCATATCGTTAGCCCCTAATGTTTCAAAGAAAAATTGAGTGCCTAACATACCTGTATTCAGATGACCTTTATATTTTTGGGCTATTTCTACACGCAGAGTATTTTTTATATCTTGTAAACGCTCTTGAGGTACTCCAATTTTCAAAGCATAAATATTGCTTCCATAATCGCCATACGTTTTGTTTTGGGCATCATAGAATTTATCATTGAAAGCTTGTTCAACCTCCTTAGAAATATTACTATAATATTGATAATCATTGATATTTCCTAGTGCTTTTGCAGCTTTTGCTGTGTAGTCTGCACAACGCCAAAGATAAAAGGTATGAACTAATTCGTCCGACGGGTTTTTATAGGAAGGAGCCCAATCACCTAAATTAAGAAAGAATACAGGTTTTGTTTCATTCAAATTAGTTCTTTGAGAGAACATCGTTCCTTCTTTAGTTTGCCAAGTAAGCATATATTTTACCTGTTCTTTCATTGCCGTATAATTATCTTCAAGCATTTTCTTGTCGCCATAATGGAGATAAAACTCCCATGGAATGATATTCATGGCTGCGCCCCAAGCTACACCGCCACCACATCCCGGTTGCCATGGTGCTCCGTTGGGAACATAACCGGTTTCAATATTCTGGGCATCGCGCATATCACGAGTCCATTTTGTATAGAATGCAGCTGCATTGAAATTGTGCATCACTGTGACACAGGACACTTGTCCGTCGCCTGTATATGGCGAACGTTCACGATGAGGACAGTCGCTGGCTATGCATCCGTGCATATTATCCAGTTGCGAACGTTCCCAAATATCGTTGATCTTGTTGAATAGGTCATTGGATGTCTTGAATACGGACGTAATTTTTACATCCGTATTGACGGCCTCGGCAGTCAGATTATCAGCAGTCAGATTATTGACGCCACTGATGATGGCTTTGCTGAATACATACCACGTAAACCGGGGTGCATAGCTTTCTGCAGATCCGCCTTTGAAAATATATTTTTGTACGCCTAGAGGTGATTCACAAATATACTTGACATTCAATGTATCTCCTTTTGTCCCTTGAATGTCCTTAAAATGAATCCATCCTGAAACTTCTTTACCGAAATCAACGGCATAGGTTCCATCTTTTTGTTTGACCAGTGAAACAGGGTGAAGCACTTCTGTCACTTTGTCAGTCGGAGAGGTGTTCGCCGTAAGTTTCCCTGTGGGAGCCTGGCGCAATACAGCCGTTTCCCATTTCGAATCATCGCAAAGTGTTGTTGCCCAATTGCCGGTTTCCTTGTTTGCATCATATATCTCACCATCATAGACTCCGTTCATAATGATTGGAGATGCCTTGACTTTCCATGTATTGTCGCTGTATATATATTGTTTTTCCCCGTCTTTAAAAGTGATTTCTATCTGACAGAGAAAGCGTGGAGAGCCGAAAGAAGATACCCAATGTGAAGTACAGTCATAGAATCCGTCACCAATGATGGCACCGGCAACATTCTTCTTTTGTAGCAGATTCGTGATATCATAAGCCAAATACAAGACACGGTATCCACGGAAATTATTGTCGATAGATAAATAAGCATTCTTAAGATCGTTACGAACCGTAAAGTTGGTAAAGTTGGGAACCAGGCAGTCATCACTTACTTTCTTCCCATTGATATAGAATTCAAAATAACCGAGTCCGGTAACAAAGGCTTTAGCTGATTTTATCTCTTTGTTGACCGCAAAAGCTTTTCTGAAAAGAGGCGCCGGATAAGAAGGATAAGCCTGAGGCTTGTATTGTCCCTTCTCAATAATCTTTCTCGCTTCTTCTCCTTGCCAGGGTGCTCCGATCCATTTTGCTTTCCATTCGTTGGAAGAAAGAATTCCCATTCCCCAATGGGCAGATTCGCTCCAGGCAGAAGCAGCGCCTTTGCTGTCCCAAACCATCACTTTCCACCAATAATCTTTTGTGGAAAGAAGTTTGCTTCCTTTATAAGAAACAAGATATGAATCTGAAGAACTAACCTTTCTACTGTCCCAGACATCAAACTTGTTTTTCAGCAGATTCTCTTTTGAGGAGGCAACGCCTATTCTGTAAGCCTGCTGTTTTTCGCCTCTTACTGTCGTTGAAATCACTTCATTAATCCAGGACAGACGAGGAGATTGCACATCTACAACATTTGGATTCTGCATATATTCACAAGTCAGCGTTGTAGGTTTTATCCGGCTGTTGCCGAAACATGGAACAGAAAAAAACATCATCAGGCTTATCAGGCTGATAATAGCTACTACGGGAAATATCTTATTTCTCATGATTTTCTTATATTACAAATTTCAAAATGCATCGTGCTCTTTTCAAATAAAGGACACACAAAAATCCCTTATGGTTAAGGGTAAAAACACTCAAAAACCATAAGGGACTTAAAAAAATTAGTATCCAGGATTCTGTGTCAATTTATTATTAATTTCTAACTCTCTAGTAGGAATTGCATAAATCATACGGAAATCATCAATTTTAAAACAACCATCATTGTTAGTCGATTTAACCCATGGATATTGTTCCTTAATATAATTACCATATTCAGTCATTACGGATTTAACCAAGCCTGTACGTTTAAGATCACTCCAACGCTGATTCTCAAAAGCCAGTTCATGTTTCATCTCATTAGACACTACTGCCAAAGAGCAACTGCTTAATTGTTTCAGCCCAGCACGTGCACGCACCTGATTGATGTAAGGAAGCGCTTCAGAAGCCTTACCTTCCTGGACCAAACATTCAGATAAAAGTAATAATGTACCGGCATAGCGATAAATCGGGAAATTTTCGTTGGAACGCAAGCTGTAAGTATACGGTGGATGATAATATTTCTTTACCATATAACGATAATCTTTTCCTGTCGGACAAGTGTAATTCTTTGCATCAACAAGCTTTTCATAGTAGAAATTATCACCCTCAGAGTGACCTTCGACTACAATAATAGAAGCCGGTAAACGCAAATCACCTTCTTCATAAGAATCAACCATTCTTTTGGTAGGGACGACCCAGCCACCACTTGTACTAGCATAATTTGAACCGCCTATACCCATCATATCTACCAAATTGCTACACTTGGGAGCCAATCTCCATGCAAAAGTACTGTACTGATTAGATGAGCCATCTTCCGTATATTGAACTTCAAAGATTGTTTCTTTCATATTCTTATTCTTTGGATCAAAACAAGAAGCATAATCACTCAACAAACCGTAATTCATTTGTGTGATTGCCTTCAAATCAGATTCAGCTGTTGAATAATCCGGACTCGGCTTTGTCATATTTACATATGCACGCAACATTTTTGCTGCCCCCATAGTAGCGTGACCACCATTTTCATCCGGGAACTTTGCAGGAATAGGTAAGCCTAAAGAAATCGCATTATTCACATCATCCAATATTTGAGTATAGCATTGCTCTAAAGAAGAGCGTTCCAAAAAGACACCCTCTGCACTCGTTACTTCATGCAAAGTTAAAGGAACACCTCCAAAACATTTAACCAAATCAAAATAATAAAATGCCCTTAAAAATAAAGCTTCTGCTTTGTAAGATGCTTTATCGGCATCTGACATTTCTGAAGCATCTGCTCTATCAAGTATAGTATTCAACTTGGCTATATTGGAATAATCCACAGTCCAACGATCGCGAATGCATCCTGCGTTAGCTGATACTTCATCATCAATAAACAACGCAGGTTTTTCATAAGCACTGTATGGACCACGATCGCCATAATATATTGTATAAAATGCATTATCAGAACGTTGCTCGTCCATAAACATTCCATCACTCACAATACTACGAAGTCCCGTATAAGACGCATTTACCGCTTGCTCGAACTGATCTGCGGTCTTATAAAAAGACCCTGACGTAACGGATGTTTGAGGATACAACTCCAAGAATGATCCACTACAAGAGGAAAGAACTAATCCTCCTAACATTGCTAATATAACTGATATCTTTTTCATCGTATTTTTCATTTAAAATGAAACATTAAGACCTGCAGTGTAAACACGAGATACAGGATATGAAGTATGATCAACTCCGTAGTAACTTAAGCCGCTTGTACCACTACGACTAACTTCTGGGTTCATACCTGGATATTTCGTCCATGTCAACAAATTCTGTCCTGTAACATAAAGTCTTATAGACTTAACATAAGAATTATGTTTCAAAGGAATTGTATAACCGAGAGTCAAATTCTTAACCATCAAATAAGATCCATCAAACACCCAACGAGAATTTGTAAATCTAAATAATTCAGTTGTTCCTGACATAGTACGTGGTATTTCGCCTTTACCAGGATTCTCTAATGAACGCCAACGGTCAGCTACACATTTACGAACATTGAATACACCATCTATATTTTCTGTCCATTCATATGTACCATCAAGAATATCATTCCCTACCGAACCGGCAATAACCAAACTTGCATCGAAGTTATTCCAACTAAAGTTATTGGTTATACCATAAATGAAATCAGGATTAGGATTACCAATATATGTTTTATCTTTTGAATCAATAACACCATCGTTATTGACATCTTTCATACGAACAGTACCAACAGTAGAAGAAGCATGCTTAGGCTGACTGTCATATTCCTGTTGAGTCATATAAACACCATCATATACATAGCCATAAAACATACCTAAAGGTTGACCTACTGCAGTACGGTTATAATCGACCTGATTGTTGTATCCACCAATAGGTGTATCATTTGTACCTAACTTAACAGCCTTATTTCTATCGAATGAAATATTAAAATCAGTACTCCATTTGAACTTACCCGTCATATTCTTAGTCTGTAAGGTAAATTCATGTCCCCAGAAATGAAATTCACCGATATTAGACTGAATGCTTGAGAAACCAGAAGAATACGGGATATCTATCTGATATAATAATCCATTTGTCTTCTTATGATAATAATCATACATAAAGTAAACACGATCATTAAACAATCCCAAATCCAAACCAATATCCCAAGACTTAGTTGTTTCCCAGGTCAAATCACTATTTCCAATACCACTCAACTGACGACCTGCAATGATTGCTCCATTATTAACATAGTTTGCTGTAGAGACAGAAGCAATAGAAGGATAATTACCGATATTGTTGTTACCAACCTTACCCCAGCTAGCACGTAGCTTCAAGAAACTGATATCCTCATATTTTTTCATAAAATTTTCTTCGCTCATGACCCAACCGCCAGATACAGACGGGAAGTTTGCCCAACGAGCATTTGAACCAAATCGAGAACAACCATCACGACGAAATGACAATGAAAGGATGTACTTATTTTTATATTCATAATTTAAACGGGCCAACCATGATGCCATAGACCAAGCTGATTTATCACCACTACCAACTTTTGTCGTTGCCGCATTAAAGAAACCTACTGCATCATCTGCATAATCAGAAGCATTGATAGTAGAGGAAATATCATTTGATCTTTGGGCTGAATAGCCTAACAATACATCTACATCATGTACACCAAGGAATGTCTTCTTGTAAGTCAACATATTCTCGACCAACCATGTATAATAATTATATGTATAATAAGAGCCGTAAGCTGGATTAGGCGGAGCTGAAAACATTGCACCACTTACCCAAGAAGGTACCCATCTTTCTTGTGATACATTTCCTACATCACCATTACCACTTATACGATACTTCAACCCATCAATAATCTTTATTTCAGCATATCCAGTAGCCGTTCCACGAATTCTCTTTTTAGGATTCTCTCTGTCACGCAAAACCAAATACCAGTTTGGATTACCAAACATGCCTGGCTGATTGAATGAAATAGGATAAGTACCATCATCATTCTTATATTTCAATTGAGGATCCATTAAAAATGCAGAACCAATAATTTGACGATCAATACCCAAACCATCTTGTACCTGTTCTTTAATATATGATCCCGATAAATTCAATCCAAAAGTAATTCTATCACTTGCTTTAAATTCATTATTTGAACGCACAGATAAACGTTTTGAATATGAATTGATTACCGTATCTTCTGTATCATTATAATTAACATTTACAGCAGCCTTAACGACATCTGTTCCTGTCTGTAAGCCTAAATTATAATTTTGAGAATGAGCAGTTCGAAGTAATACTTTGTACCAATCTGTTCCCTCTTGTACAGAAGAAGGATTTGCATAAATACTAGGAACGGCAGTTTTTGAACCTTCATATTTCTGAGCATCTTCATAATACTCTTTCTTAAACTGTGCAAACTCCTGAGCATTCATAACATCTGGCATTCCTCTGCTGGAAACAGACTCGATACCGTAATTAGCAGTAAGCGTAATATTCGTCTTACCTTTCTTCCCTTGTTTAGTTGTTACCAAAATAACACCATTAGCCGCACGAGACCCATAAAGAGTTGTAGATGCTGCATCCTTCAGAATTGAGATCGATTCAATCTCATCCGGTGACAATGATTCAAGTCCAGAACTTGTTGGGAATCCATCTATAACGACCAATGGAGTGTTACCACCATTGATAGAAGCCTGTCCACGAATACGGATTGACAAATTACCATTTGGTTCTCCTGAATTGTTCAAGATTTGAACGCCAGAAAACTTACCTTGAAGTTTCTGCGTAATATTTGAAACCGGCATATCATTCAATTCATCAGTATTAATTTTGCTCATTGCACCCGTAACCGAACGAGCTTTCTGAGTACCATAAGCAACAACAACAACTTCATTCAATGCTGTTGTATTATCTTTCAATATTACGTTAATGCTCGTTTGATTTCCGACTTTTATTGCTTGAGTTGTTAACCCTATAAATGAATATTCCAATGTTGAATTATTCGAAGATACGTTTATAGTATATTTCCCCGCTGCATCTGTTATAGTTCCATTTGTAGTTCCCTTTTCAACCACATTAACACCTGCAACAGGTTCTCCTTGTGCATCTGTAACAGCACCGACTATTTTTTTAACCTGCTGTAAAGCAGAAACAACTTCAATAGCTTTTGTATCTTCTCTATACAACACAATATGTTTATCACTGATGACATAATGAATATCACTATTAGCAAATAAGCTATTCAATATCTCTGTAACTGTCTTATTCTTAACATTTACAGAGACCATACGTGTTGCATTAATTTCCTTTACATTGTATGTAAAATAGAAATCACTCTTTTGTTCAATCGTTGAAAGAACGCTTTGGACTGTTGCATTTTCCATATTTAATGAAAACTTAGTCGTTTGTGAATAACTTAATTCAGCAAAAGACTGAAGCGTCCCAATCAACAAAAATAGGAGCATATATCTCATGATAAATAGACTCTTTTTCAACCATGGCAAATTATTAACTTTCCATGGTATTCCGTTTGAAATAAAATTCATACTTTTGTAATTGATTAGTTTGTAATAAATTTAACAATTTTGATGTAATTACTGATTAATCCTAAACCGAAGATGTTTGCGGCATCTTCGGTTTTTTTTGTCGTTCATACTTTCTCCATAGGCATACTATTTTTAGATTTATATATAACTATTTTACCTTCTTTGAAAGAATAGTTTAATTTTCTAGTCTCTTTCAATAAGGTCATAACTTCCTCTATAGTCGCTGATTCCTTAAAATGGCAAGTAAATACATCTACAGCCAATTGTCGGTCTGCAATGACAATCTTTACATTGAATTTCCTTTCAATCGCTTTACAAATAATAGATAAAGATTGGTCCATGAAAGCTAATTCACCTTTTGTCCATGATTTTGAAATTCCAACATTGATTCCTTTTGAAATAGACATTCCTGCACTCTCAGAATATGTTGCTTCTTCATTAGGATGTAAAGTTATTTTGTTCTCTTTATTTGAAGATTCTACTTCCACTTTCCCTTCTGACAAAGTCACTATTGAATTTTCACCAGAGTATGTTCGCATATTAAACTTTGTACCTAATACTTTTACATGTATCATTTGAGCATTTACAATAAATGGCTTTTGAGGATTATGTGTTACTTCGAAGTAGCCTTCACCTATCAGGCTTACATTTCTACTAGATTTAGAAAAGTGGCTCGGATAAGTAAATTTTGTATCTGAATTCAATGCTACTTTAGTTCCATCAGATAAAGTCACATTTGCACGCTCGCCACGAGGAACACAGATCTCATTCATTAATTCTGGTTCTTGTGGAGTAAGCATCTTATAAAGATTAATTGACAACAAAGAGACTACTACTATTATAGCGACATATTTGAGCACTGAATAAAAATATGTACGATATTTTAACTGGAGTGTTTTTTTACTTATGCGGGAAATGAACTGCCTATAGGCTTTTTCGATTTCTTGTTTATCGGAAAAGCGAAGTTCGTCTTTAAGACTCCAGATACGTTCCATCTCGAATAACCAATCAGCGTTGGCTTTGTTGGACGCTATCCAATTGTCTACTTGCTTCAGTTCTTCAGTGGAACAGGTATGAGTAAGAAATCGTATGAGTAATTCTTCGTTCATGTCTATGTCTTTCATGTTTTACATATAGAAGACAACTGAACTAAATAAAACTACGTGGTCAAAAGTAAAGAATTTTTCAAAATGTGCTGTAGAACATAAAAACTAATAAAAATAGATCTTTCAAATCTTCACGAAGAAAGTTTAAGGCTTGCTGAATATGTCCGTCTACTGTTCGAGGTGAAATGCCCATTAACTCTGCCACTTCTTTGCGATCGACATCATGGAAATAACATAAGCGAAAGGCTTGGGCGCACTTCGGAGGAAGCTTTTCAACCGATTTTTCAATGATCTCGCGCAAATCACGATTCATCACTTGCTCAAGAACATGGTTGGCATCTGACGTGTCAGCAAGATAAGCGATTCGAGCTTCCGCTATACGGACACGCGATTCATATTCTTCTTCAACCATCTGATGCTTAATAAAATTCAAGCATTTATTTTGCAGACATTTAAACAAGAAAGACTGAATATTATCTGCTTGAATACTCGTCTTTTGTTCCCAATATGACGCAAAAACATCTTGCACCAAATCGTCGGCAACCTGTCCGTCTACAAAGCGACAAGCTAAAGCTTTCAGTTTAGGATAAAAAGTGATGAAGAAACTTTTGAAAGCTTCTTCATCACCTCCTCTTATTTTGTCTATATTAAGATCCAATTGCAACATTATCTAATCGATGCCTTCCCAGATAATAATTTGTGAGGCGCAAAAATAATAAAAAAGTTTCAAAATATATATGGCATAATTATCCTTTCAATCGGAAATACAATATTCGAAAGAGACCAACAATAAAATACCATGCATGCCTTTCTCCAAACAATGCGTAGTTCTTAGAAAAAGGATATATAGTTTTTTCGAACCAGCATCGAAGATCATTTTTGTTTCGATTATGACTCATTTGACTTAAATCCTATTGATGCAGAGATTACATAAAGGTAAGTGTATTATATTGCAAGAGGAGTGTTTTCCTCTCAAGACGCTCATTCTCTTATTTGAACTCCCTTCAAAAACCATTTAAACGACTTTGAAACAAGATTTCTCTTTCAATCTCCATATCTATCCTTTTTCGGCAAATTTACACATTTTCTATAGATATATCAATATCTTTCATTTATTATTCCAACAAACTTTCAGACATAAAAAAGACACGGATGATATAGATTTTAATGCACTTGCAAAAGCAAGAGTACATTTCTCTATATCATCCGCGATTCGGAAACTATTATCAAATATTAAATCTTTACTGCTTGAACATCTACTGACACCACTTCAATTTCGAATATCAGAGTAGAATAAGCAGGGATTGTTTTTGCATCGGTTGATCCGGTCTGGGCGGCATCAGCATAGCCTAGCTGTTGTGGAATCCAGATTTCATACTTGTCGCCTTCCACCATGTTCTGCAAAGCTACGCCCCAGCCTTCAATGACGGACGAATAACCGCTTGTATTATACGAACTATAATTGGCATAGTATGAACTTACTGCACATTTGAACGGCGTCCCGTCATCATAGAGATGCGAGTCGAATACAGTTCCATCAATCTTCCAACCTTTATAATATACGCTTACGCGACTGTTATAATAAATCTTCTTTCCCGTGCCTTTGGTAATCAGCTTGGCATAGACATAACCGTTGTTTGCCTGCGACATCCATTTAACGTATGAAGCATCGCTGGCCTTCGCCTCAAAAGCTGCATCATTCTTCTGCTTGTAAGCTTCCTGCTCGATCTCTTCGGTATTATCCTTATCGTCCTTGCACGAAGGCAACACAAACAGCAGACACAATACTATTCCAACAACAGACAGATATTTACTCATAAATCACTCCATTACTTTTTTCAACAAATTCTTCATATCCACCTTTTCGGCGATAATATCATTCAGCTTATCGATAGGCACACGCTCCTGCTTCATCGTATCGCGGTAGCGGATGGTCACGGTATTGTCCTTCATCGTATCGTAATCAATAGTGATACAGAACGGTGTACCAATAGCATCCTGACGACGATAGCGCTTGCCGATAGAATCTTTCTCATCATACTGGCAACGGAAGTCGAAACGCAACATATTCACAATCTCCTCAGCTTTCTCCGACAGACCATCTTTCTTTACCAATGGCAATACGGCCAACTTGATTGGGGCAATCTCTGCCGGCAACTTCAATACAACACGTGTCTCGCCGCTCTCCAAAGTCTCTTCGCAGTATGAACCTGCCATTACACTCAGGAACAGGCGGTCAACACCGATAGAAGTCTCGATATCGTACGGTGTATAGCTCTTATTCAGTTCGGCATCGAAGTATTGAATCTTCTTACCGGAGAACTTCTCATGCTGGCTCAAATCGAAATCGGTACGGCTGTGAATGCCTTCAACTTCCTTGAAACCAAACGGCATCTCGTACTCAATATCGGTTGCAGCATTAGCGTAATGGGCCAATTTCTCATGATCATGGAAACGATATTTGTCGTCGCCCAATCCCAGAGCCTTATGCCATTTCATACGTATTTCCTTCCATTTCTTGAACCATTCCATTTCTTCGCCCGGACGAACAAAGAACTGCATCTCCATCTGTTCGAACTCACGCATACGGAAGATGAACTGACGGGCAACGATCTCATTACGGAAAGCTTTACCAATCTGAGCGATACCGAACGGGATCTTCATACGGCCGGTCTTCTGAACATTGAGGAAGTTGACGAAGATACCCTGTGCCGTTTCCGGACGCAGATACACCTTCATCGTACCGTCGGAGGTTGAACCCATCTCGGTCGAGAACATCAGATTGAACTGGCGTACATCCGTCCAGTTGCATGTTCCCGAAATCGGACAAACGATCTTGCAATCGATGATCAGCTGACGCAGGTCGGCGAAATCGTTTGCATTCATATCTTTCTTATAGCGTTCGTGGATCTGGTTCCATTCTTCCTGATGCTGCATGACGCGCGGATTTGTAGCGCGGAACTTTGCCTCATCAAAAGTATCCCCAAACTTCTTGGCGGCCTTTTCGACCTCCTTGTTCATTTTCTCTTCAATCTTTCCCAGATGATCTTCGATCAGTACATCTGCACGATAACGCTTCTTTGAATCCTTGTTATCGATCAGCGGATCGTTGAAAGCGTCGACATGACCGGAAGCTTTCCAGATAGTCGGATGCATAAAGATAGCCGAATCCAAACCAACAATATTCTCGTGAAGCAGCGTCATGCTATCCCACCAATACTTTTTCAGATTGTTCTTCAGCTCTACACCATACTGTCCGTAATCGTACACTGCGCCTAAGCCGTCATAAATCTCTGACGACGGAAATACAAAACCATATTCCTTGCAGTGAGAAACTAATTTCTTAAAAACATCTTCCTGTGCCATAATTATTTATTTGCCAAATTATTACTTTTCAAAACATACGAGTTTCGTACCCGTATTCGCGAGCATCTACTCATTGAAGTTGCAAAGTAAATGAATTTTTCGGGAATATGTGCCTTTTTGCCCCGCTTATTAACTTTATTGCATTCAAAATGACTAAACTAAAGGCACAAAACGTTTGCCATCATGAACTAGAGCCGACGCATCCAGAATCCACTCAAACGAATATTTCCCCCTGGCTAACCATACAGGAACACTGTCGCCATCGGCCAACATTCCTTCGATATGAAAAGACACAGCTTCTTTGGTTGCATTTTTAACGCCTTCCAAGGTTTTGTCCGTTACAACAATTGCACCCGGCACTTCACTTCCAACAGAAGCACCATAATTCTTATCACACCAGCTAATATTTACTCTAATTCTTTTCATTTTTTACAATTCTTATTTCCAACCGGCTTGCTTCCAAATACTATTCAAAAGAAATTGATTCAAGTTATCGCTCAAATGCCCTCTTACAGTTACCTTTCCACTTATTGTAGGATGTTTGAACTATCGATGATCGCCTTTACAACGATATTCTCGCCATCCCGCATCTTCCAACAGCTTGATCACTTCACGTACTTTATATTTTTTCATGTCATGTTCGGTCAAATGCAATTATTCATTGGACAAAGATATTCAAATTAATTTATCATACAAATAGTACATTCAAAAACATATGGATTATCATTTTGACATTTTGTCAAATGAAGTTGCTTACAGCAGGCTGTATCGTCATGGAGTACAGGCATTAGGTTCTTATTCATTCCTCCGGGAGTTGAGGTTTGACAGATTTCTTGCCTATTCGTGAAATAGCAATAGTATGGCAGAAGGGAGATAAAGTCACAATCAAATTTCCATCGAAGGGGCTTTTATGCTATCAGAATAACAATCTTCGCAGTGCCTTCTCGCAGAAGCTTCCAGATGTTAAATAAAGGAATTTCAGCCTTTTCATCATGTAAAAAGGAGATAAAAACCGAAATTCCAAAAAGTAGACGCCATTTTATTCGAATGCGGCAACCTTTTCTTCCGAATGTAGTGACCTTCGCATTCGAAACAAAGGACTTCTTGTTCCGAAAGTATATACTCTTGGATTCGAAAGTATATACTTTTGCACTCAAAAGTACCCACAAACGCTTCCGAAAGTATAGAAAAAGCTTCCAGAAGCACCAACTCCGACAACTGACGTGTCAGCAAATTCAATTAATAAAGTACATTATGATAAACAAAAAAACATTACATATTACATTTTGACAAACAAGAAGCAAGCTAATATCTGGACATAGCAATAGAGCATCATTAAAATTATATTTGGAAAAACTTGTTCATTATAACATAATCGTTATATTTGCAACATTAAACTCAAATCCTTAAGATATGAAATATTCAGAACTGATAGCAGAATTAAAAACGGCCGGTTGCTACTTTCTAAAACACGGAGGAAATCATGATATGTGGTATAGTCCAATTACTGAAAAACGTTTCCCAGTACCAAGACATCAAAGCCATGAGGTCCCCAAAGAAACAGAAAAAGCGATCAAACGACAAGCTGGGATATAATTCTTTATATAATATATCAACAATAATGCTCTTGTTTTATACAAAGCGACAAATTAAAAATGCAATGGATATGAAAATAACTTTTATAATAGAAAAATCAACTGACGGGTATTATTCCTGTTATACAAAGCATGAATTTAATGGATTCGGACTTCTCGGATACGGAAATACTGTCGAAGAAGCCAAGCAAGACTTATTCAATTCGTATGAAGAAATCAAAAAGGATCGCGCGAACGAAGGGAAATCCACTCCTGATATCGAATTCGTATGGGAATATGATTTGCAATCGTTTTTCAATTATTTCAGTGTCTTGAACGTATCTGAATTAGCCCGCAAATCAGGCATTAATTCATCTTTGCTTCGGCAATACAGAAGCGGATTAGCAAAAGCAAGCGAAGTGCAATACGACAAGTTGAGAAAATGCGTTCATCAAATAGGGAAGGAACTGGCAGCAGCCCGGTTCTGACAGTTGACTGGAAACAAAATAGGCAAGCATCATGCGATACCTGCCTATAAGTGAGTCGGGATGAGAAGACTTGAACTTCCGACCTCCACGTCCCGAACGTGGCGCGCTAGCCAACTGTGCTACATCCCGCTCTTTCAAAATTACGGCTGCAAAGGTACAAATAAATTCTAACAAGCAAATACTTTCCTATTTTTTCTTGTTTAAAAAATTAATTTACGCTCAAATATTTGGAGTATAACAAATAATGTCTACCTTTGCAGTCGCAAAACAAAAGGTGCCATAGCTCAGCTGGTAGAGCAAAGGACTGAAAATCCTTGTGTCCCTGGTTCAACTCCCGGTGGCACCACTTGCAAAGAGAATCATTTGAATCCCTGAATTTCTTCGAAGTTCAGGGATTTTTTCTTTTTAAGAATACAAATAAGTCATCAAGTAGTTATACATCAACATTCTTCACAATATATATCACCCTACATACAAAAAGAGACAAATAATTATGAAACTTCCAATTTCTTTGTATATTTGTTGCGGAACTTGATAATTAAATATTATGAGAAAAGTGTTATTCATTTGGGCTTTGGTTGTAGGGGCCGGGCTTAGTGCAATTATCTCTGCACAAGAAAAGAATAGTAATCTGTTCAATCACTTGGCAATCGGTGCTTCTGTTGGAACGCCCGGTATTGGTTTGGATTTGGCGATACCGATGGGCAACTACGTGCAAATGCGCGTCGGTATTGATGCAATGCCAAACATTAAATATAATACTTCGCTAAAAATCAACGCGCCCGATAAAGTTACTGTCTACGGACAAGAGATAACGATTCCCAACAAAATAGACATCCAAGCCAAAAGCAATTTGTTCGATGGCAAACTGCTATTTGATTTCTATCCAACGAAAGGAATATTTCATATCACCGTAGGCGCCTATTTTGGCAGTGACAAAGTGATGAAAGTATACAACAAAGAGAATGGTTCGCTGATGGATGTAACCACAGCCAATAAAATGATTGATATCTACAACCAGACACATCCTTCGGATCAAGTCCAGAAAGTAGGGCTCGAACTTGGTGACTACTTGCTGACTCCCGATGCCAATGGCAACGTTGAAGCAAACATTCAGGTGAAAAGCTTCAAACCATATACCGGAATAGGTATTGGCAGAGCCGTTCCAAAGAAAAGCATCGGATTCATGTTCGAACTTGGATGCCAATTTTGGGGAACACCCAAAGTGTTCACTCAAGGTCACGAACTCACTTCTGAGAATCTGGGAGGAAGTGATGGTGGCGTTGTGAAGAACATCAGTAAAATCTCTGTATATCCTGTTCTGAACTTCCGCCTATGCGGAAAACTATTCTAACGCTCTTTCAAGGAAAGGCGACTTGTTGACTCACATAATCATCAAGCCGTCTTTTTGAAAAATAGTATAAAAAGAAAGCAAAACATTTGTGGATTAGAAAAATTTCCTACATTTGTGCAATTAATAAAACAAGCAGGTGTCTGCGCGAACATTAAATAATAAATATATGACCATGAATTCGGATGATATTTCTCGCCGTTCATTTCTAAAACGAGCATTAGCACTTTCGGCTGCTACAGCCATTCCTTCATTTTGGATTCCTACAACAGCTCATGCAGGAACAGCTACACATTTTGTCAGCCCTAACGACAAAGTCAAGATTGCATTCATCGGAATCGGCAACCGAGGTGAAGAAGATGCCTTGGAGTTTATCAAGACAGGATTGTGCGATGTTGTCGCTCTTTGTGATGTAGATATGGGAGCCAAACACACACAGAAGATTATGTCAATGTTCCCGAAAGTTCCGCATTATCAGGATTTCCGCAAGATGTTTGACCAGATGTCCGATAAGATCGATGCCGTATCTATCGCCGTTCCTGACTGTTCACATTTCGCTATAGCTATCGAAGCCATGGCTCATGGCAAACATGTATATTGCGAAAAACCTTTGGGACGTACTTTCCAAGAGATTGAACTGATGATGAAAGCTGCCAAGAAATATGGTGTCATCACACAGATGGGCAACCAAGGTCATTCCGAAGCCAACTATTTCCAGTTCAAAGCATGGAAAGAAGCCGGCCTCATCAAAGACGTTACAGCCATCACCGCTCATATGAACTCACCGCGCCGCTGGCACGGATGGAACCCGAATATCAAACACATGCCTTCAGGCGAACCGGTTCCTTCAACATTGGACTGGGATACATGGCTGGGCGTTCGTCCGTTCCATGAATACAATCATGATTATCACCTCGGACAATGGCGTTGCTGGTATGATTTCGGAATGGGCGCATTAGGCGACTGGGGTGCACATATTCTGGATACAGCTCACCAATTCCTAGATATGGGATTGCCTACAGAAGTAAACCCAATCTATCTGAAAGATCATAATCCATTCTTCTATCCGATGTCGTCGACCATCCTGTTCCGCTTCCCGAAACGAGGCGATATGCCGGCTGTTGATGTTACTTGGTACGATGGATTGGACAATATTCCTCCGGTTCCGGCAGATTATGGATCATCGGATGTTGATCCGAACATTCCAACAGTTGCCGGGGGCAAACTCCAACTGACGAAGTTGAATCCAGGAAAGGAAATATATACAAAGACATTAACCTTCAAGGGTGGATCTCATGGCAGCACGCTTTCAGTTATTCCTGATAAAGTTGCTAAAGATATGAATCCAACCCTTCCGACATACGAACAGAGTCCGTCGAACCATTACGTAAACTTCCTCCACGCTATTCAAGGCAAGGAAGAGACACGTTCGCCGTTCTCCATCGCCGGTCCGTTGAGCCAAATATTCTGCTTGGGAGTTATGGCACAACACATGAATCGCAAGATTGTATTCGACCGTGACTTGAAGCAAATCACCAACGATCCTGTATTGAATCAGATGCTTGTTGGCGATATGCCTCGTAAAGGCTGGGAAGAATATTACGATATTTAATAGTAACAAGGCTATTGATTATTTGGAGTTATTTTTAAGTAAAAGGCAGGTTCCCTAAAACCTGCCTTTTTATTTTAACCAAACGTTTGAAAACTTTCGAATTATTACATACCTTTGATGTATGATCCTATCGTGATTAACGCATTCAAAATTAACGAGTATGCAAAGAAGAAAATTTGTCCAATCCATCGCATTGGGAGGCATCGGCATCGCATTGTCTCCGATAGTAAAAGCAGCCGCACCTGAAAAAACAGTAGCTGTAAAACCGGCATCAAACATACAAGATGCTTTAAGTATTCCACGGACAGCCTTTTCAATGCCCGGAAAATTTCCAGGCAAAGTTGTCAAGGTGAACCATTCGGATTGCTTTGTCAATGGTAAACCATCCGAAGATATCGCATATCAGATGATGAAAACTTCCATGCAAAAACTTACCGGTGAAGACGATCTGAGCAAAGCATGGCTACAACTGGTCAGCCCAAAAGATATCATCGGATTAAAAGTCAATCCGATAGGTGGAAAAATACTTTCAACCTCTCATGCTGTAACAAAGGCGGTTATCAAACAACTTAAGGAGGCGGGTATTCCTGAAACAAACATTATTATTTGGGACCGCAGAGGCGAAGATCTGGAGAGTGCAGGTTTTACTGCAGAAAATTATCCCGGCATCAAAATAATGAGCACCGAATACAAGGATGATAAGGGAAGTATGATCGATGGAAACGGGAAATTCTACAGTGAAAACGAGATTGATAAGAATCAATATTTTTATGTTGACGCGGAAGGATCTTATGATAAAGAGACAATGCCGTATATGACAAATGGAGGGAAAAACTCATACTTCACAAAGATTTGTACAGAGAAAGTAACGAAAATCATCAATATTCCGATTATTAAGAATGCAGGATCTTCTATCACTGTCTGCATGAAAAATCTGGCATTCGGTGCAATCACAAACACCGGACGACTGCATCAGGCCATGTGGCACGAGACGTGCGCTTACGTTTGCGCCTTTCCTCCGCTACGTGACAAAGTAGTTCTCAATATTGCAGACGGTTTGATAAGCAACTTCGATGGTGGGCCAGGCGCTGATCCACAGTTTATTTATCATGCAAACACTTTGGTCGTTGGAACAGACCCTGTAGCTGTTGATCGCATCTGCTACGATATGGTACTCGACAAACGCATTAAAGAAGGTGTACAGCAAAAAGAAAAAGAAGGTTCACGGGCATTTATGGATATTGCCCAAAAGCTAAATCTGGGAATCGCCGATAAAGCCAATATCAAACTGGAAGAGATAAATCTGAATGCATGAGAAGAACGATTAAAACGAGGCTGTTATTTTCGCTGTATCTAATCTTCATCCCGATTATTCTATTTGGACAGAATCCGGAAGTGAAGCGCGAACGGACATTCACCGGCGACGGCCTTTACGGCTTCATGGATGGCGGAGCCGAACAGTATTTGGAATATGGAGTTAGTAAACTTGTCACGCGCGATGTTGTATTCAAAGGCGAAGAATATACTATCGACATATACGATTTGCCGACGCCCGAAGATGCTTTTGGTATCTATTCGCTTCATATATTCAAATGCGCTGACAAAGATATGCAAGGCTGCATCGATTGCCTTTCCACTTATCAGATGCAGACTGTTGAAGGGAACCGCTATATCTCTGTTGTCTTTCCTTCGGGTACCGAAACAGCTAGAAACAATGCAACTGAACTACTCCGGTATTATGTAAAAGCAGATCCGAAACATATGCCGGCTTTTCCAGCAGTACTCAAGTTGGCGACGCCCTATTCATTAAAAGTAAAATATCTTCGTGGGCCAATAGCTCTTTCGGAAGCAAGCATCACGCTTTCCAAACAACTGAATGGTATCAAATACAGCAGAATATGGTTCATTCCCGAAAAAGTGACGAATAGTTTTAAAGCCCTTATCTACATAGCCGACAAAAAAGATGTAGCAAAACTAAAAGCAACGACAAAAGGTTCAGACATCATCGAAGAAGGCAGAGATTTTATATATATAAAAGGTATTGAGGCCGCCGATGACAGTCAGGAAAGCGATCATGGCAGTTTCGGATTCTAAAGTATAAAGCATTATCACAAGCTTATTAACAGATGTTCTTACAATAAAAAAGAAGCGGCTCCTAATAAGGCGTCGCTTCTTTTTTACAGGTCAATTATATAAGTTTATTTTACCAACTTCAATTCATTAATCAAACGCGGACATTTGCCCCACTTGTCAATCATAAACAAGACATAACGGATATCCACGCCAATCGTGCGCTGCAATTCCGGTTCGAATGCAATATCTCCGCTCATAGCTTCCCAGTTTCCATCAAAAGCGAGACCAATCAAACGTGCGTTTTTATCAAACATAGGGCTTCCTGAATTACCGCCTGTGATATCATTATTCGAAAGGAAACAGAGTTGAAGATCACCTTCTTTATTTGCATATGGTCCAAAATTCTTATCACGAACCAGTTTCAAAATATCCGGTTGGACATAGAATTCATCGTTATCAGGATCTTCCTTCTGAAGGATTCCACGCTGTGTAGTAAAATAGTCATACCATGCAGCATCATAAGGATGATAACCACCTATAGAACCATAACTCAAGCGCATCGTGAAGTTTGCATCCGAAGAGAGTGTCTTTTCCGGATGCATTTCTTTCAGAGCAGCAAAATATAAGCGCTCACCCTTTTCGATATCATATTGAAAATCGCTGATCTCCTGTTGCAAATCAAAAAGTGAAATAAGGACAGACAGACTCAGTTCAGCAGCCGGATCTTTCTTTAACTTTGCATATTCCTTTGGATCACGAAGCATCTTCTCTACCTTATCTATAGACAAAATAGATGTCTTCTTAAACAAATCGGCAGCGTATTTATCGTAATCGCCTTTATACTTCTTGTCGATCTTCTGATATACTTCAGGCAGAAACTCTGCAGAAATACGCTGTTTTGCCACTTTCATCATTGCAGCCAAAACAGATTGATCCAAAGTTGCATCGTAATCTTTAAAAAATGGCTTCAGATTATCTTCGATGAATTCATCAATCTCTTTAGATGTAGAGCCTTTTACATCCACACTTTGAATCATACGTGCCAAACGAACGATTTCGGCACCATTGGCAAATGTTTCAGCCAAATAGGTGATATTCTTACGATATTCGTTTGAAGAAGTATAACCTTTCTTCAACAGATCCAATACTTCTCCATATTTAGCCTTCCGCTCCGGTGTCTGTTCAACCCATTTGGCAAAAGCTGCTTCCTCTGCTTCTTTACGAGCAACAACATCCAGATTTGTCAAGCCTTTATTCATTCCGATGGAGTTCTTCCAATAGTTTGAACTGCCTTGATATTTGGAAGCATATTTGATACGTGTAGCTTCATCAGCATCCATCGCCTTTTTCCAGATTGCCTGCTTGATTCCTCTTACTTCAATACGAGGTTTGTTACTATCTTCAATACGTTGTTTTACGCCCCAAGAGCTCAAATAACGCTCAGTACTTCCCGGAAATCCTAAAGTCATAGCATAATCGCCCGAGCCGTAACCTTGCATGGATACTTCGACAACATATTTCGGTTTATAAGGTTTATTATCCTTGCTGTAATTAGCAGGCTTGTTTTCAGCATTAGCATAAACACGGAAAACAGAGAAATCGCCTGTCTGACGCGGCCACATCCAGTTGTCTGTATCGCCTCCAAACTTTCCTATTGAACTAGGTGGAGCAAAAACCATACGGACATCTCTATATACGTCATAAATAACCAAGAAATATTTATTATTACTATAGAACGGTATAACGTCGGCAGCTTGAAATTCATTATTGCCAATAGAATCTGCAATCACCTGCCCTAAAGAATCAGCCATTGACAAGCGGGTACGCTCATCTTTTATCGTATCAATAGCGGCATTGATACGAGTACTGACGTCGACTGTTTCACGAAGATAACGAACACTCAAGCCTGGAACAGGTAATTCCTCTTCCTTATTCTGAGTGATAAAACCATCCTTCAAATAATCATGTTCAACACTACTCAACTGCTGGATAGAACCATACCCACAATGGTGATTGGTAAAAATAAGACCTTCATTGGAAACAGTTACACCCGTACAACCACCTCCAAAAATAACAACGGCATTAGCAACACAAGGGTCAGTTTCACTATACAACTTATCGTAAGAAGGAACAAATCCCAGTTCCTTCATTCTTGCCAAGTTCTGCTGATTCAATTCTTTCAGCACCCACATGCCCTCATCGGCAAAAACTTGGCCAGAAGCGACTAAGAGCAGTAAAACTGCCCATAACTTTTTCATTAAGCTCATTCTTTTTATTCTATTATTAGTTTTATATTCTTCACATTTACACGTGCCGCAAGCCAATTTTGCAACTTCTGCTGTTCTACTGCACGTAGTTTAGCATCGCTCTTCACATATACCAACAAGACAGTATCAGGCTGCGACGTTGCTGTATTCATCATATAGGTATGCGAACATGATATCTGATTTACATTAGGAAATAAGACCTTCAATTCAGGGACCAATTGAGATGCCATCTGATCATTAGCACGGTACCAATCCAGATTACGTTTTAATGAATCAATCTGCATTGACTGCTGCCTAAGTACATCTTCGCTATTATGATATAAATCTTGAACCAACATACTCTTTAACTGATTAATATCAGTCGTCTGATTAAAACCCTGTTGAACAACTAAAGATACACCTTTGAGTCCATATTTGGGAAGTTTGGCTTTTGCTTGGGTAATCATCTTATCTGCTACTACATCACCAATAAGAATTACTTTTACCTCTTTTAAATCATGGGTAATCGTAATCTTTTTACTTAGTACTTGTGTGTTGGGAAAATTTAATTCTTCTGCCACAAAAGTACGTACCCGCTCATTGAAATAAGTTGTTCTAACTAGATTATAACTCAAAAATAGACTCGGTACAATAGTAAAAAAAACAATTACACCCACATAACGGGAAACCTTCTTTTCGGTTTGCTTATCCAAGAAAACCTTTTTGGGGTACTTTAGAATTCGAACTACCAAATAAGTAGACAAGCTGATAAACACCGTATTAATAAAGAAAAGATAAAAAGCGCCGAAGAAATAATACAGATTCCCTGTTGCCAAACCGAATCCGGCAGTACACAAAGGCGGCATCAACGCTGTTGCAATAGCAACACCTGGAATAACATTCCCTTTACTTTTAGTCGAACTGGCTACAATCCCAGCCAAACCACCAAAGAACGCAATAAGGACATCATATACAGTAGGCTGAGTACGAGCAAGAAGTTCGCTTTGGGCTTCACTGATAGGAGAAATCAGAAAAAATACAGTAGAGGTAATCACACTGAAAAGGATAGCAGTAACGAAGTTACGGAATGCCCGCTTGATTAATCCAAAGTCGGATATACCCAATCCCAAACCGAAACCCATGATAGGTCCCATCAATGGCGAGATTAACATCGCACCGATGATAACAGCTGTCGAATTGGTATTCAATCCTAATGAAGCGACGAACGTAGCAAAAATGAGTACCCACAGATTAGTGCCCTTGAACTCAATTCCTTTCTTGATAGATTCAATTGTTTCAAGTTCATCTTCTTTATCTTGGCGCACATCAAAATTACGAGTAAAAAAGTCTTTGATAGCTCTTTGCAATAATCCTTTCTCCATATCTTGTTGCTTAAAAGATGTCTTTACACCTGGATATAGCGACTCTCGCCTTTATAAAGCGTAAACGTGCACAAAGATAGGAAGAAAAATAAAACGAGTAGTATTTACAAGGCTGCTGGTTAAAATAAATAACTATTTTTGATTATATTAATCACAAAAAATATATCTTTGCAAAGTAATACAGGAAGAAGCAAATGCAGAAAGGTAAGAGTACAGGGATTGGAATTTATGCATTTATACTAATAATGCTCCCATTATTAGCTATAAATAATGCTGTAGCAAATACAAGTTCTATGCCAAAGAAGACTTTACTCCAAAACACCCTATCTTTTGCTAAAACACCCCAACAGAGACTTGAGGCTCTCACGAACTTGATGGATTTCTCGCATCAACAGGAACAAATAACTTATGCCAAACAACTTTACCAAGAAGCCTTGAAAAACGATAACGACTACTACAAAGAAGCTGCTTTGACAGAACTTCTTCGCTATTATGTCAATAATGATATAAAAGATACCGCAAATTTCTATTTGAAAGAGGCAAAAAAAGTGCTGCCAAAGAAAGCTTCAGACTTTCTCTGTACGTACATGAAAACAATCCTGGATGTCAGGGTCGTTTTTTATACACAAGGTAAAGCAAGAGAAAAACTGATCAAAGATTATAAAATCAAGGAAGAGACTGATCCAAATCTGACTGCATTAGATAAAATGTCAATCAATTATCTGTTGGCTATAAACTTCACGCAAAGAATTGACCCGGGCAACGAGAGTGCGTTGAATAGTCAAATCTGCTACTACTTTAAAAAAGTTATAAAGCTGTCAGACAATATTCCTCTGCGTTATTCTTATCTATTCCGCTTGAATCCATTCAATATGCTTGCTTTGTATTCCTTGACTAAAAAAGAGCAAGTGAACTATGCTTTTCGTTACCTGAATATGCAAAAAGAATACTTGTCGACGGACGAAATGAAGAAAAGGCCGTACGTAACTAAAAGACATCTGCTTAATGCATACTCACTGCTGGCAATGGCTGTTGAAGAGCTTGGTAAAGATATGGCAAGCCAATACTTTAAAGAATTTAAATGGTTAATGAAGGAATATCCTCAAGATGATCCTATGGGAGAATATAATCTCTTTTTCACTTCATGTAATTACTATATGAAGACAAAAGACTTTAGAAAAGCAGCCAACTATTGCGATTCTATCATTCATTATCTCAAAAATGGGCCTCTGAGTGCTACACTATCTGATAATGTTATACAAATACTAAGTGATAAAACGAATTGTTTGGATAGCCTCCATGATTACAAAGGAGCATACGAGACTTACAAACAGTACGTTTTTATGCTAGACTCTGCCAGAGTAAAAAACATGCAAAGCAAAGTCAATGACCTAGAAATAACAAAACAGGTAGACCAAATAGCCGTAGAGAAGAAAACACTTGAATTGGATCTACAAAAGAGCCACACTTTCCTTTATCTGGTTCTTTCTTTACTCATCCTTTCTGTTGCAATAGCCGTTTTTGTCTTTTTCAGATTAGGAAAAATACAATCTCTATACAAACACTTGCAAGAGACAAATAATCTTCTCGATCTTGCCAGAAAGAAAGCGGAAGAGAGCGAACAGATGAAGAACTCTTTCATCAAAAATATGTGCCATGAAGTGCGCACACCTCTCAATGCTATCAATGGCTTCGCTGAACTAATCTCTGACGAAGGGGCAAGTACTGAAGAGAAAAAAGAATTCAGCAGAATCATCTTTGCAAATTGCAATGACATCACATCGATGATGAACAATGTGTTAGTCATTTCTGAAATGGATAATAGCCATAGCATGTTCAACCTGACTCCTACTCATTTGGATATTATCTGCCAATATGAAATGGAAAAACTGAAAAAACTGAAAGCAAAGGCAGGTATTCTATATTCAATTGAGGGAGATAGGAATAATGATCTTGTCCTTTCTGCACAAAATCAGCTTTCTGTAATTATATCCCATCTATTGGACAATGCCAATAAATTTACCGAAACAGGAGAAATAATTCTTGCCTACAAACATAATGAAACAGAGAACAAGATGTATGTCAGTATTTCTGATACAGGTTGTGGAATTCCTATAGACAAAAAAGAATGGATCTTTGAACGTTTCACTAAAAACAATGACTTTATCCCTGGATCCGGATTAGGTCTCTATATGTGCAAGCTAATCGCTCAACATTTAGATGGAAGTCTTACTTTAGACACAACATACGTTGGAGGCGCTCGCTTTATTCTTTCACTTCCATTGCCAAAAGATAATCATTAAGATTTCATTTTCTAAAGAATCGACCCACATAAGGCAATTCTCGCAATGGCATGTCTCTTTTGACAATAATCCCCAAGAAAAGAATCAGTAAAACAGAACGATAGGCAAGTCTCAATGACATCGAATTGATTTGTGGCAACGTTCCAACCACATAAAATACTGCGGCTAAAACACCGTAAAAGACAGCCGACTTGATATCATACTGTATCGGATAATGCTTCTGTCCGATAACATACGACAGTACCATCATCAGAAGGTTACTTGCAAAGGAAGCCCACGCACAAGCCATATATCCATATATCGGTGCAAAACCAACAATAATCAATACGGTAACCACACAACCTATGGTTGAGAAATAAGCACCCCATTTAGTCTGATCAATGAGCTTATACCAAAAAGAAAGATTGAAATAGATGCCGAAGAAAAACTCACCTAGCATAACAATTGGCACTACTCGCAATCCCGGATAATATTCGCGGGCCACAAAATGTTTGAGAATATCCAAATAGTATATGACACCTATGAAAATAACCAGCGAAAAGATTATGAAATACTTCATAGCTTCGGAATAGGCTTTTGTATTATCGCCTTCACTCTTATTCTTGGCAAAGATAAACGGTTCGTAAGCATAGCGAAAAGCCTGAATAAACATCACCATTACAACAGCTACTTTAAAACAAGCACCATAAATACCCAACTGCGTATTCGCCTCAAACTTGTCGTCAAACAAGAACGGGAAGAGAATCTTATCAGCCGTTTGATTAAAGATACCTGCAATACCTAATATTAAGATAGGAAATGAGTATCTCAGCATCTGCTTCAATAAGGGGAAACAAGCTTTATGACGAAAACCAGGAAGCATATCCGGAACCAATAACAGCAGTGTTACTAAAGAAGTAATCACATTTGCAATAAAGATATAACCTACTTGATAATGTGGCTTATAAAACCAACTAACAGCATCAGGCATCTTATTGGCAATAATTGGACAAACGATCAGGAAGAAGATCACTAAGATGATATTGAGGAATATATTCAACAATTTCAAGCCTGCAAAACGCAATGCTTTTCTCTGGAAGCGTAAAAAGGCAAACGGAATACAGCAAAAAGCGTCCACAGCTACAATACCTGCCATCATTCCCACAAACTCCGGATGCTCTGCATAACCTAAAGAATGACTCACAGGCATCAGCGCACTAAAAATAATCAGCATGAAAAGAATAGAAGTGGCACCAATACTCAGCATCGTCGTTGAATAAACACGCATTGGTTCTTCTATTTCTTTTTTATTCATGAAACGAAAGAAACCCGTTTCCATGCCATAAGTCAGTATGACCATCAGCAGAGCGGTCCATGCGTATAAGTTCGTAACAATACCAAAATCGCTCTCTGTCTCCAGCACTCTGGTGTACATCGGCACAAGCATCCAGTTCAGAAACTTTCCGATAATACTGCTTAAGCCATATATTGCCGTCTCACCTGCGAGACGTTTCATTCCTCCTGCCATATCTCTTTCTCAATCAAATAAATCTGCTTGCTTGCCTCCCGAAGGTACTCGTCCTAAATGAGTATAAGCCAATTCTGTTACTTCTCTACCTCGCGGCGTCCGTTTCAAGAAACCTTCCTTGATGAGGAATGGTTCATAAACCTCTTCAACAGTGCCTGGATCTTCACTAATAGCCGTTGCAATAGTAGTAAGGCCTACGGGACCGCCATTGAACTTGTCAATAACAGTCGTGAGCAGCCTGTTATCCATCTGATCCAAACCGTAACGGTCAATATTCAAAGCCTCAAGAGCAAAACAAGTGATAGCTTTGTCGATCGTTCCCGATCCTTTCACTTGTGCAAAGTCACGAACACGGCGAAGCAATGCGTTTGCAACACGTGGTGTTCCACGACTGCGTGAAGCAATCTCCCGTGCAGCATTCAGTTCACATTTAATCTTCAATATATCAGCACTGCGAAGCACAATCTTCGTCAATGTAGCTGTATCATAATATTCCAAATGCAGATTGATGCCAAAACGAGCACGGAGCGGACTTGTCAGCAAACCACTGCGTGTTGTTGCTCCGACTAATGTAAACGGCGCTAAATCAATCTGTATACTGCGAGCACTCGGACCTTTATCAATTACAATATCGATACGGTAATCCTCCATAGCTGAATAGAGATATTCCTCAACGACAGGACTCAAACGATGAATCTCATCAATAAAGAGCACGTCATTCTTCTCGAGAGAGGTAAGCACGCCGGCTAAATCACCAGGCTTATCAAGAACCGGTCCCGAAGTCACTTTGAAACCAACGCCTAATTCATTGGCTATAATATTGGAAAGAGTAGTCTTTCCTAATCCTGGAGGTCCGTGTAGCAAGACGTGGTCAAGCGGTTCTTTACGCATACGAGCTGCCATAACGAAGACCTTCAGATTCTCAACGACCTTTTCCTGGCCACTGAAATCATGAAATGAAAGCGGACGTAAAGCATTCTCATACTCTTTCTCGCTTTCCGGCATCTGGGCTTCTCGTATGTCAAATTCGTCTTCCATATCTTCATTATTATGCGACAAAGGTAATCATTATTTGAGAAGAATAGACATGAGGTATTACGGAATATAAACTTTTGAATTATCTTTGTTCCTGTAATACATAACTATAATAGCATGAAACAACTAAGCATTTTCCATAAAGAGTCTTTCCGAAGAGGATTCTTCATGGCAACACTTTTACTCCTCAGTTTGAACGGATGGAGCGACAATCATCTAACGGCTATACAAACCAAGAGCGACCTGCATTTTAATAAGCCGGCAGTAACATGGGACGAAGGTATTCCTCTGGGAAACGCAACAGTAGGAGAACTGGTATGGCAAAAAGGAGAAGCGCTACGTTTCTCTTTAGATCGCACAGACTTGTGGGACTTACGCCTTTTGGACAGCCTCAAAGGACCGAACTTCCGTTTCGCCTGGATTAAAGAACAAGTATCTAAAGGCAATTATAAAGCTATTCAGAAAAAGTTTGATCTGCCGTATGAAGATGAAGCAGCGCCTTCGAAAATTCCAGGAGCAGCAATTGAATTCACTTTGGCAAATGCCAACGAAGCCAACTCTGTACATTTGTTTCTTCACAACGCACTATGCGAAGTAAAATGGCCCAACGGAACGACGCTGAAGACTTTTGTTCACGCTACCCAAAACGTCGGATGGTTTGAATTCAACAATCTGAAAGGAGATATCAAGCTAAGGCTCAAAGCCCCACAATATCAAAAAGACGGATCTGCAGAAAGTCATAATTCCGTAGACGGACAAAGTCTCACACGCCTAGGCTACGAACAAGGCTCAATCCAAGAGAAACCGGGACAAATCACTTATCATCAGAAAGGATATAACGGCTTCTTCTACGACGTCAGTGTACGATGGATACAGAAAGGACAACGCCTTTACGGAGTTTGGAGCATCACAACCTCGCTTAGCAGCGACAAAGCCGGCGCTGAAACGTCCGAAGCCTTAAAGCGAGGTATCGACAAAGACTACCAAACACATACAGCCTTTTGGAATAGCTTTTGGGCAGCTTCTTCTGTCAATATTCCTGACCCTGTCCTACAGAAACAATACGACAATGAGATGTACAAGTTCGGTTCCGCCGCACGTGAACACTCTTATCCAATCTCATTGCAAGCTGTATGGACAGCCGACAATGGCAATCTTCCGCCATGGAAAGGCGATTACCATCATGACTTGAATACGCAACTCAGCTATTGGCCATCCTATACAGGTAATCATTTGCAGGAAGAATTAGGTTACTTGAATACACTGTGGAGTCAGCGCGACGTTTATAAAAAATACACCCGGCAGTTCTTTGAAGCCGATGGAATGGATATTCCCGGAGTCTGCACGCTAACCGGCGAACCGATGGGCGGATGGGTACAGTATTCCATGTCGCAAACTGTTTCCGCCTGGCTTTCTCAACACTTCTATCTGCATTGGAAATACTCCATGGACCGCACATTCCTAAAAGAACGCGCCTATCCATTCATCAAAGATGTGGCTATCTTTCTGGAACAAATGACAAAAGTAAACAATGATGGCATACGGACACTCACAACAAGCACAAGTCCTGAGATCTTCGACAACTCAGCAAAAGCTTGGTTCAAGACTATCACCAACTACGATTTGTCGCTGATACGCTTTGTTTTCGGTGCTGCATCCGAGCTTGCCGGTGAATTGAAGTTAAGCGACGAGGCTTCACACTGGAGCGCTTTGAAAGCACAATTGCCCTCGTTCGATCTCGATGCCGAAGGCGCTTTGACTTTTGCCAAAGGCTTTCCTTACGACCAATCGCACCGTCATTTCTCGCATGCCATGTCCATATATCCATTAAGTCTGATTGACTGGAGTCAAGGTGAGAAATCACAGAACATCATACACGCTACATTGAAGAAACTGGGAGACAACGGTCCGGATTATTGGACAGGATATTCCTACAGTTGGTTCGGTATCATGAAAGCACGTGCTTTCGATGGTGAAGGAGCAGCGAGAGAACTCCGTACTTTCGCCGAATGCTTCTGTCTTCCAAATACATTCCATGCCAACGGCGATCAAACCAAAAGCGGTAAGTCCAAATTCACATACCGCCCATTCACGTTGGAAGGCAACTTCGCCTTCGCTGCAGGTATTCAAGAAATGCTAATGCAAAGTCATACGGGTATTATTCGCCTCTTCCCATCAATACCTAAGGAGTGGAAAGACGCGTCATTCAACAAGCTTCGTGCTATGGGTGCTTTTATTGTATCGGCTGAAATGAAGGATGGAAAAATAAAACATATAACCATTAATCCCGAACAGGGAGGCGTCTTGAAAATAGCTATTCCTGAAGGTTCGAACATCGCTTCTATTAAAGGAAATGAAGGCGAAAAGCAGTTTAAAGACGGGATCCTCACCCTTAATACCATCAAAGGCCGGGCAGTTATTATTGAGATGTAAACAAATTGCCTCAAAAAAGATAAATATCTAAATATTTAAGCCGCGAAAGTCATCATCGAAATGAGACTTCCGCGGCTTACTGTATGTTTAGTTTACAACCTTTCTCATATAATTAGTAAAGTCCGTATCTAAAATAAGCGTTTCACTGTATGTTTAATTTCTTTCGCATCTCTTTTGAAAGAGCGTCTTTATGAATCATCACATAAATAGTCTTAGCACGAACAAAGCTTTCCGACATGTTCAGATAACCGCCGAATTTATTACGCTCAGTGCCCCAAGAGTTCTTCGTAATATAATATTTCGTGCCGTTCTGATCTTTCACAATGCCGATGACATGCATCAAATGATCGTCGGTAGTAACAAAAGCCTCATAACCTTGCTGACGTATTTCAGGCGTCACCTTGACTTCAGGATATGGCTGTTCAAACTTAAAAACTTCGGCCATACGAGCCTGTTCGTCCATCTTCTCAAAGCGGGCACGGTCGGTCTCAGAATAATCTGCCACCTCCTTTACTTCTGGATTAATCGCAACACCATTCTTGAAAGAAAAACCTCGTTCGCTCACATCGCCGTCCCAGCAGACTGTATAACCATGGTTTAACGCATAGTCGACAGCCGACATCATCTCGTCGAGCGGAAGATTATACATCAGAGAATGTTCCCAGTTGTCGGGTACCTCAACATCACACTTCTGATAATACGGATGATGTGTAAAGCTAGTTAGTTCCACGTAATCGTCCATATTCAGACCCAAAGAAGCAGCGAAACTTTTCGACGTGTATTCCTTTCCCTGATAGTTAAATTTCTCAGGCAATTTACCCAAATAAGTATCAAAGAGATTATTAACCAACTCATAGTACTGTGGCGTACGCTGTTTCTCCTTCACAGCTACGTCAGCTATGGCTTGCATGAAACGCACCATCTCGGAATGATTGTGTGTTTCAGAAGCGTAGTTAATACCATGATAAGCCTCTTCGGGAACAATACCCGCCTGGCGGAAAGCGTTCATCCAAGTATGCGAAAGACTGCCTTGCCCAATGTTGCCATGGCCGCCGCGCAGATAGTTGTCCTGAAGCTGGTTGAGATACTTCTGGCGGACGATGAACATCTCCGACAAATCATATGTGCCTTTGCCCATGCGAAGCAGTTCAGACTCCATGAACGAAGTTGTTGCGAAGCACCAGCACGTGCCGGTAGCTGACTGATTCTTCACCGGCGTAGCCTGCAAGCGAACAACATCGGTAAACTGATAACCTTGAGCCAATGCCGATAGCGATAGTGTCAAGGCGCAAGAAATAATCAATGCTTTCATCTTCATATCATTTATTCGTTATTACTTTTCTATTTTGCTTTTGTGTTAGTTATCTGCTGTTTTATTGCTGTCATAATAGAATCAGAATCCCCGCGCAAACATTTTCCAGAACTCATCAGCCATCTCTTGCCAACGATGCATCTCTGCACCGACAAAGTCAGCCGTATATCCTGTCAGGAATTCCCGTGCAGCAGTCTCACCTTTGCTTGACTGAAGTGCCTTATAGCGTGTCTCAACGTAGGGCAGTTCATTCTGCCCTTTATCTTCAAAATGTCGGATAGAGTTATTCATTTCCTCCTTTGTTAAACCCCAACGTACCGTAGCAAGCTTATTTGCACGGCGAAAAGCCCATATAGCTGCGTCTTCGCGATGGCTCTTCTGTCCGCAAATAGCAAAACTGGCAGGAAGCGTCGTCGTCCCAGAGAATATCGGGAAGCGCGGACTCTGTGCAGGATTATCAAACGACATCCAAGCAACACCACCCACTGCATCAGGCAACCAGCTGCGCAACTGTATCACATGCGAATAAGAACACTGCGGGACAGCTACCAGGCGATTACGCGCCGTCGTTCCCGGTTTCAAAGCATTCAACATTGCCGCCATATCAGCCGTCAGCCACGGATTAGCTGCCAGGCTGATAACACTATCCATTATATTTGTCGCTTCATTCTTCTTCGTTACCTTCAAATTTCCGATGTTACTCCAAGTTGTTCCATCGTAGTATTCACCCAACAATGCCATCACATCAGTCACACTCAACTGCTTGTCAGGTTTCACACTGAAAGGCATCTCCTCAGCATCATACGACAGATGCAACGACGGCGCCATCTTATTAAGCAAGAAATACTCGCGAACGCTATAGTTCTTGTTCTCGCCAAAATAATTGCCGCCGGTATAAGCTTTCCAGAACTTAAACGGCTCCTTGCCGTCCCAGAATTTCATCTTCTTGGCAACAGTATAGACGTTGTCGGAAGCCATATAATGATCGCTGTCCTTCAGATCAAGCTTTGAGATTCGGGAGATATTGCCACAAACAGCTACTTCATCGTCCGGAACACGCTGAGCTGCCCAGACAGCACCAATCTTATCCGGTCCTTCGCCATAGATTTCCAATTGCCAAACTTCATTCGGATCGGCAAACGAGAGACACTCGCCTGAATCGCCATAACCATATTTCGCAACCAGCGTACCAATCATACGGATAGCTTCGCGTGCGGTTGTGCAACGTTGCAGTACAATCTTCTCCAACTCTTCAATCATGAACATTCCCTTCTTATTCTCCAGTTCCTTGCGTCCGCCGATAGTACTCTCACCGATAGCCAACTGTTTCTCATTGAGACATGGATAACCGGTGTTGAGATATTGATACGTCGAACGTGCTTCCGGAATAACGCCTTTCTGCTCCATTCCAGTCCGATCATCAGCAGACTCGGTATGCAATTTCCCTGAATATACGGCAAGTGTCGTGTCGCGTTCATAACGAGCTGCCGGCACAATTGTCATCCAAGTACGATAATTACCGTCGCAAGTATGACTTGTCATCACCGAACCGTCGGTCGAAGCTTTCTTGCCCACCATAATACTGGTACAACTTTCAGGCGTATTTTCAGCCCGAGCGTATTCAATCTCTTGGGCGATCATTGCCTGGCAGCACACGCCCATTGCCAAAGTGAAGATAAAGAGTCTATTCATGGACTATCAATCAATTAATTATTAAAGCGGCTAAAGATACAAACTTCTTGCCACATAAAATCTTCGTTAGAAAATAAAAAGAGCAGGCACATAGTTGATTGTGTCTGCTCCAAATCATGTGCGGCTGAAGGGACTCGAACCCCCACGCCGTGAGGCATCAGATCCTAAGTCTGACGTGGCTACCAATTACACCACAACCGCATTTTCATAATGACACTGCAAAGTAACGAAAATTTTTGTCAATCTGCAACGTTTCGCCTAAGATTTTGTTTTCATTGTATACGAACCGTATCCTGCGGGTTCATGATCCGTGCTATTGCTGCATCAATAATGGTATCTTTACCCTTGGCTATATCTTCGCTCGTCAGAGAAACCTTCACATCGGGATCAATGCCGAACTCTGTATGCTGCATATTCACATCAAGAATCGGACATGCCGAGAATCGAATACTCCAACCGATAGGAATTTCCGAACTGAAGGGAAGACCACTGCCTCCACCTGTCCTGTCACCCATAATCGTCACTTGTGGCAAAAGCCGCATAACATTCACAAAATCGTTCGTTGCACTATAAGAACGGCGGTTCGTAAGTACAATCACCGGCTTTAACCAGCGGATACGATCCGAAGGTGAAAGATACAGCGGGTTCGGATCAGTAAAATCATTATGACCATTGCCATTCTTATACTGCGAATAGCCGGTCAATATCTTTTCCGTCAGGAATCGTGAAGCGATACGATCAGAATAACTCATTGCACCACCGCCATTATCACGCACATCGAAAATAAGTCCTTTGCAATTTTTGAAGTACGTAAACATATAATCGAGATTATTCTCTCCCACTCCATTATTAAAACTGCCATAATAAACATATCCCACACTATCGTTTGCCAAGCGCGTATACTTCATGCCGCCGGCAATCTTGTAAGTCGTTCCAATATAATTATCCTGAAGTTCAGTATAGAAATTACGAGGATACGCCTCATACCATGCCCAGTAACGCGACATATCAAACGAAGATATCAAGTTAGTGTGCCCGTCTTTTAACTCGGCAAGCATCGCAGCCAATTTGTCGAACAATGAATATTGACTCATCGTATCCGATATCTGCACACTATAGCGATCGTGAACCTCATCCCAGTCAACATTCTTATATTCGAAGAAACAATAGTTCTCGTCCATAATCTTCCACAACGCTTCAAAATTCTCACGCGGGGAAGAATTAAATTCCGTAGCCTTCTCACAACCAGAAAGAAGAATGCTCAACAGAACAATACCATATAGAATATGCTTTCTCATAGCTTTCGGTTTAATAGTATGCACTCTTGTATTTGTTCGTATCCTTCAAATTCTTTCCGCCAAAAGAGATGAACTCTTTCACAATACCAATCATGAATGCATTGGAAATCACATGCGTTTTTATCTCATTCACATTCGTATGATACATGCTGTTGAGATAACCCGTACGCACCGTAAAGCCACCGACAGGAATATCCAAAGTGAAGTAATTACGCATAACCCATTTGTTATGGAACGAGCTAAAGCGCACGAGGCCTTCTGTATCACCTTCACTGATAAAATAATAAGGCTGTCCTTTATTGACCGAGAACAGCACACCGGCGAAAGGCACTTCCATCTGATAACGCAACGTCAAGGGCAACTGCCCGATATGGAAGTTATAGATAGCCATTCCTGACAGATTCAAGTCGATATCAGCTTTACCGGAAACCGGATTATTGCTGTTACGCGTATTATAAATAAAACCTCCGGAAGCTCTTCCCGAAAGTCCTGCAAGCAGTTTCAACCCATCCACAGGCAATTCAGTAAACCGATAATGATATCCCAGATCATAATCAACGAATCCGGCATAAGCATTAGCCGTTTCCGCTCCATTATGTGTAGAACCGAACTCGACATTAATCAGTTGCTGCCTCGAAATATTTCCATCAGCAAGACCAGTCACTTTCATCCGTTCATTCAGAACACGTACCATCCAACCGGTGTAGTTGATGTTGATCCCCGGCGAAAGATAAGTGTCCTGCAAATTATAGCTACCGATACCGATCATCGTGCTTTCATTGGTCGACAAAGGCACCTCCGTCTGTGCCGCAAGCGACAAAGAGATGCTCATCAAACCAACTATCAACCACGTTGCCCGTTTCATACACTATTTATCAAACAATTTCATCTGTCCCGTAATTTCATCTATAATGTCGGAATCGCTCTTCTCCTCTTCTTCTTCAACCTCATTGTTATCATCAGTCAGAATAGCTTCGCTTGACTGTTGCGGTGCTGCCGTGCGTATCGGCTCCAGCTCATTGATTGTTTCAATATCAAAAGTGGAGATACGTTTACCTTTGGCTTTGAAACCTTTGACAGAAATAAACTCCTCAGCATCGAGCACCAATGATTCGCGGAACGAATCATGACCACCAAAGACGGCTTCAATACGTGCATACATCTCATCCGTTAAAAGGACCAGGCGACTGTTCGGATTTTCATTGAGGAAGTTTTGCTTCTTACTGCCCGCTTCAAAGATAAAGCGCTTCAAATAATAATAGTTCTGTTCGCCATCGAAATAGGCTGCCGTCCATATCTTATTTGGATTGAATTTCTCAATCACCAGAATATCCGATTCATAATGATTGCTCAAGTCAAAGTTCGTCGTATAGAAGTCACCACTTTGCAAAACGACCAGTATCAAGTCATTACTCTGGAACTCGCCTAATTCTTCTCCACGTCCATCGTAGTTCAGACGTAAAATATCTCGGTCGAACCATACCATACGCCCGCCCAACGTTGAGGAGCCTTTCTGTTTCAGCGTAATCTTATGTACTTCCGCCTTAGTCAAAATATTCCCCATGGAAGCACGCCCTTTAATATTTATCTCACTGAAATCCTTTTCAAAGACAAGCAGCTTCTGACGAGGTTTAGGTTTCAGGATCACCTTCACCGTCTCAGCTTCACCATTCGGATTCGCACTGAAATAAAGCACTCTTGAACCTTCCGTTCCTTTGGTTACGGTATATTCCTTATCACGCGTGACACCGGTCACAGCAAAACGCTTGATGAAGTTATAACCCAGTTTGCCATCGCGATAAATCACATTATAGATTGTCCGACTGTCATTGCGATTGAACACATTGACATAGATTACATCCTTGCCAATAAACATTTTGTCGCTGACCTTCACAATCTTATACGTACCATTGCGATAGAAGATGATGATATCGTCGATATCCGAGCAGTTACAGATACATTCATCCTTCTTCAGACTCGTACCGATAAAGCCTTCAGCCCTATTGATATAAAGCTTCTCGTTTGCCTCAACCACCTTTGTTGCTTCAATCGTATCGAAGTTACGCACTTGAGTCAAGCGTTCATGCTTCTTGCCGTATTTTTCCTTAAGCATCATAAACCATTCGATGGTATATTCCACCAAATGTGCCAGGTGGTTGTTGATCTTCTCAATCTGGCTCTTGTATTGGGCAATCTGTTCATCGCACTTGTCGGAATTAAACTTGAGGATACGTCCCATTTTTATTTCCATCAACTTCAAAATATCCTCCCGCGTCACTTCGCGGATAAAGTTTGGTTTGAACGGCGTCAGTCGCATATCGACATGCGCTATTGCCTCATCCATATTGTTCGCATTCTCAAACTCACGGTCCTTATAGATTCGTTCCTCAATAAAGATTCTTTCCAAAGAAGCAAAGAAGAGTGATTCTTCAATTTCTCCTTTCTCAATCTCCAGTTCACGACGGAGCAGATTCAGCGTATCATTGGTAGAATGTTTCAATACATCGCTAACCGTCAGAAAACATGGTTTGTCATCCATGATAACGCAACAGTTCGGCGAAATACTGATCTCACAGTCAGTAAAAGCATAAAGCGCATCAATCGTCTTGTCCGACGAAACGCCGGGAGCCAGATGAATCAGTATCTCTACATTCCTAGCCGTATTATCGTCGATCTTCTTTATCTTGATTTTGCCCTTATCGTTCGCTTTCAAGATAGAATCGATAACGATAGAGGTAGTCTTGCCATATGGAATCTCATTAATGACAAGCGTTTTGTTATCCAGTTTGGTAATCTTCGCTCTCACCTTCACCATGCCGCCCCGTTCGCCATCATTATATTTGCTGACATCCACAAAGCCACCCGTCTGAAAATCGGGATACAAAGTAAAAGGTTCTCCCTTCAAATAAGCGATAGAAGCATCCAGCAACTCATTGAAATTATGCGGTAATATCTTTGATGAAAGGCCGACAGCAATACCTTCAACACCTTGCGCCAGCAGCAACGGGAACTTCACCGGCAGAGTCACCGGTTCTCTGTTACGTCCATCATACGAAAGCTGCCATAAGGTTGTTTTAGGATTAAAGACTGTTTCCAGAGCGAACTTCGAGAGTCGCGCTTCGATATATCGGGGAGCGGCTGCGCTATCGCCGGTAAGAATATTTCCCCAGTTTCCTTGACAATCGATCAGTAAATCCTTCTGCCCAAGCTGCACCAATGCATCACCGATAGAAGCATCGCCATGAGGATGATATTGCATCGTATGACCTACAATATTAGCCACCTTGTTGTATCGCCCATCATCCAGTTGCTTCATCGAATGCAAGATTCGGCGCTGTACCGGCTTCAAACCATCATTGATATGTGGAACGGCACGCTCCAATATTACATAAGAGGCATAATCCAGAAACCAGTTCTCGTACATTCCCGACAGATGATACGATATTCGCCCGTCGGTCTTGCTTGGAACCTTATAGTCGGAATGCGTTTCCCTTCCAGGTTCCGCCGATTCCTCCTCCGTATTATCATTTGTATCCATATCAGAAGCAGACTGATCTTCAAGATCGTCCGCCCGTTTATCCTTATCTTGTTCTGTAATATCTTCTGGTATCATATCTTCACTTGTAACAGGCTGTAAATATAGGAAATATTGTTGAATTGGTAAAATCGTTCGGGGCAAGAACTATTTTTGCTAATTGAAATATAAGGATTATGAATAATATCAAAGGAAGTTTTGTACATTTGCATACTAAACTAAATAATGCTATAAAGATATGAATGCAAAGTTTTTAATTACCTCAGATAGCAGTAGCCGCAGCGAACTGCTTAAAAAGAAAATCATTCACTATTATATTGCCAACGGTGATACCACAATAGCAGATATTGGAAGTGAATTAAACCTGAGCATTCCCACAGTGACCAAATTAGTGACCGAACTACAGGAAGATGGTTATATTCTGGAATTCGGCAAACAAGATACCAACGGCGGCCGCAAACCAAGTATTTACGGATTGAATCCAACTTCCGGATACTTTATCGGAGTCGATATGCTGAAAGACAAACTGAGCATATGCGCCATTGACTTCAAAGGCGAAAAGGTTCGTTTGGAAGAAAATATTCCTTACCAAACAGTCAATACGCCTGCCGCATTAGACGAGTTATGTATCATTATAGACAAGTTTATCAGCACCTTATCTGTAGAAAGAGAAAAAGTGCTGGCTGTACAAGTCAATATCTCCGGACGAGTAAACCCAATTTCCGGCTACAGCTACAGCCTTTTCTATTTTGAAGAGAAACCTCTGACACAGATTATCGAAGACAAACTTCATATCAAAACATTCATTGAGAATGATACCCGTGCAATGGCTTATGGCGAATATATGCAAGGTGTCATAAAAGGAGAAAAAGACGTTCTGTTTGTAAACATGGGTTGGGGATTAGGCATCGGCATCATTATCGATGGCAATCCATACTACGGAAAGTCGGGATTCTCCGGTGAATTCGGTCATTTCCGCTTCTTCGATAATGAAGTGCTTTGTCATTGCGGCAAAAAAGGCTGTCTCGAAACAGGTGCTTCAGGCTCGGCTTTACATCGCATATTGCTGGAGCGCCACAAAGAAGGAAGCAACACCATTCTTGCCGGCAAAATTGACAAGAATGAACCGATCACGATGGACGACATCATGGAAGCCATTCAGAAAGAAGATACTCTCTGCATAGATATTTTGGAAGATATGGCTACGAATCTGGGCAAGGGAATTGCAGGACTCATCAATGTATTCAATCCCGAACTGGTTGTACTGGGAGGAATATTGTCGCTCACAGGCGAATATATCAGTCTTCCGGTAAAGAGCGCCATCCGCAAATACTCACTCAATTTGGTTAATCAAGACACAGAAATCAAGATCTCACGTCTAGGCGAAAGAGCAGGAGTCCTTGGTGCCTGCCTTCTGTCGCGGAGTAAATTATTAGGTATGATTCACTATTAATCGATAAGTCATGAAACGAACAATCCTATCTCTTGCCCTACTCGTCGTAACATTATCTGCTTCGGCTACGGACTCTTTGTTCGTTAAATCGCCACAGCTGCCCATTCTGACAGACAGAGCAGACAATATTCTTTTTGAGTTGCGTATTCCGGCACAGAAGAACGATGTGCTCAACCAAATAGAACTACAATTCGGGAAGCTAACGGATTTGAGTCAGATCGAAGCCGTACGGCTCTATTATAGTGGCATAGAAAGCAAAATCAGAAAAGGCGAAAATTTCAGACCTTTAGACTATTTTGCCACTCTCAAACCGGGAAAAGCGCGCGTTATAAATTCTTCCTATTCTGTCAAACAGGATGAAGCGAGTCATCCCGGTCAAACACTTTCTCTTCATTCCAAGCAACCTTTACTCGATGGAATCAACTATTTCTGGGTAAGTATTCAGATGAAACCCGATGCATCGTTACTGAACAAGATAGATGCAACGATTCCATCTGCCCTAATCAATAAGCAAGCGGCTGTCATTACATGGAAAGGCAAAAATGAAACGAAGCGATTGGGATTAGGATTGCGCCAGGCGGGCGACGATGGAGTCGAAGCGTATCGTATTCCAGGACTTGCTACGACTTGCAAAGGCACATTGATAGGCATCTATGATATCCGCTATAATGGAAGCATGGATTTGCAAGAGAGCATTGATATAGGCGTCAGTCGCAGTACAGACAAAGGACAGACATGGGAACCGATGCGCAAAGCAATGTCATTCGGTGAATCCAACGGACTGCCTTCCGCTCAGAACGGAGTTGGTGATCCCTGTGTATTGGTCGACGAAACGACAAATACGATATGGATTGCAGCAGCCTGGTGTCATGGGATGGGTGGACAAAGAGCCTGGTTCAGTTCGATGCCCGGACTGGATAAAGACCAGACCGCACAACTGATGTTGGTCAAAAGTGAAGATGATGGGAAAACTTGGAGTGAACCTATTGATATCACATCGCAAGTGAAAGATCCGTCCTGGCATTTCCTATTGCAAGGTCCGGGCCGTGGAATCACGATGCAGGATGGAACTTTGGTCTTTCCTGCCCAATTCATCGATGCTGATCGCATTCCTCACTCTTGTATCATATACAGCAAAGATCACGGAAAACATTGGCAACTGCATAACGGTGCCCGCACAAAAACAACCGAATCACAAGTGGCGGAAATAGAACCCGGCGTATTGATGTTGAACATGCGTGACGACAGAGGTGGCAGTCGCGCCGTATCGATTACAAAAGATATGGGACAAACATGGACCGAACATCCAACGAACCGCTCTGCATTGCAGGAATCCGTTTGCATGGCAAGCCTCCTCAAAGTTGGCGCTTCGGAGAATTATACCGGAAAACAGCTGCTCCTCTTTTCCAATCCAAATACAACAAAGGATCGGAATCATATTACGATTAAAGCCAGTTTCGATAATGGAATGACATGGCCGCAAGAATATCAACTGCTTTTGGATGAAGATGAAGGATGGGGATATTCCTGTCTGACGATGATTGATAAGGAGACTGTCGGTATCTTATACGAATCAAGCGTCTCCGAAATGACATTTCAGAAAGTCAAACTCAAAGACATTATCAAGCAATAATCAGAATCAGATAGCTGCAAACTTACTCAGACTCTTGTCCCAAATAGGTTGTGTATGAATCATCTCAACGGCTTCGGCGGCTGTCGATGCGACAGTCCATAAAGCGAGATGCTGTTCACGCATGAACATCTCATCTACAGCCTTGCGGAACATCTCCAATAACGGATCGTAATAATGATTGATATTCAGGATAACGATAGGTTTCAGATAAAGTCCCAACTGCTTCCAGGTAATCAGCTCGAGCAATTCCTCCAAAGTACCGCAACCACCTGGAAGTGCGATTACCGCATCCGACTTGTCAGCCATCATCTGCTTGCGTTCATGCATCGAATCCACTTCAATGAGTTCGGTAAGTCCTTTATGATACCAACCACGACTGATCATAAAACGAGGAATGATTCCGGTAACCGTTCCTCCCGCAGCTAAAGTGGCGTCCGAAACAGCACACATCAACCCCATTTTACCGGCACCATTGATCACACGGATCTTCTTTTCGCCAAGTAAATGTCCTAACTCTTCGGCAGCTCGAAAATAAACCGGATTAATCTGTGTACTGGATGCGCAATAAACGCAAACGCTTTGTATGTTGTTCCTTTCCATCTTTCAATTTATGTTCTAATGTCTTATTAAAACGGCCAAAATTACAAATAAAATTGTAACATTCGGGTATCGTTTTGGAAAGTATATACTTTTGCTTCAGAAAGTATATACTTCTGATACATGAAAGTATATACTTTTACACCCCGAAAGTATATACTTTTGAACTCGAAAGTATATACTTTTTTAAGTACTCTTCAATAACTTCTATTTCAATGATATATCATAGCCGAAAAGAGCGAAGTCACCCAGGCATGGGTCATTAGGGAAGATTTCTTTAAGATGACCGGTTATTTCGATGGCCGCTTTCATATTGGCTGTTTTCTGTGAAGTCAGACCTAAACGACAAGATATCTGATAGACATGCGTATCTAAAGGGATAATCAGTTCGGAAGGATTGATGGAATGTGTCCAAAGACCAAAATCAACGATTCCATCGCATCGTACCATCCAACGCAAGAACATCGCCAACCGTTTGCAGGCAGAGTTTCCATCCATCATCGGAATACCCCGGATTCCGGCGAACAGCTCTTGAAGTTTGTTCAGCGGATTCGCAGCCTTCTCAACCGAAAACACCGCTTCCATCGAATCATAGTTCGTATAAATAGCCTTTAAACGGCTGCATAACGCCTTTAAATCGCCGAAAGTGTAAAAGCGATAGAAGGTATCCCGTTTGCCTGTTTTCGGATTGCCTAAAGAGAGATATTGCTCATTCATGATCCAGCGATACGGACTTTCTCCCATCTGTGAATGGAGCCATTCCGCTTTCTGTACAATCAGCTCGCGACGACCATACGAAATCCATGCCGTCAGGAACGCAGAAATCTCAATATCCTGCTTATTTACAAAGCGATGAGGGAACTGTACCGGATCATTCGGAATAAATGACGGGGCATTATATTCTGCCGCCCATTTGCGGAGCTGCAAAACGGTTTTGCTGTACCTGGGTTGACTACTTTCCATGCAAAAAACCGAGCCTCTCGTCCTCCGGGTAGTGTTCAATCGCATAGCGGAGCGTTGTGCGCGGCATGTGATTCAGATTCTCCTCGAGAAAAGCCGTCAGCGTCGCTCGATCCTGTTTCTCTACTTCGCGAAGCATCCAACCCACTGCTTTATGAATCAGATCCTGCTTACTATCGAACAGCATTTTGGCAATGTTCAGTGTATCGCTGAAATCAGAACGATGGATGAAAGCCCATGTCGAAACAATAGAGATCCGCTGTTCCCAAAGATTATCGCTCTTCGCCCAGGAATAAAGGATAGAGCGATCTTTATCTACCAGGTATTCGCCTACGATATCACGACATGACAGGTCCACCAAATCCCAGTTATTGCAACGCCTCGCATTCTTCATATAAAAATGATAGATAAACTCGCGTTCGCTTGGCAGTGATTTACGGTTCTTATAACGCAAAACCAAAATCAACAGCGCACATAATCGTGCTTCATGCCAAGGCGAATCCAGCAACTTCTGCAATTCATCGTAGGATGTTTCACGATTCTCTTTAGCAACGAGTCGTGTATGAGGAACGATGACTCCCAAAAACTGATCTCCTTCGCCATAATCACCGGGAGCCGTTTTGAAGAAACGACTCAGATGCTTGGCTTTTTCCGGCGAACCGTAAGAGCGCAAAGCTTTGATAATAGCTTCCGCCGTCATGGATGCAATACTTTTGTGATGGGACGATCGCCTTCAATGAATCCGATCACATTATCGCAGACGGTACGCGCCATTAGAATCCGCACTTCCAATGTTTGGGTACCAATATGTGGCGTCATTACAACATTATCCAATTCCAAAAGCTCAGGCGACGGATAATCACCGAACTCGAACACATCCAATCCGGCAGCATGAATCGTTCCATTCTGCAATGCTTTCACCAAAGCATGTTCGTCGACCAGCGGACCACGGGAAGTATTGATCAATATAGCTGTTTTCTTCATCTGTTTCAGTTCCGCTTCGCCGATGATATGATAAGTTTCGGGTGTATAAGGCGCATTGACTGAAACGAAATCCGATTGAGCCAGCAGCTCTTCCATCGAAGCATAACGAACACCGAGTGCAGATTCCTTTTCAGCAGTTAATGGATGGCGATTGTGATAAAGAACGGTCATCTCACAGGCAACAGCCCGTTTGGCAAGCGCCGTTCCGATGCGTCCCATTCCAACAATGCCCAATGTTTTGCCACTGATGTTCACACCCAGATTCTCCAAGACACCGATCTTCATCTCGTGGCGAAGCGTACGCAGTTTGCGATCGCATTCCGTCAGGCGGCGGGCAGCATCAATCATCAATCCTAAAGCAACATTCGCTGTTGGAGCGGTGACCGGACCGGGCGTATTGGTAACCGTTACTCCATGAGAAACACAATAGGCCACATCGATATTATTATACCCGACTGCATAGTTCGCAACCAGTTTCAACTTCGGTGCATGATCGATAAGCTCTTTATTTACCTTGAAATCGAACATCGAACAAAGCACATCATATTCCGGAATCAACTCATACACTTCCTCGTAGGTGAAGTCGCGGTGATTAGGAAACGTCACATCATACTTGCTTTCCAATTCCGTGAATCCCTCGCGGAACATATCGTATGTAACTAATACCTTTGTCATACTATTTTGATTAATCGACACAAAAATACAAATCAATTACCAATAAATCTCTATATTTGTAACCAAAGTAAAACAATTCCATTCATTATGGTTCTAAATTATATCTGGATCGCCTTCTTCTTTATTGCATTCGTAGTTGCTTTGGCGAAGTTATGCATCGGCGGGGATACAGCTGTTTTCACCGATATTATAAATGCTTCCTTTGCATCGGCAAAGACTGGCTTTGAAGTTTCATTAGGTTTGACCGGCATCTTGTCGTTATGGCTCGGTATCATGAAGATCGGCGAAAAAGGAGGAATCATACAAGCTTTCGCACGTTGGGCAACACCCGTATTCAGCAAACTTTTCCCCGGACTTCCGGCTAATCATCCTGTGACCGGTTCGATGTTCATGAATTTCTCCGCGAATCTTTTAGGACTGGATAATGCAGCAACACCCATGGGACTGAAAGCGATGCAGCAACTGCAGGAACTCAACACAGACAAGAACAGAGCTTCCGACGCGATGATCATGTTCCTTTGCATCAATGCTTCCGGACTTACGCTCATCCCTATTTCCATTATGGTTTATCGTGCACAGATGGGCGCCGCCAATCCTTCCGATATCTTTCTTCCCATCATGTTGGCTACGTTTACTTCTACTTTGGTTGCTATTCTAGCCGTTTGCATCAAGCAACGAATTAATATTTTTCAAAAGAATCTGTTGCTGTTTTTCCTCGGAATGTTCGCATTCATCGGAGGCGTTATCGGATTATTCAACTCGATGGATCAGAAGAATGCCTCACTCTACTCTACTCTTTTCGCCAACACATTACTGTTTACAATCATCTGCGGATTCATCTACAGCGGAATACGAAAGAAAATAAATGTTTACGACACGTTCATCGAAGGTGCAAAGGAAGGATTCAAGACGGCGGTCACAATCATTCCCTATCTGATTGCGATTCTTGTTGCAATCGGTGTGTTCCGAGCTTCGGGAGCAATGGATTTTATTATTGATGGAATCAGGATGGGATTCGGTGCTTTGGGCTTGGATACACGGTTTGTCGAAGGTCTCCCAACGATCTTGATGAAACCCCTGAGCGGAAGTGGAGCACGCGGAATGATGCTCGATGCGATGAATACTTACGGCGCCGATTCGTTTGTTGGACGTTTGGCATCCATCGCGCAAGGTTCTAGCGACACAACCTTCTATGTTGTAGCACTTTACTACGGAAGTGTAGGCATTCGCAACACCAGATATACGGTCACTTGTTCATTGCTTGCCGATTTGGCGGGAGCCATTGCTGCAATCATCATGGCGTATGTCTTTTTCGGCTAAATTATGTAACTTCACATCGAATTTAAAGAAAGGATCATTACAATGGCAATCGCATTTTACGCAGAAGATATAGAACTTCCGAAAATCAACCAACAGAAGGTAACGGAATGGATAAAGACCGTCGCACAGACGTATGGCAAAAGAACAGGCGACATCAGTTACATCTTTTGTTCAGACGAGAAGATTCTGGAAGTGAACCGCCAATATCTGAAACATGATTATTACACCGATATCATCACCTTCGATTATACAAGCAGAAACAAGATTTCCGGCGATATTTTCATCAGCTTGGATACGGTGAAAAGCAATTCGGAAACATTCAAAACCGCCTATGAGCAGGAACTGCATCGCACGATTATTCATGGCATCCTTCATCTTTGCGGCATCAACGACAAAGGTCCGGGCGAACGCGAGATTATGGAAGCCAATGAGAATAAAGCATTAGCTTTACTCCCATCAGAATAATCCAGGATTACTGCACATCGACTGCTCCATTCAAATGCATCGTTTGTGCATCTGAAGAAATGAGAATATTTATCTGACGCGGTTCGACAACATATTTCATTTCACTGTTCCAAATACCGAATGCCTGGTAAGGCACTTTGAGCGTTACTTCTTTGCTTTCACCCGGATTCAAAGTTACACGCTTGAATGCTTTCATCTGCAGAATCGGACGGACAACGGACGCATGTTCGTCTTTCATATATAACTGAGCCACTTCATCACCGGCAACTTTTCCTGTATTCTTCAGCGTAAACTTTACCTCCAACGAGTCGTTTTTCGCCAGTTGCGAAGGTATCTGCAAGTTCGAATATTCAAAGGAACTATAGCTCAAACCATAACCGAACGGAAACAGCGGTTTGCCGTCATCATCATTATAGGCATAACCTCTTCCTGAAGGCTTAATACTGTAATAAATAGGAAGTTGACCGGTATGTTTTGCCCACGTAAACGGCAGACGACCACCCGGATTCTTATCTCCAAACAGTGTTCCAGCAATAGCTTTTGCACCTTCCTGTCCGGGATACCAAGCTTCGAGCAGACCATCAACCTTATCAATCCAATGGCTCACATCAATCCAGGAGCCGTTTTGAAGTATCACAATCGTCTTTACTTTCGAAGCAGCCAGGTCAAGGATCATCTTTTCCTGATCCACATTGATGGTAACGTCGTTGGAGTTCTTTACGATGATGGCATTATCGAGACTTTTCGCCGTTTTCATCGGTTTTGAAGGCAATGACATAATGCTTCGGTCAGCACCTTCGCCTTCATTGATAGCTCCAAAAAAGAACGCCACATCACACTTGCTCACGAACTGCTGCAGATCTTCCGACGGATTATAAAGCAATACTTCTGCTTTTCCTGCCAAACGTTGCTTCAATGCCTGATACGGCGTAAGAAATTTATCGCCCTGACGACCGCCAAACGGACCGTTATAATCACCAAGACTAAGAATATCAGCAGCCGGACCAAAAACGCCTACTCGTTTGATCTGACTGTCCGAAAGCGGTAAAATATTATCTTTATTCTTCAGAAGTGTCATACATTCATCGGCAGTTTTTTGCGCCAAAGCTTGTGCCTCAATGTTTCCAACTACTTTATCGGCTTTCTTGGCATCGACATAAGGATCATCAAACAAACCAAGTTCGAATTTGCAACGCAACACATGCATGACAGATGAGTCCAATTGTTGCTCCGTCACCTTCCCTTCTTTTACCAATTCGAGTAGATTGGAATAGCCATTTGGAAGTTCCACATCCAAACCCGCCATCAAGCTCTTTGCCTCTGCATCTTTATAATCTTTTGCAACATGATGCGCACCATAAACACCGCTCACACCGCTATAGTCGGAGACAACAAAGCCACGGAAACCCCATTCCTTTCGTAAGATATTGTCTAGCAAAACTTTATTATCCGTACAAGGTGTTCCGTCAATAGAATTGTAAGCGGCCATGACCGAACGCGCACCGCCTTCCTGAAAACAGACCCTGAATGGTTCGAGATCTGTTTCGCGCAAAGCCCGCCAGGAAAGATTGGAAGCATACGAATCGTGTCCGCCATCAGCATAATTATCCACAAAATGTTTCGGAGTAGAAATGATTCCTCCCTGTTCCAAGGCACTGACGTAAGCTTTTCCCATCAGCGAATTCAGGAGAACATCTTCGCCGTATGTCTCTTCCGTCCTTCCCCAACGCGGATCTCTGGAGATATTGATTACCGGAGCAAACACCTGCCGAACACCGACGGCACGCAACTCGCGGGCAACAATCTGTCCCACATAATAATACAAGTCATTATCGAAAGTAGCTGCCATGGCAATGCTCTGGGGAAAGCAAGTAGCATTTCCCCATTGAGCACCATGCAACGCTTCTCCGTTCTGCAACACGGGTATTCCCCATCTGCTCGCGGAAATAGAACTTTTCGTATCTTCATTCAACGCCTTCGCACATTCGCTCGGAAGCACTCTGCGCGGAGAATCCTTATGCATAAAATGCGCTTTGTTGCGAACATTGCCAATCCGATAATCACGTTTGTTGAAATCGGTATAAACCATCTGACTCTGGAGTTGATACACTTTTTCATCCAAAGACATCCGTTGCAACAAATCGGCTGCACGTTCGTCAGCCGTATATTTTGGATTCTTGTATATATAAGTTTGCGAACTCATCTCGAAACTCATAGTCAAACCAAGAATCAAGAACAATGGAATGATATATTTATGCATAAACACTGTATTTTTCATATTTGTAAAGATAATACAACTATTACATTAAACACGTACTCATTCAGGGATATTTTTAACAATGATCGTATTGTATGATTCATATAAAAGGCGTCTGAAAAACATTCGGAAGAAATAGTAAAAACATTCGAATCCGTCATTCGTTTGACATATGTTGAATGAATGTTTCATTCGAATGAAATGGTTGCCGGATCCGAATGAAATTGAAGTCGGATTCGAATGATTTGAGTTCTATATTCAGACTTGGAGATAAACGACAACCATCAATAATGAGAATATTCAATTAGCATAATTAAAAACGCAATATTCTCAGTATCTTTGCGGTTGAAATTTAAGAGACATTACAATGACTTTTGACTACGATGTAATTGTTGTCGGCGCCGGCCATGCAGGATGCGAAGCTGCATCTGCTGCTGCAAACATGGGTTCGAAGACGCTTCTCATCACGATGGATATGAACAAGATCGCCCAGATGAGCTGTAACCCGGCCGTTGGCGGTATTGCCAAAGGACAAATCGTTCGCGAGATTGATGCGTTGGGAGGCAATATGGGAATCGTGACCGACAGCACGGCGATACAATTCAGAATGCTCAACCGGAGCAAAGGCCCGGCGATGTGGAGTCCGCGTGCGCAAAGCGACAGAGCGAAGTTTATCCAATGCTGGCGACATCTTCTTGAGAATATTCCCAATTTATTCATGTGGCAGGACAGCGTGAAAGAGCTGCTCTTAGATGGCGACACCGTTTGTGGCGTCAAAACCATGATGAACGTAGAGTTCCATGCAAAGAGTGTAGTGCTTACTAATGGTACTTTCCTGAACGGACTGATCCATATCGGACGCACACAGATTCGTGGCGGGAGAATCTCTGAACCGGCAGCGACAGGATTAACTGAACAGCTCGTTTCTCTCGGAATCAAATCTTCGCGAATGAAGACCGGAACACCCGTAAGAATCGATGCGCGCAGCGTACATTTCGATATCATGGGCGAACAACCCGGAGAGGACGATTTTCACAAGTTCTCTTATTTGGATACGTCACATCGCCAGCTAAAGCAAATGAGTTGTTGGACGACTTACACCAACGAAGCATGTCACGACATTCTCCGCAAAGGTCTCCCCGACTCTCCTCTTTACAACGGACAGATCAAGAGTATTGGTCCACGCTACTGTCCGAGTATAGAAACAAAAATTATCACCTTTGCCGACAAGAAACAGCATCAGCTTTTCCTGGAGCCCGAAGGCGAAACGACACAAGAATATTACCTCAACGGATTTTCTTCTTCACTTCCTATCGATATACAGCTTCGGGCTTTGCAAGCTATTCCGGCATTCAAAGATGTACAGATTTACCGTCCGGGCTACGCTATCGAATATGATTTCTTCGATCCGACACAGTTGCGTCACAACCTCGAGACAAAGAGAATACACAATCTTTTCTTTGCCGGACAGATTAATGGTACAACCGGTTATGAAGAGGCAGGCGGACAAGGGATCATCGCAGGTATTAATGCACACATCAATTGTCACGGTGGCGAACCGTTCGTCCTGGGGCGCGACGAATCCTATATAGGCGTTTTGATTGACGATTTGGTGACCAAAGGCGTTGACGAACCCTACCGAATGTTTACTTCCCGCGCTGAATACAGAATCCTTTTAAGACAGGACGATGCCGACATGCGACTCACGGAAAAAGGATTTAATATCGGTCTGGCAACACAACACCGTTATGATTTGCTGAATAAGAAAAAAGCCGAACGTGATGCCATCATCGGATTTGCCGAGAGTTATTCTATCCATCCGCAATACATCAATAGTGGATTGGAAGCATTAGGCACTACTCCTCTTTCTCGCGGATGCAAACTGGTTGAGCTGATCGTTCGTCCGCAAGTTTCGCTTATGCAGATTGCCGAATTGGTACCTGCATTCAAAGCCGAACTCGACAAGATAACCGACAGCCGTAAGGAAGAGATTATCGAAGCTGCCGAAATACTCATCAAGTATAGCGGATATATTAAACGCGAACAAATCATCGCCGACAAGATTCGCAGACTAGAGAATATCCGTATTCGTGGTAAATTTGATTACAACACCATACAAGCTTTGTCGACTGAAGCAAGACAAAAGCTTACGCGAATAGATCCCGAGACGATTGCACAGGCAAGCCGTATTCCAGGCGTTTCGCCAAGCGATATTAATATTCTGCTTGTCCTTTGCGGAAGATAAGCAAGAATGTTCCACGTGAAACATTTGCTTCAGAAAACGATGCATAAAGTACTGGGTTTCGGGCAATAAAGTAAGGAAAGACAAATGTGGATAGATAAAGGAGAACATATAAAAGCAATACTGGAAGTGATCCCGGAGAAGCCCGGGAGCTACCAGTATTATGATGCCAAGGGTACAATCATATACGTTGGCAAAGCAAAGAATTTAAAGAAAAGAGTCTCCTCCTATTTCAATAAAGAACCCGAAAGCATAAAGACGAGAGTGCTCGTAAAACAAATTCAAGACATCAAATATATTGTGGTCAATACCGAAGAAGATGCACTTCTTTTAGAGAATAATTTGATCAAACAATATCGGCCGCGATATAATGTGATGCTGAAAGATGATAAAACCTATCCGTCTATTGTCGTAAAGAATGAATACTTTCCAAGAGTATTTACAACAAGAAATATTGTTCGCGACGGCTCGCAATATTACGGTCCGTATCCATCTGCGTATACAGCGAAACTGATGCTGCAAATGATAAAAGGATTATATCCGATCAGGAGCTGCCATCTGCCGCTTACACCCGAATCCATAGCAGAAGGAAAATATAAAAGATGTCTGGAGTATCACATTAAAAGATGCAAAGCACCATGCGAAGGACTGCAAAGTTTGGAAGAATACCAGAATAATATCAGCATTGTAAAGGAAATACTCAAAGGTAATGTTTCGCAAGTAAGCGATATTTTATACGAAGCCATGCAAAAGCTTGCTTCGGAACTTCGCTTTGAAGAAGCACAAACAATCAAGGAAAAATATGAAATCATCGAGAATTACAGATCTAAATCAACGGTGGTTACGCCGTCGCTACATAATATAGATGTATTCTCGATTACAGAAAATGAACATTCTGCCTACATAAACTATCTGCATATAGGGAATGGAGCCGTTGTACAAGCCTATACATTTGAATATAAGATGCGCCTGGAAGAGACGAAAGAGGAACTGCTGAGTCTTGGTATTATTGAAATGCGCAACAGATTCAACAGTACAGCAAAAGAAATCATCCTCCCGTATCCGATAGATATCGAACTGGAAAACGTTACGATTACGGTTCCACAACGGGGAGACAAGAAGAAACTGTTGGAATTGTCGGAGATGAACGTACGGCAGTACAAAGTAGACAAACTGAAACAAGCAGAGAAACTGAATCCAGAACAACGAAGCACAAGACTCCTAAAAGAGATTCAAGATACACTGAAATTGCCGAAACTGCCGGTACAAATCGAATGTTTTGATAATTCAAACATACAGGGAAGCGATGCAGTTGCCGCATGTGTTGTATACAAAATGGCGAAACCATCGAAGAAGGATTATCGCAAATACATTATCAAAACCGTTGTAGGTCCCGATGATTACGCCTCAATGAAAGAAGTGGTTCACAGGAGATACACACGTGCAATAGAAGAAAACACACCTCTACCCGACCTGATCATCACTGATGGCGGTAAAGGACAGATGGAAGTAGTAAGAGAAGTTATAGAAGACGAGCTGCATCTATCCATCCCCATCGTTGGGCTTGCCAAAAACGACAAACACCGCACATCAGAACTGTTATTCGGATTTCCTCCGGAGATTGTAGGAATGTCGCTGCAAAGCTATATGTTCAAGTTCTTTACGCAGATGCAGGACGAAGTACACCGCTTTGCCATCACCTTCCATAAGGACAAACGAAGCAAAAGTCAAACAAAATCAGAATTGGATAGCATAAAAGGTATCGGCGAAAAGACGAAAGTATTACTTTTGCGTAAATATAAAAGCGTAAAAAGAATCAAAGAAGCCGGTGAAGACGAACTGAAAGGAATCATCGGCGAGGCAAAAACAAAAGTGCTATTAAATGGGTTGAATAAGATATGAGAACAGTAACACAACGCGTACAACATGCCTCTGTTACGATTGACGGCAAGATAAAATCGGCGATCGACAAGGGACTGTTAGTACTGGTAGGAATTGAAGATCGTGACACACAGGAAGATATTGAATGGCTTTGTAAAAAGATTGTCAATCTGCGCATATTCGACGATGAAAACGGCGTAATGAACCGTTCGGTAATCGATATTGAAGGAGAAATCCTAATCGTTAGCCAATTCACACTGCAAGCATCGACAAAGAAAGGCAACCGACCATCATACATAAAAGCATCGAAAGCCGATTTCGCCGTTCCCATGTACGAAGCTTTCTGCGCAGAAATGGGATTGCAACTGGGAAAAGAGGTCAAGACCGGCGAGTTCGGAGCAGACATGAAAGTAGAACTGCTCAACGATGGTCCTGTAACGATATGGATTGATTCTCAAAACAAAGAATAAGATCATGGAAGAGATAAGCATCAAGCAGGCTCAAGAAATGGTGGACAACTGGATTAAAACCTATGGCGTCCGCTACTTCAACGAACTGACCAATATGACCATTCTCACGGAAGAAGTGGGCGAAGTGGCTCGGATCATGGCTCGCAAATATGGTGAACAGTCGTTTAAGGAAAGCGACAAACATAAAGATCTGGGCGATGAAATGGCGGATGTCCTATGGGTACTGCTTTGTTTGGCAAACCAAACGGGAATAGATATGACAGAAGCCTTTCGGAAGAACATCGAAAAGAAAACAAATAGAGATAAAGAACGACATATAAACAATAAAAAACTATAGAGAATGATACACGAACATCATCACGATTGTGACTGTGGCCACGAACACGGACACGATGAAAGCGAAGAATATCCGCGTACGGATAAATACCACGAAGCGTTCGACAAGTTCGAAGCCGTAGGAAGCATGGAAATGGTCGAGAAGAGCGTCAAAGCCCTTCTGGATGTTAGCGAAAAAGAGAACTTCAATGCCAATGTATTGAAGCAAATCCACGGATTCATCGACCTGACATCACTCACAAGTCTGGATACGCAGGAAAGCATCTATAATATGGTAAACAAGGTAAACGACTACGAAGGCACACGTCCTGACGTTGAGAATGTTGCAGCCATATGTGTTTATCCAAACTTTGTAGAGACTGTAAAACAAGCATTACAGGCAGACGGTGTTAAAATAGCAGCAGTCGTTGGCGGATTTCCATCGTCCCAAACATTTACAGAAGTGAAGATTGCCGAAACAGCAATGGCAGTGATGCAAGGCGCCGACGAAGTAGATACAGTCATGAACCTCGGCAACTTCATGGAAGAGAATTACGAAGCCATAAGCGATGAATTGGAGGAAATAAAAGAAAGTGCACGCGATGCGAAACTGAAAGTCATACTTGAGACAGGAGCCTTGGCAACATCCGAAAACATTCGCAAAGCAGCGATCCTTGCCGCCTATTGCGGAGCCGATTTCATCAAGACTTCAACAGGTAAAGGCTATCCCGGCGCTTCTACAGAAGCAGCATATATTATGTGTCAAGTGATCAAGCAATATCACAAACTCACAAACAGGAAAGTCGGAATCAAAGTATCGGGCGGAATCCGTACAACCGAAGAAGCTGTCAAATACTACACCATTGTCAAAGAGGTGTTAGGAAACGAATGGCTCAACAAAGATCTGTTCAGAATCGGTGCCAGCAGTCTGGTTGGCGACATCGAACACCGCTTGGGCGAATAACCATCGAGAACGAATAACAATTAGCACGGACTATACAGATAATCACGCAGATAAGGCGCGAAACTGTATAGTCCGCGTTCATTTATATAAAAGGGAAAAAGCATGAATTTACTTGGAGCGCTGAACAATATAATCAGCAAGAAGGCACAATGAATTACGTGCTTCAGTTTCAGGGAACGTACACAAAATATCAATTGCTTTGTCGTGATATTCCATCATCTTTCGTTGTGCATATTCTATTCCACCATTAAGTTTGGCAAACGTGATCAATAAATCAATGTTTGCATCCGTGAAATCCTTTTCGTGAATAATGCGGAGACAACGATCGGCCTCATCTCTCCCACCCGTTCGCAAAGCATAAAGCAACGGAAGCGAAATCTTGCCTTCACGAATATCATTGCCTGTTGGTTTACCAATATTAAACTCCTTGAAGTAATCAAAAATATCATCTTTAATCTGAAAGGCAAACCCCAAATACTCACCGAACTGTCTACATTTATTCACCATTTCATCGGAAGCATCAGTAGAAATAGCGCCGATCTCAGCACAAGCCGAGAGCAACATCGCCGTCTTTTTACGGATCACTTGAATATAACAAGTTTCATCAAGAACACTCTCTTCGGCAGTTTCAAGCTGTTTGATCTCGCCTTCAGAAAGATAACGTCCCAACTTCGAGATGATAGCAACAATCTTCAAATTACCTGTTTGGATAGAACGAATCAGTGCCGACGACAAAACATAATCGCCAACCAAAACAGCCACACGATTATCAAAGATTGCATTGAGTGAAGGAATGCCGCGGCGTTGCTTTGTCTCGTCGACAACATCATCATGAATAAGCGTAGCCGTATGCAGGAGTTCGAGTAAAACCGAAGCATTGATAGAATTATCAGTCACACCACCGCAAACTTTGGCAGAAAGTAAAGTGAGCAACGGACGTACATGCTTACCGGTTGCAGCCATAATTGTCTCAATGGCAGACTGTAACCATTTAGAATCCGCGCTCAATGATTCCAAAAACTCATCATTAAAGCGTTTGAATTCCGATGCAACGGGTTTCTCTATTTGTGTCCTATCAATCATAATTACTTTACAAAACGCAAAAGTAACAAAAACTATTGATTTTGCGAGTTTTTTCGTACATTTACCGAAAATTATCATTCAAAAACCTGTAAAAAGCGATGACTAAGTTATTTCTTATAGATGCCTACGCACTGATATATCGTTCATATTATGCCTTTATCAAAAATCCGAGAATCAATTCAAAAGGGCTCAATACCTCAGCGATATTCGGGTTCATCAACAGCCTCGAAGATGTGTTGAGACGCGAGAACCCGACGCATATTGCCGTAGCTTTCGATCCGCAGGGACCGACTTTCCGTCATGAAGCTTTCGAACAGTATAAGGCACAACGCGAAGAAACGCCTGAAGCGATCCGCACGTCCGTCCCTTACATAAAGGACATCATTAAAGCTTACAATATTCCGATACTCGAAGTTCCCCGTTTTGAGGCAGATGATGTAATCGGAACCGTTTCAAAACTTGCTGAGAAAGAAGGTTTTGAAGTATATATGATGACACCCGACAAGGACTACGGGCAGTTGGTTTCCGAACATATATTTATGTACCGCCCAAAGTTCGGAGGCGATTATGAAGTACTGGGCGTTCCGGAAGTGCTCAACAAATATGGACTCACTTCGGTTACACAAGTAATAGACTTGCTCGGACTGATGGGCGATACTTCCGACAATATTCCCGGATGTCCAGGCGTAGGCGAAAAAACGGCACAGAAACTTCTCCAGGATTTTGGTTCAATCGAAAACCTGTTAGAGAACACCGACAAGCTGAAAGGTTCGCTTCAGAAAAAAGTAATAGAGAATGCCGAACAGATTCGCTTCTCCAAATTCCTCGCCACCATCAAGACAGATGTTCCCGTTGAGTTCGATTCCAAGAAATGCCTCCGCGAAGAAATCAATAAAGATGAGCTTACAAAGATTTACACAGAGTTAGAATTCAGAACATTTATTAATAAATTAAACGAAAGTAATACATCGTCAACAAATGTAAAAGAAGAAACTGTTAAAAAAGGCCCGATTCAAGGTTCGCTCTTTGAAATATTTCCGACCGAGGGGCAAGAAGTTCCCAAATATTCAAATCTCACGGACTTGAAGTCGACTCCTCACACCTATCATCTTGTTGATACAGAGGAGAAAATGGACGATTTAGGAGCCTTTTTAAGCAGACAGAAATTTTTTGCTTTTGACACGGAAACAGATAGTGTCGACACTTCGAAGGCCAATTTGGTCGGAATGTCGTTCGCCGTGAAAGAAAACGAAGCCTGGTATGTTCCCGTTCCGGCAGAAAGGGAAAAAGCAGAAAAAGTAATTGCCCACTTCTCCCCTGCTCTAACGAATGCCGCGATTGAGAAGATCGGACAGAACATCAAATTCGATATTCTTGTTCTCCGCAACTACAACGTCCGGATACAAGGAAAACTGTTCGACACAATGATTGCCCATTATCTTCTGAATCCGGAGTTGCGACACGGAATGGATTACCTCGCCGAAACCTATCTCAAATATCAGACGATCCACATCGAAGAGTTGATAGGCGAAAAAGGCAAGAACCAACTCAACATGCGTAACATTGCTATCGACCAGATTGCCGAATACGCTGCCGAAGATGCCGACGTCACTCTAAAGCTAAAGAACTTCTTCGAACCGGGACTGAAGAAAGAAGAATTGGAACCTTTGTTCTACGATATTGAGATGCCCTTGATTTACGTTCTGGCAGAACTGGAACGTACCGGCGTCATGCTCGATACAGCAGCACTCAAACAATCGTCCGAAATTCTGACTGCCGATCTTCAGAATATAGAGAAAGAGATTTACGAGCTTGCCGGGATGGAGTTCAACATCAATTCCGCGCGACAAGTAGGCGAAGTGCTCTTCGACCGTCTGAAGATTGAAGAGAAAGTAAAGAAGACGAAGACCGGCAACTACAGCACCAGCGAAGATATCCTGGAGAAACTGCGCTCCAAACATCCCATCGTCGGCAAGCTGCTCGATTATCGCGGAATAAAGAAACTGCTGAGTACCTATATTGATGCGCTTCCCGAGCTGATCGACCGCGAAACCGGAAAGATCCATACTTCGTTCAACCAGACCGTCACAGCAACCGGAAGACTAAGTTCCACCAATCCGAACCTTCAGAACATCCCGATCCGCGATGAGCTGGGGCGCGAGATCCGCAAAGCCTTCATTGCCGACAACGATGATTGCGTGTTCTTCTCCGCCGATTATTCACAGATAGAACTTCGCGTGATGGCGCATCTGAGCGGCGACAAACACATGATTGAAGCCTTCCGCAACGGTGAAGATATCCATGCTTCGACCGCAGCAAAAATCTATAATGTCGGAATCAATGAGATCACTTCAGATATGCGTCGCAAGGCGAAGACTGCCAATTTTGGGATTATCTATGGCATTTCAGTTTTCGGACTTGCCGAACGGTTGAATATCCCGCGCTCAGAAGCCAAGGAGCTGATCGACGGCTATTTCAAAACCTATCCGGATATCCACAACTATATGGAAGAAAGCATCCGCGTTGCGAAAGAGAAAGGTTACGTCGAAACGCTTTTCAAACGCAAACGTTATCTGCCCGACATCAATTCGCACAATGCAATCGTACGCGGTTATGCCGAACGCAACGCCATCAACGCTCCGATCCAGGGAAGCGCCGCCGATATTATCAAGATCGCGATGGTCAGAATCTTCAACCGTTTCGAAGCCGAGAAGCTGAAGAGCAAAATGATTCTGCAGGTACACGATGAACTCAACTTCAACGTCTACAAAGACGAGTTGGAAGAAGTTCAGCGCATCGTCCTCGAAGAGATGGAAGGCGCCGTCAAGCTCCAAGTCCCTCTTATCGCCGATTGCGGTGTAGGCAAAAACTGGCTCGAAGCACATTAATTAGTGCAAGTGACCTGACTTTTCACAAAAACAACCTATATTTTGACCTGACTTTTTACAAAAAAGCCAACAAAAGTGACCTGACTTTTCACAAAACATATTAACTTTGCCAAAAGCAAAGACAATAGTAAAGATGGCAACAAACAGGAATTACTTTCCAAGAACGATTGACAAGTATTTACTTGACTGGAAGAACAGCAGCAAACATAAGCCTTTGCTACTGCGTGGCGCCAGACAAGTAGGGAAATCTTCTGCCATCAGGAATTTGGCACAATCATTCAAATACTATATTGAAATAAACTTCGAAAAACAGAGTTCCTTAAAAGATTTGTTTAAGAACGACCTCGAACCACACGAGATTAGCAACAGATTATCGGCACTTTATGGTGTTCCTATCGTTCCAAAAGAGACTTTGCTTTTCTTAGACGAAATACAAGCATGTCCGGAAGCCATACACAGCTTATGGTTTTTCAGTGAAGACTTTCCGGAACTTCACGTTGCCGCTGCTGGTTCTTTGCTGGAATTTGCACTCAAAAAGATGACCTCATTCGGCGTAGGTCGTATTCGTTCGCTTTTTATGTATCCTCTATCATTCGATGAGTTTCTGACAGCATCAAAACATCAAAGCTGGATTGAAGAAAAACAAAAAGCCAATAGTTCGATGCCTCTATTCGAAGCGATGCACAAGCAACTGGTAGAAAGCTTCCGCTCCTTTTTAATGATTGGCGGAATGCCCGAATCTGTTGCCAGATGGATAGAAAGTCAAAACTATAGAGAATGCCAACAAGTGCAAGACGATATCATGCAAACCTACGAAGACGACTTTTCAAAATACTCCGAACGTATTGATCCTCTATTACTTCGCCAAACATTGCACAGTGTTGCTCATCAGACAGGCGAAAAATTTGTGTACAACAAAGTGGAAGGAGACTATCGTTCCGAAAAAGTAAAAGAAGCATTGGAATTACTAAAAGATGCAGGACTCATCATCCCTGTAATACATACTGCTGCAAATGGATTACCGCTAGGTGACGAAATCAATGAAAAATTCATCAAGTATCTGTTTGTAGACAGTGGACTATTGCTTAGAATCTTGAACATGGAAAGTATCGGGATAAGTGAGATAACGCAATTGATTCTGACAGGAACCGCAGCCGATCTAGTAAATAAAGGGCAAGTTACTGAGATGGAAACAGGATTGGAACTCCTCAAATACAACACTCCCGCCATGCGACATAATCTGTATTATTGGCAAAATATCAAACGCGGAGCGCTGGCAGAAGTGGATTATGTAATAGGTTACAATATGAAAATTCTTCCTATAGAAGTGAAATCCGGAACCTCCGGCTCAATGAAAAGCCTGTTTAAGATGATGGAATATAAAAATCTTCCATACGGTCTAAGAACCTCTTTAGAGAATTTTGGAGAATTCAATAATATTAAGATTCTGCCACTTTACGCATTATCCAATCTCTTTTCACAAAACTACTTCTAACATTCCAAAGGGGCAATATTCGTCAATTTCGAAACCATTTTCAGCCTTCAAAGTATGTAATAAAAATGCTTGGCAGATTTGAATGCTATTATCGTCCTATTCGCCGAAGAATATCGGAGAATAGAACATTTATTCGCCGAAAGATATTAACTTTGCGAAAATAAGATTATGTATTTACACGAAAGAAAAGATTGGTGGAAGTTCCAATACGACAATGATAAGATTGTGAAACTTCTTGGAGACGTCAGAGCCAAACAAGGCCTGATGCTGGGTCGTATGACTTCTCTCGGTTTTGACTTTCAGGACGACGCCATGCTGACAACGATGTCATTGGAACTTGTTCGCTCATCGGAGATAGAAGGCGAAAGCTTGAATCTGTCGGAGGTACGATCATCTATTGCGCGTCGTTTGGGCATTCATTCAGCGGGACTTATTCCTTCCTCCCGCTATGTTGAAGGTGTTGTCGAGATGCTTCTTGATGCCACACAAAATTATGATAAGTCCTTATCCGATGAAAGGCTATTCGGTTGGCACAATGTTCTTTTTCCAACGGGGAGAAGCGGGCTGTACGAAATCGAAGTGGGAAAATACAGAACCGGCGAGATGCAAGTAATTTCCGGACCTATGGGCAAAGAACAAGTACATTATCAAGCACCGAAGCCCGAGCGAGTAGCCGGTGAAATGGCTATATTTATCAAATGGCTGAATGGAAATACAGAACTTGATGGCGTAATTAAGGCGGCAATAGCTCATCTTTGGTTTATTTCTATCCACCCGTTCGACGACGGTAATGGGAGAATTGCCAGAGCAATAACAGATATGTTACTGGCTCGTTCAGAGCATTGCAGCCGTCGCTTTTACAGCATGTCTACGGAGATAAAATTAATACAAAAGGATTATTATGACGTTCTTGAACGTACTCAAAAAGGTGATGGAGATATTACAGAATGGATACTGTGGTTCTTGAACTGTTTTGATAAGGCCTTGTCTTCAACAGAATCAATTCTTTCGTCAGTCCTTGGAAAGAATAAATTCTGGGAACAGCACAAGGACGTTGATTTCAACGAGCGGCAACGTAAAATCATCAATATGCTGTTTGATGATTTCTTTGGAAAACTAACATCAAGCAAATGGGCTAAAATAGCCAAATGTTCTAACGATACAGCTCTGAATGATATCAAGGATTTAGTAGCCAAAGGCATACTGATGAAAAATGTAGAAGGTGGTCGAAGTACCAACTATTCACTCGTCATATAACCTGTTGAAGTCCGTACAAAGCAGAAGTGAAGTCCATTCAGCAGAGTTTTGCTTTAACGAATGGACCAATATATGGATCAATAAAGACAATTGCTTGCAACAGGATGAAATTCAACTCACATAAAGAGATATTTCTGTAAAAGTCCCTATACTGTTATCGGACCATATATATGGATCAATCAGATCATATAATATGGTCTGATCGGATCATATTATATGGACCGATCAAACCATCTATATGGTCCGATAAATAAGTGTAGTTTAACGATATTAGTTGACTACATCCAAACTAATTTGTAAAGGGAGTTGACTCAATTAATGCTTAGTCATATTAAATGTTGACTGCATACAACTATAAAGATTCTTCAGGAGTCTTACGGAAATTCTTCTAAACCCACACAAAAGTCTTCTGAAGGAAGAATAATAATAGTTCATCAACAACAAACATAGAATCAAGACATTAAAGAGACTCTTGTCCCTTAAATTTATGACGCCTTCCTTTTTCTTCATCATAATATCATAAATATCAGCGACATAAGAAGCAACACAAAAAGGGCATTGTCCTATAGAAAAAAGAGCCATTTTGTTGTAAAGGCTAATAAATAGTATATGTTTGTGGAAATTTTAAAACAATCTACATGGAAACAAGAAAAACGCTTCTAGTTCTGTCATTACTAACATTTGTCTCGATGGGAGTATTCGCCCAAGAATCCACCCGGCAATGGAGTGAAAACGGAAGGTTTGGTATCGGTGTGGGATACAATTTCCGTAACGTGCCAAGGAGTGCGAAAGCAATGAGACCTATGGAGTTCTCTTTGAAATATTCAATAAACGAAAGGCATTCCTTATATGTCACCGTTCCTCTCTATATAAAAGATAAGGATCAAGAATATAAATACGTTCCGGAATACATAGGCACTTACAAAAAACAAGAATTATATGGAGTTGGCATTGGCTACAATTATCATTTCCTCCACCAAAAGAACTTCAGTGAGTTCTGTGGCATAGGATTCAACTATTTTCATACGAAAAACATCATAGAACACTCTTGGAATACCAACGAAATTAGCAGAACCGATCATAGCAAACAAGATATCTATGCCCTTTCGCCACAATTCGGGGCGGATTACAGATATCAACATTTCAGAATGGAATTCAAATATATATATTACCTATCGAGAAGAAAAACAAGCAATATCAGCGAAGTCGACGGCAAATTCCAAACAGAATATGCAACCCATGATAATGAGAATGTTCTTTTAAAAGGCTTATCGCTGTCTCTATCCTATTACTTCTAAAACTCAAAGCAATGAAACAATTTGAACACACAAATACAATCAAAGCAGGTATAATATTCATTATCATCTCTGCTATCGCTCCTTTATCGTTATCGGCTCAAAAGCTAACGGACAATAATATTTTGAAGGACAGCAAACAGTTAAGTATCGGCATCGGATACAATTTCAGAAAGGTCCCGGGCTATCTGGAATCAATGAAACCTTTTGAAGTTACAGCAAATTACAGCATCAATAACAGGCATAGTTTTTACATAACACTTCCTCTGTATATCAAAAACAGAAACTCCATGAATGAAGACGACAATCCTTATTCATCGCAAGAATTCTTAAAACTCAAACGGCGTCTTTATGGCATAAACCTAGGATATGACTACCACTTTATACAAAGGAGAAACTTCAGTGAATTCATTGGGATTGGTTTTGATTATTATCGGACAAAGGAAAGAATTGAAAGTGTGAATTATGATTCTTCACGCGATAAGAAAGAGAATGTGTCGCACGATTTCATCCAGAATATTTATGCCTTGGCTCCACAGTTTGGCGTTGATTACAGCATCGAACATTTCAAGGTAGAATTGAAATACAAATACGCCTTTGCCAGAATAAGAAAGAACGAAAAATACAATTTCACCACCGGTGAAAAAAGCTGGAACATCGCAACACAGCATGCGAACAAAATCATCGAAGGATTATCACTGAGTGTTTATTACAAATTTTAAAATGAATAGTTTTTATCATTGAGTAGTGTTTTACAGAGAACGTTGGAAAGGCCTTTAAACGGCCTTTCTATCTCTGTTTTAAAAATAATGATTCAAAATCTACTGAAGATAGGCGAAATGTCAAAAACAATCCTTAATTTCGCCAATGCAAAAAGGAAGTGGATGTATGTTTAGATGCAAGGAATTCATATTATTATGTTGTGTCGTGTTCTTGTTTTCATGTCAGAGAAACTATCCTTTCCGAAAGGTATTAGACGAAGCGGAACGGTTGTCGACAAGCATGCCCGACAGCTCGTATTATCTGTTGGGACAGATAAAGAAAAAGTACATTCTCAAAGATAATGATTTGGCGCGATGGTGCCTTATCGCAGCCAACACGAACGATATGTTGGACAAACCGATGCCTCCTGCTTCTGAACTCAACCGAACATATCAGTGGTGTAAAAAACATAGCGGAAAGGATGGAAAAGCTTGGGCAGGACTCTTCTTGGGAAGAGCGTTCATGGAAGAAAAAAAATATGATCTGGCGATGAAGGTCTTTATTGAATCACTGGATAAGGCAGAGAAAGACGGTGCATACAACGAAGCCGGATATATTTGCAGTTACATGGGCGATTTTTATGAACATACTGAACAAAGAAAGGAAGAAATAAGGATTAGAAATAAAGCTACTCGTTATTTCAAAAAGGCAGGGAACAAGAAAAGTTATGCACTTTCGTTACGCGACGCTGCCCGCCCTTGGATACAACTCGATTCATTGATGAATGCCTATCGTCTGCTGAAAGAGGCTGACCGGCTGATTACTGCAGAAAAGGATACCATTGGAATAGCTTCCGTTGCCAGTCGGTTTGGTGATTATTACAGTAAAATAGGGAATGCCGATAGCGCCAAATATTATTATTACCGTGCTATACGCTTGGATACGACGGAAATGGCTCCAAGTTTCGTGGCTTTAGGTAACTTATACCTGAATATGGGACAAGTGGATTCGGCGCGTCTATATGCAATGAAAGCGGATCGGAAGTCGGTCGATCTGTATACGCCTCTGAATCGCATATATCTGCTTTATAAGATTGAAAAAGCGGATAATCATACGGATAAGGCTCTCGAATGGCTGGAAAAATATAAGATTGTGGAAGATGAGGTGTATAACGAAGAACAGGAAATCAATGTTATCAATGCCGAGAAGCAATACAACAATATTCTGCTGGTGAACGATAATCAAAGGCTAAAGATAAATGTCCTCGTCTCCTTGGTGATGTTTCTGCTGGCACTGGTGGCAAGTATGACAGGATTCCTGTTCTACCAAAAGAAAGACAGACAAAGGATCAGCAAGATCAACAGTCAGCAGCTGTTGCTGGATAAGAAAGAGAATGAGTTGTGTCTGTTAAACAAAAAACTCTTGCAGGCCGTGAATGCCGGCAAAGATCTGAATCATCTCAAGGACAGAGCCGTTTCACTGAGAGAAGAGATCAGTCGTAAACAGCAAGAAATAAGCGAACTGAAGCGGGATAAACTATGGTCGACTTCTGTGGCTCGCAAAATGAAGCGTATGCTTTCTCATTTTTATAAGAAAGAACATGATCTTACTGCTGCCGACTGGGTTGAAATTAAAGAATCCGTTGACTTGATATACGGTGCATTGGACTGCCGCTTGGAAAAGTTTGGAAATATTTTCACTGATGCAGACTTGCAAGTCATTTACTTGTCGTTCTATAACCTGAATCGTAAAGATGAGAGTATCATATTAAATATTCAAACGGATTCGGTAAATAAGCGGCGGACGCGCGTTCGCCAAAAACTTGGAGTGAAAGGCGACGAAGGCAGTATCAGCGAATATCTGCTTTCTTGTTCGTAAAGGGAATATAAAGCCTATTATTCGCAACAGAATGAAGTTCGGTATACACAAAGAATGACTTCATCAACAACAGACATAGAATCAAGGCATTAAGGAGACTCTTGTCCCTTAAATTTATTACGCCATTCTTTTCCATCATCATAATATCATAAATATCAACAATATAAGAAACAACGCAAGAAGGGCATTGTCCTATAGAAAAAAGAGCCATTTTGTTGTAAAGGCTAATAAATAGTATATGTTTGTGGAAATTTTAAAACAATCTACATGGAAACAAGAAAAACTCTTCTAGTTCTGTCATTACTAACGTTTGCCTCGATGGGAGTATTTGCCCAAGAATCGCAATCCACCCGGCAATGGAGTGAAAACGGAAGGTTTGGCATCGGTGTGGGATACAATTTTCGTAATGTACCAAGGAGTGCGAAAGCAATGAGACCTATGGAGTTCTCTTTGAAATATTCAATAAACAACAAACACTCTATTTACGCTAATATTCCATTGTATATAAAAGATAAGCATGACATGTTATATAATGCAATAAAGGAAGAATGGGTCAAGTCTGAAATTCCTCAACGACTCTATGGTGGCGGTTTAGGCTATAATTACAATATTATCCGTAAAAACAATTTTAGTGAATTTATAGGTTTAGGATTTGATTATTTCCATTCGAAAGAACAAAAGAAATGGTGGGAAGGTGAATCTACAGACAGTCAAAATATATATGCTATATCTCCTCAATTTGGTGCAGAATATAGATTTGATCATTTTAAAGTGGAATTAAAATATGAATATCATTTATCCCGAGTAAGAGAAAAAATCATTTTTGATTCAGTTGAAAACGAAAGGAACAATTCATCTGAAATCCATCATTCCTATAAAACACTGAAGAGTTTAAATCTATCCGTATATTACTATTTTTAAATATGAATATTATGAATATGAGACATATAATAGCACTCATCTTGGTAATTAGCATTGGCTTGCCAAGTCACTTGTTTGGACAAAGCAGTGAGAAGAAAGATAATCTGCAAAGATTTGCTTTAGGATTGGGATATGATTTTCGAAATGTGCCGGATAAGCAAAATGCAATGAGGCCATTAGAATTATCGATGAAATATAGATTAAGCAATGAGCATGTATTTTACATAAATATGCCGTTACTTATTAAGAATAAAAATTCAAGCAAAGATAGACCTTATGACTTAGATGTATTGAAACTGAAACAACGGATGTATGGCATAGGTATTGGATATGAATATCATTTCATCCAACAGAATAGATTCAGCGAATTTATAGGCATCGGATTTGATTATTATCATACAAATGAGAAATATACAAGCCACGATAATACAGGAGAAGTGACTGATATAAATCTGAAAGATGCCAAATACACTTTCAAGCAAAACATTTATGCCTTGTCCCCACAGATAGGAATTGATTATACAGTTGGAGCCTTTAAAATTGAATTGAAATGCAAATATTCACCATCGGAAATAGTAGAGAAAGAAACCGACAAGTACGGCAATTACAACGAATACAAAAAGGATTCAACACATTCAACAAAGATGTTGAAGAGTCTGGCATTGTCTTTATATTATAACTTTTAATTAATCCACGATAATCGAACAGACGGGAAGTTCTTATTCACTTCCCGTCTGTTTTTATGAAGAACAATTATTTGTCATTTTCCTAAACATTAGGAAAACATTTCATATCTTCGCCTCAACTTTGAGAGCGAAAAAATGAGATATCTACAAACCATCGTACTATTGTTAATCCTTATTCTTACAGGATGCAACGAGAATAAAGAACAGAGGCAGGTGATCGACCGCGCTGAAGCGATTATCGAAAGCCATCCGGACAGTGCTTATTCATTGCTTAAAACCATTAAAGCCCCCGATTTGATGAGTGGACGATTACTGGCGCGTTGGGCGATTCTGGCTGGAAAAGCTGCGGACAAATCCTATGAAAAGATGCCCGCTCCGTTTATTCTTGAACAAGCTTACAACTGGCAGAAACGACACGGAAGCAGCGAAAACCAGGCGTGGACCGGACTTTATTTGGCCCGGGCATACACAGAAAACAAGAAATACAACGACGCCACAAAGATCTTCACCGAGGCTATACATACGGCAACCAATGCCAAAGCTTATAATGCCGCCGGGTATTTGTACAGCTACTTTGGAGATCTATATCAACATACATTGCAGGAGGACGAAGAAATTAGAATCCGTGAAAAGGCAACCGAATCTTTTCTGAAAGCCGGAAATAAAAGGAGTTACGCGTTATCTTTCCGAGATTTGGCAAAACCTTGGATATTCAAAGACTCTATAAATATAGCCATCAACTTGTTGAAAAAGGCAAACCGATATATTACTGAATTAAATAATAATAAAGACATAGCTTCTGTAGCAAACTGTCTTGGAAATACTTATTGCATAGCTCATAAATTAGATAGCGCAAAACATTACTTATTCCTTTCATTACAACTCGACACCGCCGACATCGCTCCCAACTATATAGCAATTGGGCAACTCTATTTTAACGAAGGAAATTTAGACTCTGCGCGTTATTATGCAGTAAAAGCAGATAGAAAATCAAAGAATCAATATTCTCCAGCAAGTAGACTATTGCTTCTATCAAAAATAGAAAAAGCAGATCATGACACAGAAAAAGCTCTTAATTACCTAGAAGAAAGCGATAATATAGTCGATTCACTATATGATGAAGAGAATGAGATAAATGTGGCTAACGCTGAAAGGCAATATAATCACGTACTCTTAGTCAATGATAATGAAAGATTGAAAGTAAGAAACCTTTTCTTCATCGTCTGCTTCTCAATAAGTATAATTATCGCTCTGTCTATATGGCTCTATTTCCAAAACAAGGATAAAAAACGTATTCAAAAGATCAATGAACAGCAGCAACTTCTCGGAGAACAAGAGAATAAACTGAACCAGTTGCTCCGCAGACTCAAAGAAAGTCAGCAAAAAGAGGAAGAAACACCTTCCGATCCTACCCTCATCAACCATCTTATGGAAGAAATAGAAGAAACGAAACAAATAGTAGAAAACCTGAGAATCGAAAAGATACAAAAAGCTCCCATCTCTGACCGGATCAAGAAACTCCTTTCTCGGTTCCCGAAAGACGAACATGTACTGTCCGAAAAGGACTGGATTGATATCCACAATTTGATAAACAATACATTTGATTCTTTGCCTCTGCTATGGGAAGACGATAATATGAAGTTCACCAAAACAGATGTGGAAACAGGTTACCTCTCCTTCTTCAATCTCAAGCCTGATGAGGAAGCCATCCTGTTGGACATCAATAGAGACTCCGTCAATAAACGGCATTTCCGCCTTCGCCAGAAATTAGGTATCGAGAACAGCGATACCACACTCTTCGATTACTTCAAAAAAGAACTGTGGCACGCTAAAGATAGCTCTTCCAAGGAAGAAAACGCCGAGAGTCAACAACCGGCATAGAATCAACCTGTTAAAGGAACCCTTGTCCATATAATTCTTTCAAGAAAAACTCTCAGCTTTACTAAACAACTGAATATCTTGCATATATAGAATGGGCAGTAAAGAAGCTTGTCCATATAAAAAAGTCTTTATTATGGCATGAGAATCAAAGAAGATACTACTTTTGCCGAAATTTCAAAAAAATCATTATGAAGAGAAAGAATGTTTTATTCGCATTATGCCTCATGGCAATGTCTGTTTGTTCATATGCACAAACACAGTCCGGAATACTTTTCGGCGGAGGGTTAGGTTTCGAAAACAGAACAATGAACAAAGAAAACGCAGAGTACTTAAAAGGAACACGATTCAAAGACACTTACGACTATTCAGGCTTTTTGGGTTATCGTTTCCGATTTGAAAACGCTTCCAACAAAAGCTTGTTCTTTGACATTGATCCGTTGATGAAATTGCAGGTATTCAAATCAATTGATTACCCGCAATCAACAAGTATCTTTAAAGAAATCGATTCCCATAATATCAATTACGCCCTGGCCATTTCGTCGTCCATCAACTACCGCATATCCGGCGGATTGTATATTGGCGCAGGTATCGAACCAACCTGGAATATTGTGACAGACGGCAAACATCTCGATGCTCCGGTGTTGGGAAGAATAGGCTATAACTGCCACGGAAAAGTAGACTTCGCACTGACTTACAAGCATGGTTTCACAAATGTAATCAATACGGACAGATACACCAAAGGAAGAATATCCGACCTTAGCCTGTCTGTCTTTATCCCCTTCAAGAGTAAATAACAAATATATACCAACACTCGCAAGAGCAGGCAAATGCTTCGAAATGGAATGCCGGCGGACGTTTTGGCGTTGGTGTAGGATACAATGTTCTTAATCTATTAAAGCAGGATGGAATGTTCTTTCAACGGTACAAACTCCATCCGCTTGAAATAGATTTCAGATACAGACTTGACAATCACAACCATTGATGTCTTGACAAGGAATACGCTTATAAAACTTTTCCTTGCCAGTACTAAACATTAGAAAAACATTTCATATCTTCGCCTCAACTTTGAGAGCGAAAAAATGAGATATCTACAAACCATCGTACTATTGTTAATCCTTATTCTTACAGGATGCAACGAGAATAAAGAACAGAAACAGGTGATCGACCGCGCCGAAGCGATTATCGAAAGCCATCCGGACAGTGCTTATTCATTGCTTAAAACCATTAAAGCCCCCGATTTGATGAGTGGACGATTACTGGCGCGTTGGGCGATTCTGGCTGGAAAAGCTGCGGACAAATCCTATGAAAAGATGCCCGCTCCGTTTATTCTTGAACAGGCTTACAACTGGCAGAAACGACACGGAAGCAGCGAAAACCAAGCGTGGACCGGACTTTATTTAGCCCGGGCATACACAGAAAACAAGAAATACAACGACGCCACAAAGATCTTCACCGAAGCTATACATACGGCAACCAATGCCAAAGCTTATAATGCCGCCGGGTATTTGTACAGCTACTTTGGAGATCTCTTTATGCATACTTTAGACGAAAATGAAGAAATTAGGATTAGAGAAAAAGCAACCGAATTCTTCTTGAAAGCAGGTAATAAAAGAAGTTATGCACTATCTTTTCGTGACTTAGCTATACCATGGGCTATTAATGACTCTATTGAAAAAGGTTTTGAGTTAATGAGAAAATCTAATCAACTAATAACTGAACTAAATGATTCTTCCGGAATGTCAACTGTAGCAAACGGCTTAGGTTATCTATTTTATATGGCAGGTGAATTAGATAGTGCAAAAGTATATTATTATCGCTCTTTTGAATTAGGAACAGTTGACCCCGCCCCTGGTTATGCAGCATTAAGCAGAATATACTTGGATGAAAAGAATTTAGATTCAGCTCGTATCTGTATAAATAAAACGGATACAAAGACATTAAATTCATATACTCGAGTTGGCCGTTTAAAAGTTTTGTCGAATATAGAAGAAGCGGACAACAACTTAGCTAAAGCTCTCGATTGGTTAAAGAAATACGAAGATGCTGCCGACTCCTTATATGATGAAGAATATGAAATCAATGTAGCCAATGTCGAAGATCAATATAATCATGTGCTCTTAGTCAATGATAATGAAAAGCTGAAGGTAAGGAACCTTTTCTTCATCGTCTGCTTCTCAATAAGTATAATTATCGCTCTGTCTATATGGCTCTATTTCCAAAATAAGGATAAAAAACGCATTCAAAAGATCAATGAACAGCAGCAACTCCTAGAAGAGAAAGAAAACAAACTGAACCAGTTACTCCGTAAGCTCAAAGAAAGTCAGCAAAAGGAAAAAGAAAAGCCTTCCGATCCTACCCTCATCAACCATCTTATGGAAGAAATTGAAGAGACGAAACAAATAGTAGAAAACCTGAGAATCGAAAAGATACAAAAAGCTCCCATCTCTGACCGAATCAAGAAACTCCTTTCTCGGTTCCCGAAAGACGAACATGTACTGTCCGAGAAGGACTGGATTGATATCCACAATTTGATAAACAATACATTTGATTCTTTGCCTCTGCTATGGGAAGACGATAATATGAAGTTCACCAAAACAGATGTGGAAACAGGTTACCTCTCCTTCTTCAATCTCAAGCCTGATGAGGAAGCCATCCTGTTGGACATCAATAGAGACTCCGTCAATAAGCGTCGCTTCCGACTAAGGCAGAAATTAGGTATCGAAAATAGTGGCATTGCTCTCATCGATTTCCTCAAAAAGGAACAACATAACCCTAAATAAGGGCTCAAAAAGAGATAAAATGTAAGTCATCAATAATAATCATTGAATCAATGAGTTAGAAAGAGCCTTGTCCATCATATTTATTTCATGGCACTTTACAGTAATTATAATATACTGATTATAAGAAATATACTGGGAGGCGTAACAAAGGGCTTGTCCTATACAAAAAGGCTTAATAATATCAGATATATAAAAGAAGAAGATATTTTTGCGGCAAATATAAAACATTAGAGATGAGAAAAAGAAATATTCTTCTATTCCTGTTAGTGCTTACTTTCGTTTCGGTAGAAACATTTGCACAAGTTAAGACAGGGTTATTAATCGGAGGTGGTTTAGGTTTTGAACAAGGTCTCAAAATTAATAAGAATTATCCACCTATCTTAAAGAAAGGTGCCTATATTGACGATAACTATCAATATGATGGACTCTTAGGTTACAGAATAAGGTTTGAAAACAAAGAACATCAATCTCTTTTCTTTGATGTAGATCCATTAGTCAACCTCAAAGTTTATGAAAGCAAAGATTATTATCCAAAAGATGAAATACCTTATGGTCCACCTTCATGGATAAAATCGCATAATGTCAATTTTTCTTTTGCTATATCTTCTTCTATAAATTATAAAATCATTTCAGGCTTATATATAGGAGCCGGTATCGAACCTACATGGAATATAATAACCGATGGCAAAACTTTCGATGCTCCCATACTTGGTAGGATAGGTTTTAATGCAAACAATAAAATTGACTTTGCATTAACCTATCGTCAAGGTCTAACAAACAGTCTGAATGATAACCGATATACAAAAGGACGTGTGTCAGACATAAATATTTCAGTTTTCATTCCTTTCACCTCAAAATGAAAAGTCAATAAAAATATCTATCTTTGCGGTCAGAACGAGAGGAATGTTATAATTATATCGAAAAGATATTTCATTAATTTGAGAGTGAATGAAGAATTTTTTTGTGTCGTTTTTTCGACGCACGCCTTTTAATAAGGCACAAACATTGTTTTATGTATGGATGACTTCGGGACTGGTGTATGCTGTTGTCAAACTGATTATGGGCAAATACAACAACTACAAGATTTTCGAATATGTCTTCCCGCACATGGTCAACGGACAACATCTTTACATCGAATATCCTGCCGAATATTATGATCTCAATCATTACGGACCACTATTTGCCTTCGTGATTGCTCCTTTCTCGATGATGCCCGAATGGCTGGGGATGATTGCCTGGATTCTGGCAAACACTATGTTTCTGTTTTATGCCATCAAGCAGCTGCCACTGTCGTCGCAACGAAAGATTATCATCGGATGGTTCTCGCTCTGCGAGCTGATGACGGCACAAGGCGTTCAGCAGTTCAACATCTCGGTCGCCGCATTTATCATCCTCGCATTTGTGATGATCGAGAGAGAAAAAGATTTCTGGGCGGCGTTCTTTATCCTTTTTGGAACACTGATCAAGATTTATCCGATTGTGGGACTTGCCTTCTTCTTCTTTTCCAAACATAAAGGCAAACTGGTTCTCGCGTGTTTCTTCTGGGGCGCCGTACTACTGGGACTGCCGTTGATCATTGCTCCGGGAAGCAATTATCTGTTCAGTCAATACACCGAATGGTTCGAACAACTGCTGGTGAAGAACCAAATGAATATGTTTGCCGATTCACAGAACATCTCGCTTCTGGGTATTGTCAGGAAAATAAGCGGCAATGCGTTTTACAGCGATCTGTGGCTGATCCTGCCCGGAATATTGCTGTTCTCGATTCCTTACACCCGACGCACACAATATAAATATCTACGGTTCAGACTCACGCTGCTTGCCAATGTGCTTCTGTTCTTCATTCTTTTCAGTTCGGGAACCGAAGCCAGCGGATACATCTCGGCAATGATCGGGACGGCAATATGGTATGTATGCAGTCCGTCGCCCAACCGAAGTTATAACTTCTTCCTGCTGATAGCTACACTGATTATTGTAGGACTGTCGACAACTGAACTGGTTCCGCCGTTTGTACGCAATGATCTCATCAGACCAATGGCTCTCAAAGCATGGCCATGTGTAGTTGTTTGGATAACTGTTTGTATGGAAATGATGAAATTGGATTATTCGCCTGCGAACAAGGTGGCAAAGATAACTTTGAAGGAATCATTTGCCGAAAAATAAGGTAAAGAGCAGCGTCAGCGTCAAGTCCGGGAAATATGGCCGGAGTTTGGCAATAATCTTCTCAATCGCTACTTTCATCTGGACGCGGACGGTGCTTTCACTTATGGATAGAACATCGCTGATCTCTTTGGTTTTCATGCCTTGTTGACGGGCAAGAAGGAAGATGGTGCGACAACGTTCGGGCAGTTCGTCAATCACTTTCGTCAACAGGGCTTCAATCTCCTGATTGGTCATCTTGTCGACCGGCGAAAGATCGCCGCTGTCTTCAATCTGCACGGGAATCTCGTCCAGCGAAACCGTGTTGCGACCTTTGTTCTTACTCAGATAATGCGCAGTTGTATTCTTGGTTACGATATAAAGATAGGCTTCCATATTCGTGATTTCACGCAACTTCTTGCGCGACTGCCAGATCGAGAAGAACACATCCAGAACAACGTCGCGGCAAGCCTCCTTATCCTTCAGAAAATAGTAGGCAAAGCGAAACACCTCGTCGTAATATACTTCAAAAAGCATATTGAACGCTTTGCGATTATCTTCGGAGATTAACCGTGCCAAATGATTTATTTCTGCTTCTGCCACTGACTCTTGTTCTTACGTTTTTCATGAAATTATTGCAAATATATGAAATTCCTTTGTATATTTGTTTCTTTAATAGTGTGAAACGTCATAACAATTAAATTACATGAAACAGAGATTCTTGCCGATAGCTCCACTCCTACTCGTTGCTCCGCTGGTATTCGCAGCACAACCGAAAGAAAAACGTCCGAATATTGTGTTTATCCTTGCCGACGATTTGGGTTATGGCGACTTGAGTTGCTATGGACAGGAGAAGTTCGAGACGCCGAACATCGACAAGCTCGCTCTCGACGGAATGCGTTTCATACAGTGCTATTCGGGAACGACGGTAAGCGCTCCTTCCCGCTCCTGCCTGCTTACCGGCATGCACAGCGGACATACGCCGATTCGCGGCAATCAGGAAAAAGATCCCGAAGGACAGTTTCCACTGCCCGCCGGAACAAAAACGATCTTCCAGATGATGAAGGACGACGGATATAAGACTTCGGCTTTCGGCAAATGGGGATTGGGATATATCGGAACCAGCGGCGACCCGCAAAAACAGGGATGCGAAACCTTCTTCGGATATAACTGCCAGATGCTGGCGCACAGTTATTATCCCGACCATCTGTGGGACAACGACCGGAGAGTCGAACTGAAGGACAATGTTCTGGAAGTTCAATATGGCAAAGGCACTTACGCCGCCGACCTGATTCATCAGAAAGCGTTGGAATATCTCGATAAGATGAATACAGACGAACCGTTCTTCATGTGGTATCCGACAACTATTCCTCACGCCGAACTGATCGTCCCCGAAGACAGCATCATCCAGAAGTTTCGCGGACAATTTCCGGAAACGGCATTTAGAGGCGTAGAACCCGGAAGCGACACATTCCGCAAAGGCGGCTACTGCACACAACTTTATCCGCATGCTACCTTCGCAGCAATGGTCAGTCGCCTCGACATGTATGTGGGACAGATCATACAAAAGCTTAAAGACAAAGGCTTGTACGACAATACCATCATCATCTTCGCCAGCGACAACGGTCCACATCTGGAAGGCGGCGCCGACCCGAACTTCTTCAACAGCAACGGCATCTGGAGAGGATTCAAACGCGATGTGTATGAAGGCGGAATCCGTGTTCCAATGATTATCTCGTGGCCCGGACATATCCAGAACGGGACGGAAACGAACTTTATGTGCTCCTTTTGGGATGTGATGCCTACATTCGAAGAAATCATTCATCCTAACGCCAAGCAGAAAGCAATGGACGGTGTCAGTCTGCTTCCCTTATTGGAGAACAAGAAAGGACAGAAAGAACATGAGTTTCTGTATTTCGAGTTTCAGGAACTCAATGGCCGCCAGGCAGTACGCAAAGGACCTTGGAAACTGGTGCACATGGATATCAGAGGTGACAATCCTTATTACGAACTCTATAATCTGGCTTCCGATCCTTCGGAGAAGCACAATCTGATCACTGCATTTCCCGAGAAGACTGCCGAACTGAAAGCGATCATGGAGCGCGAACATCGTCCGGATCCAAACTGGCCGCTGTTGCCCGGCGAAGAGAAATAGTAACGCATTGCTTTTTGAAAAGCAATTTCGCCGGATAAGGAAGTAATTATGAAAGAATTCACTACCTTTGCAGTCTGATTTCAAAAAAGATAAAATAAACAATATATAACGATGGAATACAATTTCAGAGAAATTGAGAAGAGATGGCATGAGAACTGGATTGCCAATCAGGTGTATAAGGTTGAGATGAACGCTGACAAACCGAAGTATTATGTATTGGATATGTTTCCATATCCTTCGGGTGCCGGACTACATGTAGGTCATCCTCTCGGATACATCGCTTCTGACATTTATTCCCGATACAAGCGCCTGCAGGGCTTCAATGTACTGCACCCGATGGGTTACGATTCATACGGTCTGCCTGCCGAACAATATGCTATTCAGACAGGACAGCACCCGGAAGTGACAACAAAGAAGAACATCGCCCGTTATCGCGAGCAGATGGACAAGATAGGATTCTCCTACGACTGGAGCCGCGAAGTACGTACTTGCGATCCGGGATATTACAAGTGGACACAATGGGCATTCATACAGATGTTCAACAGCTACTATTGCTACGATGCAAAGCAGGCACGCCCGATCAGTGAACTGATTGACGTGTTTGCCGCTCAAGGTACGAAAGACCTGAACATCGCCTGCAGCGAAGAACTGAGCTTCACGGCAGCAGAATGGAACGCCATGAGTCGCGCCGAACAGCAGAAAACATTGATGAACTATCGTATTGCCTATCGTGGCGAAACGATGGTGAACTGGTGTGCAAAGCTGGGCACGGTGCTTGCCAACGATGAGGTAATCAACGGAGTATCTGCCCGCGGCGGATATCCGGTAGAACAGAAAGTGATGCGTCAGTGGTGCCTGCGCGTTTCGGCTTACGCTCAACGTTTGCTGGACGGTCTGGAGGTGATCGACTGGAGTGAATCACTGAAAGAGACACAACGCAACTGGATCGGTCGCAGCGAAGGTACGGAAGTACGCTTCCAAGTAAAAGACAGCGATCTGGAATTCACGATATTCACAACACGCGCCGATACGATGTTCGGCGTCACCTTTATGGTGCTGGCTCCCGAGAGTGAGCTTGTAGCTGAAGTTACTACCGAAGCACAAAAGAAAGCTGTCGAGGCTTATCTGGACCAGACAAAGAAACGTACCGAACGCGAACGTATTGCCGACCGGCAAGTGACAGGCGTTTTCAGCGGTGCTTATGCAATCAACCCGTTCACGGGCGAGGCTGTTCCGATATGGATCAGCGATTATGTTCTGGCAGGCTACGGAACAGGAGCCATCATGGCTGTTCCTGCACACGACAGCAGAGACTATGCTTTTGCCAAACATTTCAATCTGCCGATCATACCACTTATCGAAGGATGCGACGTGAGTGAAGAAAGTTTCGATGCCAAAGAAGGTATCGTTTGTAATTCGCCGCGCAAGGATGTAACTCCATATTGCGATCTGTCGCTCAACGGGCTTACGGTAAAAGAGGCTATTGCAGCTACGAAAGAGTTCGTCAAATCTCATCATCTGGGACGTGTAAAAGTGAACTACCGTCTGCGTGATGCGATATTCAGTCGCCAACGTTACTGGGGCGAACCCTTCCCAATCTATTACGATGCCGATGGAATGCCTCAACCGCTTCCTGAAGACAAGCTTCCGCTGGAATTGCCTGAAGTAGACAAGTTCCTGCCTACCGAAACAGGCGAACCGCCACTCGGACATGCCGTTAAATGGGCTTGGGATACGAAGAAAGAAGCTGTCGTTGAAGTAGCGAAGATTGATAATAAGACCGTCTTCCCGCTGGAACTTTGCACAATGCCCGGATTCGCCGGATCATCGGCTTACTATCTGCGTTATATGGATCCGCACAACGACAAAGCGTTGGTCGACAAGCAGGTTGACGAATACTGGCGCAATGTGGACTTATATATCGGTGGTATCGAACATGCCACAGGTCATTTGATCTACAGCCGCTTCTGGAATAAGTTCCTTTATGACAGAGGTTATGTATGCGAGAATGAACCGTTCAAGAAACTGATCAATCAGGGAATGATTCAGGGACGTTCGAATTTCGTATATCGTATCAACGGTACGAACACCTTCGTTTCGCTGAACCTGAAAGATAAATATGAGGTAACACCGTTGCATGTAGACGTGAATATCGTCAGCAACGACGTTCTGGATATCGAAGCTTTCCGCAACTGGAACCCGGAATACAAGACGGCAGAGTTCGTTCTTGAGAATGGCAAATACATCTGCGGCTGGTCTATCGAGAAGATGTCGAAGTCAATGTTCAACGTGGTAAACCCGGATATGATTGTCGAGAAATATGGTGCCGACACGCTTCGTCTGTACGAGATGTTCCTTGGTCCGCTCGATCAGTCGAAACCTTGGGATACAAACGGCATCGACGGCGTTCATCGTTTCCTGAAGAAACTGTGGAGTATCTGCTTCGGCAATACCGATTCACTGCAACTGACAGATGGAGAACCGACAGCTGCCGAACTCAAGTCGCTTCACAAACTGATCAAGAAGGTGACATTCGATATCGAACACTTCTCTTACAATACTTCCGTCAGTGCATTCATGATTTGCGTAAACGAACTGGGTGCTTTGAAATGCAACAAGAAAGCCATCATCGAGCCGTTGCTCGTCACTCTTACGCCATTCGCTCCGCATATCGCTGAAGAATTGTGGCATAAGCTGGGTCACGACACAACCGTTTGCGATGCACAATGGCCTGCATACAACGAAGAATATCTGAAAGAGAACATGGTGACTTACGCCGTTGCTTTCAATGGCAAAACACGTTTTGATATGGAAGTGCCGGCAGATATGTCTCGCGACGAAGTAGGTCAGAAAGCGCTTGCACATGAGTTTGCTGCCAAATGGATTGAAGGCAAGACACCGCGCAAGGTGATTGTCGTTCCGGGAAAGATTGTAAATATTGTATTGTAATATGTCAACAATATGATTCTAACGAAGAAAAACAAACTGTACTTCACCATTCAGGATTATGTAATGATTCTGATAGGTACGATGTTGTATGGCTTCAGTTTCAATGCCTTCATCTTATCGAACGGCATCGTCACTGGCGGTGTGAGTGGTATCTGTGCATTGATATACTTTGCTACGAATCATCTTATCCCCGTTTCAGTATCCTATTTTGTAATCAATGTAGTTCTGTTGCTGGTTGCGCTGAAAATATTAGGACTCAAATTCCTGATAAAAACGATCTTCGGCGTATTTGCCCTCTCGGCATCATTGTCGTTCTTTGAATGGTTGCTGCACGGCGTCCCGCTCCTGCACGACCAACCGTTTATGTCAATCATCATCGGTGCCTTCCTTTGCGGTGCCGGTTTGGGATTGGTTTTCTCGGCTAACGGAAGTACCGGAGGAACAGATATTGTGGCAGCAGTCATCAATAAGTACAAGAATATTTCTATCGGACGCGCACTGCTGTTCTGCGATTTCTTCATCATCGGTTCGTCATTCTTCCTGTTCCATGATGTTGAGAAAATCGTGTTCGGTTTTGTTGAGATGGTTGTCAGCAACTATGTGCTGGATATGGTGCTCAATGGTAATCGCCAGTCGGTTCAGTTCCTGATATTCTCGCAGAAGTATGACGAGATTGCCGACCGGATTATCCACGAGCTTCATCGCGGATGTACGATTCTGGACGGTGTAGGCGGATATTCGCGCAAACCGGTGAAAGTAGTTGTGCTCTTAGCAAAGAAATCGGAGTCGGTGGCTATATTCAGATTAGTCAAACAGATTGATCATCAGGCTTTCATATCACAAAGTATCGTCCGTGGCGTTTACGGTGAAGGCTTCGAACAAATCAAAACATAAAGCACTCCTAAAGTGTCTGGAATTTCATTCGAATAAAGCAACCATTTCATTCGAATGAATGGTTCGTTTGACATATGTCAAATGAATATTTCTTCCGAATGAAATGGTTCGCGCATCCGAATGTATTTGCAAAAACATTCGGATGTTTTTTCAAACACATTTAGTGCGTATTCTGATCGCGATAGTCGAAGAACTTGATCAGTTTACGACTCATCGGCGGCATCTGCTTTTGAGCAATCAGTTCAACAGGTTCGTAAACGATTTCCGGGGCGACACGGATCTTCGAACGGAAAATATCCTTAATCTGTTTCGTCAGTTCGTCGGAAGTTTCTACTGCTGCACCAACAAGAATACGTATTCCGTCGGTTCCAATCGTATTGGTATAAACTTCTACGATATAGTTCTTGATTTCAGGAATATTATCCAATACATCATACAGCGACGACGGATAAAGCGTTGTTCCCTTATATTTGATCATTTGTCCCAAACGGCCGATAATCGGGCCTAAGCGTACAGAAGTTCTTCCGCAAGCGCATTTCTCGGTGAAATGATAACATATATCACCGGTCTTGAAACGAACCATCGGCATTCCTTCCACGCCTAAAGTGGTGATGGTTATTTCGCCCGGTTCATCGTCTTTAACCCGTTGATTGTTCTCATCCAGGAATTCAACAATGGTCAGATTCGGTTTATGATGTGCGCCGCACTTGCTCTCACATTCCATAAACGACGATTGCATCTCGGTCGATGCATAATTGCAATATAACTGAAGTTCGGGCCAAACTGCCTGAAGCTTCTTTCCAAGAATATTCAGTGTCAGATCATTATTGCGGATGCTCTCGCCTACACAGAAAGCTTTCTTCAGAGAACAATGATGATAATCTATGCCATGAGCCTGCGCAAACTCGGCAAGTTTAATCATAAAGGAAGGAACGCATACGCAAACAGTAGACTTCATCCGAAGAATGGTGTCCCACTGCAGTTCCGGAATACCATTTCCGACACGGATCATTCCGACACCCAACTTGAATCCGCCTAATGTACAAGCCAATCCTGCCATGAAGCGTCGATCGTTTGTTGCCATCTGCTGAACAACCTCGCCATGTTTGCAACCAAAGAAAGTGTACGACAAAGCTTCGCTCGTTGCCAAACGGTCAAGGTCATTATTCGTAAGAGCGAAAGTGACCGGGTCGCCTAATGTACCCGATGTTGTAACATAATCAACAATATCTGTGGCAGGAACACAAAGGAAATCCATATTGTGCTTCTGTAAATCCTGCTTTGTGGTTACAGGGATATTCTGCAAATCTTCAAGTGTCTTGATAGCAGCAATATCAATGCCTCTGTCTCTAAATGATTGTTTATAATAAGGCGAATGTTCGTTCACATACTGAAGCGTCTTCTGCATCGCCTTTTCTTGATATGCCTTCACTTGTTTCGGTTCGGCAAATTGTAAATCAATATCTTCTTGTAACATGACATAAAACTTTTAGTTCGTCTGCAAAACTCGCGAATATTTCCGAAACGTGCAATGATTTTTCTCTCTTTATAAACTTATGTCCCATTTTTACTTTCGTAATTGGACAATCTTGTATAATTTTGCACGATTATTAGTGGAATACGCCGGATGCATTCATGTGACTGACGTGTATTGTTGTATATATAGATAGAAGAAAATGAGATACGCATTGATTACCGGAGGATCGAGAGGCATTGGCCGTGCTGTATGCCTCAAACTCGCGTCCATGGGCTATACCGTTCTGATCAATTATTCGACAAATGTGGAAGCTGCAACGGAAACACAGCGGCTCATTGCCGAAGGAGGAGGGATGGCGGAACTTTTGCCTTTCGACGTTTCTGACCCGACGAGTGTTGACGCCGCTTTGGAACAATGGAGTTCAAGCCATACCGAGGCGTATATCGAGGTTCTGGTGAACAACGCCGGAATCCGTCGCGATGCATTGATGATCTTCATGCAGAATGAGCAATGGACCGACGTCATCAATACCGACTTGAACAGTTTCTTCTATGTAACACGCCGTATACTGAAAGACATGCTGATTCATCGCCACGGACGCATCATCAATATGGCTTCATTGTCAGGGCTGAAAGGATTGGCCGGTCAGACAAACTATTCGGCTGCAAAAGCCGCCGTGATCGGTGCAACAAAAGCATTGGCACAGGAAGTTGCGCCACGTAAAGTAACGGTTAACGCCGTTGCACCCGGATTTATCTCAACCGACATGACAAAGGATCTGGATGAAAAGAGTCTGCAGGAAACGGTTCCTATGAAACGTTTCGGAAAACCGGAAGAGGTGGCAGCATTGGTTGGATTCCTGGCTTCGGATGAGGCAGCATATATCACAGGAGAAGTTATTTCTATAAACGGAGGGCTTTATTAATTGACAACCAATCATTGACAATTAGTTATTTGGGGATATGAAGAGACGAGTAGTCATAACGGGAATAGGTATTTATTCTTCTTTAGGGAAGAACATCGAAGAGGTGGCAAAGTCGCTTTATGAAGGGAAGTCGGGTATCGGTATTGACCCCGAACGTACAGCTTACGGCTATCGCTCATCGCTCACCGGTATATTGGAACGCCCTAAACTCAAAGGACTGCTTGATCGTCGTTCACGTATATCGCTGGCAGAAGAAGGCGAATATGCCTATATAGCAACACGCGAAGCCATGCAAACAGCCGGATTGGACGACGACTACACATTACATAACGAAGTAGGTGTATTGTATGGCAATGACTCAACAGCCAAAGCAGTCATCGAAACAAACGATATTATCCGCAAGGAGAAAGATACGATGATGGTGGGTTCAGGAGCCATCTTCCAATCGATGAACTCAACAGTAACAATGAATCTGGCAACGATCTTCAAACTGCGGGGAATCAATATGACTGTCAGCGCAGCCTGTGCCAGCGGCTCACATTCTATCGGACTGGGATATATGTTTATCAGTCAGGGAATGCAGGATATGATTCTGTGCGGAGGTGCTCAGGAAGTGAATGCCTATTCGATGGGAAGTTTCGATGGACTGGGTGTATTCTCTATCCGTATGGATCATCCGACAGAAGCTTCACGACCTTTTGACGCGAATCGTGACGGACTGGTGCCCAGCGGTGGCGCAGCAAGTCTGATTCTGGAAGAGTATGAACATGCACTTAAACGCGGAGCAACCATCTATGGCGAAGTAGTAGGTTACGGATTCTCATCAAACGGGGAACAGATTTCACAGGCAAGCGAAGTGGGATCAACCATTTCCATGCAACGAGCGTTGGATGCTTCGGGGTTGAAACCTTCGGATATAGACTATATCAATGCGCATGCAACCTCAACGCCGCAGGGCGACCGTTGCGAAGCGATTGCACTCGATAGAATGTTCGCCGCACTGCATACGCCGATCAGTTCCACCAAATCGATGACCGGACACGAATGTTGGATGTCGGGAGCAAGCGAAATCGTCTATTCGCTCCTGATGATGCAAAACAGTTTTATCGCACCGAACATCAATTTTGAAACGCCGGATGAAGCGGCAGTGAACTTGAACATCATATCCCACACAAAGGAGCAGCCGATACATACATTCCTCTCTAACTCTTTTGGTTTTGGAGGAACAAACAGCGCCCTAGTGATCAGTAAAAACAGATAAATGAAAAAACAATATATGGACAGAAAAGAAATAGAAACGAAAGTCAATCAATTCCTGGTTAATGATTTTGAGATTGATGAAGAAGCCATCAAGGAAGATGCTTTATTGAAAGATGATCTGGGAATAGACAGCTTGGACTACGTAGATATTGTAGTGATTGTTGAACGGACTTTCGGATTTAAAATAAAGCCTGAGGAGATGACAGTCGTTCATACTTTGAAAGAGTTCTACGATTACATTGCCGCAAAGGTCAATTCCTGAAGATGGCAGAATATACACAGCCTGAATGGTCCGGTAAAACCGGAGGACATACAATTGGGCAGAAAGCTCTCATCTGGCTGTTTCGGGTAGCCGATGTGCGTATTGCATATGCAATAATGGCAATGGTAATCCCTTTTTATATGCTTTTCGGACATAAAAGCTATCTGGCTGTTTATCACTATTTCAGAAAAAGACATATATACCCGGTACTGAAAGCTTTTGTCTGGACTTATAAGGATTATTACCGTTTCGGACAAGTTATACTAGACCGCTTCACGGTCTATGCCGGGCAGAAGAATCGCTTCAAAGTACAGATTGAGGGAAACGACTTGTTTCATGGATTGCTGCATGGCGAAAAAGGCTTTATCATTGCCAGTTCACATGTGGGCAACTTCGAACTCAACGGCTATCTGATGCGTCAGGATGAGAAACCGATCAATGGACTGATTTTTGGCGGAGAGGCAAAGGTAGTTCAGAAATACCGTGCATTCGTCCTCAACAGCAACAATGTAAACCTGATCCCGGTGGAAGAGGATATGTCACATATCTTTCTGATCAACAAAGCCCTGACAGATGGCGAGATTGTCTGCATGCCTTCCGACCGTACTTTTGGGAGCAACAAATGCATCGAATGTGATTTCCTGGGCGGAAAGGCCTGTTTCCCGATGGGTGCATTTGTGCTGGCAGAACAGTTCGACGTCCCGATAGTTACACTGTTTGTCATGAAAGAATCTACCTCATCCTATCATATCTATACTTCACTTATCAAAGTAGAAGAGGAAGGACTCAACAAGCGGGCGAAGATCGAACGGATGACACAACTCTTTGTAAAGAATCTGGAAGATATCGTCAGGAAATACCCCGAGCAATGGTTCAACTTCTATGAATTTTGGAAATCATGAAACAACTGCAGATTGCTTTGATATCAGCAAATAACTTCCAAAATCCATATCCAGTCTATCCGTTGGGCATCTCTTATTTATCTTCGTATCTGTTGCAATATCTGCCCGAAGTTGATGTGCTGACATTCGATTTCAATATGGGTTCGTACGATGACTATGCTCAGTTTTTAGATTCGCACGACTTTGTACTCATAGGGCTCTCTTTGCGGAATTTTGATGATATCAATCGATATACAGAAAATCATTTCATACCGCATTACAAACGGATCATGGAAACGACAAGATCACATGCTTCGAAGACGCCTGTGGTAATCGGCGGATCCGGATTCTCGGTATTTCCGCAGTTGCTTGTCGATGAACTGCAACCGGATTATGGTATACATGGAGAAGGAGAGGAGAGCCTCCGGCAACTGGCAGAAGCCGTAATCAACGGCAATTCGCCGACAAACATCGAAGGACTTCTCTATAAAAACGACAAAGGATCGTTTATCCAGAACAGACGAACACATTACATAAATAAACCGCAACTGCACGTTTGTAAAGATTGGGTTCAGTATTACTGGAAAACAAGCGGGATGATGAATGTGCAGACCAAGCGCGGATGTCCGTATCACTGCATCTTCTGCAGCTATCCACTGATTGACGGACAGCGTGTCAGAACATTAGACGCTTCGATGGTGGTACAGAATATTGAAGAGATGTATCGTGAATATGGCATCAATTATCTGTTTTTTACCGACTCTGTATTCAACATCCATAAAGAATATAATGAAGAACTATCCAAACTGCTGATTGAGGCGAAAATGCCTGTCAAGTGGGGTGCATATTTTTCGCCTTCGAACCTGACGCTTGAAGAATTGAAGCTTTATCAGGAGGCAGGACTAACACACGTTGAGTTTGGAACCGACGCACTGACAGATCAACAGCTGGCTAATTATCAGAAACAGTTTCATTACAACGATATTAAAAGGATCAGCTCATATTGCAGCGACTTGAGTATTTTCTATGCGCACTTCCTGATTTTGGGAGGTTATGGCGAAACTGAACAGTCGCTGAATGAGGCGTTCAGTCATTCTAAAGAATTAGGATTGACAATTTATTTCCCCTATATCGGCATGCGCATCTATCCGAATACACGTCTGAGTGAGATTGCTTTGGAAGAAGGTCTGATTCAATCGCCTTCAGACCTGATCAATCCTGTGTATTATGTTTCAAAAGATATTGATGCAACAACCATTCCGGAACGTGCACGGAAGACCGGACAACGATGGGTTTTCCCCGACGACAAACATTCGCCGCTGATGAACAAACTACGCCAGCGCGGAGTGAAAGGTCCGCTTTGGGAATATTATCGCTATGCATGATGGATGAGACATTGGAACATATTGATGTATTGGATCTGCTTCCGCAGCGTCCCCCATTCGTGATGATTGATCATCTCATTCATTACGACCCGGTGATTACACGTACGCGTTTCACCATCCGTAAAGATAATCTGTTCTATCAACCCGACGGCCGTTATGAGGAGTCAGGTCTGATTGAAACGATTGCACAGAGCTGCGCAGCACGTATGGGATACATCGAGTCATTGAAGAAAAATTCTTCCATCAAACTGGGTTTTGTCGGGATGATTAAAAAAATGAGTATCTTACGTGCCCCTCATTTGGGAGAAATTCTGGATACTACCATCAATGTAGTTGCTGAGATATTCCAAACCACTTTGGTAGAAGCAAAGATTGAAATAGCAGGAGAGGTGATTGCCACCTGCGAGATGAAGATATTTTTATCGGACATAGAGCGTCAGAAATGACAATGTGATAATGGAAAAAGAAAAGGAAGAGAAAATAGTCTTGAAGTCGTCGCGAATCATCGATATCCGCTTCAGCGAAGTTGATTCGATGAACATTGTATGGCACGGCTCGTATGCACTCTACTTTGAAGACGCACGCGAACAGTTCGGCCGCGACTATGGATTGGGCTATCTTGACTATTTTGAAAATGGTTGTTATGCTCCTTTGGTGGAACTCTCATTTCAATACAAGAAACCTTTGATTTACGGACAACAGGCCCGTGTGGATATTCTATACCGGAATGTGCCGGCAGCAAAAGTAATTTTCGACTATGAGATTCATGCGTTGGACGACGACAGTCTCATCGCCACAGGTCATTCCGTCCAAGTATTCTTGGATAAGCAATATCAGTTATTATGGACCAATCCGCCCTTCTATGAAGAATGGAAGAAAAAACATCAATTGCTATGATTGTCGTAACAGGAAATAATATTGTATCGGCTCTGGGCTTTACTAGCGAAGAAAACTATCTGCACTTTAAAGAGGGCAGGAGCGGACTCCGTTTTCATAAAAACATGTTTCATCTGAAAGAGCCGATGACAACTTCGGAAGTAAACAGCAGGTTGCTGAACCAACACTTTACAGAGATTGCTGAAGCTGCCAACAATCACAAGAACTATACACATCTGGAAAAGATGGCTATTGTGTCCATCGCCGATGCATTGAAACAGAGCAAGGTGGATATGAGGGGAAAGAAGGTGCAACTATTCCTCTCCACAACGAAAGGAAATATCTTCATGCTCGGGTCGAAGCACAGCGGATATCCAGCGAGTGCAGCTACACTAGCGGGAACCGCCGAAAGAATAGCCAGTTTTTTTGGTAACGAAACTGAACCGGTGGTTATTTCCAACGCCTGCACATCGGGCGTATGTGCACTAATTGCCGCACGCCGTGCCATCCTTTCAAAGCGTATCGATATGGCAGTAGTAATAGGAGTAGACATGCTTTCGCGTTTCGTCATCTCCGGATTCCAGTCCTTCAAGGCACTGAGTACCGAGCCTTGCAAACCTTTTGACAAAGAGCGCATAGGTCTGAACATCGGCGAAGCTGCTGCGACCATGATTTTACAAAACAAGAGCGAGAGCAGAATAGGTAAAAATGCTATCTGCATCGAAGCGGGTGCTATCCGTAATGATGCTAATCATATTTCCGGACCATCGCGTACAGGCGAAGGATTGTTTCTTGCACTGCAAAGTTGCTTGGAAGGTATAGCACCTGAACAGATTGCAGTCATTAATGCACATGGGACCGCTACAGCATACAACGACGAAATGGAATCGATTGCACTGACAAGAGCAGGCTTGATAGAAGTGCCGGTCAATGCATTGAAGGGTTATTTGGGACATACGCTGGGCGCAGCAGGTGTTTTGGAAAGCATCATCACCATGCGGTCTCTACACGAAGGCATGCTTTTGCCGACAAAAGGTTTTGACACGCTCGGCGTCAGCTATCCGATAAATATCCTGAAAAAAGCACAACGCACTGACAAGTCGTATGCAGTAAAGATGCTTTCCGGATTTGGAGGATGCAATGCCGTCCTATTACTTTCAATTCATCACGTACAGAAATGAATATACATATCGTTAATAGCTGCCACATCATTGACAGGAAGTTCCAATATGGCACAAACGAACTGATTGACCGATCGGACAAGCAGGAGAGTCTCGCTGAATTCTTCTCGGCGATCTATCATGAGATGAAACTCGACTATCCGAAGTTCTTCAAAATGGATCTACTTTGCAAAGCCGGCTTTCTAGCATCTGAAGCTTTGACAGAAAAGAATTTTGATAAGACAACGCCCAAAGAAGACATGGGTATCATACTGTTCAATAGTGTATCGTCGCTCGATGCCGACGAGAAGTATCAGCAAACGATAAAGGGTGAGGAATGTTTTCCAAGTCCGGCACTGTTTGTCTACACGCTACCGAATATCATAACGGGTGAACTGGCTATACGTAACAAGATTATGGGAGAGTCGATGTTCTACGTGCTCAAGTCATACGATACCGACAGAATGATGCAAATCATTACAGATACATTCAACAATACGACGCTTCATTCGGCACTTTGCGGGTGGTTGGATATTGCTCATGAAGAAACGAACGTGCATCTGTTTTTAGTAGAACGAAGTCATCAATAAAACGAATTAGTAAATACGTCCGCAAGGACAACATATAAATAGTGAATCATGGAAGAATTAATGCTCGAATTAAAGAATGAGATTATCAAAGTATTGAACCTTGAAGGTGTAAAACCTGAAGATATAAACAACGACGACGAATTGTTCGGCAAAGGTCTCGGTTTGGACTCTATCGATGCGCTCGAACTGATTGTCATGCTTGAAAAGAACTATGGAATCAAACTGACCGATCCTGCACAAGGAAAGGAAATATTCAAATCCATCCGTGTGATGGCTGAATATGTTGCTGCAAACCGCAAGAAATAGTTATTGATGATGAAACACGGTAATGAAGTTCTGGTAACAGGAGCGGGAATCATCACTGCATTAGGTGCTGGCAAAGACGCAACATGGAACGCATTGGTAAACAAACGTTCCGGCATCGGCCCCGTCAAGTATCTGCAGTCGTCGCACCGCGAATTTCCTGTCGGCGAAGTTAAATATTCGAACGACGAGATGCGCACTATGCTGCATATTCCTTCCTCAACGATTACCGTACGTTCTTCACTGCTTGGTATCATTGCACTGAAAGAAGCTTTGGAGGAAGCGGGCATCAAGCCATCCGACGCCGAACGTGTCGTTTTTATTTCAGGAATTACAGTAGGAGGGATGGATCAGACGGAACTGGTCTATCAGAAGATTTTCACGACGGAAGCTTACAATGACTACATCGATCTGAACGACTGCGGTGGATGCACCGAACAAATTGCCGATTACATTGGTGGTTTCACCAGCGTATCGACGATCGTCACGGCCTGTTCATCAGCTGCAAATGCATTAATCATGGCGACGAACATGCTGAAGGCAGGCGAGGCTGACGTAGTTGTTGCCGGTGGTTGCGAATGTCTCTCCATCTATCATCTCAACGGTTTCCATACGTTGATGATCCTCGACGACGAACTGTGCAAGCCTTTCGACCAGCATCGTAAAGGAATCAATCTAGGTGAAGGAGCAGCCTATCTAGTTTTGGAAACAGCAGAACACGCTGCAAAACGCGGAGCAAACAGCAAAGGGAAAATATCCGGTGCTTGCAATGCTTGTGACGCATTTCATCCAACAGCCTCTTCTCCCGAAGGAATTGGTCCGTATCTCGCCATGAAAGGCGCTATTGAAGATGCAGGATTACAACCTTCAGACATCGATTATATCAATGCACATGGTACAGGAACGCCGAATAATGATTTGACAGAGGGTATCGCCTGTATGCGGCTATTCGACAAAGTGCCGCCAATCGCATCGATAAAAGCTTTTACCGGACATACCACCAGTGCTGCCGGAGCTGTTGAAGGCGTCATTTCGCTTCTCGCTTTGGAACACAACTATATGCCCGTCAATCTGAATTTCGGTCAGCAAATGGAAGAGCTCAACTTTTCGCCTGTGTGCAATCCGCAGCCTTCAAAACCTTTGAGAAATATTCTTTCGAATTCGTTCGGCTTCGGAGGCAACGACTCGTCAATTATTTTCTCTAGCTGCAAATGACAATTATACTGAACAATTGAAGACATGAATAATCAATCTGTTTATATACAAGGAGCTGCCCAGATTTCAGTACAGAAACCACTGTCGGATGAATGGTTCGATTCGCCACTGCGTTATCATCAACTATCAGTGCCGTCTATTGATCCGAAGTTCAGCGACTATCTGCCGCCTCTGGTTTCGCGCCGGATGTGCAATCTCATCAAGAGAGCAATCATTACCTCGCGCGTTGCTTTAAAAGAGGCAAACATTGAGATACCGGAAGCTATTATCAGCGGCACAGGATTAGGTTGTATCGGTAACACCGAGAAGTTCATGAACGCCATCATTGAAAATGGAGAGGAAATGCTGCCTCCTTCCTATTTCATGCAATCAACACACAATGTGCTCAGTTCATCCATTGCCATTGACTTGAAATGTCACAGCTACAACAATACGTTTGTACATCGTGGCACATCATTCGAACAAGCGCTATATGATGCATTGCTGATGTTCAATCAAAGCTCTATTCATAATGCACTTGTTGGAGGCTTCGATGAAATGACTCCAAACTATTTTACTTTGCTTGCCAAAGCAGGCTATTGGAATAAAAGTGAAGACGGTTTCAACGAAGAACATCCTTGTTTTGCCGGTGAGGTAGCAGCTAGTTTTGCTCTAACAGACAAAGCTACGCCGCAGTCTCTATGCCGTATAGAAGGAATAAAAATATTATATAAGCCTTCGGCTGAAACATTACAAGAAACGATTAAGCATTTGCTTGTCAACAGTGGACATACATTTGCAGATATTGAACTGATACTTACCGGTATCAACGGCAATTCCAAAAACGATGCTGTTTATGAGCAAATGGTACTTCCTCTATTTGATGCAAAGTTATGTCATACATATAAAGATATTTTTGGTGAACTGTTTACTGCTCCTGCATTAGGACTTTATGCGTTAACGCGTTGTTATGACAAAAAAGCCATTCCTTCCTATTGGAATCCAAACAATATTGCCTTTGGAGAAAAGGGAAAAGTATCTCTATTGCTAAATCATTGGAACGGGACTTCCTGGTCCATTATGCTATTAACAAGATGCTGAAGCTATTATCCTTATCCATCACGCAGTCGCTCTTCTTAGTGGCATCGCAAATCTTTCTGAAGATTGCCATGAGCCGCCTGGGCGCTTTCAGCTTCACGTGGAAGTTCTTCAAATCGGCAATGGTGAACTGGCCACTGGCTTATTCTGGAATAAGTATTGTTGTAGCGTCTTTGATCTGGTTTTATATATTGAAGCATTTCGAATTTTCTGTGGCATATCCGCTAATCAGCATCAGCTATATTTTTGGTATGCTGGCATCCATATATATATTTCACGAAGTTGTTCCTGCGACACGTTGGATAGGCGTATTTCTGATTATGAGCGGCGTTTTCTTTATCACGCGATAAAGATACACGAATCAAACATTTCAATTAAATTGAAACAAACAAACTAGTTAAATTCTTATGTTGAAAACTTATTTATTCACTCTCATTCTATCATTACTGACTTGTATGACATCGGCGCAGACGTATCACAAAGCTTCTACTGCCGAAGAAAAACAAATCAGCGAGAAGGTTGCTGCCAACGCTTCTTCAATGAAAACGATGACATGCAATTTCGAACAGACTAAAGAACTTTCATTTCTGAATGATAAAAGCATTTCCAAAGGTCTGCTGTTCTATAAACGTCCGAACAAGATCCGTTGGGAATACAAACATCCTTATTCTTATCTTTTCATCATGAATGGAGAGAAGGTAATTCTGCAATCGGGAAACAACAAGAACGAAATCAATCTGAATTCGAGCAAGCAGTTCCAACAGATCAGCAAAATCATATTAGGAGGCGTCAGTGGCAACGGACTAACTGATTCAAAGGATTTCCATATTCTTTTCTTCATTTCAAATGAAGACTACAAACTTCAGATGCAACCTTTGAAGAAAGAAATAAAGAACCTTTTTACGCAAATCAACCTGTTCGTCAACAAAACGGATGGTAGTATAAACAAGGTCGAGATGATAGAAAAAACAGGCGATAAGACTATCATCAGCTTCCTTTCTATCAAACGCAACACAACAGTGAACGATGAAGTCTTTGCTCATTAATCTTTCGTTGCTACTCCTTCTTACAGCTTGCACATCGGGGAAAACATTGATTCCCGGTGGACCGCTAAGTTTACCGTTATGGACCTCAACTATTGTACAAGACTCCGTCAAAAACACTTATCATGTAACACTGCAAGCCGGAAAGAATCAGTTTACCGGAATATGCCTGTTAAAAAAGAGTGGCGACAGATGGAATGGTTCTTTAATCAATGAATTCGGAATAAAAGCTTTTGATTTTACTTCAAATGAAGAAAGCACTCATTTACAGCATACGATTACCTTCCTCGACAAATGGTATATCCGAAGGACAATAGAGCAGGATCTGCATTATCTGTTCAACATAGATACAAAAGGCACAGGCAATGAAAAGAAACGCTATATCCGACGGAAAAGTCCAACATCATTCATATTGGTCAACCAGACTCATCACATCCAATACACTTTCGACAAAATAACAGAGACAGAATAATGCTCAACAATCATCTATACACCATAGTCAGTTCAGAAAAACTGGAAGGAATAAACCATGTTGAAGTAGCCTTACATGCTGATGACATCATTTATCGTTCGCATTTTCCTGGCAATCCCATAACACCAGGAGTTTGTATCATCCAGATGCTGAAAGAACTTGTAGAAATGATGGAAGAGCGTTTGTACATGATACATGAAGTTAAGAATGTAAAGTTTCTGAAGATTATCAACCCTGTTGAAAACAACCGGATAGAGTTCTTCATTACTTGCAACAACGAAGCAGACACACTACAAGTATCTGCCGAGATCAAACATAAAGAAGAAACTTTTGCCAAATTGAATCTTCTATTAACAGAATGGCATCCATGATTCGTTTCTGCGTAATCATTCCTACATTCAATAATGCAACGACAGTCGCTCAAGTAGTGAGTGATGTACTGAAATTCACGTCAGACATTATTGTTGTCAACGACGGCTCCACCGATCTGACGATTGACCAATTAGAGCCTTTCAAAGAAAAAATTCATATTGTCTCCTATTCTATAAATCGGGGTAAAGGCTATGCGCTATCCAAAGGTTTTGATAAAGCTGAATCACTGGGTTATACACACGCGATAACGCTTGATTCCGACGGGCAACACTTCCCTGAAGACATGCATCTATTCATACAATACTTCGGTAAATAATTAATTAACTATCTCAAAAACAATGAGTTATATTAACAAGGGTTAGCATAAAAGAATTGGTCAAGTAGCTGATTATCAGTAACTTTAAGTATTCAAAGCTTAGTTACGATGAATATATCAGATGCACTTGACCAATATAGGGATATCTGCGGTGATGTCTTAAAAAGATATACTGCGAAGTTAAACAAAAGTTTTAAAACCGTCTTTATCGAGACATTACTTTTATACATGGTAATACCAAGAAAGATCAATTTCACCCGGTTGGGCCGCTACGGGACGCATTGTGAACAATGTTTCCGGCAGAACTTCACAAAGAAGTTTGATTGGCTTTCATACAACCTGCTTATGGCTGATAGGATATTTGACAAGCTTGATCGTAAGGCTATTGCCATTGATCCGAGCTATATCTCCAAATCAGGCAAACGCACTCCCTGGATTGGTTATTTCTGGTCGGGCTGTGCCGGACAGGTTAAAAGAGGACTTGAAATTATGGGCATCGGGTTGATCGATATTGATAAACATGACTGCATGATGCTTAGGGCTGTGCAATCTGCCGATACGGTAACCTTAGCCAACCGGGGCGCAACCTTGAATGATTGGTACCTGAAAGTGATTGAGCAATACAAAGAGCAACTATTACCTGTTTCCAAGTATATAGTAGCCGATGCCTATTTTTCCAAATTCTCTTTCACTCAAGGGCTCCACGATTTGGGCTTCCATCTGGTAAGTCGTCTGCGGGATGATTCCAACCTACTCTATCTTTATCAGGGAGAGAAGACCGGAAAGAAAGGACGCCCCAAAACATTCGATGGCAAGATTGATGTGAGCAATCCGGATCACAGCCGGATGGAGAAACTGGATATTTACGAAGAAGAGGGAGAACTCTATACCTTGATTGCTCATTCAAAAGCATTGAAGCGAAATATACGGTTGGTGATATGGATCACACCTAAAGGAGCACATAAACTCTATTTCTCTACTGACACAGAAATGAGTGGAAAAGATGTCATCCAATTTTACCGAACAAGGTTTCAGGTCGAATTTTGCTTTAGGGATAGCAAGCAGTTCACTGGCCTGTGTCACTCCCAGGCAAGGGATATCAACCGGTTGGATTTTGCATTCAACGCATCAATGACCGCCGTGAATGCGGCAAAAGTAATGATGAAGGAGAATGGAATACCATTTTCTATGGATACACTTAAGAACCTGATGTACAACACATATATACTCAAAAGATTTTTTGAGCTGTCTGGGTTTAAGCCGAACAGAAAGATAAATGCTAAGCTTGTCAAAGAACTAATTGATATAGCCACCTATAGGGCAGCATGAATATCGTAAAAACTATATGATTTTATAACGAACCATTGTTCATAGAAACCGCCGAGAAATATCCTGAAGCTATGTTGGTGGGTCATCGTTGTACAGTAGAGAATGTTCCATCAAAAAATACTTTCGCCAACAAGTTCGCTAACTTTTGGTTCGCTGTACAAACTGCAAAGCGAGGTATCGACACTCAATGCGGGTATCGTCTTTATCCATTAAAAACAATGCGTGGACTACGCACTATATCATCTCGTTATGAAGCAGAATTAGAACTTCTGGTGCGTATGGCATGGCGCGATTGCCAAATTATTCCTGTTCCTGTACGTGTATATTATCCGCCTGTTGAACAACGTATCTCTCATTTTCGTCCAGGTATGGATTTCTTCCGCATCAGTATTCTGAATACAATATTAACGCTATCTGCCTTCATTTATGGATATCCATCAATAGCGATATATCATTATTGCATACATAAACAATCATGACCCGATTCTTCCTTTCCTTATACGATTTTTTCTCACATAACAGAGGCAAACTATTTTGTTTCCTCCTTGTTTTGATTGTATTATTGGGTTATGCGGCTTCACATATTCAATTCAAAGAAGACATCTCCAGTTTTCTTCCAGTGAATAAAGAAAACAGTCGGATCAATGATGCATACAAATATGTAGCCACAGCAAACAATATCACCGTATATATTGCAGGCAAGGACTCTTCAGAAGAATCAGAGGCACTGCAGATAGAAGCAATCGATGAATTGGCAGACCGGCTTCAGCAAAATGATTCGGCTAAAATAATCAAAAGCCTTTTCTATAAAGCCGACCAACAAGATCTGATGGAAATCAGTTCCTTCATCACTGAGAATATACCCTACTTTCTGACTGATAGTGATTATCAGCGGATGGATTCATTGATTACTCCAGAAAATATTGCTAAGAAACTTGCGGCTGATAAACAGATGCTGACTTCCCCAATCGGGCTGTTTATGCGCCAAAGCCTGTTGCAAGATCCTTTGCAACTATCGCTACCTATCATTTCACGTCTTCAAGATTTTCATTTCGGAAACCAGTTCAGGCTTTATCAAGACCACCTCTTCATGAAAAGTGGAGAAGCTCTGTTGATGATTGAGTGCAAGACGTCCATTAGCGAAACATCCGAAAACAGCCGATTCCTTTCTTTCCTCGACAAACAAATAACGGAGGTGACTAAAGGAATGCAGGATAAAATAAAAATACATACATTCAGTGCATCAGCAATAGCTGTTGGCAATGCTAATCAAATCAAAAAAGACACACTGATATCAAGTGTTTTAGCGGCTCTGATTGTATTGGGACTACTCATCTATTCTTTCCGGAATGCTAAACATATATTGCTGTTATTCTCGTCGATCTTGTTCGGCGGGCTATTTGCAATAGCAGTTCTTTCTCTTATCCGAAGTGAAGTATCGATTATTGCTATCGGCATAAGTTCGATCATCTTTGGTATAGCTGTTAATTACCCGCTGCATTTTATCGATCACTATCATCATAATCCTAACACACGAATAGTGATTAAAGATATTGTCGAACCGATGACAATCGGCAATATTACAACGGTTGGCGCATTTCTCAGTCTGGTATTCATCTCTTCGCAAGCCATGGCCGATTTGGGATGGTTTGCGTCATTACTGCTTGTCGGCACTATTCTATTCGTTTTACTTTTCCTGCCTCATCTGCTCGACAAATGCGGTGGCGAAATCCGTCCGACACATCATTCGTTCATCACAAAGATAGCTTCACTTACATTAGAAAAAAATCGCTATGTAGTTTGGACTGTAATTATTCTAACCATTGTATTGGCTTGCTTCAGTTTTGGTACTTCATTTGAGACCGAAATGCAGAAAATCAACTATATGACCAAAGACCAGCAACATGAATATGACCGTATGACCTCGCTTCTGAATGCCAATCAACAAATGATTTACTGCGTTACCGAAGGAAAAACGCTAGACGAGGCTCTTACTCACAACGAATCGCTCCAATCGACACTGCAACATCTCAAAAACAATGGGAAGATTTCACGTGTAGCCGGAATAAACGGACTCATCCCTTCTGAAAAGCTTCAGCAATACCGTATAGAGCGATGGAACAGTTTCTGGCAAAAACATCGTGAAGAAGTGACTGAATCTATCCGAAAAGAGAGCATAGCATTAGGCTTCAAACCCGATAGTTTTACTTCGTTCGAAGAACTTATCAACAACAAATGGGATATCCAAAAGGATTCCACTTTCTTTGCTCCACTTAAAGACAAGATTGCTCATTCTTATTGCATTGAAACTCCAGGCAAAGCGTTACTTATCGATATTCTTTATACGCAAAAGACAAGCATCAACTATCTTGAGTCGTATCTAAACAAGCTAAACGACCATATTGTGGCGTTTGATGCTGGTTCTATCACACGGCGAATGATTTCGTCACTTTCCAACGACTTTAATTATGTGCTTTATGTTTGTGGATTCATTGTTTTCGCTTTCCTGATACTCTCTATGGGACGAATAGAACTGGCGCTCATATCTTTTATTCCTTTAACGGTAAGCTGGTTCTGGATACTCGGACTGATGAACATTTTTGATATTAAATTCAATATCGTCAATATTATCCTTGCCACATTTATTTTTGGGCAGGGTGATGATTATACTATATTTATTACAGAAGGGCTGATGTACGAATACGCTTATCGCAAGAAGATGCTTGCATCGTACAAAAACAGCATTATGCTTTCTTCGCTGATTATGTTTATCGGCATCGGAATGCTTATTTTCGCCAAACATCCAGCCATTCGCTCATTAGCCGAAGTTACAATCATCGGAATGATTTCTGTTGTTGCCATGGCATATATACTACCTCCGTTATGCTTTGCCATGCTTACTAAAGTAGATGGGAAAAACCGTCAAATACCTGTCACTTTCAAAAACTTTATGGTAACACTACAATCATTTATTATCTTTATTTTCAGCAGCCTTTTTATTACACTATATGGATATTGTCTTTTTATGGGGAAAAAGACAGCAGCAAAACGGCTTAAATATCATCTTTTACTATACAAATTTGCAAACTATGTGATTAATCATATTCCTCAGGTACGTACTTATTACGAAAATAAATATGGAGAGACTTTTAATAAACCAGCAGTTATCATCAGTAATCATCAATCGCATTTTGATTTAATGTGCATTATGATGCTTACGCCCAAACTGGTTATTTTAACCAACGACTGGGTTTGGCATTCACCCTTCTATGGACGTCTGATCCATTTTGCCGATTTCCTGCCTATTGCAGAAGGACTGGACAAGACTGTTGAAGATTTGAAGCCTCTTATTACCGAGGGCTATTCAGTAATGATTTTCCCGGAAGGTACGCGCTCAGAAGATTGTTCTATTCTTAGGTTTCACAGAGGAGCCTTCTACGTGGCAGAGAAATTGAAACTTGATATTATTCCCGTGCTCATACACGGAGTAGGTCATGTATTGCCCAAGAAAGAATGGATTATGCGTAAGGGCGCCTTTCATATTCGTATCTTCAATCGTATTACCCCGGACGACAGCCGCTACAGTTCCGATTATATTACGCGCTCTAAGGAAGTCCGCCATTTTTATATCCAGCAATATGAACTTTTAGCCAAAGAAGTAGAAAATGCCGACTATTATGCTGATTTAGTTCTGCATAACTACATTTACAAAGGACCAGCCATAGAGCGTACTGTCAGGAAAAACCTCAAACAGAACCAAAACTATTCAGCGCTCATCAATTCAACTCCTAACGAAGGCAATTACACCATAAACGACACTGAGGGCTATGGTGAAGCAGCACTCCTGCTAGCTTTAGTCAAGAAAAACCTTGAAGTTAACTGTTTTCTTCCAGATTCCGACCATCTTGAACTAGCGTCGAACTGTGCCTCCGTCCCCTCCAATCTACATTTCTGTTTAATGAAGTAATCCTATTTTGTAAGCTTGTTCAAAGCAAAAACATACGCACCAAGCGCAATCGATCGGTTAGTACTCTGCCGCGAAGTCATCACACCCGAACGTTTCATAGAATCATATATGACTTTATGAGTAGTTCCAAGAATATTTATTTCAACTTCATTCCCTTTAGCAAATTCCTGCCATACAGACTCGTCATCAAGATTATATACTTGCATTTGTACACGACGGAATTCTTCTCCACTGAACATTCCAAGATGACTATTCATTTCACCAACTAAAGCAGGAAGAATATATTTGCCCGCACCGGAGAGTCCACCTCCAACAGCAATCAGACCATCAACTGTAGTGATGGCAGAAGCTAAAGCATCGCCAGCCATTTCGCCCAATTCAGCAAAACTACGGCGCGCAGCTTCTATATTACCACAACGAGTACCTTCAGCAATATCGAAGATATCTTTTGGCGTCAACTCGACATGATCGCCTGAAAGTTCAGCATAAACGCGCTTGATTGCACGGATACTAACACTTTCCTCAACAATCATATTGTTATATTTCTTGTTGCGGAAACACCATATATCTCCACCCGAAGCGTTGTCACCAACCAACAACTGACCATTAAGAACAACACCACAACCAAATCCGGTCCCCAGTGTAACACCAATAAGATTATGGAAGCGTTTATGACTTCCCATTTCTTCCAAACGTTGATTCACATATGGTAATACACCAGTCAAAGCCTCGCCATATGCAAACAAATCGCCATCATTGTTGATAAATACGGGAATACCAAATTTTCCTTCCAAAATAGGACCTAACGCGACACCTCCACGGAAACAGGGGAAGTTTGGCAAATCACCAATGATTCCCTTGGGATAATCAGCCGGACCAGGAAACGCAAAACTAATGGCAGCAGGTTTACAATCTAACTGCAAAATCACTTTTTCGAAACCTTCAATAACTTGTGAAATGCAGATATCTAAACGAGAAGAATCAGTCGAAATATGTACAGGCGTAACAATTTCATTACCACCCTGCATAGCAGAAAAAATGAAATTTGTACCTCCTGCATCTAATGTCAAGATTACTCTTGAGTCAGTTGAATAGTCTTTCATGAATTATTTAGTCTTTAAATCTTACATAAGCTTTGATAGTACCACACTTTTTTCCTTCCGAAAGGCCGTAAGGACGAATAGTATACTCACCGACGGCATCCGGAATGATAAATGTTTCGGCATAATGAACGACAAATGGCTCAAAATTATTGTACGGACTTTCAACAATCGCTTCATCACCTTCAACCAAGTTAAGAACATTCACACCATTGCCGGCAGGATGAAGAACACGCTTTGTAAACCAATGACGACGAGTTTCGATGAACTCATTCTCATGCAATCCAGTCTTTTCTTCTTGCCATCCATCGCCTTCGCAGATGGGACAAATCATATTAATGAAATTTTTACGAATAAGATCCGTCTGCCGTTCCCATTGAATCACTTTTGAACCATGATGGATATTAATCGGACGAGGTTGTCCATCAAGACCAAGTCGTTGCCAATCATACAATTTGAATGTGAAGATGCTGGGAGTAGCACTTATCTCGAGAACCATCGCACCAGCTCCGGAACAATGAATCGTACCATTTGGAATCAAATAATGGTCATGTTTTTTAGCAGGCCATTTATTAACATATTTCTCTACATCAAACGCATAGCCTGTTTCCTGTGCTTCATTTAAAGCATTAATCATTTCGTCAGGATGAACACCTGTTTTTAAACCTAAATACACAGTAGCTTCAGGTGATGCATCCAGGAGATAATAACTTTCGTCCTGAGTATAATACATACCGAACGTATCACGAATATATTGTGTAGTGGGATGAACTTGCAGACTCAAATTTCCACCGCCCATCGTATCCAAAAAATCAAAACGGATAGGAAAATCCTGCCCGAAACGAGATTCGACAGGAGCACCAAGCAAAGCCCGTGTTTGATAAAATACAACATTATTGGATGGCATCTCAAACAGTTCGCCGTCAACCTTAAAATATAAACTATTCTCTTCAGGGACACAATCGAAACACCAACCATAGTTCTCCTGCGAGCGGTCCAAATCACAAACTTCCTTCATCCATTGCCCACCCCAGGGAGCCGGATCAAAGAACGGAACAACTCGAAATGGCTGATGAGCTGTTTTTATTAATCCTTTGCGCAAAACATTACCTTCAATCATTTTTGGAAGTCCTTTCGTATGCGTATCCATCCAATAATCGGCAATAGGAAGAAGTTTTTTCTTCAATTCGTCGCAAACAATCCAGTCTACGAAATAACCACGTTTGTAAAGTCTGCTTGCTTCTTCATCTTTATCGCAAATACCCAAGCTATTAATCTCATTACGGCGAAAACGTTGCTGAATCTCCCAACGGGCCATATCAATATAGATAATCAAGTCAGATTGCTGGCAAACGAATCCCGCACCATGACCGTAGACAAGCACTGAACACTTGCAATCGGCGATTTCCGCACGTGCCTGCAATAATTTATCCGCATCGAAATAATTCTGATAGGTAAAAGGTGCACGACGTCCGAAAATTCGGTCATCCGTAACCCACGGTTGTGTCATTCTACGGATTTCTTCTTCTGACTTGTAAAGACTATCGGCTTTCAAAATCCTGTCAAAATGCATAAAGGAAAGGTGAGCTTCAAGTTCATCCATGTAAACGCCCTGATAGCACTCGATGACACAGAGAAAATGTCTATTAAGTGATGCCTGACGTCGGACATTTACGATTTCCACAATCTTTCCCCATCCTCTAATCAATTCACCTTCAACAGATACATTGGGTTTTTTATCGTAATTACTATTTCGCATATTCATTTATCCTTTAATGATGCAAAGATATTTGATTATATTCTGTAAATCACGACACTTTTCTCCAATTTAGTTGCATTATCTTCTGATTTCAATTATTTTTGTGAGATAGTACATAGAAGTGAATATGGCAAAAATAAAAGAAGGGTTTAAAGGAGAGCGAGTCTTGTCTCTACCGGAAGATATATTACACAAATACAGTCGCGACCCTTTGATTGGCGCGCTTTACATCAGAAAGATCGGCTTTTTCCCAAAAGTCAAATATCACTATGTACAAAAGGATAATGGAACGAGATACTGCATGTTGATCTACTGTATTTCCGGTAAAGGCTGGTATTCACAAAATAACAAGGATAAACATGATATCATTGCCAATCAATACATCATCCTTCCTCCAAACACTCCTTATCGTTTTGGTGCCGACGAAAACGATCCCTGGACAATCTATTGGATTCATTTCGAAGGAACAATGGCAACTAAGTTTCTTCAGCACACTTTGGCGCCAATTACTATTTTACCGGGAGAAACATCGCGTTTGCAAGATCGGTTGGAGATGTACGAAGAGATTTACAGCAATTTTTCCATGGCATATATTAAGGAATATATGATACAATCATCGATGTGTCTATATCCTTTCCTATCGTCGTTCCTTTATGTGGAACAATTCAGGCATTATAAAATGGCGCTTCATCAAAAACAAACATTATCGATGCAAGTTATTCACTACATGCAGGAAAATATAGGGACGCAACTGTCGTTAAGCGATTTTGCCAAAAACTTCAAATATTCGAACTCGCATTTCTCGGCACTTTTTCTAAAAGAGACAGGCGTTTCACCCATCAATTACTATTTACATCTTAAAATGCAGAAAGCTTGTCAATATCTTGAGTTGACAAATATGAAACTCTTTGAGATTGCAACTAAAACCGGATTTAACGAACCGGCTTACTTCTCACGCATATTCACAAAAATCATTGGCATGTCACCTTCCGAATATCGCCGAAGAGAAGTTTATATTTCAGAAGATAATACAAGCAAATCGTAGAAAAAGCCACAAAGTGAAAGCAAACAGTATTGTATCTTTGTCCCCAAAAGAACAACAATGACATGGGAAAAACTCCTTTCTTGAAAAGATTTCCTGCGATGGCAATAGGATTTGTGTTAGCAGCCTGTTGTACAATGCAAATATCTGCAAAGTCAGAGCCGGAATCGCTGATACAATATGTCAATCCGCTCATTGGCACGGCACATTGCCGATGGTTTCATTTCACACCAGGTGCGCAACCGTTTGGATTGGCCAAACCTGCTCCGGCAACCAATGCCAGCCTTGGAAACAAATCCGGATGGGAAGCTACCGGCTATGATTATCGCGATAAAACGATAGAAGGATTCCCTTGTTTGCATGAATTTCAAGTTGGAGGCATTGTTCTGATGGCGACTAACGGCGTTTTAAAAACAATTCCCGGATCTGTCAACTCATCTGGAGAAGGCTATCGTTCCGCTTTCGACCATAACGAAGAAATTGCTCAAGCCGGATATTATTCCGTGATTTTGAAGGATTATGGAATCAAAGCAGAACTGACATCCACGCCACGAGTAGCTTATCAACGCTTCACTTTTCCGGCAAACAAAGAGAGCCATTTGCTTTTCGATATCGGTAACAAACAAGGAGAAAGCGGTCCGGTCATCGATGCAGAAGTAACTATTGTCAACGCGCATCTGATTGAAGGCTGGGTCAAAACACTGCCCGAATATTGCAAAAAATATCAGGATGGAGCAACCGTAACCATGTTTTTCTCTGCAGAAATCGACAAGACTCCCAACGTATCAGGAATGTTTCTCAAGGAAAAAACATTCATTGGACAAAAGACCATTAAAGGTATCGGTGCAGGAGCTTATCTGACGTTCAATACACAAGAAAACGAACAAATCACGGCCAAGATTGGTCTATCATATACTTCTATCGACAATGCCCGCCTGAACCGCGAAAAAGAAACTCAAAACGGCAAGCTAACCTTTGACGCCGCACATAAAATGGCGCAACAAACATGGGAAAAATATCTGGGACGTATTAGCGTAGAGACGCCATCCAAAGAAGACAAAGTGAAATTCTATACATGTCTGTATCATGCACTCCTTGGCAGAGGATTGGCAAGCGATATTAATGGCGCATATCCCAAACACGATGGAAAGGTCGGTCAGATTCCGTTGAAAAATGGCAAACCTGCTTTTTCTTTCTACAATACCGATGGTATTTGGGGTGGACAATGGAATCTGATTCAAGTTTGGGCATTGGCTTATCCGGAATACTTGTCTGATTATGTAAGCACTCATTTACAAGTTTATAAAGATGCAAGATGGTTAGGTGACGGCATTGCTTGCAGCAGATATGTATCAGGCGTTGGAACAAATCAGTTAGGCAATGTTATTGCCGCTGCATACGCTTGTGGCATACGCGATTATGATATAGAGACTGCCTATGCTGCTGCACGTAAAAATGAATTGGATGGAATAAACCGTCCGATGGGAGCGGGCAAGCTCGACACTGAATTGTTTACCAAATATGGCTACGTTCCTCACAAAGACAAAGGTCCATGGCCTGACGAAGCCTGGATGTTCTCAGCTTCGCATACATTGGAGTATTCTTTTGGTGCATATGCTGTTGCACAAATGGCAAAAGCATTGAATAAAACTGACGATTACAACCGATTGATGAAACTGTCCAAAGGCTGGGAAAATCTATACAACACCAAGACAAATCTGATACAACCAAAACTGGAGAACGGCCAATTCATTGAAAACTTCAACCCGATGCAAGTGTGGCGCGGATTTCAGGAAGGCAATGCCTACCAATATACATTCTATGTACCTCATGATCCGAAGAGCCTGATCAACAAGATGGGAGCAAAAGAGTTTTCTTCGCGCTTGGACAGTATCTTCCTCCGTTCTGAAGACAAAATATTCAGCGGTGGAACAACTATCAATGCCTTTGCCGGTCTCGAAACCTACTATAATCAAGGCAACCAACCTTGTTTGCATATCTCATGGCTGTTCAATCAGGCAAACCGTCCTTCGCTCACTCAAAAATGGGTTCGTAGCATACTGGATGTTTTCTATGGAACAGAAGGCATACATGGTTATGGATACGGACAAGATGAAGATCAAGGGCAACTCGGAGCCTGGTATGTAATTTCTTCGCTTGGAATGTTTGATGTTGCCGGACTTTGCAATATCCACTCAGAGTTTGCACTTGGCAGTCCGAAGTTCGATAAGATAACGATCCAACTCAACCCCCATTATTATAAAGGCAATCGTTTTGTAATTGAAGCAAAAAACAACAGCAAAGACAACAAATACGTGCAACAATATACATTAAATGGCAAGACTCTGCACGTTCCTGCCATTTCTTTTGAAACAGTGACCAAAGGAGGAACATTGAAAACGGTCATGGGATCTCAGCCTCTCGACCAATATTAATCGTAAATACATCGCATTTAATGGCAAAGTTTCCTAACTTTGCCATTATTATTTTATTGCTATACAAACGTTTTGAACATGAACAGATTCATCACCCTTCTTTCTTCAACACTGCTTATTTGCAGTTTCGCCATCAGTGCGCAAACGAGCAAAAACCCGATATTCCAAGGTTGGTATGCCGACCCGGAGGCCATTATTTATGACCACACCTATTGGGTTTATCCTACATATAGTGCTCCTTATGAAAAACAGACATTCTTCGACTGCTTCTCTTCGAAAGACCTGGTGCATTGGACTAAACATCATTCAATTATTGATACATCCGCTGTTAAATGGGCAAAGAAAGCCATGTGGGCTCCGTCGGTCATCCGCAAAGATGGAAAATATTACTTTTTCTTCGGTGCCAATGACGTTCATCAAGGAGAAATAGGTGGTATTGGCGTTGCTATAAGCAATCATCCGGAAGGACCGTATAAAGATTTGATTGGTAAACCGTTAATTAATGATATAATCAATGGAGCACAACCCATCGACCAGTTTGTATTTCATGACGACGATAATACTTACTATCTCATCTACGGCGGTTGGCATCATTGCAACGTTGCCATCTTAAGCAATGATTTCAAGCAATTGAAAAACTTTCCCGACGGACAGAAATACAAAGAAATAACGCCCGAAAACTATGTGGAAGGTCCCTTTATGTTCAAACGTGGCGGCAAATATTATTTCATGTGGAGCGAAGGCGGTTGGACCGGTCCCAATTATTGTGTAGCTTATGCCATAGGCGATTCGCCACTCGGTCCGTTCAAGCGCATCGGCAAAATATTGCAACAAGATCCGAAAGTGGCTACCGGAGCCGGACATCATTCCGTCATCCATATTCCGAATAGTAATGAATATTATATCGTTTACCACCGTCGTCCGCTAGGCGAAACGGATGGAAATCATCGCGTCACCTGTATCGAAAAGATGGAATTCGATGCGAATGGTTTCATCAAACCCGTGCAAATAACCTTCGAAGGAGTAAAGGCACGCAAGATTAAGTAATATACTGAAATTCAATATGCAAGAAGGGACGGCATTTCATTCGAATGCGGCAACCTTTTCATTCGAATGGGATGAACACTTCATTCGAAAGAAACACTTCGCGCATTCGAATGAATTGGCAAATACATTCGGATGTATTTGCCGTTTACAAATAGAATAATTAAATTTGTATCGAACTAAAGAGAATAAACAAAAAAATATATGTCTACTCGAATATTTCATGAAATTATCTATGGTCCTGTGCATAGTCGCCGGCTAGGTGTATCTCTAGGAGTAAACTTACTTCCACCTGACGGCAAGCTTTGTACGTTTGATTGCATCTATTGCGAATGTGGTCGTAATGCAGAACGTCGTACGCATACAAAACTCCCTTCCCGCGAAGAAGTGAAAGCAGCGCTTGTACAGAAACTGACCGAGATGAAAGCTGAAGGCATTTTACCAAATGTAATCACTTTTGCAGGGAACGGCGAACCGACAATGCATCCGGAATTCGAAGGAATCATTGACGACACGATTATTGCAAGGAATGAATTCGCACCTAATGCGAAGATTGCCGTCCTTTCGAACTCTACAACGTTGGATAAAGCGAGCGTCTTTCGCGCGCTTAACAGAATTGAAGACAATATCATGAAGCTTGATTCTGTTTTGGACAGTCGCATCCAACAAATGAATGCGCCGAATGTGTCAACATTCAATTTTACCCACCTTTTGAAGCAACTCTGCCAATTCAATGGCAATATAATCATACAGACTATGTTTCTGAGAGGCGAAGTTGGCGGAGCGAAAGTAGACAATACAACCGAGGAGGAGATCTCTGGATGGTTGCAAGCCTTAAAACAGATAAACCCCAAACAGGTTATGATTTATACAATCGATCGCGAGACACCCGTGCAAACACTATACAAAGTGCCGCGTGAAGAGATGGAAAAAATTGCAGACCGCGCACGAACATTAGGCTTCGCCGTGTCAGTATCGGCCTAAAATAGAAGGAAAGCAACAATAACAAGTACAACCAAAGAAGTTAATCACTAACTTTGGCCGTCTAAATAGTGTAATATGGTACAGCATTTTGATTTCTTAGTGATTGGTTCAGGCATTGCAGGAATGAGTTTTGCCTTGAAAGTAGCCGAAAAAGGGACAGTAGCCATCATCTGTAAGACAGATCTTGAAGAGGCGAATACCTATTTTGCCCAGGGCGGAATTGCATCGGTAACAAATCTGAAAGTAGATAATTTTGATAAGCATATTGAAGATACAATGATTGCCGGCGATTGGCTCAATAATCGCGAAGCGGTCGAAATGGTTGTACGTAAGGCACCAAGCCAGATACAAGAGCTTATCAAATGGGGAGTGAACTTTGACAAGAAAGAAAATGGCGAGTTCGACCTTCATCGTGAAGGCGGCCATTCCGAATTCCGCATACTTCATCATCAGGACAACACCGGTGCTGAGATCCAGCTTAGTCTGATCAAAGCTATCCAGCAACATCCGAATATCACTGTATTCAACCATCATTATGCTGTCGAGATTATTACACAACACCATTTAGGTATAATCGTTACCAGATATACGCCAGGAATCAAGTGTTACGGCGCTTATGTTCTTGATGAAGCTACCGGTAAAGTGGACACGTTCCTTTCCAAAGTTACTGTGATGGCTACGGGCGGATGCGAAGCCGTTTACCGCAACACAACAAATCCTCTGATTGCAACCGGCGACGGTATTGCTATGGTCTATCGTGCTAAAGGAGCTGTTAAAGATATGGAGTTCATTCAGTTCCATCCGACGGCGCTCTTTCACCCGGGCGATCGCCCATGTTTCCTAATCACAGAAGCTATGCGTGGCTATGGAGCCAAACTTCGCACTATTGACGGCAAAGAATTCATGCAGAAATATGACAAGCGATTGGAACTGGCTCCGCGCGATGTAGTTGCACGCGCTATCGATCACGAAATGAAACAACGTGGTGATGATCATGTATTTCTGGATGTTACACACAAAGATCCTGAAGAAACGAAGAAACATTTCCCGAATATCTATAAAAAATGTCTGAGTATCGGCATCGACATTACAAAAGACTATATCCCTGTTGCTCCTGCTGCTCACTATTTGTGCGGTGGAATCTGTGTTGATTTGGACGGACAGTCAAACATCCGTCGCCTTTATGCTATTGGCGAATGTTCATGCACCGGCCTTCACGGCGGCAACCGTTTAGCTTCAAACTCACTTATCGAGGCTGTTGTCTATGCAGATGCAGCTTCCAAACATGCACTGAGTGTACTAGACCGTTACGATTTCAACACCGATATTCCTGAATGGAACGATGAGGGAATGATTACCAACGAGGAACGCGTTCTGATTACCCAAAGTATGAAGGAAGTCAATCAGATTATGGAAGCATACGTTGGTATTGTCCGTAGTAATGTTCGTCTTACTCGCGCCTGGAACCGTCTGGACATCTTATATGAGGAGACCGAAAGCCTCTTCAAACGTGTCAAAGCTTCACGCGAACTATGCGAATTGCGCAATATGATTAATGTAGGTTATCTGATTACGCGACAGGCAATGGAGCGTAAGGAAAGTCGAGGTCTGCATTATACGATTGACTATCCACCAACAGCGAAACCAAATTTATAAAAGATATGAACGCCAAACTTCTATTGCCATTAACACTATTACCTCTGACAACAACATTGCAGGGACAAAATGCAAGTACGCAACAGAAGCGTCCAAATATAGTACTGTTTCTTGTCGACGACATGGGATGGCAAGATACCTCTTTGCCATTTTGGAAAGAGAAAACACGCTATAATCAAACGTTTGAAACGCCGAACATGGAACGTTTGGCTAAACGGGGCATGATGTTTACCCAAGCATACGCTTCGAGCATAAGTTCACCAAGTCGTTGTAGCTTAATGAGCGGCATGAACGCCGCGCGTCATCGCGTTACGAACTGGACTTATCCAAAAAATGGGTCGAACGATGAAAAGAGCGATGTCCTGCAACTTCCTCCATGGAATGTAAATGGTATCTGCCAAGTGCCCGGCATAGAAAACACCTACCAAGTTACAGCATTGGCACAACTTTTAAAAGATGCAGGTTATCACACTATCCATTGCGGAAAAGCACATTTCGGAGCTGTTGACACACCGGGAGAGAGTCCGATACACATGGGATTTGAAGTCAATATCGCAGGTCACGCTGGTGGAGCTCCGGAAAGCTATCTTGGAATAAAAAACTTCGGCAACAGATCAGACGGAAAACCAAACTCATGGTTCGCTGTCCCCGGACTGGAACAATATTGGGGCAAAGATATTTTCCTCAGCGAAGTACTGACAATCGAGGCAGAAAAAGCATTAGACAAAGCGCGCCAATACAACCAGCCTTTCTTCCTATATATGGCACATTACGCCATACATGTCCCAATTGATAAAGACATGCGTTTCTATCAGAAATATATCAATAAAGGACTGCAACCGAAAGATGCTGCATACGCTGCCCTGATAGAAGGAATGGATAAAAGCCTGGGTGATCTGATGGATTATCTGGACAAGTATAATCTGACAGACAACACAATCATTCTCTTTATGTCCGATAATGGAGGACTCGCGTCGTCATCTGCATGGCGCGACGGACCGCTTTTTACACAAAACTCTCCACTGAACAGTGGCAAAGGTTCCGCGTATGAAGGCGGAATACGCGAACCGATGATTGTAAGTTGGCCTGGTAAAGTTCAACCGGAAACCAAATGCGACAAATACCTGCTGATAGAAGATTTCTTTCCAACCATTCTTGAAATGGCAGGCGTCAAACAATATAAAACAGTGCAACCTGTTGATGGCATAAGCTTTATGCCTCTATTAAAAGGGACAGGCGACCCGTCTGATGGACGCAGTTTATATTGGAACTTTCCGAATCTTTGGGGCGTAGGTCCGGGTATTGCTGCAACATGTACGGTTCGTAAAGGCGACTGGAAGATGGTGTATTACTACGAAACAGGCAAAAAAGAATTATTCAACATCAAGGAAGATATAGGCGAAAAGAATAATCAAGCGGCTACACACACAACGCTTGTAAAACGTCTTTCTAAAAATTTAGGGCAATATCTTCGTAAAGTATCTGCCCAACGCCCATCTTTCAAAGCGACAGGGAAACCCTGTCCATGGCCGGATGAAATTTGATCTTCATTCTTGTGCATTCAATTGAATATTGACGCAAATTGAAGACCTTTTAGCGCAATATTGAAAACAGAAGATTAATATATCTCGCTATATTTGTTAACTCATTAACGAGGAGAATATCATGAAGCAAAACAGATACAAAATAATAAACGGACAAATACTGACTCCTTCCGGAATAACGAAGGACGGAATTGTCTGTGTGGAAGAGAACCGTATTGTCGAGATAGGACAAACAAATATTGAATTTCCAAATGCCCTGCTCATTGATGCGCATGGCGATTATATATCTCCGGGATTTATTGACCTGCATACGCATGGTGCAGGTGGTGCAGATTTCATGGATGAAACAGTTGCCGCATTTCTGACGGTTGCCGAAATGCATGCAAAACATGGAACCACGGGAGTTTATCCGACAACTCTCTCCTCGACACGAGAAAACATATTGAACACCATTGTAACTTATGAAAAGGCAAATGCTGCAAATGACAAAGGTGCAACATTACTAGGACTTCATCTGGAAGGACCTTACTTCTCGATGAACCAACGTGGCGCCCAAGATCCTCGCTTCATTCGCAACCCGAAGCCGGAAGAATACATTCCAATACTCGAAGCCGGGAATTGCATACGACGCTGGAGTTCTGCGCCAGAACTGGATGGCGATGAGGCGTTCGTCAAAGCTTTGCTTAATAAAAATGTTTTACCGGCTATTGCTCATTCGGATGCCATATATGAAGAAGTGCTCGACGCTTGGAAACGAGGTTACAGACACATCACGCATCTGTACTCTGGAATGTCGGGCGTAACTCGCCGCAACGGTTTTCGTTTTGCAGGAGTGATTGAGTCGGCATTCCTGATTGATGACATGACAGTCGAAATTATTGCCGACGGTTGCCATCTTCCGGCCAGTCTACTCCAACTGATCTATAAGTTTAAAGGCTCTGACAAGATTGCTTTGATAACTGATTCCATGCGCGCTGCCGGAATGCCAGAAGGAAAAAGTATCTTAGGCGGACTAAGCACCGGACAGGAAGTCATCGTAGAAGATGGAGTTGCTAAAATGCCTGACCGAATGGCTTTTGCAGGAAGTGTAGCCACAACCGATCGTTTGGTAAGAACGATGTGTTTTACAGCGGGTATTCCTTTAACTGAAGCAGTAAAGATGGCATCAGAAACGCCAGCACGTATCATGCGCATCGATAATAAAAAAGGTACTTTGCAAAAAGGCAAAGATGCAGATATCCTGATTTTCGATAATCAGATTCATGTCAAGATGACGATGGTGAATGGAAACATAGTATATAAAGAATCATAAAATACAATCTGTATGATAACAAGACGCGATTTTATCAAGAAGACAGCTGTAGGAACCGCTGCACTTTCACTGGGAGGAGTGTTGCCAGGTTTTACCGCAAAGAGTTATGCAAACATCATTGGAGCAAACGACCGGATTCATGTAGGAATGGTTGGCGTGAACTCCAGAGGACTGGCATTATCAAGGAATTTCGCTTTACAACCCAACTGCCGCATCACTGAAGTATGCGATGTCGACTCGCGTGCTTTGGAACGTTGCATCGCTGAAGTAAGCAAGATCTCTGACGCCAGACCGAACCCAAACAAGGATATGCGACTGATGTTCGAGAAAAAAGATATCGATGCTGTTGTCATTGCAACACCTGACCATTGGCATGCACCCGCAGCTCTTCTAGCTATGAAAGCAGGCAAACATGTTTATCTTGAAAAACCTTGCTGCCACACTCCTGAAGAAGGAGAGATTCTGTTGCAAGCAGCAAAGAAATATGGCAGTGTTGTACAGATGGGTAATCAGCGTCGTTCATGGCCGAATGTAATCGAAGGCATCAATGAAATAAAAGCGGGAACAATCGGTAACGTATATTTTGGCAAATCCTGGTACACAAACCAACGCGCGTCTATAGGAACAGGCAAAGAAGCTCCCGTTCCTGAATGGCTGGATTGGAATCTGTGGCAAGGACCTGCACCGAGAACAGCTTACAAAGACAATATTGTTCATTACAACTGGCATTGGTTCTGGCGTTGGGGCACAGGTGAAGCATTGAACAACGGAACGCACATGATCGACTTGCTTCGCTGGGGAATGGATCTCGATTTCCCGACTTCCGTTCAATCAACCGGAGGTAGATATTTTTACAAAGATGATTGGGAAGCACCTGATACACAAGTGATCACCCTCGACTTCGGTGGAAAGAAATCGATGATCTGGGAAGGACAAAGCTGCTGCCCTTATCACATCGAAGGAAGTTCGGTAGGCGTCATTTTTTATGGAGAAAAAGCAGCCTTATGGATGGGCGGCGGAAATTCCTACAAGATTATCGACCAAAAGAACAATGTTATCAAAAACGTAGAAAGCAATATCAAAGTCGATCCGCAAAACAAGATGGATCCGGCGCAACAACTGGATGCCTTGCATATTCAGAACTTCTTCAGTGCTATTACTAAAGGCGAAAAACTTAATTCGGATATACAATCCGGATTCATCAGTACGCTGTTAGTTCAATTAGGAAATATAGCGCAACGCTCAGGCGTAAAGCTCCACACCGATGCTACAAACGGTCATCTTCTGGATAAACAGCTTGCCGCTAAGTATTGGAAACGCGAATATGAAAAAGGATGGGAAATGAAATTATAAAATAGAAAGGATCATACGATGTCAGAAATACGATCATTAAAAAAAGATCATCTACAAATTTACGAATTTGCAACACGAAAAGAAATGGGCGAAGCTGCCGCTATCGATATAGCGAATGCCATCCGTTCATTCCTTGCAGAGAAAGAAGAAGTGAATATGGTATTTGCAGCAGCTCCTTCACAAAATGATGTTCTTGCTGCTTTATGCGAACAAAAAGGAATCGAGTGGGAGAGAGTCAATGCTTTTCACATGGATGAATATGTGAATCTTGCTCCAGACTCGCCAGCGGGCTTCGGCAACTTCCTGAAAGAACATATATTCGGAAAATTACCGTTCCGCTCCATCAATTATATCAACGGCAACGCAAAGGATCTGGCAAGCGAATGCAAACGCTACTCCACGCTGCTTCGACAGCATCCGATAGATATTGTTTGCTTGGGAATAGGCGAAAACGGACACATCGCCTTCAATGATCCGCATGTTGCCGACTTTCATGATCCTGAAGATATCAAGGTAGTCGATCTGGATGAAATATGCCGCGAACAGCAAGTACACGACGGCTGTTTCGCAACGCTTGATGAAGTGCCAAAGAACGCTTTGACTCTTACCATCCCGATGTTAACGAGCGGACAGAAACTTTTCTGTATCGTTCCGGCGAAAACAAAAGCGTGGGCTGTATCACATACGCTCAACGATGAAATCTCCGAACGCATTCCGGCTACATGTCTGCGACTGCATAAATATGCGATCCTATATGGTGATAAAGACAGCATGCAATTAGTTAAATAATAATACATTGAATATCATGAAACTAAAATTTACATTAATAAGTCTCTTCTTGTGCATGACCTCTATAGGATGGACGAATGCACAACAGACTTACAAAATAGGTATTATCGGATTGGACACTTCCCATTCGCCAGCATTTATAAAATATCTCAATGGTGGAGAAGCCGAAAAATCAGAATACAAAGACTTTAAAATCGTTGCCGCTTATCCTTATGGCTCGCATACGATCAAAAGTAGCTATAGCCGCATCCCCGGATATACAGATGAAGCAAAGAAATACGGCGTAGAAATAGTCGGTTCAATTGCAGAATTACTTAAGAAAGTGGATTTTGTGATGCTGGAAACAAATGATGGAAATATGCATCTGGAACAGGCTGCCGAAGTAATCAAAAGTGGAAAACCCGTGTTCATTGACAAACCTGTAGCCGCTACTTTATCCGATGCCATCACCATCTTTATGCTTGCCGACAAATACAAAGTGCCGATGTTCTCCTCTTCCTCTCTGCGTTACGTTCCACGCAATCAGGAATTGCGCGAAGGCAAATTTGGAAAGGTAATCGGTGCAGACTGTTATTCGCCTTCACATAACGAACCTTCGCACCCGGATTTTTCATGGTACGGTATTCATGGCGTTGAAACCTTGTATACCATTATGGGGACTGGTTGTCAAAAGGTTAGCCGTACACATGCAGAAGGAACAGATGTGGTTGTTGGTCTGTGGCAAGATGGCAGAATCGGAACATTCCGTGGCATTCGCGATGGAAAAGAAGGCTACGGCGGAACAGCCATTTGCGAAAAACAGATTGTTCAAGCAGGCGATTATGCCGGATACGGCGTTCTTCTGGACCAGATCCTGAAGTTCTTCAAGACAAAGCAATCACCTATTGACGAAAAAGAAACACTTGAGATATTTGCTTTTATGGAAGCTTCAAATGTCAGCATGAAACATAATGGAGAGCAAGTATCATTGCAGTCTGTATTCGAGAAAGGGCAAAAGCAAGCTTTGAAGACATTAAAGAAGTATGAATGATCAAAAGATGGTCAAAAAATCATGTTTATAAACGAAGGGCAGACGGGTTTTGATAGGCTTTGAAGGTTGAAGCTGTTTTATGATCACGTATTGCTCTATAAATCTGATATTTATTTCATCTAATTGTAGCCTCCATTTCATTCGGAAGAAAGTTCCATTTCATTCGAATGGAGTGGAGGTTTCATTCGAATGAAATGGTTCGTGCATTCGAATGAATTTTTCAAAACTATTAGATAGATTTTTAGCCATATCAAAAATCTATGTTTTGCCTATTCTTATGCAAAATTTACTTCTCAACACTGCATGTCTGTAACAAACGAAGATTTGATACTAAAAAATATCACCTGTACCGAAAATAATGCGTATCTTGCGCAAAAATTCAGACCATGGACAGAGTTTTCAAATCTAAAGTAGGCTGGTGGTATCATCTTGCCATTTTGATGGTTGCCGCAGGATGTGTTGCCTCAATACTGAATGCGAGGGTTGATGCAACCATCATCTCCTTATTGACGGCCATGCTGGTTATCCATATTCTTCTAAACACTTGGTACAAGATCACAGAAGACGGTATGTTAATCGCTCACTGCAGCATCTTTCCTGAAAAGAAAATCGCCATATCTGAAATAACAGCAATAGGGTCAACAGTTATGCCCATTTCGAGTTACGCCTTGTCATTAGACAGACTTATCATCTATAAGGGTGACAAATATTGGCTGCTGATTTCGCCGGTCGATAAGATGAATTTCATAAATCAGCTAAAGATGATCAATCCGGCTATCAAGTTTAAAGATTCCGACATTTGAAATAATTCCAATATAAACTCAATTAAATCTGAAAGAAAACATGAAATGTGATGTTGCAATCATTGGTGGAGGGCCTGCGGGATATACGGCTGCCGAACGTGCAGCTGAAGGAGGTCTGTCGACTATTCTATTTGAGAAGAATGCATTAGGCGGAGTCTGCCTGAACGAAGGATGTGTGCCTACTAAGACGCTGCTCTATTCAGCGAAAGTATTCGACACAATCAAACATGCGCCAAAATATGCTGTAAAAGCAGAGAACCCCACTTTCGATTATCCTAAAATCATTGCTCGAAAGAACAAAGTAGTGAAGAAACTGACAGCCGGCATCCGGATGAAACTGAATAATCTAGGAGTGACAATGGTCAACGGAGCAGCTGAAATCAAAGGGAAAGGAGCAGACAACAGCTTACTTATCCAATGTGGAGAAGAATCGTATGAAGCTGCCAATCTGCTAATCTGCACAGGTTCAGAAACAGTGATTCCTCCAATTCCAGGATTGTCTGAGAGCAATTATTGGACAAGTCGCGAAGCTCTGGTCGCTACCGAATTGCCAAAATCATTGGTAATCATTGGAGGTGGCGTCATTGGAATGGAATTCGCTTCATTCTTCAATAGCATGGGCACTGAAGTGCATGTTGTTGAAATGCTTGACAAGATATTAGGCCCTATGGATCGCGAACTGTCGGAAATGCTGCAAGCTGAATATGCCAAACGTGGTGTAAAGTTTTATCTGAGCCACAAAGTCACCGCAGTTCACGACGGAGAAATAACGGTTGAAAAGGAAGGACAGTCATTCACAATCAGTGGAGAAAAGGTCTTATTGAGCGTTGGACGACGTCCGGTAACAAAAGGGTTTGGCTTGGAAACGCTTTCACTGGAACCATTCAAAAATGGCATCAAAGTCAATCAATTCATGCAAACGTCTTTACCGAATGTTTATGCATGTGGCGATATTACAGCCTTCTCGTTATTGGCACATACTGCTGTCAGCGAAGCTGAAACCGCTATAAAACATATTCTTGGCAAAGTTGGAGAAGGAATGAATTACGATGCTATTCCGGGTGTTGTGTATACAAATCCGGAAATCGCCGGTATTGGAAAAACGGAAGAAGAGTTGCAAAATGCGAATATTCCATACACATTAAAGAAGATTCCAATGGCATTCTCAGGGCGGTTCGTTGCAGAAAACGAAATGGGAAATGGCATTTGCAAATTAATTCTGTCGGATAACCAAACTGTTATCGGTGCTCATATTTTAGGCAATCCGGCTTCTGAACTGATTGTTATTGCAGGAATAGCTATCGAGCGAAAGATGAAAGCCGAAGAATTGGAAGCCATTGTTTTCCCTCATCCAACAGTAGGAGAAATCATAAAAGAGGCCTTGCATTAACATTCGGTTCACCGAAATAAACTTTAAACAACAAGAATAACTATCTTTGCACCTGTAAAATAAATGCAGGTGCATGGATTCTTTTGAAGGATATGTAGGTATTCGCTTATGGGACGGACAAATAGCAAATGATTTGTTATTTGCCTTTCTGCTTTCTTTGCTTATCCTGTTCGCTATTGTTTTTAGAAATAACTTTCAACAGTTCTTGCGCATGCTCAAAGATGCAGTTTTTGTCAAAGAGCGCTCTAATCTGTTTGATGAAGGAAGAAATGAGAGTAGCGTTCTTTTTCATCTCTTTATGATTTTCCAGGCACTCTTCTTGTGTAGCGTAGCACTCTTCTCTGCAGGTAAAATTTATGGATATTACGGATCTATAAACAACGAAGGTCTCTTTGGAATACTGGCATTCGTTATCGTTTTTTTGTTTTATCAATTCCGACAACTGACGAACTATCTGCTAGGTTGCATCTTTATAGAGCCTGAAAAATACAAGTTGTGGAAAAACAACTATAATGCTATTATGGAAATATGGGGTATTCTGTTATATATACCAGTCCTATTGATGGTCTTTATTGATATAAATGTTACAATTCCTATCTTTTTGTTTAGTATCTTTTATATTTTGTATCGCTTTGCAATAATTTATAAGACAATACGGATATTTCACAAGAAAAATGGTGGATTTTTGTATATAAGTTTGTACCTTTGCGGCCAAGAAATTTTACCTCTGGTATTTTTGTACGAAGGTATGGTTTATTTGTATAACTTTATCGAGACAAGTACTCTATGGCATTGACAATTAAAAAGTTGCTGGTATCACAACCGAAGCCTGCATCTGAAAAGTCTCCGTACTTTGACATAGCTCAAAAGTATGGTGTAGAAATTAATTTCCGCCCATTTATTAAGGTTGAACCTCTTTCATCCAAAGAGTTCAGACAGCAGAGAATATCTATTCTGGACCATTCGGCTGTAATTTTTACAGCGCGTACGGCAATAGATCATTTCTTTCATCTGTGCGAGGAATTACGTGTAACTATTCCTGAAACGATGAAATATTTTTGCATGACAGAAGCAATTGCTGTATATCTGCAAAAGTACATCATCTATCGGAAACGGAAAATCTTTTTTAGTACAACAGGAAAACTGGAAGAATTGGTTATCCTCATTGGCAAACATGCAAAGGAAAAATATCTTGTGCCTGTTTCGGATGTTCATAAAGACGACCTGTTCAGTATGCTGGAAGCAAAGAAAATTAATTTTACACCGGCTATCATGTATCGGACTGTAAGCAATGACTTCAAGGAAGACGAAAAGTTCGATTACGATATGCTGGTATTCTTTAGTCCTTCCGGTATTTCTTCATTATTGAAAAACTTTCCGAATTTCAAACAGGATGATATCCGCATCGGTTGCTTCGGCCCTACAACTGCAAAAGCAGTGAAAGATGCCGGTTTGCGTCTTGATGTAGAAGCTCCTACACCTGAAGCTCCATCAATGACTGCCGCTTTGGATTTATATCTGAAGAAAGAATTAGGAAACGCTAAAAAGAATGGAAAATAAACGATTCACTCTTTCCAAAGAAGAACGTCTTTCTTGGAAACGCCATATAGACGTTCTTTTTGAGAAGGGGGAATCATTTATTTCATTCCCGTTGAGGGTCGTGTATTTGCCAGCTATAGAGCAAATGCCAAGTACCGTCTCAATGTTAGTAAGCATTCCTAAAAAACGCTTTAAGCGAGCTGTCAAGCGAAACTTGCTCAAACGACAAGTGCGAGAAGCATTCCGACTGGACAAATACAAACTGATTGAACCATTAGAAGCTGAAAACAAGCAGATGATGGTCGCCTTTCTTTATGTTGACAAGGAAGTACATTCTTTCAATGCGATAGAAAAAGCTATGTCTAAAGCATTGAATATGCTTTGTAATAAATTATGATTAAACGCTTCTTTACGGCAATTTTGCTTGTGCCAATTTACTTTTACAAGTATTGCATCTCTCCAATGACACCGGCATCGTGCAGGTTCGTTCCTACTTGTTCAGAATATGCCGTGCAAGCATTGAAAAAATATGGCCCGATCAAAGGCTTATACCTGACAATCAAACGTTTATCACGCTGCCATCCTTGGGGCGGAAGCGGATATGATCCGGTACCATAATCCTGTCATGCATTTTTATAATATACATACGCATTCATCTAATGCTTCTGAGCCAGATGTCCGGGAGATTGTAAACTGTATCATTGAAAAACAAAAAGATTTTTCTTTAGATACGCACCTCCTTTATTCCGTTGGCATTCATCCCTGGTACATATTTGATAATGTAAAAGAACAACTTTCAGCATTAAAATCTTTAGCTACCCAAAGCAATGTTTTGGCTATAGGAGAAACAGGATTGGACAAACTTTCAGAAGTACCATTCGACATACAGCAATTTGTCTTTACAGAATCGGCAATAATATCTGAAGAACTGAGAAAACCGCTAATCATCCACTGCGTCAAGGCTTGGGCAGAAATAATAGGAGAGAAGAAACGACTGAAACCCAACTGTCCCTGGATTATTCATGGTTTCCGTGGAAACGGTGAATTAGCTAAGCAACTGCTTGATCAGGGATTATATCTTTCCTTTGGCAAACAGTTTCAAACAGAATCTTTACAAAAAGCAGAGAAAGATTCCCGTCTTTTTGCAGAGACTGACGACAAAGAGACGGAAATCAGTACTGTATACCAACATATCGCTACAACATTGGCGATTTCACTAGAAGATTTAACCACGCAAATAGAAAAGAACATAAAAGAGATCTTTCCTTCTCTCATACAGAAGTATTAAACATTTGGGAAGCAAAGCGATAATTATCAATAAAAAGTCTTACCTTTGCCTCATTCAATACAACTATAATTAAGACGATGAATTTTGTTGAAGAATTACAATGGAGGGGCATGATTCAAGATATGATGCCCGGAACAGAAGAACTGTTACAAAAAGGAATGACTTCCGGATATGTAGGCATTGATCCGACAGCGGACTCATTACATATTGGGCATTTGGTTAGTATCATGATATTAAAGCATTTTCAGCGTGCAGGACATCGTCCTATCGCACTCATTGGAGGTGCTACAGGAATGATTGGCGATCCTTCAATGAAGTCTGCCGAAAGAAACCTGCTTGACGAAGAGACACTTCGCCACAATCAAGATTGCATCAAAGCCCAACTGGCAAAGTTCCTTGATTTTGATTCAAATAAACCGAATGCAGCGAAGTTGGTGAACAACTACGACTGGATGAAAAATTATACTTTCCTGAATTTCATACGTGATATTGGCAAACATATTACTGTAAACTATATGATGGCCAAAGACTCTGTAAAAAAACGCTTGAGCCGCGAATCAGAAGTCGGTATGTCATTCACAGAATTTTCTTATCAATTGCTGCAAGGATATGATTTCCTGTATCTGTACGAACACGAAGGTTGCCGTTTGCAAATGGGCGGTGCCGATCAATGGGGAAATATCACAACTGGTTCAGAACTGATTCGCCGAATGATCAATGGAGAAGCTTTTGCTCTAACTTGCCCATTGATTACAAAAGCTGACGGCGGTAAGTTTGGAAAAACAGAATCAGGTAATGTATGGTTGGATCGTCGCTATACATCTCCTTACAAATTCTACCAGTTCTGGCTTAATGTAAGCGATGCAGATGCTGCAAAATACATCAAAATCTTCACCGATTTATCTAAAGAAGAGATTGACGCATTAGTCAAAGAACAGGAAGCAGCACCTCATCTTCGTCCGTTACAGAAACGTTTGGCAAAAGAGGTAACTATCATGGTTCATTCTCAAGAAGACTATGATGCTGCAGTTGAAGCTTCAAACATCCTTTTTGGTAACTCTACTTCAGAGGCTTTAAAAAAGCTGGATGAAGAAACTTTGCTGGATGTATTCAAAGGCGTTCCCCAGTTTGAAGTCAGTCGCGATGAACTGAGTGCCGGCGTTAAAGCTGTAGACTTGTTCACAGATAAGGCAGCTGCATTCACATCAAAAGGAGAAATGCGAAAGCTGGTTCAAAACGGAGGCGTTAGTGTAAATAAAGAAAAACTAACAGCTTTCGATGCCATCATAAACAGCGAATCTTTGCTCGACGGCAAATATTTACTGCTTCAAAAAGGGAAGAAAAACTATTTCTTGCTGATTGCAAAATAGAAAAATTGATAAAATCATTTGCAGAGTAAGAATTTATCCTTACTTTTGCATCGCTTTTTAAAGCAACCCGATTGTCTCATGGTGTAATGGCAGCACTACAGTTTTTGGTACTGTCTGTCCTGGTTCGAATCCGGGTGAGACAACGTAATAAGTCCTGATTCTTAATTGAACCGGGACTTTTTACTTATATCATTTCACTCAAAAGATAGATACGGACTCAACTTTGCGCGGTCAGAATCCGTAAATTCTTCCAATAATAAAAGATTTTCCCAACCTGTAAGCCTACTCTTTTGACGACGCAAATGTTCCAGCGCACGAGCTTGATGGTAACCAATATATGGATGACGACGCAAAGAATCTGCCGATAACTTATTGACAGGCAAAACACGAATATATTTTACATCTGTTCTGAACCAAGGCTGCAACGATTGATATCGCTCTTCATCCATTCCATAAACTTCACGCAATTGCTCTACAGAATAATAACCACCCAAAAGTTCGCGATATTTAACAATCCTACGAGCAAAAGCGCTCCCAATCCCCGGAACTTTCTTCAAAGATATTGTATCGGCCGTATTCAATTCGATAATAGTTCCTGATGGATATTTTTCAACTTTGGGATATGATTGATATGTATATTTCTTATTGTTGAAAGAAGCGAAATTTCTTTCAGAAGCATTCTGCAAAACCTTCGGAATAGATTTCCTCTTCATTCGAATGGAGGAAGAGTTTCTTTCGAATAAAGGTCTTTCTTCATTCGAATATATTTTCGGTCTCTCAGAGGCTAATTCTGGGCTTGTAGAGGGAATCCTTCCTATATCTTCATTTTCATAGGAATTCTTATCATCCGTAAAGAGCAAAACAATCCACGAAAAACAAATAAGACACAACAAAACTGTGAGCGCACGCCGCTCACCTTTAGAAAAATAGAAAAAGTCTCGCCAATTCATAATTACAGGTTTTTATGTTTACAATAAGAAAAAATACTACTACTTAAAAAGCTCCACGATTTTGTCAATCAAACCCAGTTCATTCAAGAAAATCATTGCAATGGCTATAGGTGCAATATACTTCATAAAAAATGCATACGTATTAAAGAAATAGAAAGGAATAGTTCCTTCGTTTGTCAGTTCTGCCTTCAAAATCTTACGATCCACACGATAACCGACATAAATACAAATAAACATTCCACCAAGTGGAAGCATGATCTTAGCTGTTACATAATCCAACAGATTAAAAAATGTCAGACCACCTATGGTAAAATCCTTTAGAACACCGAATGAGAGTGAACTGATAATACCTAAAACAGCAACGCCTGCTGAAACGAGCCAAGCCGCTTTTGTACGTGATATTTTAAACTCTTCGTGAGTATAAGCGGTTGCTACTTCATGTAATGAAATAGTAGAAGTCAATGCAGCCAAAGCTAACAACACAAAGAATACAGCCGACCAAAGCCATCCTAAAGGCAACTGTTCAAACACATTTGGAAGAGTGATAAATACCAGCTCAGGACCCGCTGTAGGAGTAATGCCAAAACAAAATACAGCTGGGAAAATCATTACTCCGGCTAAAACAGATACCAATGTATCTAAGGCCGTGACTTGCAAGGCTACATTCTGAATATTCGTCGCCTTATTAAAATAAGATGCGTACGTGATAAGACAACCCATTCCAATACTAAGAGAGAAGAATGTTTGTCCCATCGCACTTAGTACAACAGATGAAGTAATCTTATTGAAATCCGGATTAAAAAAGAATTCCAACCCTTTTTCTGCACCCGGAAGTGTAACAGAACGCACACAAAGCGCAATCAAGATGAGAAATAATGCCGGCATCATTACTTTTGAAGCACGTTCGATGCCGTCTTTTACTCCGGAAACAATAATTACATGAGTCAATAAAACAAAGGCTATCGTCCAAATAATCGGTCGGAAAGTGCTTGAAGAGAACATTTCGAAATCAGCTTGGAAACTAGCTGCATCTTTTCCATGCAATGATCCGCTGAAAGCCTGGATAATATACTCAATAGTCCATCCAGAAACAACGGCATAAAAACCCAATATCAGAAATGCGGCTAATACGCCATTATATCCAATCAAACTCCATTTCGTCTTTGGTGCCATTTCTTTAAATGCTCCAACAGCATTACGATGCGTATGCTTACCAATATAAAATTCAGAAATCATTACCGGCAGTCCCAACAGCACCACACAAATCAAATAGATAAGTAAAAATGCAGCTCCGCCATTTGCTCCCAGCATATATGGAAACCGCCAAATATTGCCTAAGCCTACAGCACTTCCAGCTGTAGCTAATATTGCACCAAATTTACTTCCAAAGGTTACTCTTTCAGATGTTGTCATATAATTTCATTAATTAGGGATTGTGTATCGTTTATCATTTGTTCATCATCAATAATACCATCTTTAATATGAATAACACGATCAGTGTTGGAGGCAAGTTGTTCATCATGCGTAACAATCACAAATGTCTGATGCAACTTATCACGCAATTCAAAAAATAATGCATGCAATTCCTCCTTGTTTTTTGTATCCAAACTACCTGAAGGCTCATCGGCAAGCACTACAGTAGGATTATTAATAAGTGCACGAGCAACAGCTACCCGTTGTTTCTCACCACCTGAAAGTTCGTTAGGTTTATGTGTCATACGATCACTCAATCTCATAAAATCGAGTAATTCTTTAGCGCGTTTTTCAGCAGCAGAAGTTTTCTCACGAGCAATCAATGCAGGAATCATCACATTCTCCAATGCGGTAAATTCGGGCAATAACTGATGGAATTGAAATACAAAACCGATATTACGATTACGAAATGCCGCTAACTTTTCTTCTGAAAGACGCGCCGTTTCAGTCCCATTGATAACAAGTTTTCCACTGTTAGGCTTATCAAGCGTCCCCATGATTTGCAGCAAAGTCGTTTTGCCTGCACCACTAGGACCTACAATAGCCACAATTTCGCCCTCACCGATAGTCAACGAAATACCTTTGAGAACTTCCAATGAACCGAAACTCTTCGTTATATTTTCTGTCTGTATCATGTCAAATGAGTAATTACGTATGAAGCCAAATAGCATCCAAAAATAGCAGGCATGTATGATACTGTACCCGCTGTTGTACGTTTACACTGTTCATTTTCTGTTTCAATAACAGCATTTGGATCTGCCATCTGTGTTGAAAAAACGACAGGAATACCTTTTTCTATTCCTAGTTTATGTAACCGCTTACGTACAGAACGCGCCAAAGAACAATTAAATGTCTTAGAAATATCAGTCACCTTTATCTGTGATGGGTCTGTTTTAGCTCCAGCTCCCATTGATGAAACGATTGGCAATCCCTTTTGAAACGCATGATAAAGAAGAAATACCTTAGGGCTGAGTGAATCGATTGCGTCGACCACAAAATCATATTTAGCAGCCATAAGTATTTCTTCAGTCCGTTCATCACGCATGAATTCGTTAATAACGGTAAGGTTCAGTTCCGGATTAATATCTTCCAACCTTGAAGCGACTACTTCTGCTTTAGGTTTGCCAATAGTAGAATGCAATGCTGGCAACTGCCTGTTGATATTACTCAAACTGACTGTATCTGCATCAACAATCGTCATCTGCCCAATTCCTGCACGACAAATTTGTTCTGCCGCATAAGCGCCAACGCCACCCAATCCCACTACAAGGACGTGACTTTGCGCAAAGCGCTCCATGCGTTCAGTTCCAAATAATAATTCTGTTCGTGTATTCCAATCGTAAACCATTTCTTCCTTTTGAGTTACAAAAGTACATAGAATTCTTGGAAGAAATGTCAGCGAATAGGAAATTCCGTTACTCTGAGTGTCGTACAGCCATATGGAATAAGTTCTATTGATTCCTCATCGGTCGCCTCTACACCTAACTCAGTATAATAGGGTATCGGACCGGCAGAACCTCTGTACAAGGTCCATCCCGGGATTCTCAATCCTTTGGCTTTAATCCTGACCGGAGCATTTGCAACATTCCATGGATAGGCAGATACTGTCTTCGACTTTTCAACGACAAAATTGTCATTGATGACTTCCGCTTTGAGGGTCTTGTACTCCAACGCATAATTCCAAGGCGAATCGCTTGTCACTTCATAATACCATTTGCCATAATGCTGTTGCTTGTCTTCCTCAAAGGTTTTCTTTTCCCATTTCTCATTCATCTTCAACGAATAGAGTAAAGGTCCTCGCTCAATGACTGCTGAACCGCCATACCAATAGCTCGCTTCCACTTTCATCGGCAACTGAAGCATAACTTCATCTCCATTGCTCCATTCGCGATTGACATGAGCTATCTCTCCCGGATAGATATCAGCCTTGACTTCTTCGCCATTAACTTTTACAGAAGCATTCTGACACCAGGCAGGTATTCTCAGATGGAGAGGGAAAAAGGCTGTCTTTGTCTTCTTGTCGGCAAAGCTGATCTTCAAACGGATATTTTCATCGAAAGGATAATCTGTCTCTTCCGCTATATTCACCTCGATGCCATTGTTAACCTTTGCGGTTACATTCGAAGGCGCATATATAAGAGCTGCTATTCCATTGTCTGCCGTTGCATACCAAAGGTTCTGCAGCAGTTTAGGCCAGCCCTGGTGCATATTCGATGTGCAGCACGGATATCCGGTCAGAACGCCGAATATCACATCCGTATCCTCGTGCGATGTAACAAAGTTACGCATCGTACGCGTCGCTGCAACCTGGTTAACCTGCTGGAAATACTGACGGGCCGTGAACTCGTCGGTCGCCTGCGTTGGAAGCGCATTGTAAGCTACTCTCTCAAGATAATCTGCCCACTGTACATCTCCCGTTATCTCCAGAATCTTCTCCAGCGAGAACATCATCTCCACACAGGTGCAGAACTCCGAACCCTGTGTCGGATCTCCGAACCTAAGCATCTCATCGCCGCCCCAAAGTCCCGTTGGGAAACCGATCGTATGGCGCATCTTCTTAACCGCTTCCTTTACCGCCTGCAGCTGCTTTGCCTCCCTGCTCTGCTGATAATAGATCACAGGTTCCTTGAAACCCTGTCCCAAATTCACACAATGCATGCTGAACTGACGGGAAAAATAATCGCCGTCAAGAAATGCATCCGTCCAGTCGAAGGTCTGCTTATGTATCACTTCCCCCAGATCGAGCAGGAACCTGTCACCTGTGATATTATAAAGCCAGTAAACAACCATCAGATTGTCGCCTCCGCGCTGTTCTCCCCATGATGTCCATTTGCCGAGCGGATTCTTTGGCAATTCCTTCAGCTGATATTGGAAATACCTGGTGAGAAATGTAATCACTCGCCGGTCTCCCGTTGCCGAATAATACTGCTGCATCACTTTCAGCATCACCATCTTCGGCCACCAGTCGTGCGCATTGTCGCGCTGGAGTCCTGCTTCCGGAGCACGGTCGGTATCCGGTCCGAAATATCCATCCGCCTTCTGCGACGCCAGTGCCCATTCAATCCAAGGCTTCACCTTTTCTATCAGTGCCTGGTCGTTGAGCACATACGCCAGCGGAAGAAGTCCGTCAATCCAATACGGACCGCGTTCCCACACATCTCCGTCGCCGCCAAGCCATCCGTTGCGTTTACCCATCACTGCCTCGTATTCCTTGTCCAGACTGCCGGTCAGGCCCGTCTTCATTCTTGTCAGCTGTTCCTTCAACCAGCCGTCAGGATGGATAGCGCCTATCGGAAGTTCGATATATGGCTTCTGCACAAGCGGGTAGCGGTTGTTCTGATAATTGCCGGAACCGTTGTTCTCGTTCGACCGGATACCGGCAGCCGATGCTGTACCGACTGCCAATGCGGTTGCTATTGTTATTACCAATTGCTTCATCATTCTTCTGTTGGATTTTATCTACCGGACATAATCAATCCACACCTTCATCTTTCCCGCTTCACGGTTATCCCATGCATAATAGGGGATCAGGTTGATCGTCTCATTGCCGTTCACTGCCTGCACTTTCTCCACTCCGTTCAGAAGCGATGCATCGAAAGCGGTCTTGAATGTCGTGTTCTTTGAAACCATCAGCTTGTCGAAGTCGGACTTGTTATCCGTCTCCTCCATGCAGTAAACCAGCGGACCGCGCTGGATGGCGCGTTTGCCGGCATCCTGTTTCACCTTCGGATCCGCTGCAACCATCTCTACAGGCATTGACATGTCCAATGTTACCTCATCGCCTGCTTTCCAGTTCCGTTGAAGAACGGCATATCCTTTTTCAGTCGTTGCCTTTACCTTCCTGCCGTTTACCGTCAGCGTATAGGTCTTGCACCAGCCCGGAATGCGCATCCTTATCTCTTTCTTCATCGGAGAGGAAAGCGTCAGCTTTACCGTTCCGTTCCATGGATATTCCGTCTCCTGCTTTACCTTCACAGTCGTGTTGCCCGTCGGAATCTCCGTTGTGTTGCCCATATAAAGATTCACCCACAACGCCTTGGCGGATGTTCCATAGATATAATTCCCTATCGAAGGCAGGAACCGTGATATCTGGCTCGGACAGCAGGCACAGCCGTACCAGGCCTGACGATGATGGTCACCGTCCGACGCCAAAGGGTTCACATAGAAGAAACGGTCGCCTGCCAGTGATATGCCTGCCAATGCTCCATTGTACATCGATCGCTCAAGAACATCCACATACTTGCTGTCGCCTGTAAACTCGTTCATACGCTGGTTCCAGAAAACCATGCCCACCGATGCGCAGGTTTCGCAATAGGCTTCCTTGTTCGGCAGATCGTAGTCTTCCGTGAAGCCTTCATTATGGCCTGACGAACCGATGCCTCCGGTGATGTACATGTTCCGCAGGACAACATCGTCCCAGAGCCTGTTCAACGCTGCTATATATCCGGCGTCATTCTTCAGCGCTGCCACATCCGACATTCCGCAGAAAAGATACATCGCTCTCACGGCATGGCCAGAGATACTCGACAGGTCACGTACCGGAACCTCATCCTGATAATATGCAGGATTCCATTTGCCTTCCGTTCCCATGCTTCCGTATCCGTGGCCGCGTTCTTCCAGAAGCCAGTTGGCGAAGTTGAGATACTTCTCCTGATGAGTCACTCCGTAGAGCTTTACAAGAGCCAGTTCTATCTCTTCATGTCCGGGAACCCAGTTGCGTTTGCCCGGGCCGAAGACCGTCATCATATAGTCTGCCATTCGTGTGCAGACATCCAGCAGTTTGCGCTTCCCTGTTGCCTGGTAATAGGCAACACCGGCTTCCATCATGTGACCTGCGCAGTACATCTCGTGCTTGTCCATGTTTGTCCAGCGCTTGTCCAGTCCCGTTAGCGTATAGTACGTATTGATGTATCCGTCCGGACGCTGGGCCGCAGCGAACTTGTCTATCCATTCATCAGCCTTCGCTTCCAGTGTGGCATCCGGATGGTTGATAAGACTGTAGGCTATGCCTTCCAGTGCCTTATACACATCCGAATCGTCGAAGAAGATCCCAGAATGCTTGCCTGAACCTTTAGCCGCGTTCTCGAAGTTCTTCATGCGTCCCGTCTTGTTCTCTATCTGATCGATGCATACGGGCAAGGTTGCCGTTATATGCTTCTCCAGTCGGGGAGACCAGAAACTGTCCTGTATCTTCACATGAGAAAAGTCCACCTGTTCTATCATCCTGAGCGAACTGCTCTTCTGCGCTTCTGCTCCTTGAAATGCACATACTGTCAGGCATAACACCAATAACGATATCTTTAATATCTGATTCATATTATATGAAAGTCTTATTTGTTTCTAAAATGAATATATTTAAATCACATAATTACCTGTTTCTGACGATGGAAAACCAAAGCTGCTGCACCCAAACACCCTGCTTTATTTCCAAGCGAAGCCACATCAACCGTTGTAAAGAAAGAAGTTTCTTTCATCACGATCCGCTCAACGCGTTCCCGAATATTCTGAATATAAAAATCTCCTGCTTCAGAAATTCCACCACCAATGATCACTTTCTGAGGTGCAAACACATTGATAAGGCTTGCTACACCCAATGACAAATTATCAAAATGATCGTTCATGGCAAGTATAGCCTCTTTTTCTTGCGACTGATACTGCTTAACAATATATTTTCCGTTAAGAGTCGTCGGGAGTGTTTTTCCGTTCTTCTTCAAAAGCCCGGAATAGCAAGCAATAAGTGCATTTGTTGATGCATGAGCTTCTAAACAGCCACTTGTTCCACAAGTACAGGGATTTCCATCCTTCCCATGAATAATAATATGTCCCAACTCTGTTCCCCGATTATGATAACCGCCATAAAGTTCTCCATTCAGGATCAATGCTCCGCCAATACCTGTTCCTATTGTCAGGAAAACAACATCTGTCAATCCTTTAGCCGAACCATAAGTAGCTTCACCCAATCCCATCATATTTGCATCATTCTCAACATATACCGGAAGATGAAACGCTGAAAGCAGTATACTCAGATTCTTATCATTCAGTTCCAAAAGATTATTGGCAAAAAGGACAACACCTTCATCAACAACCGAAGGCACGCCAATACCTATACCAATAACTTCCAACCCCTTTGATTCCGCGAAATCCAATAGTTCACGAATAATCTCTTTGAGTTTATCAAGTAACGAGGATTGCACGTTATCCGACTTTACAGCCTTCAACGATTCAAACACGATATTCCCCATTTGATCAATCAAAGCGTACTTTACATTTGTACCTCCGATATCTAATGCGATAGCATATTTCATAATTTCAAACAATTACAATACTGGCAAGAAAAAGTTCCAAAGCTCTTCTAATTCCTTAGGCATATCGCCACGGTTTGCCGTCGTAATTATAACCGCATCCTTTGCAGGTATCATAATAATATATTGTCCATTAGCTCCATCCGCACGGAATGCATTATGACGGCAACGCCACATCTGATAGCCATAACCTTGTCCCCAATCCGCATTCGAATCATCAATCGTACGCGACCAGCTTGGGAATGATTCAACTTGCTTTTTAGATGCTTCCTCAATCCATTTGGCAGGGATAAGCTGCTTTCCATTCCATTTGCCCTTCTGCAATAAGAACTGTCCCATCTTCGCCATATCTTCCGTCTTAAGATACAATCCCCAACCGCCGCAATTGATTCCGGCAGGACTTTCGTCCCAATGAATACCTGTTATTCCCAACGGTTTGAAAAGACGAGGAGTCAGATAATCGAAAACTTTCTGTCCTGTTACTTTCTGAACTATTGCACTCAAAATATAAGTACCTAAAGAATTATACACAAAATAAGTACCCGGCTTATGAGTCAGTGGTGTAGCAAAGAAAGATTTAATCCAGTCATTATCTCCTGAATTACGGATAGCGCCTGTCGGATCTGTATCGTGACCGGAGTTCATCGTCAACAAATGGCGAATCTCAAGAGCCTTCAAGTTATCGCTCACTTCAGCAGGAAGTTTATCAGGGAAAAATGAAATAACTTTATCCGTAAGTTTAAGTTTCCCTTCAGCAATAGCAAAACCCACAGCCGTAGACGTGAAAGTCTTGCTGACCGACCACATAGCATGTTCTTTTTCCGGAGCACCTTCGTTCATCCAAGCTGAAGCAAGTACTTTCCCATGTTGAAGAATCATAATACTATGCTGGTTTGTTCCTGCGCTTTTAATCGCATTCAGATAATTATTGAACGCTGCATTCAATGCTGCAGATGGTTTCCCTTTAGGAAGATGTCCGTCTCCTTTTACGTTGCTAGCGAAAACAGGGGTAACGGTCGAAAACAGGAACAGGACAATCAATAGTCTCAGCATTCCTACTAGATTTGTTTCTTTTGTTATTTTTTTCATGACATTCTATTAATTTATTTCATTATGTAGCAAATGTAGATAATTATCCGCATCTGTCCAACATCTATTGATTATAAGCCTTATTTTACATCAATACTTTAATACAACCGGTCCTAGCAAACCATTGTCTTTTAATGGCGAATCCTGTTTCGGTCCATTTATGGTCCATGTCTTACGTTGTGATTCCTGTTGACCGGCATCGTAAACCAAACGATTGAACCACGAACTTGTTACTTCCACTTTCAAAATATTCTTCCCAGTTTTAATAGCATCATTTAAGTCCAAGCAATACGGTGTTGTCCATAATGTGCGAAGTTCCTTTCCATTGAGCGAAACCGTTGCTATCATTTCCACCTTACCAAGATCAAGCGTATAATGTAATTTTGGATTCACTTTATCCACATTAAATTCGGTCGTATAAGTTGCTGTTCCGGCAAAAGCCTTTCCCTCTGCCGACAAATTCAGATCTTTCCAAGCTTTCAACGATTCTACTCTCAACGATTCCGGTGCACCCCAACCAGCGGGAAATGAAATTGTCCACGGAGAATTCAATGTTACCGACTTGCTCATAACAGTTTTCTTCTCCACACTATTATCAATCATTCCCGGTTTAAAAACAACGAAACAACAACCTGCATGCGGCAAATGCAAAGAGACAGAAGTATATTCACCATTTCGTACAGCAAACGGAGTTGTTGCATCACCTGTCAGCGGATCCCATAGCTCCACTTTTCCCAAGCAATGGAAATCAACATTACCTCTAAATCCGCTTCCTTTCGGCGCACAGACATAATACCAATCCGCTCCATCGATTCTGCGATGCAACCACATCACGTTGCCCTTTTTAACATCACCTTTCAGATTCAGTTTCTGAATAGCATCCGCCAGACTTATACCTGAAAGTACTGTCCCTTTACCAACCTTTTTCATCCCTGTTACATTGCGTTCTCCCCAAATGTTCTTCACTGCTGCATCGAATCGTTGCTGTGCATTCGCACCTCCTTGCAAAGTAGCCAGCCCTTTAGGAGCATTACCAATTATAACAGCTCCTTCTTTTAGAAAATCATAAAGCTTTTCCAGTGTTTCGGGCAACATTCTTTCATTATCAGCCAACCATAACACTTTATAAGTTATTCCTTCAGAGGTTGACAACAGGCCATTCTTGACATTCAAGCGATTCAACAAAACATCCGGATTGCAATAATCATATTTGAATCCTGCTGGGAAAGGATATTCCTGATCAGGTTTATGATTGATCTCATCGCCAATATACCAAAGCACATCCGAAACAGGTTTTCCTCTTTCAAGCATATAACTGCAACGCGCAAGATATCCCGTAAACTCAGGCATATATTTCCACCAAGTCTCTCCACGCAGGAAAGGCGTACCTATTCCCGAACCAAAAGATGTTCCCGGAAGAAGATAATTGACTTGTGGATTATGCGTATATGTATGAAAAATAGAATGAGTGACGCCTTCGATATAGTTCACATTCGCCACTTCCTTCAGCATCTCCCAGTGTTCATCCCATGTCAGAGCAAAAGAGGTGAACGATTCAGCAGCAACACGTGGTTTGCCATACATTCGTGCAGCCGAAACAGTAGGCTTTATAGGTTTGAAATTCAGTGATCCGACAAAGCCTTTCGTCAGAGGTTGCCAGAATTCGCACATCGGAACATCCGCATATTTATAATATTCGAGCATATCTGCCGGGAAAATATCTCCCGCAGCTGTCTCGTACTGTACAGTCAATCCCTTATCTTTTGCCAGCTTTGCCATACGACCGAAAAACTTATCAGCGAACAGTTCACCAATGGTCGAACGCCAATCCAACAGAAAGCGTGCCGTTGTTTCCTGGTCATCAATCACATATCCCATTACAGCCGGTAACCATGAACGCAGTGCATAACCAGCCTTTTTTTGGAATTCCTGTTCCATATTTGCCGTCCATGTCTGTGTCTTACATTCCCAACTATCCATCAGCATTCCATTAAGTAATCCACCTTGTAACGGACCGTCATTCAAACGTCCGATATAGTTGGCAAAGTGAGTATCCGCTCCTGTTTCCGACAGTTTATTACATTCCCATCCGGTACCTTCTTCAGGAGCAGGACCGTTCTTTAGTCCGGCATTCACATTTCCTATGCGGATAATAGTCCATTTGCAAGCTATCGGAGCCTTCCAATTCAATACACCGGCAGTATCCATCGCATCCGAAATATCATATATCTGATTGGTTTTCAAATAAGCATCTGAAGATTGTTGAGGATGTTCAGCTGTCCGTTCCGTACTTCTGAGCGTCCATCCCGCTTCTGCTTCCCAACTGTTTTTGCGAGCTCCCGAGAAGAGTCGGAGAGAGGTCAAAGACAAATCATGCTTATTGCAGATAGAAATCCTGTATTTCTTCACTCCCGTAACCTCCGAACAAGCAATAGAGAAAGTAGACTGATCTTGCCAATTGCTTTGAGGAATATTCATATGCAAAACCGTTTTCATACGTCCATCGGGCATGAACGCCTCAAGCTTCAAAGCAATGCCGGGTTCACAGCACCAATTGTGATTCATACTATTGATGCTCGGTAGCTCAATCGTTCTGATAATCGTTGCCTCGGGGAAAGTAACATCTACTGTATACGCATTCGCTTCTGTCGTTGGAGAAAGTGTCAAAGGTTCTTTCAATGTTCCGGATAAACAGTTCTTCCAATCAAAACTCTTGCTTCCTGTTACCGATGATGCTTTTAAAGGCATTCCCGTGTCGCCAAGCGGTGTAGGAAAAGCAAGGACAGCTACATCTTTATAGTCGCGCCATGGCTCGCTACTTGGTTGTGGTTTTGGAAGTGCCATCTGTATTTCTTGAGTGCCATCTACATCCGTACGGCTCCAAACCAGATTACGCATCGCTTTTTCAGGAGTGATCCATGGTCCGCCCGACATGGCCCAACCAGGACAGTTCTGCATCGTAAAACGCAATCCCAAACGTTTGCATTCCTCTGCCGTATGTTTCACAGCATTATCCCATTGCGGACTCAAACAAGGAATCTGTTTGTCAACTCCCGGCCAGGCACCGCCAAACTGTCCATGAAACAACTGAACCCCGGAAATCCCTGCGGCACTTATCGCTTCCAAATCAGCAGTTATACCCGGCAAAGAAACATTCCCACCAATAAAATGGAACCAAGTCTCAGGATAATACACTTTGGATGGATGTTTGAAGTTCAATAAATCTTGCTTGTCAAACGGTCTGTTCAATTCAACAGTTGAAGGGACAATAGGCGTCTGCGCCATCAATGGAGCACCAATCAGACACAATAAGAATAATTTTGCTTTCATGGACAAAATGATAATGATTATCTACAAAAATACAATATTATTCTGTAAAGCTTCTACTTTTCTAATACATTAACCCTCAGCAAATATAGTTTTGAAAATATTGGGCACTAACAAATAAACAGATTAAAGTATTATATTTATAAATCGTTTTTCGACCTTAAGCAGAACAGCTTCTCTAAAACAATTTCTGCCTGTACCTAGTTGAAATTCATAATACCTAAAGAAATATTCTTGTATATATCCCCATACATTTATCGGACCATATATATAGTCCTATCAGACCATATTATATAAACCGATCAGACCATATATATGGTCCGATTGATCCACCTATATGGTCTGATAAATAAGTCAAGACAAATATAAAGATTTATCTTGACCTATACAGAAATTCTCCCATAGAAAGGAAGAAATTGATTGAGAATGATAACCTTTACATCTCTTTTCCTTATGGTTTAAAATTAGAATAAACATCCTCGAGAAGCAGATAGACTGTAATCTTCTGAGTAGTGTTCAATTTCAAATCAGCCTCAAAGCCGACGAACTGATTCCCGACATTCGGTGAATCGTATGTATTGGTAGGCGTGCTGCTTTCGTTATAAAAACGGATATCAATCGGAGCATCCACTTTCATATACAGCTTCTTACCGTCTTTTTCAAGTAAAGCCGTATTCTTTGAAATGAACGTAACCTTATCCGCTTCCGTCAGCATGTTCCAACGGACTTTGGTGAACTGACTGTTTGTTGTCAATTCGTCTTCAATCACAGCAAACTTCTTATCCACAAGCGAAACGGTGCGTTTGACGCTCGGAATCTGTGACTTGTACATTGCAGACAGGTCACTCGTCGCATACATCACATGATCTTTGATTCCTGAATCATCAATCTTTGCCGATGCTGTTACTGATTGCTGTTTATCATTAAACGTCAATGTATTGTGCGATTTGGTGCGATAACGGAACACATCCCATCTTTGGGCATCTTCTGCCTTTCCCCACAAACTGACACCACGGGATTCCAACCGTTCGTAATTTTCTCCACCGAAATCGATTGCCCAACGAACGCCATCCGCTTCAAAGACAAACGAACCCACATCCAAATGTGCATGATTAACACTTGGTGATCCAAGCTTGAATCCTAAGAAAGCTGCTTCCGGATTACTCCAAGAAGAACGCATCACTGCAACCGGACTTGGTCCTTCGGCAGTCCACATCAGATCTGACGGTTCTACCGGATTAGCTAACGATGCGCCCGAACCGGCACCATAAATCAATGCGATAGGCAGTAACCTATCATTGAGATATCTCTTGCTTTTATCAAGTTCATACAATTTCTTCTGCATATATAAAAGTGCAGGGTTTTTAGTCTTTGAATAGAACCAAAATACGGTTGGACAGAAGCTTGCGCTCGCACCATTATCCGAATAGTTGAATGTATGGCAGAAAGGAGTTATCATTTCTTGCGAATACATTCCGGTATTCAAGAATCCGGGCTTTTTCGACAAGTCAAAATCTGTTTTATAAACGCCTTCTATAGCCGAAAGAAACATCATATTGAAAGAAGTGCCGTAATCCCAATATCCTATTCCTTCGGGATAAGCACCACCGGGTGCATACTGATTCATAGGTTTCTGAATGCTGTTCAAAGCTCTGTTGATAAGTTTCAATGACTCAGCCATATTGTCTTCATACACAGCCAAAGCACCAAAGGTAATGCCTCCATTACATACTTGGTTCCAATTATGTTCGGCTGTCAGAAACCAGGCATCTTTCTCATTATATGAAGCTTTAAGACCTTTCTCGATAATCGCCTGCCGAATCTGTGTACGCGAAGTTTCCGACAGATCATTATAAAGCCAGTCATAACCAATAGCCAAAGCCATCGTCATCTCACCAACATCCAGGAAATGCGAAGGGTTCCAATCGGAAAAGTTTGCAGCGACAAGCATCTCTTTTTCAGCTCTCGCCAGAAACTTCTTATCCTTTGTCATGCGATAGGCATAACTCAAATCGAATATCCGACGCAGGTTTTCTCTTGAAACAGACAACAGCCGGCGACCAATTTTTATACGCTGATTAGTCGGCAGATCTACTATCCGGTTTGCTTCTCCAATCAGATTCTGATGGATATCCTTCCAATAAGGATCCTTGTTGATCTTTTTAAGAAGGCCTTTTTCCTGACCTTTCAACAAGATAATTCTTGGATGCGAAGGCACTTTCATCGAAGCGTTCACATACTCTGTCTGTGACAAAGCCATGTTAACAGTACAGAACGCTGCTAAAATAAATGATAGAACATACTTTGTTGTCATACGATAGAAGATTTATGTTTATTTGATTACTTCGTTTCTTACTGATTTTTTATTCTTGCCAACAATGGTGTAATTCAACGTCTGAATATTGTTTTTGCCCATTGTGAGATTAACCACTAACTTTTCTCCGTTATTGAATGCAACTTCAAAACTTGTCGCATTAATAGCTTTTATACTGGCGACAGGGAAATTTTCGTTTTGTTTGAGTGGATACAATAAATACGGTTCAATCCACTGACCGGAAGCTGTCCGTTTAAAAACAGGCGTTGCAACCGGAATGCAGGTATAATCATCCTTCACCCTTTCATCACGAACCCAGCCTTGCACTTCCGGATTTTCTTGTCCCATAACAATATTTACATTCATCTCTTTACTCTTAACAGGAACAATAGCTAGATTTGCAGAGTTGGTATCATTGCTTACGGCTGCCATAAAATCATTATTAATTTCGACTTTTGTTGAATTAAAATGGAAAAATGATTCATACGAATGTTCCTTTGTATCTTTAGGCGTGAAGACATCGAACATCAACCAGTAAGCGTTCTTCACAAACAGCAAGGCTCTGTAATGAGTTACCGTTGTATCGAGATCGGCGCCGAAACCTTCCGTATACCAACCTTCGCCAAAATCAAAAGACTTATTAGAAATCCATCTGTTTGATAACGGCTTCCAATTATAACTGATTCCGTCCTCATCCAATCGGGCATTTCTATTCTGGTCCTTTCCGTCGACGCGGACTACATTATGCGCTCTTGCTGAAAGCACATATTTTCTCCATTGCGAAGCGTCATAGGCATACGTAGCACCTTCTGTCAATAATCGTTTCCCATAACCGGCTAAAACAATAGAGAGTTTATCTTCATGATGATGTGCGGGGCCGTAAGGACCAACCTCAAAATGAGAATGCAAAGCTAATGAATCCCATCCCGAACGCATGATATACCAACCTGCCCAAGGCATCCAAGCAGAAGTAAACGACGGTTTGACTCCTTCTTTACCGGAAGTAGCCACATAAAGATAATCTTTCCTTTCCGGAAAATAAGAATAGCCTTCTTTCAACTTTTGGCGCGCGCTTCCCCAACTTGCATCATTAAGTGCCGGATAGCGGCCATCCGGCATACAAATGTTCAAATAATAGGTATACATACTTTCGAGACCTGAAATATATCCATCCGGAAGTGTTTTATGATTCAGTTTGGCAAATGGATAGACTTGCAAGAAATTTTCAAGACTTACTCCATGATATCCTGTAGTCAATTCCACTTGGGCGCCATCGGGATAAACCTGAATCTTCTTCTCTTCATGAAGGCGTCTTATTGCATACTGCTCCCAATCCTTTGAGACTTTCAATTCAGGAAACAATACAGCTATATGATACAAACCATCCAATTCCATCGTCAACCAATTGTTATGCCAAGGAAATGCAAGCAGGTGAATGCCATGTTCATAAAAAGACTTGACCATCATCAATATAGATTCGTCATCAAATGAAGGCGATCCAAGAAAACGATAGAATGCATCCGGCCATGCTCCAAAAGTACGAATACCAGTTTCTATAGTGCGCCAGCGTGAGAAAGGTCCTCTTGCAGCATTATCCGGCAACGGATTATCAATAATCCAACTCCTTAACTGTCTGACAAAAGCTTGTGCATATTTCTCATCACCTGTTGCCCAATAAGCTTCACCTAATGTATACCAAAAAGGATGGCGACTCAATTGCCAAGTCCATTCTTCATATTGAAGAGGAGCAGGATTGATTGACCAATTGATTGTTTTACCAAATTGATAAGGAATACCACAACTTACCAACAAGTTGGAAACAACCTTATCAGCAGCTGTTCGGTCATAATTGGCAATGCGCGAATTTGGACTATTAAAATCGTGCCAGTCAAAGAACCATATCGGGGTTGTACGTGACTTGAGATATTTAACATATGCCGTTCTTGCTGCTAAATAGTCTTTTGCTTCGACAGCTTCTTTTACCTTTTCAAGTCCTGGATAATCCAGATTCAATATGTTGTTAAAGAACGTCTGATCATCAGTGACGGGACCATCTTTTACTTCAATCATCTCGCTGCTTCCGGCAAAATCATCTTTTGGTAAACGAATAACCAAAGTCATCAAGGCAGTATCATCATCCCAAACAGTCGTTACATTATTGTCCGGTGTATGAATCTTTTTATTGATGACCAATTCTAATGTCTTCAACTTTCTTGTCGGGTCGGAAACGGTGATGGACTTGATAACTTCTTTGTTGTATCTAATCATAAGCATACACGGAGCATTCGATTTGATAATGGTGTTGTTATCAGAAAGGGTCATCGCCCCTGCTTTATACAAAACAAAATAAGCAATACTGTCATTCTTTACCGCCTGCATGTCTGCTGTATTCGAAATAATTGTAACGGAAGGATTGGCTGTATAACCTTCTATCTTCTGTATATCTGTAGAAGGCATAACGATATATGAATAATGACCGTCCACAGGTTTGATGCCATGATCAATCCAAAGTGCAAACGCATCCGCTTTCACCTCTTCTTTGGAAGTTGTTGTCTGTCGGTTTATACTGAACCAACTACCGGATTTAGTCTCATTGGACAAACCCACTTTCTGATCTTCAGGGAAGATATAACCTACTTTATTATGAAATACCCATTTTACATGGTCCAATGCTCTTTCGCCTTTCTTCATGATTTGCGTTTTCTTCCCATTATTAACGGTAATATTTCCCTTCAGAAAACACTGATTCAATGTCGTTGCAACAGGAAAAACATCTGTACTGTTGATTGCAGCACCCAGACAAACATACTTATCATCAAAGAAAAACCATGATTTCTTTGCAGAGAGTGGATTATGAGGACTCTTAAAATCAAACACAGCTGCACCGAAAAGCCCATCGGTAACACCGCCAACAAAATCCGTCAATCCATCTTTCTGTATCTGATTTTCATTAGGCATTGTATCCGCTTGGACAACAGTTGTACCAGGAATCTTCCTGAAGTTACAAACGGGAGCAAAATCAAAATACTCATTTCCATCTACAGAAATATAATTTGCGCCATCTGCCCGATAATGGTTCGTCAGTCCTTCGCCATTATAAGGTTCTTCCATATTTCTGTTTCTCGTGGAATACATCCTGACTGAAGTATAAAAATTAGGCCGTTGAAACACAAAATGTTCAGTCTGCCAAAAAAACTTGGCATAAGGTTGGACAGTAAATGGTTCTCCTTTACGTGCATGAATGATATTTAATAATTCTGCATTCCTATAATTTGAAAGCTCGGATAATTCCTTCGGAACACCTATGCCCGCGATACTTCCTGTTCCCTTCCTGGAAATGTCTCTATTAAGAACACCAGGATCAGTAGAGCGACCATAAACCATTTGTTTACAAACGCCATCCAAATAATAATCAATTGCCAGATGTACAGACCTATCTGAAAATCGATATTCCGTTTGATGAAGCAGATAAGCCCATTCTACAAATGCGCCAAGAAAACCCATTCCATAAGAAGTAGTATTATTTACACGATCAACGCGATGATGGAAACTATAATCTTGCTGCATGCCTCGTCCGCCTACATAATAATCCTTATGTTGTTCGCTAAGAGCATTCCTGGCATTATCTTCTTTCTTATAAAATTTCATCTCTCCTTCAAGGACCTTCAAAATACTTCTAAAAACGGGTTCGTTTCTCTTAAACAGTTCTGTCTCGGCATATAAACCCGCAATCTTCGCACGATCACCACTCGGACGCGCTCCTGGAGCATCCAGATTCGCACGACCAGCAATCTTAAGCATTCCTTGTAATTGCTGACTACTCAAATCCTTATCCAATAGATAAAGCAAGTTAATCATAGCCATAGGCGTACCAATCTGATTATTCCACCAGTTCTCACAGATAAAATCATGTTTGAGCCAATAGTTCAGCGAAGCATCTATAGCCTGCTTTAGCCGACTATTTTTATAGAAATTCGAACTTGGTTTCTCATAAGCCCGAGCCAATTCAATCATATTGCTCAAATGAATCGCATGCTGAAAAGCAACTCTAGTCGTATCAACATAATCGATTCCAGGCCAAGTACCATCAGATTTAATTGTATTAAGCAAACGATTTATTTGATTATCATTCACGCTCGAAGCAATATACTGCTGAGCAATCTTGGCACGCAAACTTTCAAAGTCGGACTGGGAGCTGGCAATGTTACAACAACATATAAGCACAAGCACGAATGCAATATATTTTATCTTCATATCAATTATTATTTAATGAGATTATGCGAAATGATCAAATTATATTTCCCCTTAGAAAGTGGAATAGTAAAAGTTCCATTCAACGGGCGATTCAAATACTTATCGCTTCCATCAACAGTATATCTAATCGACTTCACTGAAGGGTTCAATATAGTAAATACAATTGGCGAAGATGTCTGAATCAATAAACTATCACCATCAACTACAAGTGAAGCAGATAAACCATTTGTCCCACTCTGTTCCTTCAGAACATAATCATTATCACCGATACTGGTTCCTTTACCGAGATACAATGTTTTTATATGATTACGCTCCTTAGATATAACAGCGAAAACTCCTTTAAGTACTATGTCTTCGTCCTTTATTTCTTTCAATGGATCCAATGAATGAAAAATAATATCCTTTCCTCCATTATCTCTTAATACGTTTATCGCTATTTGGCAACCATCTTTATCTAACAAAGTACGAGATACATGTTGAATAACGGTCTGATGATTCTCACGTGAGGATTCAAATAAAGCGATAAAAGGATCTTTCCACGCGCCATCTTTCCCTTCCGTTCTCATTGTCAATACAGGTGTTGGTAAATGGTTATATGGCGCTGCAACTGTTTTTGTAACAGGGGCATACGCCGTATAATAATATTTATTGCTCGAAGAAGGCATCCATACATCCATCCTTTGAGAACCGTCTTCACTTTCAGACGCTATAAATTGGGCTTTCACAGAACTTATGTACTTATTTGTAGTTTTGGCTTCAGTCAAAAAACGTAATCCAGGAAAATCATTCTCAGTTTTAGGATAACTCGTTTGATGCAAAGTTATCTGCTCTCCTTTTTCATCATATAGTAATACCTGATCTCCCTCATTGTGAAATAAGTAATCATTTGAAATAGGATTATCTGAGCGAAAGATATCAACATAATATCCCGTCGTATCCGAAACTCTTACGATTGCCATCGTGCGACGTTGTTTTGTCTGCGTAGAAGATTCAAAATACTTAGTATCCGTGAAAGAATATCGTTCAGAAATCGCCTTTTCTTTTGCCATCGGTTCCATAGCAACAAGTTCGATCTTACCTATATTCTTTGTACCTCCGCCTCCTTTAAAATGAGGAATAGGAGAAGAAGCTCCCCCAGCAACTACCGTATTATGCGCTGCCCATTCTGTATAATAATTAACATGCATCGGATGTTCATAATTAGGACCATTTCCCGCATCAGCACCGGTTACTGCTCCTTTCCCATATAATTCCATCGACATTCCATTGGCATGATTATGATTATATGTCGCTCCATGTACAACATACATCATGCCATTCTCACGATCCATTCCATTTCGCTGATAATAGGCTTGAGCAAAATCCAAATATTCACTTCGGTTCCATTGGAATAAAGAAACCTTTGTGTTGGGAATTTCAGGTAAAAAATTTAATAATGCCATTATATCATTTTTAGAACGATCGTATCCGTTATTTTGAAACAACTGCAAGGTACTTAAAATTTCATTGAAAATGGGATTTTTATATTTATTAGCCATTAACAAGCCTATTTCTAAGTTGGTCGTACTTTGTTGAGGTCGTCCGGTATCACCATATGCAGCAGCTTTCAAATCAGGAAACGAATAAGTAAGCATGGCATAAGAGGCTTGTAGCAGTTGTGGATATTTATTGAAAACTTCATATCCATTATTTTCAAGAAGGAGAGCTGATTCTAATAATTTTGAAACCGGATAATTATGATAACCGCCCGGTTCTCTCCAATGCCCATCTTTGGTCAACCATTTCTTAACTGTAGTGGGCAATGCTATTTGCCCAACACCATCTTTTATAGTATCTTTCGATAAATAAAATTGTAAATAATAATTCATTGCTGTCTTGTTCTCCAGAGCCAGTGCTGCAGCAACCATCGTAGAACTTTCGGCTGCATACCAATTATTATCAACATAACCGTGAAAGGCTAATGTTTTCGCTATTTTCTCAAATGAGCTCTCATAACAAGATAAGTCATATCCATGTGATTTCATATAAGGTTGTACAAAATCATATGCAAAGATCATATATTTTGATGCCTCATCACCTAAAGTTTGAATATCGATTAAACCCACTCTCCCTGGTCCTTCAATAGGTTGCTGGTAATAAATTCCCTTTACCCATTGATCTAAGAGGTCAGATGCAAACTTTGCATATTTATCTTCTCCTGTCAACCAATATAACACTCCGGCTTTATACGCCATTATATTAATTCTGGAATTAATATCTCCTACAAATGCTTGTGGATCTATCCGCTCATATTTTTTAGTTTCCACATTCTGTAACATCATGGTCATCGAGGTATCATACGGAGTCAACTCCTCGATGCCAGGTAATCTATAACCAACCGGACTACGTTTATGAGGTGATACACGAACAGTAGGATAGAGAGCATTCCCCGAATATCCTACCAATTTTGTTCCATCTTCGTCAGAAATAAAATGGGTATAATGCTTTCCTGAAGAACGATTCATAAGATAGCGACTCAAAATCCATTCAGGATCTGTTTGATGGCGCAAAACATATGGCTCAATAGCTTTCTTTGTTTGCAAATAAATAGCTTTTGCCCAACTTTGTTGTTCTATCTTATTCAAAATAGATTGCTTGCATGAATTACTGATAATAATATGAGGATGTTCTTGAGCCAACAACCCCTTATTCAAAGGAATAGCAACAATAAAAAGAATGGCTATGATAAAACTATATTTATTGTTTTTAAAATGAATCATGGAAATTGATTTCGTTCATCAGTATAAATATCAAATAAATCATCGGTTTACGCGGTTAGCGTATAAAAACAAGAGAGGAAAATCCATATGATTTTCCTCTCTTTACCATTAAAAATTACAATGCATACCGCTTAGCACTTATTGTTACAGTATTTGCTGCAATTTTATTAATAAACACGTATGCTCTATATTTACCATCACCCGTTTCAATCCAAAGACCAGCTTCAGCGACCATTTTTACAGCGAATGATTCTGCATTCGTATAATCCATTGTCTCCAAATCGAGATCATCAACATGCTGACTATAATTCAAATTTGCCAATTGACGATCACGAAGGCCATAAACCTTAAGTATTTTCGTATTGTTTGAAAATCCATTGGGAAAAACGACATTCGGTCTGTAAACTTCAGGCGAATTGGCAGCAAAGAATCCATGAGTTAAATCGGCACTTGCATTATAGGAATATACAAGATCGATTTGAGAAGCCAAAGAACTGTTAGCTTGTATATCTGCAGCCGAATAAATATGTAAAGCTTCATTATCCGTTCTGAATGAAATATAGCATTTATTCCCCGATGTAAGAACCTGGTTCAAAGTCATATCCATTTTAGAAATCTTATAAGGCCCCATTTTATATTCAGCCGTTTGACCATTACTTGCCTTTACAGAGAAAGTAAAACTCACCTCTTTCCCTCTTGCTTCTTCAGGAATAATATAATAATAACGAAGCGTAGCGGCACAAGTATCAACAGTAAATGTTGTGGAAGTCGTTGCGCCACTTGTTGTACTCTCGGCAGCAACTAATACAGGAACATCTATTCCGGCATTATTGGTATTATATGAATTCGGATTGAAATAAGTACCTTCAGCACCAGCAATAGAGGCTGTTACCTGAGCTGATTTCAAAGTCCCCAATTCTTTAGGAATTGCCATCGCATAAGCAAATTCAATATTGCTGCCTACAATATTAGGAGCAACAGGTAAACTTCGCTTAATACATTCATTACTAAGTGCCGTAACAGAATCGCCTATGAGTGTTATATCGTTATTACAACTTACCAGAGCTAAGCCACAGATAAGCATTGAAAACAAATATTTATATTTTATATTCATAATATCAATTGTTAATGATTTACTTGTTTATTTGATTATCAAATAGAAATATAAAATTACTGCATAGGTCGTTCTACTACAAGTACTGTATATTCTTTCTCAACTTTTCGATTTCCAGAGATGACTGTATATTTCAAGGCATTCTTTGGAAAAGCACTCTTATCCGCAATAATACGCGTACTCAGTTGTTCTGATCCATAACCTGCTACCCAATCGCCATCTGTAAATGCAACATCCATCTTCGAAGGAGTGAAATCAACTCTTCCTGTAATTTTCGGTGTCAATTTACCATCTGTGCACAACGAAAACTGCGGCCACAGATTATTTATCGGCGTTCCAAATCGTACATAAGCAATTACTACTTGCTGAAGTGTATCAATGTAGGAATTACCTACGCGAACGGTTTGCAAATCGGTATCCAGCAATTCAAAATTACTTACATAACAATCATTGCGTACCGTTATCAAAAGACCATCCTCGTCAATTGGAGAATCGCCACATGATCCCATTGAAATGAAACAAATCAGCATCAATACTATTTTTATACTATACTTTTTCATATTGTTCATATTTAATGATAATACAGTTTATTATAACCACGGCGTATTCTGAGACAGATTAGAATTCTTATTTCTTTCAGATTCCGGAATCTGGAATATATACATACGTTGATAATTCAACAATGGAGTATTATTGAAATAGGTATTCTTCAAAGCTCCCCATGAATCAAACAATTGTACACCACCAGATGTCTGCGGTTCAACCCAAGCACGTTCGATAGAACGCCAACGACGCAAATCCCAAAAACGCTGACCTTCACCAAAGAGTTCAACAATACGTTCCTGTTCAATAGCATAAAAGAATGTCAATTTATCTGTATATTTCTCGGCCTTCAACGGAGGTAAATTACCACGGTGGCGGATCTTATTAACCAGATTAACAGCTAAACCGCCATCACCCATTGGTCCATAAGCCTCATTTGCAGCTTCGGCATACATTAAATAAACATCAGCAAGACGCATAATTGGATAATTGAAATCACCTTCCGAACGTCCTTGTCCGGCATAATTTCTTACAAACTTGCGCATAATCACACCTTCATTATCTGCATCTGCATTAATGGCAGCATTTGGAGTAGAATAATCAGATATCGTACCTGTTTTTGTTTTATAACGATATCTACGATATTGGTCAAACTTCAAACTTAACATGCACGCCATTGTTTCTCCTTCCCATAATATAGAAGATTTCATTCTATAATCGCGGTTAACATAGCTCTGTGGATTAACAGATGAATTTTGAGCTGTATAAGCACTCTTATCAGACGACGGATTCATTCGTGTTACAGGCTGTACAAAATCACCCGTTTCGGTTGACTGATAACGGTCAACAATCAAAAAACGAGGTTGTCCCCAACCCTGAGAACCTTCAGTAGCACGCGTTCCAAATTCACGCATCAGCTCTTCACTCTGATTCGTTCCTGTTCCGCCATGAGGAAATGAGACGATAAACTCAGATGTACTGTTTGCTACCGGAGTAAACAAGTAATAGTAATTAGGCAACGTCTCGCTACCACCTAATACACCGTAATCACCAGGTTCGCCATTTCTAAATAAAGCCGCACCTGACTGTTCTATTACAGTTTTAAAATCTTCAGCAGCTTCTTTATAATACTGATCTGATTCTGTTTGACTCGGAGTAAAAGTATCAAGTTCAGGCCATCCACCTTGTGGAGCAACTGATTTTCCCCAAGGCCAATTTGTTCTGTTCCAACATGCCCAATAAAGTTTAAATTTTGCACGGAATGCAAGGGCTCCCCATTTAGTGAAACGGCCTAAGGCTACTGGTTTCTCTTTACAATGTTCATAAGCATAAGTAAAATCTTCCAGAATTTTATCCTTAATGTCTCTAATTGGTGTACGTGGCAGACTTGCTACTTCACTATTTGCATTGACTACATGCTCAATATACTGAACATCGCCCCACATTGAAATCATTCTAAAATATATCATGGCACGCATCATCCTTGCCTCACCAATGATAGCTTCCAAATTGGTCTTTGAAGTTTCAGACTTTGCTTCCTCTACCATTTTAGATACATTATCAATAACGTAGTTTGCACGATTAATACCGGCATAAGAATAAATAAAATAATTACTATACGAACTACCGGTTGTTGAACTAGGATTATTATATGTACCATTACGATAAGCAATAGCATAATTACCAGTAGACTGGCTTGCCGTCCCAGATGAACGATAATTCAAATATTCGCCTAAACCGTCAAACATATAATCTCTATCGAATAATCCACGTACTTCTGCATATGCACCATTGATTGCATAAGTGGCATCATTTTCAGTTTTCCAAAATAGATTTGACGACAAATCAGTTGTTGATGGTTGGTTCAACAAATCATCGTGGCAAGAAGAAAGTATAAAGGAACTTCCTATTCCAATTATTATTAATCCTGTTTTTATAACATTCATTGTTTTCATACTCTACTCAATTTTAAAAACTAACATTAATACCTGCAGCATACGAACGATTGATAGGATACAAATCACGCGAACTGTTTGCCTTTTCTGGATCCAATCCTGGATACTGTGTTATAGTAAACAAATTTTCTCCAGATACATATATTCTCACATTACTCATGTGCATTGGTGCAAGAAGGCGTTTAGGAATACTATAGCCCAATTGTAAATTCTTCAATCTCAAATATGACATATTATACAACCAGAACGAATTATCCGACCGTGAAGAACTTGTTGCCAATCGAGTCCAATCGGTATCTCTGTTCTCCAATGACCAAACTTTGTTCCAATGATCCCAAGTAAATGCATAACGCATTAAATTAACGCTCGTATTATTAAAGTCGGTAATCCAATAATCTTTTCGCCCTGCCGAACCACTGAATAAAGCCACCAGATCAAATCCCTTGAAGGCTCCGGTAAGTGTAATACCGAATGTTGTTGTAGGTCTATCGCGTTGAATATTTGGATAAGCCTTCATATCATTTCCATCAATTCTGCCATCTCCATTCAAATCCTTACGAATCACATCACCAGGAGACAATCCTTGAGGCGTATTATTATAAATATCTTGCCAAGTCTGAGCAATTCCATTATTTTCATAAGTATAAAGGAAATGATATGGCATATTCAAGAATACATATCCACGAGTAAGAAGTTCATTCCACTTTTCAAGCTTATTACGGTTATAAGCTGCATTGAAATTAACCGAATATTGAAAATCACTTATTTTATCCTGCCAAGTAAGATTCAACTCGACACCTCTGTTTCTCAGATTACCAATATTTCTACGAGGAGCCGTATAAGCGCCTGAAAGCAACATGGATATATCAGATGGTCTAATCATATTAGTAGTCAAACGATCGTAATAATCAATTTCAGAACTCAATTTCCCTTTTAAAAAACTCAGATCCAATCCCAAGTTCAATACTGTAGAAGTTTCCCATGAAAGATCTTCATTAATCATCTTTTCGTTTACAAAACCTTTAACAACTTCTGTAGAATAATAATTCTGAGCTGATAACAACTCTTGTTGCTCAGTACGTCCTACACCTTGATTATATCCAGTTTGTCCCCATGATGCTCTAAACTTACCACTGTTTAACCATGACTCTGTATAATGCTTCAAGAATGATTCTTCTGTAAATCTCCATCCGGCAGCTACTGAAGGGAAAAAGCCGTATTGAGATCCTTTATAAAAACGGGATGAACCATCCACACGGAAGTTGAATTCCAATAGATATTTACCATATCCGGTATAATTAAGACGACCTACGTATGAACGCAAACCCTCAGTATAAGAACTACCGCTATTACTAATGACATTGGTCAAAGCTCCATTTATTTCGGTTATACTTGGATGCAATCGGTCATTACGAGAAGCTCCATTAGAACGTGATTTCCAATACTCTTCACTATATACAAACATGGCACTAATGTCATGATTCTTGGCAATGGTCGTTTCATAATTCAAACGACCATTAAGTTGCGTTTTATAAAAAGTAGTTTGACTATCACTTACAGAGGTATTATCTGCTACATAATATCTACCAATATCCTGACCTGTTTGAAAATTATAGGCAGCTCCTGTAGGCATAAATGCCGTCTTTTGAAAGAAATCAGTATATCGCAATGAATAATCCAGATGAGCAGTAAACCCTTTGAATACTTTCCATTCCAGATACATATTTCCATTCAACTCCTGTTGTGTTTGTTTCGGCATATGTCCTGAAGAAAAGAAGGCATAAGGACTAAATGCCTGAAGATCCTCTCCATAAGCCATTACACCACCGTAACGATCAAGTTCGGGATCATAAGGCAAAATACCAGCAATAGCATATTGCATATCACCACCACCAGAATTATTTGTATCATTATCAGTTATTCCATCAGCATAACCGCTATAGGTAAAATCAGACCAGTTTCCATCAAAACGAATGCCTGTTTTTACATTGTCCAATAGTTTGTAGTCCATATTGAAACGAGTGTTGTAACGCTTATAATCATTGTTAATCTGGATACCTTGTTTTTTCATATAGCCAACCGACATGTAAAAGTTTGATTTATCAGAACCGCCCGTTGCCGATATTGTATAATTCTGCAATTGTCCATCACGCATAAATGTGTCATAAATATCAGTATTAGGATAATGATATGGATCAATCATGCCCAAAGCTAACCACTGGTCAATCGTGCCATCTTTAAAAATATAGCTTTCGCGTTTTGTAGTTGCAGCCGCTGCAAATTGTTCCATCGTTAACGACCGTGGATAATCGGCCATAAAATTATAAGAACGAGTAGGATGTTCAACAGCTGTTGAAAGATTCAGATTGATCTGTGTTTTCTTATCTTTACTACCCGTACGCGTTGTAATCAATATAACACCATTTGATGCACGTGAACCGTAAATTGAAGCAGAAGCTGCATCCTTCAAGATAGATATAGACTCAATATCTGTAAAATTAATACGGTTGATATCTACATCCGGCATTCCATCAACAACAACCAACGGACTACCACCATTGACTGAACCCAAACCACGAATCATTAACGAAGCATTATCTTTACCTGCCATACTGGTTGTATTGGTTACTTGCAAACCTGGTACAAGACCTTGCAAACCTGATGATACATTTGATAACGAACGACTAGTGGTCTTATCGTCAATTTTTACTGCCGAAACAGCACCGGTCATATTCACTTTCTTTTGTGTGCCGTAACCTACAACAACCACTTCATCCAGCTTTTGTGAATCTTCTGTCAGCTTAATATTAAATACATTCTTTGAACCGACAGGGATGCTTTGCGGGAGATATCCAATATAAGAAATCTGAAGGACAGCAGAAGAAGAGGAAACCGTCAGACTGAAATTACCATCAATATCGGTAATTCCTCCATTGGTTGTTCCTTTTTCTATAACATTAGCACCAATAATTGGTTCACCATTAGCATCCACCACCTTCCCGGTAAGATGCCTGCTTTGCTTTTGTTGTTGTAAAGCTAAAGAAGTTATATGAGCTCTACGCGAAATATTAATGTTCCTGTCATTAATTGAATAGGTCAAATCTGTCCCTTTCAACGCCTGCGACAAGATAACATCAATAGACTTTTTGTGTGCGTCTACACTAACAAAAATGTCTTTAACATCGGAATCCACATAGAAAAATAGAAATTCACTCTGTTTCTCAATCTGAGAAAACAAATTGACAAGTGAGGTTTGTTCTGCTTTAACCGAAACAGTTGCCGTCTGGGAATAAGACTCCTCAGCCACCACTTGAAACAGAGCAACAAACAATAATACAATTGTGATCCTCATAATTATTAATACTTTTTTCAAGTCTTTGTACGGCAAAGACTTCCAATAAGAATTTTTTTCCATATTTTTGTACGGATTTAAAAATTAGTAATTCGCTTCATTCACAATGTTTGGTCGCGGAGCGGACGAAGCGGTTAATTTAATTCTAGATTACAACCGGCTATACTTTAATGTATAGTCGGTTTTTCTAAGCAGAACTGTTACTTATTTTCATGATAATTGCTATTTAAAATTTTACTTGTTTATAATTACTTGATATAATATACACCATTATTACAATACCATTTTATAGGTAGACTCCGTGAAATAACTTTTAAAACTTGCTCAATACTTTGGTTCTCATCAAAAGCTCCTGATACTTTAACATTCGGATCTAGCAATTTCGCGTTCTTTATCCGAATATCAACCTGATATGAATCTCTTAAATTAGATATCAATTGCGAGAAAGAAATGGATTTATATTTCAACACTCCGTTTTTCCAAGCAGTAGTTACATCAGAATCAACAGACTCTAAATTCACCTTATTTGTAGAACGATTAAATGTCAGCTGTTGGTTAGGAGTCATAATAATTGTTTGCTCGGCACCTCTGAATTTGATCGAACCTTCAACCAAAGTAGCAATGATTTCATCAGATTTAGCATCTGTTATAACATCGAAATGAGTTCCTATCACCGTTATTGAAGCATTTCCCATTTCTACCTTAAAAGGTTTAGCCGGGTTTTTTGCAACATTAAAATAAGCTTCACCTGTTAACTTTACCGAACGAACCCTTTTGCCATACAAATTGGAAATAGTCAACTGACTATTTTTATTAAGGGTAATCACTGTCCCATCCTTCAATACAAAACTTGACTGGTTATCACCTGCCATATAAGTATAGTAATTCTGCGCAGTTTGATTCTGTGAGGAATGATAAAAATAATACGTAACGGATAAAGCTATTAAAATAACAATAGCTGCAGCAATAGAAAAAATAGTATGAAAAGAACGTTTTCCATTGAAATGCATTATCTGCCCTTGTATATTTTGTTCAAGTTTGGCAATAGAAACATTTGCAGAAATCTCCTTATTATAAGTAACTTCGGCATCCCAATAACTTTTCAGATGACGAAATTCTTCCTGATTCTTTTCGTCTTCATTAAGCCAGTTGCTCAAAGACAAAATATCTTCCGAAGTAGCCTCGCCACTTAGTACTCTGGATATTATATGATTGATGTTGCTTTCCATGTATATTCGTTTCTATAAGTTAAGTCGCCGGTTTTGAAAAATACCCTTAGTTAAAATGAAAAATTTCTATTTCATCACAACAAAACATCAATTTTTGATTTTCACCCTTTTGGCTCCGAAAAGGCGATATTTTGGTCTCCTAAAAGCCTGTAATATATTAAAACACTATATATCAACTATTTGTAGTACAAATTTTATCCGAAAGAAATTCCAAATTCATTCGAATGCGAGAACCATTTCATTCGAATGAAAAGGTCATTACATTCGAATGAAAGTACTCGCGCATTCGAATGAATTTTTGAACACCTCCAAATAAAATTATCCCTACACAAAACATAGATTTTTGATATTCCGCAATCAGTAATATTTTCTTTATGAATCAAAACTTCCACCTCACTAATGCATATAAATCCGATTTACGCTTTCCGGCTATTTCTTCCGAGTCTGTTCCAATTCTATCTCTATCGAAATACCAGGTATTGGCATACTTGGCAGAAAAAGAGAGTCTGTTGTTGAAGCAATTCCATCGTAGAGAAAGAGCTGCACGAACACCTCTGCCATAAAAAGAGGGCATGTTGAAGGCATAAAGAATATTCTTTTCATAAGAAGTTATCCGACTGTAATAATCATCAGTTCGAAAATAAGCCACATACATGTCAGATTGGAAAAGCTCCGAAACAGGCCTCCATCCTATACTTTGAGCGATCATAAAACCTTTGCTCCGATTGTTTTCAACATTAAATAAAGTGCCATCCAAAGAAGTTTTCAACTGAAGAGATTCGCTTGCATTGACCAAAAGTTGATAACGCAAACGCTGCTGCTTACTTTTCTCTCTTTGTTTCTGACGATATCTGATATAAAATGCCATTGTTTTTCCGGATGTATAATCGGTTTGAATCATCCATTCCTTTCCTTCAGTAGGCGAAGAGGCATCAAATTTTATCCAAGGAAATCGAAAAATATCTGCATAAGCCGAAAGTTTCCAGCGAGCCACAGGCGTCCATTGCATTCCTAAATATACGCCTTGCTCGTTTTGAACCGTCGAACTTTGCCCGAAAGAACGACCGTAAAAAGCTTGATAACGACGGTCATAATAACGTTGCAACAATAAAAATGTACAATAGGAAACGGGCGTTAGTTGCAAACCATTCAATGTGGCGATGGCTTTGTTTGAAGAAATAGCCGTTTCGCCAAAAAACTTTATATATCGGTTTTTCAACAAGTAATCCACACTCACATCCGTATTCTTACTGCCCCTAAAATAGAACAGATTGTAAGGTTTTGGATCCGGCTGCATTTCAAAACGTCCGAAAGAGTAGGAGAGAGCTGTCATTCCAATACATAAATCCGGAGAAACATAACGAACATTCGCTCCAACTGTTTGCATCGGCACAAGATTCATCTTCTCGCGTTCACGTGGCAAACGGTGCAATCCATCCGTTTTGAGCGAACGAATGTTCATACTGTCCACCGACGCATCCATCTTTTTATGTGAATAAAACAAGCTGACATTCACTTTAGCTATAGCCATCGTTGCCGCAGCTCCTCTAAAAAAATCGTTCTCGTTGGTTGAATAATGGCGTCTAAAACCGTAACTTCTTCGTTCACCATTGGTAACAGCAGCCGTTCGACTCAATATGAAATCATTGCTAACCACCAATCCTTGCCCAAAAGATGCTTTATAATCACCAATAACCACTGTTTTCAACCAATTATTCAAATCTTTCAACAAGATGTAGCCAGAATAATAATCATAACCATGATGCGTCTGATTCAAAAACGGTTCGCCTGCATCCTTTTCTGCTGAAAAACCCAACTGAATCCGTTCATCAAAATCATATACATAGCGGATAGAATGATAAAAAGGCTCACCCAGATATTTGCGATTCGGATAACGTTGCAAAACAGAATCAGAATAGGACTGATATCCTTTCTTCTGTTGAAAACATTGATCATATCTGATTTGCAACTCATTAGAACCATATTTCAACAGGTTATCAAACGAAATCTTCCGTTTATCAACCGTTTTATCACCAATATAAACAAAAGGAAGCAGTAAAGAAATCGTTTGCAAATCCATCGACTCCACATTCTTCAATTCATAAACAGACACCATCCTTCCATAACGCAAACGGTGATTCAACAGGTTTTCAATCTGCACATCTGATAGGAAAGGTAACCTTTTCAACTGTTCAAAAGTAACACTGTTCAAATCATATGGATGTTCAGATAGATAAGAAAGATCAGCATACAAACTTTCTGCCTGTTCTTCATCTTCTGTTTCTGACGCCATCTCATTCAAATAGTCTGTCCAGTTATCAACATTATTAATTGACTGTGAATTAATAAAATAACAATTTATAAACGTACATATAAACATAAATATCAACCGCTTTTTCATAGTATATTGATTTAAAAGGCAAATGTCATTCCTATCCCTGAACTCAAACCCAAATTTTGATGATACATCACAGCAGCATCTATCACAAAATGAGATATTTGATAACCTACACCCATCGTTGGCGATAAAGGAGAAAATTGTAATCCGGTACGAAGATGAAAATTATCAAAAAGGGTATATTCTATGCCTGTACTTCCTGATATACTATTACTTTCACTGCTTCCAACTGTACCAGCTATCAACAGCCTGTTGATTATTTTCCATCCAAAACCTGTTTGCAAAGAATATGAATCAATCCATTTATTATCAGTCTCCTTAATATTGATATAAACAGAAGGTACATTCATTATCAACATTCCTATAAACAGGTTTTCAACCGGACGATAAAGGATACCTATATCTGTAGAAAGATGTTGAGGAACTTCTTCAAACAACTCTGTCTGTATCCACCTGTATTGAATAGCAACACCTAAAAACCATTGTTCACTCAACCGTTTAGCTACTGAAAATCTAAGCATATTCTCTCTATATGCATCATAACCAAAAGAAAAAATATCCACTGCAGAAGGAAGAAAATTATTCACAAAATGAAATCCTCCATGTAAAGTACTCAACTCTTTTATTTCAAAACGATTAAAACAATTGAAATGACACGAACTTTCGTCTTGTATAGCAAGTAATGAAGGATTAAATAAAACAGATTGTGTAACGCCATTTACACCCATACCCATACTTCTCAGATCCGAAATGCGTACGTTATCAACCGCATTCAAACAGAACGACGAGCAAATGAGAACCAATAAGATAATACTCTTTTTCATAGCTAAGCCTTGATTTTGTTATATCGATACTGCAAATATAATTAATTATATAAAACAAACAACTTCTTAAACCCTTGATTGTTATATTCATAAAAAAGAGAATGTTTTAAATCACAATGACAAAAACTGTAAAAACAGTTCAACCTATTTGTAAATCAATTAATTTTGCGCCACAATGAGTAAGAGAATATCATTCATAATAACCACTGTATTACTACTTTTGATATGTGTTCAAACAAAAACACATGCTCAATTTGTAATAATAAAAGAGGTTCAATATCCGGCTTATCTTGATGGAAAGGATACAGTGGCTATTGTAGCTCTTCCTGAAATAGTTATATTTCCACCTATGGTTTATCTGAGTCAACGAGACAAAGATAATTTCAACAGACTGGTGCGTGATGTAAAAAGAACACTTCCTTATGCGAAAATGATTTATGCAACACTCATCGAAACCTACGAATATATGCAGACACTTCCTAATGACAAAGCACGAGAAGCACACATGAAAAGGATGGAGAAAGAGTTGTATGCACAATATAAACCTCAACTTAAAAAGTTATCATTAAGGCAAGGCAAACTTCTTATTAAACTTGTCAGCAGAGAATGTAACCAATCGAGTTACAATCTTGTAAAAGCATATTTTGGTACATTCAGAGCAGGATTTTGGAATATATTTGCACATTTATTCGGTGCAAGTCTTACATCTGTTTATGAACCGTATGGAGCAGATTCGGTGACCGAACGTGTTGTTATTTTAGTTGAACGAGGACTAATCTGACAACTGTTTGAAGAAATCCCATAACACAATGCCGGCAGTAACTGATACATTCAAAGAATGTTTAGTTCCATATTGAGGTATTTCAATTGACGAATCACAGTTATCAACCACACATTGTTGAACACCTTTTACTTCATTTCCAAGGACAACAGCATACTTCTTTTTCTTGTCTAATTCCAAATGATCCAACATAATACTATGTTCAACCTGTTCGATTGCAAAGACGGTATAACCTTCTTTCTTCAACTTATCAACAGCTTCCATTGCATCTTTAAAATAAAGCCAGTTTACTGTATCTTCGGCTCCTAATGCTGTCTTATGTATTTCTGAATGAGGAGGACAAGCAGTTATTCCACACAAATATATAGACTCAACACGAAAGGCATCAGATGTACGAAACACTGAACCTACATTATTCAAACTTCTTACATGATCAAGCACAACTACTAATGGAATCTTCTTACTTTCCTTAAATGCCTCAGGAGTAAGACGATGAAGTTCTGTAATCTTTAATTTTCGCATATCATATTCTATTCAGACGTTGCAAAAGTAAGTAAATATTGTGGATAAGTAGTTGAAAAGAGTTTGATAAGTTGTGAAGAGAAAATGAAAACTTATATTTGATTTATTCGAAAAATTGTATATAAAGCAACCTCTATCAAATATCCTTCAAAAGATATGAATTTATATACATATAGTTTCAACTTCAATTTAAACCGTCATTCACACCTTCAACATAATAAACTTTTCAACATCAACAATTATCAACATTAAAAGTATATTTATATATAACATTCAGAAAAACAATAAATTATATATATAAGTAATATGTTGATATAATATTAATAACCTCTTCTCTCAAAATGATAACTTACAAAACAATAATATCAAAAAAAAACTATCAACCTTATCAACCGACTATAATATTAATCTTATTCTTTAATTTAAAATCAAAGATAAATAATAATATAATGTTTGTTTGTTGATGAAAGTTTCTAATTTTGCAAATGTAGAAAAAATGTAGATGTCATGTCAACAACAGAATTAAAAGATGCCATCAATCAGATGCGCAAAGAAAAGAATGCCATTATATTGGCTCATTATTATCAGACAGGTGATTTGCAAGATATAGCTGATTATGTAGGTGATAGTTTGGCTTTGGCTCAATGGGCGGCTAAAACGACAGCTGATATTATAGTTCTTTGCGGCGTACATTTTATGGGTGAAACGGCAAAGATTCTTTGTCCAAATAAGAAGGTGCTGGTACCTGATATGAATGCAGGTTGTTCGCTTGCCGACAGTTGTCCTGCTGAAGACTTCACACAGTTTGTCAATCAGCATCCGGGTTATACTGTTATATCTTATGTAAATACAACAGCAGCAGTTAAAGCGGTTACGGATGTAGTTGTTACTTCTACCAATGCTAGACAGATCGTGGAAAGTTTTCCTAAAGATGCAAAGCTTATTTTTGGTCCGGACAGAAATCTTGGTAATTATATTAATAGTATTACTGGAAGGAACATGTTGCTTTGGGATGGTGCTTGCCATGTTCATGAACAGTTTTCTTTAGAAAAGATATTGGAATTAAAGAAGCAGTATCCGGAAGCAGAGGTGATAACTCATCCGGAATGTAAGAAACCTATTATTCACATATCAGATTTCGTTGGTTCAACTTCTGCCTTGATTAAGCATGCTGTCAAATCAGATAAGAAACAGTTTATTGTGGCAACAGAGAGTGGTGTTATTCATGAGATGCGCAAGAAATGTGCAGATAAGGAATTTATTCCTGCACCTCCAAATGACAGTACATGTGCTTGCAATGAATGTAACTTCATGCGTTTAAACACAATGGAAAAACTTTATAATTGTCTGAAGGATGAATCACCTGAAATAACAGTTGATGAACAGATACAAAAGAAAGCCATCATACCTATTCAGAGGATGTTGGATATTTCAGCAAAGCTTGGATTATAAAGTTATTTTACAATCATAATCTTTGTGACAACACTTTCTTTAGAATCTTGTGTAGCAGCAAGGACAAGATATATTCCTGTTGCTACACGGCTTCCTGAATGATTACGACAGTTCCATGTAAGTTGTCCACCTACAGATTTACCTTGATAAATCAGGTTTCCACTCAGGTCTGTTATTTTTACATTAGAATTTTCCATCAATCCTGCAATTGTTACCTGATCAATATCTTCAGGACGTACAGGATTTGGATATGCGTATACATTTGAATAGTTTTCTTTTCCTTCTGTAGCATCACTCAAATAAGAAGTTATTCCTTTATCTGTTCCAATATATACACGTCCGTTTACCGGATCAATAGCCAGACTTACAACTGTATTTGAAAGAATAGGAGAGTTGGATGTAGTAAAGTTTTTAATTGTTTCTGAAGCATCTTCACTAATTAAAAAAACTCCTGAGTTTTGAGTTCCAATCCATTTTCTATTACCTCCATCAACTGCAATAGCATTGATTTGTTCACCATCAAGAAAATAACTGAGAGATCCATCGGTAGCTTCACGTGTTGGACGATTGATAACCAGATTTTCGCTTGTAGGAACACTGCTTGAATTTGTACAAATAGCCAGACCATTTCCTGTACCGATATATATGGCACCATTCTTATCTTCTGTCAAACAATAGAATCCATTTGTAGTCATATTTTTACCATCTGCTGAACTGATAAGTGTTTGGTAAAGACGATAAGTATCATCAGAAGTATCGTCAATTGTTTCGTTATCGTTTAAAACAAATATTCCTGGAGTACTGCGAAGAATGTTTATCCACTTGATATTTTTCTTTGTAATAAGAATTTTATCAATAGAATTGACTTTACTTAAGTCACTGTAAGCAAGAGAAGCCCACGTACCATCGTTTTTTAGTACTTTTAGAGCGCTTGAGACCTCTGAATTTGTCATCCACAAGTTATTATCCTTATCAAAACATAATCCTTCAATACGGATAAAATTAAGACTGTTTGCTACAGCTGATTCGAGTGGACTATTACTTGAATTATATAATTGTACAAAAGCATCATCTTTGAATTCAAAAACACCTTCGCCCCATGTAGAAGCATAATAGTGATTGTTGTCTTTTGGATCAATAGCTATGGACATTACATCCGAAAATCTGATACCTGCTTTTTGCTTGATGGCATCTTCGTCATAGTTTTTCCAAGCATTATTGTCATATATCATGAATGTACCAAAGTTGTCATAGCGGTTTGCACCTCGTCCACCACCGGCTACAAATAGTCGTTGATTATTAACTTTCATATAGTCGCACAGATTTCTTTTAGGACCACTATTGGCTGCAATGGTATCAGAAAAGATGACGGTATATTGGTCAGAATTTTTTTTAATTCCTTTCAAACTTTGATTTCCTGCTGCAATCCAAAAGGTATTTTCGTCTTTTAAAGAAGAAATGTCATTAATGGTTCCTACATTAACAACATCTTTTTCAGTTAATGAAGATGAGATGTAAGCAGTTGAAGTAGTGAATGAAACGAGTTTATTATTAACAAGTTTCATTTTACTTATGTTTCCTCCTTCAACGATTGTATGGATATTACCACTTTCGTCTTGATAATAAGTTCCTCCGTTTTTTAATTTGAAACAAAGTTGATTTTCAAATACGGTTAATTGTTCAATAGTACTACTTGCGGATGTTGAAAAGCTTTGCCAATTGTTTATATCAAGAAGATTACTTGTTAATAAGCCTCTATATAAGCCGTTTTCTGTAGCGGCATATAAATAGTTGTCTTTGATGCAACAAGAAGTAACAGTCTTATTTATCTGATAAGTATCTGTTATCTCTTTCTTCTTCACATTTAAAACCATAATTCCAAAATTGCCGGACAAATAGGCATATTCATTATAAAAGTAGATTTCGTTGATGGTTTTATCTTTGATTGAGGAATTGTAAAGATAGGGTATATTGGAAAAACTATTATCAACTAACAGGTCTATGTTTCCATCCTTATAAACAATCAGTAATGTGTTTGTATCACTGTTGAATCCGATGTGAGTAATCTGTTGATCGTTCAGTCCATCTTGTCTTGAAAACAGCTTGATGCTGTTATCTTCTTTACTGTATCTGAACAATGAACCGCCATTTAACTCTGTATCGCTTGCACTCGTTTTTGCTCCTTGTGCTATGGCAAAAACGTAATTGTTGGTTTCGGCTACCTTGACAGTATTGTAATAGGAAAGAAATGCTTGCCAATCACCAATTGCTTGTGAATGACCATACTGACAAAACAGAGATATAAATAGAACAAGATAACAGATTCGTTTCATACGTTTATTTTGATAGATTTGATAAGAATGAAATTAATTTGTTGACCGCTAAGGCGCGATGACTGATCTGATTCTTAATATCAACACCTAGTTCAGCAAATGTTTTTGTATATCCTTCGGGTATAAAGATAGGATCATATCCAAAACCGTCAGTTCCTTTTCTTTCTTCAACAATTGTACCATTGACAATGCCTTCGAAATAGTACGTTTTTCCGTCTAAAATGAGTGCGATGACTGTACGAAAACGAGCTTTGCGGTTATCTTTTCCTTTCAGTTCATGAAGCAGTTTGTTTATATTTGCTTCAGGATCATGTGCAGGTCCGGCATAGCGGGCTGTATAAACACCCGGTTCGTTGTTAAGAACTTCAACTTCCAAACCTGTATCGTCAGCAAAACAATCCAAACCAAAATGATCCTCTACATATTGTGCTTTTTGTAAAGCATTGCCTTCTAATGTGTCGGCTGTTTCAGGAATATCGTCAAAACAATTAATTTCTGCCAGACTTACTATTTCAGTATGGTTAGAAGCAATATTTCGTACTTCGTCTAATTTATGTGCATTGTTTGTTGCAAATACAAGTTTCATATTTCGATAAATGTTTATATAGACAACGTATAAAAGCCTTTTAAATTGTATGTTCTGCTCTTATAAAAAAAGAGATGCAAAAAGATAGAATCCTTGCATCTCTTAAAAAAATATGTAGTTAATAAATTTATTCTTTGATTCGTTTTGCTTTTACATCAAACATTCCGACTAAGCTACCTTTAACATTTTCTTCATCTACTTTGGTCAACAGTAAGTTTACGTCGTAATCTTGTGCCGTAAAATAAAGAGTTATTTCTCCCTTGTTATTTGTATTTTCTTCAACAGAGGTTATTTTTATAGGGTCTTTTTTCTCGCCTTTGGTAGGAACAAAGAATCCTCCCAATTTACCATCTGTTCTTGTAAGCGTCATGGTCATAGTCATATCTCCGTCAGGAAGATTGAGCATCATTACATCCCATTTGCCTACAAAATAGTCTTTTGAATTGTCTTGAGCTTTCATATTGAATGCTCCCACAAAGAGTAAGACAGTTGCTAAAATAAATAGTACCTTTTTCATATTTGCTTGTATTAATAATTTTGTCAAAGATATGAATTTGTTCTTTTAGCTATTAGTATAAATCGAAACTTTATTATTCTGCAAAGAAAGTAATTATTGCATATTTTCTTTTGTAAATACCGGATTAGCATAAATTGTGTAGAACAAATTTTTTAGTTCATCAAAAGGTTCCAAATCAAGTTCATGCAGTTTGTTACATTGTCTGATAAACTGCTCTTTAATTTTAATCGTATATCTATCCTTATATAGGTCGTTTCCTTTTAATAAGTCTGCAGCTACATAGTTTGTATCGAAAAGAGAATAGTGTTGATAAATTCGCTGATCGATGAGCTGAGCTACTTGTTTATGAAAATTTGCAGGATTATTATGATACGCCTTTTCAATTTCTTCTGCTTCTAAAGGTTTACATATGCTCAGATATACGTTGCCTTTGGGTTGCATAATTCCGGTTATGATACTGGTCAGATCCTCTAATTCTCCTTTAATATATTTTTGACGGCGAGAGATAAACAACTCACGTACTTTAAAAAGATCGCATGGTTCCCATTGATAGGATATGGATACTGGAACAATATTCAAATCGCATAATGATTTTACTTCATCTTGCGGGTAACTCATGGAAAACATCTTTATTATTCCGGGTTCGGTAGCGTCAAATCCATTTTTTGTACGTCCATTGCGTTGGGCAATCCAAACAGATTCATTATTCTCACAAATAGTATATCGTATGTAGTCGGACAAATGTTGTGAATTACGATAAAAATCGCGTATAGAACCACCTCGTTCTACACGATACATTTTATTACATTTGCCAAGATCAATAATAAAAGGTAATTTCATCAGATTACTTCCAAAAGATATCTCTGTTGTCTTATAATCATGCAAATAAAAAACATATTGAAGCAAAGATGAGTCAACAGCTATATCCCTATGATTTGATATAAACAGATAGTTTTTGTCTTTCTTCAAATAATCCAATCCTTCGAAGTTGAAACTATCCATAGAAGAATTGATGACACGCATTAGAGCCGGCTTCATTACGCTTCTTTGAAATTCATCAATAGTTTTGATGTTTCTAATCATTTCTATTGTGTCTTTTATAGGACGATCAGGAAATACAAATTCGATGAAAGGCAAGATATATTCGCTATCAGCCATTCTTTGCATGGCTGCAGGAACTTCTGTATTGTAATATGGTCGTAGGTCGTCAAATCGTGTGTCCATACATAAGGTCTATTTATTGTAATATTTTGATAGATTGTAACCAAGTGATAAAACTATTGTTCCATTCAGGACCTTTGGATTTCATTCCGAAACCATGATTTCCTGTTGGATATAGTTTGTAATAGTTTTGAACTTTTGCTTGGTTAAGAGCTTTATGAAAAACTTCGGCATTGCGATAATCTACTGTTTCATCATCTTTGCATTGTATCATGAATACCGGAGGCATATTCTTGTGAACATTTAGTTCCAACGACATGCTATCGCGTAAACTGTTGGTATAATGTTTTGTAAGCAAGTTGCGCCTTGATTTATGATGGACAATACTGTCCTGCATGGAAATAACAGGATAAATCATAGCAATGAAAGCAGGACGGAGTGTTTCTTCATCAATTTTTTCTCCTAAAGATTCCAGATAATTATGGTTGTAGTATATTCCACTTGTTCCTACCAAATGACCACCTGCGGAAAATCCCATTACGCCTACTTTATTTTTTTGTAGAGCAAATATATCGGCATGAGATTTTACCCACACCAGTGCTTTCTGCAAATCTTCAATCATAGAAGGATAATGATTGCCGAACATTCCTACACGGTAGTATAGAACGAATGCATTAATTCCTTGACTTTGAAACCATTTAGCAACTTGACGTCCTTCATGATTCATTCCTAAATAACAATAACTACCTCCGGGACAAATAATGACGGATACACCACTGTTATGAAGTGAATCGGCACGATAGACCAACAGTTCTGTTCGTTTCATCTTTTTGTTGTCCGGACGATCACCCCATAGTTTGATGACAGTCTGGCTTTCTATATTCCAGATGTTAACTAACAAAAGGAGGAGAATCAATATGGCAGGCTTTATTTTCATAATTTCTGCTGATCGAACAATTGTTTTATTCTTTCTTTATCCCATTGATTGTATGTTGGATTAACCAATTTTCCATTTTCTTCCTTGAAAGTAACTTCAAAATATTCTTCATCATAAAAAGAAAGTTTTGAGTTGGTATTTGGATTACATTCCAGGTATATTACTTTTGAACGGTCAAGTCCCTTGCGTTCTAATATTTGTTGAAACAAGTTGCCACTGGCATAGGTTACAGATGAACCTGGATTATCCTGATATAATTCGGTAGCAATTACAACAGTCTTTCCTTCAAAAGGGAGAATCTTTAGTCCACATTTAGACGGTACATCCCATTGTCCTGCAAAATCGAATATCTCATCGTAATAACGTTCCGGAACTTTCATGTTGAATGCATTTAATTATTAGACGATTGTTTTTCAATATTACGCTGTATGCGTTTACCAAACGACATGTTGATAAGTTCACGTTTACGAGGACGATATGTTCCGTCATTGATCTCGCGCATAGCAACGTTCATAAACAAACGAAACATTTTCTGTTCCTGCGATTCGTCCTGATAAAATGATTTCCAAGCATAATCGTAGAGTTCCTGCAGTTTTTCGGGTGACATCTGTTTAGGTTGGAAAACAACCTGACCGGCGTTATAATGATTCCAGTCAAAGTCGAATATTCGATTTTGACGCAACATGTCATCGTAGCCTTTGGTATGTGGAAAAGGTGTCATCACTGTAAATTCTGCCAAATCCAAATCAATATTCAGAAGGAAATCGATGAGTCGTTTAATGTCGTCTTCCGATTGGTTATCTAGTCCCAACAATATGGTTCCTTCAACGCCAATGCCGTTATCATGATAACGTTTTACACGTTCCTTAATATAGTCGGAAGTATCGTATACAGCTTGATACACATACCAAGCACCTGCTTCGCTTGCAAGTTTTAAAACTTCAGGATCGTCTTCAATGGTGTGAGATATCCATTTCTTCTTAAATGGAATCATGGCCTTAAACAGTTCTTTTTCCCATTCTTTATTTTGAGCTAATGAGTTGTCGACAATAAAAAGGCGGTTGTTATCGATTGTAGCCAAATCTTCAACAACTTTTTCTATTGGACGCGGTCTGAAAATACGTCCTCCGAGATAAGAAACCGCACAAGGGTAGCAACTAAAACGACAACCTCGCGAAGCATGAAATAGGTCTACCATCTGAACGCCTTTATGATTATATAGTTCGCGTTTATATAAATCGCGACGAGCTGGACCAATCAATGAGATATCAGGTTGACGCCCCATATAATTGTATACTTTTTTCAAGCGTCCTTCTTTCCAATCATTGATAACTTCCTGCATACGTCCTTCTGATTCACCCAGAAAAATGGAATCGGCATGTTGCATCGTTTCTTCGGCATGAAGCATGGTTGATATTCCTCCGAATATGACTTGTTTTCCGCGTTTCTGATATTCGGCAGCAATTGCCCATCCTCGTTTTACCTGTGTACTGAGCATCATTGAAATACCAACAAAGTCACATGGTTCGTCATAGTTTAGTTCTTCTACATTTTCGTCGGTAAAAGATACTTCTACTTCTTCAGGAAGTGTTGCTGCGAAGACCACTGGTCCATGAGGCGGCAAATTGAAAGTTGTCTGACCGCGCAGTTTTTCCCATTTAGGATAAATCAATTTAAACTTCATATCTTTTGTTCGTTATTTTCGTTTATTTCTTTTATTTGTTCTATGAGCTTCGCTTTTCCTATAAGTTCTGAGCAGGTAAGTAAAGCACTGATAATTACACCAAGTATGCCATGCGTGTTGATGTTCTGTCCTGTTAACAGTAAATTGGGTACTTTGGTTCTCGCCGCAACGATATTGTATAAGGGATCATTGATACTATGAGCGAATCCGTATACAGCACCTTCGGGTGTTGCTGTAAAATCGCGATAAGTGAGAGGCGTTGATGCATAATAATGTTCTACATTAGAAATGATCCCTGGTCGTTGTCGTTCCAAATGTTCCAATAATCGTTCTGCTTTGCGTTGTTTGAAGGATTCATAGCTGTTTCCACGGTGTCCTGTTGTCGTTGATATCCATGGTCTCATTTCGTTATAATTCATGTAAGTCATAACTTCGGCGCCTTCGGTAAATGCAGATCCGGATTTTCTTGACAGATGCATATAGAAAAATTGTTTTGGCCAGGTTTCGTCCGTATAATCCTCACAGTTCCATACAGAATCTTGATTGTAATGAAGTAGATTATAATTTTCGTAAGGAACGCTGTTTTCTTTGAAACGAAGGTATAATGTAAAGTTTGCTATAGTATTTTCTATATTTTCTAGTCGCTGTCGGTATAATTTAGTAATCAGAGGTGAATCTATCCAACTGAGAGTTATGGTAGGATGTACATCTGATATGAACACATTCGCTTCAAAATGTTCTTTTGTATCTGTTTCTACGTATATTGCTTTTGACGAATTACAAGCAATGGATGTAACCTTTTTTTGTGTTAGGATGGTTCCTCCATTATTTGTTATTATGTTTGCCAAAGAAGTTGAAATAGTATCACTTCCTCCAATAATTCGATAGGAACCATTGATATAGAAGCTATTGACCATTGCATGAATGTATGCAGGTGTAATATCTTTTTTGCCTGCATAAAGAGGCACTAGCCCAGCAAGAACATTCTGCAATCTGCAATTGGATGTAACAGATGAAATGAATTTACTTGCACTAAGCGAATAATCGATTAAAGAAAAGGAAGGGGCTGTTTCTCTTTTGTATAAACTATGTAGAGGGGAAGAGTCGACAATGTTTTTAAGTCGTTGCATATATTCCTCGATATCTCCTTTTTCTTTAGGGAAATAGGAGCTTAACGTATCAACGAACTGTTGTGATCCTGTTGCATACGGATAACAGTCTCCATTCAATGAGATGATATTAGAACCCATAGAATCAAGTGGTTGCAGTTTTATATCACCGTCGATGGACAGATATCTAAACAGACTGTTCAATGATTGTCCTTCATTCATGCTGCCTATATAATGCATGCCTGTCTCAAACTTGACACCGTTGCGTTTGAATGATTGCAAGCAACCACCAATTTGGATGTTTTTTTCGAGAACAAGTACTTTATATCCATTCTTTGAAAGAATAGATCCGCATACTAAGCCGCCTAAACCGCTGCCAACGATTATAATATCATACTTTTCCATCTGTCTGCAAATGTACGCTGAAAATTGCAATTCTTATGAATGGAAAGATAATTTTGTCTTCTGCGACAGAAAATGGCCGAACTTATAGTTCAGCCACAATCGTATAATGTCCGCTTGCAGCCGTAATGTCTGTATTGGCTTTTGTTTTTTTACCATTGACCATAACTCTCTTTGTTTTTACAGGGAGAGTAATAGTGGCTTCGCAACCAACAGGTATAGTTGTTTCCAAAGTATATTTGTTGTTTGCCATGTTCCAATCAACCGACAGCTTGCCAAAAGGAGTATCTTTTGATGTTTTTACCCATTGAATTCCTTTAGGCAATTGCGGACGGATGAAAACGTGGCGATATCCCGTAGCATTTTCGTCTGGAACGATTCCTCCTAAAGCTTGATAAAACCAGGATCCGATGCCATTGTAGCAGTTATGAATATAACTCCGATCGCCTTCCCAATGTTCCCAAGTAGTTGTTCCACCATTGTCGATCATGTAAAGATATCCGGGATAGCTGTGCTGGCGTAACATTCCATATATAAAATCAGCTTCATTGTTTTGTGTAGCCCATTGAGCGAGAACTGGAATACCAACGAGTCCAGTTACTAAATGCCCTTTGAAGCGGTTAGCCGTTTCGTTGAACAGTGTCTTTTTAATGGTTGGAATAAGTTCTTTTGGTGTAACTCCAGCTAAGAGCGGATAGGTTATATCAATTTGTGAACCAGTACCATAACTTTGTTTGTCTTTATTGTAGAATGTTTTTTGAATAAGCTGATCCAAAGTTTCCTGCTTTTCCAGATACATGCGTTTGTCATCTTGTTTTCCAAGAACTTCTGCAATTTTGCTCATGGTATTATAACATACGCTTATGAAGCAGTTGTCGACAAGATTGATAGATGCACTATCCGTTACATTGACACCTGAATTTTTCGGTTCAGCCCAATCTCCTAAATACCAGTTTCTGTAATTGTTGTTCGGCCAGCGTTTAAGCAATCCGTCAACCGTATATGCTTTAACATACCCGAGCCATTGTTGCATGATAGGATAATAGCGTTCCAACAGACGTGGATCACCATAATTGACGTAAGTTTGCCAAGAAGCCGTGATGATAAATCCACACCAGAACGGTCCTCCGCCAGCGGAATATGGACAAGGTGCTGTATGAGGCATTCCTCCGTCAGGATGAATGCAATCGCCCCATGCTTGCATCCAGTTGGAATAAAGCGGGGAAAGATTGTACATTGTCTGAACAGTTAATGTTGAAGCATTGCCGTCACCTCCATAACCTAAACGTTCGATGTGAGGACAATCCACCATATAACCGTTTAACGTAAGGCAACGGATCGTGTAATGAATCATGTCGTGTATAGCATTCATATCTTTGTCGGAACAACTAAATGAAGAGGCGTCGGCATCATAGCCGGTATGAACAAGATAGGCAGTGATATCGGAAGTACTTAGTGCTTCTTTCAGATTATGCAGTTTGATATATCGATATGCATGATAGTTGAACTTGTTGATAAATGTTTCATTGCCCTTTCCGGAAGCTGTATATGTATCGCAAAAATTCTTTTCTTGAGTCATTTTTCCATTTTTGTCAATATAATCAGCATAATCAATCGTAATTTTTTGATGCGCAGAAAGCTTTGGAAAATCTATTTTTGTCCATCCGGTCAGACATGTACCCATGTCAATAAGCCATGATTGCTTGTCTAATTGTTTGATTGATATAGGATGGACTGTTTTTTGAATTCTGTTTGTTTCAACCATTTGCGGGGATACAATATGTTTCGGTATACGAGCAACGACAGCATCATCCCAAGAAACGCTGTTCAATGTTTGTGCGGTAAAGTCGGGCAATAGCTTCGAACCATCCACATCTTCGCCTTTAAAATCATTTGGGTTCCATTTTCCTGGAGAGACATAACCGCTTTCTCTTGTTTTCCATGTGTCATTGGTCATGGCTATTCTGTTCCAATGGTTGCTTTCCCATGATTCCAACTGAGCGCGAACAAACGGTCCTCCACTGACAACACCTGGCATTTGTGCTCTATACCAGCCCTTGCCAAGCCATATAATCAATTCGTTGCTCCCTTGATGCAGATATCGGGATACCTCGTATGTAAGACTCAATGAACGTTTGTCGAACTGAACCATTGCCGGTGCTAAAATGGCATCGCTTACTTTCTTTCCATTGATATATACTTCGTGATATCCTAATGAGTTGACATGCAGGAAGGCAAGTTTACTCTCATGTGTAACTTGAAAAGTTTTACGGAATAAAGGTGATTCTGGGTCTTTCTTCTTGTCATTCATTCCAATATATTCTGCTTGCCAGTCATCGGCATTGAGTAATCCTACGCTGAATGAAGCCGTTTCACTCCATTGTGACACTTTCTCTTTATTGCTCCATATGCGTACTTTCCAATATACAACGCTACGTGATGAAAGCAATTTGCCTGCATAATTGATCCATATTGATTCCGGCGATTTGATTTTGCCACTGTTCCATAGATCTGCTTTCTCTTCAGAAAGCAGTTGCTTGTCTGATGCGGCAAGAATTTGATAAGCTGTTTGTTCTGTTGCCTGTTTTTCAGCTTCTATCTTCCAGCTGAGATGAGGTTTGGTATTATCAATGCCCCAAGGATTTGAAAGCATTTCACAACGCAAGTCATATACGTTTGTTGCTTGTGCATATATCGCTGCACATGCAAGTGCTGTAAACGTAAAAAGAACTTTTTTTAAAGATAAGAGTGTCATATCGTTATTGTTTAATTTGTTCGTAATATATGGTCAACGCCTTTCATGATACATATTGGACCAATTAATCCGGATTCTAATAAAGGATCGTCTTTCTTATATTTGTTATATGTAGTGAAAGTGTATCTCTTTGATTTTCTTTTTTCGTCTTTGATCAGCCATTCTGGCCATTGTCCGTTTTGGACGCCATCATCGGTGTATTGTGCGTCACCGATAAGTCTGTTCGGCCATAAATTGACTACCTCAATACGAATCATGTTTGTACCTGCCTTTAATGCATCAGTTATTTTCAAGCGGTAAGGATGAAACCAAACTATACCTAGATCTTTTCCATTTAACCAAACATGAGCCATAGCTTTAACATTATTCATATTTAAATAATACTGTTCTCCGGCTTTAAACTTAGAAAAATGGAATGTTTGCTTATATACGGCTTTTCCTGAATAATATTTGATTCCTTCATTTCCATTTTGAGTCCAGTCAGTTAATTGTTTAAATACTATTGACTTGGGACCGCCCCATTTTGTATCAAAAGAAACATTCCATGCTCCTTTCAGTGTATCTAAGGTGGCATACGATGAATAATTGAATTTCTTTATATCAGGAGTTGTTTTCTGCTTTTGTTTGAAGACAATAAAGTAGGCTTCGTTACCTTCGAACTGTAATGGAATGGTTGTGACATTATTTGAAGTTGTATATTTTGTAAGTCTGTAAATTTCTCCATTCATTGGGTTCCATAGTTCAGGAACCTTATTGGATATTCTAAATGTGCATTCTGTAAGAATATTTTTATCTGTACGATTTGAAACGAAGTATATTTCTTCCGTCTGTGTCGTGCGATGTGTATAGCGAATGACATTCTGATTGGAAACAAAGTCAGGTTGTATATGCATGGATGATAATATAGAGGCTGTTTGTGGATAAGGTTGATATAAACTGTCTGATGGTTCAGGATAGTAGATAATCTTTCCGTTTTCATATATTTTTTCTGTACTTCCATCTTTGCTCATGAGCTTTTGTGCAATCTGTTTAACTTCTTGATCGCAGCTGGGGAAATGACTAAGACTTGGTGATTTGTCGGGCATTGACTTTGTAATGACTGTTGCTCCTTGACGTATGAGCATTTCAATTTTTCCGAGCAACTGAGGTGTCATTGTTTTGCAATCGGGCAAAAGTAATACTCGATAGGAAGCACCACCAGGAAAAATTATTTCTCCATTCTCTACTGTTGCCTTGTATAATAAGCTTGGCGGACAAGCATCAAAATTATATCCTTTACGGTCAGGCATTGACGGTATAATACTTTCGATAGCCGATGCAGGAGCGCGGAATACATGCGGTGCTCCTTCGGGGATCAAATATAGAATATCAGCGACAGTTCTTCCTTGTTGGAGCATATATTGACAGCGGGCTACGTATTTATGATAACCGATTGCCATATTCCACCAAGTTTGATTGCGATCCCAATGAACGCCATAAACGCCCATAGTTATTCCTGGCCGTAGAGAATCATTAAGGCACTGATGTTGAAAAGTATGAAACATCAATCTGTTTATACCGGAAGCAAAAGCCCAGTCTGTTTGATCCTTCATCGATCCTGGATATTGTCTCCATAAATCGTTGGCTGCAGTGAATGATTCGGCAGGAACAACGGGTTGTCCGATAAGATGTGAACCAGAAGTAGCTTCAATAACACTAAAAGAAGTATTGAATCCGTAGCCATTACTCCAAAATTCGCACATAGGCATATCGGCAACAACACCTAATTCCAAATCGGCTGCAGGATTCATGTCATAGGGTTCAATAGATAGCCCTAATCCATATTGATGACTGTATTTTTTTACATATCCAGCATGGTTTTCGATAATGAGTTCTTGTGAGGTTTGTCTTACATCCCATAAAAACCGTTCGCTGATTTCACGGTCTTGTACTATTAGTCCTAAATATGCAGGATAGAACGGTTGTGGATCATAACCTCTTCTTCGTATGAATTCTTCGCGAAAATGAGCGCTCCAGTTTTGGGCCCCCATTTCCCAACTGTCAATGTGAAGCATTTTTATTCCACCTGTTGAGTGATTAGGGAGCTGCGCTATTTTTTTAAATATCTTGTCTGTGAAATGGCTTAAGTGCTCTTTCATTGCTAAAGAGTCAAATTTATCTGCTTCCATACCGATACCTGGAAGTGGAGCAGGACGAGTTACAGCTCCATTATTACGGCTTCCAAAACGCATGATGGTCCATGAACCTTCGGGAACATTCCATTCAATTGTTCCACCAGGCTGTAATAATTGTGTCAGATCAATGATTGTGTTTTTGTTAATAATTGCTTTGGAATCAGTTGGCAAATCGTATGCACCAGTTGTCGGTAGGAACTGTTTTACATTTGCTTGGGAGCTATAAGGGGCTCGATAATATAATGCTTTCTCATCTGAATCATTCAGTAACTGTTTTTCTTTTGGAGTGGGGAAGGCAAGGACTGCTACATCTTTGTAATAATCTTCCCAATGTTTTTTCATTTCATCTGTAAAGTTTCCTGTTCCGAAAAAAGGTTTCCTTGGTTGAGGAATAGGCAATTGTATTTTTTGTTTGCCTTCACCTTTGACAATAGAAGTTGATGCAACTAAGTGTTGCATGGATTGCTCGCCTTTTACCCAAGGACCTCCGCTTCCGCTCCAACCCGGACCAACTCCCAATGTTAATTGTATTCCAAGTCGTTCGCTCTCATGTATAATATATTCCATCCTATTCAACCATTCGTCGCTCATGAAATCAATGTTTCCGCGTGGAATACCAATGTTCACTTCCAAGACGATAGCATAGCCAATGCCAGCCTGCTTCATCGATTCCAAGTCTTTTGTAATTCCTTCTTTGGAGATATTCCCATCCATGAAATACCAGTATACACCAGGACGTGATACTTCGGTAGGAGTTATGAATTGCTGTTTTGAAATACTGCTATCAGGAGTTGTAAAAGAAAAAGAGACTAATAGGCTGCATCCCAACAGAAATAGGGAAATATAGTGCTTTATACATGTATATTTCGAATGCATTATTATTATCAATTTAAATGTTCTCATGAATAGGTTTTCAAAGATACTTCAAATTCAGGAAATATTTTTGTTTGACGGACAGTTTATATACTTTCATACCGTTTTTTTCGGCTCTGATGAAGGGTAACCGTACTTTTCATGTCCGTAAGTAGAAGTCTGCAGAAGTAAGCTGGTCCGGTTGCGGGTGAATTTTAATCTATTCAGATCTGTGAGTTAATGTAGTAATCAGTAGGCAGAAAAATAGAAAGAAGAAAGCACTTTTCGTGCACATACAGTTTTATTTAATAATAAAAACCTCAGTTGTCTTAGTGCGTATAATTCAGAAAATGAATATCGTCAGGCAAATCATTTTGAATAAGAGATTCCATTTTTTTTGCAAATGGACATGGGTAGCCAAGTGGAGTTCCTTTCTGAATGCAGGAAGCAAAAGCGATTGTATCGGCACCTCTTTTAACTAGTTCTCTTGCACGGAGTATGGATTTCTTCCCCGGACAGCCTCCGCAATTGGCAAAACCAATGATTTCTATATCCTCTGTGATGCCTTCGAAAGCACCTTTACGTTCCTTTATCATTTTAAAATCGGTTGTTCCCGGGCAATAATCTTCCGTTTGCATGCATCTAATAATTCCTACTTTCATGATTAATGTTTGTTTTTCTTCTATAAATAGAAGTGTTTCTCTAAAATGTTTTGTACTTACAATATGCTGGATTCAGCATATATGAAGATAAAATCTAAAAAAATCGTCCTATATATTTATTGGACCATATATGTGATTTGATAGGTTCACACTATATGGTCCGATAAATATGTTATGACAAAAATAGAGTTTCTTTTTGATCCATGCAAAGATTCATCTTAAAGAGAAGAATATTGCACAGTATGAGTTCTGTTATCAAGTCGTTTATTTACCTCTGAATTGCTTTTGCAGCCAAGCGATTCGTTCGTTGGATTGTTCAGGAAATGTCCAATGTCCGGTTTCCAGATACAGATGCAGCTCTTTAGGTGCTGTAATCTGGTTATAAGCGGAATAGGTTGATGTTGGTGGACAGGTTATATCGTTGTATCCCCAACTGTACCATCCGGGAGCTTTGATTCGTTTGGCAAAGTTCACAACATCGAAATAAGCCAATGTTTCAACCTCGTTAGCTACCGGTTTTTCAGTGCGGAAATAGTGTGGCCATCCACCGGCGCGATTATTTAGATAGCCTGCATAATCACACAATGCCGGATACAATGCGGCTAGAAATTTGATGCGTGGATCGAGACCTGCAGTTACGAATGATAAGGCTCCTCCTTGGCTTCCGCCCGTAACACCAACAGTTTGTCCGTCGAATTCAGGTAATGAATAGAGAAAATCAACGGCGCGAACACAACCTAAATATACGCGTTTGTAATAATGCTTGTCGCGGTCATTCTTGTTGAAGGACGAATAGTTTGATAAAGCTCCACTCGACAAATTGTTGTACACGTATTGCGGCAGATCTACAGGGATTCCATGAATACCAATCTCCAAAGAAATCACGTCGTCGCCGAAACTTGTACCGTTATATGGACGGATTCCTGCACCCGGAACTTGCAAAACTGCCGGATATTTGCCCGGTTTCTTTGGAACCATTAGAATACCATACATACGAGAACCTATCCGTTCGTTTTGGAAGCTTATTTGATATACATTCAATGCGGATGTGCATCTCTCGGGCATTAAAGTCAACATCGGATCCAGCGGTGTTTTGCGAGCTTCGCTGATAGCATTGCTCCAAAAGCTGTCGAAATCGGCAGGTTCTTTGGTTGTGGGCTGAATCTTTTCGGGATCGATTCCGGCCGTAGCCATGCCTTCGTAAGTCAAGCCATCTACTTTTGCCGTTACTTTACAACGCAGGAATCCTGATTTGTTCATCGATGATTTGAGTGTGAGTTTGCCGTCTTTCAGAACGACATCCTTCGTCTGTTTACCAAAGAATTCCGGACCAAGTTCATAATCGACTGTCACATTCTGAACAAGATTCTCATGTTTTAATACTTGAATGTTGAAAGTCACAGGTTCGTTGACGTGATATTGCCAACTAGGACGATCAGGAGTGACAATAACCGTAACTAATTTCTGTGACGGTTGTGCATTCATCGGTATGATACATCCGAGTAAGAATACAAGGAAATAGAAAGAAAATACAATTCGTTTCATGGTAGTTATGTTTTTACGTTATCGATATTAATATTAATAGGACAAAGATAGGTACTTTTGCTTTGAGAGTAAAGTTTTTAAAGCCTTATTTGTATGTTCTTAGATATAAAAAAATCGCCCCGTTTTGCGGAGCGACTTCTATATTATTATTTGCTTTGATAATGATTAATAACCATCATTCTGAACCATGTTCGGGTTGTTTTCCATTTCGGATTGTGGAATCGGGAAATACAGAGCCTTAGCTGAGTAAACAGGTGCTCCAGAACGAGTTATCGGATACCATTTTTTTATTTCCTGATCCAAAGTCTTCCAGCGGCAAACATCCTGCCAGTGTTGTACGCCTTCAGCGCAAAGTTCTTTAAAGCGCTCTTCACGAATGTCATCTCTTAAAGTTGTTCCACTTGAAGTAATATCATGATTATTATCCTGATAAGCTCTTCTGCGAACTACATTGGCGTAAGAACGTGCCGAAGCTTCATCACCACTTGATTGACAAGCTTCTGCACACATCAGGTAAACATCTGCCAAACGCATCAGATGAATGTTGATTCCACTGTATGGAGCTCCGGCCAGTTTTCCGATAGAAGTTGTCAACTCACAATATTTACGGTCTGCCCAGCCTTTATAGCTTGCTTCAAGATTCTTATACTTTGAAACAACGGTTGTAAAACCATCTATAGTGATGGGTGTTCCTGGTTCCAAAGCAACAACATGCAGACGGGGATCATCACCATATCTTGTAATATTTGAGTCGTGGAAGAACAAATTATCCCAACCTGTACCAACTGTTTTACCTGCTGCATTGATATAACATAATGAAATCCAGCGGGCATGTAATGTGCCAGTTCCTAAAGTAGATGAATAATTATTGATTTCAAGAATTGATTCATCATTGAACTTTACCTGATCGGCATTGAACATGTGACTATAATGTTCGAAATCGACCAGCTTTTTACCTGAATTGTTGATTACATCTTTTAAGGCAGTGATACAGTTTGAATAATCTCCTTGGAACAGATAAGCCTGTCCTAAGAAGCTTTCTGCTGCATAATATGTTGGGCGTGGATAATCAGCCTTGGAGCTCCAAGCTTTAGGTAGTCTGTTCATGGCCTCTTTATAATCTTTAATTACTTGTGCATACACTTCGTCAACGGTATTACGCGGTTTACGCGCGTCGGCATAAGAAGATGTCACAGTGGTCAGGATCGGAATCCCTTTTTTGCTGCCATCGCCATTGCAAGGATAACCCTCGCCGAAGAAACAACACAGATTAATGTGCGCCCAGGCACGCCAGAAATAAGCTTCACCGAGCATCTGGTCTATACGTGCTTTTTGCGTTGCGTTCAGTGTGTACTTGCTTGCGAACTTATCGGCTTCTTCGAGCACGGTATTTGCTGCACCGATCATTCTATAAAAACCTTGCCAGTCTTGATAGATGTAAGCGTTGCTGGGTTGGATCTGATGCGTTCCGATTTGGTTCCATTCAGCCGTATTGTTATGTCTGAAATCCAAAGAATGGTCGTTTACCAAAGCTGTCCTGACTAATAAATCGGAGCCGTACAGATTATACTGATTCTCCATTGAATAAAGTGTATTGACAACTTGCTCCATATTCTCCATGGAAGTAGGATATACGCTGGTAGATATTTTACTGGTATTGGTAATATCCAAGAAACTATCTTTACAGCTGCCTAATCCAAGGACTGTTGTGAATGCTGCTAATATAATTATAATCTTTTTCATATATTCATCATTTTAAAAGTGAGATGATTAATAAGTAAGGCTTATACCTCCCATAAATGATCTGCTCTGAGGAGATGCAATAAAGTCGCTTCCATATTCATTCCTTTGCAAATAGCTTCCACCTAATTCGGGATCTGCCTGGAACTTGGTGAAGATGATAGGATTCTCTAAATTGACATAGAATTTGACTTTCTCAAAGCCTAACTTTGAAATCATATTCTTAGGCAGGTTATATCCGAAATGCAGAGTTTTCAACTTCAAGTAAGCGCCATTCTCAACATAGTATGAAGATACGGTACTGAAGTTGTAGTTCGGGTCTGTCATTGTCACACGCGGATTGGTTGCACCGGTGTTTGTTTCACTCCAGCCGTCAAATACTTTGTATGTTGAACTGAAGCTGGTATAAAACTGTCTCTCATAAAATTTAGAGCTGTTAAACAGATCTACTTTGAATGAGCCTGTCCAAGCCATCATCAGATCAAATCCTTTATATGACAGATTGATGTTCGCACCTAACGTGTATTTTGGCCAAGGATTGCCGATATAAGTACGATCGGCTTCAGTGATCTGGCCATCGCCGTTTATATCGCGCCATTTCAAGTCGCCGGCTGCAGTCCCCGCATATTGGTAATGTCCTGACGGAGCTTTTGCATTCAATGCAGCTACCTCATCGTTCGACTGGAAAATACCGTCGCAGATATATCCCCAGAACTGACCCATCGGTTGGCCGGCTTCTGTACGATACGGGCTTGAAAGGAATGAACCTAACGAAGCTCCGTAATACAAGACGGTATTAATATCCTCACTCAGACGATCAACTTTGTTGCTGTTGTGTGAGAGGTTCAGGTCAATACTGTAGTGCAAGTCTTTATAGCTGTCACGCCAGCCAAGAGTTATTTCTAATCCTTTATTATTGATTTTACCGATGTTGGTTGTCAATGAAGTGGCATAAGAACCGGATGAAGTAGGAACACCTACGTCATACAACATATCTGTTGTCTTCTTATTATAGTATTCAACGGTTCCATTCAATTTGCCATTGAGCAGCCCCCAATCCAAGCCAACGTTCCACTGTGTAACCGTTTCCCATTTGATATCCGGATTGGCAATGCCGGTGTAGCGGAAGCCACGAACAACTTTCCCATCTTGATAAGCTTCGTAAAGATCTTTGTTCGTCCATGCTGTTTCATACAGGAACTGATCGATCGTATTGTTACCAATCTGTCCCCAGCTGCCTCTTAACTTTAAGTTGGAGAATATTTTGTTGTCAGCCATAAAGTCTTCTTTGGCAATATTCCAGCCAAGTGACAAAGAGGGGAAAACGCCGAAACGATTGTTTGTACCAAAATTATCGTAACCATCACGACGGACGCTGGCTTCAAACAAATACTTGTTCGCGTAGTCATAGTTGAAACGACCGAACATGGAGATGGAACGACCTTGTGATGTTCCACCCGATACTTTGCTTGATCCGGTGGCCAATGTCATATCTTCGGAAGGTTGTACGGCAAAACCATCAGCCCAACCGCCAGAACTTGTATAATATTTCTTATAAGCTTCATAACCACCCATGATTTTGAGATTATGATTATCTGCGATGGTCTTTTCGTAAGTGCCGGTATACAACATACGCAATTGATGACCGGTTGTATATTCTTTTGTATAACCTTGGTTGGCTGTAGCCGCATTGGTGGAATATGATTCTTGGAACTGATTCTTGGCATAGCTATATATTTGTCCATATAAGTTCGCTTGCAGAGTCAGGCCCTGTATAGGTCTATACGTTAAAATCAAATCTCCCATTGTCTTGTAAGTCTTCGTATTTACATGATTCGTTTTGATAGCCTGCAATTGATTAACGCCGGAATAATAGCCGCCGGCAGGATCTTTGCCATAACCGCCATCCGATTCATCATAAACCGCCATCATTGGTGTTTGTCTGTACAGGAAGTAGGAACCGCCTGCAGCTACAGGATCGGTGTTGTCATAATTCATGCTGATCACTTCGGATACATCAAAATTGTCGGTCACTTTCGTTGTACTTGCCATACGCAATGTTCCCCCTTCCGATTTGTTATCGAGAAGCATGCCCTTGTTATGGTGATATTCCATAGAAGAGTTGAACGTTGTTTTCTCTGTACCACCGGTCACCTGGGCAAAATAATTCTGTTGCCAGGCATTGCGCCATATCACATCATTCCAGTTCGTATCAGGCAGAGAAGATGCATCCTCCCATCCCGAACCTTCCGGGATCGAGAATCCTGCTGCTAATTTGGCTTTGATATAGTCATCTCTGTGCAACATGTTCGGACGGTCGATTGCTGTTTTGATTCCGAAGTTTGTCATTGCATTGACTGAAATCTTGCCTACTTTACCTTTCTTTGTTGTGACTAAGATGACACCGCCGGCACCTTGTGCACCATAAATAGCTGTTGAGGCGGCATCCTTTAATATTTCAATTGATTCGATATCGTTGAAATTAGGTTCTGATCCAGGAACGCCATCAACAATCCATAACGGGTCAGATCCGTGAATGGATGCAGCACCACGAATGATGATTTTATTATTAGAAACATCAACACCGGCTACACGACCCTGAATGGTTTGCTGTACATTTAAATTCAAGTCATTATATTCAGATGGTTTAATGGAAGAAACAGATCCTGTCAAATTCGATTTCTTTTGTGTACCATAACCTACAACAACGACTTCATTCAGCTTTTGCGTATCTTCAATTAAAGTAACGTTCAGCGCTGATTGACTTGTTATACGAATGTTTTGTGTCAAATAGCCGATATAAGAAACTTGTACAACGGCATTATTCGGAACGTTTTGTAATGTAAATTTGCCATCTACATCTGAAATCATACCGTTAGTCGTTCCTTTTATAATCACATTGGCACCGATAATCGGCTCACCTTTTGCATCAACAATTTTACCTGTGATTGTTTTACCACTTTGTTGAGAAACCGTAATTGACCTGTTGTTTTCAGGTTTCTCTCTTTTCATCAACATGATATTGTTGCCTTGCATAGCATAGGAGATTTCTGTATTCTCGAAAATGTTATGAAGTACTTCTGCAACTGTTTTATTTGTTGCATGGACAGATACCCTTTGATTTACATTTACTTCTTTTTTGTTGTAGATAAACAGATAATCGGTCTGTTTTTCGATTGCGTTGATTACCTCCTGTATATTCGCATTGTCTTTAGAAATAGATATCTTGGTGTTCTGAGAGTTAGCTTCAGTAGCAAAGATTCCAGATATAAAGACAAACAGAGATATGAAAACCATTTTCATAATGCGTAATATATGTTTGTTTTTTAAATTTATTGGTACAAGATTATTCTTGTATAAATTATTCTTCATACATTTATAGCGTGTTAGTTAATACTTAAGATAATAGAAATGTGTCGAGTATTGACGACTCGGGCCGGAACAGTGTTGGTAGCGCTTTCCGGCTTTTATGTTATCATGTTATATTTTTTTCTTCATGGGCAAACGTATTTAAATTATTATTATTTGATTATTATTGAATGTTCATCTTCAGAAATTTCATAATCGAATTGAGTGTCTAATTGCAGTGTTTTTAAAACATGTTCAACCCCATCGTTTGTACGAAATTTACCGGAGTATCGCTGATTTAATATACGCGTGTTTTTGACTATGAAATTGACATCAAAATAGATCCTCATCTTATCTAACATTTCTTTGATCGTAAGATCATCGAAACATATCAAACCATCTTTCCATCGGAAGTAGTTATATTGTGTGATCGGGCTGATAGTAATGTGTCCATTTTCCGAATGCAGCATATTGTCAGGCTGCAAGAGTACCTGTTTGCCGTTGATTTTGGATTTAATTAGTATAGATCCTTCTAGAAGGGCGGATTCAAATTTGTTATCTTCCTTATATGCATACACATTAAATTCTGTCCCCAACGCTTTAACGTCATAGAGTTGTGTTCTTACAATGAATGGTTTTTTTGTATTGTGTGCTACTTTGAAGTAACCTTCTCCATTTAATGTGACAATGCGATTTTTTGTATCAAAGTTTGTTGGGAATGTAAAAGTTGTTTTTGCATTCAACCATACATGACTTCCATCTGCTAATGTAAGTTCGGCACGTTGTCCGGCGGGGACATACATTGTTTGCAGAATAGCCTCATGTTGATTCGTGAAGTAATTGTAAATATATATAGATGCGCCAAAAGCAAGAATGAATAAAGCAGCAATCTTAGTTGCTTCCCATACAATTTGTATGCGGTGTTGTTTCTGCTTTTGTTTATTTCCAGATTCATTTTCTATGGCTTTTGATTGCCAAATAGAAATATTATAGACTTTATGCAGGGCGAGGAATTCCTTCATGTTTGCTTCGTCTGCATCTATCCAGCGCGCAACATCCTCTTTTTCTTCAGTGGTTGCGTCTCCTATGATATATTTATGAAGTAATTCTTTGTCCATTTTATTTTTGAACTTTTTATCGTTTACTTTAATAATACGATTGAAAAAAGATTTACCCTAAAGAAAAAAAGAATTATTTTTATTAAATCATGAAGGCGATGAGGGGCAAATAGTCTTTTAGACTAATACGAAGATATTTTAGAGCCTTAGATATATGATATTCAACATCTTTGATGCTAATCCCCAATTCATTGGCTATTTCTTTGTTTGTAAGATCATTGAGACGGCTTAGTGTAAATATTTTTTTTGTATTTTCGGGCATTGCCTCCAAGGTCTGGTAGAAAATATGTTTTATCTCTTTCGAAAAAATATCATTCGGTTCGCATGCCTGCAATGAAGAAATACGTATTTCAAGTTCACGATTCAAGTCATTTGAAATTTTTTCTTCTGCTTCGTATCGAATAGCTTCATGTTTCAGATGATCTAGTGATTTGTTTTTTAATATTGTGATTAATAGTGCTTCAAGGTGTTCTTTATCCTGTGACTCTTGTATTTTTATTGTTTCCCAAAGTTTAATTATGGAATCGGACACAATATCTTCAGCCACGAACGAATCATGCACATACGACTTTGTAAACAGAAATGACTTTCTATAGTACTGTGTATAAAGGGCATTAAAACTATATGATTTATTTATATCATTCATTAGTTATTTTGTCGACAAACGGATTGTATCTGTTTGCTTTGGCAAATATAGTAAAGGAATCAGGAACAACTTAAATTCCGTATGTAAATTTTATTTATTTTATCTGATAACTTACGAAAGCAAATCTTTTGCTGTCGGGTGACCAGGAGTTGACATTGATTGTCCCTTGACCGCCGAAAAGAGAAACCAGTTTTTTGGTTTCGCCGCCTTTAGCGGGCATAAGGTGAAGTTCTACATTTTTGTTGGCCAGATGTTCGCCGGGTTTCAGATCACCTTTGTGATAAGCAATAAAAATAATCCATTTTCCATCGGGCGAGATGTGCGGGAACCACGAATTACATGTTTCATCAAACGTCATTTGCGTCTGTTCGCTTCCGTCTGTTTTCATGCGCCATACCTGCATCAGTCCGGTTCTTACCGAATTGAACCAGATATAGTTGCCGTCGGGCGAGAATTCCGGACCGTCATCCAATCCTTCTGCATTGGTGAGACGGGTTTCTTCACCTCCTTCGGAAGGAATGGTGTAGACGTCATAATTCCCGTTGCGTTCGGCGCAATAAGATAAAAGTTTACCATCAGGACTCCATCCATGCAGATAGCTTTGTCCGACAGGAGTGATCAAACGCGGTGTTCCTCCTATTATTGGGAGAGTATAAATGCGTGATTTCCCATCTTCTTTAGGCGAATTACTGACTGCAATCTGTTTCCCGTCGGCAGCAATCACATGGTCGTTGTTACAGCGAGTAGCATATCCGGTGTTTATCTCTTGCGGTTCTTTAGGCGAATCGGGTGAGATACGATACAGTTTGCCTTTGCAATTATACACGAGCCATTTGCCATCAGACGTCCAGTTCGGTGCTTCAATCAGGTAAGGAAATTCTTTTACTATCGTACGCTGCCCGCTTGAAATATCCACTATTTCAAGCTTGCTGATTACGCTCTGTTGTTGCGCTGCTGTAAGAGCAGCGAACAGAACGAGAACAGATGACAGTAGCCACTTTTTCATACATTGAATCTGAAGTGCATGATATCGCCATCCTGTACGACATAGTCTTTTCCTTCAACGTTCATCTTGCCGGCCTCTTTCACAGCATTTTCAGAACCGTAGGAAATATAATCGTCATATTTGATGACTTCTGCGCGGATAAATCCTTTTTCAAAATCGGTATGGACAACGCCTGCACATTGCGGTGCTTTCCATCCTTTATGGAAAGTCCAGGCGCGACATTCGTCCGGTCCGGCTGTCAGGAATGTTTGCAGATTCAGCAGTTTATAAGCGGATTTGATCAAGCGGTTAACGCCTGATTCTTCCAAACCTATTTCGCTGAGGAACATCTGCCGTTCTTCGTATGTCTCGAATTCGGCAATCTCACTTTCTATTTTTGCAGCGATGACCAGCAGTTCTGCCTCTTCGCCTTTGATAGCTTCACGAACGGCATCGACATATTTGTTGCCTTTGACAGCGCTTGCCTCATCGACGTTGCAAACATACAGGATCGGTTTGTTTGTAAGCAGGAACAAGTCGTGTGCTGCACGTTGTTCATCTTTAGAGTCGAATGATACCGAGCGGGCATTTTCGCCTTTCTCGAGAGCAGTTTTATATTTTGACAGCACTTCGAAGGCCAGTTTTGCTTGTTTGTCGCCTCCTGTCTGTGCTTGTTTCTGCACTTTGGAGATACGGCTGTCGATTGTTTCCAAGTCTTTGATTTGCAGTTCGGCGTCGATAATCTCTTTATCGCGAACCGGATTGATGCTGCCATCGACATGGACTACATTTTCGTCGTCGAAGCAGCGCAAAACATGAATAATGGCATCGGTTTCACGAATGTTTGCCAGGAATTTGTTACCTAGTCCTTCGCCTTTGCTGGCGCCTTTGACCAATCCGGCGATGTCGACGATCTCGACGGTTGTTGGTACAATTCGCTGCGGATGTTCTATTTCCGCCAGTTTGTTCAGACGTTCGTCAGGAACAGTAATCACACCCACATTGGGTTCGATTGTACAAAATGGAAAATTAGCTGCCTGTGCTTTCGCACTCGACAAACAATTAAACAGAGTGGATTTCCCTACATTCGGAAGTCCTACAATACCGCACTGTAATGCCATAATTTATATCTTGTTATTTCAAATTCAATATTTTTCTTTCGAGATGCAAATGTACGCCATTCTGTTTGAATTTGCCCTTTCGAAACATGAAAACTTTCTTTTTCAGAACATCGCCGTCGGCACTTGGTCGTGGCGGATGAACGCTTCACCGTATTTGCGGCGGATCTGCAGTCCTCTGAATTCTTCCATCATTTTGTGAGCTTCTTTATAAACCTCTTCTACTTTTTGGCTTACGTGGCAATAGCATGCTTTATGCTTCAAATCGACCACCTCAGTGATATCTACGAAGTCGGTCGGCGAAAAATTCTCTGTCTGAATACCCGATTCCACTTCGAAATAGTAGAGTGCAAAGCCCCGATTCATCCTCAGCCAAGCATCGTAGACGAGGTCTGAACAGATACGATGATCGCGATGACTGTCGACAGGCCAGTGTGTAAGCACCAGTTCAGGATCTTCCTTCTTGATAAGATCAAGAACTTCCTTGTAGCGATCTGCTGTTATTTCGCAACTCCCGTCAATCTGGCTCAGGAACACAGCTCTCGCGCCTATCACCTCGCAGGCTTTCAGTGCTTCAGCTGTACGGATACGTGCTGCTTCGTCGTGTGTTTTCCCATTAATACCCGCTTCGCCACGAGTAAGATAGACGGATACAACTTCGTAGCCGGCTTTTTGCAAAAGTATCATTGTTCCGCCACATCCGGTTTCCGGATCGTCGGGATGTGCACCAATAACCAGCACTTTATGTTTTTTTTCAGGTGCAGCATTGCTCCTGTTTTTTTCTGATGAATAGACAGGAAGTCCGAAGGCCGTCAGACCGATTGTCGTTCCTGTTATTTTAATTGCTTCTCTTCTTGAAATATTTTTCATTATGATAATTGAATTAATATTCGTCTACTTTTTGTTCCACGCGGAACTTATCCAGTTGTTGTTGCAAACGGTCGCTCACTTTCGTATATTTCGGGTTGCCGTAGAGGTTGTGGAGTTCGTTCGGATCGCTCTTCAGATCATACAATTCGTTGCAGTTGATTGCTGCATCCTGATTATTGGCCGCACCATAAAAATGAATCAGTTTGTAGCGGTAATCGCTCACTCCGTCGTGGCGGCGAACCATGTGTATGGCCGGATAATCATAGTAGTGGTAGTAAAGATATTGGCGCCAGTTCTTGGGTGTTTTGCCACCGAAGAGTGGAACCAGTGAAGTACCGACCATATAATCCGGTTTCTTGATGCCTGCCAAATCCAGGTAAGTCGGAGCATAATCAATATTTTGAACCAATGCCTTGCAGACGCTTCCTGCTTTAATTTTCGCTGGATAGCGTATGATAAGCGGTGTGCGATAAGATTCTTCATACATAAATCGCTTGTCGAACCATCCATGTTCGCCCATATAAAATCCCTGATCGGAAGTATAGACAATAACGGTATTGTCCATCAGTCCTTCCTTTTCAAGGTAGGCAATGAGGCGTCCTACTTCATCGTCGATTGTTTTGATGCAGCGTACGTAATCCTTGATGTAGCGTTCGTATTTCCATTTAAGCAATTCTTTTCCAACGAGATTTTGACTGATAAACTGCTCGTTGCGAGGCTTGTATGATGAGATCCAAGCATTGCGCTGTTCGGGGGTCATGCGGTCGAGCGACGCATTCCATCCTTTGACGAACATCTCATTTTTATAAGCATCATTATTCTTCAGTTCATCTACTTTCAGATCGTACACAAGCGTCATGTTCTTATCGATGCGCATTTGTTCAGTGCGAACGGCGTCGCAGCGTGTCGAATAGTCATCGTAGAATGTTTCCGGAAGCGGGAAGTCAATGTCTTCATACAGATTCATGTACTTCAACTCAGGCATCCAGTTACGGTGTGGAGCCTTGTGATGAACGAGCAGACAGAAGGGTTTGCTTTTGTCTCTGTTCTGCAGGAACTCGATGGCATGATCGGTGATCAGCTTTGTAGCATAACCCTCTTCCTTTTCATATTTGCCGTTGGTTTGTTTTGTCTTGAATTCGGGATTGTAGTATTCGCCCTGGTCCCAAAGTACGGCATAATAATCGAATCCCTTTGGTTCGCACTGCATGTGCCATTTACCGACAACAGCAGTCTGATAGCCATGCTGTTGTAATATCTCGGAGAAGAATGTCTTCGAAACATCAATACCTTTTCCCAACTGTCGTTGTCCGTTTTGATGACTGTAAAGTCCGGTCATCAGACACGCACGGCTCGGAGTAGAGAGCGAGTTTTCAACGTATGCTCTCTGAAACAGCATACCTTCAGCAGCGAGACGATCGAGATTCGGTGTTGGAGCCAGCTTGCCCAACGCATGTCTGTAAGCGCTGATGGTCTGATACGAATGGTCGTCCGTCATGATATGGATGATGTTCAGTGGCTTCTGAGCTTCAGCCGTTTGCGATGCACCTAAAACAGACAGGAAGAATGCCGGTGCCAGAATAGTCGTTGTGGGAATTGAATGTTTCATTATGGTATTTATTTACATGAACACGAAAACTTTATTCCTTATGTTGGTGAAAAGCAGTAGGATAGAAAACCCGTTTTTATTCTTTTGCTATCACGTTGCTAAGTTAGCAGAATATTCTGAATTGATGAAAGATTCGGGGATTTACTTTCCATGTAGGAACGGTTTCTTCTTTTTAGGCGTATCAAAAATCTATGTTTTGCATACAAAAAAATTTCATCGGAAGCGTCTTAAAATTCATTCGAATGCGCGAGTCATTTCATTCGAATGGAGTGAACTTTTCATTCGAATGAAGTGATAATTTCTTCCGAATGAATTTGGAATTTTATTCGAATGAATTTGAAAACATAACAGAATGAATTTTAGCATATTACCTGTTATGCTTGATATTTGGACCGGCAAAAGTGACTTTTTCTGTAAAATTCAGCATTTGTCAAATCTTTATGTTTTGTATGAAACAAAAAAATCCCCGCCGAGAGCGTGGCGGGGATCCATGATTCATTAATAGTTCAATTAATAATTCTGCTTCATCGGTTCAAAATATGCCTGCGGATGAGCGCATGCCGGACATTTAACCGGGGCTTTCTTGCCTTTGAAAACAAAACCACAGTTGCGGCATTGCCACAGAATTTCTTCGTCTTTCTCAAATACCTTGTTTGCTTCAACATTAGCCAACAGTTTGCGATAGCGAGCTTCGTGTTCAGCTTCAACTTTTGCAACCATTCGGAATGTTACAGCTATTTCTTTAAATCCTTCTTTGTCTGCGATTTCAGCGAATTTTGGATACATATCACTCCATTCTTCATTTTCACCAGCAGCTGCAGCAGCGAGATTCTCTTTCGTTGTGCCAATGATACCTGCAGGGAATGATGCCGTGATTTCCAAACTTCCGCCTTCTAAATATTTGAAGAAGCGCTTTGCATGTTCTTTTTCCTGTTCAGCTGTTTCCATGAACACACCTGCAATCTGTTCAAAGCCTTCTTTTTTTGCAGCGCTAGAAAAGAAAGTGTAACGACTTCTTGCCTGTGATTCACCGGCAAACGACATCAATAAGTTTTTCTCAGTTTGAGTTCCTTTAATGCTTTTCTCCATAATTCAAATTATTTTTTTTGTTCTCCTAATCAAATAACGTTCAAAGATAAGAATTTGTTTTCTATGGAGCAATTCTTTTTAGTATCGAATATTTTGATATAGCGATAAATTCTACTTATTCTCTTCAGGTGTCGTTAAAGAGAAAAATACATACAATAGACCAAAATGTACGTGGGAAGGGATAATTTTGAATAGTGCTTATTCTCTACTTTTGCCTTTGTTAATATGAAGCCATCATGCAACAACAGAATAATTCGAAATATCGCTTTACAATTGTCATTCCTCTTTATAATGAGAGAGAAAACATCGCTCTTCTGAGCAAGGTCTTGACTCACTATCTCCATCATTCTTTATTTGAAACATGCATACTTTTTGTTGATGATGGCTCTGATGATGGAGGTTTCCCCCTACTTAAAGCGGCCTGTGCTCAAGAAGAGCGATTTTGTTATATCCGGTTAGTGGGTAATTCCGGATTAAGCACAGCTTTGAAGGCTGGTTTCGATGCAGTTGAAACCGAATATGTCGGATATATGGATGCAGATATGCAGACAACTCCCGACGATTTTGATAGTCTCTTGCCGTATATAGATAAATATACTATGGTGACAGGTATCCGCAGCCATCGTTGTGATTCTTTTTTCAAGCGATTACAATCGCACCTTGCGAATAGCATCAGGCGGCATTTTACACACGATGGCATTGTAGATACGGGTTGTCCACTTAAAGTTCTTCGTACGGATTATGCAAAACGCATTCCATTTTTCAATGGGATGCATCGTTTTCTGCCCGCATTGGTAATGATGGATGGGGGCAATGTTAAACAAGTGCCTGTCAGGCATTTCCCTAGAACAGCCGGTAAATCAAAGTATCATCTTTGGAACAGATTGCTTTCGCCCTTCATCGACTGTTTTGCGATCAGCTGGATGCAGAAGCGTCATATCCAATATGAGATATCCGAAACAGATATGCAATAATTCAATTAATAGCGCAGATTATGTGGTGGATATTTGGAATAGGATTTTTGGCTCAGGGCTTTTTTGCCGCTCGTATTCTGGTGCAATGGATTCTTTCAGAACGGGCGAGAAAAGTCCTTTCACCTGTGACCTTTTGGATATTTAGTATTATCGGTTCGTGGCTGTTATTCCTTTATGGATGGTTGCGCTCTGATTTTGCCATCATATTTGGTCAGCTCATTTCCTATTATGTCTATATATATAATTTGAAATGGAAAGGATTTTGGGTGAAGATCCCTGTTTTTATTCGCCAGTTTATTCTTTATACGCCGCTGGTTGTTATTTTTTATGCATTATTTAATAGTGGTCAGTTCGTTCAACAGTTTTTGCAGAATACGCAAGTCCCCTTGGGAATGTTGTTGTTTGGTTCGGCAGGACAGATTGTCTTTACGCTTCGGTTTATCTATCAATGGATTTATTCCTACAATCGGAAAGAATCTGTTCTTCCTGTAGGATTTTGGATTATCAGTCTGACAGGATCCTTGCTCATCGTTGCTTATGGAATTGTACGCCATGATCCGGTATTGATTATCGGGCAGTCTATGGGTTTTGTAGCCTACATCCGTAATCTGATTATTGGCTATACTTCTTCAATAAAAAGAAAAACGTATGAAGTACGGTAAATATATAGTATGGCTTTTGGCATTGTCGCCCATATTATTGATACGCGACTTTACGCCGGTCAACGAACTGACTTACTTAAGCATAGCTGAAGAGTCGATTCGCGACGGCCACTTTTTTACGCTGTTCAATCACGGTATGATCTATGGTGATAAGCCTCCCTTTTATTTTTGGATTATCATGGCAGGCAAGCAATGGTTCGGCGTCCATAGTATATTATGGTTGAGTCTGTTCTCTTTTATCCCGGCCTTGGTCATTCTTCATATTATGGATAAATGGACGCAAGCGGAAATAAGTGCTCCTTATAGGATCACCGCTCAACTGTTGTTGCTGACAACGACTTATTTCTTGGGAACGGCGGTTGTAGTCAGGATGGATATGCTACTTGCGATGTTTATTATTTTGGCTTTATATACCTTTTATAAGATGTATATGGGGAAAAGCTCACCTGCGGATAAATGGCTTTTTCCGATATATATTTTCATGGCAATGTTCACAAAAGGACCATTCGGGCTACTTATTCCGGCAGCAAGCATTTTTGTATTTTTGGTGACAAATAAAGAAGGAAAGCAGTTTTTCCATTATTTTGGATGGCAAACCTGTGGGACAATACTACTTCCGACTGCATTATGGATTTTTGCCGATTATTATGAAGGAGGTATTGATTATCTGAATAATCTGCTGTTTCATCAGACGTTTAGCAGAGCTTTGAATTCTTTCGCTCATAAAAAAGCCTTTTATTTCTATTTTACTAGTATGTGGTATGCAATGGCGCCATGGACGCTGTTGTATGTTATGGCATTAATCGTGGGAATAAAAGAAAAAATATGGAAAGCGTCTACCCAGAAACTGTTTTTGATTACATTCGGTGTAACGTTCCTGATGCTTTCATGTGTCAGTGCTAAATTGGAAATATATTTGCTTCCTGTGTATCCGTTTTTGGCTTTTTATACGGTATATGTCATGGAAAAGACTACATATAAAAAGATGTTTTTAGTTGGACTTTTTATTCCTTCCGTTATCATTTCTTTTGCCTTACCGGCTATGTTCGTCATGAAGTCTATGCATATTCAGCCTTTGTTACAGAATCCATTCATCTACACTATGGCAACTGTTGTTACTTTGACCGGAATCATTTCCTGTATCATTCTTTGCCAAGGAAAGATAGTGAAAGGTGTTCAGCTATTTGCCGGCGGATTACTTTGCGCCTTATTCATAGGAAGCTGGTCTTTGCCTTCATTAAATGCAGAACTGGGATATACACAGCTTGCCAATCGTATTCAATTGATTTCCAATCAGACCGGAATACGTCATTTCTGTGGATATTATATCCGCAGTGCGCGTGATATGGATGTGTACTTCCATACAAAGGTGGTTAAAATACCTAATGACAGCATAGAAAAGATAGCTGATCAGACGAAGCCTTTTATTCTGTTTATGCCAACAAAATATGCAGAAGAACAGGATGTCGCTGAGAATTGGATTAAGGGAAAACCTCGGTACAGAGAGGGCAACTATAATATTATTATCTATAATTGAAATGAATATGAAAAAGAAAATATTGGTTACAGGCGCTGCAGGATTTATCGGAGCCCATTTGTCTGAAGTATTATGTAAAAAGGGCTATGATGTTGTGGGAATAGATAATCTGAACAATTATTACGATCCGTCACTAAAAGAAGCAAGGATAAATATGTGCAATCAGTTCCCGAATTTTCAGTTTTTTCAGATGGATATAACGGATAGAGAATCATTGAAAATGCTTTTTTGTTCCGAACCGTTCAAAGCAATCTTTCATTTGGCAGGACAGGCAGGAGTACGCTATTCAATGGTGAATCCCAATGCTTATATTGATACCAATATTGTTGGGTTTTACAATATTATAGAGTCGGCACGACGTTATAAGATTCCCGATTTTATTTATGCGAGTTCGAGCAGTGTATATGGAAATAATACTCATATTCCATTTAATGAGGAAGACAAGACGGATAAACCCCTAAGTCTCTATGCAGCAACAAAAAAAGCAGATGAATTGATCGCATATACTTATAGTCATTTGTATGGAATTCATACAACAGGATTGCGATTCTTTACTGTTTATGGTCCTTGGGGACGTCCGGATATGGCGCCACTTAAATTTATGAAAGCAATTATAGAAGGGACACCAATCTCTATTTTTAATAATGGCAATTTGTATAGGGATTTTACGTATATAGATGATGTTGTAAAGGGCATCATTACGGCTTATAGGCATCCGGCAGATGAACTCAACACCTATCGTATTTATAATATTGGCCATTCGAAACCTGTACTTTTAAATGACTTTATTAGTGAAATTGAAATGATTACCGGTCATAAAGCCATTAAGCAAATGGAAGGAATGCAACCAGGCGATATGTTTAAAACATTTGCTGACAACAGCGCCATGAAACAGGACTTTGGATTTGAACCCACGACCGATCTGCACGATGGTTTACTTCACTTGTATTATTGGTTTATTCGTTTTTATAAAAGAAGCGATTGCCTGCATAGGGTAAAAGAAGATGCATCTCGCGGGTAATGAATGGTTTCTGGAAGTATTTCTTATAAACGTTTGCATAAATCGAAAATTTTGACGAATCTTGTATTCGAAAAACATACATTCGTCTAATTATGAAATATAAGAATTATGCTCTTCTATTTTTGATTTTGATTTGTTTGCAGCTGTTAGGAACAACAGTTTTGCAAGCGCAAAACATTAATCTTACAACAACTGACACAAAGTTGTCTATCAACGCTCAAGGCTATTTTTCTTCAGTGAATGTTGGAGGAAAGGAACTGTTACACGCCGGGCAGTATCCGCTTGTTGCCGTCTGTTCAGATGGAAAATTGCTTTTGCCTGAAAAATTGGTAAAAAATGGGAAATTGCTTACTTGCACACTTTCTGATGGAGGAAAAGTAGTACTTAAATATACAGAAAGTCCGGTGTGTATTACCTTGGAAGTTGCGAGCATTCCTGAAAAATATGAAGTGTTGGTGCTTGCGCCACTGGCTGTGAGTATCAATGAAGTGGTTGGCGATATTATAGGTGTTGTTCAAGGTGAAGATGTTGCTTTCGGAATGCAATCATTGAATATCAAGACTAATGCCGGAATCCCGCTCGAATATGCGGATGTTTTTACACAGCATTTCAATTTCAAAGGTGATGCAGCTTCTGTGTCGACTTCAACAATCCCTACCTATCGGCTGGCAGCTACAAAAATAAACGACGGAGCGATGTATCAGTTCTCTTGCCGTCGTCGTAATCGTACCGAATATCGTCAGGTTCAGCAGATTGCCAAATCGCTGACGTTGCCGGTAGAAGGTCCGGATGGATTGATAAAAGGAGCGAAGATTGCTCTTTTCGGCAGTAAAAATACAGAGGCGTTGAACCGTATTGGTGCTATCGAAGTTGAGCAGCATTTGCCGCATCCGATGTTTGGCAACGAATGGGGGAAAACGTCACGTGCCGCTATGAAGTCGTATCTGATCTCCGATTTCAATGAGAAAGAGTTTGATTTGGCACTCGACAAGTGCAAACGCGCCGGGTTTGAATATATGTATCATATTGAACCTTTTAAGACTTGGGGGCATTTCGAATGGAATCCGAACTTTGTCAAAGGAGGCGATGAGGCTGTTAAGGCTTTGGTTGACAAAGCTGCCAAACAGGGTGTTGCTGTAGGAATTCATACCCTTTCTAATTTTACAACAACCAACGATGCATATGTTACACCATTGCCTTCACCGCATCTTTTGAAAAAAGGAGTACTGAATCTTACAACAGCTTTGGATGCTTCGCAGACAGAAATAGTGATTAGAAAATCCGATCTCTTTTCAATGCCGATGACGCTTAATGCCATGCAGATTGAAAATGAACTTATCACATACGGGACGAGTGAGATAAAAGGTGACAATATGATCCTGCATCAGTGCAAGCGTGGTGCGTTCGGGACAACTGCAGCAGCGCATGCACAGGAAAAACCTCTTTATAAACTCTGGGATTATCCTTACAGAACGCTTTTTCCGGATTTGACTTTGCAGGATAAATTTGCTGATCGACTGGTGGAAGTGTTTAATAATACAGGTTTGCGACAAATCTCATTCGATGGATTGGAAGGCTGCATGTATACCGGTCAGGACGATTATGCAACAGCACGTTTCGTGAACCGTTGTTTCAATGGATGGAACCATAATGTGCTCAATGATGCAAGTAATCTGAACCATTTCACATGGCATATTCATACTCGGATGAACTGGGGCGAACCTTGGGGCGAAGCAATGCGTACCGGACAGGTAGAAAGTCGTATTAAGAATCAGGATTTCTTCCGTCGCAACCTGTTCCCGAGAATGTTGGGATGGTTCCTTATTCGTTTGGCTGATAAGAACTTCGAATGTACATCATTGGAGGATTTGGAATGGGCAATGTCAGAAGCTGCCGGTTTTGATGGAGGCTACGCAATGACTGTTTATATGAAGACGATTCGTCGCCATGGACAGATTGACAAGCTGCTTGATGCCATTAAAAACTGGGATGAACTTCGATTGGCAAATGCTTTCACTGATGCACAGAAAACTCGTTTGAAAGATCCACTTACTGAGTGGCACTTGGAAAAACAAGATGCACAGCATTTTTTGCTCTATCCGCTTTATATCTCTAAATTCTTCCATTGTAATCTGGCAGAAATGCAGCCTGGACAACCCGGTGGTGCCGACTGGCAATGGGAAAGCCCGAACGAGAGTGCTTTTGCAATCCGCTTGCGGATCAATGGCGATGGTAAAGTAAAGAATCCATCGTTCACAACGCCTAAAGGTGTGATAAAGTTCCCATGCACGATTACAAACGGTCAATATTTGCTTTACGATTTCGAAGGCAAAGCTGTTGTTACTGATAAAAACTATAATGTGATACAGGACGTTACTCCGCAAGGTCGGGCTATTTTGCCCGCCGGACAATCTGCTGTTGCTTTCTCTTGCGAACAAGATAAAGACGACGATCAACCGGAAGTAGTTATTCGTTATATCACAAGAAATGCACCTGAAACGATTGTTAAACAATAATTATATAGGTATGAGAAAGATTTCTGTTCTTTTGTTTATCGTTTGTTTGTGCTTTTGCTCACAACAGCCAAAAGCACAGAATAAAACAAATATTCCGCTTCCTTCACCTGCTCAGTTGGAGTGGCAGCAGAAGGAGCGCATCATGTTTGTTCATTATAGCCCTGCCACATGGCAAGGCAAGGAATATGACAACTGGACTACATCGTTAAAACAGATTAATCCAACGAAGTTAAATACGGACCAATGGTGTGAAGTGGCTAAATCGTGGGGAGCAAAGACAATTATACTCGTTGCTAAACATGTAGGTGGCTTTTGCTGGTGGCAGACGACAACGACAGGATATAGCATTAAAAATACGCCTTGGAAGGGAGGCAAAGGTGATGTTATGAAAAGTCTCTCTGAATCATGCAAAAAGTATGGTTTGGACCTGGGTGTATATGTTAATCCAAGTGATGCACATTGGGGTGCTAAAGATGGAGGAATAACTGAAGATCCGAAAATGCAGAAAGAATATAACGGCATTTATCGCCAACAATTAACTGAACTTCTTACAAAATATGGAAAAATCAAAGAGGTTTGGTTTGATGGAAATTGCCAAATTGATGTTGCCGATATCCTAAAGCAGTATGCTCCTAATGCAGTCTATTTTCAAGGAAAATCGGCTTCATTAAGATGGGTTGGCAATGAGGATGGGTTTGCTCCGGACCCGAACTGGTATACACTTTCGAAAAAAGATTTGGCTACAGGTGTTTCCACTTCACAAAACTCTGATGTCAATGGTGATGCATATGCTCCTGTTGAAGTTGATGTTCCGCTGATGCAAAACGGCGGACATAAGTGGTTTTGGGCACCGCATACTGATTCACTACTTTTGAATATGCACCAACTAATGGAGCTGTACTATAAATCGGTCGGACATGGCGCGGTTCTGCTTCTCAACTCTACACCGGATACTTCCGGACTGATCCCGGCATCGCATGTGGCAATATACAAAGCTTTCGGCAATGAGATCAGACGTTGTTTCGGTACGCCACTTGCACGTACGCAAGGTCATGCGCGCGAACTGAAAATAACATTGCTGAAACCGACAGTCGTCAATCATATTATTTTACGTGAAGACTTATCGAAAGGACAACGGGTAAAAGCTTACAGAACGGAAGGATCACTTGATGGGAAAACTTGGACAACCTTATATAAGGGTACTTCAATCGGAAATAAGAAAATCGACAAGTTTGAAAACAAGACAATGAAATATGTACGTGTAATAATAGAGTCAGATAAAGAAACCCCTTATATATCAGACTTCTCCGTGTATCATGTGACGGCTAAATCTGTTGCAAAGTGATTATTAAAACTATTATAAAGATGTTCAAAGTAAAAAAAATATTTGAATGAATTGATATTAAAATAAAAAATATTGTAACTTTGTGTGCGAGGGAATATGATTGTTCCCTCGTTTCATGTTACCTAATACGAAATACAAGTGTTTAATGTATAGTATATTAATTGCTTGTACAATAAATGCAGGGACATGAGAAAGTCTTTTTAAGCGCTTTAAATGTTAAACAAAAATAGAATGCCTATGAGTAAAAATATTTAGTATTGTAAAAAAGAGTCATGCTGAAATATGCCTATTGGCTTTAATCAATTTTTTCGATCTGGATGGCAGATCAAATGGTCACTATTAACAATTTAATAATTCCTTATAAATGAACATGGAAAATTACTCCTATCACAAGTCTTTATCATCCAAAGACTTTAAGAAACTACTAACGAATTTGGGAATTGTAGCTGCTGTTTCGTCAGTAACTATGTTCCAAGCGAATGCAATTGAACCTGTGCATTCTGAGGATGCTTCAATTCATGTGAAAGCAGAGGTTCAACAGTCAAGGAAGATTTCCGGCGTAATTACCGACAAGTCAGGGCAGCCTATTATTGGTGCGAATATTGTTGTTAAAGGAACAACGAATGGAACAATTACCGACATTGATGGTAAATATTCATTGGAAGTCCCTAATAATGCAACCTTACAAGTATCTTATATAGGATATCTGTCGCAGACAATCGTTGTTGGAAACAAGCGAGAACTCAACGTCAGCTTGGCAGAGGATACGCAGAATCTGCAGGAGATTGTTGTTGTCGGTTATGGTACGCAAAAGCGTATTAACTTGACCGGTGCGGTTGAACAGGTTACAAGCGAAGTTTTTGATAACCGTCCGATGACAAACGTTACACAGGGATTGCAGGGTGCGGTTCCAAACTTGAACATTTCTTTCTCTGATGGTAAACCGATGCGTAGCACGGATTTCAATGTCAGAGGTACTACTTCTATTGGACAGGGCGGTTCGGCTTTGGTTCTGATTGATGGTGTTGAAGGCGATCCGTCAATGCTTAACCCGAATGATATTGCCAGTGTATCCGTTTTGAAGGATGCTGCTTCGGCTTCAATCTATGGTGCTCGTGGTGCTTTTGGTGTTGTATTGATTACCACCAAAAACCCGAATAAGGAGCGCACTTCGGTAACTTATAATGGAAACTTCTCCATTAAAGCGGCTACTGTCATTCCTGATATGGTAAGCGATGGCTATGAATATGCCACACGGTTTATCGACGCTTACTCATCTTTCTATGATTATGCACGTATGCCTTCTGCATTCCATAAATCTGTAAAATATACTGACGACTGGTACAAGGAAATGGCCAACAGACGTCCGGGTTCAGGCAAATCGGAAGTTGAAGTTGATGCAAACGGCAACTATCAATATTACGGCAATACCGATTGGTACGGATTGCTGTACAAAGATCATCTTTATGCTCAGGATCATAACCTGACCGTTCAGGGCGGAAACGACAAGGCAGATTTCATGGTGTCGGGCCACTATAACGGACAAGATGGATTGTTCCGCTACAACAGCGATAAATATAAGATGTTTAATGTTCGCGCCAAAGGTTCTGCACAAATATATAAATGGTTGAAGGTTGAAAATAATATGGAGGCTTCTCAAATGCAGTATCACAACCCACTGACAGTTGCCGATGGTGATGTATGGTACGGTTTGGAAGGTGAGGAGCAGCCAATGAGTCCGCTGCTGAACCCTGATGGAACACTTACAATGGCTGCCGCATACGGCGTTGGTGATTTGTATTATGGAAAGAGCGGAACGGACTATACGAAACGTGTATTACGTAATACAACTGGTTTTACGGCTACGTTCCTAAATAATACATTACGTATAAAGGGTGATATCACTTTTAGAAATACTGATAACAACGATAAGACAAAGCGTGTTCCGGTTCCCTACAGTTCAAAACAAGGTGTTATATCATATTTAGGTTCGTCAACAAATGATTATATGAAAACGAATTCAACTAGCAAATATTTGGCAACAAATATCTATGGCGAATATGAGAAGACCTTTAATAAGGATCATTATTTTAAAGGAATGTTGGGTTATAACTACGAGCAGTCTATTTATAATTATTTGTATTCAAGACGTAATGGTTTGATTTTTGAAGATGCCGACGATATGAATATGACCAATGGTAGCGGCGTTAACATTACGAGTAAATATGAAAAATGGCGTATTGCTGGCGGTTTCTTCCGTTTCAATTATTCATATAAAGATCGTTATCTGCTTGAAGCTAACGGACGATTGGATGGTTCATCTAAATTCCCGAACGATCAGCGTTGGGGATTCTTCCCATCTATTTCTGCCGGTTGGCGTTTGTCAGAAGAACCTTTCTGGAAAGTAAGTAAAGATGCCATTTCGAATATCAAGATCCGTGCTTCTTACGGTTCACTGGGAAATGGTAATGTTGCTTCATATGCTTATCGCGAATTGTTCAGCATCTATCAGATGAGTCGTTTGATCAATGGTTCATTGAAACAGGCCACTTCGCTTCCGACCATTATTCCTGATGGACTGACATGGGAAAAGGCAACAACCACCAATCTTGGTCTGGATTTGAGTGCTATTAATGGACGATTGACTTTTACGGGCGATTATTATATCCGCAAGACAACGGATATGTACACTGTTGGTACAACCCTTCCGGCTGTATTCGGTGCTACTGTTCCAAAAGGGAACTACGCTGATATGACCACAAGAGGTTGGGAATTGTCTCTCGGATGGCATGACAAATTCAATGTAGCAAGCAAACCGTTCTCTTATGATGTTCGCGTCACATTGGCCGATTACAAATCGAAGATCGACAAGTATAATAATACGGAAAAAGATCTTGGCAGTTATAATGATGCTCGTTGCAACTACTACGAAGGTATGACCGTCGGTGAGATCTGGGGTTATGAAACAGAAGGATTCTTTACTTCTACCCAAGATGTTGCATCTCATGCAAGCCAGAAGCTTTATTATGCATCTAACTCAGGTACATGGTTGCCGGGCGATATCAAGTTCAAGGATTTGAATGGGGATGGTGTAATCGATTATGGAAAGAACAGAGTTGGTGATTCTGGTGATCGCAAAGTTATTGGTAACTCAACTCCTCGTTATACATTCAGTATCAATCTGGGTGCTGATTGGAATGGAATCTTTGCATCTGCATTCTTCCAGGGTGTTGGAAAGCAAAACTGGTGGCCGGGAACTGATAACGCATTGTTCTGGGGCCAATACAACCGTCCGTACAACAATATTCCTAAAGATATGTTGAACAATATATGGTCAGAAGATAATCCTAATGCTTACTTCCCACGTTACAGAGGTTATGTTGCTTTACAGGGAACACGTGAATTGTCTGTTTGCCAGACAAAATATTTGCAGAATGTGGCTTACATTCGTTTGAAGAATTTACAGGTAGGATACAATTTCCATAAGGATTTCCTGGAAAAACTCAAAGTTCAGGGAGCTCGCATCTATGTATCAGCTGAGAATTTATGGTCATGGTCTCCGTTGTATAAACACACAAAGAACTTCGACGTAGCTAATATCTACGGTCAGGATACCGAGTCGCAGGAGATGGTAAGCAATAATGGAGGTACAAACTCTATTATATCCAATGGTGGACAGGCATACAGCTATCCTGTATTGAAGAGCATGAGTTTAGGTTTATCTATCACATTCTAAATTGTTGAATCATGAAAAAGATTATATATGCATTTATAGCACTCACATTCTTGTGGGCATGTGATATGGAAGAGCTTCCAAAATCGACCATATCAAAAGAACCTGTTTTCAACTCTGAAACAGGATTGGCAATGTACACGAATTCGTTTTATAACGCATTCCCGTCGGGGACTGTCAATTATAATGCGCTGTCCTATTATATTGCCACCAATCAGGTTATCAAATATCTGACCGAAAATGCTTTTAGCGCAGAAGAAAGCGGTGGATGGGACTGGAGTCGGTTGCGTAATATCAACTATTTTATTGTCAACTGCAACAGCGCTACTGTTTCTGAAAAAGTAAAGAATAATTATCTGGGTATTGCCCGTTTCTTCCGTGCATATTTCTACTATGGAATGATGCAGAGATTTGGTGATCTGCCTTGGATAAATCATCCGCTCGATGTCAATGACGAACTGCTTTTTTCGAGTCGCGACAGCCGTACGCTGATTGTAGATTCTATCAAAGCCGATCTTGATTTTGCCATCAACAACATTACAACGGCAAAAGATGCCTCTTGTTCAACGGTTACGAGTACAGTTGCTGCCGCTTTCAAATCACGCGTTTGCTTGTGGGAAGGCACTTATCGCAAGTATCATACTGAAGCAGGATTGGCTTCTTCAGCCAGTGACTGGTTGAACGAAGCTGTTAGCGCTGCACAGATTGTGATGAAAGCCGGTTATAAAGTTTATACGGGAGCAGGCGTTGATAAGTCTTATCGTACATTGTTTATCTCGAAGACTCCGGTTTCGGATGAGGTGCTTTATGCCGTTACTTTCGATGGAACGCTTGGCGTTACGCATGCCAGCAATCGTGGATGGACTTCAGTTACGTATGGCGTCTGTCCGAGTTTGACGCATTCGTTTGTGAATACTTATTTGATGCGTGATGGCTCATCATTCACCGACAAGACCGGATATAAGACAATGGCTTTTCCGGATGAATGTAAAAACCGCGATACTCGTCTGGCTCAGACTATCCGTACACCAGGATTCACGCGTATCACTGGTGGGACAACAGTTCAAGCCGCACCAGATTATGCTTACGCCATCACCGGCTATCATACTTGCAAGTTTACACTCGATGATACACAGTATGATAATGTAGATATCTGCGATAACAATGTGATTGTATTCCGTTATGCCGAAGTGCTTCTTAATTATGCTGAGGCTAAAGCCGAATTGGGAACATTGACCGATGCTGACTGGGCAACAACTATTGGCGCTTTGCGTGCAAGAGCTGGTATCACAGGTGGATTGACAACAAAACCGACCAAGGTGGATACTTATCTGCAAAGCCGCTTCTTCCCGGGAATCAGCGATCCGTCAATCCTTGAGATCCGTCGCGAACGTGGTATAGAACTTTCGTTCGAAGGCTTCTCTTGGGCAGATGTTTGTCGTTGGAAGATTGGTGAAATGACAACAAAGGTTTGGGATGGCATTTATATTCCTGAACTGGATGTTCCATATGATATGAATGGAGATGGCAAACTGGATGTCTGCTTTACAAAGAATTTGAATCCTACGAAAGTAGCAGGTGTTTATTACCTCTATGTTGGCGAGAAACTGGCTAATGGTGCGACAAGCAATGCACAACTTGCTGACGACGGACATACGATGGTATTCATGAAAGATCAGAAACGTACATGGAATGATAAGTTGTATTTCTATCCTATTCCAGCCAATGATTTGACATTGAATCCAAAACTCGGTCAGAATCCGGGATGGTAATGTAGCCGTAGGCTCATTTTAATATTATGCAGGGAAGGTTTCCGTGATTTCGGATTCCTTCCCTGTTATTTTTTTGTCTTTTCCGAGGTTTCAAAAAAAGAAGGATATTTTTTCCAGGTGTAACTAAGGGTTTTTCACCTATCTTTGCGACATATGAATGGTTGATAATCTAACAGACCGTGAGCACGCCTTGAAAGGATCTCGAGAAAAAATAATGCAATGGGTTTATGAAATGGCTACATCTGACTCCGAGATAGCACTAAAATCTCTATACATGAGCTATTTCGAGCAGTTGATTCGTTTCACGGGTCTTTATGTTTCCTCTTCCGGGGAAGCAGAGGAACTTGTGTCCGATACTTTTCTGGCAATTTGGGAGAATCGCCGCTCGCTGTTGACTGTCGGCGACATCAATGCATACATTTATTCTATTGCCCGCCACAAAGCCATAAGTTATTACCGTAAGCAGCATCTGGATCAGATTTCTTTGGATGAAATGCCTCAGGATTTTTTTGCCAATACCGAAACAACGCCTGAAGACGATTTGATTTCTCAGGAAGAAATATCACGTTTGAACAACGCTATTAATAGTTTGCCTCCCAAGTGCAAGATGGCTTTCAAATTGGTGCGCGAGGATAATCTGAAATATAAAGAAGTTGCCGCAATCTTGGATATTTCCGTTAAGACGCTGGAAGCACATTTGGCTACGGCCGTGAAGAAACTGAGGGAAGCTTTAAAATAACAAAACTGTGAATCTTTGCTCATGCTGGCGAAATGTAGTATATTTGGAGCAAAATAGTATAAACTTAAACACAGTGTCATGAAGCATTTACTTCTTTCATCATTAGCTGCATCATTATGCATAGCAACTTGTGCAGCAATCAATCCTCCTAAGCCTTATGGTCCACTGCCTACAAAACAACAACTGGCATGGCAGGATATGGAAATGAATCTTTTCGTTCATTTTACAGTCAATACTTTTACCGACAAGGAATGGGGCTATGGCGATGAAAATCCCGATGTGTTCAATCCAACGGCTCTCGATTGCCGTCAGTGGGCGAAAGCTGCCAAAGAAGCAGGATTCAAAGGCATCATTCTTACAGCTAAACATCACGATGGATTTTGTCTGTGGCCATCTAAGTACACCGAACATTCCGTCAAATATTCAAAATGGAGAAACGGTGAGGGCGATGTTCTTCGCGAACTCCGGAAAGCCTGTGACGAATATGGTTTGAAAATGGGTGTATATCTTTCGCCCTGGGATCGCAACAGCGCTAAATATGGAACGCCCGATTATATTACTTACTATCGCAATCAGCTCAAGGAACTGACCACCGAATATGGTAAAATCTTTGAAGTTTGGTTTGATGGTGCCAATGGTGGTGATGGCTACTATGGTGGAGCAAAAGAAAAACGTACCATTGATAGAAGAACGTATTACGATTGGAACAATACGCGCAAAGTAGTCCGCGAAAATCAGCCTGAAGCCGTAATGTTTGGCGATGGTGGTCCTGATATCCGCTGGGTTGGAAACGAAAGCGGCATGGGAAGTGCAACTAATTGGTGCCTTCTGAATGCAGACACGATGTATGCTGGTGGCGATTATTCGAAATTTTTGGGTGAAGGGCAGGAATATGGCCATCGTTGGGTTCCGGCAGAAGTTGACGTTTCGATTCGTAAAGGTTGGTTCTATCATGAGAATGAAGAGGCACGTACGCCTGAAAATATTTTGAATCTCTATTATCAGTCCGTTGGACGTAATTCGAATCTGCTGCTGAATATTCCGCCTAACAGACAAGGATTGTTTGCAGAAAATGATGTCAAATCAATGATTGGATTCAAAAAACTTCTGGATCAGGAATTCAAGAACGAAGTGAAGCCACTGAAAGTCACTTCTACTTTCAATAGAGGTAAAGAATATGTGGCACAGAATATGGCAGACAATAATCCAAATACCTATTGGGCTACCAAGGACAATGTGACAACAGCTTCTGCAGAATTTAATTTTGGAAAACCAGTTGAACTCAATCGAGTAATGTTGCAGGAGTATATCAAGCTCGGACAACGCATAAAGGATTTCAAAATGGAAGCCTTTGTTGACGGGCAATGGAAACCATTAACCGAAGGAACAACCATTGGTCATAAGGTGATAAAGAAATGTGAGCTTACAAAGACAAATAAAGTAAGACTGACGGTAGAAGCAAAGGCATGTCCTATTATTTCAAACGTCAAGTTCTATCTGGCTCCAACAAAATAAAAAAAATAGTAAACGATGAAAAGCAAGGTACAGTATTTGATCTTTTTATTTCTCTTCCCTCTGTTTTTGCAGGCGGCGAATCATTCGGTTTTCAATCTGCGATGTGAGCAGGAAGAAACACCTCTTGGGTTGGAAACGCTCCAACCACGTTTTAGCTGGCAGACAAATGCTACAGAACGTAATTTTGAACAGTCAGCATGGCAAATTTTGGTGGCCGATTCTCCGGAACAGCTCCGGAATGATCAGGGAGATATCTGGGACAGTGGAAAGACAGTTTCGTCTGCTTCCGTACTTGTGCCTTTTGCTGGAAAAGAATTGAAGGCAGGAGCAGTTTATTATTGGAAAGTGCGTAGTTGGGATAAGACAGGCAGTGTTTCGTCTTGGAGCGAACCAACTTCGTTTAGTATGGGATTGCTTTCTGAAAAAGATTGGAACGGCGCGCGCTGGATCGCTTTGGAAAAAGATAAACAGGATGAATTGTTTCCTATTGGCATGCATGGTTTGGGCGGTTCTGTTGAGAAGGGAATTCCGGATGGAAAAAAGACGGGGCTTTATCAACTTCCACAGTTCCGAAAAACATTTACTGCGACTAAAACTGTGAAACGCGCTGTTGTCTACATTTCCGGACTTGGACAGTTCGAACTGTTTATGAATGGAAAAAAGGTTGGCAACAACTTCCTCGATCCTGGATGGACCAAGTACGACAAATGTGCATTATATCTCACATTCGATGTCACTAACCAAATACAGAATGGAGCGAATGCCATCGGCGTGATGTTGGGAAATGGCTTTTTCAATATTCCACGCGAACGTTATTTTAAAGTACTGGCTTCGTATGGCGCTCCGCGTTTAAAGATGCGTCTTGCTATAGAATATACGGATGGAAGTATGCAGAATCTGGTTACTGGAACCGACTGGAAAGCGACAGCAAGTCCGATAACTTACAGCAGTATTTATGGTGGCGAAGATTATGATGCAAACAAGGAACAGAGCGGATGGATGATGGCTGGCTTTAACGATAAGAGCTGGAACAAAGCTTTGGATACAAACTGGAAAACAAAGCTGCTCTCGCAACAGTCAACGCCGTTGCGTGTTCGCGACAGCATTCCGCCGGTTAGAGTATTTAAGAATCAGAAAGGACAATGGGTGTATGATTTGGGACAAAACTTTTCCGGTATTGTCAAGCTTTCTGTCCGTGCTTCAAAAACTCAGTATATCAAGTTATCGCCTGCCGAACTGTTGTTTAGTGATAGTACAGTTGATCAACGTGGTTCGGGCAAACCTTATTGGTTTGGCTACACGCCGAGAGCCGATGGAAATGTGCAAAGCTGGCAACCTCAGTTCACTTATTATGGATTCCGTTATGTAGCTGTCGATGGTGCTGTCCCTGTCGGAGAACCCAATCCTGAAGGATTGCCGGAGATTGCAGCATTGACCGGTTTGCACACTTGCAATTCCGCTGAAGAAGTAGGCTATTTCCATTGTTCGAAACCTTTGTTCAATCAGATTTATGAACTGATTGATTGGGCAATACGCAGCAATATGGCAAGCGTGCTCACCGATTGTCCTCACCGCGAAAAACTGGGTTGGCTTGAACAATCTCATTTGATGCAGAATTCGATGCAGAGTCGTTATGACTTGTCGCGTTTGTATGCGAAGATTATGAATGATATGCAGTCCACACAGCAGGCGGACGGAATGATTCCAACAATTGCTCCCGAAGTAGTACAGTTTGAAGGTGGATTCCGTGATACACCCGAATGGGGGAGTGCATTTATTATCGATCCTTGGAATGTATATCAATGGTACGGCGACAAAAGTCTTGTTGAGAAATATTATTCCGATATGCAGCGATATATCGATTATCTTTCATCTAAAGCCAATGACCATATTGTAGCATATGGTTTGGGTGATTGGTTGGATATCGGTCCTAAATCGCCGGGTGAAGCACAATTGACATCGAACGGACTGTCGGCAACAGCTACTTATTATTACGATGTGACTCGCATGCAGAAGATAGCTTCGCTGTTAGGAAAGAGCGAGGATGTAAAGAAATACACCGAACTTGGTAATGCAATCAAAGAGGCGTTCAACAAAGGATTTTGGAATCCTGACAAACGGCAGTATGAACTCAATAGCCAGACTGCCAGTTCTATGGCACTATTCATGGATCTTGTTCCGCAAGAAAATCGCCAGCAAGTATTAGATAATCTGATTGCCGATATTCGTGCGCATAACAATTCGCTTACAACAGGTGAAGTTGGCTATACTTATCTGATCAGTGTACTTCAGAAAAATGATGCTTCGAATATTATTTATGATATGAACAGCATCTATAATACTCCGGGTTATGGTTGGCAGTTGGCACATGGTGCAACAGCACTTACAGAATCTTGGCAGGCTTACGCATATCTTTCCAATAATCATCTTTGTCTGGGTCATTTGATGGGATGGTTTTTCAGTGGATTGGGCGGTATTGGGCAAACTGACCAATCGACAGCTTTCAAACAGATTGTTATTCATCCTCAACCTGCGGGTGATGTTCGTGAAGCACAAACATCTTATCAATCGCCTTACGGACAGATTGTTTCTGACTGGAAAAAGAATGACAATGAGTTTATTCTCCATGTAGAAATTCCAGCAAACACGACAGCTTTTGTTTATCTGCCAACGACGGATGCTTCCAACATTACAGAAAGTGGTGTCCTTTTGAAGGATTTAGGCATGAATTTCAAAGGCGAATCAAATAAATATACAGTTGTAACAGTTGGTTCCGGCATTTATAATTTTAATGTAAAACAGTGATTTCATGGAGACAAGCAAACATAAAGTCGGATTGATTGGCGTTGGACTGGATACTTATTGGGGACAGTTTGAAGGATTGCTTCCCCGTCTTATCGGTTATCAGAAAGAAATTAATAATCGCATAACAGCCCTTGGTGCAACGGTTATCGATGGTGGAATGGTGGATACACCCGAAAAAGCTCTTGCTGCAGCCGGATTGCTGAAAAGTCAGGATGTTGAACTGCTTTTTATTTTTATTTCCACATACGCGTTGTCGTCGACCGTTTTGCCAATAGCCGAGCAAGTAAAAGTACCCATTGTACTGTTAAATGTACAACCCGTTCCGGCTATTGATTACGATTATATTAATGGTTTGGGCGATAGAGGAAAAATGACGGGTGAATGGCTTGCGCATTGCCAAGCTTGTTCTGCTCCTGAGTTCGCTTGTGTTTTTAATCGCGCAGGAATAAAATATGATATTGTCACCGGCTATTTGCATGAACCATACGTTTGGGATGAGATTGAAGCTTGGATTTCTGCCGTTCGTGTTGTTTCAGGCATGCGCAATAATCGAATGGGTATTTTAGGCCACTACTATTGTGGAATGCTTGATGTTTATACTGACACGACTTTGCAATCCATTGCTTTCGGGACACATATCGAACTGTTGGAGATGTGCGAACTCAAGGCATTGCGCGACGCAGTTACAGCGGAAGAGTTGAAAGCCAAACGCGAAGAGTTTGAAGAAAAATTCGATGTAGACAGTCACTGTGAGGAATATGAACTGAATCGTGCTGCACAGACTTCAGTGGCTTTAGATAAATTGGTCGAAGCGCATCGTCTTGGATCGATGGCTTATTATTATGAAGGCTGGAGAGGCAATGACTATGAGAATATTGTTACATCGATTATTGCAGGGAATACACTGCTTACCGGCCGCAATATTCCTGTTGCCGGCGAATGCGAAGTGAAGAATGTTCAAGCTATGAAGATCATGTCGCTTTTGGGTACAGGCGGTTCTTTTTCGGAACCTTATGCGATGGATTTCAATGACGATGTAGTTCTTTGGGGGCATGATGGTCCGGCGCATTTTGCTATTGCTGAGGGCAAAGTGGGGCTGGTTCCACTTCCGCTCTATCATGGCAAACCGGGTAAAGGTCTTTCCATTCAGATGCGTGTCAAACAAGGTCCAGTCACATTCCTCTCTGTATGCGAAAGCAAAGAAGGCGTTTCTTTGCTGACAGCCGAAGGCGAATCTGTAGCAGGTCCGACACTTCAGATTGGTAATACTAACAGTCGTTATCGTTTCAGTTGCGGTGCTCGTACGTTTATGAATGATTGGTGCAAAGCTGGACCTTCGCATCATTGTGCTATCGGAATCGGACATGTTGCCAGCAAGTTGAAGAAAGTTGGAACTTTATTGGGCATTCCGGTTGTTCAAATCTGTTGAAACAAAAATGATATTATTAGCAGTAGCTTAGTATAGTGTTTGTTCTGTAGATTTAAGATCATTATAAAGGAAAAGGAGAATATGTCTGCGTGGCATGTTCTCCTTTTTCTGTCAAAGTGTAGAAGTGTTATGCTTAAAAGTTTTACTTCCCGTTGATTATTTTTTTGATTTCATTCAGTTTGTTCAATGCTTCGAGCGGAGTCAGATTATTGACATCGAGATTTTTTATTTCGTCGCGTATCTGGCTGAGTACAGGATCATCCAATTGGAAGAAACTGAGCTGATAGCCTTCAGCCGTGGATGCAATTTCACGAATTGGTTTTGCAATGCCATCCTTACGATTTTCCGTTTCAAGTTCTTTCAATATTTCTGAAGCGCGTTTCACAATACTTTTTGGCATTCCGGCCATTTTGGCCACATGAATACCAAAACTGTGTTCGCTTCCGCCCGGAACAAGTTTACGAAGGAAGATCACTTTATTGTTCACCTCTTTCACGGAAACATTGAAATTTTTAATTCTTTTGAAAGATGTCGCCATCTCGTTCAGTTCATGATAATGCGTAGCAAAAAGTGTTTTTGCACGAGCTGTAGGATGTTCGTGAATATATTCAACGATAGCCCAGGCGATTGAAATACCGTCGTAAGTACTAGTGCCTCGTCCCAGTTCATCAAACAAAACCAAGCTGCGGGTAGTCATGTTGTTCAGAATATCTGCCGCTTCGTTCATTTCAACCATGAATGTCGATTCACCGACAGAAATATTGTCTGAAGCGCCGACGCGTGTAAAAATCTTATCGACAATACCAATGCGTGCGCTTTCTGCCGGAACAAAGCAACCGATCTGCGACATCAGTGTGATGAGTGCCGTTTGTCTAAGCAGTGCCGATTTTCCAGCCATGTTCGGACCTGTGATAATGATGATTTGTTGTTTTTCATCATCTAGATAAACGTCGTTGGCAATATACGGTTCTCCAAGCGGCAACTGTTTTTCAATTACCGGATGTCGACCGGCTTTGATATCAATAACATCCGATTCGTCGACGAGAGGACGAATATAATGATTGCTTTCTGCAGCTTTGGCAAATGAGAGCAAACAATCGAGACGTCCGATCAGGTTTGCATCCATCTGTATAGGCGGAATATATTCGGCCAGAGCGAGCACTAACTCATTGAAAAGCCTGCTTTCAAGCGACAGAATTTTATCTTCAGCGCCTAAAATCTTCTCTTCGTATTCTTTCAGTTCTTCAGTTATATAACGTTCGGCATTGACTAAAGTCTGCTTGCGGATCCATTCTGTTGGGACCTTGTCTTTATAGCTGTTGCGTACTTCAATGTAATAGCCGAACACATTGTTGAAACCTATTTTCAAGCTCGAGATGCCTGTGCGTTCAATCTCGCGCTGTTGAACTTTCATCAGATAATCCTTGCTTGAGAAAGAGATCTCGCGTAGTTCATCCAGTTCTGCATTTACACCCGAGGCAATCACTCCACCTCTGTTTATTAGCGAAGGCGGATCGTTGTTTATTTCCTTTTCAATCCGGTCGCGGATGGTGATACATGCATTCAGTTGATCGCCAATACGTTTGAGGCAAGCTTCGTCGCTTTTGAGGCAAGCCTCTTTGACTGGTTCGATAGCGTATAACGCTACTTTCAGTTGTACGATTTCACGCGGCGAAATTCGGTTAACTGCTACTTTTGAGATGATTCGTTCCAGATCTCCAATTTGCGACAGCTGGTCGTCTAGTAGATCTTTCATCTCCGGATGGCGGAAGAAATACTCCACTCCGTTTTGCCGTTCTTCAATAGGTTTCACATCTTTCAGTGGAAACAGAATCCATCGTCTCAACATTCGCGAGCCCATAGGCGAGATCGTTTTGTCGATGACGCTCAGCAAACTGGCTCCTTCTTCGTTCATGGCATCTACAAGCTCGAGGCTGCGAACGGTGAACTTGTCGAGGCGTACGTAGCGTTCCTCTTCGATGCGAGTCAGCGATATGATATGCGAGATATGCGTGTGTTGTGTCTGATCCAGATAATACAGAATAGCCCCTGAAGCGATGATACCCAGTTTGAGATGCTGAACGCCGAATCCTTTCAGATTCTTTGTCTCAAAATGTTTTAAAAGTCGGTCGTTAGCCGCATCGGTTGTAAAAATCCAGTCTTCCAGTTCGAAGATAAAGAAATGCGGACCAAACAATTCTTCAAAATGTTTGCGATAATTGCGCTCAACCAGTACCTCTTTCGGCGAGAAGTTGTTGAGCAGTTTATCAATATAGTCGTTTGTTCCTTCGGCAGTCAGAAACTCACCGGTAGAGATATCAAGAAACGCGATTCCGCAGGTATCTTTTGCAAAATGGATAGCTGCAAGGAAGTTGTTTTCTTTATGATTCAGAATATTATCGTTGATAGAAACACCGGGCGTAACCAGTTCGGTGATACCACGTTTTACTAGTGTTTTTGCCAGTTTGGGATCTTCCAGTTGATCACAGATTGCTACCCGTCTTCCAGCGCGTACCAGTTTGGGCAGATAGCTATCTAGAGCATGATGCGGAAATCCGGCCATTTCGATGAATGTACCGTTTCCATTAGCTTTTCTGGTCTGAACGATCCCCAAGATTTCAGCACCGGCCACAGCATCTTCGCCATACATTTCATAGAAGTCGCCCACACGAAAAAGGAGTACGGCATCCGGATGCTTCGCTTTGATATCGAAGTACTGTTTTATTAGAGGAGTATCAATAGGTGCTTTAGCCACAACGCAATGCTTTTAAATTTTACGAGTACAAAGGTACTATTTTCTTCCCAAATGCTGTCCCATCGCCTTAGTAAATTCATTGCTTCGCGTCCTTTAGGCAGGATTATTTCGAAGGGTGTAAAAAAATATTTCAAAAAAAATAGCATTTCCTTTAAACGAAATTACATTTGTATGACTCTTCTATTATAACAATCGCAAAAAATGAAAGAACAAGACAACATAGATATTTTGGGCGACGGTCTTTTGAACGAGAAAGATCAGCAAGACGCCGCAACGTTAGCGCAGTGGGAGAAGGAACATCCTGAGAATCGGAAGTTCTATGATTTTCTGATGCGCATCAAGATGCCCGACAATATTGCCGAATATGCCGAGAGTTTGCGCGAATCGATATTGACAGAGCTGAATGCGAAGATCGACAGAAGCACCTTTGTTGTCCGCTTCTTCCGTGTTACAGCCGCTGCCGCAGTAATTTTGATGATGATTGGCACATTCAGTTATCTGTCATACAACGCCGGTTATCATAGACAAAGCAGTCAACTTGTAAAATTAGAGAATCCTTTAGGAACAAAGACTTCGCTCACATTGCCTGATGGCAGTAAAGTGACGCTGAATGCCGGATCAACACTTTCGTATCCAACCGTTTTTACAGGCAAAGAGCGCAAAGTATCCATTGAAGGCGAAGGTTATTTCGAAGTACAGCATGATGCCAATCACCCTTTCATTGTCAAAGCGCATGATGTGTATGTCAAAGTTTTGGGAACTAAGTTTAATGTGAAAGCTTATAATGATGAAAGCAATATTGATGTTACCTTAAGCGAAGGACGCGTTCAAGTCAGTTTGGAAAATGGAATCTCCGCTGTCCAGATGATACCGATGGATCAAGTAATCTTTGACAAATTCAAAAGAACCTTCACAAAAAGGAACATTGATGTGAAGAGTTATATAGGATGGAAAGATAACAGGCTGTATTTTAATGGCGAAACATTTGATGCTATTTCGCGTCAGTTAGAACGTAAATTTAACGTTCATATTCATATTGCATCTGATAAATTGAAGAATACGGCCTTCACAGGCGATTTTGTTCGCGGGGAAAATTTAGATCAGATCCTTAAAGTGATGACGCAAGATGATAGAATTAACTGCAAACGTGATGGAGATCAGATTTATATAACAGAAACAAAATAATTGTTTAACCATAAAATAAAGAAAGGATTGCCTATGAAGCATATAATGTAATAAAAGAAAAATCGGAAAATGTTGGCGCATCTTCCGATTTATAAGACTTCGGTCTGAAATTTTTATTAGTAAACTCAATTACAAACCTAAAATCATGCAAAAGTATGGATTTATATTCTAACAATGAGCAGATTATATCCAAATATCTGCTAAAAAAAGTATTTAATATCATGAGATCGACTATAATACTATGCTTGCTTGCCACATTCTGCTCATTTGCAGAAGTCGGCTATTCACAAAAAACAGAATTGTCACTTCATCTAGAAGGAGTGACCTTGCAAGAAGCGTTAAACGCGATCAGGGCACAAAGTGATTTTTCATTTTGGTATAGGAATAGTGAAGTCAATCTATCAAAGAAAGTATCAGTCAACGCTGACAGGCAGAATATTTATAACGTTATGAATCAATTGTTACGTGGACAAGATTTATCTTTCACAATTGATGAAAAACATATCATTATTTATAAGAAAGGAAGCTTGAATGATCAATTGCAAAGTCAACAACAAAATAAGAAAAGAATTACTGGCACAATTACTGACCAAAAAGGTGAACCTGTCGTTGGTGCGAATGTAGTAGAAAAAGGGACAACCAATGGAATAATAACAGATGAAAATGGACGATTTTCTTTTGATGTCTCACCATCGTCTATCTTACAAATCTCTTTTATCGGTTATTTATCTCAAGATGTTGCTGTAAGTAATAGAAATAATATTAGTGTGAAATTAGCAGAAGACACACAGAAACTTGATGAAATAGTTGTTATTGGTTATGGAACTGTCAAAAAATCTGACCTAACAGGATCTGTATCTACAGTAAAGAATAAAGATTTAACGGCTATTCCGAGTGGTACTGTTCTACAAGCTTTGCAAGGGAGAAGTTCCGGTTTACAAGTAAAGCAAAATAGTGGTTCTCCAGGTGGTTTTATCAGCGTGAGAATTCGTGGTGCAAATTCCATACAAGGGAGCAATGAGCCTTTGTATGTTATTGATGGATTCCCTTCATCAAGTGCAAATCCAACAGTACTAAATAATTCAGACATTGAGAGTGTTGAAATTCTTAAGGATGCTAGTGCTATTGCCATATATGGTTCTCGTGGTGCAAATGGTGTTGTGATGATTACAACCAAAAAAGGTAAAGCAGGAACTACGAGAGTAAATTTTGAAACAACTATGGGATATCAAACTATCCGTAAAAAGATGGAAATGATGAATGCGAAAGAGTATGCCACTTTTTATAATTTGCAAAGAACTAATGACGGTTTAGGTACATACTTTACAGATGAACAAATCAATTCTTTTGGAGAAGGATTCGATTGGCAAGATTTTGTTTTTAAAACAGCACCAATACGTACCCATTCATTAGAAATAACAGGCGGAACAGATAAGACACAATTTTCTATTTCAGGAAATGTTTTTGATCAAAATGGTATTTTAAAAGGAAGTGGATATAAGCGATATTCATTAAGAGCCAATATGGTTCATAACATAAGTAAAAAATTGATTTTAAATTATTCAACTAATCTTACAAGAATCATATTAAATGATAAAAACTGGGGTGGAGCAAGATTTGGTGCTTCATTAATAGGATCTGCTCTTTGTGCTCCTCCTACTTTAACGCCATATAAAGATGATGGTTCTGTAAGAGTTTTAAATACTGAGTATCCATTCTTATCTGAGGGGTTGATTAATCCTATTGATAATATTCGAGAAAGAAAAAGTATGACAAAATCGAATAAAGTTTTGGCAAATGTATCATTCACTTATAAACCAATAGAAGACTTATACATAAAAATAGCTGGAGGTATTGAAAACTCTGATGATAGATCCGATTATTATCAGACCCTGAAATATTTGAATTCAACAGGTAATGTAAGTGTTTCAACGAGTCAGTTTACTAGTGTTTTAAGTGAAAATACAATTAACTATATTAAGACATTCAATAAGAAACATAATATTTCTGCTTTAGCCGGTTTTACATATCAGGATTTTTATAATACTTCTTTAGCCGGTTCAGGAAATGGATTCTTAAGTGATGTCACTTTTACTGGCAATTTGGCTGCTGCAAGTACTCCCGGTATTCCAAGTACATCTTATACTAAATCAACCTTGCTTTCGTATTTGGGACGTATTAATTATAGCTATGACAATAAGTACTTGTTTACTGCAAGTTTCCGAGCAGATGGTTCTTCCAAATATTCTGATGGTAACAAATGGGGGTATTTCCCTTCCGGTGCTATTGCCTGGAAAGCAAAGGAAGAAAGTTTCTTGAAAAATAATCAGACAATTTCAGATCTGAAAGTCAGAGCAAGCTGGGGCCTTACAGGTAGTCAAGCTATTAATGCCTATGCAACTTTAAACAGTTTGTATTCAGGTAAAGCTGTATTTGGAGATGCACTTTATACTACTTTTGCTCCAGGAACGAGTTTACCAGGAAATTTGAAATGGGAAACGACCGAACAATTTGATTTAGGTTTTGATTTGGGTATTTTGAATAATAGATTTCAGTTTACAGCTGATTATTATGTAAAAAATACTCGAAATTTGTTGAATACAGTCCAACTGCCTACTTCATTAGGATATACTAGTACATTGCAGAATGTAGGTAAAATTCAGAATAAAGGGTTGGAATTATCTGTAAATGCTAATATTTTCAATGGCGCATTCGCTTGGAAAGTGGATGGTAATATCGCATTCAATAAATCTAAGGTAAAGCAATTATATGGAGGTTTGGACATCTTAGGCGGTTATGAAGATATGATGATTATAACCGATAACTTGAATTTATTAAGAGAAGGAAAACCTGTCGGCGTCTTTTATGGCTATCTTAAAGATGGATATGATGATAAGGGCAGTGAAAAATATAAGGATTTAAATGGAGATGGAATTATAAATCAAAGCGATAAGTCTATTATTGGTGATCCAAATCCGGATTTTATTTATGGTTTAAATTCTTTTATGTCCTATAAAGGACTAGAATTATCCCTTTTCTTCCAAGGATCACAAGGTAATGATATTGTAAACATAAGTGCCGTTGATAATACGCTCGATTATGGATATGGATGTAATATGCTTAAAGAAGTTTATGGAAATAACTGGACTCCTGAAAAGACAGATGCCAAATATCCAAAAGTAACTCGTAATCAAAAGATGAATTTTTCTGACCGGTTAGTTGAGAATGGATCTTATTTAAGGCTTAAGAATATAGAGTTAGCGTATAACCTTCCACTAAATAAATGGAAGGTCAACGGTATAGAGAAAGTAAGGCTCTTCTTCAGTGCCCAGAATTTATTGACATTTACAAAATATTCAGGTTGGGATCCGGAAGTAAATTCACAAGGTGGTTCTAATTCATTTGCACAGGGTATTGACCATTATGCATATCCTACAGCAAAGTCATATACATTAGGCATAAACGTTAGTTTTTAATTAAAGAATTACAGTTATGAAGAAGATAATTATATTTTTAGGGATAGGTCTACTGTTTGCTTCTTGCAGCGGTACATTGGTTGAAGAACCTGAAGCTATTGCTGTTGAAACATACTATAATAACTCAGGGGAAGTAGAATCAGGAATAGCAGCAATTTATTCTCCTCTAAGAACTGGTGGGGTTTATCAGGCCCAATACCAAAGTATGTTAGAAACATGTTCTGACTTTTTACATGGAAGAGCAAGTTGGGCACCACCTAGTGAATTCCAAGGTTTTAACAATACAGCTATTTCTAGAATAGGATCTGCATGGCAACAATTATATTTAAGTATCAGGAATGCTAATATAATAATTAAAAATGTCCCGAATGCTAAAAATCTTTCAGAGAATGCTAAAAGCCAATATATTGGCGAAGCAAAGTTCTTAAGAGCTTTTGATTACTTTCAATTAGTCAGAAATTGGGGTGCAATTCCTTTAAGAGATGAGCTGAATATGAGTGAGATAAATGTTCCAAGAAGTTCCGTTGATGATGTTTATAGTTTGATGATATCTGATTTAACGGCTGCTGAATCATCTTTGGGAGAAAAAGTCAGTGTTGCTGGCCATCCTTCAAAGTGGGCGGCAAAAACTGTATTGGCTGACGTTTATTTTTATAAAGGCGAGTATGATAAAGCGGCAGCAAAGGCAAAAGAAGTAATTCAATCAAATGCGTATTCATTAGTGGAAATTTCATCTGCGAATGATTTTGAGAAGCTTTATGGGGCAGATGTGACGAGTTCAAGTGAAGAAATTTTTTATATGAAATTCAATTTGAACTATCCTTTTAGTTATGCATTATATTTACATGGAATAGGGAAAACATATATAAATCAGGATGGTTATTATGCCATTTATAGCAATAAAAATTTCACTCAAATAAAAAATTGGGAAGATAAAGATTTACGTAAAGCCTATAATTGGTATGAATATTCGGGCTTTGATGCTGGAACTATATTATGTAAAAAGTTTAGTGACAAGACGGGTACTCAGCCAAGAAATGACTTCCCAGTATATAGATACGCAGATTTATTGCTTATTTATGCAGAAGCATCATGTCGTGCAGCGGGACAACCAACTGCGGAGGGGATAGAAGCATTAAATATGGTTCATAGAAGAGCTTATGGGTATCCTTCTACACAAGCATCTCCTGTCGATTTTAATTTAGGCAGTTACAATAAAGACAGCTTTATTGATTTGTGTATGCAAGAACGTGGTTATGAGACAGTTGGTGAGGGGAAACGTTGGCTAGATTTAAAGCGCTCCGGAAAAGCAGCTGAAATCATCAAAACAAATATGGGAAAAACTATTTCGGAATCGCACTATTTGTGGCCAATTCCAGTTTCGGAATTGAATTACAACTCTGCAATTACCGATCAGAATCCTGGATATTAATTTGTAGTCCAATTAGCCAGGTTGATAGATATTTTATCAACCTGGTTTAAATAATTAAATCATGGAAAATAGAAGAACTTTTATAAAACAGCTTTCCGCTATCAGTTTGGTCAGTTGTTCGCCCAGTTTATTGTCTGCTAATTCATTAGGCAATGTCAAACCCGTTGCTACTAAAACAAATGATAAAATTTGGGCATGTCTAATGCACCTTTCTTTTAATTTTGCTGGAGGTATAAATAATAAAAGATGGGGTAATGGACCAAGAAAAGAATTTGAACCCGAGCAGTCATTGTGGGACGATGCGATTAAAACAATGGCAGACAATGGCATCAATATGCTAATAATAAATTTGGACGATTCTATTTTGTGGCATAGTCATCCGGAAATATCACTTAGAAATTCTTGGACACCGGAAAGAATGCGTAACGAGCTGACTAAGATTCGCAAGTTAGGAATTGAACCTATCCCAATGTTAAACTTTTCGACAACACATGATGCATGGCTTGGCAAATATTCAAAGATGGTATCAACAAAACCCTATTACAAAGTCTGTTCTGACTTGATTAATGAAGCTATTGATATTTTTGATGTACCAAGGTTTATTCATTTGGGAATGGATGAAGAAACGGTTGAACATCAAAGTGGATTTGATCATGTCGTTGTGCGGCAGGAAGAACAATGGTGGGGAGATTTGTATTACTATATTTCCGAAGCTATGATACGTGGCGTCCGCCCAATGATGTGGGCAGATTATGTATGGCATCATCCGGAAATGTTTTTTAAAATGATGCCTAAATCTGTATTGCAATGTAATTGGTATTATGGTGAGAAGTTCGATAAGAGTCAGACTTACGTAAAAGCATATATTGATTTGGCTAAAGAAGGTTATGACCAATTACCTACAGCAAGTAATGATGGCATTATTTATGGTAATGCAAATAATAAGAGCATTGGAAACACTGTGGATTTTTGTTCAGAAAATATAGATAGCAATCATCTGTTAGGCTTTATGCAAACATTCTGGATGCCAACGATTGAAAAGTTCCGTCCAAATATTATCCAGGCCATAGAACTGACAGGTGCAGCAAAGCAAAAGTATGATTTAAAACACAAATAATAAGATATAAGCAATGAGTGTAAAAGAAACGGGAGTTAGCTATTATGGTATTAGCTATCCTGAACATGCAAAAGAGGATTTTAAAGAAATGATAGCTCATAATTGCAATGCTGTCATTCTGGCTCTTTCTGAATTTGATATAGATTTTTGGTTTCCAAACATTATCAAAATCACGAAAGTAGCAAAAGATATGGGATTGAAAGTTTATCTGGATACTTGGGGAATTGGCAAATGGTTCGGAGGTGAACCACCGAGTAATTTCCTGACTAACAATCCATATAATCGTCAAGTTTCTGCCTTTACCAATGAGCAATTGCCGGCAGCTTGCTTTAATACTAAAGCATTCAAAGATTATTTCTATGGCATTTGTGAAAAGTTGGCAACAGAAGTTGATGCGGATGGATTCTTCTGGGATGAGCCTCACTATGCTTTGCCTAAGAGTTATGCGTCTATAACAGGTGGACCTGGCGATGATTGGTCATGCAGATGTCCTGTTTGTCAGAAAAAGTTCGCTGAACAATATGGTTATGAGATGCCAAAAATTATGACTAAGGAAGTGATTGAATTTCGCGAGAATAATGCTTTGGAAATCTTATCACATGCTTCAGAATTAATAAAAAGTATTCGTCCTAATGCGCGTATTACTTGCTGCGTTCATGCAACAATTAATACCTATTATGTGAAAGAGAACAGAGGTTATGACAATTGGGATAAAGTATGTAAAACAAATGCTTTTGATGTTTTCAGTACAACAATACTCAATTATAGTTTACCGCGTAGTTATTTCAAATCAATCACGCAACGAACAATTGATGCAGCCAGAAAACATGGGAAGTTAGCTCAACGATGGCTTATGGGTTATTACAATGAGCCGGAGAATCTTGAAGAAATAAAAAATATAGTCCATTTATATGATGAAATGGGTGTTGACAGCCTTTTTGCCTGGACATATCGTGGAGGCTATGGGACCTCTTTAGCCGCTCCTCATGCATTGGAAATGTGGGATATGTTAGGTAAGGCATACGGTGAAGTTTTAGATGAAAAATATGTATTAAAAAAATAATTATCATGGAAAAGGCAGATTTAGGTTTTTTGGAAAAAGCAGTAGAGCTTTTAAAGAAAGTACGTGAAGGACAAGCTGAGAATGTAGATAAAGCTTCTGATTTGATGGTTGGCGCCATTGAAAAAGATGAACTGATACATGTTTATGGCGGTGGTGGTCATACGACATTGGTTATGGGCGAAATGTTTTTTAGAGCTGGCGGTTTGGCAAATATTAATCCAATTATGGAAACTGGGCTTTCCGTTTTTAATCAGGCTCTTAAATATTTGGAGTTGGAAAGGACTGTGAATTACGGAAGCAGTATTGTAAAATATTATAGAGTCAAACCGGGTGAGGTATTTATAATTTTCCACAATATTGGTATAAATCCGGCAACCATTGATGCTGCAATGGAAGCGAAGAAGTGTGGAGCAAAAGTAATCGCCATCAGTTCTTCTTATTGGCAAAACGGAATGCCTGCAGATCATTTCATCCGTCATCCGAATAAAAAGAATCTTTTTGATATAGCAGATATCTGCATTGACGATTACAATCCAGTAGGTGACTCTTTACTCAAGATTGATGGCTGCGACATACCTTTTGCTCCAGTGTCAAATATTGTCGATTTTTATATCGCTCATTGGCTGGAAATCGAAACAATTAAGAAATGTGTAGCTAAAGGCATTACTCCTCCTATTTGGTCGAGTGCTAATACTCCTGGAGGCGATCAGATCAACGCTGAGTATATCAAGAAGTATTTGCCGAGAGTAAAGTGCTTATAATTGACTAAATAAAAACAAACATCATGAATAAAACTGATGAAGCATTAAATAAACTATTAAAGAAGTATGATATCAATAATGACCAATCTTTGAATTTACTTCCTGGTTGGAAATTCTTTGATAAGAAACTAAAGGATACTGATATTCCTCTTTTGTCATGGAGGTCAAATAGGAAATATGTCGAATTGAATAAATTGACTTCTGGAAATATTGTTGAACATGTTTGTATGTTACGTTTCTGTTGTCTGACAGACAAAAATACAGATCTATCAACTTTGATGTATCGTGAATTTGATTTATGTGAATTCATAGGGCAAGGAAAAATCTGTTCTATCCATGCCACATTTAGTGACAATCGTGGAGGAAATGTTATTGTCAAATTGGATAATGGAATCATTTGCAGCGTTGAAATTGGTAATTTATTGCCTGACGGAAGTACGATGATTGATAGACATGAAATTATTGCACGTCGTGGCGTTGCAAGCGATATTGTTGTTGATACACAAATTCCTCAAAAGTCCATATATACTTATACTGAAAAAGGAAATTTCGAATATAAAGATGTCGATAATGAATTGTATGGGTTAAGTGAACTTGAAATTGAATCTGTACGTTCAAGTTTTAATTATTTGACTGGTAAAAGAGATAAGACAGCATTAGTTAAACAACATGAGCATTTGTCTTTGCTCATCAAATCAGCGTACATTTCTGACAAAGACTGTAAGAAAATAGAAATTAAATGAGGAGGATGAAAATGAAACCAATTAAAATTGCAATACTGTCTCTTACCCATGGACATACCAGAAAGTATTTTCAAACACTAAACGACAATCCGAATTTGGAGTGGGTTGCTGTATCTGCTGAATCGGAATCAGTTAGAGATGTATTCTTGAAAAGCGGATATCATGTTCCATGTTATATGAGTGATAAGGAGATGTTTGATAAACATCCTGACATTGAAGCCGTTGTAATGGCATCGGCAAATTATAAACATATTGATCAATTTAGAGAATGTGCAAAAAGAGGCATTCATATTTTGTCGATGAAGATTCCCACATTCAACATGGAAGAATATGCAGAAATGGAGGATCTCATAAAGAAGTCAGGAATTGTTTGCCAGATTGAACTTGAGATGCATTATAATCCGGTAATCAATCGGATGAAACAGCTTTTTGCTAACAATGAATTAGGAAAGGTTGAAAGTTTTAATGCAACAAACATCACTCTATCTCCAGTGTGGGCTTTCCCATGGCAAGGCGTTCCAGAAGAAAGTTATGGCAAGAGAATCTCTTTATCTGCTACCGACAAACGTTTCCGTGGCGGTGCCATTTGTGATCATCCTCATATATTTGATATGATTCGCTGGCTTACAAATAGTGACTATGAATATGTCTATGCAGAAGTTGGACCAAATATGCGAACGGATATTGAAGTTGAAGATATTCTTCTTGTAAATGGAAAGATGAAGAATGGTGTTAGTTTCCTGTTTGATCCTTCATGGTCAAGATTGGAGGAAAGATTAAAAGTCCCTGGACCAGGTTGGGAGATATTCCCTAAAAGAATGGAAGTAAACTTTAATATCAGTGGCGAAAAGGGTGTGATGATGTCTGATTGCTTTGGACCAAATGTTTATCATAACGGCTATCCTAATGATCGATATACAGTTCAATATACCTATTTTGATGAGTGGATCGGTTTGATGGATGAATTTATTGATTGCATTCGGAATCATCATGTCCCTAAAATTAATTTGGAATGGCATAAAAGAACTATTGAAGTTATAAATGCCTGCTACGAAAGCATTAAAACAGGACAACCTGTTCATTTGTCTTAAATAATAATAGATTCTATATGGATAAGAAAAATGATAAAATATGGGGATGCCTTTTGCATCTGAGTTTCAACATGTGGGAAGAGTATATCTATCCGGGAAGACCATTTAGAGGATTCAGACCAAATCTGGAATTGGATGAGAAATTGTGGAATGATGCGATTGATTCGATGGTTAAAGCCGGTGCAAATCTCATTGTTATCGATTTAGGTGATGCTGTAAAATATGATAGTCACCCGGAGATAGCTGTTAACAACGCATGGAGCACAACTCGTCTTAGAAGCGAAATTAAACGATTGAAAGGATTAGGATTAGAACCTATACCTAAAATGAACTTTTCTGCGGGACATGATACTTGGTTAAGAGAATATTCAAAAATGGTTTCGACAGATGAATATTACAAGGTTTGTTCCGATTTGATAAAGGAAGCATGCGATATATTTGAGACACCACGTTTCTTCCATTTAGGAATGGACGAAGAAGGCGTTAATGGTCATAGTACTTATAAATATGTTGTCATACGCAAGAATGACGCATGGTGGGCAGATTTTTACTATCTGGTAAGTGAAGTGGAACAAAATGGCTCTCGAGCTTGGATATGGCCGGATTATATGTTGTGGAATGAGCCGGAACAGTTTTTCAAGAAAATGCCTAAATCTGTTTTACAGAGCAATTGGTATTATGATGAAAAGTTCGATTTTAATAGTAGATATGTCCAGGCATATTTGGATCTTGAGAAGAATGGTTACGACCAGATTCCAACCGGTAGCTACCACAATTACAATACTGGAAGTATTGGCAGCACAGTTGCTTTCGGAAAAGAGCATATTGATGATTCAAGACTTTTAGGTTTCTTACAGTCGTTTTGGAGACCTACCATTGAAGAAAACAGAGACCGTATAATCGGCGGCATAGAATTATTAGGAAAAGCCAAACAAAGTTTTTACAAATAATGAATCAGAGTCAGGCTGGAATATTGCCTGACTCTTTATTACAAACATTTTAATATAATTTCATGAAGAAGATAATACTTCCCTACAAATGGGAATTGGTTATCCTATTGTGGATAGCTTTTTTCTTTAATCAAGCAGACAGACAGATTTTTAATGTCGTTTTACCTCTCATAAGAGATGATTTGCATTTGACAGATGCGGATATGGGTTTGGTTGCTTCTGTATTGACATTGTTATATGGAATTTTAGTTCCTATAGCAGGTCTCATTGGAGACAGAATCAGTAAAAAGAAAATCATTATTATAAGTTTGCTTGTATGGAGTGGAGCTACGCTTCTTACGGGAATTAGTACAACTTTAATTGAACTTATCATCCTTAGAAGTGTTGCAACCGGAGGTGGTGAAGCCTTTTATTCTCCATCGGCAAATTCTTCTATCAGTGAAGTGCATGATGAGCGAACTCGCGCTACAGCTCTCTCTATTCATCAAACAGCTTTGTATGTAGGAATCATCTCAAGTGGTTATATAGCTGGAGCTTTAGCTGAGATTTTAGGATGGCGACATACCTTCTATCTCTTTGGTGGATTTGGAATTCTGTTAGGCATAATTCTGCATTTTAGGATGAAAGATTCTATTAATACCCAGATTTCAAATACATCAAATGAGGGAATAACGATAAAAGAAACTTTATCGGCATTTTTCAAGAAACCAACAGCCATATTACTTTCATTGGCTTTTGCAGGAATGCAATTTGTAGGAGTTGGTTTTTTAACTTGGATGCCAACTTTCTTACATGAGAACTTTTACTTTTCATTAGCTAGAGCAGGTTTTGATTCTACTTTTTATCATCATGTAGGGGCTTTTGTTGGGGTAATTTTAGGAGCTAGTGTCGCAGATAAATTTGTACATAAATATCATATGATGAGAGTTTCCATTCAAGCTACAGGATTGCTATTGGGTGCTCCATTTATATATTTGATGGCTAAGAGCAGTTCAATATTGATAATATATATATCCATGCTGCTGTTTGGAATATTCAGAGGAATGTTCGATTCTAATATTTTCGCTTCATTGTATCAGGTTATACCGGTAAAATATAGAGCTGCTTCTACAGGATTTATGTTGATGTTTGCATTTATTATTGGATCAATATCTCCTTATCTTTTGGGATTGTATAAACCTATTTTTGGTTTGGAAAACGGATTGGCATCTTTATCTATTATATATATTGTAGCTTCAGCAATTATATTTATTGCGATTGCTTTTACTTTTTCACGAGATTACTTGAAACAGGACGTATCTGATAATTGATATTGTAATCTTATTTTGTAAGAGTATGTGAATTAGATTATATTTATATCTTTACAGAAAATAAATATGTAGTATAGATATGAAAAAGATAAACTATCTCATCTCCCTAATATCCTTGGCAATTCTTTTTGCCTCCTGTTCCACTCCCCGCTCTTCGCATGCGGCTTTTGCGAGGACGGATTCGTTGGTGATGCCTTCGGTTGTGGGGAATCCGCGGACGAGTGAGGGGGCTTTTGCGATGATTGGGAAGGAGAGGATTTTGACGGTGTATACGAAGTTTGTCGGTGGCGTGGATGATGATGCTAAGGCATTGTTGGTGAAGCGGGTATCTGGCGACGGCGGGGCTACTTGGGGTAATGAGAAGACGGTGGTTGCCGATGAGGGCAGGCAGAATGTGATGTCGGTGTCGCTGCTACGGTTGAAGGATGGCAGTCTGGCGATGTTCTATCTGATAAAGAATTCGTCGGACGATTGTTATCCGGTGATGCGTGTCTCGAAGGATGATGGGGAGACCTGGTCGGATTCAAAGGCTTGCGTGGCGCCGGGGACGGGTTATTTTGTGATGAATAACAGTCGGGTTATCCAGCTTCGGAGCGGGCGGATTCTGATTCCGGTGGCTCTGCATACTTTGAAGGGCATTAATAGCAAGAAATTCAATCCGAAGGCTGATATTTTCTGCCTCTATTCGGATGATAATGGACGGACTTGGAAGGAAACGAATCGGGTGAGTAAACCGCAGGATTTGATTACGCAGGAGCCGGGTGTTGTCGAGTTGAAAGACGGCAGTATTCTGTGCTATATAAGGACCGATTCGGGGTATCAATATTTTTCTAAATCGCACGACGGGGGGATGAATTGGGAGGCTATGAAACGGGGCAGTCTGGTGTCGCCGCTCGCTCCGGCACTGATTGTGCGCGATCCATTCACGAAGGCGCTGGTTGCCGTTTGGAACGATCATCCGAAACAGAGAAATCCGTTGTGTATGGCCGTCTCGTTCGATGAGGGCGCAACTTGGCAGAATGAACAGACGCTGCAGAATGATCCGGCGTATTGGTACTGCTATCCGGCGGTGCTGATTCCCAAACGGGGTGTCGTCGTTGTTTCGTATTGCTTCGGTTCGCCGAAAACTTGGGGACTGGGCGGAATGAAGATTGAAAAATACCGGTACCCAATTCATTAACGGATGACTTTTGCATCCTTAATTTGTTGGATACTCCACACGCAAGGCATACGGGGAAGGTTGTACTACTTAGCTGGAGCTATCTTTTACTTTTATCAGTTTAATGTAGGAGTGAACTTGTCGACATCTTATTTTCAAAATGTCAAAAATGTCAATAATGTCAAAAATGTCAATAATGTCAAGTGACATTTTCATTCTTTTTGACCAAAGGGGGTGGGTGAATGTGGGAAGAATTGAAATATCGCCCGCCATGTAAAAAGGACAGTTCAATAATCCATCGTCCCCTCCCGTTGATTGTTCATTGAAAAGAAGACTCTTATTTTATTTGAACCGGTTAAATGGAGAGTTAAACATTGCTTGCTCAAATTACAATCAGCTTTTATAGGAATTTCTTAACGACGCAGGGATGTTATTGATAAAGAGTCTCTATATTTGCTATAATTAATTGTGACGATAAAGAGTCTTTCAGACAAATTGCTGAAATACGATGAAAATGTCACTTGACATTTTTGACATTTTTGACATTATTGACATTTTTGATATTTTGCAGAAAAAATAAAGATAGATATGAAGACAAAGACAATCGTTGCTATCATCATGCTTTTTATGGCATTGCAGGCACAGGCTTATACCGAGCGCAACCTGTTGACACGCCGTGCGAATCAGCAGCAGCTGAAGGAGATGCTCGTACAGCAACAGCAGTGGGTTAAATATCCTGCGTACACAGATCGCAGTGGCTGGGACAGGATGCTTGGCGACTGGAAAGAGGCGTACATCGCACGCGGCGAAAAGCGGCTGAATTATGCATGGAAGGTGGTCAAAGCTACTGATTATCTGGAGTATGAACGCTCGGGAAGCCGCACGATCATGGAGGATCCTTACTTCGAAAACAATCGCGCCATCGCCGAACTGATGATGGCCGAGCTGGCCGAGGGAAAGGGACGCTTCGTCGACCAACTTATCAACGGCGTTTTCCACACATGCGAAATGACATCGTGGGCATTGTCTGCACACCTTACAAGTCAATACTCGCATCGTTCTCTACCGGAAACGGGGGAGAATATCATCGCCCTCTTTTCATGTCAGACGGGCGCGATGATGTCGTGGATATATTATTTCTTCCATGATACTTTCGATAAGGTTAATCCGGAGATTTCGCATCGCTTACAGGCTGAGATTCAACGGCGTATACTCAATCCATACATGAATGAGAATCGCTTCTGGTGGATGGGCTTCAAAGATTCCGGAAAAAGTTCGCTCAACAACTGGACGCCATGGTGCAACTTCAGTGTGCTGCAGTGCTTTACGCTTATCGAACAAGATCCTGACAAGCTGGCGGCAGCGGTTTACCGCACGATGCAGTCGGTCGACAAGTACCTCAACTCCATCCAGTCCGACGGTGCCTGCGACGAAGGGCCTTCGTACTGGGGTGTGGCTGCGGGGAAACTGTATGATTATCTGCAACTTCTGTCGGATGCTACGGGAGGAAAGCTCTCGCTTTTCGATGAACCGATGGTCAAGAACATGGGCGAATATATTTCACGCGTGTATGTAGGAAGCGGTTGGGTAGTCAATTTTGCCGATGCTTCGCCCAAGATTGGCGGAGACGATGCTGCACTGATTTATCGCTTCGGGAAAGCGGTGAACAGTCGTGAGATGATGGATGAAGCAGCTCTGTTGCAAGCAAATAGCGAGACTGTCGAAGATCCGGTGAGCGAAGATGTGAGCCGTACGCTGCAAAGTTGCTTCTATCGTATTAATGGCGCTGAACCCAAGCATGTTACGCCCGAATGTACTTGGTATCCGGAAACGCAGGTAGCTATCATGAAGGACAAACGCGGTCTGTTTCTCGCTGCCAAAGGCGGCAACAACAACGAGAGCCATAATCATAATGATGTCGGGTCGTTCGTGCTATATGCCAATGAGTTACCTGTCTTTATCGATGCGGGAGTAGGCACTTATACGCGCCAGACTTTCAGTAGCGAGCGTTATCAGATCTGGACGATGCAGAGCGATTATCATAACTTGCCGCAAATCAACGGCGTACAGGAGAAAGCGGGTGCCGAATACAAGGCTTCCGACATACGTTTCGAAGCAGCGAAGAAGCTGTTCGCGATGGATCTGGCGAAAGCGTATCCTAAAGAGGCAATGGTCCGCTCGTGGAAACGCACTTATCAGCTGCGCGACGGACAGCTGAAAATTACAGACCAGTTCGCTCTGGACAAAGCACTAAAAGCCAATGATATACATTTCCTTGTCACGGGTGAGACCGACGCTTCCACGCCAGGTATCGTAACGATAAAAGTTGGAGGCCGTACGATGAAACTGCTTTACGACAAGCGCCAGTTGGCGGCATCACTGCAGACGATTCAGCTGGACGACAAGAAGTTATCTCGCGTCTGGGGCGATAAGCTCTGCCGTATCACTCTGATGGCAAAGGCTGCTACAACGACCGGCAGTTACAACTACACGCTTGTCCCTTGATTTCAGTCCCAACATTCAAAAGCGACTGAATGGATCAAATCGTTTGCATCCATGTCCTTCCATTTCAGGAAAGAGATTCTCCCCTGAGATGGTGTCCTTTTGGGTTCACGGAGTTTACTCCATATCTTTGCACCCCGAAAAGGCATTCCAAAAGAAAGGGAATAAGAGCAACAAACGAATTATAATCAACGCTTAATAAACATTAAATAAGCTTATGTATAAATTAAACTTTTTCGTATCAATCTCGTCATAAAACAGGTAGGAGATTCCTACCTATATAAACACTAATCGTTTAAGGATATGAAAAAAGTTATTTTGAAGATTCATCGTTGGCTTGCCCTTCCGTTCGGGATATTCTTTTCCATACTGTGTTTCACAGGGATGTTATTGGCTTTTCGTCATGAAATTGCTGTCATGTGCGGAGTGAGCAACGACCATGAGCTGGCGTTTTTCAGGACCGTGCAGAGCATGCATCAGTGCTTGTTTATGGCTCCTGCCAGCCATGACGGTACTTCGTTCGGTAAGATACTCATCGGTGTTACAGCCCTTTGTGCCGTTGTCATACTGATAAGTGGCATCGTCCTGTGGTGGCCGAGGAACATGAAGATGCTGAAAAGTCGCCTGAGCGTTCATTTTAATAAAGGATGGCGACGTTTCGTGTTCGACAGCCATGTTTCGCTGGGAATATACGCCACAGTGTTTCTTCTTCTGATGGCGCTTACCGGTCCGACGATGTCGTTCAGTTGGTATAATAAAGGGGCTTCCGCAATCATGGGTGTAAAGGAGGAACCGCAAGGGATGGCCTTCGGTCAGCAACGTCATCACGACGGCGAACAACAACCCTTGGCAGATGCCACCTCGCATAAACAAGCTGTTTCACAAAGCACTAACGATAATGCTGGACCAACTCCGCAAGGGCAGTCTGAATCTCAGGAAACTAAGGCTAATGTAGGACCAACTCCGCAAGGGCAGTCCGCATCTCAAAACGCTGGGGCAAATGGTGAGGTAACTCAGAACCCAATGAACCAAGGGCATATGGACCGAGGACATATGAATCAAGGAGGAATGAATGCTCATCAGATGTTTATGGCGATTCATGGCGGACAATGGGCAGGCGTTGCCGGAGAGATCATCTATTTCTTCGCAGCCATGATAGGCGGTTTCCTTCCGATAAGCGGCTATTATATGTGGTGGAAACGCAGAAATCAAAAGAAAATTCCCACAACATAGATTTTTGATTTTGCCACGTTTGCCATCAACTTCCCCGGTAAGGGGCAAAAAGCGGGCAAAAACAGCTGAAAAGCTGAAGCTGAATGATTAAAATACTGTATATCAATATTATAAGTAAAATATTTCATTCGAATATAATTACCAATTCATTCGAATGCGACAAGACTTTCATTCGAAAGAAAGTTACCTCGCATTCGAATGAAACACTTTCCGCATCCGAATGAAATTCCGTCGCTTTCAGATGCTTCTCATGCATCCAAAAACATCAATTTCTGACATTATCGCCAATAGCGTTTTCCTTCCTGCGATGAGGCAATTCTTCCCCCTCGGTAACGTGACTGTTTCTATCTACTCAAAACTTAACCGTCCCATAGGTAGAAGCTTCACTTCGCCGTTAAGACCTGAAGGAAGCGGCGCCCAATGACCGTAGGTCGTCTTCTTGTAATTCAAGTCTACAAAGTTTATTTCCTTGAAGATACGCCAGTTCACGCCACGACGGTCGTAGTCGGCAATGCGGTTCGCAGTAAGGTTTGTCACTTCCACTTCGATGAGGTTTTTCCCCGTATGAAGATATTTGCCTACAAACAGACGGAACGGTGCCGCCCAAGCCACGCCCGCTTCATGACCGTTGATTCTGACGCGGGCACTTTCGCGTACATCGCCGAGGTCGAGAATCCATTCATCGGCGTGGATTTCCGGAAGAATAAGCGTCAGCGAATAGAGCCCCGTCCCACTGTTGCGCTGCATATCCGGGAAGGGAAGCGTAGTCCACGACACCGGACGGTCGATAGCAAAAGTGCCGTCAATTGCCGGTTCGCTGCTGACGAAACGCAGGTTCCAGCCATGGACGAGCGACAAACTGTAAGGCTGTTCGCTATAATAGTTCCACGACGAAAGATTTCCCGAAGGATGACTGCTGTAAGTCTTGACAATCAGTGATTGTCCCGAAGCCAGTTGCAGAAATACCTGCAGATGTCCGTCGTGAAGACGTGCGCGGGCCATCCCGCTTTTGCCGCTCATCGGGTCGTAAATGGCTGCCATACTGTCGGCTACGCCCAGCGAAACCCAACCGTTGAGATCGCTTTCATGCAATGACGAGATGAAATAAAAATGACCTGTGGCATCGGCGCGACGAAGGCAATGAAGTCCAAGGCGTGATTTCATTTCTTCGGGCACTGCCTTGCAGAGCGCCAGCGTCGAAGCGTAGTCGCTGCCGGTGATGATGCGCCCGCGATTAAACGGAGTGGCAGTGGCAGACGTAAAAGATACGTGCGGAAGATCTGCAGACGTCTTACCGAACAAGGCGCGACGCGAAGTCAACCGACCGAATCCGGGAACATCCGTAGGATAATGTTCGAGGAACACAATATCCGCTCCCTCGCGCGCCAGCTGAATCAGGTGACGCATCACTTTCTCGGGCATCAGACGTGCCGCAGGAATGATGAGCGCTTTATAGCGTGTGCCGCCGCTGGTGACGAGGCGACCGCCTTCGCAACGGGTTCCAAGGATGAAGGCATCCGAGATATAGTCGACATCATATCCGCTCTGCGTCACTTTATTGATGACATCGATAAATTTCGGTGCTCGTTCATTCATGTTGCTGATTTCGAACGCAATATAACGACCGGGCTGTTCCTGCCAGATGTCGTAGATGGGAAGATAAATCAGAAAATCGTTATCAGGTTTGCCGCTCTGAAGAAACGACTGGCAACGGGTGATATAGTCGAAGAATGCCGGAGCATCACGCCAGATGCTGTTCGTAGGCGACATGTTGACGGAAGCGTAGAACAGCCATCCGGGCCACGCTGCTTCGCGAGGCGAATAAGGTGTGCCATGGAAAAAAATATGGTTGACACCGGCGGCGAACATCAGGTCGACGTCAGGTTTGCATTGTGAGAGCGACGTGCGGAAATGCTCTGTAAGCCAGGTCAGCGTCTCTGCAGAAGTGTATGTCTTGCCTGAGATATGCGCTGCCGAAGAGGCATATTTCATCATCGATAGATCAGAATAGTTCACGCGCGTAAGTGAGTCCTGACGCAGACCGCGGATATGGAACTGCGACAACCCGAAGCCTTCGCACTCAGGTATATCAACTGTGGCATAGAGGTCGATAAGATTGCCAGGCGAACCGTGCGCCTGGTTGCGCGTGATGGCACCATGACTGTGCGCCCAGCTTGTCCACTGGCGGGTGAAGTTATGAAGAAGCATGTCGGAGAGCGTTTCGCGATAGTCGGACACGATGCGGGCTGTCGTTTCCGGACGCGTGCCATCGGCAAGGCGCGTCGTATCAAGGAACTCCGGAAAATGATCCTCCAGGCGGTAGCCGCGACGACGGGCGAACTCGTCGAGCAACTGAGACGACCAGTCGGCGATGTAAACTTCGTATGAATCGTTGAAAAACGTGTGCGGATAAGGCGTAGCATCTGCTTTGAACGCTTGTTCGAAATGTGACAGATAATGCGCTACGGCGGAAGAGGAGAAATGGTCGAGCACTAATCCCTCGCCTCCGGGCGAAGCTCGTTTGACTTGCTCGAACGATTTCCCGTCGAACAGTGCGATGAGTCGCCATTGCCCTTGAGGAGCAGTCCACAGCAAACGTTTATCACGCACTTTCGATGTCAGATTAATCACTTGTCCACGGTCATTATAAGCCATCAGCCGCGAAAGAGTGGCTACAGGACGCTGTTCCGCGTCAGCAGGTTCGATGACGGCATCAAGTCGCTCGCCACTGCGAAGGCTGTATTCCTGGAAAAGCGCTCTGGTAGCTGCGTCGGCAGTGCTTACATACGGTCCGCCAAAAGGCCAGCCGGTTCCGGTGTTCATATCTGTCTCGATCTGAAGGCGGTGTCCTTCGTTCTCGGTATATCGCAGCATCTGCATCCAGCGTGACGAAAGAAACGGGATGTCACGCGATTCGTTGCCCTGCACTCCGTAGATCGGCGTGATCTCGACACCGCGCAGCCCCGCTTTGGCGTACTGTTCAAGATTGTAGGTGAGATTTTGCTCATCGACAGCGTTGCCAAGCCACCACCAGCGGGTGTAAGGATGCGCTTCGGGTTGGGCTACAGGCCATTGCTGCGCAAAAGAGGCAAAGGTCGAAAAAAGGGCCAGAATACAGATTGCTATTCGTTTCATGGAAATGTGTTTATTAATCAGTGCAATATTCGCAAAAGTTAGCGACGCTGACAAGCAATCTTGCATTTATTTGGGACGAATATCGCATAAATAGCGTATCTTTGCTCAACAAATAAAACGACAGCGATGATTTACAACACGACATTTCACATTGAACGTTCAATATGGGACGAGAGTCTGGCATTCCTTCGTCAGGAATATATTCCGAAAGCGATGGCCGACGGAAAGTTGCAAAAACCGATGCTGAGTCGTGTGATGCGTACCGACGAAAACGAAGGTGTCAGTGTAGCGCTGCAGTTTCATGTGGCCGACGAAGAGACGCTGTCCGCTTGGTTCGACGAGACGGGTCACGAACTTCATCATCAGCTGCTTAGGCGTTTTGGCAATGCAATGATGGGGTTCAGTACGCTCTTGGAAGAACTCGACTGCGAAAAATAGAGACTACATTTTATGGAGGAAGTTAAAATCAAACGCGAACGTATCATCCTGGGTATCGACCCGGGAACCATTATCATGGGCTACGGAGTGCTGCGCGTTGTCGACAATAAACCATCACTTGAAGCGATGGGCGTATTGCAACTCAACAAGTACGATAGCCATTATCTGCGTTTGAAAAAAATCTTCGAGCGGGTCACCGGACTTATCGATCAGTATCATCCTGACGAAATGGCTATCGAAGCACCATTCTTCGGAAAAAACGTACAGAGTATGCTCAAACTCGGACGTGCGCAAGGTGTAGCAATGACAGCAGCACTGGAACGCGATATACCGATATTCGAATATGCACCTCTAAAAATAAAGCTTTCAATAACAGGCAATGGCGACGCTTCAAAGGAACAAGTTGCCGGAATGTTGCAACGCTATCTGCATATTCCCCAGGAATCAATGCTTCCACAACTTGATGCCACCGATGGACTGGCGGCTGCACTCTGCCATTTCTTCCAACTAAAAAATCCCGTCTCCGACAAGAAATATAACGGTTGGAAGGATTTCATTAACAAAAACCCCGGGAAAATAAGAAAATAAAAAGCACGGACCTTAAAAAAAGTAGCCCGTGCCTTAGAATAAATAAATTGCACTATTAATTATACGATGCCTTGAGCCATCATAGCTTTTGCAACTTTCATGAAGCCTGCAATGTTGGCACCTTTGACGTAGTTGATATAGTCACCGTCTTTGCCGTGCTCAACACACTGATGATGAATGTCGCTCATGATCTGATGCAACTTCGCGTCAACTTCTTCAGCTGTCCATGAAATATGCATGGCGTTCTGAGTCATTTCCAAACCTGATGTGGCAACACCACCGGCATTAACTGCCTTACCAGGAGCAAAGAGCTGTTTGTGAGCAATAAACAAATCAACGGCCTCTGCTGTGCAACCCATGTTGGATACTTCGGCAACACACAATGTCTTGTTTTCGATAAGCTTGCGTGCATCGTCAGCATCAAGTTCGTTTTGTGTAGCACAAGGAAGAGCAATGTCAACCTTCTGTTCCCAAGGCTTGCGACCGGCAAAGAATTTGGCATTAGGATATTTCTCGGCATAAGGAGCAACAACATCATTGCCTGAACTACGCAGTTCGAGCATATATTCGATCTTGTCACCAGAAACGCCATCAGGATCATAAATGTAACCATCAGGACCGGAAATCGTAACAACCTTGGCACCCAGCTGAGTAGCTTTCGTTACAGCGCCCCAGGCAACGTTTCCGAAACCTGAAATGGCAACTGTCTTGCCCTTGATATCGATACCGTGTGTCTGCAACATCTGATGAACAAAATAAAGTGCACCAAAACCTGTAGCTTCCGGACGAAGAATAGAACCGCCGAACTCCATGCCTTTGCCGGTGAACGTACCGGTGTTCTCGCGTGCCAGCTTCTTGTACATTCCGTACATGTAGCCAACTTCACGACCACCAACGCCAATATCACCTGCCGGAACGTCACGATCCGGACCCAGATTGCGCCACAACTCTAGAATGAAAGCTTGACAGAAACGCATGATTTCAGCATCGCTCTTTCCGCGAGGAGCAAAATCAGAACCGCCCTTGCCACCGCCCATAGGCAATGTGGTCAATGCATTCTTGAAAGTCTGCTCGAATCCTAAGAATTTCAAAATGGAAAGATTTACTGAAGGATGGAAACGTACGCCACCTTTGTACGGGCCAATGGCGTTGTTGAACTGTACACGATAACCCAGATTGATTTGGATCTCGCCTTTGTCGTCAACCCAAGGAACACGGAAAGTGAAAATACGCTCCGGTTCAACAAGACGTTCAATGATTTTTGCTTTCTCGAACTCTGGATGCTGATTATAAACCTCTTCTATTGATAGAAGAACTTCCTTAACGGCTTGCAAATATTCCTTTTCTCCAGGATGCTTTGCTTCCAATGCTGATAGAATTAATTCTGTCTTCATAGTATATATAATTACTTATTAAGTGACATTTTGGTTGCAAATATAGGTATTAAACCGGACATGACAAGTATTTTACTTACTTTTTGTCAAATATTTTTATGTTATTGAACATGTTTGTTCAATTTAAATGCTCTTTTGAGATGTTTTTCGGATAACACTGTGAAGTAAATACATCAATAATTCTTACCTTTACAGCCCGAAGACAAAGTGAATGTAGCATTGTCGCGGTATAAAGAATTTTATAAATCAATTATGAGCGGAGTTCCTGACTTTAAGAATGTAGCGTTCAAAGACACTTCATTCGCAAATCTGATGAATAAGCGTATATATAATGTATTGCTTATCGCTACTAAATATGATTCCTTCATGCTCGAAGACGATGGGCGCGTGGATGAACAGATTTTCAACGAGTACACAGCATTAAGCTTGCGCTACCCGCCTCGTTTTACACAGGTTACCACTGAAGAAGAGGCGTTAGCGGAACTGAAAAACCGCAACTTTGAACTCATCATCTGCATGCCGAATATGGACAATCGCGACATCTTCGCTGCAGCTACAGAAATTAAAATTCATTATCCGAATATCCCGATTGTTGTGCTCACGCCATTCTCCAAAGAAGTCTCGAAGCGAATTGCCAACGAGAACTTGAGCGCAATCGATTATGTGTTCAGTTGGCTTGGAAATTCCGAACTGCTGATGGCAATCATCAAACTTATCGAGGATAAGATGAATACACCTGACGACACCGAAAGCGTTGGCGTACAGATTATTCTGCTCGTGGAAGATTCAATCAGATTTTACTCGTCGGCGCTGCCGCATCTATATAAGTTCGTGCTCGAACAGAGTCAGATGTTCGCCAAAGAAGCACTCAATGCGCATCAACAGACGCTGCGTATGCGCGGGCGTCCAAAAATAATGCTCGCACGGTCGTATGAGGAAGCAGTGGCCATTTTTGACCAGTATCGCGACTATATGTTGGGAATCATTTCCGACATGAGTTTCATGCACGACAATGTTAAAGACTCATACGCAGGCTACAAGTTCGGACAGTACGTGCGCAAAACAGGGCTGATCATCCCCTTTGTACTCGAATCTTCAGAGCAAAGCAATGCCGTGTATGCCAAAGAATTGGGCGCTTCGTTCATCGACAAGAACTCCAAGAGTTATCCGCAGGATCTGAAGAAAAAGATTATGGAAAGGTTCGGATTTGGCGACTTTGTCATCGTCAACCCGCAGACAAAAGAGGAAATCATGCGTATTAAGGACCTGAAAGACTTGCAGAAAAAGGTGTTTCAGATTCCTGATGACTCGCTGGTGTATCATCTCAGTCGCAACCATTTCTCGCGATTCTTCTATTCGCGTGCGATGTTTCCGCCGGCAGAACTGCTCAAGCGGGTCGATGTGAGCGATTATGCCAATATGGATGAGGCACGGAAACTGATTTTTGATGTGATCGTTCAATACCGACGAATGAAGAACTCGGGAGTCGTTGCGGTATATCAGAGAGACCGATTTGACGAATACAGCAACTTCGCGCGCATCGGTGAAGGATCGCTGGGAGGCAAGGGTAGAGGTCTGGCTTTCATCGGAGCGATGGTGAAACGCTATCCTGATCTCGAACAAGATAATTTTGCCGTGAATATCCCGAAGACAGTCGTGATTTGTACCGACATCTTCGACGAGTTTATGGAAACTAACGAACTGTATCCTACGGCTTTGAGCGATGCCGACGACGACACGATCCTGCGCTATTTTCTTAGAGCCAGTCTGCCGTCGCGACTTATCGAGGACTTGATGGCATTCTTCGACGTGGTGAAAAGCCCGATCGCCGTCCGGTCGTCGAGTCTACTCGAAGATTCACACTATCAGCCTTTTGCGGGAATATATTCGACCTATATGGTGCCAAAGCTCGATGATAAATATGATATGCTGCGCACGGTCAGCGATGCTATAAAAGCCGTTTATGCGTCAGTGTTCTATCGCGATAGCAAAGCGTATATGACGGCTACTTCGAACATTATCGATCAGGAAAAAATGGCAATCGTGCTTCAGGAAGTAGTGGGCAACAGATACAACGATCATTTTTATCCCACAATTTCGGGCGTTGCACGTTCGCTTAACTTTTATCCTATTGGTAATGAGACTGCCGAAGATGGAATTGCCAATATCGCCCTCGGACTGGGAAAATATATTGTCGATGGCGGACAGACATTACGGTTCTCGCCACGCTATCCGCATAATATTCTTCAAATGAGCACGATGGATTTTGCATTGCGCGAAACGCAGACCCGCTTTTATGCCCTCGATCTGAAGAATCTGGCAGAACAATTCTCTGTGGACGATTCGTTCAACCTGTTGCGTCTTAGTGTAAAAGATGCCGATGCTGATGGATCGTTGAAATATATCGTTTCAACATACGATCCCTACGATCAGATCATTCGCGACGGCTATTATCCGGGTGGGAGAAAAATCATCTCGTTCGTGAATATCCTCCAACACGATGTGTTCCCGTTGGCAGATACGCTCGACAAGATTCTTCATGTCGGGCAGGAAGAAATGGGTCGACCTATCGAGATTGAGTTCGCCGTGAATATCGATCCGGAGGACACAAGCAAAGCTACATTCTATCTGCTTCAGGTGCGTCCGATAGTAGACAGCAAAGAGGTGATGGAGGAAGATCTGACAGTTATTCAAAAAGAAGATACGCTGTTGCAATCAACCAGTGTTCTGGGACATGGCATCGTGTCGGATGTCAATGATATCATCTATGTGAAAACAAAGGAGTTCAATTCTTCGAATACGCAGGAGATTGCTTACGAGATAGAGAAGATGAACCGCAGTTTCACCGCTCAGGAAAAAGGCTATGTACTTGTGGGACCTGGACGCTGGGGAAGCAGCGATCCGTGGCTTGGAATACCTGTCAAATGGCCGCATATCAGCAATGCGCGCGTCATTGTTGAATGTGGATTGGAAAACTACCGCGTCGATCCGAGTCAAGGCACGCATTTCTTTCAGAACCTGACTTCGTTTGGCGTAGGCTACTTCACTATCAACCCGTTTAAGAATGACGGATGGTTCGACGAAGCTTTTCTGAATAACATGGAGGCAACAGAGGAGACAAAGTTCCTGCGGCATATCCATTTTAATGGACCAATAGTGATTAAGATGGACGGCAAGAAGAGCCTCGGAGTGGTTCTGAAGCCTGTTCAAAAAGAATAAAGGATGTTGTGGTGGCATAATGCATATTTGGCAAAAACATTGGCTTTCATCTTCGGATGGCTGGGCGATCGGTTATTGGGCGATCCTGCGGGATGGCCGCATCCGGTCATCGCTTTCGGAAAGATGATCGCTTATGGCGAAAAACAACTCAACAACGGCGACAGGCGTGCGGCAAAAGGAGGACTGATGGCTGTTACATTAATTGTCGGCGTATATTTATTGTGTCGTATCATTTTGGATTGGGCTTCCGATATTCATGAGTATCTCTGTATGGCTGTCACTGCTCTAGGTGTGTTTTATTGCCTTGCCGGGAAAACATTGATCACGGAAGTGAAGGCTGTGTTCGAAGCTGTAGAAAGGAGCACCGAAGAAGGCCGTCGTCAAGTTAGTCGCATCGTTGGACGCGATACTTCCGATCTGTCGCCGCAAGAAATACGTGCCGCTGCATTGGAGACACTGGCGGAAAATCTGAGCGATGGCGTTATAGCGCCGATGTTCTGGTTCACGTTGCTGGGTCTTCCCGGAATGATGGCTTATAAGATGGTGAACACACTCGATTCAATGATTGGATACAAGACAGAACGCTATCTGGCTTTTGGGCAGATTGCTGCGAGAATTGACGATGTGGCCAACTATATTCCTGCAAGAATAACGGCGTGGTTGATGTTGCTTGTAAGCGGCAATCTGAAGAAAATGGGTTTTGTACGGCAATTTGGACCTGCTCACGCCAGTCCCAACTCAGGTTATCCGGAATCGGCGCTGGCTGCGATTTTAAACTGCCGTTTCGGAGGAACACACAACTATTTTGGCGAAGCGGTCGTGAAACCCTACATCGGAACAAACGAAAGACCATTCACAATGGGCGACATGACCATCGCTATTAATGTCAACAACAACACCGAATTGGCTATGGGCCTGATCGTGTGTATTTTATCAATGATCATTTATTAAAAACAACAGTTATGGAAGTTAGATTAAACAAGATGCTCAGCGATGCCGGATTGTGCTCGCGCCGTGAAGCTGACGAATACATTAAAGAGGGACGCGTACGGGTAAACGACGATCTTCCACGTGTAGGACAAAAAGTGACCGAAAACGACAAGGTGACACTCGATGATGTTAATGTGACTATAAGCAAAAAATCACTCAGAGATGCCGAAGCTGCAAAACTGCCTAAAGTACGCAATGATGTGAAGAAAGAAAGTGCTGCCGGCGAGGGTAGGACGTCGGGAACTAGACCGGAAAAGAAAGGCGGTCTGCGTCCTGGTAAATATGGCAAATATAATAAATATGCTGCCGCTCGCGCTCGTGCTCGTGCTCAAGAAGGCACAGATAATGAAGAGACTGCAGAGCCTCGTCGAACAAGAAGCAGTCGCCCGCAACGTTCTTTTGAGGGACGTTCTGAAAGAAGCTCTTTCAATAATAGTGCAGATGAACGCCCACAGAGAAATCGCACTTTTGGTGGACAACGTTCCGAAGGCCGTCCACAGAGTCGCCCGCAAAGATCTTCTGGCCGCAATAACAGAACGAGAGGAGATCGGTGATGCCAACGAAATATATCACACTCATCACCGGAGGCGAACGTTCAGGCAAAAGCCGTTATGCGCAGACATTGGCTCTGTCGCTCGCTTCAAATCCGGTGTATCTTGCCACTTCGCGCGTTTGGGACGAAGAATTCCGCCAGCGTGTGCTTCGGCATCAGGCGGATCGCGGACCGCAATGGACAAATATTGAAGAGGAAAAATATTTGAGTCGTCATGATTTGACAGGACGTGTAGTTGTAATCGATTGCGTTACGCTGTGGACCACTAACTTTTTCTTCGATAACAAGAGTGACATTGATCTTTCATTGAAGGAGATCAAAGAGGAATTCGACAAGCTGTGTGCAGAAGAAGCTTATCTCATCTTTGTAACCAATGAGATAGGCATGGGAGGCGTTTCACCTGACGAGATTCAACGCAAGTTCACTGATCTTCAAGGTTGGGTGAATCAATACATTGCTTCGAAAGCCAATGAGGTATTCTTGATGGTCAGTGGGATTCCTTTGAAAGTCAAATAAATTACTACAGTTTCAATTGTGATTTGTCAGTTGATAAATATGGTTGTACAAGTCGAGAACCTGTGAACTTGTATTGAAGTTGATATTTTTTTCGGTGATATATTTCAGAATCTCGTCTTTCTGCTTCGGAAAGAGTTTCATAAACTGTTTCTGTGTTTCGAAACGCTTTTCTTTCCCATCAATATGAATCTTATAGACGTGATCGATAGTTCCAATCCAATCCTGATTGGTATTAAGCGAATGGACTGACGTCCCTCCAGTGCCGAAATCGGCAATACTTCCATAGGTACGGATGGCACCGGCACTGGATGTTGTGCCATAACCAGCATCTTTTTTCCCTTCAAAAATACGCGGGTTATAGAAAATGAGAAAATCAGGATTGGTCTGAATTATTTCTGTCGGACCGAAACGCGTGACGTAAAATGTCCGTGAGTCTGTTTTCAAACAACCAATCTTATCCTGTTCACCAAACATTTTCAATTGATTATTGTCATTGTTGTCAATAAAAACGAACGAACCACTGATCAGGTCATAATTAGCATCGACAGTGAATGTTCGTCCATCTTTGTAATACACTGTGGATGGTTGGAATTCATTAAAAAAAAATCGCTTCTGCTTATCTTGAGCAAAAGAAATTGCTGACAAAGCTGCCAGACTGATGAAGAGCAAATAAATTCGTTTCATAATCTAATAATTTAATGGCTTTTACTAAAAATCTTTACATACAAAAATATATTATTTTTTCAAAAGCGCTATGCTTTAGACTATTAAGTTTTGTATTTTCTAAATTTAAAAAACAGCTATTTGTGAGTGTAAAGTTTGCTAATGCATATCAAAATGAAATAAAAATAGGCTAGTGTATTGCAATTATTAAATATAATAGCTTACACAAATAAGCAAAAACAGGAATTTTAATCACAAAAAGTTTGTTATTTGGAAAATCTTCCTTTATCTTTGGGCTTTTGAAAAGACATTAAAACACGATTTAAATCAACAAAAAAGACATGGAAAACGAATTTGCAATGAATGCCAACACTGTAGTGGCATATTTACAAAAGCCTTCCGAATCATTTACAAAGGCTGATATTATCTCCTTCATCAAAGCAAAGGAAATCAAGATGGTCAATTTCATGTATCCTGCAGGCGACGGGCGCTTGAAAACTCTTAATTTTGTCATCACCGACGAAGCCTATTTGGATGCGATACTCACTTGCGGCGAACGCGTCGACGGTTCGAGTCTGTTCTCGTTCATCGGGGCAAGCAGCAGCGATTTGTATGTGATTCCGCGTTATCGTACGGCCTTCGTTGATCCGTTTGCCGAACTGCCTACACTGACGATGCTCTGTTCTTTCTTTGATAAAGATGGAAATCCATTGGAAAGCGCTCCAGAACATACTTTGCATAAGGCTAGCGAAGCTTTCACTAAGACAACAGGAATGACGTTCGAAGCCATGGGAGAACTTGAATATTATGTTATCTCCGATGCCGAAGATCTGTTTCCGGCTACCGATCAGCACGGCTATCATGAATCAGGACCTTATGGAAAATTCAATCAGTTCCGTACGCAATGCATGCAATATATTGCTCAGGCAGGCGGACAAATAAAATATGGTCATTCGGAAGTGGGCAATTTCACGATGAACGGCAAGAACTACGAACAGAATGAGATAGAATTTCTTCCTGTACCTGTTGAGAAAGCAGCCGAGCATCTGATGATTGCCAAATGGGTGATTCGTAATCTCGCGTATGAATACGGCTATAATATCACGTTTGCTCCTAAACTTGTTGCCGGGAAAGCAGGTTCCGGACTTCACATCCACATGCGTATCATGAAGGATGGCAAAAACCAGATGCTTCATGACGGTGTTCTTTCGGAAACAGCCCGCATAGCTATTGCCGGAATGATGGATCTTGCTCCATCGATCACTGCTTTTGGCAACAAAAATCCGATTTCATATTTCCGCTTGGTCCCTCATCAGGAGGCGCCTACGAATATTTGTTGGGGCGACAGAAATCGCTCTGTTCTTGTGCGTGTTCCGCTGGGATGGACTGCAAAGAAAGAGATGTGTATGCAAGCGAATCCTTTGGAAGGCGCTGCGCATTTTGATACAACACAAAAACAGACGGTCGAGATGCGTTCGCCGGATGGATCTGCCGATATTTATCAACTTCTTGCCGGATTGGCTGTTGCCTGCCGTCATGGTTTCGAAATGGAGAATGCACTGAATGTTGCCGAGAAAACTTATGTCGACGTGGATATTCATCAAGAGGCAAACAAAGCGCGTTTGGCTTCACTTGGCGAACTTCCCGACAGCTGCGTGGCTTCGGCACAATGCTTGAAACGTCAGCGTGCCATCTTTGAGCAGTATGGTGTGTTCAGTTCTGCAATGATTAATGGCATTATCAGCAAGCTCGAAAGTTTCGACGACGGAGAACTGCGCAATTCATTGATTCGCAACTCACAAGACGAAGAAGAACTGTTGGCCAAATATTTCCATTGCGGCTGATTTTTTCATGTCTCACACGAGTTATTATTTTCATTGGCATCATAATTCCAATAGTTTTCTGCAGAAGAAGTGTCAGCCATATTTTAATCGCTGACGCTTCTGCCTGTGGCAATGAAATAACTCGTTCTGCTGTTCAGATACTGCGTAACAGCATCGGTATACTGATCGTGTGCCTGCTGACTTTGTGATTGTGCATTCAATAAATCGCTCATGGTCGAAGTGCCTGCTTGATAGTAGTCTTCATTGAGACGAAGATTCTCGGCGGACTGCTCCAAACTCTTTTTAGCAAGAAGAATCTGTTTATAGGCATTATCAAGATCGTTGAATGCACTTTGCATCTGGATGAGAAGCATCTGCCGATTGTCTTCGCGATCTTGTCGGGCGATTTGTTCGGCAATCTTTTGATGACGCACGCTGTGACTACTTCCCCACCAGTCACTGATGGGAATGTTGACTGTAGCAAGACCAAAAACTTTCATGTGACCTGTGTTCGACAAGTCTTGATACACTGTTGCAGCACCAACAGCAACAGTAGGCATCAACGCTCCTTGTTTGAGTTTTTTCTGCAAAACACTTGCCTCAACATTCTTGTCGAGCAGTTTCGCTTCCGTCCGATTATCTAGTGAGGCAGCGTGATTAACCAGATAGACAGAGGGTTCCGGCAGATGACTGGTAAGCGTTGTGTCAATGCTGATATCTTGTCCGAAAACGCCGATATACTGCGCAAGAACCATTTTACACAGTTTGACGCCATTATCCAGTTTGAGTCTGTTGGCAGCGATTTCATTCTGTTTCAGTTCGACGCTCAGCACATCATTCTTGTTGCTTATTCCTGCTTTGAAAGCATTCTCTGCATCTTGATGAATACGCTGCAACTGTTTATCGACTGCATCGAGCGTATGCTGCTTTTCGTAAAGCGACAGCAACTGATTGTAATATGATTCTGTTGTGTTGAGAATATCATCTTTCGACTGTTCAAGTTGAAGTTTTCTGACATCTGTCTGCAATCTGGCCAGTTTGTTTCCATTAACGATTTGTCCGCCGGCAAACACTGGCTGCATCGCCATCAGATTCACCATCGTTCCATGATTGATAGCTTCGAGAGTAAAAGAAGTAGGCAACGAAGCGAGTGCCGAAGGATCGAGTCCGAGTTTGGAGATGATGCCGGCAAGTTGTTGCTGATCGTCTTGCGTCAGATTGATATTTTGTGTTATCAAATTGTTGGAGCGAAAATAAGTGCCTGAAGCCGAGACAGTAGGAAAATATTTTGAAAAAGCCTCCTTTTCTTGTTCTTTAGCCTGTTCGATGGCCAGCCTTCCGTTTTTGACTTTGATATTGTTATCAAGCGCCATCTGTCGGCATTCGGCAAGCGTATAAACTTTTTGCGCCTGCATAACCGGATTAACAATGAATCCGGCACAAAGAATCAATATATATAATCTGTTCATATCTATTGCCAAATTTATTTACTACCCATTGATGAATGAAGCATTGCAAGCATTGAAGCTGCGCGGACACCTTCATTTTTCAGTTTGCGTTTTTTGTCCTCAATACGGAAAATCATCCAGTATCCGATAGGAATCATAGTGATGATAAAGAGCATCGAGACGATTGTTCCGAAGCAGACAACGACGCCCATCGGTCCCCACATCGGCGAATTTTGAATCACCATCGGAACGACACCCATGGAAGCAGCAGCGCTGGTCAGGAATATAGGTCGCATTCTTCGTTGTGCCGCATGGAGAGCAGCATGTTTAGCACTCAGATGGTATTTAGTGCGTAGTTCTTCAGCATAATCAACCATGATGATTCCGTTACGCACAATGATGCCCATAAGCGAGATGATGCCTAATGTTCCTGTCATGCCCACTTCCTGTCGCATGATGAAAACGCCTAAAGCAGCGCCCAACAGTGAGAACAGCAGCGAAAACATGATCAGCAGTGATAGACGGATATCTTTCAAATGGAACAGCAGAATCACAAAGATGACAAAGATAGAAATCACTAGTCCGTCGTAGATCTGCGGTCCATATTCTTCATCGCTAGCCTTTTGTCCACCGGCTTTCATTGTGACACCTTCAGGCATATGAATTGTCGACACCTCATTAAGCACTTTGCTGGTCACATTATTCAGATTCAAACCACGTCTGACATCCGCCAGAACAGATATTGTGCGAACACCATTGCGTCGAACGATCTGTCCTTCGCTCCAGTCGGGTTGCACTTTAGCAATTTGACGAAGCGGCACATTGACTGACGGAATCATTCCGCTGACAGTGGCATTGCCCACATCATCAGGATGTTGCAGCCCGAAATGGTTGTCTTTGAGCATCACTTGAACAGGATAATCGCCTTCCCAGACCGTCGATAGCGGAATTCCCGTTCCGAAACGGGTTGCCAAATTCATCGAGAGCATGGCTTTATTGATTCCCAAACGCGTTGATTCATCATTATCGAGCGTAATTTTCATTCCGTTTGTTGTTCCTTCAAAATTACTTCGTACGAGGAGTAGATTCGGGTCATGATGTAGAATAGCCATTGCCGAGTCGACAACTGCATGCAGTTTTTGTAGGTCATCACCACTGTAGCGAATTTCTATCGGAGCTGTAGCATCCGAATAATCAAGCTGTTTAAAGCGGACCATGGCATTGCTGAAATAGTTGGTGTACATCGGTGTGTACTTGTCGAGTAAAGCCACTGTTTCCTTGTCGCTCTTGGTGTTGACTATGAACTGGGCAAAGTTTGTTCCTCCGATTTGTGGTGCATAAGCTGTTTGGAATCGCGGCGAACTGCTTCCATAGAAAGTCGTGATGTTGAGCACACGTGGATCCTGTTTCATCATGTCTCTGAGACTGTCGGCCACTTGAGCAGTCTGTTCGATAGCCGTTCCTGTTGGCATATAAATTTCGACAGCAAACTGATAACGTTCAGCGCGCGGCATCATCTTTTGTGGCATCATCGAATACAACGTTCCTCCAACAATAATCGAGAGTACGCCAATGCCCAGTGTAATGAATGGATGCGCGAAGCAGGTCTCAATAAGCCGGTTATAATATTCCTGCATGATTTCGAGGAATGTGCGGCGGCTTTTCTTCGACGGATCTTTTTTCAGTCCTTTCTTGATGAATGAGAACTGCAGCAGCGGAACCACAAAGACCGCAATCAACAATGAAGCACCGAGCACGATGGAAACGCCATAAGGGAACCATTTGACGAAATCGTACATCATTCCTTTCATTGTGATAAGTAATGGAAAGAAGGTGATGGAAATAGCCAGTGTCGCACTGAAGATTGAAGAGAAAAACTCTTTCGCCGCATATGAAGCTGCATGCCAGCGACTCATTCCTTGATCAATTTTCTCAATATAACAGTCGATGATGACGATGGAATTGTCCACAATCATTCCCAGCGTGACGATGAGTGCCGCCAAAGTAACCGTATTCAGTTCAATACCACACGCATAGAAGATGCCCAGCGCAATAAAGATTGTGATTGGAATTGTGCTGGCCGCAACACTTGCCACACGCATCGGCAGCAAGAGCATGATAACCAGGATGACCGAACAGATAGCGATGAGCAACTCTTCCAAAAATTCGATGATGGAGCTGTTGACCACTTTGCTCTGATCAGTTATTGTGTAGATACTTACATCTTTAGGCAGTGTTTTTTCGAAGTCGCCGATGATGGCTTTGACATTCTTTCCGAACTTCACGATGTTGTTGCCTTCGTTCATCTCAACTGAGAGCACGATACATTTCTTTCCATTGTTTTTTACATACGAATCAGACTCGGGATATTCGCGTTTGATTGTTGCAATATCGCGAAGGCGGATCACATTGCCTTTGGGGTCAGAAAAGACTATCTGCTGAGCTACATCATTTTCAGTACTGAGTGCCGAGCGTAGATGAATCGGACGAACCGTTTGCTGATCGTCGACGGAACCACTGAGCACTGTCAGTCCTTGTGCCGAAAGGCTTCCAAGCAGTGTAGCGGCGTTCAGTCCGTAGTCCGAAAGTCGGTCGCGATCGATATACACGCCAATCTGTTCTTGTTGTTCACCATAGACGCGCAAGTTGGCGATGTCGGGAAGTGTTCGGAGATGATCTTCTAACGTTGTCATATAATCGTGCAGTTCACGATACGTCTTGTCTTGACTTTCCAGCGTTATCAGCATTGCTGAAGTGTCGCCGAAATCGTCGTTGGCAATCAGTGCCATCACACCCGAAGGCAGTTCGCTTTTGAACTGTTGCAGACGGATTTTAAATTTACTCCAAAACTCGTCCTTATCTTTTACATTATCGTTGAGTTCCACGAATACGTAGCAAACCCCGTCTTTCGTTTGCGAGTAGGTTTTATGCTTTTTTATTTCCTTGAAACTCCACAGAAACTTTTCAAGTGGTTGTGTGAGTTGATTTTCAACTTCATTGGAAGATGCTCCTGGGTAAACGCCAACGATCACGCCTTGACGGATCGTATAAGATGGGAACTCATTTTTCGGCATATTAATTAGCGAATATATGCCGTAAATAATCCCCACTGAAAGCACGAGCAACATGATGCTCTTGTAATGCATCACTGTCTCGATGATATCTAACTTGTGACTATTGCTCATGATACTTTTATTTTAGTGCCTTCGCTCACTTTATTCTGCCCGCCGACAATCACTTGTGTGCCTTCCTGAAGTCCACTTGTAATCGTCACGCCTTGGTCGCTCACTTCGCCCGTTGTCACCACACATTTCTTTGCAGTATTGCCGGAGGCAATCCATACAAACGTATTGCTTCCATCTAACATGATAGATTCATGAGGAAGGATGATTGAAGAGGATGTACTTTGATTTTTAATGCTTGCACTGCATACCATTCCCGGAAGTAGAGCATGATCAGCGTTGGCAAGTTCGAGTTTGACATCGTAGGTGTGACTGAGCGGATTCGCCTGAACGCCTTTCTCCGTCACTTTCCCTGCGAAGCTGCGTCCGCCAAGTGCTGCAACAGTGAACGCAATTTCCTGTCCTTTTTGTATGGATGCAATTTCTTTCTCAGGAATGGAGAGTTTCACCTTTACACGGTCGATCTTGACCAATTTGAAACAGCCCATTCCAGGAACAACATTGTTGCCAATATCGACCATACGCTGCGAAATAAAACCTGCGAATGGTGCATGTAACGCACAGTCACTTATGCTCTTGCGGGCAATTTTCTCACTTGCTTCCGCCTGTGCTAACTGTGTCTGTATTTCAATGAATTTGATTTCTGGCAAACTTCCTTTCTTGTAAAGCGTGTTCAGTCTGTTGTAAGCATCGCGCGCCTGATCGAGAGTTGATTTGGCAATATTGTAGGTGTTTTGCACCGTAGTTTTGTCTAATGTTGCCAAAGCCTGTCCTTGGCGAACAGCCTGTCCTTCATCGACAAGCACTTCGGCGACAGTTCCCATTTGCGAGAAACTCAATTGTGAGCCGTACGATTCTTCGACCGTCCCAACATAGGTATGTGTGCCTGCTTCTGCCGACGACTGCACTGTCATTGTTTTTACTTGAATGATTGCTTCTTCCGTCGTATTTTGCTTCGATGAACAACTCATGAGCCCTATCGCGCAAAGTATGAATAATGTTACTTTTTCCCCTTTCATATTGTATGATTCTTATTCGCTGCAAAAGTAAGGTGGCTAAGTAGATGTAAAAAGGCTAATATTGCCTATAAATTGTTCGATTCTTTAGAATTTGGCTATTTTTTTGAGCTGAATTGTTCTTTATCTTATTGTTTAAACTATATTTGTGTAAATTATTGAACGATGAACGAACAGATACAACTGCCTTTCGAATGTGTAAAGCTTGATAGTGATTCGCCATTTCTGATTGAAGATGGAGGATTGATTTCGACCGGAGACATGATTGGTGTGTTTTTATGCACCGAAGGCTCCATCGAAGCGAATATTGACACGCGAACTTATGCAATAACGAAAGGTAATATTTTTTTCTACACACCTACTTTCTTCGTTCATATTCTTCATAAAAGCAGTGATTTTCGTGGCATTGCGATTCGTGTGGATTATGATTTCGTTCTCCCACCACTTAATCGGGTGTTGAGTATTCGCGAGCAATTGCTTTTCAGAAACAATCCTTATCTTTCGCTTAACGACAAACAGTTTGAATCAATTCAATCGCTGATGTTACAGCTAATTTCTAGGATTGAGTTGGAAAACAAATCGACGATCGAGATGCAACGCAAAATTTTGATGCGCGAACTGATCATTTCGATGGGAACAACACTGCTGTTCGAGACTTTGGATGTTTTTCTTTCCAACTATCCTATATTAGCAACTACTAATCAAGATCGCAACGATACAATTGTTCAGAATTTTCTTATATCTCTCTATCATAACTATAGAATTGAGCGCGACGTGGCATTTTATGCTTCGCAACAATGTATGACGCCGAGCTATTTCACGTCTGTCATTAAAAACAAGACCAGCAAACCTGCTCTGCAATGGATTATCGAATCTGTCATCACAGATGCAAAACAAATGTTGCAATATTCTACCTCAAGCATCAAGGAGATTGCCCTGCATTTGAATTTCCCAACACAATCATTTTTTGGCAAATATTTCAAGCAATATGTTGGCCTCTCGCCAAAAGATTACAGGAAAAAATTTGCTTCGAATGCCCATATCGAAGGCAGTCGCAAAGTGATTCACAATGCTCCATGCCTTATAAAGATGCTTTGATTTTTGCGCTTTTGTTAGGCTTCAGCAGATTCAGTAGCAGGCAATTCTTTTTTGCGAGTCAGAATACTGGCAATGACGATGGTGATGGCCGAAATAGGCAGCGCAAACAGAATCGGATCAACAAGCTTTATGTCGTTGTCAAATAGTACGCTAGTGCCAAACAATGCTTTGCAGACACCAAAAGCTTCCGCTTCCTTAGCATGTATGAAAGCCATGCAGAACAATGTCGCGAACGTTCCGAGCCACATGCTCCACATTACGCCTTTAGAAGTAGCTCCCCTCCAATAAAGTGCACAGAAGTAGGCGGGAAGGAAAACGATGGCGCAAAGTCCCATGAAGATAGAAGTGGCACGCGCAATGATACTGTCTGGCAACATGTAGCAGATGATGTAACTGAACAGAATCGCAACCAGTACACCCATGCGGATGATCAGCTTGTGGTTCAGGTCTGGACGCTTTTTATAAACGCCATACACATCTTGTCCCAGCGCCGATCCCATCGTGTGGAACTGCGAACTGAGCGTACTCATGCTTGCCGAAAGGATGCAGAGCATAAACAGCGCTGAGAACCATCCCGGCATGGCATTATCAATGAAGTAAGGAATGATTTTGTCGATATCTTGAATCAGGTCTGTTGCTACTTTACCGCTTGTCTTCATAAAATAAAGATTACTTAGAGCTCCTGTGTGATAAATAGTTCCTACGGTTATGAAGATAAACAGACAGCCGATGAAAACGCCACGCTTAAGTTCGCGTCCGCTCTTGACCGTCATGAATCTTACAACCAGCTGAGGCTGAGCCAAACAACCGATGCCGACACCCAGAATCAGTGAAGTGACAAGCGTGTACCACTGCGGCGAGCCGGTTACAGGCATAGCTGTCCATCCTTGATGTCCCAAGGCTTTAAACTTCTCGGGAACTTGCGGCGCCAAATCGGTCAGCGCTTGATTGGCCTCAGTGAAGTTCATCCCCAAAATACGATAAATAGAGAACAGCAGCACGAGCATACAGATAAACATAATCACGGCTTGCAAAGCATCGGTGTACATCACGCCCTTAATACCACCCGCCACGACATACGCGGCAATAACCAACGTGAATATCAGCAACGCCATATTATAATCGATGTGGAAAACTTCCTCCATAAACACTGCTCCACCTTTCATTACAACCGCTGCATAAAGCGGCATCGTGATGAAAATTATCGCTCCAACAAACACTTGCACAGCACGTGACTTATAATATTTTCCTAGAAACTGTGCGAAAGTACCTGCTCCTAGTTCAGCACCAATTTTCCGTGTGCGCAATCCAAAGAGGATGAATGCGATGACAACGCCGACGAACATGTTTAAGAAACAGAGCCATTGAATGCCCATTCCGAATGCAGCAGCAACGCCTCCAAAGCCTACTATAGCTGACGCTGAAATAAATGTAGCTCCGTAGGAGAGCGACATCACGAACGGGTTCATATCGCGTCCGCCCACCAAATAATCACTTGTAGAAGTAGTTTTCTTATACCCTACGTATCCTAAAAATACCAACGAAAGAAGGTAAATGATGACAATTAGTCCTAGTGTAAATTCATTCATGATATTAATCTTTATTCCAGTTTCTAATTCCGTACCAAGCTGAATAAATCACGCACGCAATCCCTAAAAGGTAGGGAAGAATGATTAAAATGTCGTCGATGCCAAACATATTGAATCGTGTTTTTATAGTTGATAATCTTTTTTTTGGTGACAAATGTATAAGTAAAATATGATATTGTGAAAATAATTGATAGGATTTTATGGCAAAAAATTTATTTTTGATTGATTTTAGTGAGAATTGGGGTGCAAGATGACGAAAATAGACGATTTGTCTTGCAGCCAGATTTATTTCGAGCACGAAGTTTAGGTATCAATTACAGATTTCACGTAGGCGATTGATTTTGCATAATGTGCTTCAATTATTTTCGAAATAATATAGATACTGGTTGATCCATTATTTATGTATTCTTTCTTTACCGCAAATATCAGACAATTATTATTCAAAATAAAGCAAGTTAATATTTTATTGGAGAACTATTTTTGTAAGAAAATGTTTGAAAATCATGAATAGGAAAAAATTCTTACAACTTTCTGGATTGATGATTGCAAGTGCTGCGTGTGGTAAAGTAGCTGCTAAAGAAATTAGTCCGAGTAGTGTCAGAAATGATAACAACTCATCTCAGATTTTTAATTTTCAATTGATGGATTTGCATGTGCATCGCTCCAGCAAGTTGACTATTGATGATATTGTGGCAAAGCAGAAAGAATTGAATATGAAGATCGGAGTGATGGAAAATATTGCGCCTTGGGGGATTAACAGCAATGAAAAATTGAAAAACTATTTGGAGGTGATGAAACCATATCCTGTCTATATCGGTCTGCAACCCATGAGTCCGGGTTGGAGTAAGAATCTGTCGCCCGAATTGATTGCTCAAGCGGATTATATTGCGATGGATCCGCAGGTTGTTCTTGATGGAAATCGGTATGGAGAAACAATCCTATTATGGGATTATAGTACTTATATTGATGATGTAGAGCTGTTTATGAAACGTAACATGCAGCATTATTTTGATATTATTTCAGGTGAAGAGCCGCTGGATATACTCGCCTGTCCGCTGTATTTGCCGAATTGTATCGAACGTGAGTATCATATTTTGTGGACTAAAAAGCGTTTGCAGCAGATTATTGACGCCGCAGAATCTAAACATATTGCGATAGAAATAAACGATGTCATGCAAGTCCCTCATGAAGAATTTATACTGATGGCTAAGCGTGCAGGATTAAAGTTTACTTTTGGTTCGGATGCTCGTAATCAGTTCGTCGGACGTCTTGATTATTGCAAACGGATGGCTGAAAGATGCCACCTTTCACAAAAAGATTTCTTTATTCCTTGCAGTCACCGCTAATTTTATATATTTGCAACATCAAATTTAATTTCAACTTAAAACAAATTTATGAAACAGTTATTCAAACTATTCCCTAAATCGTTAGCAGTTCTATTTTGCGCAACTGCTGCAATTGCCATGTTTGCTGTTCCTGAAACGGTTTCGGCAAAGAAAAAAACTATTGGTATACAGCTCTACTCAGTGATGAATGCAGTGAGAGAAAATCCTAAAGCCTCTATTGATAGACTTGCAGGAATGGGCTACAATGCTTTTGAACTTGTACAATGGGGCGGCGATCCGAAAGTGTTCGGTCTTCCGGCTTCTGAATTCAAATCGCTCTGCGATAAGAAAGGTATAAAAATAATTTCTACACACTCAAGCATTCAGGAAGATCCTGCCAAGGAAACTGAGGTTATGCAGAGATGGCGCCAACTGTTTGAGATTCAGAAGGCTTGTGGTGGAAAATATTTCGTTATCCCTAGTTACAAAGTGGATTACACCGTGAATGATATGAAACAGATGTGCGAATATTTCAATCGCGTGGGTAAAATTGCTGCAGAATATGGTTTAAAACTTGGTTATCATAACCACTCAGGAGAATTCCAAAAACTGAAAGACAGCGATAAGGTGATGTGGGAATATCTTGTTGAAAATACTGATTCGAAAAATGTTTTCTTCGAATTGGATGTTTACTGGTGTACTAAAGGTGGAAAGAATCCTATTGAGTATCTGAAAAAATATCCGAACCGCATACAGATGCTTCATATTAAAGATGATTTTGTGATTGGTGAGAGCGGAACAATCAACTTTGAAGGCATCTTTAATCAGTACTATAAAAATGGAATGAAAGACTACGTTGTTGAAATTGAGACGCCTAAGGCTTTGAGAGAGAAGACAAATGCCGATGGTAGCAAATATACTCAAGAGCAAATTTCTGAAGAAATGTTTAAGGCTGCGCAAGAAAGTGCTGCCTACTTGGCAAAAGCAAAGTTTGTTAAGTAATAAATGACGGCCGATAAAATGTTTGGAGCGCTCTATTTGTAAAAAATAGAGCGCTTTAATTTTAAATGAGTATTAGTTGGAATTTAGCCTTTAATTGTATATCTTTGAAAAATGTTAAATTGTTGTTTATGAAAAGAATTCTGATCTCAATACTTGTATTTGTTTCTTTCTGTGCTTTTGTCGAAGCGCAGGTGCAGATTGAGTTGCCCAAGTGGGAAAAAGGCTTCCTTGATATTCATCATATCAACACAGGGAGAGGAAACTGTACGTTTGTCGTTATGCCTGACGGAACGACGCTTATGATTGATGCAGGCGATTTCAACAGTGAGGCGTTCGACGAGAATTATGCGCCGATGTTCGCTCCGAAAGTCTTTCCCAACAGTAGTTACACTGCAGGCAACGCTATTGCAAACTATGTAATGAACCTGATGGGGAAAAAAAATGCGAGAATAGATTATTTTCTCCTTACACATTTCCATTCGGACCATTACGGAAGTGTCACGAAGAATTCTGAACCCTCGGCGAAGGGGCCTTATTTGTTGACCGGCCTTACTGAAGTGGGCGATATTATTCCTATCAAAACGTATGTTGACAGGGATTATCCTGACTATAACTTTCCTACTATACTTGCAGAAATAACTAATGGAGCTGGAGGTGTAGAAAAAGAGGCGTTTGCAAATTTGATGTCATTTCTTGGATTTCAGACGAAAGAGAATGGGATGAAGGCGGAACGTTTCAATGTGGGCTCTAAAAAACAGTTCGTGATGAGATACGATTCGAAGTCTTTTCCAGAGTTTGAGATTCGTAACATTAAGGCAGGCAATGTGCTATGGACCGGGACAGAAGGTAAAACAAGAACACTTTTCACGAAAGAGCAGGCTCTTGGTAAAGACGGGAAGTTCAATGAGAACATGATGTCTACAGCCATCGTAATCGGATACGGACGGTTCAGATATTTTTCAGGTGGTGATAATCCTGGACTTGTTGATCAAGATCGACCTCAGTGGAGTGATATGGAATCTCCTATGGCTGAAGTTGTAGGCAAAGTTGAAGCGATGTCGCTTGATCATCATAGCAACCGTGACGCAACGAACCGCAACATTCTCGAGAAACTTGATCCGAAGGTTGTGGTTGCACAATCATGGAGTACTGATCATCCTGGAGCAGAAGTAGGAGCACGACTTACTTCTTCAAATATTGGAACACGCAAGAGAGATATTTTCATGAATCTTTATAACAACGAAACGAGTGTAGCTATCGGTCCATGGTTTGCCCGTAACTTGAAATGTAAAAGCGGACATATCGTCATTAGAGTGTACAAGAACGGAAGCTACAACGTATTTGTTCTCGACGATACAAAGTCTTCGCTCGTTGTCAAAGAAAAATTCGGTCTTTATAATGAATAAGAAATTATATAGTGATAGCAGTATGAAAAAATGGAAAGGGTTGTTTGTCGGACTGATTGCCGGGGGACTCTTGGCTCAGATATCTTTGGTGAATGCTCAGGAAATGGATAAGATGTGGGGGAATAACGGGACAGTAAAAATAATGTCGCAGGAGAGCCGACAACACAGGCTTTTCGATTGGGGTAACTATGCGATGTTTATACATTGGGGTGTCTATTCGTCACTAGGAAACAAATGGAATGACAAAACATATTATGGTATAGGCGAATGGATGATGAATGAAAATATGGCAGGAATACCCGTAGAACAATATAAAGCATTAGCGAAAGATTTCAATCCTACGAAGTTCGATGCGCATGCAATAGCCCGGCTGGCAAAAGATGCAGGAATGAAATATATTATCATCACTAGCAAACATCATGACGGATTCGCCATGTTTGACTCGAAAGCATGCAATTTTAATATCGTGAAACAGACGCCTTTTGCTCGCGACCCGATGAAAGAACTCTCAGCAGCATGTAAAGAACTTGGATTGGGTTTCGGATTCTATTATTCGCATAATCAAGACTGGACTTATCCGGGTGGAACAGGCGGACCTAAAATTGATGCCAATGGAAATAAGAAGACATTCGATGATTATTTTAATGAAAAATGTCTTCCGCAGGTTGAGGAGATTACTCGTAACTATGGTGATATTGAACTGATATGGTTTGATACACCGGGTGATATGCCGAAAAAATATGCCGAGAAACTGGTAGAAGTCGTGCATCATAATCAACCGAATGCACTTGTTTCGGGACGTGTAGGCTACGATATGGGCGATTATCAGACGCTGGGCGATATGGAGATTCCGTTGGAGAATGTTGAAGGATTATGGGAGAGCGTCGATGTGACCAATGATTCTTGGGGCTATGCCTGGTACGATCAGAACTGGAAAACTCCTAAGCAGATCGTGATGAATTTGGTATCAACGGTGGCTCGTGGCGGAACATATATGCTGAATGTGGGTCCTGATGGACATGGCGTAATTCCAGAAGATGCGCAAATGGCTTTGAGAAGTGCTGGATGTTGGTTTGCCAAATATCCTCAAGTAGTGTATGGAGCAGGTGCTTCGCCTTGGAAACATGCGCTGCCTTGGGGAGATGTAACAACAAACAAAGGAAAACTTTTCCTGACTGTCTATGAGTGGCCAACAAACGGAAAACTGTATTTACCTGGTTGGAGCGGAAAGGTGAGAAGCCTTCAACTTTTCCTAGCGAATGGAAAGAAAAAAGCATTGGAGTATATACAGAAAGGAAAATGGCTTGAGATAGATGTGCCGATGGCAGCGCCCGAACATTTTGCTTCAGTAATTGAATTAACGCTTGATGAATCCTCTTCATATGGTGTTGAAACAACTCCAGCAGTGGATCCTGAAAGGGGATTGACTGTTTCGGCAAAGTTCGCCGATGTTTCAAATGCCAAGTTAGGCAAACGCAACTGGATGGAAAAGTTTGGTGAATGGAAGACGGCATTCTCTGTTGATGAATGGAATAAAGCGACAACGGTTTCGTGGAATATTGAGATCAAAGATCCGGGAATGTATCAGATTGATTTGCGTTATAAAGGTGAACCACGATTGGTTTGGAGTGTCGAGAATGATGAAAGTTTTAAAATTCAGAACCAACAGGGCGCTTCGACCATATATACATCATTCCCTATCGGATGGATGAAATTCGAAAAAGCGGGCAAACACAGACTGACTGTCAGATTGCTGGAAGGGAAGTGTGAATCGGCTAGTTTGATCGGTATGGGATTGAAGTTTGTAGAGTTTTGACGTTTTACACGAGGTTTTAAATAGAAATTTTATGAACTTCCTTTGCAAATAAAAAAAAGTGTGTATCTTTGCAGTCGCAAAATGCAAAAGGTGCCATAGCTCAGCTGGTAGAGCAAAGGACTGAAAATCCTTGTGTCCCTGGTTCAACTCCCGGTGGCACCACTGAAAATGCAAGTATCGATAACAAGGTGCTTGCATTTTTTATTTGAGGGTAATTGAGGAAGAATGTTGTTATTCCGTCTCTCCACGATTGTTAATAAAAAGAAATAGCTTGCCGTTAAATTAAACTTTCCGCATCTTTCGCCGTCTAATTTTCAGATTGTATATGTCCTAAAAGGAAGAGAGATTATTGTCCATGAAAAAGGTGAATATTATTATTGCTATTGCCCTTATACTTTTAACGGCTTTTTTTATTAAAGTGGCTTTTACAAAAACAAGTGATAAGAAGCATGAAGGAAAAGAGAAAGTGCAGAAGAAAGTGGATGCGTTTGTCGTGTCGCCTTCTTATTTGTCGTCGGAAATAACGGTGACAGGTGCTTTGGCTGCTTTCAATGAAGTGGAACTGAAAAATGAAGTGGCAGGGCGAATCACCATGGTGAATTTGCCTGAAGGGAAATTTGTTAGAGAAGGCACTTTGCTGGTGAAGCTTTATGATGCCGATCTCCAGGCTTCGATGATGAAGATGGAATCGCAACTCGATATACAACAACGTATTTTGGAACGTCAGAAGCAATTGCTGAAAGTGAATGGAATTAGTCAGAACGAATATGAGCAGACTCTTTTGCAAGTTAATACAATCAAGGCCAATATTGCTGAAGAAAAAGCGCTGATACGTAAAACGGAAGTGAGAGCGCCTTTTGACGGAACGATAGGACTCCGCAATATAAGTGTTGGAGCGGTTGTGAACGCTTCGACGTTGTTGGCGACTATCCGCACGAATCAAAAGATAAAACTTGATTTCTATGTACCCGAAAAATATGGATCGATCATCTCTATCGGAATGAAAGTGAATTTCACTATGGCTGACAGCGATAAGAAATTTGAAGCGACAGTCATTGCCACAGAACAGGGTATCGATAATTCAACGCGCAATCTGAAAGTTAGAGCAATGCTGACATCCGTATCCAAAGAACTTATCCCGGGAGCGTTTGCCAACGTTAATCTTCGACTAGGCGATAATCCAAAAGCATTGATGATTCCTTCGCATGCCATTATCCCTGAAGAAGAAAACAAGAGCGTGATTGTTGCCCGTCATGGAAAAGCGCATTATGCTGACATCAAGACAGGCATCCGCAAGTCGTCAATGATTGAAGTGACCGACGGACTCGAAGCTGGTGATACGATCATCACTTCTGGAATCATGTTCTTGAAAGAGGGCGATAAACTGAAATACTCAAGCGTTAAAAAGTAAAATAGAAAGACTATGGTTATTTCAGATATTGCATTAAAAAGGCCTGTTGCATCTGTCGTACTAAGCTTGATTATCATACTGATGGGATTCGTAGGATTTGATTTTCTGGGTGTTCGACTCTATCCGGCTATCGATCCGCCTGTCATTACTGTGCAGGCAAGTTATTCGGGAGCGAACTCCGAAATTATTGAATCGCAGATAACGGAACCGCTGGAGAAATCAATCAATGGCATCGAAGGCGTGAAGTCCATCTCTTCGCAGTCGTCTATTGGTTCAAGCAGAATCACCGTCGAATTCAATTTGGGAACAGATCTCGAGAAGGCTGCCAACGATGTTCGCGATAAAGTGTCACAGGCTACCAGAACACTTCCGCAAGATATTGATGCTCAACCAACTGTTACTAAAGCTGATGCTGATGCCGATCCTATCATTATGCTGACTGTCAAGAGCAGCTTGATGAGTGCCATCGAGTTGAGCGATTATGCCGAGAATGTGCTTCAAGAACGATTGCAAACAATTCCGGGAGTTAGTTCGGTTAGTATTTTTGGACAACAGCGTCCGGCGATGCGTTTGTGGCTTAATCCGGAAAAGATGGCCGCTTATGGTGTTACGGCTTCTGATGTGAGTACGGCGCTTACAGCAGAAAATGTGGAAATGCCTGCCGGTAAAATCCGTGGAAACTCTACGGAACTGTTGTTGAAAACGCGCGGTCGTCTTACTACAGAGGATGAATTCAACAATATGATTGTCAAGGAAAACAATGGGCAAGTAGTACGATTGAGCGATATAGGTGAAGCTTCGATGGGTGCGCAAAATGATGAGTCAGGATCGAACATCAACGGAACGCCGGGCGTGATGCTTAATCTGATTCCGTTGCCGGGAGCTAATGATATTCAGATCGCTAAAGAGTTTTATAAACGCTTTGACCAGATCAAAAAGACAATGCCAAAAGGCATGGAACTGAATGTGGCACGCGACAAATCCATCTTTGTTCAGCAGTCGGTGAAGGATGTTGTTGAGACATTGATAATTGCCATCATGTTGGTAATTATCATCATTTTCTTGTTTTTTAGAAATTGGATCATAGCTATCCGTCCACTCTTGGATATTCCAGTGTCGCTTATTGGAACTTTCTTTATTATGTATATATTCGGATTTTCAATCAATGTACTCACATTGCTTGGAATCGTGTTGGCAACGGGACTGGTTGTCGATGATGGTATTGTCGTTACCGAAAATATTTTCAAACGTATCGAACATGGTATGGAAAAATGGCAAGCGGCTTTTGAAGGCACACGCGAAATCTTTTTTGCTGTCATCTCAACATCTTTGACATTGGCTATCGTGTTTGTTCCGGTCATTTTTCTTCAAGGATTCACCGGAAGGCTCTTTCGCGAATTTGGTATTGTTGTTGCATGTGCTGTATTGACTTCGGCATTTGTTTCGTTGACGCTTACTCCTGTACTTAATGTCTTTTTGGGAGGATCGGCGTCGCATCATTCCAAATTTTATGTTAAGAGCGAACCTTTCTTTGCCGGAATGGAGAAGGGATATCGTAAGTTTTTGTGCTTCTTCCTTCAGAATAAATGGGTGGCTTTTGCTATTCTTGGTTTTTGTGTTGTGCTTATTTTGTCTCTTTCAAAAGCATTGAAATCGGAGTTGGCTCCTTTGGAAGACCATAGTTATCTTCGTACAAGTATTACAGCTCCCGAAGGAACCGAATATCTTTACAATCAAAAGCTTATAGATAAGGTCGCGCAGATCAGCATGGATTCTATTAAGGGAGTTAAAGATGTTGTGGCACGTTATTCGGGAGGCGGAAATACGAGTGCGAACACAGGAACAGTCATTACTTTCCTGAAAGAACCATCAGAAAGAAAGATGTCGCAGGATAAGATTTATGATAAGTTGTCGAAAATTTACTCGTCAATTCCTGACGGAAAGATTATTGCCAGTCAGGAACCGACTATTTCAACTTTTGCTTCACGGGGACTTCCCATGCAGTTTGTTATTCAGAATCTTGACTTTGAAAAGCTACGTGCTATCTTGCCTAAGTTTATGGATGAGGTGCAGAATAGTCCTTATTTCAGTAACTCTGACGTTGATCTGAAGTTCAATAAACCGGAAATAAATATCACGATAGATAGATTGAAAACCAATAGTTTAGGTGTAAGTATAAGAGATATTTCGCGAACGCTTTCGTTGGCTTATAGCGGAACACGTTATGCTTATTTTCTGAAAAACAACAAACAGTATTATGTTATCGGACAAGTTCCGAAAGAAGACCGCGATAAACCGGCAGATATTACCAGTTTATATGTCAAATCAGCTTCAGGAGAGATGATACAGCTTGATAATTTGGTAAAAACGAATGAGAATAGTGATCCTTCAATCATCTATCATTATAATCGTTACAAGTCGGCCACGGTGTCGGCAAATATGGAAAAAGGGAAGACATTGGGTGAAGGAATAAATGAGATGCAAAGAATCGCGCATAAATTACTCGACGAATCGTTCAACACCGATCTTTCGGGTTCGTCGCGCGACTTGGCAGAGAGCAGTTCGAATATTTCTTTCGCTTTGATCCTCGCTTTGTTGTTGATTTATCTGATTCTTGCAGCACAGTTCGAGAGTTTTCGCGATCCGTTCATCATCATGCTTACTGTTCCTATGGCTGTTGCAGGAGCGATGTTGTCGTTGTGGCTTTGCGGGCAGACATTGAATATTTTCTCCGAAATAGGAATGATCATGTTGATAGGTATTGTTACTAAAAATGGTATTCTGATCGTTGAGTTCGCTAATCAGAAGCGCAAACTCGGGATGAATCGACGGTTGGCGGCTTTCGAAGCGGCGTCAGCAAGATTCCGTCCGATCTTGATGACTTCGCTGGCAACATTCTTTGGATGTTTGCCTATTGCGTTATCATTGGGTTCAGGAGGTCAGAGTCGTGCTCCGTTAGGAACGGTTGTGGTCGGCGGATTGTTGTTTTCGCTGATACTTACATTGTTTGTTATCCCAGTTATGTACATGGTACTTTCCAGTAAAAACAAATATAAGCAATGAAAAAGATAGTCTGTTTCTTATTGTTACTTGCCTTTGGTGCTCATGCTCAGACGCTTTCATTACAACAAGCAATTGATCAGGCACTGAAGAAGAATTTTAATATTCTTGTTTCGCGCAGTCAGGCCGATATTGACAAATTGAACAACACGCCTGGAAACGCAGGAATGTTGCCGACTGCTGCACTCAATGGCTCGGGAGAAGTGAGTTACAACAATATTCATCAGAAACTTTCATCTGGAACAGTCAACAGCTATTCTTCACAACTGACAACTACTGTGGGAGCGAATGCTATGCTTTCGTGGACGCTTTATGATGGTGGAAAGATGTTCGTCACAAAGAACAGACTTTCAGAAATAGAGGCTTTGGGCGAACTGCAGTTTAATGCCGATGTTCTGTCACTGATGTACGATGTTGTCAGTGCTTATTTTAATATCGTCAGACAGAAAGAACAACTTAACTCTATCAATGAAATCATCAATTATAATAAACAACGTGAACTGATTGCTCAAACGGGGTTTAACGCCGGAACTTTGGCAAAGACAGAACTTTTGCAGTCACAGATTGATTTGAATGTTTCTAAAGAGAATGTCATCACACAAAAATATGCTATTAGCGAAGCACAAAAGGAGCTAAACACGCTTCTTGGAGAAGATCCGTCGAATGTTATTGAAGTGTCTGACACAATTCCTCCATCTATTATCCCAGATAAAAATGAGATGTTGCTAAAACTGGAATCTTCTAACGCCGATTTGTTAGCATTGAAGAAACAAATTGATATTGCCAAACTTTCGGTAAAGGAAGCTCAGAAAAATGGAACGCCAAAACTTAATTTTCAAGGCGGATATTATTTTTCGAATACTGATAATTCAAAGGGTGGAACAAAAAATAACCGCTCTTATGGCTTACAAGGCGGAGGAACGCTTTCAATACCGTTGTATACTGCAGGCGAAACAAAAAGAAAAACAGCCGTTGCCAAAAGTGAACTGCTTATAGCACAGTATAGTCTGGACAATACCCGACTGCAGATAAACAAGGATTTCCAAAATGCTTGCAATGATTTCGAGAGTCAGCAGCAACTGATGCTGATTGAGAAACAGAACAATGAACTGGCACATGAAAACATGCAGATATGTCTGCAACGCTTGCAACTTGGACAGACAACTTCACTCGAAGTGCATCAAGCAGAAGAAAGTTATGCACAATCGTCAACGAGACTGACCAATTTCAAATACAATTTGAAGATGGCCGAAACACGGTTGAAACAAATGATTTCAAGTCTGTAGAATTTCTGTTATAATTTGGATTTTATTCTTGTTTCGGGAAGAAAAGAAATATAACTTTGCATCAATAATATAAATTTATAGTCCATGAAAACAAAAGTATTTTGGATTGCGTTGCTGTTCCTTTTGACAACAACAGCTGGAGCAAAAATTAAACTCCCACAGTTATTGAGTGATAATATGGTTTTACAACAGGAAACGAAAGTTCATCTTTGGGGTGAAACGACACCTAATGCAACAATCAATGTAATGGGATCGTGGGGAAAAGGCGGTTCAGCAAAAGCTGATGCCAATGGCAAATGGATTGTCGAACTGCAGACTCCGAGCGCTTCTTATCAAACTTATCATATTCATATCAATTCGTCAGATGGCGACGCCATGAAACTCAACGACATACTGATTGGCGAAGTATGGTTCTGTTCTGGACAGTCGAATATGGAGATGCCTCTCAATGGTTTCCATAATTGTCCGCTCGATGATTCAAATAATCTGATTGCCGATGCTGCAAATCATCCGTATATTCGTGTTGCCACAATCGCCCGTAAAGGAGCTTTGGAACCGCAAGAATATGCCAATGGTAACTGGAAAGAACCGAATGTCAAGAATGCACCCGACTACAGTGCAACCGCATATCTTTATGCGTTGGCTTTGCAACGCACGCTGCAAGTTCCCGTTGGTGTTATCAACTGTTCTTGGGGCGGAACACGCGTTGAGGGCTGGATGCCTAAAGAGATTCTGGAGAAATATTCGGATGTCGACTTGAATAAAGCTTCTTCTAAAGATGTTCCGGAGTCAGCTAAACCAATGATTATGTACAATGGACTTCTTTATCCTTGCATCAATTACACCATCAAAGGATTTATCTGGTATCAGGGTTGCAGCAATGTTGGTAAAGCAAATACTTATGCTGAACGGATGCAGGCAATGGTCAAACAGTGGAGAAGTCTTTGGAAAGAGGGTGATATTCCGTTCTACTATGTAGAAATTGCTCCTTATGCTTACGATAATCCTGAGGGTATCAACGCTGCGTTGCTCCGTGAGTCTCAGTTTAAGGCACAATCATTGATCCCCAACAGCGCTATGATTTGTACTAATGATCTTGTAGCGCCTTACGAAGTAGTGCAAATTCATCCGAAAAACAAGAAAGATGTTGGCGAACGATTGGCTTATCAGGCATTGAACAAAACTTATAACAACAAAACCATTGTAGCCGATTCGCCTTCATTCAAAGATATGAAGATAGATGGCAAGAATGCCATCTTGTCGTTTAATAATGCTAATCAAGGTTTCAGTCCTTGGAAAGGAATCACAGGTTTTGAAGTAGCGGGTGCCGACAAAGTGTTCTATCCTGCAGAAGCATCGCTGAACATTAAAGATATGACTGTAGTAGTTACTTCAGACAAGGTAGCTAATCCTGTTGCTGTACGCTATTGTTTCCGTAATTTCCAGATTGGCAATTTGAAGAATCATCGCAATCTGCCTCTGATTCCGTTCCGTACCGACAACTGGTGATTATTTTGAACCGGAAAGTTGTACGCCGTGTTTGAGCAGACGAAATCCGATTCGACAAAAAAGGCATTTTTTCTTTTCGCAATATTCGCGCTTTAGTTGTATGAGCGCTTGTGTATCGCCGGCATTGCTGCAAGCAATGCCGGCGTTGTTGAATGTAGTGGCAATGTTGTTTTTCTCCGGAGGAAGATATTGCAGAATACGTGTAGCCTTCTCGCAGTATTCGGGAGCTTTGTTACGGAGGCCGTAAGCAAAGAAAACAGGCACAACAGCATTGATGATCAGAGTGTTCAACGCATTGTCGCCCAAAAGTTTCTCTTTTTTCGGCGATTCGTGGTCGAAATGATAATGGGTAGTCCAATAGTCAGATGGTGGAAGTTTGAGATGTTGTTTGATTTCACCTAGATTCCCGGCGTTAAGCATGATCGAAAACAAAGTATCATGCTGAATCCAAATTGCTGCCAGTTGGGCAATTTTGAGATATGGAAAATTGTATGGGCGCAATCGGAGATTTTTGAATGCAGTATTGTCAATAGGTGTCAATCCGTATTTATGACTTAAAAAACCATATTCCTGTTGCAGAAAGCGATAGTAGACATCACTTTTCTTTTCTGATAACATTCCCGCTTGTCCGAACAACATCGCTTCCACTTGTGAGCAGCTATTGCGTTGTTTCTGAATGCAATGAAGTGGCAAGCCACGAGCAACTCGCTCCATGGCATCGCTGTTGACACCGAAACCGAAAGATCGAGTCAGAATAACGTAGAACACTTCGTTCCAATCGTTGTTGTAATGTTCGAGCAATGTAAAAATATCTTTTGTTTTTCGCTCCAGTCGTTCGCTGAGCAAAGCATCGAGCCATGAACGTATATGCAACGAATCCAAAGAGTGAATATGCGCCTGACAAGGCATGGTCGTTTCGCGATAGAGCAACCATTCGATATTTTGTCTTACTGATTCGGGAATAGTCATCACCAATTGAGGAATACTTTCGCCGGAAGAGCGCTTTAGTTCCAGGTCATTAAATCCCGTTACATGTAGAATAATGCTTTCGTAAGCTTTGTCCTTGTTATGCTGATGCAGCATCCAGTCGGACGCTTTCTCATGAATTTCTATGCTACCTACCCACAAGGTCTGATCGATTTTAATTTTTGCATTAAAGAAATCCGGACCGGCGTCAGTATTTGCTATTCCCGGATCGATGATCTGCAAATCCTTCCCATCCGTAGTCATCAATGGGGCAACTCCATAGAGTTTGTATTTCCAAACATAATGTAATAAACGTTCCATTTCATTCATCAGCTAAGATTTATGCGACAAATCTAATCATAATTCTTTATCTTTGCATCGTTTTTGGATAAAGAAAAGATTAATTCAGACAAAGTTATGAATATTGCACTTATCGGATACGGTAAAATGGGTAAGACTATCGAACAGATCGCTATTAGCAGGGGTCATAAGATAGTTGCCATCATTGATATAAACAATCAGGAAGATTTTGAGTCGGAAAAGTTCAAAAGTGCCGATGTGGCTATTGAATTTACTACTCCTGCCACCGCTTTTGGCAATTACATGAAATGTTTTGCAGCGGGTGTTGCCGTTGTTTCAGGAACGACCGGATGGCTTTCGCATCTCGACGAAATAAAGGAGATGTGTCAGAAAGAAGGGAAGACATTCTTCTATGCCTCGAATTTCAGTATTGGCGTGAACATCTTTTTCGCACTTAACAAGTATTTGGCGCACATCATGAATAATTTCCCCGCTTATGATGTCAGCATCACGGAAACGCATCATGTTCACAAACTTGATGCACCAAGTGGAACGGCCATCACGCTTGCTGAAGGAATCATCGAAAATCTGGATCGTAAAGAGGCTTGGCAATTGGAGAAATCAGAACAGTCTTCAGACATCAAAATTCATGCGATTCGCGAAGGTGAAGTGGCTGGAATTCATGAAATTGATTATGAATCGGATGCAGATATCATCAGTATCAAGCATGATGCCAAAAATCGTTCGGGTTTCGCTTTGGGCGCTGTTATGGCTGCTGAATTTACTGCCGGGAAGAAAGGTTTTCTTGGCATGAACGATATGTTTAAATTCTAATAATCACTCATAAATAAAAAGACAATGAAGAAGTTTCCTAGAAAGCAATGGATTAAATTTGCTATATGGGGCATATTGTATGCACTGTTCGCTCTTTGGATGCAGAATGCCTGGTTATTGTTGGGACTGATCGTTCTGTTTGATATTTTCCTGACGAAGTTCATCCCTTGGGGCGCTTGGAAAAATGTCAAGAATCCACAGCTGCGTAACGCTTTGGAGTGGGTAGACGACATTATTTTTGCACTTGTAGCCGTGTATCTGATTAATCTTTTTATCTTCCAGAATTATCAGATTCCGAGTTCTTCATTGGAAAAGTCTTTGCAAGTGGGCGATTTTCTGTTTGTCAGCAAACTGAGTTATGGTCCGCGCGTACCGAATACGCCGCTCTCGTTTCCGTTGGTACAGAACACCTTGCCTGTACTCAATTGCAAATCGTATTTCGAATGGCCAAATTGGGGCTACAAACGTGTCAAAGGAATGGGACATGTTAAACGCTATGATATCGTAGTGTTTAATTTCCCGGCTGGTGATACCATAGCACTCAAACAACAGAATCCAGACTATTATACGCTGATAGATGAATATGGACGCGATCGTATTTACATGGACAAAGCTACTTTTGGCGACGTGATTTATCGACCGGTGGACAAACGTGAGAACTATGTCAAACGTTGTATAGGTTTGCCAGGGGATACGATTTTAATACGTAATAACCAGGTGTATATCAATAGTGTAGCAACAAAGAATCCGGAAAAGATGCAGTTTAATTACTTCCTTGAGACCGACGGATCATTGATGAGTGAAGATCAGTTTCAACTGTTGGGCATCAGTAAAGACGATCGTACTTTAGTGTCCGACGGCAATGCCAATAAGGAAATGCTTGCTTTCTTGGGTTTCCCACAGAATGAAAACGGATCGTATAATCCGGTCTATCATTTTCCATTGACAAAAGCTGCTTTGAAGATTGCCGGCAAACTTCCAATCATCAAGAAAATCATTATTGAACCTGATACTTGGGCAGGCACTACATATCCGGTAGGTTACAAAACGGGATGGAGTCGCGACAACTTCGGTCCGCTATGGATTCCGAAGCGTGGTGCAACAATTCAGCTCAATGAGCGCAATCTGGCTTTCTATAGCCGTTGCATCGCCAACTACGAGAACAATAAACTTGAAGTGAAGAACGGACAAGCATATATAAATGGTAAGGCTGCTTCGACTTACACTTTCAAATATGATTATTACTGGATGATGGGTGATAATCGTCACAACAGTGCCGACAGTCGTTATTGGGGCTTTGTCCCTGAAGATCATATTGTTGGCAAACCGATCATGATATGGCTCTCGTTGGACAAGGATAAGAGTTTGTTTAACGGCGGAATCCGTTGGAGCAGAATGTTCCGTTGGGCAAGTCCGGATTGATTCTCCTATGAAACAACGCCTTATATCTTTTCTAAAGTGGATCGCGACGCTGGTTGTCGCTGTAGGTCTCGTTCTGTGCGTGCGCCAATATTGTGTCGCTTCATACAGAGTGTCAACACAGACGATGGAGGAAACATTGCATAAGGGCGATTGTATTCTGGTAAATAAGCTGCCGCTTAAAGGCAATCCTGAAAAAGGTAGATCGGTTTTGTTCAGCAGTCCGCTTCAGCAAGATACGCTCCATACTCCACTTCTATTGGGGCGTTGTATTGCAATGCCTGGAGACACGATTGTAGCAGATGGCGAGGGCTATTTTATCAACGGACGTTTGTTGCCGAATTCTCCGCGTACGTATAATACTTACATCATCGATAATAGTGTTGAGGTGAATTTTATGAAGGTGTTGCATAGTCTTAATGTTCCGCTACGCGACAGAAAGATTGCTCCCAATGCATTCTTTTTGAAACTGACCATCTCTGAAGAAAACCGTCTGCGACAGCAGATGGATACTGAAACGAGTAATGGCTTCAGTATTTATAAGAATGAATGTTATACACTTGTCGTTCCCAGTAAGGATATTGCTTACAGACTAGATACAACGGCACTTACGGCGTGTAAAGATGCCATTTTACGCGAAACGAAGAATATGGCCCATTTCAATAAGGGAAAAATGTATTTGGATGGACGTGAGACTTCGTTTTTCTATTTTAATGAAGATTATTACTGGATTCTTTCCGATAATAGTACCGATGCTGTCGATTCACGCCATTTGGGATTTATTCCGCGAAGTCATATTGTTGGCAACATCCTGTTCTGCTGGTACAGCAAGGATAAAAAACATTTTTTCAAAAGAGTGAATTGATATGAAAACGGTTTATTTATCAACGGCTTATCTCGGCCCTGTACAACAATATTGCAAGTTGTGCGAGTACGATGAGGTATGTATGGAAACGGCAGAGAATTATTTGAAACAAACGTATCGCAACCGTTGTGTGATCGCATCGGCAGGTGGACCTTTGGCATTGTCTGTACCGATAGAAAAACCGGAAACGTTGAAGTGTCTCACGAAAGATATACGTATTTCCGACCATGGCCATTGGCGTCATCTGCATTGGAATGCGCTTGTTTCGGCATATAATATGAGTCCGTTCTTCGAGTATTACGAGGAAGATTTTGCCCCCTTCTATCAGAAAAAGTATGAGTTCCTGTTTGATTTCAATGAGGAATTGCAACAGACTGTTTGCCGACTGCTTGACCTATCGCCTAATATTGTGCATACAACAAACTATCTCCCGGAAGTGGAGCATGATTTTCGTGAAGCTATCCGTCCGAAACATGAGATGGAAGATTCTGCATTTTGCCCGAAGGCTTATTATCAGGTATTTCAGGATAAATATGGATTCCTGCCTAATTTGAGTATTGTTGATTTGTTGTTCAATATGGGACCTGAAGGATTGCTGGTGCTTCGCGATTCGATTGTAGAAAAATAGTATTCTTACTATGGATTGATCTTTCCAAAAATAACGCTTGTATTAACTAACGCAGCTTTTCTGTATCAAAAAATCATGTTTTTTTTCGAAGGACATCTCTGTTTGGTCTGATTTTAAGCAACAACTTCTTTTTGTGAAGCCGTATATCATTGTAAATCTGATGTTTATTTATCTAATAGTAGCCTCCATTTCATTCGGAAGAAAGTTTCATTTCATTCGAATAGAGTAAAGGTTTCATTCGAATGAAATGGTTGCTCCATTCGAATGAAATCTATGACATATTAGGATGGTTTTTAAGCCATGTCAAAAATCTATGTTTTGCCTGATTGAAGCGGATAAATCAGAAACGCTTTTTGCGTCGCGAATCTGAGTCTTTTTTTCCAGAATATTTGTCGTTGCGATTGCCGCCTCTGTGTGAAGGTTTTCCGAACCGGTTGTTGTGTCTGTCGTCATCGCGATCTGAACGTCTTCCAGCGAACTTCCCGCCGCGACGTCCGCCACGACCTCTGTCGCCGCTTTCGCTTCTGTCGCCTTGAGCACGTTCGACCGACATTTTGCGTCCGTCTACTTCGAATCCGTTCATTAATTTCATTACTCTATCTGCCTGTCCTTCTTCCACTTCGAAGAACGAGAAGCTGTCGCGCAGATCAATTCGTCCGACGCGCACTTTGCCCGGTACGCATTTGTTGATCATTTCGATGAGCATGCCCGGATTCAAGCCGTCAGTCTTACCGAAGTTGAAGAAGAATCGCGTGTAGCCTTTTTCAGCATTGTGACCTCTTCCTCCTTTGTCGCGACTTCCATTATTGTCGCGGTTGCGATCGCGATTACGGTTCTCGTGTTCGTCGACCTGTTCGATTTCGTCGGCATCTTTATAATAATCAATCATTCGATTGAACTCCAGCGACACCATTCGTTTGATGATATCTTCCTTGTCCAGCCATTCTAGTTTGCGGAAGATCTGTGGCATCAGAGTAGCTATTTCTTCTTCATTGACCTGTACTTTCTCTATTTCGTCAACCAGATTGAAAAGCTGTTTTTCGCAGATATCGTGACCGCTAGGAATCGTACCTTTTTCAAATTTCTTGTTGATGACACGTTCGATCTCGCGGATTTTGCCTTTCTCCTTGATGTGACATATAGCAATGGAAACGCCTGTCTTTCCGGCTCTTCCCGTACGTCCGCGACGATGTGTGTACAGTTCGATTTCGTCAGGCAATCCATAGTTGATGACGTGTGTCAGATCGTCAACATCGAGTCCGCGTGCGGCAACATCTGTTGCAACCAAAAGTTGTAGGTTGCGGATACGGAATTTCTGCATGACATAGTCGCGCTGCGCCTGACTCAGTTCACCGTGAAGTGAATCGGCATTATATCCGTCTTTGATCAGATTGTCAGCAATCTCCTGTGTTTCTTTACGTGTGCGGCAGAAAACGATACCATAGATGTTCGGATAAAAATCGACGATACGTTTCAGTGCCAAGTACTTGTCTTGTGCGCGAACCAAAAAATAGATATCGCGGATATTTTTGTTGCCTTCGTTCTTTTTTCCAATAACCACCTCTTTCGGGTTGTTCATATATTTCTTTGTCAGTCCGGCGATACCTTGAGGCATGGTAGCCGAGAAAAGAAGCATGTTTCTGTTTGCTGGAACTTCCGCCAAAATAGCATCGATGCTTTCGATGAAACCCATATTCAGCATTTCATCGGCTTCATCAAGAATGACATTCTTGACCAAACTGAGATCCACTGTTTTACGATTCATTAAATCGAGCAGACGCCCCGGAGTGGCGACAACAACATGAACACCGCGCTTCAAAGTCTTTATCTGACTTTCTATGCTCGAACCTCCGTACACCGGAAGCACTCTTAAGTGATCAATGTATTTGGAATATTCATTCAGATCATCAGCGATCTGCAGACACAACTCTCTCGTTGGAGAAAGTACCAAGGCTTGTGGTTGATAAACAGTTACATCAATTTTCTGTAATACCGGAATTCCATAAGCGGCCGTTTTACCCATCCCTGTTTCGGCTAATGCAATAATGTCATTATCATCGCCCAGTAAATATGGAATCACTTCCTCTTGTACAGGCATTGGAGACTCATAGCCCAATTCTTGAATTGCCTTCAATATAGGTGCGGCAACTCCTAATTCTTCAAATGTTTTCAAAATGTGAAATGTATATATGTAAATTTACTTAGAGAGCGCAAAAGTACACAAATTATTCGTATCTAGTTTAATGTAATACGATTTCTTTTATTTCTCGTTGCTCTTTCTCTGTCAGATGCATCTTTTTGGACAGATATTTGTCCATTGTTCCGTATTCTTTCTTTATCTGATTGAATGCTAAATCAAAAGATGAGGCATTGACCGTCAGTAGAACGGTCGCCGCTTCTTGAGAATCGGTATTCAGTTCGTGAGCTAAATAAGACAAATGTTTGATGTTGATATAGTCGTTCGAAAGCATGAAGTCTTCCCTGATGGTTTCTTCCGATACATCCGCCGCGGCTAGAAGTAAAGCGGTCAGGAATCCTACGCGATCTTTGCCCAAATCGCAACTAATCAGTATCGGATAATTTTGTTTATCCAGGAAAATCCGTAAGGCTTTGGCAAATGATGCACTATACTTGTCGACGAACGAAAGATAAATACCTTGCATGTACAGCTGAACATCACCTTTGCGCATCTCTCCCTTGAGAATTTTTTCTTCGACAGATTCTTCATCATCAAAGGGAACAGGAAAATTCAATATCTTGGCTTTGCTGTATTTAAAAGGATGGTTAGCCGCCTTTTTTTCATCGCGAAAATCAATGATTGTCTTTATTCCCAGATTATCAAGACGACTGCTGTCACGATTGCTGATTGCTGTTAAATCGCCCGAACGAAATATTTTTCCCCAGCGTGTAGAACGGTTGTTGCGGACATTATAATAGCCTCCCAAATCGCGGAAGTTTTGAATGCTGTCCATAGCAATGGCACGCGAAGAACCCACCGGCAGATAAAGTTTGTCGTTGAATGAAAGTAGAAAATATTTACGCGATAGATTGTCGTCAGTGATATAAGTCATTACCCCTTTGTCAATGTCTTCAGACAAAGCAGCCTCCGACATGTTAAAATGGTCGGGCGTGTTGGATACATATAACTTAACTGTCCCTGTCATCGACGACTCTGTCTCCCACTTGATAAGATAATTGCCTATATCGTCTTGTGAGCAGAGTGTATCAATCATAGGGGTACTTTCCCTATGGCAACTGGCAAGAACTGCCGTACTAGCCAACAAATATAATATTTGCTTAATCATAAAATTACAAACCTTCTACCACAAAGGTAACAAAATCAATGTAACACTGTTCTACACTTAAATATATTTAATAGAGATTATAGCTGTCAGCAAAATCCTTCGAAACGTAATTATCAGTGTGCATGCATACTTCAGCGGCAAAATCCATGCCACATTTAATAATTTTGTCCCATATCTCCTGAGAAATTGAAGGTAAGTCATGATAGCGAACGTCGTACTTCAACAGTCCATATATAATTCCGGCATTAAAATTGTCGCCTGCTCCAATGGTGCTGACTGGATGAAGTGGCAAGCTTTCGTAATGCTTATTGCATAATTCAGTGAACAGATTGACTCCGCCTGCGCCATGTGTAGTGATGAAACGTTTGCAATAGAATTCAATATGATCGTGATACACTTTTTCCATATCTGTTGCATGAAAAAGATTGAAGAAGTCTTCATCAGAGCCTCTGACAATATCCGAATACTCCAAGTTCTCGAGTACGGTTGGCGTCAAATGTATTGCCTCGTTTGCGTGGGCTTTGCGGAAGTTGGGATCATAATAGATGATAGCTTTCTTTTGACGGGCAATATCAAGTATCTCCAATGTTTTTGAACGCAATAGAGGATTCAGAGAATAATATGAACCGAAAATGAAAATATCATCTTCATTGATTGGCGGAATTGGTACATCAAGTCTCTGATTGGGATAATCTTTGTAAAAACTGTAACTTGCATTATTGTTTTCATCAAGGAAAGCCAATGAAACGGGGCTTTTGCCATTTTGGAAGCGGTCAATGTAATCGGTTGTCAACGCATTGTCTTTCATGCATTGAAGAATCATGTCGCCGACTCGGTCTTCTCCCGCTTCACTAATAAACAACACCGGAACGCCCATCCGCCCCAAAGAAATCATTCCATTAAATACGGATCCTCCCGGAATAGCCGCATAAGGTTTTTCATTTCTGAAAATGATGTCGAGGATTGTTTCACCAATACCTATTACTTTTCTCATTTTATGATAATCTGTCTTCTGATTTACTTTGTTCGCGGCTTTTTGAGCCTAAATAGCCGCCATGATGCCGTTTGGCATAATCGGCATTGGTAAAGTGTATACGTTTCATCGTTCCGATAACCAGAATATCGCCAATAACGGTCATCACAGTTGTAGAAGTAGTCGGTGTCAGTCCCAACGGACAAACTTCTTTCGGCGAACCTGTCGAAATGCAAATAGTAGCTTCTGCAGCTAAAGGACTGTCAGGATTACCGGTGATTACGATAAATTTCATATCCGGTGCCAGTCCACGTGTGAGTTGTACTAATTCCAGCAGTTCGCGCGTTTTACCGGAGTTGGAGATTAGAAGCATAATGTCGTTTTCGCGGACAATGCCCAAATCACCATGCTGTGCTTCGCTAGGATGCAGGAAATAGGCTGGTGTTCCAGTTGAACTGAATGTTGTAGCAATATTCATGGCTATTTGCCCGGCTTTCCCCATTCCACTTGTGATAAGCCTGCCATTACATTCGTGTACTTGTTTTACAATAAGTGTAACAGCCTCTTCGTATGCCTCTGTTACAGGAATGTTTAATACGGCTTCAGCTTCTTGCTGCAAGATTGACGCGATTGCTTCGTTTGTCATACTTCCTCAATTTCGATTATGAATTGTAAACGGTGAGCAAAAGTAATCATTTTAATTGCAATACGACTTATATGGGGATTCTTTTTTTATATCGTAAAAAGCATTACATTTGTAGCACAAACAAATTAATCAACAATACAACGATATGACCGCTCCTTCCTTTAAACTCAATTATTGGCTTTCGCCTTTTAGTTTCCTCTATGGAATGGGAGTGCGATTGAGGAACCAGTTTTTCGATTGGGGCCTTTTACCATCTGAGCAGTATCCGGTTCCTGTCATTTGTATTGGCAATCTGTGCGTGGGCGGAGCCGGAAAAACGCCTCACACCGAATATTTGATGCAGCTTTTGCAAGGACAGTTCCGTACGGCAGTCTTGAGCAGAGGTTATAAGCGCAAAACTAAGGGCTTTGTGTTGGCAACGCAAAAAAACACGAGCGAAGATATTGGCGATGAGGCTTTTCAAACAAAAAAGAAATTTCCTCAAGCGCTTGTAGCTGTTGATGCCAATCGTCGAGAAGGAATTCATCAATTATTGTCGCTGCCTGAAAATGAACGTCCGGAAGTGATTCTATTGGATGATGCCTTTCAGCATCGTTATGTGAAACCGTCACTGACTATTCTATTATCAGAATACCATCGGATGTTTTATGAAGACAAACTATTGCCTGTCGGACTTTTACGTGAGCCTAAGATGGCTGTTCGAAGGGTGGATATTGTAATTGTGACAAAATGCGATAAAAAGATGAAACCGATAGATTTTCGCGTTATCTCATCTAATCTTCAATTGCAAGCGAACCAGTTGTCATTTTTTACAACGATCATATATAAAGATTTGAAGCCGGTTTTTGAAAATAATACAAGATGTTTGTCAAAGGCAGAGGTTAAAAAGAACGACGAGATCTTGCTGTTTTCGGGTATTGCTTCTCCAAAATCATTTGTGGAAGAGGTTGAGAGCTGGTCAGACAAGGTCACTGTTGTTCGTTTTACAGATCATCATCCGTTTAGTGAAAAGGATATAGTTCGTTTGAATTCTATTTTTAATAAAATGACTTCACCGGATAAATTCATGGTGGTTACTGAAAAAGATGCAGCACGACTTGTTGACAATCCTTTTATACCGAAGGACTGGAAACAAATGCTCTATTATCTGCCTATCGGTATTGCATTCAACGACGAAGCCGCTTTTAACAAAGCCATCATTCGGCATGTCGCCAGTTTTAAAAAGAATTGTATTTTACATTAAAATAGCAACGATATAAATATATGAGTAATAGAACAGAAATAGCAACGTTAGGCGAATTTGGATTAATCAGCCATCTGACTGATAGTATCAAACTACAGAACGAAAGCACGCTTAAAGGAGTTGGCGACGATGCTGCCATTCTCGATTATAAAGAAAAACAGGTGCTTGTGACTACCGACCTGTTGCTGGAAGGGATCCATTTTGATTTGACATATACACCTTTGAAACATTTGGGATATAAATCGGCAGTGGTCAATTTTTCGGATATTTATGCCATGAATGGGCAACCGAAACAAATCACGGTCTCTTTGGGTATTTCCAAACGTTTTTCCGTAGAAGATATCGATGAGATCTATGCGGGTATTCAACTGGCGTGCGAGATTTATGGTGTCGACATTGTAGGTGGTGATATTTCGGCTTCTCTTACAGGTCTTTGCATCAGCATTACTTGTATAGGCGAAGGAGAGAAAGGACAAGTTGTGATGCGTAGCGGGGCAAAAGATACGGATCTTATTTGTGTATCAGGCGATTTGGGCGCTGCTTATATGGGACTTCAATTGCTGGAAAGAGAAAAGAATGTTTTCAAAGGACAGAAAGATTTCCAACCGGATTTTGGAGGGAAAGAGTATCTGCTTGAACGTCAGCTAAAACCTGAAGCAAGAAAAGATATTATCGAGATACTTCACAAAGAAAATATTCTGCCGACATCCATGATGGACATCTCCGACGGGTTGTCGTCCGAATTGTTGCATATTTCTAAAGAAAGCCATGTAGGTTGCCGTATTTATGAAGATCGGATTCCAATCGACTATCAAACAGCGGCTATGGCGGAAGAATTTAATATGAATTTGATCACGGCGGCTCTTAATGGAGGAGAAGATTATGAACTGTTATTCACTGTTCCTCTTACCGACCATGAAAAGGTAGAAAACCTGGAAGGAATAAAGCTTATTGGACATGTGACGAAACCTGAATTGGGTAATTATTTAGTGGGACGCGATGGCGGTGAAGTTGAATTGAAAGCACAAGGTTGGACTGCAGAAAAAGGAATGTAATCAAAATTTTATGTTTTAACATATTTTGTATTCTCCAAGTGTCGCTTTGTATTCAATAAGCGTATATTTGTGGTTTTAAAATTGTTTTTATCAGTTCCCTTGATATTCAAATGGAAGAGAAAATAGTATTAAAACATTCATCCATTTTTATCGTTTTTATAGTTTGCTTATTGATTTTTCTGTCAATCACAAACTATAAACTTTATATTCACTTAATTACTGGTTATTCGATAAGCGAAGAACTTGTCATTGATGGTTTTATTGTTGTTCTGTTTGTCATTTTTCTACTTTATCACTTTATTTCTCAGAAATCTCTCTCTACTGAAAAAACGCGTATTCAGCGATTACGACAGAAGTTTGCGTGTGTTACCAGTTCTGATCAGACTTTTATTGTAGAGTACATTGTGAAAGAACGAAAATTTATCTACTGGAATGAAGCTATCGGAAAACCGATTTCATCTTTTACAGTGGATGAATATTATGAGCATATTCATTTTTCTGACAAGCATATAGCTCATAAATTGATTGATTATATGAATCAACAAAATAGTGATTATTATACGGCTGAATATCGATGGATGTTTACTGGGACAAATGTGTATTCGTGGCAGTTAAATGAGATTTTTCCTTTAGATTATGAATCAAAAGGTAAAGTGTCAAATTACATGTGTGTTTGTCATAGAAACAATATCTCTCATGAATTACTAGAGAATATTGAACTTTATCGCAAAAGAGTCTCTTCCATTATTGTTGCCAACGGCATTGCATTTGTTGAATATGATGTGGCTTCTGATACATTCAATTATTTGGATAATACAGGTGAGCATTCCGATCATCTGATTCCTATGGAACTGTGGATATCTTCCATTTATCCGGACGATTTGCCTCAAGCTATGGATCTTTTGAATGGTTTACGAAACCATCATTTTGAGCAACTACATTCTGAATATCGGTATAAAGAATTTGGACAGAATTATTATAATTGGTTTGTTATTGATGCTTCTGCTTACAGTTATGATACCAATAATCAAATATTGAGTTACATGATTCTTTGTCGTAATAATGACGCTTGGCACGCGGCTTATGACGAAATGATTGAGCTTCGGGGTAAAGCAGAAATGGCAAGGATTCAATCTATTTTTCTTCAGAATATCAATAATAAAATACGAACGCCGATAAATGCTATTATGGGCTTTTCGAGTCTTCTGTGCGATGAAGATTCGCAGGAGCAGAAAGAGGAATACAAGGATCTTGTGAATAAGAATTCTAAGTTGCTTATACAGATTATAGAAAATATTCTAGCTTTGTCAGAATTGGAATCAGGAAATTTTGAATTCCATCGTAGGTCTTTTAAAATTGTTGATTATCTGAATGATTTTGTGGAATATCAGGAACCTGCTATAAAAGATAAAGAGATTAAACTAATTCTTCAAAAACATGAGAATTTTGAAGTGGAATTAGATCAGGTCCAGACGAATAGAATCATGTCTGCCTTGTTTAGCAATGCAATTAAATATACCGAAAAGGGAAGTATTACGATCGATTATGCTAACAAGGATGATGGATTGTATATCTCTATAACAGATACAGGTATAGGTATTGCCAAAGAGAATTATGAACGAATCTTTAATCGCTTTGAAAAACTTGATACCGCTACAAGCGGAACGGGTATCGGACTTTCCGTCTGCAAAGCAATAGTTCTTAAGGCAAACGGAAAAGTAGGATTGGAATCAGAATTGGGAAAAGGTTCAACTTTTTGGTTCTGGATTCCCTGTAGAATTTCTTAAAATGGCAACCCTTTTATTTGGCAATCACTTCTTGTTCATTTTTTCCTAAAGCTATGGATGCTTCGGAAGCACGAAAGACCCCTTTGTTGTCGTCGCGTCCCTGTAAAACGAACTTGCATCCTTTGACATAGACGGCTTGTTTGCAGAGTTCGCGGATATGCTCTTTTGAGAGACGGTTAATGATCAGTCCGCACTGCATGTCTGGAAATTCTGTGAGCATATTGTAATCTCCGTCGCTGTCACCTCCTACAAGTAGCGGACCGCGTTCATGATGCTTTTTGGCGATTATATCTTTTATGGCAGTCACTTTTCCTTTGGCGAATGTCATTGGGTAGGTAGTGTCATATTCATTAATGAATCTTCCTTTATCATCTTTTTTTAACATCATTCCAATCACATGGTCGCGGTCGAGGTTTAGTCCGTATTTGGGATCAGTAGCTACGGCTTCAACAATCTCTTTTAGTGAAGCCGAACAGATATATACATCAAAACCGTTGGCCATCAGACAGTGATAAAGATCTTTCATTTCATTTGTGATGGCAAAGCCTGTCTTGAAGGATGTTGTTATTTTGCCCGATTGACCCATTTCCGGACTCTCCCATGTTTTCTTTTCGAAAGGAGTAGTCATCCAATAATCTACTGACTTTTTGGCTAGTGTACGGATCTGGTCAGCTGTCATATCTTTGAAGAAAAAGAGAATCCAGGCATAGCTTACATCTGCTCCAAAAGTGTCAGTGAGCACAGTGTATAAATAGCGCATCTTGCAGCTGAAATCTTGATATTGTGGCGTTTCCTGAATTTCACTTAGATTCATTCTTCCTTTCATGCCTGAATAATGATTGTAGAGGAATGTGTAATCATTGGTTATATCTGTTGCCAACATCCTAACTGTTAGAGGTTTTCCTTCTGATGACATGCCTGCATCCTTTAATTGTTTATCAAGGTCAGGAACATTGCCAGTCAGAACGTTCATCATATCTTTCGGTTCTATTTTGTAACATAGATGTTCGATCTGATAGATCTGAAACGTTTCTTCAATATCGTTGATGGCTGTCGTGTTATCGAAATCGAAAACGGCATACGGTTTATTCGCCGCGTCGTAATTTTTACTGTCGCGTCCATAAGTCTCCATTAACGTATTCAGTTGCTTATAAGCTGTTTCCGCCCAGTTCCCTCGCATGAGGTGTGTTGTAGCAGCTTGTCCTGTCGGCAACAGAACAAAAAGACAAAAGAGTACATATAATAAATAGTTCATCCGATACTTTCCGAGTGCATTCATATTTCCATGGTTTATGTTGTGTAGGGCAAAGATAAAAACAATTAAGTGAATACACAAGTGCGTTCTTTGAGAATTGTTATCTTTGTCTGCATGATGAATTCGTTTTTTTCTGCGAATTTAAATACGCATAGTTACATATTGTAAAAATGAAAACGAATAGAGTGTTATGGATGAATCTGCTACAGATTGTGTCTGATATATCGTGTCGTGCCTATGTACTTAATTATCAACTGATGCCTTAAAATTTAGGTTCACGACACGAATGAAAATTTTCTATTTTATATAATGTATATAGTCTGCTTTGCGTGCTTTTGCAAGAGGCGTGCCGTCGGTTAAAGGAAATCCTAGAATGCAATGACCGATACCTTCATAGTCGCCTTCAATACCCCACTCTTTTAGCAACGAACGGCCCTCGGGAGAATCGAACACTTCCTTGGCACGGTGAATCCAGCAACTGCCAAGACCTACTGCATGAGCGGCATTTAATAAGTTCCCCATTACTAAGGAACCATCATAAAGATAAGTGGCACGATTGCGATTGGCAAGGACTATAAGGACTACAGGGGCTCCATAAAAAGGATCAGACTGAGTTCCCATGACAGCTGCGTTGAGTGCCGATAAGTGGTTGCGTACGCTACGATTGGTAACGGCAACGATGATAGGCGACTGCATCCCCATTCCTGTGGGTGCATATGTTCCAGCTTCAATAACTTGATCTATTAATTTCTGAGCTGGCATTCTGTCTGACTGATACTTACGTATGCTGCGACGTGTCTTTAAATTTTCTAATGCAATGTTTTCCATACGAATTTTTTTATATGCAAATGTATTATTTTTTAGTGAAGGCATTGTCAGAGGAATGCTTCTTTATAATGTTTTTGAGATATGAGATTCGTTAATTTGAACTATTCTTATATCAGAAAATAAGGTTTTCAAGACCAGGTTCTAATCATTAAGTCTCTAAAAGGAGAAAAACAGATTAAATGAAAATAAATTTTCTATCATGTCAATCATCTATTAATTAGTATATTGCGATTGTTAAGAGCCAATTTTTTGATCTGTTAGCTAAAAATAATTTGAAAAAGATTTGTTTGGCTGAAAAAAGGTAGTACCTTTGCACCCGCGTTCCCGAAAAAAAGGGGGCACAGAAGAAGAGTTCTTTGAAAACATTTACATAAACAACTAAAGTAGTACAAGGAAGACGTAGAGATACGAAGAGAGATACCGTCAAGGACTACAATAGAGAAAGAGGAAGCCTGGGCAAAGGAAACAAAACAAAATAACAATGAAGAGTTTGATCCTGGCTCAGGATGAACGCTAGCGACAGGCTTAACACATGCAAGTCG